>ERZ1643249.8-NODE-8-length-384191-cov-55.860102_pt1 | contig 384191 bp, 344 predicted proteins | sample MGYA00579263_ERZ1643249 | MGnify/ENA primary metagenome ERZ1643249 (study PRJEB29033, sample SAMEA4952264) | chicken gut metagenome | biome: Broiler Chicken; feature: Gastrointestinal Tract; material: Caecum | place: Ireland | collected 2018 | study: Broiler...
CTGCCGTCCTCACCGCTTCTGCCCTCGTCTTCCAGCCTCTCCCGCACGCCGGACAAAGTTCGGGTCCGTACTGTGCACGCTGCCGTTCCGCATCACCGCCCGGCACCCCGGGAACGGTCCCGTCCGACATCTTTCTGCCCGGCCTTCGCCCCTCCGGCTCCCGCTTCCGCCGCTCCGCCGTTTTCGCTCTTTCCCGCCGCGGCTCCGCCCCTCCCCGCGGCGACCGGCCGAACCGGCTGCTCCTTCGGCCCGGCACGCGAAAAGGGCTGTCTGACAGATCTCAGACAGCCCCGTTTTTATCCGTATGCTATTCGGGAACTTCTCCCAATACGCAATTTTCAGAGAATTGGAAAAACTCGTCAGACGGCCCCCTTCATTCGTACAGCCGTTCGAGAACTTCTCCCCCCCCTCCGAACATGCCGCTCAAAGGATCGAAAAACTTGCCGGACAGCTCCGTCCGCTCCCGAATCGCGCAGCCGGCCGACCGCCTTCCCGCCCCGGCAGCGGCGGGGCTCAGCAGTTCATCGCACCGCAGCAGTGGATCACCTGACCGCTGACATACGACGAGAGGTCCGACGCGAGGAACAGCGCCACCTTGGCCACCTCCTCGGGCGTACCGCCGCGCCGCAGCGGAATCTGCTTGTACCATCCCTCCTTCACCTCGTCGGGCAGCTTGTCGGTCATCTCCGTCATGATGAAGCCGGGAGCTATGGCGTTCGCGCGGATGCCGCGGGAGCCCATCTCCTTGGCGATGGATTTCGCCAGTCCGATCATGCCGGCCTTCGACGCCGAGTAGTTGCACTGTCCGGCGTTGCCGCTCACACCCACCACCGACGACATGTTGATGATCGATCCGCTCTTCTGCCGCGCCATCGCCGGCACGACGGCGTGGATGAAGTTGAACGCCGACTTCAGATTGACCGTCAGCACGGCGTCCCACTGCGCCTCGGACATGCGCATCATCAGTCCGTCCTTGGTGATGCCGGCGTTGTTCACCAGAATGTCGATGCGGCCGAACTCCTTCAGGATCTCGTCGATCACCTTATGCGTCTGTTCGAAATCGGCCGCATTCGACGCATAGCCCCGGGCTTTCACGCCCAGCGCCGCGATTTCGGCTTCGGCGGCTTTGCCGTTCTCGTCGATCGCAAGGTCGGTGAACGCCACGTCGGCCCCCTCCCGTGCGAACTGAAGTGCGATGGCTTTTCCGATTCCGCGCGCGGCGCCCGTTACGACGGCGACTTTTCCTTCGAGTAATTTCATAGCTTTCCTTTATATTATTAAATAAGTGTTTCGATCGTCTCCCGGCCGCTCCCCCCCCCCGGCGCCCCCGGGCCGCATTCGCCCCATCCCCGGCCGTCGGGCGCGTTCCCGTTCCGTCGCGGTCCGCCTGCTTTCGGTCCGGGGCCCCCGAAGCCGTGCGGGAGAGGGCCGCAGCTGCCCACGGCGGCACTCCGGCGAGGGCGGGGTGCATTCCGCCTTTTGCGGCCCGAAAGTCCTCGCCGAAAAACGAAGGGGACGCCCCTTCCCTTCCGGACGGCCTTCTCTTCCGCCTCGTCATCCCCCCCCGCCCGAAGGGACGGCGGCCATTGCGCCCCCCTCACTGCGGACCGTATTCCGCCCGCAGCCCGGTCCGGCTCTTCCGCCTGCGCCGCACCGCGGCCAAGCCCCGGCGCCGGCCGCGGATGCGCGCGCTCTTTTCGGACGCCGCACCCGCCGGCGGTTCCCCTGCCGACGTTCGGCGCTCCGCTCCCGGGAGCCCGGAAGCACCGGATTTCCGGGTAGGCGCTCCGCCAGCGGCGGAGGCGGAAAACGCTTCAAAGGTACTAAATTTTTCGGGAAACGCATTTCGGGGTGTCGAAATTCGCTAAATATTACTATCTTTACACCACGCAACCAAATTTACTTACACTTTAATGAAAACAGACACCCAAATCTTCGATTTGATCGCCGAGGAGCGCCAGCGGCAGATGAAAGGCATCGAGCTGATCGCCTCGGAAAATTTCGTCAGCGACGAGGTGATGCAGGCCATGGGCTCCGTGCTCACCAACAAATACGCCGAAGGCTATCCCGCCGCCCGCTACTACGGCGGCTGCGAGGTGGTCGACAAGGTGGAGCGCCTCGCCATCGAGCGCATCTGCCGGCTCTACGGCGCCGAGTATGCCAACGTGCAGCCCCACTCGGGCGCACAGGCCAACATGGCCGTCTTCTTCGCGTGCCTCAAGCCGGGCGACACCTTCATGGGCCTCGATCTGGCGCACGGCGGCCACTTGTCGCACGGTTCGCCGGTCAACATGTCGGGCATGTACTTCAACGCCGTGGGCTACCAGCTCAACGAGGCGACAGGCGTGATCGACTACGACAAGATGGAGCAGAAGGCCCTCGAATGCAAGCCCAAGCTGATCGTGGGCGGCGCTTCGGCCTATTCGCGCGAATGGGACTACAAGCGCATGCGCGAAATCGCCGACAAGGTGGGCGCGCTGCTGCTCGTCGACATGGCCCACACGGCGGGTCTGATCGCCGCCGGACTGCTGGAGAACCCCGTGAAGTACGCGCACATCGTTACCTCGACGACGCACAAGACGCTGCGCGGCCCGCGCGGCGGCATCATCCTCATGGGCAAGGACTTCGAGAATCCGTGGGGCCTCAAGACCCCGAAGGGTGCGGTGAAGATGATGTCGCAGGTGCTCAACTCGGCCGTCTTCCCCGGCATACAGGGCGGCCCGCTGGAGCACGTGATCGCCGCCAAGGCCGTGGCTTTCGGCGAAGCGCTCGAACCCTCCTACAAGGAGTACCAGACGCAGGTGCAGAAGAACGCCCGGGCGATGGCCGAAGCGTTCGTCAAGCGCGGCTACAAGATCGTTTCGGGCGGCACGGACAACCACCTGATGCTGGTCGACCTGCGCACGAAGTTCCCCGAACTGACGGGCAAGCTGGCCGAGAAGTGCCTCGTGGCGGCCGACATCACCACCAACAAGAACATGGTGCCGTTCGACAGCCGCTCGCCGTTCCAGACCTCGGGTCTGCGTTTCGGCACGCCGGCCATCACCACGCGCGGCGTGAAGGAGGACAAGATGGACTACATCGTGGGCCTCATCGACCGCGTGCTGAGCGATCCGGAGAACGAAGCCAACATCGCGGCCGTCCGCAAGGACGTGAACGCCATGATGGCCGACTATCCGCTCTTCGCATGGTAGCCGATGAAGGAGGTCATCGAATTTTTCCGCGAACTGCACGACCACAACACCCGCGAATGGTTCGACGCGAACCGCGCGCGCTGGAAGAGGGTCCAGACGCAGTTCCATGCTTTTGCCGAAGGGTTGATCGACGGAATCGCGTCGTTCGACCCTTCGGTCCAAGGGCTTCGTGCGAAAGACTGCACCTACCGCATCGCCCGCGACACGCGCTTCAGCCCCGACAAGTCGCCCTACAAGACCTATATCGGGGCCTATGTAGCCCCGCACGGCAAGAAGTCGGGCTATGCCGGCTACTATTTTCACATCGAGCCCTGCGCCGACACGTCGGTGTGGAGCAGCATGCTGACGGCGGGTCTCTACTGCCCCGAGCCGGTCGTGCTGCGCTCGGTGCGCGAGGAGATACTCGACAATGGCGCGGAGATTGCAGCGGCCATCCGCGAGGCGACGGGTTTCACGGTCTGCGAGCAGAACAAACTCAAACGCACTCCCGCGGGCTTCCCGCGCGGCAGCGAGTACGACGAATTGCTCAGACTCAAGGACTTTTGCATCCAGCAGCGGATCACGGAGGAGTTCCTCGCGGCGCCCGATCTGCTGGAGCGGACGCTCGCCGAGTTCCGCCGGACGAAACATTTCGTCGGCATTCTGAACCGCGCCGTGCGGTTCGCTCACGAAGAGATGATGTGATATGAAAAAGTTACTGTGGTTCGCAGCGCTCTTCGCCGCCGTGGCGGCGTCGGCGCAGGAGGTGGAGAAGACGACGTTCCTCTACGCCGTCGAAGGGAGCGATTCGCTGCGCGTGGATCGCTACCGCGTGCAGGGCGAAAGGGCGGAGCCGGCGCCCTGTCTGGTCTTCGTCTTCGGCGGCGGCTTCGTGTGGGGCAGCCGCGACGACGCCTCGTACCTGCCGTTCTTCGAGTACATGGCGCGCCGCGGATTCACCGTGGCCTCGATCGACTACCGGCTCGGTCTGCGGGCCGCTTACGAAGCCGGCACGCTCGACGAACGGACCTTCCCCGCGGCCTTTCCGGCCAGCATCGAGACGGCCGCCGAGGATCTGTACAGCGCGACGGCCTATCTGCTGGCCCATGCCGACGAGTGGGGGATCGACCCCCGCCGGATCGTAGCGTGCGGTTCGAGCGCCGGAGCCATCACGGTGCTGCAAGCCGAATACGGTCTCTGCGCGGGCGCCGAGGCCGCGCGCAAATTGCCCGCGGAGTTCAATTACGGGGGTGTGATCGCGTTTGCGGGCGCCCTTTTCGCCGTGGGCGACGATCTGGCGTGGGGCACGGCGCGCACGCCGGCGCCGATGCTGCTCTTCCACGGAGATGCCGACCGCAACGTGCCCTACGGCGCCGTGCGTGCCATGGGGGCCGGGTTCTTCGGTTCGGAATATATCGCCGCGCAACTCACCGAAATGGGGGTGCCCCATGCGTTCTACTCGGTCGCCAATGCGGGACACGAGATCGCCGTCTCGCCGATGAACGAGAACCGCTTCGAGATCGACTCGTTCCTCGAAAAGCTGGTCTTCCAACGCCTGCCGCTGCGGATCGACACGCGGATTGCGGCACTCGACAAACCCGACGTGCCGAAGGCATTCACGCTCGGAGAGTACATCGAAGCCAACTTCGGCGGCCGGTAGCTCCTGCGGCGGCCGGGGCGGCGGAAATTCCGCCGCGCCATTCCGAGGCGGGCCGCGGGCAGAGCCCCCCCCGGCGGTGAGCGAGGGGCGGGGGCGGGAAGAAGGGGGGGGGAGAAGTTCCCCGCTCTTTCGCGGGGTTTATACATAAGCGCAGAAGATGTCGGGCGAAGGCGCTCCGGGCTTTCCCGAGGCGGTTTTTCGGAGGCGGCAATGAAGAGATTTCGGGATCGGTTTCCGCACATGCGGAAGCCGGTCCCGAAATTCAATAGGGCCATGCACCGCGGGCGGACGCCCCCGCGGATGACCGCAAAGATAACGGCTCCGCCGGGCACGTCGGGAGGCGGCGAGGAACGGGATGCGTCGGAAGCGGGGAGCGAGAAAAGCAGGCCGACGAATTATGGAGCAGCAGATTGGAGCCTGTTTCCCCGATTTGAGGTTCGCAAACGCTTTGCGACTTCATCCGGACAGGATCGGAAGGCCGTGCCTTGCTTGAACGGACGGACGGGGGCGAACCCGAAAGCGGCGTCGGTCGAAAGAAGCCCTGAAAATTGCCTGCGAACTGTCCGCGAATACCCCCCCCCCTTCGTCCGAACGACAGAACCCCTGCCGCACGCCGGTAAAACGGTGTTTCCGGCCGGGTTTGCCGCACTGTCGGGACAACCCCCTAAGCGAGCGCCTCCAACTGTTCAGGCAACCGTTCGCGTCCCTCTGAAAACACCCTTCGGAAGCCCTCCGGCATTCCCGTCGGCAGAACTCGTTTTTCGGATCGAACTCTCATGCAGACGCTCGCCGCATCGCTCCCGAGAAGCGATACGGCTCTCATTCCGGGGTCGGTTTCGGGCGCATTCGCACCGGGATACGGGGCGAAACGCTCCGGGTTCCGGCCGTTTCGAACGGATTCGGAAGGAGGGGGGGGCGACCGCGGCGACCGCGGCGCGGCATTCATACACAGATACAATACCCGTACTTACGACGATTCGCCTCTCGTGTCGAGCGTCCGGAGGCATCGTCGAAAGTGCGTGTACGGCATGCGGAAGCACTCGTTCGTTCTTGCGCGTTCAATAAGGACGGTTGCCGACGAAACGACAACCGCTCGAACGGTAATTGAAGACCGTTCGAGCGGTTGTTTTTCGTTCGACTATGCCATAGGCCCGTGGCGCGTGCGCGTTTCATCGGCGCATTTCGGTTGTGCATTTCCGATGCGGGGCGTTTTTCCGTTTACAGACGCCCGGCCGCGGCGGGGGTTATTCCACCGTTACGGATTTGGCAAGGTTGCGGGGCTGATCGACGTTGCGGCCCTTGTACACGGCGATATAATAGGCCAACAGCTGCAGCGGCACGCTGACCACGATCGGCATGAGGCACTCCGTAACCACGGGCACCTCGATGCAGTAGTCGGCGCAGCGGCGCGCCTGCTCGTCGTCTTTGGCGATCACGGCGATGATGCGCCCGCCGCGGGCCTTGACCTCCTCGATGTTGCTGAGCGTCTTGGCGTAAGTATGATCGGGCGTGGCGATCGCCACGGTGGGCATCTCGTTGTCGATCAGGGCTATGGGGCCGTGCTTCATCTCGGCGGCGGGGTAGCCTTCGGCATGGATGTACGAAATCTCCTTCAGCTTCAGCGCGCCTTCGAGCGCCGTGGGGTAGTTGTAGCCGCGGCCGAGGTAGATGAAGTTGTGGGCATAGGTGAAGATTTTGGAAAGGTCGCTGATCTGCTTGTCGAGCTTGAGTACTTCGGTCAGCGTGTCGGGCAGTTCGAGCAATCCTTTGGATACTTCGCGGAAGTAGCTGTCGCTCACCGTGCCGCGCTCCTTGCCGATGGTCAGCGCCAGCATGGCCATCACCGTAACCTGCCCGGTGAACGCCTTCGTCGAGGCGACGCCGATCTCGGGCCCTACGTGGATATAAGCCCCCGAATCCGTCGCACGCGCGATGGAGGAGCCGACGACGTTGCAGATGCCGAAGACGAACGCACCCGCCTTGCGGGCCAGCTCCACGGCAGCCAGCGTGTCGGCCGTCTCGCCCGACTGCGACACGGCGATCACGATGTCTTCGGGATGTATGATCGGATTGCGGTAGCGGAACTCGGAGGCGTACTCCACCTCGACGGGGATGCGGCAGATGTTCTCGATCAGGTGTTCGCCGATGAGCGACGCATGCCACGAGGTGCCGCAGGCCACGAAGATGATCCGTTTGGCATGCACGAATTTGTCGCGGTTGTCGATCACGCCCGACAGTTTGACGTCGTAGTCGTCGGGATTCACGCGGCCGCGGATGCAGTCGACGATGGTCTTGGGCTGCTCGTAGATCTCCTTGAGCATGAAATGGGGATAGCCGCCCTTTTCGAGCTGCGAGATGCTCAGCTCCAGCTGCTTGATGTCGATCCGGCTCTCCTCGTTGTCGAGCGTTACGATCTTCAGGGGGCGGTTGCGGTTGATGACCGCCACCTCGCCGTCGTTGACGTAGACGAAGTCGTTGGTGTATTCGATGATCGACGCGGCGTCCGAGCCGAGGAAGTACTCTCCCTCGCCGATCCCCACGACCATCGGGCTGCTCTTGCGGGCGGCGATGATTTCGTCGTGGTTGCCCTTCTCGATGATGGCGATGGCATAGGCGCCGATCACCTGTTTGAGCGCCTGCTGCACGGCTTCGAGCAGGGTGCAGCCGTTCGTCGCGCGGACGTATTCGATGAGGTTCACCAGCACCTCCGAATCGGTGCTGCTGCGGAACGTGTAGCCGTTGGCCACGAGCGCATCCTTCAGCACGCGGTAGTTCTCGATGATGCCGTTGTGGATCAGTGCGATGTTCTCCGACTCGGAGTAATGGGGGTGGGCGTTCGCGTCGTTCGGCTCGCCGTGCGTCGCCCAGCGCGTGTGGGCGATGCCGATCGTACCTTCGAGGTCCTTGGACTCGGCGAAGTGCTCCAGCGCGGCGACCTTGCCTCTGCACTTGTAGACGTTGAGCCGTCCGCTTTTGTTCACCAGCGCGATGCCGGCGCTGTCGTAGCCCCGGTATTCGAGGCGGTGAAGTCCTTTTATCAGAACGGGATAAGCCTCGCGCCTACCCACGTAACCTACGATTCCGCACATAGAATTTCATGCTTGTTGGGAGACAAAGATACGAAAAAGTCGGGCGCAAAAACAAATTTATTCGCATTTTGCCGGTCGGAAGCCTCCGGAACGAAGGGAAGGATGCGAAAATGTACGGAAAAAAACGGATCGCGGAGATGCGGGGTTTTATCCCTCCTCTCCGCGATCGGATGCCGCCGGGGCGCCTCCTACCTGCCGCTGCGGGCGAAATAGGCGTAGAAATAGGGAATCGTCTCGATGCCCTTGTAGAACTGTTCGAGCCCGAAGCTCTCGTTGGGCGAGTGGATCGCATCCTCCGCGAGCCCGAAGCCCATGAGCAGCGACTTGATGCCCAGAATCGCCTCGAAGCCGCTGATGATCGGGATCGAACCTCCCGAGTAGAAGGGCAGCGGCTTGCGTCCGAAAGCGGTCTCTATGGCCTTTTCGGCCGCTTTGTAGGCCGGCATGTCGGTCGGCGCCACATAGGGCATGCCGCCGTGGAGCGATTTCACCGAGACTTTCACGCTCTTGGGGGCGATGGCCCGGAAGTGCTTCTCGAAGAGTTTGCTGATCTTGCGGTAGTCCTGATTCGGGACCAGACGCATCGAGATCTTGGCCGAAGCCTTGGAGGGAATCACCGTCTTGGTGCCCTCCTCGATGTAGCCGCCCCAGATGCCGTTCACGTCGAGCGAGGGCCGTATGCCCGTGCGTTCGAGCGTCGTGAAGCCCGCTTCGCCCTCGACAGCGCCGATCGAAAGCGACTTCTTGTACTCCGAGAGGCTGAACGGCGCCTTGTTGAAAGCCCTGCGTTCGGCGGGAGTGAGCTCGCGCACATCGTCGTAGAAGCCCGGGATCGCAACGTGTCCGTCGGCGTCGACGAGGCTCGCCACGAGCCGCGCCAGCACATTGGCCGGATTGGCCACGGCACCGCCGAACAGGCCCGAGTGGAGGTCCTTGTCCGGTCCGGTAACCTCGACCTCCATGTAAGCCAGACCGCGTAAACCGCATGTGATCGAGGGCGTTTGCAACGAAAGCATCGAGGTGTCGGACACCAGAATGACGTCGGCCGCGAGCAGTTTCTTGTTGCGGCGGCAGAAGTCGTAGAGGCTCGCCGAACCGATCTCCTCCTCGCCTTCGAGCATGAACTTCACGTTGCAGGGCAGCGTGCCGGTGGCGCACATGGCTTCGAACGCCGCCACGTGCATGAAGAGCTGTCCCTTGTCGTCGTCGGCGCCGCGGCCCCAGATGCGGCCCTCCTTCACGACGGGTTCGAACGGCTCGGTGCGCCATTCGTCGCGCGGATCGACGGGCATCACGTCGTAGTGGCCGTAGACGAGCACCGTTTTCGCCTTCGGGTCGACGATCTTCTCGCCGTAGACCACGGGGTTGCCCGCCGTGGGCATCACCTCGGTGCGGTCGGCGCCCGCCTCGGCGAGCCGCCGGGCCAGATGCTCGGCGCAGCGCACCATGTCGGGTTTGTGCTCGGACAGGGCGCTGATCGACGGAATGCGCAGCACTTCGAACAAATCGCTCAGAAACCGATCCTTGTGTTTCTCTACATAATTCTTTACTTGATCCATAGGTTATCGTTTGTTTGGGCCGTTCACGCGCCTCGGCATGGCTCGAACCGGATCCGGCTCGGCAGGGCCGCAGGGCGCAGAGAACGTACGGTTAGTTGGTTTTCTTCAGGATGTAGCAGTCCGCCAGATCGCCCGTTATCGCCTGACGCCCGGCGTCGAGCTTGCGCAGGCGGTTCTCCTCGACCTTGTAGTAGGAGACCTCGTCCAGCCCGTTCAGCGTGAGCAGGTTGCCGTCGACGGTGTAGGTGCCTTCGTCGTAAAAGGTCGCATCGCGGTCGATGTAGCTCGCCGAGAGGGCGAACGTCCCGTCGGACGACAGGTTCAGCTCCGTCTCGATCCCCGGACAGTCGGCTGCGGGGAATGTGCCGGTGTAGGTGCCGACGTAGTCGAGCGAAGTTTCCGCGGTGTGCATGTCCGGCACGGGAGCGGTCTTTTCGGCCTCGCGCCTGTCGCCGGCGCTTTTTTTCTGTGCGTTGCCGCCGCATGCGCCGAGCAGGAGCACCGAGGCGAGGAGAAGGATTCTATACATAGCTGTCATTATATATGATCTTACGATTCGGAACTTGCATGCCCGACCTCTCATCACCCCAAGCCGAGGAGGGGCTTCGAACCGCTCCCGCCCGGCTGATGTCGGGTTCTCGCCGGTCTAAAACCGGCGTCCTGCGTCGTGCGGCCCTGCGCCCGGTTCGCCGGAAACGGGGTCCTCGTGCGAGAGGGCGTTTGCGTGTCCCGGGAAAAACCGGAGCCGCTTTCGGTCCTGCGTCCGATTCGCCGGAAACGGGGCTCTCGTGCGTGAGGGCGTTTGCGTGTCCCGGGAAAACCGGGGCCGCTTTCGGCCCTGCGCCCGGTTCGCCGGAAACGGGATCCTCGTGCGTGAGGGCGTTTGCGCGTCCCGGGAAAACCGGGGCCGCTTCGGCCCTGCGCCCGATTCGCTCATCGGCAGAAAGGGGCGTCATCCGCCTCGGACGGCGGTGCGGATTCGCAACGGCCCGAACCGTGCGGCATCGGTGAAAGGAGCGGCTCAGGCCGGAAATTCGGCGGGAGCCGCAGGCTGCGGGCGAAGTCCGCACCGCCGCACGGCCTCTCTCCGAGTGCTCCGGCAGCTCAGGCCAAGAACGGGCGCCGTCTGCGGAAACGCCGGCCGCGGCCGCACTCCTCGCACGCGGACGGTCAGCAGCCGCAGATCGCTCCGAGTTCGCCGATGAACCGGCAGGCCAGCGCATCGGCTTCGGCCTGCGTGCGGGCCTCGGTGTAGATGCGCACGATCGGCTCGGTATTCGACTTGCGCAGGTGGACCCAACTGTCCGCGAAGTCGATCTTCACACCGTCGATATCGTTCACGCGCTCACCGGAATATCGGTTCTTGAGCTCGTGCAGCACTTTATCTACGTCGATGGCCGGCGTCAACTCGATCTTCCGCTTCGAGGCGAAATAGGCGGGATAGGTGGCGCGCAGTTCGGTCATCTTCATCCCCGACCGGGCCAGATGCGTCAAAAACAGCGCCACACCCACCAATGCATCGCGTCCGTAGTGCAGTTCGGGGTAGATCACCCCGCCGTTGCCCTCGCCGCCGACGACGGCTCCGGTCTCCTTCATCTTCGCCACCACGTTCACTTCACCCACGGCCGAGGCGAAGTATTCGCCTCCGCGGCGTTCGGTTACGTCGCGCAGCGCACGGGACGAACTGAGGTTCGAGACGGTGCCGCCCTTCGTGTGCGAGAGGACGTAGTCGGCCACGGCCACGAGCGTGTACTCCTCCACGAACATCGTGCCGTCCTCGCTGACGAACGCCAGACGGTCGACGTCGGGATCGACCGCGATGCCCAGATCGGCCCGCTCGCGCACGACGGCGTCCGAGATTCCGGCGAGGTTCCCGGGCAGCGGCTCGGGGTCGTGGGCGAATTCGCCCGTGGGCTCGCAGTTGAGTTCGACGACCTCGCAGCCCAGCCGGCGCAGCAGCCCGGGAATCACGACGCCGCCCACGGAGTTCACCGCGTCGACCACGACCCTGAAGCGCCGCCGGCGCACGGCCTCCGCATCGACCAGCGGCAGCGCGAGCACCTGTTCGATGTGGCGCTCGTTGTAGGATTCCCGCACGAGGACCCGCCCGAGGGCGCCGGCCGCCGGAAAGGCGAACGAATCGTCCGCAGCCAGCGCCAGCACCCGCTTGCCGGCGGCATCGCTGAGGAACTCGCCCCTGCCGTCGAGCAGTTTCAGGGCGTTCCACTGGCGGGGATTGTGCGAAGCGGTGATGATGATGCCGCCGTCGGCCCCGTAGTGGGCGACGGCCAGTTCCGTGCCCGGAGTGGTGCAGAGACCGACGCTGACGACATCGGCGCCGCAGCCCATGAGCGTGCCCTCGACGAGCCGTTCGACCATCGGGCCCGAAATGCGCGCGTCGCGCCCGACGACGATGGTAAGTTTTTTGCCGGGACGGGTCTCGGCGATGCAACGCACGTAGGCCGCCGTGAATCTCACGATGTCGACCGGCGTGAGGTTGTCGCCCGCAGGGCCGCCGATCGTACCCCGGATGCCCGAAATGGACTTGATGAGTGTCATATTCGTTGAGAAAAAAATTATACCTTATATTTATGAAAAACGTTCGGATCGTTTTGTTATTCGAGGTAAATATATTACTTTTATGCCAATTATGGAAATGAAAAATTCACCGTTATGAGAACCATTCCGTCTTCCGAACTGATTATCAACGACGACGGGTCGGTCTTCCACCTGCATCTGCGTCCGGAGCAGCTGGCCGACATCGTCGTTCTGGTCGGCGACCCGGGCCGCGTGGCCCTCGTGGCCGAACATTTCGACCATATCGAGTGCAAGGCGTCCAACCGCGAATTCAACACCGTTACCGGCACCTACAAGGGCCGGCGCATGACGGTGCTCTCGACCGGCATCGGCATCGGCAACATCGACATCTCCGTAACGGAGCTCGACGCGCTGGCCAACGTCGACTTCGAGACCCGGCAGGAGAAGGCCGAGAAGCGGCAGCTCACGCTGGTGCGTCTGGGGACGTCCGGAGCCATTCAGCCCGACATCCGCGTGGGCGAGCTGGTCTTCGCCCGCACGTCGATCGGATTCGACGGGCTGCTGAACTACTACAAGGGGCGCAACGAGGTTTGCGACCTCGACATGGAGCGTGCGTTCATCGCCCACACGGGCTGGAACGAACTGCTGCCCAAGCCCTATTGCATCGACGCCGACCCCGCGCTGCTGGCGCTTTTCGAGGACGTGGCGCGCGAGGGCATCACCATCGCCGCGCCGGGATTCTACGCCCCGCAGGGCCGCTGGGTGCGGCTCGAACCGCAGGACCCCGGGCTCAACGAGAAGATCGAATCGTTCGACTACCGCGGCCGCCGCATCACCAACTTCGAGATGGAGAGCTCGGCGCTCGCCGGTCTGGCGGCCCTCATGGGGCACCGGGCCGCGACGGTCTGCACGATCATCGCGCAGCGCATAGCGCTGGACGCCTGCACGGATTACAAGCCCTTCGTGAAGCAGATGATCCGCACGGCGCTCGACAAACTGGCGACGCTCTGAGAGTGGCGCCGAAGCCGCACGAGGCGGGGCGACGATACGGCGACGATGCCGTTGCACCCGCCCGAGCGCAGGCCGTGTCCCGTCCGGAAACCGCCGGGACATCGGAGCGAATGCCGGTGTGCGAAGTTTACGCCCGTCGGGCCGGATGTGTTCGCGGTTCGACACCGGGGGGGGGGAGGGCAGACCCGCGCGGGACGAATGCCGTCGGCCGTCGCTTTCCCCGCGGCGGACGGCCGACAGGACCGGAGCGACGACGAAAATGCGAAGAGGCAGGGAGGCGAAGTGCCGAGCCTCCTATCCGCACAGGCCGGCCGAACGCGGTTGCAAGCGGATGCCGGAAGGAAACGGCCGCGTCCCCTTGCGGCGCACGGCCGGGAGGAGCTTCCTCCGAGGCGAGGCACCGAGAAGGGACGGGCGTACCCGACAGCTGCGGCCCGGGATCGCGAAGGGTGAGCCGGCGGGGAGGGGCGATAAAAGTTTCGGCGAGGCCGTCCTTGCGGCGCACGGCCGGGCGGAGCTTCCTCCGAGGCGAAGCCCCGAGAAAGGACGGGCGGACCTGACAGCTGCGGCCCGGGACCGCGAAGGGCGCAGCCGGCGGCAAGGGGCGATAAGAGTTTCGACGAGGCCGTCCGCCGCGGGGAAAGCGACGGCCGACAGGACCGGAGCGACGACGAAAACGCGAAGAGGCGGGGAGGCGAAATGCCGAGCCTCCTATTCGCACAGGCCGGCCGAACGCGGTTGCAAGCGGATGCCGGAAGGAAACGGCCGCGTTCCCTTGCGGCGCACGGCCGGGCGGAGCTTCCTCCGAGGCGAGGCCCCGAGAAGGGACGGGCGGACCCGACAGCTGCGGCCCGGGATCGCGAAGGGCGAAGCCGTCCGCCGCGGAGAAAGCGACGGCCGACAGGACCGGAGCGACGACGAAAACGCGAAGAGGCGGGGAGGCGAAATGCCGAGCCTCCTATTCGCACAGGCCGGCCGAACGCGGTTGCAAGCGGATGCCGGAAGGAAACGGCCGCGTCCCCTTGCGGCGCACGGCCGGGAGGAGCTTCCTCCGAGGCGAGGCCCCGAGAAGGGACGGGCAGACTTGGCAGTTGCGGCCCGGGACCGCGAAGGGCGCAGCCGGCGGGGAGGGCGATAAGAGTTTCGGCGAGGCCGTCCTTGCGGCACGCAGTCGGGCGGAGCTTCCTCCGAGGCGAGACCCCGAGAAGGGACGGGCGGATTCAACGAATACGGTCCGAAACCGAACAGGCTGATAAGCCCCGGAAGCCGGAGACGGAATCGACGGAGGCGCCTTTACGGCATGTAGGACGAAGCCGGCGGGGATGCTGCTGCCGGGAGGAGCGGAACCGACGGGCCCGGTCCGAGGAAAAAACGCACCGCAGACGGTTCCGGAACGGCGGGAAGCGCTCCGCAGAGGAGACCGGCAGCCGTCGGCGGACCGAAGCGGGCGACCGGCCGGAATAAAATGACGAATTACCGAAGTAACAAACCGAATAAAACAAACGACAGTAAAGATGAAATTCACCGTATCAAGTTCGGCCCTGCTCTCGCTTCTGGCGACCACGGGCAAGGTTATCAGCAACAAGAATACGCTGCCTATCCTCGACTATTTCCTCATGGAGCTCAAGGACGGCGAACTCAAAGTAACCACCTCGGACCTCGAAACCACGCTCATCGGCTCCATCGCGGTGGACAACGTAGAGAGCGAGGGCACGATCGCCGCGCCGGCCAAGCTGATGCTCGACTCGCTGAAGGAGTTTTCGGAGATTCCGCTGACGATCGACGTCAACGACAAGAATTGGGAGATCCGCATCGAGTGGAAGAGCGGTTCGCTCTCGATTCCGGGCGCGAGCGCCGTGAGCTATCCGGCCGTGCCGCAGCTGAGCGCCGAGAAGAAGGAGCTCTCGCTCGACGCGGACACGCTCATCAGCGGCATCAACAAGACCATCTTCGCCACGGCCGACGACGAGCTGCGGCCCGTGATGAACGGCATCTACATCAGCATCGCGGAGAACGCGCTCACGTTCGTGGGCACGGATGCGCACAAGCTGGTGAAGTACGAGGCCGAGATGCAGAACGGGGTGGCCGCATCGTTCATCCTGCCGAAGAAACCCGCCAACCTGCTCAGATCGGTGCTCCTCAAGGAGGAGGATGCCATCGTCGCGGGCTTCGACTCGAAGAATGCGGTGTTCCGCCTGAAGAGCCATACGCTCGTGTGCCGCCTGATCGAGGGCAACTATCCGAACTACAACGCCGTGATCCCGGCCAACAACCCCAACAAGGTGCTGGTGGACCGCATCGAGCTGCTGAACGGCATCAAGCGCGTGGCCGTCTGCTCGAATCCCACGACGAACCTCATCCGCATGGACATCGCCGACAACCGGATCGACCTCACGGCGCAGGACATCGACTTCTCGGTGTCGGCCAACGAGACGATCGCGTGCAGCTACGACGGGCAGCCCATTACGATCGGCTTCAAATCGACCTTCCTCGTCGAGATCCTCTCGAACACGGAGACCCCCACGGTGGTGGTCGAACTGGCGGACTCGACCCGCGCGGGCGTCTTCAAGCCCGTCTACGACGACAAGCAGACGAGCTCGACGCTCATGCTGCTCATGCCGATGATGATCAACGCATAAGCGAACGCCCCGAAATGAAGCTCAACCTCAAACGCCCCATCGTCTTCTTCGACCTCGAAACCACCGGCGTGGATACGTCGAAGGACCGCATCGTCGAGATCTCGCTGATCAAGGTCATGCCCGACGGCGAGGAGATCACGAAAACACGCCGCCTCAATCCCGGGATGCACATCCCGGAGGAGGCTACGGCCGTGCACGGCATCACGGACGACGACGTGAAGGAGTGCCCGACCTTCGCGCAGGTGGCCAAGTCGCTCGAACAGTTCATCCGCGGCTGCGACTTCGGCGGTTTCAACTCGAACCGCTTCGATCTGCCGGTTCTGGTCGAGGAGTTCATGCGTGCGGGCATCGACGTGGACTTCAAGCGGCGGCGGTTCGTCGACGTGCAGAACATCTTCCACAAGAAGGAGCAGCGCACGCTGGTGGCGGCCTACCGCTTCTATTGCGGCAAGGAGCTCGAAGACGCCCACTCGGCCGAAGCCGACACGGCGGCGACCTACGAGGTGCTGAAGGCCCAGCTCGACCGCTACGACGATCTGCCCAACGACGTGGACGCGCTGGCCGAATATTCGTCGCGCGGCGAGAGCGTCGACTACGCCGGCCGCATCGTCTACGACGACAAAGGGGTGGAGGTCTTCGGATTCGGCAAGCACAAGGGCCGTCCGGTCTGCGAGGTGTTCGAAGCAGAGCCGAGCTACTACGCATGGATGATGAACGGCGATTTCCCGCTCTACACCAAGAAGGTAATCACGGAACTGCGCTTCCGCGAAAAGAACAACCCCCGAAAGTAAGGTCCCGGCGATGAAGAGATTCGGTCTGATCCTCGTGGTGCTCCTGTGGAGCGCGGCTGCGGCGCTCGCGGCCGGAAAGTCGAAGACGGTCGTGGTGATCGACGGCGCGAAATACTATGTCCACACCGTCGGGAAGGGCGAAACGCTCTACGGACTGGCGCGGACCTACGGCGTGGGCGAACGGGTGATCTTGAGTCTCAATCCCGCCGCGGCCGGAGGGCTGAAGGCGGGCGCGAAGCTCAAGATACCCTTCACGGCGGAGGCGGCGGGCGCGCCGTCGGAGCGCAAACTGCGCAAGACGTTCGACACCCACACCGTGGCCGAGGGCGAGACGCTCTATGCCATTTCGCGCCGCTATGCCATCCCGCTCGGGACCCTCATCGAGGACAATCCGTCGCTCGACCCCATTCGGCTGCGGCCCGGCGAGCGCATCCTCGTCCGCCGCAAGGAGCGCGGCACGGAGCCGGCGGGCGCCGTGCAGGCCCAGTGGGAGAGCTACCGCGAGAATCTGAACAGCGTGGCCGACGAGGGATACGCCTACCACATGGTCGCGGCGGGCGAGACGTTCTATGCGCTCGCACGCCGCTTCGGGACGACGGAAGCACGTCTCTCGGAGCTCAACGGCGGATTGCAGCCCGCGGGCCTCAAGGCCGGGGCGATCATCAAGGTGCCGTCGAACGGGGCGACGCGCGCGTCTGCCGGCGGGACGGCTCCGGGAAAGCCGGAGGACAGGCGGGCCGGATGGCCGGAGACGAGACCGGCTCGGGATGCCGGCGGAGCGGCCGGAACAGAGCCGGAAGCGGATGCGGCGGCACAGGCCGAGGCCGCCCGGGGAAAACGGACGGAGGATGCGACGGCACCGGCGGAAGCAATACGGGGCGCCGACGGGGCGGCCCGGACAAGGCAGGACGAAGCGGCGGCATGGAGCGTTCCGGCCGGAACCGCGGAGACGGAGTTCGGCGGGTTTGCGCCGGATGCGCTTTTCGGCCGGCTGCCCCGCACGGATTCCGTGGGGACGGGCGATACGACGCGGCTGGAAGTCGATTTCCGGCCTCTCGGACGCGGCGAGACGCTGCGCGTGGCGCTGATGCTGCCGCTGGCGGTACACGGCGTCGCCAATGCCAACTACCTCGAATTCTATCAGGGTTTTCTGCTCGGACTGGACAGCGTGAAGCGCGCGGGCTACTCGGTGCATGTGGACCTGTTCAACACGGAGCGCAATGCGGAGACGGTGCGCCGGATCGTCGAGGAGGACGAGGCGTTCCGCAACGCCGATCTCGTCGTGGGGCCCGTCTACGAACAGCCGTTGGAGCCCGTCGTCCGCTTCGCCGAGCTGCGGGGCATTCCCGTGGTCTCGCCGCTGGCCAACATCACGGGCATCGACAGCGACGTGCTGTTCCAGATGGCCCCCTCGCCCGAGCGCAAGTACGACAAGGCGGCCGATCTGACCGACGGCAGCAAGCAGATCACGCTGATCTATTCGGACCGGACGGACAGGGAGTTCGAGGCCGAGATACGCTCGCTCATCGGCGACAGGGAGTACCGGAAGCACCATTACGTCTACGAACACGCTTCGGTGGTGGAGCGCCGCGGCAAGGGCAACAGCCCGAGCGACCTCACGCCGCTGCTGCAAAACACGGCGGACAACGTCTTCGTCGTCATGGCGGACAACGAACTCGACGTGGACCGCATCCTCGCGGCGCTCGCTTCGGCCTATACGAGCATCGTCTCGCGCGGGAGCACACCGCCCCGTTTCGTCGTGCTGGGCAACGCCCGTTGGAACCGGTACAACAATCTGAGCCGCGAGATATTCTTCAAGGACCACGTCGTCTTCCTCTCCAGCTATCACGCCAAACGCGACTCGGAGACGGTCCTCCGGTTCGACAGCGACTATATCCGCGCGTTCGGCTCGCTGCCGACGCTCTACTCCTACCGCGGCTACGACACGGCGCTGATCTTCGCACCGGCCATGTTCGGCGACATCCGCTACGACCTCGATGGCACGGACTACACGCCGCTTCAGACGACCTACACCTTCGGGCGGAGCGAAGGCCGCGGCAACCACGTGAACCGCAACTGGACCCGCGTGAACTACAACGAAGACTATACGATCGCGATCGAATAGCGCGAACGGCGCATCCGGTCGAAAAACAAACGCATTACGCAGCAAATGGCTACCATCGGCAACGGAATCCCCGAGAAGACGATCGAACGTCTGAGCGAATACCGGCGCACGCTACTCGCCTGCCACAAGCAGGGAATCACGCACATCTTTTCGCACGTACTGGCGGGCATACACGGCATCACGGCCGTGCAGGTGCGCCGCGATCTGATGCTCATCGGCTTTTCGAGCGACACGAAGAAGGGCTACGACGTGAAGGTGCTCGTGGACTTCATCAGCCGGATCCTCGACAGTCCGCAGCCGATGAACATCGCCGTGCTGGGGATGGGGCATCTGGGGCAGGCCATCACCAAGTACTTCAACGGCAAGGGGCTGAAACTGAAGATCACGGCGGCGTTCGACGTCGATCCCGAGAAGGTCGGAAAGACCATCGACGGCATCCCGTGCTACCACATGGACCGCTTCGAAGAGATCGCCGAGGAGCGCGAGATCAGTCTGGTGATCGTCTCGTCGCCGACGACGGTCGCGCCCCGGCTGGTGCTGCCGATCATCAACGCCGGCATTCGGGGCGTACTGAACTTCACCTCCACGCCCCTGAATTTCCCGCAGGGGATCGTCGTGGAGAACTACGACATCACGACGCTGCTCGAAAAAGTCGCTTACTTCGTCAAGGAGAGCGAAGACAACGCTTAGACGATGAGGATTTTCCGCGGATTCGACGCTTTGCCCCCGTTTCGTTCGCCGGCCGCCGCGGTCGGCTCGTTCGACGGGGTGCACGGAGGACACAGGCTGCTGCTCGAACGGGTCGCGGCCGAGGCACGCGCCGCGGGAGGCGAGAGCGTGGTGCTCACCTTCGAGCCGCATCCCCGCATAACGCTCGGCTGCGCCGAGGGGTTGCGGCTGCTCACCTCCACCGAAGAGAAGGCGTGGCTGCTCGAACGCCAAGGGATCGACAACCTGATCGTGATCCCGTTCGACCGGGCGTTCAGCCGGCTGGCGCCCGATGCGTTCGTGAGGGATTATCTGATCGGCAAGGTGGGCATCCGGACGCTCGTCGTGGGATACAACCACCATTTCGGCCGCGGCAAGGAGGGTGATTACGCCTACCTCGAACAGTTGCGCGACCGATTCGGTTTTCGCGTGATCCGGATCGCCGAGTACGACGCCGACGCCGAAAAGGTCAGTTCGACCGTTCTGCGCGGTCTGATCGGCCGCGGCGAGATGGAGCATGCCGCGCGCATGATGCCGCATCCCTATCTGCTCATCGGGGAACTCGCGGCCGGGGGCGAAGTGCGGATCGCGGAAACCCGGAAACTGCTGCCGCCGGCCGGGGTGTACCGCGTACGCGCGAACGGCTGCGACGCGCGTCTGACGCTGGATGCCGGGGGAGGCATGCGGGTGGAGGCTACGCCCCCCGGAATGCGGGAGGATGCTTTGCGGCCCGAGGCCGCAGAAGCCGGAGGCTTATCGGAGGGAAAAATCGTGATCGAATTCTAAGACGGCGCGGGGCTGCCGCGAGAAGAAGAAGGGAGAGGGGGAGCGGATGCGCAGTCCGGATCGTCGGGAAACGGCACGGCACGACAGAGGAATATATCGAGTTGCGAAAAAACGACACAGTGCAGGCGACAGCGAAGGTTGCGGCGTATTCCGGGCCGAGGAGGAGCGGCGCGCTGTACGAATCCGATCCGGACGGAAAACCGGCGGGGAGCGAAGAACGCCTCGCCGAAAAGCGGTGCGGGGCAGGAAGCCGGGAAGGTGCAATGCGGAGCGGCACGACGCAACGCAACGCAACGGATCATGAGACGGCAGTATCCGGCGTGCAAAAATCCGTCATACGGACGGAGTGCGAATGGGACGAAGGTTTGTCGGAGGGAAAAATCGCGATCGAATTCCATGACGGCGCGGGACTGCCGGGGAGTAGGGAGGAAGAAGGGGCTGTCCGGCGAGTTCTTCCAACCCTCTGAGAACTGCGTATCCGGAAAAGTTCCCGATGAGCAGTACGGACAAAGGGGCCGTCTAACAAATCTTAGACAGCCCCTTTCAATTTTCGAGGCTTCCCATCGGCCTCTTTCAGGCGGTGCGTACCGTCGGTCAATAGTAATAGTAGGGGATTTCGACCTCCTCGGCCGAATTGACATTGCCGGATACGTTTTCCATGACGCCGACGACCTTCACGAAGTAGGTGCCGTAGTCGCCGCGGTCGATGATCGAGAAGATGCTGAGGCTCATTTCGCCCGAATTGTCCGCACTGGCGGAGACGGTGGATTCGAGGCTGTAGGTGTCGGCTCCCTGCCGTTTCAGGTAGATTCGGTAGGCGGTGGCACATCCGACGGACTGCCAATGCAGGGTGTTGGTGTTGCTCTCGTAGAAGACCGGATAGGGGTTGATGTGGGCGATCGTGAGCTCCTTCGCGGCGGCGAGGTCGCCTTCGTACTGGCTGTTCACACCGACCACCTTCACATAGTAGACCTTGCGCTCGTTCACGTCGATGAGGCTGTTCACGGGATACTCCCCGGTGAGCCCGTCTTCGGGTGCGAAGTTGTCCTTGACCACGTAGTCGTTGTCGTCGGAGTCGGCCACGTAGATTTTATAGGAGAGGGCGTTTTCGAGCAGCGGCCAAGTGATCATTCCCGTGGCGGGATCGTACTCGCTGCGGACGACGGCGAGACGCCCCGTGCGGGTGGCGATGCCGAACGTTCCGCTCGCAGTGAGACGGCCGCCCTCGACATTGGGAACATTCACCGAGAAGGTATAGTCTTCCGTCGACCCGGTGCGCCAGCCCTTGGGATCGGCCGAACGGATGTTCAGGACGCGGTCGCCGTCGCTCCACGAAGCGAGGACGCCCACCTGACGCTCCTCCCGGTCCAGCACGAGGATCTGATCGATGCGGATGGCATCGACGTCGGCCGCTACGGGGAAGGTCAGGCTCAAGGCGCCGGTCGGGGTTTCGGGCATGGCGAGGATGTCGTAGGAGCAGCTGTACTCCTCCCGCGTCATGGCGATCGTGGGCAGTCCGGACTGCGCCTCGGAAAAGAGGGGCGAAAGCTCCTGACTGCCGCTGTAGACCGCACCGCCGTCGTACCATTCCGCCTTGCAGAACAGCGAGGCGCCCTCCGGCAGGCTGTCGATCCGATAGGCGCCTTCGTCGTCCGTGCGCGTCTCGAATACCATATCGGTCTCGATGTCCGTTAGCTCTATGCGCACGATGGCGCCGGACTGATAGCGGCGGTCGTTCTCCTCCGCAATCCGCGTTACATAGCCCTTGGCCGATGCGGTGAGCGGATGGAGATTCACGTCGAGCGTCCGAGCCGAAACGACGGGGACATCGCTCCCGTCGTTGGCCAGCGTAACGCTGACGTTCTCGATGACGGGCAGATAGCCGCGGCGCGACACCCTCAGCTCGTAATCGCCGACCGCGAGTTCGAACGTGGCGCATCCCGAGGCATCGACCGGAATGACGAGACCGCGGCCGACGACCTCGACCACGGCGGAGTCGACGCCCCGATGCGAGTCGTAGCGCACGGCATGGAGGGTTACGGGAGCCGTGTCGCGCTGGGCACCCAGACGGACGTCGTAGGCTTCGTCGTCGCAGGACGACAGTCCGAAAAGCAGCGCAGAAACGCTCAGTAAACAGCAGATTTTCTTCATGACAGTGTAATTTTTGGTGTGATTTAAGGCACAAAAATACTTTTTATTTCCGCTCCGCGAAAATTCCGGTTCTTTATTTTTACGGAAGATCACGGCCGGATGCAAAAACCGAGGCGAAAACTTGGGCGGGGCGGAGGATATGGTTATCTTTGGAGCATGATTGTGTACGAATGCAAAGTCCGGGTGTGGTACGAACACACCGACCAGATGGGCGTGGTCCATCATTCGAATTATATTTGCTACTACGAAGCCGCCCGCAGCGAGTTCATGCGCGAGGCGTGCGGCCTTTCGTTCGCCGAAGTCGAACGGAGAGGCATCATGATGCCGATACTCGACGTGCACGCCAGATACCTGCGTCCGGCCCTTTACGACGAGCTGCTGACCGTCCGTCTGCGCATCGACGAAATGCCGATGGCCCGCATCACGTTCCGTTACGAGATCCTGAACGAACGGGGCGAACTGCTCAACACCGGATCGACCGTGCTGGGATTCATACGCAGCGATACGCGACGTCCGTGCCGCTGCCCGGAGTGGTTCGTCGAGATGCTGAAGCAGCGGTGGACGGAAAACACCCCGTCTGCGACCGGCGGGGCGGAATAGCCGTGCCGCGGCCCGCAGGGGTGGGCCGACCGGCCGGACCGCCGGATGCCGCGGCACTTCTCCCGGAGGGTCGGAGCCTTTCGCGTCCGTCCTGTTCCGGACGAAGCAGACGGGCGCCGGGATACCGAAAGCGGTTCGGGGGTGCCGGGGCCAAAGATGGCGGCGGTGCAGGCGGAAGGCACGATTCGCGGGCCGGAAAAAGGCGCTTGCGGTCGATCGGGGCCGCAGGGCCGGGAGGCATTCGAAAAAGCGAACCGGACGGAGCAGACGGGCGCCGGGATACCGAAAGCGGTTCGGGGGTGCAGGCGGAAGGCACGATCCGTGGGCCGGAATAGCCGTGCCGCGAGCCGCAGAGGTGGGCCGACCGGCCGGACCGCCGGATGCCGCGGCACTTCTCCCGGAGGGTCGGAGCCTTTCGCGTCCGTCCTGTTCCGGACGAAGCAGACGGGCGCCGGGATACCGAAAGCGGTTCGGGGGTGCCGGGGCAGAAAAAGAAGGCATCCGGAAAAGACAGACAAACAAGCGGCTGCGCTGCTGCGCCTGCGTAAGTACGATCGTTCGGAAGCCGAATTTTTTCGTTCCCGGGAGAAGCCGCATCCCATCCAACGGGAACAAAAATGCAACGGATCGTTACGAATCGATCGTTTTTCATAAATAAAATAGTATATTTGTCAGACTGAACACTAATTTTTATTAAAACATTATGCAAACAATCAAGAATCTTTTCAGTTACACGGCAGTTCTTCTGGGCTTTGCCGCATTTGCCTTTTCGCGCCTTCCTGCTCGGACAGCGATGATCCGGTAACGCCGTCCGACGCACCCGTAACCGGTATCAAGATAACTCCCGAGGAAATCACCGTAACCGAAGGGCTTTCGAAATCCATCGTGGTTTCGGTCCTGCCGTCGAATGCCGCCGACAGGACCTATAAGCTGACGTCGAGCGATACGTCCGTTGCGACTGTCGAAGACGACAAGATCACGGGCGTGGCCCCGGGCGAGGCGATCATCACCGCTACTTCGAACGAAGGGAATTTCACGGCAACCTGCAAGGTTACGGTGAAAAGCACCGAGCCGATGATCCACTCCCTGAACGCCTTCTCGCAAGGAGCTTTGCTCTTCTACGGAACGAATTACGGCACTGAGGGCCTCTCCCACAACTGGAGGATACAGCTTACGGGAACCGGCTATAAAGATGCCGTCAATCTGACGGGCAAGGGCGATGCGCTGATGTTCGAAATCAACACGTCGACCGACTATACGACGGAAGTCGCCCCGGGAACCTACACGATGCTCAAGAAAGACGAGACGGTTACGGAGGCGCTGAAGCCCGGCACGGCCATTCCCGGACTGATCGACGGGACTGACGGCGAAAGCCCCATCGGCACATGGTATCTTTTCGGCGAATCCGAAGACGAAGTCGCCAGCGCTGTCAACGACATCGAATCGGGAACCGTCGAAGTCAGCAAGAACGGAGACGAATACACGCTGAAGTTCGACTTCCTCGACGAAGACGAGAACATCCTGTTCAAGGGCACCTATGTGGGTACACTCACCTACATCGACGTTACGACCCAGCCGCGGCAATAGGCACGATGCCGCGGGTCCCTCTGCGAAGGGACGGGCAAGACGATCGACGACGCGAGGGCGATCCGGTTTGCGGATCGCCCTCGCTGCATCGGTGCCTCCGGATGCGGGAGGGCCATCTTTTCGCACAGGAACCACCCGCAAGGGCGGCGCGGAGCCCGACCGGAAGGGAAAAGGGAGGGAGGAAGGAAAGGGGCGGGCGGACCGGAACCGTTCCGCATGCATTCGCAAAAAAATCCCGTAAAGACCGAATGCGCAAACATTATCGTTCGATTCCGGAAAAACAAGACGCGCAAGAATCACACACGCATTCCCGACGACGACGGCAAGAATCGGCTTTGCGAGAAGCCGGTCTTTCCTGTCGCACGACATGTTCCGCACCCGGGATCAAAACCCCGAGAAATCGGAGGCGGATTCGTATGGCGACGCAAATATGCTGCCGCTATCGACCGACGAACCGATTGCCGGGGGGGTGTCCCCTCACTCTTCGCGGGCAGCTCATATCGAACGAAAAAAAGGAAATGCATACGGAAACACACACTCTCTCGTGTACGCCGAATCGGGCAAAACGACCGAAAACCGGGAGATTCCGCCCCCGGCGAATGCCGCCGAAACAGCCCCGGAAAGCGGACGGACATTCGGCCGTCCGCTGTACGGACCAGCCGTTTTGGCAGGCTCGATGCGGTGTCCGTCCGAATGTCCGCCCAGCCCGAAGAGCGAGCCTCGGCGACAAGGTGCCGGCAGGGCTTTCGGAGACCGTTTCCGGAGGACACAAACTCGAACTCGAACAGTCCGACAATATTGCCGTAGCTTCCGGAATGGATATGCAGGGCGAACAGGTCGCTTATCTGACTGGAGACTTGAACGCCGAACTTTGGCCCGAAATTCACCAGTTCGTTTGCTGTTGTAGCAGCATTTAAGCGACTCAAGTTGCATATGCAGGCTTTGTTTGAAATGTCTATTGATTAGCATTCCATACGATAAAAAAGAATCGACTTTCGAGAAGTCGATTCTTTTATCATTACCGGGAACACGTGTGTGATTTTTTTACGCATCTCGTTTTTCCGAAATGAACTTTTGGTTTTTGCGAATATAATTTCAGAGGCTCTTTCAGGGGGGGCTGTCGACCGAAGCGGCATATTCGGTTCGGGCCTCTCTCCGTCCAAGCGGGGCACGATGTGCGAATAATCCCCGAACCGGCCGCGAATCGTTCGCCTGCCCCCCCTCGGCTCGTCCCGGATTAGAAAAACCGCGACATATAAGTCTCGGCATATAAATCCGTTCGCCGGTTCACCTCTCGTACTGCTTCGGACGCATTTCGCCCCTTGCGTCTGATGGTACGGCGGAGGGGCGCAAAAAAACGGGGGCTGGCCGACAAGTTTCAGACGCCCCTCTTTCATTCGCACTGCTATTCGGGAACATTTCCGAATACGCGATTCTCGGAGGGTTGAAAAACTTGTCGGACAGCCCCTTGCCGCCTCTTTTCCGGACAGGCGGTAACGCCGGAGCGCCCAAAAACCCGTCGGACGTTCTCGCCCCCTTGGGATGGGCGCGGGGCGTACGAGCCTCCGCCCGCCCGTCCACGGACCGGCTACTTCTCGATCAGCGAGATGGAGCGCTGGATGAACTCCGTGAGGTTCTTGCCTTTGAGCATGCCGTTCGACAGCAGCGCGAGGTCGATGATCTGCTTGACGAGCCGGTTCCCGCTGCCGATCTCCGTGAGGCGCTGCGTGCGCTCGTCGCGCAGCGTGAGGATCTTTTTCGAAAGCTCCTCGCGGGCGGATTTCTCCTCGGGCGTCAGCTCCTCCTCCTTCTTGTCCTTCACCAACTCGTCGAAACGCTTCTCCTCGGCCACGGCCGCGTCGATCTTCTTGGTGATAGACTTCAGCTTGTCGCCGTACTCCTTCTCCACGTCGGCCAGCACGTCGATCACGATGGGGTGGTTGCCGTTCACCGCGATGGTGAAGTTGTCGGGCATCTGACCGTAGAACTGGCTCATGCCGCCGCCGCTCATCGCCGCCATCTCCTTCATGCGGCGCATGAACTCGTTCTGGGTGATGACGACGGGCGCAGCGTCAGCGGCCATCGGTTCGAACGAAATCTGGTAGCGGATCTTGTCGTCCTTGGGCATCTGGCTCTCGAACACGGGGCGCAGCAGCTCCTGCTGCGATTCGGTGAGCGACATCTTGAGGCTCTCGTCTTTCGGGATGAGCTTGTCGACCACGTCGCTGTCCACGCGGGCGAAGCGCCGATCCTTGTGTTTGCTCTCGTACCAGCCGATGTAGTGATTGTCGAGCTGACCGTCCATCACCAGCACGTCGTAGCCCTTGTTGCGGGCCGCCTCGACGAACGAAGCCTTCTCCACGGGATCGTCCGCATAGAGGTAGACCACCGTCTTGTTCTTGTCGGTCTGGCTGCCGCCGACCGTTTCGTCATACTCCTTGGGCGTGAAATATTTGCCCTCGGTATTCTTCCAGAGCATGAAATTCTCGGCTTTCTCGGCGAACTTCTCGTCGGTGAGGATGCCGTACTCGATGAAGATCTTCAGATCGTCCCACTTCTCCTCGTAGTCCTTGCGCATCGACGCGAAGAGCTCCTGCAGGCGGTCAGCCACCTTGCGGGTGATGTAGCCCGAAATCTTCTTCACGTTGGCGTCGCTCTGCAGGTAGCTGCGCGAAACGTTCAGCGGGATGTCCGGCGAGTCGATCACGCCGTGGAGCAGCGTGAGGTATTCGGGTACGATGCCCTCCACCTGATCCGTTACGAAGACCTGATTCGAATAGAGCTGGATCTCGTTCTTCTGAATCTCGAAGTTGTTCCGGATCTTCGGGAAGTAGAGAATGCCCGTCAGGTGGAACGGGTAGTCGATGTTCAGATGGATGTAGAACAGGGGATCGTCGGAGGCGGGGTAGAGCTCGCGGTAGAACTCCTTGTACTGCTCCTCGGTGATGTCGGACGGCTTGCGCGTCCACAGCGGTTCGGTGTCGTTGACGATCTCGTCCTTGTCCGTATCGACGTACTTGCCGTCCTTCCACTCCTTGACCTTGCCGCAGGCGATGGGCACGGGCAGGAACCGGCAGTACTTGCGCAGCAGCTCGCGCACGCGCGCTTCGTCGGCGAATTCGAGGCTCTCCTCCGACAGGTGCAGGACGACCGACGTGCCGCGGTCGCGGGGCTCGTCCGTCTCCTCCATCTCGAAATCGGGCGTGCCCGTGCAGCTCCAGCGGACCGTCTTCGAGCCCTCGCGGAACGAGCGGGTGAGGATTTCCACCTTGTCCGAAACCATGAAGGCCGAGTAGAATCCGAGACCGAAATGACCGATGATCGACTGATTCTTGTATTTCTCCATGAACTCCTCGGCGCCCGAGAAGGCGATCTGGTTGATGTAGCGGTCGACCTCCTCGGCCGTCATGCCCACGCCGCGGTCGGTAACGGTCAGCGTCCGGGCCTCCCTGTCGGCCTCGACGCGGATCGTCAGGTCGCCCAGCTCGCCCTTGAACTCGCCGGTCGAGGAGAGCGTGCGGAGTTTCTGCGTGGCATCCACCGCGTTGGAAATCAGCTCGCGCAGGAAAATCTCGTGGTCGGAATAGAGGAATTTCTTGATTACGGGGAAAATGTTTTCGGTCGTAACGCCGATTTTTCCGTTTTTCATACTGTATTGTTTTTTAGTTAGATTTCTGTCCCCGCATACCGAACAAACGATGTGCCAGCCCGCTTTTACTGACAGAATGTCAGTCGGGGGCTGACAAATCTTCGAAAAACGGCTCCGGCGGCCGAGAAATGCACCCGATTTGCAGGTGCACGGGAAACGTCCGTCCCGCAGCTGCCCCCCCCGAACCGCTCCGGCCGCCGGGCTCTTGAGCGAGGGGGGGGCGGCCTTCCGACCGCAGAGTCTACGGCAGCGGCGGACGTTGCGAAAGACATTCGATCAAAACGCAAACATATGGATTTTTTGGAACTCGCCAAGAAACGCTACTCCTGCCGCGCCTATCGCAGCGACGAGGTCGAACAGGAAAAGCTCGACCCGATTCTCGAAGCGGGGCGCATAGCACCCACCGGAGCGAACCGACAGCCGCAACGCATACTGGTCGTACGCACGCCCGACGGGATGGAAAAGCTCGCCCGCTGCGCCCGAACCTGCGGCGCACCGCTCGCTCTGGTCGTATGTGCCGACACCGAGGAGGCATGGATACGCCCCGCAGACGGCAAACAGATCGCCGACATCGACGCGACGATCGTTACGGCCCACATGATGCTCGAAGCCGCTTCGCTCGGATTGGGCTCGCTGTGGGTCTGCATGTTCGATCCCGACGGCCTGCGCCGGGAGTTCATGCTGCCCGCGCGGCTGACGCCCGTGAACATTCTGCTCGTCGGTTACGCGGACGGTACGCCCGCTTCGCCCGACCGCTACGACCGGACGCGCAAGGCGCTCGCCGAGACGGTCGTTTACGACACGTTCGAACGGTTCGAATGATCGCTGCGGCCCGCGAAGCCGGAGGACGGCGGCGGCCGTTCCGCTCGCGGCCGTCGGCGGGACAGAACGGTCTGCAAGGAAGCGCCGGAGTTTTCTGCGGAGGGCGGAAGCGGGAAGAGGCGGTAGGAAGGCCGGAGGGGGGGGGAGTGCGGGTGCATCCGCGAAGAACAAAAGGGCGTTTCGTGAAAAACGGAATGCGCGGGAAATTCGCCCGATAACGGAAAAACGGGGAGCGCGCAGGAAATTCACACGTCCGATCGTTCGATCGGGAGTGGATCCGCGTTCGCCTCGGAACTCGGATTGCGCCCTCGAAATGTCATCGGCTCGCAGGCAAGACGTTCGACATCGGGTTCGTTTGTTCGATATGCGCATAGATATCCTCGGAGCAGCTGTTTTCGGGCACAGGCGATATGCCCGAAACACCCGCAGAAGCAGCCGGTAACGAACCTTCGGATCGGTTTCGAGAGACGCCGGCGAACTCCCATGCGAAAAAGAAGACGCAACGGCTTGGGAATCGACATCATGGATCGGAGAATCGGTAGCAAAAGCAGGAGCGGCGCTCGCGAAAGCAGCAAATCGAACGTGCATATCGACACAATGCCCACGATTTACGCGCAGGATCAGGCACGGTCTGAAAACGAGCCCGTCGCCCGCGGACCGCGAAGAGCCGGAATCCCCGGCCGGCATTTACCGACGATTACCCTCCCGCCCCATCTTATCCGATCGTTCGCGCAGGTCGAGGCGCTCGGACGACAGCTTCCGCACGCCACACATACCGCTTTCGGCGGAAGGGGGGGGGACATTCGGCACCCGGAAGAGGGGGAGGGCGGGAGGTATCGTGCATGCGCATATTACAATGTACGAAATACCGTGAAGCGGTCGCCTTCCTCTTCCGCATCCGGTGAGAAGGGCCGGGAACGGAGGGGTATTCCGGCCCGCATCCCCCCCCCGCACGAATACCGCCGGAGCGACACGGAAAGCATCCGGCCGAAAGTCGGTCCGACGTGTGTTTTCCGGTTATGCCGATTCGATGCGTGCTCGAATGGAAGATCCGACGAGCGTTCGACCCGAAAACGGCCCTGTCGGCGGGGATGCCGGCGGGAGTTTCGAAGACCTTTTTCGGGGAGGCGTCCGAACACCCGCCGGACGGTCGGCCGGCACTCGTTAGGGGCGGGGCGGAATCCGACGGCGCGACGAAAGGTGCCGGAATCGCTGTATTGCCGGGCATAGGGCGGGGGCATTCGGAAGACAGGTCGATTGCAGACGGAAGGGAGGCTCTCGCAGGGGGGGGGCTTTCGACCGACGTCGCATCCGCGGTTCGCACACTCCGTTCGTGCGGGGCGCGAGGGCCGAATCACGTCCCGACAGATCGCAAACGGTTTGCGATCCGCGAATCGGAGAGAAATTCGCAAGCTGTCGCCGCATCATTCATTCGGATGCTCTTTCTCGCGTTCTGCTTCCGGTGCCTGCCGCCTTCGCCGCTGACGCTCGGCGACGCCCCCGTCGAAAGAGGCGCGGGCGCGCGTCCGATCCGGCAGGGCGCAGGATTACGCATGCAGCGACCGAGGCGGCCGGCACGACGCATAAAGGCGGAAGCGCATCGACCATTTGCCGCCGGCGGGAATCGTGCGGAAGCCTGCGGCTTCGGGCGAGGGAGCGTTCGGGGCATCGGTCGCCCACGACTGCGGCTCGGGGCAGCAGTAGGGCACGCGGCCGCCGTCGTTCCAGATCGTCCAATAGGTCGTCGCCTCGTCCGCTTCGTAGAAAATGCGGACGCCGCTGCGCAGATTCTCGACCAGCGCGCCGCGGAACGGACGGCCGTCCACGTCGATCTCCCGCACCGAAAAACCCGCTTCGATCGGGTCGCACTCCGTAACCTGCAATCCGCCGTCGCGCAATCGGGCGAAGCGCTCCGAGAGCGGCAGCAGACGCCCCGTGGGCAGTCCCCGCGCATCGAGTTCGTACTGTTCGCCGACCGCGACGCGCATCGCGTAATCCTCCGCGACGCCTCCGGCGAAAGGAATGTTCAGCGGCGTGTGGAAGCCCGCGCCGACGGGCATGGGCTCCGTGCCCTTATTGCCGAATAGGATCTCGTGGCGCAGTCCGCCGGCGGAGAGACGGAAGGTGATCTTGCACTTGAAAGGATGGGGAAAATCCCTGAAAATCGCATCGCTGGCGACATTGGAATAGTAGCGGCACTCGACGAGCGCCTCGCGCTCGTCCTCCCACGCCTTCGACACCGCGAACGGCTGGCTCTTGAGGATGCCGTGGTGGTAGTTGTGTTCGCGGGGGAGGGTGATGGGGAAGCGATAGGTGCGGCCGCCGAACGTATACCGCCCGTCCGCGATCCGGTTGGGCGGAAAAAGCACGGGCAGGCCGTAGACATGCGGACGGGCGCGGAACGCTTCGATCTCGCCGGCCGCAGGCGTGCGCAGAAGCTCGGCGCCCAGCCGCACATGGGCCAGCCGGACGAGGTTGGCGCCCACCTCCGGAACGAGGAGCGCCGTGTAGTCCCCCTTGGAGAACTCCACGGCGCGCAGTCCGTAAAAATCCGTCGTGCGGATCATTACATCAGTTTTTCGAGCTTCGCCACGAGGTCGCCCTTCTTGCAGGCGCCCACCTGTTTGTCCACCAGTTCGCCGTTCTTGAGGAAGACGATCGTCGGGATGTTGCGCACGCCGAACTTGGCGGCGATCTCGTCGGCGCCCTCCACGTCGCACTTGCCGATCACGGCCTTGCCCTCGTACTCCGCAGCCATCTCCTCGATGATGGGGCTGAGCATGCGGCAGGGACCGCACCATTCGGCCCAGAAGTCGATGACGACGGGAAGATCGGTGGCCGTTACTTCGTTGTAGTTCTCGTTCGTGATTGCTAATGCCATAATTGTAAGAATTTTAGTTTAATATGGGTTTTTACATGATCGTATACTTGATGTCGTTGTCGTCCAGATAGGAGACCAGACCGGAGGTGAGGCTGACCCTGTAGGACTTCGAGTAGAAGTTCAGTCCGACCTGCGCTTCGCGGTCGTAGAGATTCAGATGCAGCAGCGTCGAGCCTTCGGATTCGCGCACCTTCTCGGTCAGTTCGCGGATCAGGTCGTGCGTGATCTCCTCGATGGCCAGCCTGACGTGGATCTCCTTGATCATCGTATCGCGCATCTCCTGCAACTGAACCATCGAAAGGATCTTCAGTTCCAGCTCCCTGTCGTTGTAAGGACGCGGCTGGACCTTGGCGCGGACGAAGAGGAAGTAATCCGTGAAGAGGAACTTGCGGAAATTCTCGTAGTCCTTGCCGAACAGGGCGAATTCGCGGGTTCCGTTGTAATCCTCCAGCGTGAACTTGCCCCACGGTTTTCCGGTCTTGGTCATCAGGTTCTGCACCCCGACGACCATGCCCGCGACGGCGATCTCCTGTCCGCGGAACGCTTCGAGGTTGTCGAGCTCCGAAAGCTGCGTCTTGCACATGTGGCGGATGATGACGGCGTACTCGTCGAGCGGGTGCGCCGAAAGGTAAAGTCCGATCATCTCGCGCTCCTTGGTGAGCGTTTCGAGCTGGCTCCAGTCGGCGCAGGCGGGGATTGTCGGGCGCTGGATGTCGACCTCGCCCCCTCCGCCGAAGAGGCTTTGCTGCGCATTGCTCTTCTCGGCCTGAAAGCGCTGGCCGTAGCGGGTGAGCAGCTCGATGAAGGCGATGCCGCTGCCGTCCCGGGCATCGGCGCCGAAAAACTTGCCGCGGTGGAAACCCGAAATCGAATCGAAGCCGCCGGCATAAGCGATATTTTCGAGGCACTTGCGGTTGACGACGCTGTAATTCACGCGCTCCATGAAGTCGTAAATATCCTTGAACCGGCCGTTGCGCTCGCGCTCCTCGATGATGCTGTCCACGGCCGCCTCGCCCACGCCCTTCACGGCAGCCAGACCGAAGCGAACGTCGCCCGCCTTGTTCGACGAGAAGTTGCGGCGCGATTCGTTGATGTCGGGGCCGAGCACGCGGATGCCCATGCGCATGCATTCGCTCATGTAGAGCGTGATCTGCTTGATGTCCGCGAGGTTGCGGCTCAGCAGCGCCGCCATGAACTCCGAGGGGTAGTGCGCCTTGAGGTAACCCGTCTGGTAGGCGACGTAGGCATAGCAGGTCGAATGGGACTTGTTGAACGCATAGGAGGCGAACGCCTCCCAGTCGCTCCAGATCTTGTCGCAGATCTTCTCGTCGTGGCCCCGCTGCTTGCAGCCCTCGATGAACTTGGGCTTCATCTTGTCCAGCACGTCGCGCTTCTTCTTGCCCATCGCCTTGCGCAGCGTGTCGGCCTCGCCGCCCGTGAAACCGGCGAGCTTCTGCGAGAGCAGCATGACCTGCTCCTGATAGACCGTGATGCCGTACGTATCGCTCAGGTACTCCTCCATCTCGGCGATCTCGTAGGTTACGGGTTCCAGTCCGTGCTTGCGCGCGATGAAGTTGGGAATGTACTCCATCGGACCGGGCCGGTAGAGGGCGTTCATGGCGATCAGGTCCTCGAAACGGTTGGGTTTGAGGTTGCGCAGGTGTTTCTTCATGCCCGGGGACTCGAACTGGAAGAGGCCGGTCGTATCGCCGCGGGCGAAGACCTCGTAGGTGGGAGCGTCGTCGAGCGGGATGTCGTCGATGGCCACGTCGACGCCGTGCACGTCCCGGACGTTCTGCACGGCGTCCTTGATGATCGAGAGGGTGCGCAGCCCGAGGAAGTCCATCTTGATGAGGCCCACGCTCTCGACCTCCTTGCCTTCGAACTCGACGACGTTCAGGTCGGCGTCCTTGGCGATGGCCATCGGAGCGAACTTTTCGAGGTCATCCTGCCCGATGATGACGCCGCAGGCGTGCACGCCCGTCTGGCGGATCGAGCCTTCGAGCTTCTCGGCGTATTTGAGCGTGTTGCGGATCAACGGGTTGGGAGACTCGCGCTCGGCGGCCAGCTCGGGCGACTCCTTGTATACGAAGTCGAACGGCGTCTCGCCGTGTTTCTTGTCGGGCGTGATCTTGTCGGGCACCAGCTTCGACAGGCGGTCGCTCTCCGAAAGGGCCAGCTTCTGCACGCGGGCGACGTCCTTGATCGCCATCTTGGGAGCCATCGTTCCGAAAGTAACGATCTGGGCGACACGCTTCTGGCCGTATTTGTTCACGCAATACTTCAGGACATCGGCACGGCCGTCCTCGTCGAAGTCGACGTCGACATCCGGCAGCGAGATACGCTCCGGATTGAGGAATCGCTCGAAGAGCAGGTCGTATTTCAGCGGGTCGATGTTGGTGATCCGAAGGCAGTAGGCCACCACCGACCCGGCGGCCGAGCCTCGGCCCGGCCCCACGGAGACGCCCATTTCGCGGGCGGCGCGGATGTAGTCCCAGACGATGAGGAAGTAGCCCGGGAAACCCATCCATTCGATCGTATCCAGCTCGTACCTGATGCGCGTCTCCACCCGCTCGCCGAGTTCGTCGCCGTAGCGGCGGTGCGCACCCCGATAGGTCAGGTCCTTCAGATAACAGAATTGTTTGGCCACCATCAGCCGGTCGGTCAGCTCCTTGTCGCCCTCGACCAGCGCTTCGAGCGCTTCGACCGACGTGCAGGCCCCGATGCGGGCGAGCAGCTCCTCGTCCTCGATTTTCTTGACGAACGAAGCCCTCAGATCCTCCAGCGGCATGTGGAAATCGGCCGGAGGCGGGAAGTTGGGCATCAGCGGCGCGTGTTCCAGCGAATACTCCTCGACCTTGTCCGCGATTTCGAGCGTCGCAGCGAGCGCCTCGGGGTGGTCGGGGAAGAGCGCCGCCATCTCCTCGGGCGACTTCAGATACTCCTGAAACGTATAGCGCATACGGTTCGGATCGTCCAGATCGCGGCCCGTATTGAGGCAGATCAGGTGGTCGTGCGCCACGGCATCCTCGGCGAGGATGAAGTGCACGTCGTTCGAACAGATATACCTGACGCCGAATTTTGCCGACAATCCGAGGATCGCCTCGTTGACCCGAAGCTGGTTTTCGTAGACGTCGGCGTCCTTCTGCGGGTCGCCCGAAGGGTGCAACTGCATTTCGAGGTAGTAATCCTCGCCGAAAACCCCCTTGAACCACTGAACGACACGTTCGGCCTCAGCCATGTCGTTGCGCATGATCGCCTGCGGCAGTTCGCCGCCCAAGCAGGCCGAGCAGCAAATCAGCCCTTCGTGATAGTCCCGCAACAGCTGCTTGTCCACGCGCGGCTTGTAGTAGAATCCCTCGGTGAAGGAGTAGGAGACCATCTTGCAGAGGTTGTGGTAGCCTTCGAGGTTTTTGGCCAGCAGGATCAGGTGGTCGCCGGCCTTCTCGTCCTTGTCCTTCTCGAAGCGGTTTTTCACCACGTAGACCTCGCAGCCGAGGATGGGCTTGATGCCCAGCTCGGCGGCCGTGTCGTGGAAGTTCTTCACGCCGTACATGTTGCCGTGGTCGGTGATCGCCAGCGCCGACATCCCGAGCGCTTTGGCGCGCTTGAGAAGCGGCTTGACGGCCGCGGCTCCGTCGAGAATGGAGTACTGCGTATGGACGTGAAGATGGACGAAATCGGGCATATGTGGTATCGGTTTTGTAAATCCTTACAAAGGTAGCAATAAATTCGTGAAAACAACGGGCGGAATCGCTTGCTTTTTTCAGGAAAAACGTTTAATTTTAGAGACACCTAAAACAGCAACGCCATGAGAGACGAAACACTGGTCGTACTGGAAGAGTACAACACCGTAACCGAAGCCGAGATCGCCAAGTCGATCCTCGGCAGTGCGGGCATCGAGTCCACGATCCGCAACGAATATATGGCCGCGAACTTCCCCGTCGCCACGCCCGCCCAGCTCGTAGTCTGCGAATCGGACTACGAGCGGGCGAAGCAGCTGCTCCGCCACCGCTGACGCCCCGCACCGAGCAGGCGTCGCCGGCTGCGTCAGCGGAAGAGCTGGATGAGCAGCGGGACGCTGATTTCGAGCACGATGCCGTGGAAGATGCACAGCGGCACGAGTTCGCCCCCGTCTTTTCCCGCATCCACGATGCGGGCCAGACAGACGTCCATCGAGGTGATGCCTGCGGCCGCGATCGCGGGAAGCTCTCCGTACCGGCGGACGAACAGCGGCGCACAGAAGAGGGCGATCATTTCGCGGGCGACGTTCGCCAGCAGGGCGATCGCCGCCAGTTCGGCGGCGGCGCGCGCCCCGAGCGTGGGGACGTAGAGCTCGGCGATCATCACGGACGAGAGGGAGTAGTAGCCGAAACCGCTGCCGGCGGCCAGACACTCGGTCAGGGAGCGCGTCCCGGGCAGAAGCGAACCGAAAGCGCAGAACAGCAGCGTACCTCCCACGGTGAAGAGGGGCAGGAGCAGCATCCGCATGCGGAACGAGCGGAGCATGCAGCGCAGATCGTCGTTCGAGCCGAGCCCGAGCCCCACCTGAAGAATCAGCAGCGAAAGCAGGACGGACGGCACGGCCGCTCCGAGCATCCATGCCGGAGCGTAATCGGCCCTTCCCAGCCAGATGCCGGCGGCGAAGCAGCCGAAAGCGAGCAGCGAACCTTTCACGGGCGGCCTCCTTTCCCCCAAAAAAAGCGTCGGGCCGCGGCCGCAGCCAGCAGACTGCCGGCGACGCCCAGAACGGCGATCAGCAGGGCGTGTCCGCCGAAACGGCCGAAATCGGCGATCAGCCCCTTGTCGGAGCCGAGCGACGCACCGAATACGAAGAGCAGGGCGCAGACGGTGATCTGCATGCCGGAAGCCGTCCGGCGCACGAAGGAGCTCCGGCGGCCGAAATAACCGGCGCAGGCGCCTGCGAACAAAAGCAAGAGAATACGGAACATAAATCGGTTGCAGCATAGCCGGCCGCAACGGCGGAAAAGCCCGTGCGAGGGCCCGGTCCGCCGGCGGAAGGTCGTGGATGATTCGAATGAGAGACGGAAGAGGGAGAGGCTCCCCGCGCAGATCGCGCGGAGCGAGCGGCGGCCCGTCAGATGAAGCCGCTGAACCAGTGCACATGCACCTTGCGGAAGGTGCGCGCTACGACGCACCTCGCACCGCAATAGATATGTCCTCCTGAAAAACGCATGTTCGGTTCACGGGCTGATTTGCGGAGGCGAAGATAGGTATTCCGCGCGACATTTCCAAACGGGGGGGGGCTCCGGACGCTGTCAGCCGTTCCAGATGCGCCACGAAGCCTCGGCCTGTCGGACGAACATTCTTTCGCCGTTCATCGTGCGGGCGCCCCGCTGCCGGCCGAGTTCCAGAAAACGGGTCAGCGGCGGATTGTAGACCAGATCGAACAGGCGGTGGCGGGGCGTGAGGGCGTCGTAGGGGAGACGGGGCGCCTCGTCCGCACGGGGAAAGGTGCCGACCGGCGTGGCCTGCACGATCAGGCGGCAGCGGGCGACCTCTTTGCCGGGAAGGTTGTCGTAGGTGAAATTTCCGCGCAGCGGATCGCGCGACACGAGCGCGAAGGGGAGCTCCCGTTCGGCCAGCACGTATTGCACGGCCTGCGAGGCGCCGCCCGTGCCGAGTACGAGCGCCTCTTCGGGCCGATCGTCCGCAAGCAGCTCGTCCAGCGAAGCGCGCAGGCCCTCGACGTCCGTATTGTATCCGATCAGCCGTCCGCCGTCGCACCGCACGCAGTTGACCGCACCGATGCGCTCCGCCTCGGGCGAAAGGGCGTCGAGCAGGGGCAGGATGCGCCGTTTATAGGGAATCGTAACGTTGAATCCGCACAGGTCGGGGATCTCGTCCGTCAGACGGCGCAGCTCGCCGATCTCCCGCAACGGGAAAAGGTCGTAACGGCAGCCGGCTATCCCTTCGCGCTCGAATTTGGCGGCGAAGTAGCGGGCCGAAGCCGAGTGGACGAGCGGACGGCCGACCAGCCCGAAGCGTCTCATGCTCGTTTTCTGAGGACGGCCTTCGCCGCCAGTTCGATGGCATAGATCAGCAGGAAGCCTGCGGCCCCGAGCAGCAGGGCTTCGCCCAAATGGGCATCGGAGCCGGAGAGACGCTCGAAGGTGTCGGGCAGGATGTTCCGCTCGACGAGCGGCATCGTCTGTCCGTGGCTGTCCGTGTAGCTCTCCACGGTCTGTTTCCACGGCCAGACCTTGTTGAGCGAACCGAGCATGAAGCCCATGAGCACGGCGATCGTGCAGTCGTGCCAGTGCTTGAGCAGCCACGACAGCAGGTGCGAGAAGGCGATGATGCCCGACACGGCACCCGCGACGAAGACGAGGATCACCGGGATGTTCAGGTCGCCCACGGCCTGCATGATATAATGGTATTTGCCCATCAGCAGCAGAATGAACGCGCCCGAGATGCCGGGCAGGATCATGGCGCAGATGGCCACGGCGCCCGACAGGAGGACGAACCACCAGTCGTCGGGCGTTTCGGCGGGCGAGACGACCGTGATCCACCACGCCACGGCGATGCCCGCGGCGAGCGACAGCCCCGTCCGCCAGCTCCACGTCCCGACCTGACGCGCCACGAGCAGCGCCGAAGCGACGATCAGTCCGAAGAAAAAGGCCCAGATCTCGATGGGGTGGTGCGTCAGCAGGTAGGTCATCAGCCGCGCGAGCGAGAAGATCGAAATGGCGACGCCGAGCAGGACGGCCAGCAGGAACGATCCGTTGATATGGTGCCAGAAGGCGGTCAGGCGCCCCCGGGCGAGCAGCCGGAGCGCTTCGACGCCGACGCTGCGGATCGACTCGATCAGCTCTTCGTAGATGCCCGAAATGAATGCGATGGTGCCGCCCGACACGCCGGGTACGACATCCGCCATGCCCATGGCGCAGCCCTTGAGCGTCAGCAGCAGATAGTGGGAGAACTTCATAACCGGAATACTAATGGAGGACAAAGATAACGGAATTCCCGAACAAATGCAAGGCCGGATGCGTTCGGGGCCGATTTATCCGCACACACCGGGCGGAAGCGGGCGGCCGGCGGATCCGAGGAGGCCTCCGCACGCGCGGTGCGGAGGGCACGGCCGCAGCTCGCACCCGGAAGCGGCCGGCGGAAGCGGCGGGAAAGGGTGCGCGACACGAAAGGGGTTGGCTAACAGGGGATTTCAACCCTCCGAGAACTGCGTATTCGGAAAAGTTCCCGAATAGCGGTCCGGATAGAAAAGGGGTGTCTGGAACTTGTCAGACACTCCCCGCCGTTTGCGCACGCACGCTTTCTATTCGTTCCGGGGCCTCTCCTCCAGCAAGGAGCAGATCTGACGGCGTCTTTTCTCCTGCTGATGTTCGACCAACACCTCGTAATCGCAAGGCTGGGAATAGATCTTTCCCGTAACCACGAGCGTCTCGATGAGCAAAAAGAACAGGAAAACCGCGAGATAGAACAAGCCGCTGGCCCAGCCCGAAAAGAGCACTTCGTCGGAAAACGTGATTTCCAATTCGGTAAGCAGGCCGATGTCGGCTTTCGTCTCGTTCCGGATCTCCTCCCGCATAGCCTGCTGTCTGTCGACGAGCGAGGTCATATGGCTCCGAATATCGTCGATCCGCCGATTCACCCGGTCCCGGTCCTGACTCTTCGGATTGGGCACCATCTCTTCGATATAACCCGTCGCCATCACCGCATTGCCGAGCGAATCGAGGTGTCCCGTCGCCGATTTGGTATACAGCACCGTCTTGATCATGGGGCGTTTGCCGATCTCGTCCGACAAGAGGGCGGCCGTCGTTTCGAGAGAGTCCAGCTCCATCCGGCTGCGCGCCAGCTCGTCCTCGATGATTCTCTTGCGATAGGCGAATCGTTCGTCGGTCCTCGCCTCGATGACCTTCGCCATCTGGGCGTCGATATCTTTCCCGAACAAAGTCTGGTCGATGATCGTCGCTCCGAGCAGGGCCATGATCACGGCCAGCACGATCCGGACCCGTCCGACCGCCTTGTTCCTGCCGACGATCAGTATGATCTGACGCTCGATGATCCAGACGATGAACGAGAAAACCGCTGCGACACCCAGCTGAGACCACACGGAATCCATCTTGAAGTAACGGCTGGCCATCCCGTAACCGATGTAGAACCACAGCAACATCAGCAAAACGATCGCGCCGGCATAGCGGTGCAAGGTCTTTCGGCTGGCTGCGGAGCATTCGTTCAGTATGTCGCAGTCCCAGCCGACAAACGAGCACAAAATCTCGGTCCACTTGCCTCTCATAGCTATCGGTTCATGATTTCATTTACGATTTCATTGCTCAAAGAGACCATACCGCGGGTGAATCCCATGTCATACGAAATCAAAATCGCCTTGGTCTTCTCGCCTATTTCCCGGGCGTCCTTATCCAGAAGATCCAGTTCGCCCCGGTGGGCGACGAGCTTCATCCGCTCCTGTCTGTACTTTTCGAGCGTCTCGACCAACCCGTTTTGCCCGGCCTGATTGATATGGCTTTCGATCTCGGTGATCTTATCGTCGTAACGCAGCAAGGCCTCCTTTATGGCCAGCCGCAACTTGTCCACGATCACGCGCTTTTGGTTTTCCCGATAGGATGTTTCCGGAAAACCCGTCGCATCTTTGTATCCCTTCGTCTCCCAATCCTCCTGAAACCGCTGATAGATTCCGTAAACGGGCAATCGGGCATCGTCGTCCGCCGCCCTCGTCTCCAATATGAATTTCTCACGGGGAATAGAGACGTCCGGCTCGGCGGACCGACCGTCCGCCGAGAGGTCCGTTGCGACGGCCTGCGGGGCCGCCGCTCGTTTTTTCCTTATAAACCAACCCATTTTTTCGATATGTTTAGATAATTATTTTCGGAACCCTATATAATGCGTGTCCCTTGCGGTGGCAGCTCCTGCATGCGGTAATCAGACATTCGTCGGGATACTGCCACGGCATTTCGAATGTATCCAACCGCTCCACATAACGATACTGGCGGTGGTGCACTTCCAATTGCGACCGGTCCGTCGTTCCGCAAAACTGACAGGCATAGCCATCCCGAATCAAAATGCGCTCTCTTTTCCTTTTCCATTCGGGCCTCGTCAAAAGCTCGCCGTAAGAACAATGTTCCCGATCCAAAAGTGCCATACTTCTATTGATTCGCTCTATTCTACGGAACAAATGTAAATATATTATTTTAATATTCCGGCCTCTTTCCCCGATTTATATGTCTTTTCCCGCAAGCGTTTCAGTTATTATTTCGATCCGGACCGCGCGAGGACGGAAACGGAAGGGATCCGGCAGTGCACCGGACGACAAGCGGGTCACGCCGGCCCGCGCAACCGAAGCGCGGTCTCCGGCCGCTCGGACGATCGCAAAAAGCCGTCCGGCGAGGAGATTGCCCCATTCGGGAACCGCCCGTTCGGGGCAGGTCTCAGGCAGCGGCACGAATGAGCGAGAGGTTGTCTAAACTCTCGTCAGACAACCTCTCGCTTCCGTCGGGGCCGGTCAGAAAATCTCGACCCCGGTCTTCTCTTCGCAGCGCTCCTGTTGTTCGAAAAAATCGGGTTGGCTGCGCTTGATGAAGTCTACGACTTCGCGGAAACCGCAGCCGAACTTGCGGAAGTCCTCCTTATAGAGGAAAATCTTGTGCCTGTCGAAGACGAACGTCCCGTCGGGATTCGTTTTTTTGCGGCTTTCGGTGATCGTGAGGAAATAGTCGCCGCCGCGGGTCGCTCTCACGTCGAAGAAATAAGTCCGGCGGCCCGCCTTTACCGCCTTCGTGAGGACCTGTTCTCCGAAATCCTCACTGCCCTTCGCAGGGGGTGAAATCAGGGAAGATGTCATACAATAAACTGTGTGTTAGGGTTGTGTTGGTATTACGAATGTACATAAAAAAACACAACTCTACAAATTTACTCCATCTAATTTTCCCTTTTCGAGCAGCGGCGCTCCTTTCTGCGGCCATGCCGCCAGCACCTCCAGAGCAAGGCTATACGGCACATTATCAGTATCATTGAAGATACGACAGAACGCCGTCGCATCGAATAATTTTTGGGCGACGACCGCACGCAGCCTCAGGCGCAGCAAAGGGGCCGAGACACTCAGCTCCTCTTCCGCACGGGCTATTCCGCGCGCTTCGCCCAGCGCCGCCAACTCGTCGAGCATCGCGTCCGTTACGGCGAACCCCGAGGCATAGGCTTCGAACGTGGGGTAGGCGCGCGCCAACTCACGGCGGTGCCGGTCCAGATAGAGGAGCGTATACTCGTTCAGCACGCCCCGGCGGACGAGTTGCATCAGATAGGGCGTGATGCGCGTCGTGTCGGCCGCAACGAACAGGTCGGGCACGATCCCGCCTCCGCCGTAGACCGTGCGGCCCGTGCGGAGCGTGTGATAGACCGGAGCGTCGGCCGCCAGCGTGTCGGGCGCCGTGCCGTAGCGGCGCAGGTGTTCGAGGTAATAATCTTCGCGCTTGCCCTTCTCGTAGGGCCGCTGGATGACCCGGCCCGAAGGGGTGTGGTAGCGCGCGACGGTGATGCGCACGGCCGAGCCGTCGGGCAGGGGGAACTGCCGCTGCACCAGCCCTTTTCCGAAGCTCGGGCGGCCGATCACCACGCCGCGGTCCCAGTCCTGCACGGCGCCGGCCACGATCTCGCTGCCCGAGGCCGAGCTCTCGTCGATGAGCACCGCGAGAGGCCCCTCGGCGAAATCTCCGTCGGACGGATTGCGGTAGGCGACGGACGGGACGGCCCGTCCTTCGGTCGAGACCACCACGGCGCCGCGCGGCAGAAAGAAACCGGCCAGCTCCACCGCCTGATCCAGCAGTCCGCCTCCGTTGCCGCGCAGGTCGAGGATCAGGGCGTCGAGCCCGCCCAGCGAGGCGAAGGCCGCACGGAACTCGTCCATCGTCGTCCGGCCGAAGCGGTTGACCTTGATGTAGCCCGTGCGGTCGGCGGCCAGATAGGCCGCATCGACCGTGTTGAGCGGAATGCGGTCGCGGACGACCGAGAAACGGAGCGGGGCCGGCTCGCCGCGCCGCACGACTTCGAGGTCGACGCTCGTGCCGGTGCGGCCGCGCAGGAGCTTCGGCACGTCGGCGCGCGCGATGCCCGCGGCCGGAAGCGTGTCGATGCGCACGATGCGGTCGTTGGGCTGCATCCCGACCCGCTCGGCCGGTCCGCCGGCGACGGTATTCACGACGAGCAGCGTATCCCGCAGGATGTTGAATTCGATGCCGATGCCGCTGAACTCGCCGTCGAAGATCTCTGCGGACGCTTTCATCTCCTCGGCCGTAAGGTAGGCCGAGTGGGGGTCCAGCTCGGCGAGCATCGCCCGAATGGCCTCTTCGGCCAAGGGAGCCATGTCCACCTCGTCGACATAGATATTGTTCAGGTATCGGAAAACCCGATCGAATTTCTGCTGTGCGGCGGCGGGAGAGATCGCCAGCCTCTCCTGCGCCGCAAGGAGCAGGGGAGCGAGCAGAACGGCGGAAAAAAGGATCATCGGACGCATCGGTTTGAATTTAGAATAGTTGCTTGAAGGTCGATTTCTTATTATTCATTATCCTCCCGCCGGCGGGGCGCCGGCGATCGAGGCGGCGCACGGTCGGGAAGAAGGCGCTGTCCGGCTCCGAACCGCGAAAGGCAACAACCGAAGCGCAGAACGGCAGCCCGGAGGCGGCTTTCGGAATGCGCGGCAGGCGGAACCATGCGGTCGCCTGTCCGGATCGCTGCGTTCCCCGCCCCCGCACCGGGAGCCGGAAGGCGGGATGACAACGCAACGTCCGCCGCAACGAGCGGCCGGATACACCGCTTCGACATTCGCCGCCGGGGAACGGGGCCGGCAGCGGCGAATGCAGGGAGGCGGTCAGGCGAGCTCGCGGGCGAGCTCGCCGAACGCGATCTGCCGCTGTTCGCCCGAGCGCATGTCCTTGAGCGTAACGACCTCGCGGGCCAGCTCGTCGCTGCCCACGATGGCCACGTAAGGCACGGCCCGCCGGTTGGCGTACTCCATCTGCTTCTTCATCTTGGCGCTCTCGGGGTAGATTTCGGCCGCGATGCCCGCGTCGCGCAAGGCCCCCAGCAGCCGCAGCGAGGCGGCTTCCTCCTCGGGTCCGAGGTTGACGAAGAGCACCCGCGTCGAACTGTTCACCGCCTCGGGGAAGAGCTCCAGAGCGGTCATCACGTCGTAGATACGGTCGGCGCCGAACGAGATGCCCACGCCCGGCGTATCGGGCATGCCGAAGATGCCCGTCAGATCGTCGTAACGGCCGCCGCCGCAGATCGAGCCGATCGCATAGTCGAGCGCCTTCACCTCGAAGATGGCGCCCGTGTAGTAGTTCAGGCCGCGGGCCAGCGAGAGGTCCAGCTCAACCGCGAGGCCGGGCCCCATCCGCTCGACATAGCCGAAGATCGTGCGCATCTCCCCGATGCCTCGCACGCCCGTCTCGGATTCGCCGATCACCTCGCTCAACCGATTCAGTTTCTCGTCATTGCTGCCGCTCAGTTCGAGTATCGGTTGCAGCCGGTCGACGGCCGCTGCGTCCAAGCCGCGCTCCCGCAGCTCGGCCTTCACGGCGTCGAGCCCGATCTTTTCGAGTTTGTCGATCGCCACGGTGATCTCCATCATCTTGTCGGCATGGCCGATGGTCTGGGCGATGCCGTAGAGGATCTTGCGGTTGTTCATCTTGAGTACGACGCGGATGCCCAGCGCACGGAACACACGGGCCACGATGTCGACCAGTTCCGCTTCGTTGAGGAGCGAGCGCGAGCCGATCACATCGACGTCGCACTGGCAGAACTCGCGGTAGCGGCCCTTCTGCGGCCGGTCGGCGCGCCACACGGGTTGGATCTGGTAACGCTTGAACGGGAAGGTCAGCTCGCCCTGATGCTGCACGACATAACGCGCGAAGGGGACCGTGAGGTCGTAGCGAAGTCCCTTTTCGCAGATGTTCGACGCCTGACGCAGCTCGTCGCCGGAGCGGCCGGCGGCGTAGTCGCCCGAGTTGAGGATCTTGAAGAGCAGTTTGTCGCCCTCGTCGCCGTACTTGCCCAGCAACGTCGTAAGGTTCTCCATGGCGGGCGTTTCGAGCGGGGCGTAGCCGAACGTGCGGAAAACGCCGCGGATCGTGTCGAAGATGTAGTTGCGGCGCATCATCTCCTGCGGGGAGAAGTCGCGCGTGCCTTTGGGTATGGATGGTTTTTGTGCCATAATCTTAACTCGTTCGAAAATAAGGGAAGTTCGCAGCCTGCTGCGGTCCGCCGCCCTTCCGGCGGAATACCGAAGCATCGGCCCCGATCGCCGCGCAGCTTCGCCGGAGCGGAACGAAACGCATCGGACGGGCTCCGGCCGCCGCGGCCCCGGCCCGAATGGTGCGGGGGGGGGCGTCATCGGCCGATGGATCGGCCGGACATGACGGCAGGGGCGGGACCGAGGGAGGGCTCAGGCCATCAGTTTCCTGTATTTCACGCGGTGGGGTTCCGTGTCGCCGCCCTGCGCGCGTTTCCATGCCTCGTATTCGCTGTACGACCCTTCGTAGAAGACCACCTTCGAGTCGCCCTCGAACGAGAGGATGTGCGTGGCGATGCGGTCGAGGAACCAGCGGTCGTGGGAGATCACTACGGCGCAGCCCGCGAAGTTTTCGAGGCCCTCCTCCAGCGCGCGGAGCGTGTTGACGTCGATGTCGTTGGTGGGCTCGTCGAGCAGGAGCACGTTGCCCTCCTCCTTCAGGGCCAGAGCCAGATGGAGCCGGTTGCGCTCGCCGCCCGAGAGCATGCCGCACTTCTTCTCCTGATCGGCGCCCGTGAAGTTGAAACGGGCTACGTAAGCACGGGCGTTGACCTGACGGTTGCCCAGCGTGATGAGGTCGGCGCCCTGAGAGATCACCTCGTAGACCGTCTTCTCGGGGTCGATCGACCGATGCTGCTGGTCGACATAAGCCAGCTTCACCGTCGGCCCCACGCGGAACGAGCCGCTCGTCGGCTCGTCGAGCCCCATGATCATGCGGAAGAGGGTGGTCTTGCCCGTACCGTTGGGGCCGATCACGCCCACGATGCCCGCGGGCGGCAGCGAGAAGTCGAGGTGCTCGTAGAGCACGCGGTCGCCGAAAGCCTTCGAGACGTCGCGGGCCTCGATCACCACGTCGCCCAGACGGGGACCGTTCGGGATGAAGATTTCGAGTTTCTCCTCCTTTTGCTTGGCGTCTTCGTTCATCATCTTGTCGTAGGCCGAAAGACGCGCCTTCGACTTGGCGTGGCGGCCCGAGGGCGACATGCGCACCCACTCCAGCTCGCGTTCGAGGGTCTTGCGGCGCTTCGACTCCTGCTTCTCCTCCATGGCCATGCGCGCGGTCTTCTGCTCCAGCCAGCCCGAGTAATTGCCCTTCCACGGAATGCCCTCGCCGCGGTCGAGTTCGAGAATCCAGCCCGCCACGTTGTCGAGGAAGTAGCGGTCGTGCGTAACGGCGATCACCGTGCCCTTGTACTGCTGCAAGTGCTGCTCCAGCCAGTCGATCGACTCGGCGTCGAGGTGGTTGGTCGGCTCGTCCAGCAGCAGCACGTCGGGCTGCTGCAAAAGCAGCCGGCAGAGGGCCACGCGGCGCCGTTCGCCGCCCGAGAGCACCTTGACGCTCCGGTCGGGGTCGGGGCAGCGCAGGGCGTCCATAGCCCGTTCGAGCACGCTGTCGAGCTCCCAGCCGTTCACGTGGTCGATCTGCTCGTAGAGCTCGCCCTGACGCTCGATGAGACGGGCCATCGTATCGTCGTCCAGCGGTTCGCACAACCGCTGGTTGATCCGCTCGTACTCCTTGAGCAGCGCCACGGTCGGAGCGCATCCCTCCTCGACCACCTCGCGCACGGTCTTCGCATCGTCGAGCCGGGGCTCCTGTTCGAGATAGCCCACCGTGTAGCCCGGTGAGAAGACCACCTCGCCCTGAAAGTTCTTGTCGATGCCGGCGATGATCTTCATGAGCGTCGACTTGCCCGAACCGTTCAGACCGATGATGCCGATCTTGGCGCCGTAGAAGAACGAGAGGTAGATGTTGTTGAGCACTTTTTTCTGATTGGTGAAGGTCTTGCTCACGCCGACCATCGAAAAGATGATTTTTTCGTCTGCCATATCTTGTTTTTCTATGTTTCGGATTCGGACAAAGATACGACAGAATGGCGAAATTCCGAAATAAAAGTGCAAAATAGCTCTTCGGGCGGGGCGCGTGCGGCCGTTAGGCCATTAAATTTGCCGGCGGCCGCCCAAAAGTCGAAAATGGGAAAGCGGCCATGCCGGTCGTCTGCGCTCGGCACGGCGCCGCGACCGCATTGGCCCGCGCACCCTCCGATCGGCCCGCAGACCATCCGTTCGAAAAAAAGCCGTCCGGCACGCGGCCGGAACGGCTGAGCGACATGCAGGCGCAGACCCCGCGAAAGACCTTCGAACGACGTCCCCCCCCCTCGCGGAGACCGTCTATCCAAAACGGGCGGAACGGAGAGGCCGCGTGAAATACGATCCGCCGGAAATCGGGCCGCATCCGGAGGGAGCCTCACAAAAAAGAGGCCGTCTACCGCACGGCAGACAGCCTCCCTCTTTCCGGACGGACGGCACCGCCGGCTAATAGTTCTCCTTCTTGGGCTCGAAGTAAGCCTGCGGATGTTTGCAGGCGGGGCAGATCTTCGGAGCTTCGGACGCCTTGCAGACGTAGCCGCAGTTGCGGCACTGCCACCAGATTTCGCCGTCGCGCTTGAAGAAATCGCCGTCCGTGAGGCGGCTCAGCAGCTTGAGGTAGCGCTTCTCGTGCTCGGCCTCGACCGTCGAAATCATCTTGAACGCTGCGGCGATCTCGGGGAATCCCTCCTCCTCGGCCACCTTGCCGAACTCGCGGTAGAGCACGTCCCACTCCTCCTTCTCGCCCTGTGCGGCGGCGAGCAGATTCTCCTGCGTCGTGCCGATCGGACCCGTGGGGTAGCTGGCCGTAATGGTTACCTCGCCGCCTTCGAGGAACTTGAAAAAGCGTTCGGCATGCTCCTTCTCCTGTTCGGCCGTCTCGTTGAAGACGCCCGCGATCTGCTCGTAGCCCTCTTTCTTGGCCTTGCTGGCGAAAAATACGTAGCGGCTGCGGGCCTGACTTTCGCCGGCGAACGCCTTGAGCAGATTCTGCTCGGTCTTGGTTCCTTTGATGCTTTTCATGGCTTTGTAGATTTAATGTGTGTGTGCTTGTCGTTACGGTGCAAAGATACGTAAATCCGCGGGGTTCCTCCAAAGAAAACCCATTGTTTGTTTTTATACGCCCATCGGCACTATTTATACGGTCCGGCGTTCAGAATGAAGCGCGTATCCTCCGCGAAGCGCGCGTATTGCAGCCGTTCGGCGCGAGTCATCGGCACCGTGTCGGCCGCAGGGAGGGGAAGGATGCGGTAGTCGGGCAGCATCACCCACACGGGTACGGCGTCGACGGCCACGCGCAGCGATCCGTCCGGACGCAGCACGACCGTCGCGCGCGCCATGATGCCGCCGTCGCAGTAGCGGCGGCGCTGGTTCGAGACGAAGTTGCCGAGCGAATAGAACACCGCACCGGTCGAGTCGGCCGCATAGGGCTGCACCACATGGGGATGGCTCCCGACGACGAGGTCTGCGCCGCTGCGGCGCAGAAAGGCCGCCAGCCGCCGCTGGGCCTGCGAAGGCTGCCGCCGGTATTCGTCGCCCCAATGTATCAGCACCACCGTGCAGTCGGCCGCGGCCCGCGCAGAGGCGAGGTCCCGGCGCATGGCCGCGGTGTCGATCATCCGGACCGCGACGCCCGGCGGCACGGGAATGCCGTTGGTCGAATAGGTGTAGTTGAGCAGTGCGAAGCGGATGCCGCCGGCCGTGAGGATCAGCGGATGATCCCGCCGCAGCGAGAGGCTGTCGGCGAATACGCCCGTATGCCGGATGCCGAGCCGGTCCAGCTCGGCGAGCGTGGTCCGGATGCCCTGCGCGCCGCCGTCGCAGCAGTGGTTGTTGGCCAGCGCACAAACGTCGACACCGGCTGCGCCCAGAGCCGCGGCCAGCGAAAGGGGCGAACGGAAACAGGGATAGCCGGCATAGTCGCCCGATGCGGTGAGCGTGGTTTCGAGATTGACGGCCACGAGGTCCGCAGCGGCGAAATAGGGCGCCACGCCCTCGAAAACGGACGTATAGTCGTGCGTCCCGTCCGCACGGCGGGCGGCGAGCACCTGCGGAAGATGCTGCATCACGTCGCCCGCGAACAGAAGACGCGCCGTGCGCGGCGGCAGACAGGGCGGTCGCGCATCCCCCTCGCCGATGCAGCGGGGCCACTCTCCGGGGGCACCGGCCCCTTCGCGGGGCTGCGCAGGCCGGAACGGACCGACCGCAGCGCCGTCCGCGGCGAACGGGCGGAACAGGCCGGGGCACTCCGCCGCACGGCCGGACCTCTCCGCGGAGAGGCTGCACACCGGAAGGTGCGGTGCGCGGGCCCCCGCGGTCGCGTGCGGAGGCGGAGCTCCGTCCGTGCAGGCAGGCAGCATCCACGCGGCGCAGCAGGCGGCTGCTGCCATGGTCCTCAAACGCCGAAAGCGTCTCATGGGGCCGCTATTTTTTCCGTCGGGGATTCTCGGGGAACCATCCCTTCGCCACGCGCCTGCGCTGCTCGAACAGCTCGCCGATCGACCAGAACGACGAGGCGCCCCAGACGGCCAGCAGCGTGGACCACAGGATGTGGCGCACGGCGACGGAGCCGGTGACGGCGGCGATGCCCATCACGAGAAAGAACCACCAGCAGCGTACGCCGAAATAGTATTCGCCCTTCGTTACCATCGGGTGGAAGAGACCGATAATCAGAAATGTGGCCACGCCGATGACGAGGCCCGAGAGATTGTATTGCGCAAGAAATTCCATATCGTTCGCATTCGACGGCTGCGGCGCACCCGCTCCGCTCCGCGGGTGCGCCGCCGGCAAAGATAATAAAAAAATACGGGCAACTCCCCCTCGGAGCCGCCCGTATCGGCTGCGACTGCGGCTTCTGCCGTCAGAAGTTGTACTGCACCATCATGTTGGCACGGTTGGCGTGGTTCTTCAGGCCGTCCATGTTCTCGCGCGTGCCGTAGAGGTACTCGACGCCGAACTTGCAGCGCGGGGTGATCTTGACGAACATGTTGCCGAAGATGTACTCGCCCGTGCGGTACTCGTCGTTCGAATAGAAACCGTTCTTCTTGCACACTTCGACCGTCGAATAACCGCCCGAGAAGGAGACGCGGCGCGAGAGGTTGATCTGTGCGGCGGCCTGCCAGCCGTACATCGGCATGGTCTGCAAGTGGGTGGGCCAGCCCGGAACGGGCGTGAAGTCGAGACCGGCACCGGCCAAATCCTGAATATAGGGAGTGATGCCCTCGCCGTAAACGCCGTTGAAGAAGAGGTCGAGCACGCGGGCTACGCGGATGTGGCCGCTGGCCTGTACGCCCCAGCCGAACTGCGACGTGGTGTAGTTCTTGTCGAGGTTGCGCTCGTACATGTTGCGGAACACGGCCGATGCGCGGATGTGGCTCTGGCGGTCGGGACCCCACATGACTTGCAGGTAGACGGGGAAGTCGGGCATGCGCTGCGGAACGGGAGCCGCATATTCGCCGTAGGTGCCGCTCACTTTGGGCATTTCGGCCGCCACGCCGAACTTCATGCAGTCGTTCCAGAAGCTCTTCTCCCAGCGGACCATCGTGGCGAAGTGGAGATTATAGGCGTTGGGACCCTGAAAGTCGATCGTGTTGGGCGCGGCCAGCAGGTCGGTGAAGGTCGAGATGTCGCGGCCCAGCGTGAAGCCGAGGAACGAAACGTAGGCCGAACGCAGACGAGGCACATAGCTGTTGCGCGCACCGCCGCGGAAGTCGCCGTCCACATACACGACCACGCGGCCCAGCGCACGGGTGTTGGCGATGGCTTTGAGGTACAGACGCGAGGTGGTCGCGTCCATCATCAGTTTCTGGTCGGTGGCGTAGTTGCGCGTCATCGGAATGTCGGCCGGAATGAAGTCGATGTTGTCGACGATCCCTTCGAAATCGTACCCCACGCGCATGTTGATGTAGCCGCCCACGGCGAACGAGAACTTGTTGTTCTTCGTCGTGAAGATGAATTGGGGCTTCTCAGCCTGCTGGAAACCGGCGCGGTGCGTATCCCTGTAATCCTGAATGGCGCTGGCTGCCGCCAAACGGTTCAGCTCGGCCGCTGCAAGTGCCGGACAACCGCAGTCTTCGACGGTCTCCGTCTCGTTCACCGATATGAGGTAAACGGTCGGCGAGTACTCATCATTCGTACCTTTGCCCGTGTTGTTCTGGGCCGCGGCCGAGGAGGCAACTAACAGAGCCACAATTAAAAGTCTAAATGTTTTCATACGCTTTTGATTTGATTTGGTTTTTTTGTAACAACTTGCTTATGTGATCTATTTTCTTTTTGTAACACAGCCAGTTAATATTCAAACCCACATGAAGCAAGTAATATGCCAAAGAAACCCGCACGATATTTGATTTTCCGGGGCGAGGCATTTTTTACTATCTTTGCGGGTACCTTATATTCATACAGGATATGATCCGGATCGTCATCGCACTCAGCCTCCTCGTCGGAGCGCTCGATTTCCGCTACTACCGCCGACGCATGCGAAGCCGCAGGCGGGGCGTGCGCGTGCCGTTCATCGTCTTCGCCGCGGCGACGGACCTGCTGCCGCTGATCGCCGGCGGGCTGTTCGGGCTGCTGCCGGACAACTCGACGGCGACGGTCGCCGCCGCCATGTGGCTTTTCTACGTCTATCTGCTGACGGTCCTGCCGCGGCTGGCCTTCTACTTTTTCCAGCACTTCGGGCTCGCACGCACGGGCGCAGCCGCCGCAGGGCTCACGGCCGTGCTTCTGGTCTGGGGCGCGGTCTATGCCCGCACGAGCTACGCGGTCAACGAGGTGGAAGTCCGTTCGGAACGTCTGCCCGAAGGGTTCGACGGGCTGCGGATCGTCCATTTCTCCGACCTGCACATCGGGACGCTCGTGCACCCCGAACGCGAAATGAAACGGCTCGTGCGGACCGTCGACGCCCTGCGGCCCGATCTCGTCGTCTTCACGGGCGATCTGGTGAACATCCGCTATACGGAGCTCGATTCCGCGGCCATGCGGATCCTCTCGCAGCTGAGGGCTCCGCTGGGGGTGGTGTCCAATATCGGCAATCACGACACGGGCGTCTACGTCAAGGATACGCTCGCCCTGCCCGTCGAAGTCAATACCGACAGCCTCGTCGCCCGCCAGCGGCGGATGGGATGGCGGCTGCCCGACAACGAGACGGAATACCTCGTCCGCGGCGGCGACACGATCACCCTCTCGGGGATCTCGTTCGATCCGGCCTTCCGCCGGGAACGACACGACCGAAACGTCGGCATGAACATCGGGGCGACCTATGAAGGCGTTTCCCGCACACCTTATAATATTACGCTTTCGCACCTGCCTCAGCTCTGGGACCGTATCCGCGAACTCGGCTACGGCGACCTCACGCTCTCGGGGCACGTGCACGCCATGCAGATCAAGGCCCGCATCGGCAAATGGCGGTTCTCGCCGGCCCGTCTCTTCTACAAGCGGTGGAGCGGACGCTACGACGAGGAGGGGAGCACGCTCTACATCAACGACGGCATAGGCTATGTCGGCTTCCCGATGCGGCTCGGCGCCTATCCCGAAATCACGGTAATCACCCTCAGACGATGAAAATCCATCTCTCCGCCGCGACGACGGCCGACGGCGCACTCGACGACCGCTCGGCCGGGCGGCTGCGCATCTCCACCGACGCGGACTGGGCCGCGGTACAACGTCTGCGCGCACAGTGCGACGCCATCCTCGTGGGGGCCGGGACGGTCCGCCGCGACAACCCGCGCCTCGTGATTGCGGACACCGTCCTGCGGACCGAGCGCTCGAAAGAGGGGCGCGGACCCGATCCGGCGAAAGTTACCGTTACCCGCACCGGCTGTCTCGACCCGGCATCCCGCTTTTTCACCTGCGGCGAAGGGCGGAAGATCGTCTTCTCGGAGACGGCGCTGCCGCACTTAGAAGGAGCCGCCGAGACGGTGGTCGCGGAGCGGATCACGGCGGCGCGGATCGCCACCGAACTGGAGAAGCGGGGGATCGGGTCGCTACTGGTCGAAGGCGGAGCCGAGATCCTGCGGATGTTTCTCGCCGAGGGGATGGCCCACACGCTCCGTCTGGCGGTCAACCCCGCACTCCGGGTCGCCGATGCCGCGGCTCCGCACTTCCCGTTCGACGCGATCCGCACCGGAACGCCGTGCCGCACGGAGAGGCTCGGCGGAATGGAAGTACGCCGCTATACGTTCCGGCCCGATCGGAGCGAAGAGGACCTCCGGCTGCTGCGCGAGGCGGTGGAGCTCAGCCGCCGCTGCACGCCGTGCCGCAGCTCCTACTGCGTGGGAGCGGTGATCGCGACGCGCGACGGACGCCGCTTCGGCGGCTACACCCACGAGACGTCGCCCACGCACCACGCCGAGCAGGAGGCCGCAGCCAAGGCACTCGCCGCCGGAGCCGATCTGCGCGGCGCGACGATCTACTCCTCGATGGAGCCCTGCTCCACGCGCAGCAGCGAACCCGAGAGCTGCTCGGAGCTGATCCTGCGGCACGGCATGGCCCGCGTGGTGTTCGCCCTCTACGAACCGGACTGTTTCGTCTCGTGCCGCGGAGCGCTCGATCTGCGCGAACACGGCGTGGAGGTGGAGGTCTATCCCGAACTCGGAGACGAAGTCCGTGCAATCAACGGACACCTGAAGGGGTAAAAAACGGCTTTTCTTCGTCCATTTTAGGATAATATTGTCCTAAACGACCTGTCGACTGCGCAACATACGACGAATCGTTTTATCTTTGTTTGCCAATACGGAAACGAACTATGAAACGATCTGCAAAAATAGGAGTTGCGGCTCTGCTGCTCGTCTCGCCGCTCGCTGCGGCGGCACAGCAGGACGTGCAGCTGCTGACCTTCGATGAGGCTCTGACGATCACCTGCACCAACAATCCGGCGCTGAAAGCCGCGGCCTACGAGGAGCGGGCCGCCGAACAGGAGCGCCGCGCGGCGATCGGACTGCGCATGCCTCAGATCAATGTCGCGGGTGCCTACACCTATCTGGGAAAGGACATCGGAGCCGATCTCAACGACCTGAAAGGCCCCGTGAACAAACTCGCGGGCGACATCCTGAACAGCGGCATCGTCCCGCCGGAACTGATCCCCTCGATTCAGGGGCTCATCGGCCCGATCCTCGGCGCCGACTGGTTCCTCAAGGTGCAGGACCGCAGTCTGGGATTCGTAGGCGGCGAAGTAACCGTCCCGATCTACTTGGGCGGCAAGATCAATGCGGCCAACCGCGCCGCGCGCATCAGCCAGCAGACGGCCGAGGCCGCAGGCGCGCAGACGCGCAATGCGCTGGTCTCGGAGCTGGTCGAGCGCTATTTCGGTCTGGCGCTCGCAGCGCAGGTGGTCGAAGTGCGGCGCGAAGTCGTGGAGGGCGTGCGCAGCCACCTGCGCGACGCCGCGGCACTCGAAGAGAACGGCATGATCGCATACAGCGAACGGCTCTACGTCGAAGTCAAAATGGCTGAAGCGGAACGCGAGCTGGAGAATGCCAAATTGCAGTTGCAGACCATTTCCAGCGCATTGAAGAACACGCTCGGCACGGGGGAGGGCGCCTATCGCCCCATAACGTCGATGTTCGTGCTCACGCAGCTCGAAGACGCCGCCTACTACAAGGCGCTGGCGGCCGACCGCAATCCGCTGCTGACGCAGGTCGAACTGAAAAGCCGCCTCGCCGAAGAGGGCGTGAAGGCCCGACGTTCGGACTTTCTGCCGCAGGTGGTGGCCATGGGCGGCGCTTCGTTCTACAACTATCAGGTTACGGGCATCCTGCCGCGCTGGGCCGTGGGCGTGGGGGTCAACCTCAAGATTTTCGACGGACTGAACCGCGAGTACAAGTATTCGGCGGCCCGGCAGACCGTGCGCCGCGTGGACGCCCTGCGCGACAAGGCGGCCGAAGACATCGCGGTGCTGGTCGAGAAACTCTACAACCAACTGAACAACTATGCCAATCAGATCGTCTCGATCGACTCGTCGATCGCCTTCGCCGAGGAGTATCTCAAGGTGAAGAACGCCGCATTCCTCGAAGGCATGAGTTCGTCGTCGGATCTGATCGACGCCGAACTGAATCTGGCCAAGGTGCGCACCGAGCGGATGCAGGCAGCCTTCAACTACGATCTGACGCTGGCGCAGCTCCTCGAAGCCGCAGGCATCAGCGACGAATTCACGTCCTACATCCGCCGGGCCGACGCCCGCCGGATCGCATTCGAACAGTAATAAATTCAGATCGCATATGAAAAAGAGCAACATCATCGGAATCATCGCGGCCGCGGCGGTCATTGTCGTCTCGGTCCTGCTCATCGGCCGGTATCTTCGCAAACGGACGCCCATGCTGATTCAGGGTACCGTGGAGTGCACCTCCTACAAGGCTTCGTCGAAGGTCCCCGGACGCATCGACGGCATGAAGGTCGAGGAAGGCCAGCACGTCGAGAAGGGCGAACTGCTCTACACGCTCTCGACGCCCGAACTGGAGGCCAAACTCCGGCAGGCCGAGGCCGTGAAGAGCGCCGCGTCGGCCCTCGACCAGAAAGCCCTCACCGGAGCCCGCTGGCAGCAGATCGACGCCGCCATGAGCCTGTGGCAGAAGGCGCAGGCGGGGCTCGAACTGGCGCGGAAGACATACGAACGGGTAAAGAACCTCTACGCCGAGGGGGTCGTGCCGGCCCAGAAACTCGACGAAGCGTCGGCCAACTACAACGCCATGCTCGCCACGGAGCAGGCGGCCAAAGCGCAGTACGAACTCGTGCGCGACGGCGCCAGCAAGGAGGACAAGGAGGCCGCGGCCGCACAGGTGCGGCAGGCCGAAGGCGCCGTCAGCGAGGTGGAGTCCTACATCGGCGACGCCATGGTCTACTCGCCCGTAACGGGCGAAGTCTCGACGGTCATCGCCGAAGAGGGCGAACTGGTCGGCAGCGGCTACCCCGTGGTGGCCATCCTCGATCTGAGCGACCAATGGGTAACGTTCAACATCAAGGAGACGCTGATGCCGGCCGTGAAGATCGGCGTCCGCATGAGCGGCTACGTGCCGGCGCTCGGCCGCGACGTGGAGTTCGAAGTAACCTACATCGCCGTGCAGGCCGACTTCGCCACATGGGCGGCGACCCGCACGCAGGGCGGATTCGACATCCGCACCTTCGCCGTGAAGGCCAAACCCACGGCACCGGCCGAAGGACTGCGTCCGGGCATGAGCGTCATCGTCGATTGGGATAAAATAGGGTAGCGGATGCGGCGTTTTCTGCACGATACGTATGCGGTCCTGCACCGCGAACTGAGACGGATCGCCCGTCAGCCGATCTACTTCGCGCTGATGGTCGTCCTGCCCGTGGTCTCGTTCGCGTTCTTCGCGCTGCTCTTCAGCCGCGGAGTGGCGCGCGACATACCGATCGCCGTGGTGGACTTGGACCGCACGACCCTCTCGCGCAAGGTAACGCAGATGATCGACGCGACGCCCACGGCGCTCGTGGCCTACGAGGCGCAGGACATGGCCGAAGGCGAACGGATGATCCGCGAAGGGAAAATATCGGCCGTGGTGCTCATCCCCGAATTCTTCGAGAAAAACATTCTGAGCAACAGCCAGACCCATCTCGACGCCTACATCATCGGCACGAACATCACCGTCAACGGCCTGCTGTCGAAGGACATACAGACCGCCGCGACGACCTTCTCGGCCGGCATCCAGCTCCAGCTGCTCGGCAAACAGGGGCTCACCGAACGGCAGGCGGCGGCGCAGCTGATGCCCGTGCGGTTCAACCGGCACGTATTGTTCAATCCCTATATCAATTACGGCTATTACCTCTCGCCGAGCTTCATGCCCATGATGCTGCTCATCTTCACCATCATGGTCTCGATCTTCGCCGTGGGCGACGAACTCAAGCACGGAACCGCGCGCGAGTGGCTCGACACGGGCGGCGGCTCGGTCGCCGCGGCGCTCGCAGGCAAGCTGCTGCCCATCCTCACGACGATGTTCCTCGTCTCGATGGCCATGTTCGTCATCATCTTCAAGGTCGTGGGCGTGCCGCTCAACGGAAGCCTCGGGGTGCTGATGCTCGCCAACCTGCTCTTCGTGGCCGGCTATGCCGCCATCGGCGTCTGCATCGTCTCGCTGCTGAGCAACCTGCGGCTCTCGCTCTCGATCGGCGGCGGATACTCCGTACTGGCGTTCACCTACTCGGGTCTCACGTTCCCGATCATGGCCATGTGGCCCGAAATCCGGATCTTCAGCTGCATCTTCCCGTTCACGTTCTACACGGACATCTGCGTCGATCAGATGCTGCGCGGGGCGCCGGCCGTCTATTCGCTGCCCGATCTGGGCTACATGTCGCTTTTCGTCGTCTTACCGCTTCTGTGTCTGCCGCGGCTCAAACGCATCGGCACCGAAGAAAAATATTGGGGGAGGTTGTGATATGAGCATCGCCCGCAGATTCACACGCCAAACGGCGTCCTACTGGCGGCAGTTCCGCACGGTGGCCGCCAACGAATACCGCACGATCTTCGGCGATGCGGGCGTCCTGCTGATCCTCGTCTTCGCGCTTGTGATCTACTCGACGCTCTACTCGCTGGCCTACGGGCCGCAAGTGCTGCGCAACGTGCCGATCGGCGTCGTCGACGAGTGTCGGACGCCGACCAGCCGCGAGCTGATCCGCACCTTCGATGCGGGACCGAACACCTACGTGGCCTACGAGCCCACCGGAATGGCCGAAGCCGAGGAGCTCTTCTTCGGCCGCAAGATCTACGGCGTGGTCTACATTCCGTCGGACTACGAAAAGCGCCTCTTGGGCGGCGAGCAGGCCAACGTGGCGATCTACGTCGACGCCAGCTATTTTCTGATGTACCGGCAGGTCTTTCAGGAGCTCGTCGCCACCATCGGGCAGACGGGCGCCATGGTCGAATTCCAACGTCTGGTGGCCAAGGGAGCCCAGATACCGCAGGCCATGGCCACGACGCAGCCCGTGATCTACCAGTCGCACAACCTGTTCAACCCCTATCTGGGCTACGGCACGTTCGCCATGCCGGCCATCATCATGGTCATCATCCAACAGACGATGCTCATCGGCATCGGCATGATCGGCGGCACATGGCGCGAATTCGGACTGTACGGCAAACTCTGCCCTGCGGACCGCTCGCGCATGTCGACGCTCCCGATCGTCGCGGGAAAGACGCTCGTCTATGCTTCGATCTATGCCGTAACGACGTTCTACATCCTCGGCCTCCACTACCGGCTGTTCCACTATCCGACGAACGGTTCGTCGCTGACGATCGCAGCCTTCATGGTCCCCTATCTGCTCGCGTGCATCACCTTCGGCATCGCCGTATCGACGCTCTTCCGCTATCGGGAAAATTCGCTGCTGCTGCTCTTGTGGACCTCGATTCCGATGCTGATGCTCAGCGGCATCTCGTTCCCGCGGGAGGCCATACCCGACTGGCTCTACGCATTCGGACAGATCTTCCCGAGCAGCCACGGCGTGAACGCCTTCATCCGCATCCGCTCGATGGGCGCTTCGTTCGAGGAGGTGCTGCCCGAAATACGCGCTCTGTGGATGCTCGTCTTCGTCTACGGCGGTCTGGCCTGCATCGGCATCCACCGGGTGCTTCGGAAAGCGGGGTGCGGAAAGGAGTAGCGTGCTCCGCCCAGCGCCGGCAGAGAGCCGGACCTGCCGCCGGCGGGCGTTCGCGGCAGTGCGAATCGCCGGGCGGCTGCGGAGCCGCACCCGGCCCGCCGCGAACGCCCGTCGAACGCGGGGAGGGGAGGCGGCCGAGGGGAAGGGTGCGGTGCCTCAGGTGCGGGCGAAGGCCGCCGAGACCGGCGATCCGGAAGCAGAAGCGGGAAGGGCGGATGCCCCCGACATTCGAGCGTCTGCGTCCGTCCGGGAACGGGGCAGCCCTCCCCAAGAGGCCGATGCGGTGCGGTTCGGCGACATGGGGCTGTCCAACAGGTCCCGAAAATCGGAAATCACGGGGCTGTCTAACACGTTGTAAACGCCCCTTTTTCATTCGCACCGCTATTCGGGAACTTTTCCGAATACGCAATTTTCGGAGGGTCAAAAAAACTTGTTAGACAGCCCCGTGAAATCGTTGAAATCAGACTTGTCAGACAGCTCCTTTTCATTCGTACTGCTATTGAGAACTTTTCCCAATACGCAATTCCGGAGGGTTGAAAAAAACTTGTCGGACAGCCCCATGTCCGTTGCGCACGGCTTACGCGGGACGGTCTATTCCGCTCAGAACGCAGGTCCGCGGTGGCCGCCCGGCGGCGGGCCCATCATGCCCCGGCGACGGGTCGGCATCTCGGCCCCCTCGTAGTCGCCGATGTTCGTCGAAGCCTTCTTGCCGAAACGCCGCAGATTGAAGGTGAACTTCAACAGATAGTAGCGTCCGATCACGCTGTTGGTGGCGTTCTGCGTCCAGCCCGAACCCGTCGTGCGGACGAAGGCCGTATTCTGGTTGAAGATGTCGTTCACCCCGAAGCTGATCTCGCCCCGCCGGTTGCGGAAAATCTTCTTGCCGATCGAGGCGCTGCACAGAAGATAGGAGTCGTTGTAGTCGTTGGTGATGCCCTTGTACTGCGTATAGGCCGCCGACGCCGTGAAGGTGAATCCCTTCCAGAAGACGAACTTGAAATCGCCCTGCGCCGTATGGTTGAAGTACTTGTTGTTGCCCGTCGAGGCGATCGAGTTCTTGGCCACGTTGTAGGTGCCGTCCCACGAGAGGGTGAAGTCCACGTTCTCCGAAATGTTGCTGCCCAGCACCGCCCGCAGGTCGTAGCCCATGTTGCCGGCATCGTTGCGCAGGCCGTTGATCCGGCTCGGGGTGAGCGTGTAGGTTATGCCGCCCATGATGTTGAAGTTGCACTTGAGGAAACTCACCGGAAGTCCGTAGCTCAGATGCGTGCGCAGCATCCAATATCCGTCCATGTTTACCGGACGCGAATATTGCAGATAGTCGTACGTCGTGCCGTCGATCGAAACCGAACCGTTGTAATCCACGTTCGAGGTGATGTAGTCCGACGTGTTCTGGAGCATGAACATCCACATGAACGTGCGCCCCTTCTCCAGATTGGAATGGATGTAGTGCATCATCATGTGGTGGCTGTACGAAGGGCTGAGCTCGGGATTGCCGCTCGAAATGTACTGTGCGTCCGACACGTCGAACACGCTTTGCAGATTCGTTACGGTGGGATTCTGCGTATAGGAGCGCACGAACAGACGGATGGAGTTCTCGCGGTTGATGTTGAACTGCCCCATCAGGAAATAGGTGAAGTCGTTGTACGAATGGCGGATCTGCTCCGCATCGGAGTTCTCGACCTGTCCGTCGAGCGTCGAACGCTGGTAGTAGACGTTCGCCACGATGTTGTTTTTGTCCTTGGCATATCGGAAGCCCGGGCCGACGCGGTGGATCATGTAGCCGCTGCTGTACGAGTTCGAAAGCGCCGGGTCGGGGGCGATGCCCGAGGGATCGAAATCCTCGCCCGTGATGTAGGAAGCCTTGTCGCGCTGCTGGTATTCGTACTCGGCGCGATACTGCGCGCTGAGCTGCGCGTATTTCGAGACGGGTTCCGTGTAGGTGATGTTTCCCTCGACCTCGTAGTTGCTCGACGGCGCCGTGTTATAGAGATAGCGCATCCGGAGGTAGTCGTCGGGGTCGATCACTTCGCCCGTCGCGGGGTCGATCGCAGGACGGACCTCCGAAATGGGGGCGGTATTCGAAGCCGAATTGGAGCGGCTCGTATTGTCGCGGTAACGGCCCGAACCGTCCACCGTGATCGTGCGGCCGTCTTTGCCGAGCTTGGCCCGATAGACGGCGAACAGACGGGCGTTGTAACCGCTGTTGGCGGCGTCGCTGTAAGTGCGCGTCAGGCTGTAACCGCTCTGGCCGAACTGCCAGCCGTCGGTCGTGCTCCACGGATCGTTGGACTGGTAGCTGAAGCTCGGACGAATCATGAGGTTCTGGTTGTCCGAAATCTTCCACTCGATGCGGGCATTGAGACGGTGGTTGTAGTTCTCCGTGTCGGAATAACCCGTGGTCGAAAGGGTGTCGACCGACGGATATTCGTACCATTTATATTGGGTCGAACGGTTGGTCGTGCGGGTCCCGTTGAAAAAATAGCTGCCCTGAAACGACACCTGATCCCGCTTGCCCCACGTGTCGGAATAGTTCAGGCCGATGGCGTTGACCTTAGCCACGCCGCTCTGCGGACGGGTCATGTAGGAACGCATGCCGCGGCTGGGCGTGCCGCCCGTAACGCCGAGGATGTCCTCGAACGAGAAATTCTGCTGGTTGACGTTGTTGAACAGCGCCAGCAGCGAGAGACGGCTGTCGCCGTTGAAGATGTTGACGTTGCCGCCCGCATTATACTTGAATTCGGACTCGGTTCGGGTGTCGGCGTCGTAGCCGAAGGCGGCGTAGAGCTTGCCGAACTGGCCGCGGCGCATGTTCTCGCGCGTAACGATGTTGATGGCCTTGTAGCCTTCGCCGTCGTCCATGCCCGAAAATTCGGCGTTGTCGCTCAGTTTGTTGTAGACCTCGATGCGGTCTACGGCTTCGGCCGGCAGCGACTTGATGGCCGTAGCGACGTCGTCGCCGAAGAACTCCTTGCCGTCGACGAAGACCTTTTTGATCTCCTCGCCCTGCGCTTCGACCGTACCGTCGGACACGGTAATGCCCGGCATCTTCTTGAGCAGCCCCTCCACGTCGGCGTCGGTCGAAACCTTGAAGGAGCCGGCATTGTAGCTCACCGTGTCGCCTTTCTGCGACGCGCGCAGCGCCTTGGCCTCCTTCACCACGGCGGCGATCTGCTCGGCCGCAGGCATCATCGCCACCTTGCCGAGCGCCGTCCTGTCAGCTCCGACCGTGAAGGTCTTCTCCAGATTGTCGTAGCCGAGGAAGGTGAAGACGGCCTTGTATTCGCCGTAGGCGAGCGAGGGAATGCTCAGCGAACCGTCGTATCCGGTCGTATAAAATCTTTTCCGGTCGGGGGCCTGCGCGGGAGCGACCTCCACGACCGCGCCTGCGATGCCCTGATTCGAATCTGCATCGACCACCGTCGCCGTAACGGTCCCTTGCTGTGCGAACGAAACCGCTGCGAAGAAGGTGAACAGTGTAGTGATAACGAGCTGTTTCATCTGTTTGGATCTTATTTATCTTGGATTGCGGGGAGGCGAAGATACGACAAATCTTCCGCATTCCCCATATCTTCGGGGCGAATCGACAAAAACAGGGTGTCAGCCGGTATGGCCGACACCCTTTCCGGGGTCCGGTACCCATGCAACCGGCTTCGGCCTACCGGCCGGACGGCGTGCCGCAGTCTGCGGGACACGCCTCTTTCTGCGCAGGGCAGGGTCCCTCGCAGCAAGCTGCGCCGGACGGTCCTTCCGGCCTCGTGCCGTGGTGCATGCGGCCCCGACGGCGCTCGTGCATCCGCTGCCATTCGGCATACTGCTTCTCGTTGAGAATCCGCTTCATATTCGCCGCATTCTCCTGTCGGACTTCAGATAACTGCCGTTGCAACTGAGCCTCGCGCAGACATTGGTCGTAAACGGTGCGGGCCTGCGTTTCATCGAGCCCCAGCGCCTCGGTCATCCGCTCGGTGCGCATGCGGGCCGCCTCTTCGGTCGTGGGACGTTTTGCATCCGGATCCATCGCGGCGGAGCGACCGCGGTGCTGTGCCGCGGCATCCGCCGCGATCATCGTACATACGGCGAACAATGCCGCAAAAAAACTCTTTCTCATAAAGACTGAAAACTTTATTGTACATTCGACGGGTTGCGACACCCGTCCGTCCTGCACCCGATGCAAAGGTAGCACCAAAACGAAAAGCCCGAAGCGGAACTTCGGGCCAAACGGTATTTTCCGGGGGTGAAGCGGCTAATCCGCAGGCCGGACCGCCCGCAGCCACGCCTTGAATTCGGGGGCGCGGGCCTTCGACACGACGATCCGCTCGGGCGTCTCGACCGCAAGTCGGAGCGACAGCCGGCTGCCGAACCACACGGCGATCTCCTTCACGGCCCGGCGGGCGACGATGAACTGACGGTTGGCGCGGAAGAAATCGGCGTCGGGAAGGATCCCCTGCAACGCTTCGAGGGTCTTGTCGAGCTGATAGACCGTACCGTCGTAGGTGCAGGCCGTAACCTTCTCGTTGGCGGTGTAACAATAGGCGATCTGCTCGCGGCGGAGGGGGATGATCCGATCGCGCACGTGGACCAGAAAGACGCTCTCGGCGCCTTGTCCCGCCGCCATGCGCCGCACGCGCGAGCCGTATTCGCGGCGCTCGCTGCCCGTCAGACGGCGAAGCTTCGCCAGCGCCCGCGACACGTCGGCCGCATTGATCGGCTTGAGCAGGTAGTCGATGCTGCTGACCCGGAAGGCTTCGAGCGCATAGCGGTCGTAGGCGGTCGTGAAGACCACGGGAACCGTAACCTCGACCTCGTCGAAGATGCGGAACGACTCTCCGTCGGCCAGATGGATGTCCATGAAGATCAGATCGGGCAGGGGACGGGTGCGCAGCCATGCCACGCTCTCGTCGATGCTCTCCAGCGTGTCGAGCACCTCGGCGCCGGGTTCGGTCTCGCGGAGGATGGCCCGGAGGTTCTCGGCCGCCGCCGTTTCGTCTTCGATAATCAGTACTTTCATTTCATCTGCGGTTTTTGCAGCGGCAGCCGCACGACGAACACGCCGCCGGTATCGCGGATCTCGATTTCGCGGCCCGTGATGAGCTCCCAGCGCTTGCGCAGGTTTTCGAGGCCGATGCCCGTGCCCGGCTCGGGTTGCAGCTTGGGGACGATCGGATTGGAAACCGCGAGGTGATCCTCGTGCGTCCGGATCGTGATGCGGAAAGGCTTGCTCCGGGTGATGGTGTTGTGTTTCACGGCGTTGTCGATAAGCGGCTGGAGCGTGAGCGCGGGGAGCAGCCAAGTGCGGTACCGCTCCTCGATGTGGATGTCGAAGAAGAGTTTGTCGGCGTATCTGATCTTGAAAAGGTAGGCATAGGCCTCGGCGAACCGGATCTCCTCGTCGAGCGCCACCAGCGTATTCTGACCGCTTTGCAGGATGTAGCGGAACGTGTAGGAGAGCTGGTCGATGTAGGTCAGCGCCTTGTCGTCGTGCCGGCCGCGCACGAGCATCGCCAGCGAGTTGAGCGAATTGAAGAAAAAGTGGGGGTTGACCTGACTCACCAGCATATTGTAACGTGTGATGAGGTTTTCGTTCTTGAGCTGTTCGTTCTCGACGGCCATCGCCTGACGCTGGGAGCCCAGCCGGTAGATCCAGCCGTAGAGGATCGCCACCACGAGCGTGAAGGAGCACTTGAGCATCAGCACGAAGTCGAAATGACGGCCGCCGCTCCGGAAGTTCATCACGATGCGCCCCGTCCGCCAGTCGATCGTCGGAGCGATCATGTAGAGCGCAACGGCCGCCACGAGACACCACGCACAGCGCACGGCGAAGCGCGGCGCCGTATGGCGGCGGCCCGAAGAGAGAATCGTGAGCAGCACGAAGGCGAAGACGAGGTAGTAGAGCAGTTGGTGGACGGTCTCGACGGTCTCCGACGGACGGTTGAACACGGCGCGGTAGTCGAACGGAACGCCGTTGCGCCGTTTCACCTCGCCCATCGTATAGTGGGCACCCTCGCGCCGCGGGACGCTCAGGTCCACCACCAGCCGGTCGCCCTCCGCGAGCCCGAGGCGCCGGATGCGCGACATGGGCACGTAGACGCTGTCCCGCCCCGCGTAGACGATGTAGCCGTGGCCGTCGGGATCGACCGAAAGGATCCCTTCGCCGGGCATCTCGACGAACCGTTCGCCGGCCGGATGAGGCTCGCTGCGCCTGTCGACGATCAGCAGCAGCAGGTACGAGAAGTTGACCACCAGCGTGATCGCCAACGCGACCAGCAGGTTCGGCACCCAGACGGAGCTTTTCGGCGGACGACCCATGCGTGCCGGCTATTCCTCTTTATACCACGAGGCGTAGAGCATGTAGTCGTGCGCCGTGCGCAGCACGATCTCGTCCCGCTGCTCGGGCGTGATCTCCCTGACCTTCTTGGCCGGCACGCCCGCATAGACCGAATCGGGTTCGAGCCGTGCGTTCGAGAGCACCAGCGCATTGGCCGCGATGATGCAGCCCGGGGGGATCACGGCGTTGTCGAGGACCGTGGCCCCCATGCCGATGAGGCAGTTGTCGCCGATCACGCCTCCGTGGACGATGGCGTTGTGGCCGATCGAGACGTCGTTGCCGATGATCGTCTGCGAAGGGTGCTTCGCCCGGTCGTAGATGGTGTGGAGCACCACGCCGTCCTGAATGTTGGTGCGGTCGCCGATGACGATCCGGTTCACGTCGCCGCGCAGCACGGCGTTATACCAGATCGAGCAGTCGCGACCGATCGTTACGTCGCCCAGAATGACGGCGGTCTCCGCCACAAACGTGTTCTCGCCGATCACGGGCTCGTGGCCCCGTACTTTTCGAATCAATGCCATTGTCGTCTCAATAATTGAATTAGATAACTGTATATCGTGTCATGCCTGTGCGGCACTCCGTTACCGCTGCCGCCCGCGGCGCCGCATCCGAACCGCCCCGGAGCCGGCTCCCGCATGAAGGGGGGGGGAGGGCATGTGCCGCCCCGACGGCGCCCTCGGAACGGAGACGGACCGGCGGCCCGAAACGCCAAAGACGCTGCCGCCGGCGCTGCGCAGCGCCGAGGCTATTCCGTCTTTTTGGCCTCCTGCCAGAGGGCCTCCATCTCAGCGAGCGGCAACTCGTGGAGCGTATGTCCTTTGGCGGCAGCCCGTTCCTCCATATAATTGAAGCGGCGGATGAACTTCTTGTTCGTGCGTTCGAGCGCCGATTCGGGGTCGATGCCGTAGAGGCGCGCGGCGTTGACGAGTGCGAAAAAGAGGTCGCCGAATTCGCCTTCGAGCCGCTCCCGGTCCTGCGAACCCATTTCGGCCTCCACCTCGGCGGCCTCCTCCCTGACCTTGGCCCACACATCTTCGCGCCGCTCCCAGTCGAAACCCGTCGCGGCGGCCTTCTCGCCGATGCGGAGCGCCTTGACCAGCGCCGGCAGCGAACGGGGCACGCCGCCCAGCGTGCCGCTCCTGCGCTTTTTTTTGCGCAGCTTGAGTGCCTCCCAGTTCTCCTTCACCGCATCGGGCGTCGAGGCATGGATGTCGCCGTAGACGTGCGGATGGCGGTAGATGAGCTTGTCGCACAGAGCGTCGGCCACGTCCGCATAGTCGAACGCGCCGGCCTCTTCGCCCAACTTGGAGTAGAACACGACGTGGAGCAGCAGGTCGCCCAGCTCCTCCTTGATGCCCTCCATATTGTGATCGAGCAGCGCGTCGGCCAGCTCGTAGGTCTCCTCGATCGTGTTGCTGCGTAGCGAATCGAAGGTCTGCTCGCGGTCCCACGGACACTTCTCGCGCAGGGTGTTCATCACCTCCAGCAGACGGGCCGTGGCCGCCAAGCGTCTATCCTGTTCCATAGTTTTGATGTTTTCGACAGGGCAAAGTTAGCACATTCGGCGGAAAATGCTATCTTTGTCCGAAACATTTCACACCTATCCGCCGCTCTTCCTCCCCGGCTCCGATCCCGGACGGCGGGCGCCGAGGGAGGGGGACCGACGGGGAGCGGGCAGGGGAGGGGGACCGACGGGGAGCGGGCAGGGGAGGGGCGACCGAATCATTTCGCCGAACCCGATGCAAAACCGTTCGTCCGGGCACCTGCCGAGGCGGGAAATGGAAGAAAAAAATTCGACGATTTCGCGACAGCTCATGAAACTCGGACTTTTGCTGGCGACGCTGCTGACCGCACGCATCGCAGCGGCAGGCATCCTGCCCACGCCCTCGCACATAACGCACCGAGAGGGCGTTTTCGTATTGGACAGCGCGACGACGATCACGTTCGATCCGCGGCTCGGCCAGCTGGCCGCCTACCTCGGCGAACGGCTGGGGCTCCCGTGCGACGCCGCGCGCTCGTCGGATCGGGCCCTCGTGCTGCGGCTCGACGAGGGCTACGCCCCCGAAGCCTACGTGCTCCGCATCCTGCCATCGCGCATCGAAATCGAGGCAGGCGACACGGGCGGCGTCTTCAACGGCATGCAGAGCCTCTTCCAACTCCTGCCTCCCGAGGTCTATGCCCGCACGCCGGACTACCCCGTGCGGCTCGGCTGCTGCGAGATCGCCGACGCTCCGCGCTATGCCTACCGGGGCATGCACCTCGACGTGGCCCGCACGTGGATCGGACCGGAAGCGGTGAAGCGCTTCATCGACGGACTGGCCTGCCACAAGATCAACAAACTGCACCTCCATCTGTCCGACGACGAAGGGTGGCGGATCGAAATCCGCTCCCACCCCGAACTGGCCGCCGTCGGCGGCTTCCGCGGCGGGGATTCGCCCGTGCGGCCCGTCTACGGCAAGTGGGACGAGAAGTACGGCGGTTACTTCACGCAGGAGGAGCTGCGCGAGCTGGCGGACTATGCCGCCCTGCGCAACATCGAGATCATCCCCGAAATCGACCTGCCGGGCCACAGCCGCAACATCGCCCGCGTGAGGCCCGAGATACTCTGCCGCTACACGCCCGACACCTCCGCGTCGAACGGCTACGACGAGCGTTCGGCATGGTGCGTGGCCCGCGAGGAGAACTACGCGCTGCTCGAAGACATTCTGGGCGAGGTGTGCGCGTTGTTCCCGTCGCCCTACATCCACATCGGCGGCGACGAAGTCGAGGCGTCGCAGTGGAAGCGCTGCCCCGACTGCCGGGCGCTGATGCGCCGCCTCGGGACGGAAGATCCGCACCGGCTGGAGGAGTATTTCATGGAGCGCACGGCCGCCATTCTGGCCCGCCACGGGAAGCTGCCCGCCGTGTGGAACGAGGCGGTGCGCACCGGCACGCTGCCCCGCACGACCCGCGTCCACGGCTGGGAGAGTACGAAGGCCGTGCGCGCATCCCTCGCCGCGGGCTATCCGACGGTCGTCATGCCGGCGCAAAGCTTCTACTTCGACATGAGGCAGACCCCGCACGAGGAAGGCCACAGCTGGGCCGCGGTGTTCGATGCGAAAGAGACCTACGAATACACTTTGCCTGAGGGACTTACGGCAGACGAACGGTGCCGGATTCTGGGCTTTCAGGGTGCGTTCTGGACCGAAGCCTACGTCTCGCACGAACCCGAACGGCCCGACTACCTCGATTTCATGTGTTATCCGCGCATCTGCGCCCTCGCCGAGCAGGCTTGGCACGGCAACGCGGAAGGTTGGGAGGCATTCAGCGAGACGCTTCGGGAGGAACACTACGACCGTCTGACGGCAATGGACATCCGCTTCCGGCTCTTTCCGCCGGTCGTGCAGTACGGCGAAGGCGCACTTACGGCGACCGCGCCGGACACGGAGGCCGAGCTCTATTACAGGTTGGAGGGCGACACCGTCGAACACCGCTACACCCGTCCGATCCGCACGGACGCACCGCACCGCTACCTGTTCCGTGCGCGGCAGGGCACGGGGCGCAGCGCCGAGGTCGGCGCCGCGGCCTACTACCGCACGATCGCACCGGCGCTGACGCTCGCCACCTCCATGGGCGAGAGCCGGCGGATTCCCTATGCCAATGTCGAAAAATACCGGGGCGTCGCCCGCACCGCCCGCGCCTGCCGGCAGGGCGACTGGATCCGCTACGACTTCGCCGAACCCGTGCGGTGCCGCGAAGTGTTCCTACAGACGGGACATCTGCAGGTTCCCAAGACGATCGTAACGACCGGCTATGCCGAAATCTCCTACGACGGCACGCACTTCGAACGGGCGGGCGAACTGGAGAAGGGGAGCGTTACGCTGCATCCCGCGCGACCGCTGCGCTCGGTGCGGATCGTCTCGACGTGCGACGACAACGGCTGCGCGTTCGTAACCATCCAGCCGCCGCGGATCAAACCCGTACTCTGAACCGACAGCACGCGCCGCAACCGAAGCGCCGCAGCTGCCGGACAAGAGACGCGGCAGACGATCGGGTCTTCGCGCAGGACGAGAACGGCCTGAGAAACAGGTACCCGTATCCGAATACGCGCATATGCCCGTCCGTCGCTAAATCGTCCGGCGGCCCGTACTCACGGCAGGCCGCCGCATTCGAGCAGACGCCCCCGCGCGTCGTCGAATGCGGGCAGCCGTGCATCGCCGCACTCACTGTATCGCTCCCGCGTCCCCGCAGCCCCGCGACGGAAGCGCCCCTCCGTTACGAACCGGCAACTTCCGGCGGAACAGAGAACCCGCGCACGCGGATTCGCGCCGCTGCTGCCGACGCTCTTCCCTTCATTCCCTGAAACGCCCCGATGAAGGCGCACCCCGCATTTGCGGGCGGAGCGGCTTCGCCGGATCCGTGTCCGGTATGCCCGCCCGGGCGGTCGCGGCCCCTCCGGTCATGCCCCGATCCCGGCACCGACCGCGGACAACGGTCTCGATTCGTCGGTGCGGGCGGGGGCCTCGACCCCCGACGACCTGCGGCCGGGAAAAACGAGGGCGGCCGAGCGGTATTCTGCCGTGCGGGGATCGTACGTTCCGAATCGGTCTCAAGCGGGAGCACGAACACGGAAAAGAGAAAGGGCGCCCGACGAGTTATTTCAACCCTGCGGGAATTGCCCGTTCGGAAAAGCTTTCGAGCGGCCGTACCATGGAAAAGGGCTGTCCGACAAGTCGCGGACAGCCCTTCAGCCTCGCCCCGCGGCGGCCGCTACCCCCGCACCCGGGCGCCGCAGCAGTGCTCGAACTGGCGCGTGAGGTTCGACATGACCTTCTCGATCGTCTTCTCGTCGAGCGTGCGCTCGCGGTCTTCGAGCACGAAGCCCAGCGCATAGGATTTCTTGCCTTCGGGGAGCTTGTCGCCCTCGTAGACATCGAAGAGCGTAACGCTCCGCAGCAGCTTGCGCTCCGCGGCGAACGCCACGTCGCGCAGTGCGGCGAACGTTACCGAGCGATCCACGAGCAGCGCCAGATCGCGCCGCACCTCCGGGAACTTCGAGAGCTCCTGTACGGCGATCCTATGTTTTTCGGTCGAGTGCACCAGCACGTCGAAATTCATCTCCATGAAATAAACCTCCTGCTTCAGATCGAAACGGCGGCACAGCCGGGGGCTGACCACGCCGATCTGCAACAGCTCCCTGCCACCCAGCGACAGCGAGAGCCCCTCGGCGAAGAGGTCGCTTTCGAGCGGTTCGGTGCGCAGCGCATAGATGTCGATCCCGAAACGGCGCAGCAGCTTCTCGGCCACGGCCCGCAGCGTGAAGAACGACGCGGCCCCGGGGCGCTCGTTCCACGACTGCACGACGGCGTTGCCCGTTACGGCCGCCGCGAGGCGGAAGGTCTCGCAGTAGGGAGCGAGGCGGTCGTCGGCGTTGCGTCGCGTCGCGTCGTAAAAATAACAGTTGCCGAACTCGTAGAGCTTCAGGTCGGCATGGCGGCGGTTGACATTGAGCTGCACGGCCTCCAGCGTATCGAACAGCAACGTCTGGCGCATCACGCCGAGGTCGGCGCTCAGCGGATTGAGGATGCGCACGCAGCGTTCGGCCGGATAAGCGGACAGCCCCTCGTAGTAGGAGGCTTTCGTCAGCGAGTTGGACATGATCTCCGTGAAGCCGTTCGCCGTGAGAAAATCGGCCGCCCGATCCGCCAGTTTCTCCCGATTCGGTTTGGGCGCATAGGAGAGGGTCGAATGCACGTGTGCCGGAATCTCCACGTTGTTGTAACCGTAGATGCGGAGGATGTCTTCGATGAGGTCGGCCTCCCGCCGCACGTCCACGCGGTAGGGCGGGACGGCCACGGTCAGCACCCCCTCCTTTTCGGCGAGCACCCGCACCTCCAGCGCCCCGAGAATCGTCCGGACGGTCTCGGCGGGGATGGGTTTGCCCACGAGGGCGTCGATCCGCGCGAACGAGACGTCGAATACGAAATCCCCGGCGGGCTCGGGGCAGATGTCGATGAGGTCGCTCGCGATCTCGCCGCCGGCCAGTTCCCGGAAGAGCAGGGCGGCGCGCTTGGCGGCATAGACCTGCATGCGGGGGTCGATGCCGCGTTCGTAGCGGAACGAAGCGTCGGTATTGAGCCCGAAGCGCTTGGCCGTTTTGCGCACCCACACGGGGTTGAAATAGGCACTCTCGATGAATACGTCGGTCGTCCGGTCGGAGATGCCCGAATCCAGACCGCCGTATACGCCCGCGATGCACATGGGGCGCTCGGCGGAGCAGATCATGAGATCCCGGTCGCTCAGCCTGCGCTCCACGCCGTCGAGCGTAACGAACGGCGTCCCTTCCGCACAGGTCCGGACCACGATCTTGCGCCCCTCGATCTTCGATGCGTCGAACGCATGGAGCGGCTGGCCCAGCTCGAAGAGCACGAAGTTGGTGATATCCACCAGATTGTTCTTGGGATGGATGCCCGCGGCACGCAGGCAGTTCTGCATCCACTCGGGCGACGGGCCGATCTTGCACCCCTTGACCGTGATACCCGCATAGCGGGGCGCCGCCTCGGCATTCTCCACGACGATCTCGATCGGCAGATCGCGGTTGTCGACCCGGAAGGCCGACACGTCGGGCCACTTCACCTCGGTCGGCGTGCCGTGGGCCGTCAGGTAGGCCGCCAGATCACGGGCCACGCCGATGTGCGATGCGGCGTCCACCCGATTGGGCGTCAGCCCGATGCCGATCAGATAGTCGTCCTCGATCCGGAGATACTCCCGGGCCGGCATGCCGACCCGCGCATCGGCAGGCAGCTCCACGATGCCCTCGTGCGACGTGCCGATGCCCAGCTCGTCCTCGGCGCAAAGCATGCCGAGCGACTCGACGCCGCGGATCTTGCTGCGCTTGATCTTGAACCGCTCGTCGCCGCCGCCGGGGTAGAGCACCGCGCCGACGGTGGCGCACAGCACCTTGAGGCCCGCACGGCAGTTGGCGGCTCCGCACACGATCGGCAGCGGTTCGCCCGTCCCGACATCGACTTTCGTGATATGCAGGTGGTCCGAATCGGGATGATCCTCGCACGCGAGTACTTCGCCCACCACGACGCCCTGCAAGCCGCCCCGGACGGTTTCGACCTTTTCGAAACTTTCGACTTCGAGACCGATGTCGGTCAGTATCACCGCGATTTGTTCGGCCGTAAGGGTCGTGTCGAGATAGCGCCGCAGCCAGTTGTAAGAGATATTCATATCGTTGGATCTATATGTTATAGCCGGTTAATGCGGACAAATATACGAAAAATTTCCGGACCCGCATGCTTTTCATCGTTTAGCGCCGCGGGACCGGGCCGGATCCGCAGCCTCTTCCGTGCGTCCGCCCCGTCGGATTCGAAAAAAGACGGAGAGGCGGTTTTCCCGGAATCCGAAACGGTATTCGGCGGATCAAAAATCGCCGTTCTTTCGTTCGCCTTCCGTATGGCCGCGCCCGAATAGGGCTCCGGAGGCATCCGCAGCGCTCCGTAATTGTTTTCCGGCTCCGTTTGCATATGCCCGCGGCATTTACTATCTTTGCGAGGAAAATTTCCCCGTAAAACAGGATGAAAAACATACGCAACTTCTGCATCATCGCCCACATCGACCACGGCAAATCGACACTGGCCGACCGCCTGCTGGAGAAAACCAATACGCTGGGACAGCGCGAAATGCAGGCGCAGGTGCTCGACGACATGGAGCTCGAACGCGAAAAGGGCATCACCATCAAGAGCCACGCCATACAGATGGAATACACCGCCCGCGACGGGCAGCGCTACACGCTGAACCTGATCGACACCCCGGGCCACGTCGACTTCTCCTACGAAGTCTCGCGCGCGATCGCTTCGTGCGAGGGGGCGCTGCTCGTGGTGGACGCCACGCAGGGTATTCAGGCGCAGACCATTTCGAACCTCTATCTGGCCGTGGGACACGATCTGGAGATCATCCCCGTGCTCAACAAGATCGACGTCGAGTCGGCCATGATCGACGAAGTGAAGGATCAGGTGATCGACCTGATCGGCTGCCGGGAAGAGGAGATCCTGCTCGCCTCGGGCAAAACGGGGCAGGGCATCGAAGAGGTGCTGGAGGCCATCGTGCACCGCATTCCCGCTCCGAAGGGCGACGAAGACGCACCGCTGCAAGCGCTGATCTTCGACTCGGTGTTCAACCCCTTCCGCGGCATCATCGCCTACTTCCGCGTCTTCAACGGCACGCTCCGCAAGGGCGACCGCGTGAAATTCTTCAACACCGGCAGCCGCTACGACGCGGACGAGGTGGGGGTGCTCAAGCTCAAGATGCAGCCCCGCGACGAGATCCGGGCAGGCGACGTGGGCTACATCTGCTCGGGCATCAAAAGCTCGGCGGACGTCAAGGTGGGCGACACGATCACCTCGGTGGAGCGTCCGGCCGCCGAGGCCATCGCCGGTTTCGAGGACGTGAAGCCGATGGTCTTCGCGGGCGTCTATCCCGTCGAGGCCGACCAGTACGAAGACCTCCGCGCTTCGCTCGAAAAGCTGCAACTCAACGACGCCTCGCTCACCTTCGAGCCGGAGAGTTCGCTGGCGCTCGGCTTCGGGTTCCGCTGCGGGTTCCTCGGACTGCTGCACATGGAGATCATCCAAGAGCGTCTCTACCGCGAATTCGACATGGACGTGATCACCACCGTGCCGAACGTCTCCTACCGCATCACGACCACGCAGGGCGCCGTACTCGAAGTGCACAACCCCTCGGGGCTGCCCGAGGTTACGAAGATCGCCCGGATCGAGGAGCCCTATATTCTGGCGCAGATCATCACCAAATCGGAGTTTCTGGGCAACGTCATCAAACTCTGCATCGACAAGCGGGGCGTGCTCAAGAACCAGACCTTCATCACGCAGGACCGCGTGGAGGTCAATTTCGACATGCCGCTGTCGGAGATCGTCTTCGACTTCTACGACAAGCTCAAAAGCATCTCCAAGGGCTACGCTTCGTTCGACTACCACCGCACGGGATTCCAGCTCTCGAAACTCGTCAAACTGGACATCCTGCTCAACGGCGAGCCGGTCGACGCCCTCTCGTCGCTCATCTATGCCGACCACGCCTACGACTTCGGCCGCAAGATGTGCGAAAAGCTCAAGGAGCTGATCCCGCGCCAGCAGTTCGACATCGCCATACAGGCCGCCATCGGCGCCAAGATCATCGCCCGCGAGACGGTCAAGGCCGTGCGCAAGGACGTAACGGCCAAGTGCTACGGCGGCGACATCTCGCGCAAGCGCAAGCTGCTCGAAAAGCAGAAGAAGGGCAAGAAGCGCATGCGGCAGATCGGCAACGTAGAGGTTCCGCAGTCGGCTTTCCTCGCCGTGCTGAAAATGGACTGACCCATGAAAAAGACCCTCATCGACCTCTTCGAATCGTCCGTCGCGAAATACGGTGCGAAGACTTTTCTGCTCGAAAAACACGACAAGCGGTTCGAACCGCTGACCTATGCCGAAACCCGGGTCCGGGCCGTCGAAACGGGAGCGGGGCTCGCGGCGCTCGGCATCCGTCCGAAGGACAAGATCGCAATCCTCGCCGAGGGGTGCAACGACTGGATTGTGTCGGAGCTGGGAATCTTCTACGCCGGCGGCGTCAGCGTGCCGCTCTCGGTCAAACTCGAAGAGTCCGACGACCTGCTGTTCCGTCTGCGCCACGCCGAAGCGAGGGCGCTGTTCGTCTCCAAGCTGCAGCTTCCCAAGATCCGGCGCATCCGCGAGCAGCTGCCCGCGGTAGAACACATCGTCGTCTTGGGGCACATCGAATTGCAGCACGGCGAGACGGCGCTCGGCACCCTCCGCCGCATGGGCCGCAGCCACTTGGCGGCGCACGAAACGGAATTCCTCGAAACGGGCCGCGCCATCCGCAACGAGGATATCGCCACGATCACCTATACGTCCGGCACCACGGCCGACCCGAAAGGCGTGGTGCTCACGCACCGCAATTACACGGCCAACGTCGAGCAGTCGCTCACGCGCATCGACATCCCGTCGTGGTACCGCACGCTCATCATCCTTCCGCTGGACCATTGCTTCGCCCATGTGGTCGGATTCTACATCATGATCGCCTGCGGCGCTACGGTCGCCACGGTCAAGGTGGGTCAAACGCCCGCCGAGACGCTGCGCAACATCCCGCAGAACATCCGCGAAGTGAAACCGCACTTCCTGCTCTCGGTGCCGGCGCTGGCCAAGAACTTCCGCAAGAACATCGAAGCCTCCGTCCGCGCCAAGGGAGCGCTCGCCGAACGGCTGTTCCGGTTCGGACTGCGCACGGCCTACGCCTACAACGCCGACGGATACGACCGAGGCCGCGGATGGCGGATCGCGCTGGCTCCGGCGGTCGGGCTGTTCGACCTGCTGCTGTTCCGCAAGGTCCGCGAGGCTTTCGGCGGCGAGCTGAAATTCTTCGTGGGCGGCGGCGCGCTGCTCGATTCCGAGCTGCAACGCTTCTTCTATGCGATCGGCATCCCGATGTTTCAGGGATACGGCCTTTCGGAGGCGACGCCCGTCATCTCGACCAACTCGCCCAAGAAGCATGGGCACCGTTTCGGATCGTCGGGCAGGATCCTGATTCCGCTGGACGTGCGCATCTTCGACGAAGAGGGGCGCGAACTGCCGCACGGGCAGAAGGGCGAGATCGTCGTGCGCGGCGAAAACGTCATGGCGGGCTACTGGAAGAACCCCGGAGCCACGGCCGAAACGCTGCGCGGCGGATGGCTCCACACGGGCGACATGGGCTACCTCACCGAAGACGGTTTTCTCTATGTGCTGGGCCGGTTCAAAAGCCTCCTGATCGCATCGGACGGCGAGAAGTACAGTCCCGAGGGAATGGAGGAGGCCATCGTCGACAAGTCGCCGCTGATCGACCAGATCGTCGTACACAACAACCAGAATCCCTACACCACGGCGCTGGTCGTCCCCAACCGCGAGGCGCTGCTGCGCGAATTGCGCGGACTGTCGGGCCGCGAACGTGCGGAGGCCGCGGCCGACCTGCTCGGCGCCGAGATCGGCAAATACCGCAAGGGCGGGGTCTGCGCAGGCCAATTCCCGGACCGCTGGCTCCCCTCGGCTCTGGCGATCGTCGACGAGCCGTTCAGCGAACGGAACGGATTGGTGAACAGTACGATGAAAATCGTCCGCAACAAAGTCGAGGAGCGTTACAGGGAACGTCTCGACGACCTCTATACGCCCGAGGGCAAGGCGCTCCGAAGCGAAAAAAATATCGCCGCACTCGAAAAACTCTTGGGCTAAGGGTTGCAAATATCCGGAATTGGGATTATCTTTGCCGAAGCAATTCGCCCGGTGGGCGGTTGCGCTCTGCGGAAATAGCTCAGTCGGTAGAGCATCAGCTTCCCAAGCTGAGGGTCGCGGGTTCGAATCCCGTTTTCCGCTCGCGAGGTCCTTTACGAAGGGCCTTTTTTGTTGGATAAGGTTGTGGGCAAGGCTGCGCAGCATGAAGCAAACGATTTTGTATGTCAATTACATGCAGGACCGTTTCGTTTTTGTGTCGCAACAGGAGACGACAGCCTAACACCGTCTGACCGTGTGATTATTTCGGTGGCGGAATATTTTAATTCCCACCCGATGATGGCGGATTTTCCTATTCTTATGCAGGGGTCCATGTAGGGTTCTGCATGGGGATATACGGAAATGCAAGGGACACCAAATCAATCGACGAGGTATGTTTTCAATTACATTCAAAGGTCCCCAAGCTCCGCCCCCCCAAATGGTCAAGTTGGAAATGGTCTTTTACAAGACCGGTTATAACCGCATTCCGCGAGTAGCCGATGTTACCGGGGCCTGCAAGAACTGGGATAACGAGTCCCGGAATTTCACCTCCTCCAGCAGCGAATACGTCGAGAAGAACCAACCGCTGCCCGACATCAGGGGGGGGGTAAATACATATCCGTTGCCGAGCAGTGGGAACGCGAGGAGCGCAATTTCCCGGTATTGCAGTGGGCCGATTGTTTCAAGTCCAAAGGCGAGGAGAAAGAGAAAAAAAAGACGAAGATGCTGACCGTCTCGCAACTGCTTCAAGCCCGCCCCGATTATTTCGAGAACCACGAGAAAATCAAGAACGGCAAGCTCGTCAAAAGCGTCGGTACCGCTTCGATGTACAAACAGCTCCGCAATTCGCTCGCGAACTTTGTCCAAACGAAGTTCCGCAAGGAGTTGTCCCGCTACTATTTCACCGATATTACTCAGACCTGTCTTCTGGAGTACGTCGTCTTTCTGGAGAAACGGGGCATCGAGAACGGAAATAAGGCCGGCCTTCGCCAGCTTCTCCGCATGTTCCGCGCCCTTGTGAACCATGCCGCAGACGAGCTTCACATGTACGGGGCCAATCCTGCGATTTTCGAGTCCGCGGCAGAAAAGATGGCACGGGGATAATTCGAGGCGAAGGCAGTCAATGCCAATATCATCCGTCGCATGGAATTTATGGGCCGGAGCCTCTTTACCGAACAGGAGCGACCGTGTATCCACCTCTTCCTTTTCAGCTTTTACAGCCGACGGCATGGCGAACGTCGATGTCATCAACCCGACGTGGGACATGATTAACGAGAAGGAGGGCGCGATTGTCTATGGGCGCACGAAGTTCCCGAAGCTGGCCAAGCCCCTGCTCATCGACCGGTTCGCAGAAATAATCGACAAATACCGAGGTACGGGAATCGATGACTACGTTTTCCCCGTTTACACGAGGAAGCACCAGACAGACAAACAGAAAATAGGGCGTCGCAGCGGTTTCTCTTCGCAGGTCAGCGAAACGCCGGATAAGGTCTGCACGGTTTGGGGCATCGACGAGGAAATGACGCGGTACACGGCACGGGGAACTTTCATCTCCAGCGAGCTGAATGCCGGAACCATCATCTTCCATATGGCCGAGATGGCCGGAAACAGTGCCCGGACCATCGAGAAACACTACTACAAGAACACGAAGCAGGAGAAACTGAGGCTGCGCATGAACGCCCGCTACGGCGGCCGGAGACAACAGGCGACCGTACAATAGAACCGCAGAATGCTTGAGGTCGAAATACGGATCGCAAGCGAACAATGCACGAACCGCTTTCCCCGGCAAGAAAATGCCGGGGAATTTCCGCAACAGCCCTGTTCTCGCAGCAAAGCCAAGTGCCCCCGTAAGAAGCCAGACTGAGAAAATTCGTAATTTTCACCGGCGGTACGCTCGAACTCCTCTTACTCTTTCAATAAGGGCATACCGGCTATTTCCGGTATTTCCCAAGCTGTCGCCGACGGTCTCACGGAAAAGTCTTATTCGTTCAACGTGAACTTCCATGCGCAGCAGCAGCTCTCGTCGGTCATCTCCGGATAGCAGCTGATGCACTGGCAGGCGATGCGGTCGTCTATCGTCCGGGCGAAGCCGCTGTACTCGATGACACCGACCGACTTGCACGGGTGGAACTCCATGCCCTTGCGCTTGCGGGCCGTCTGCACGAAGCAGTCCACCATGCGGTACGTCAGCGTCCTGCCGTCTTCGCCGAACACGAAATCCTGCTTGTTGATGTGGGCGTAGAAGCGCAGTTGCAGGGCTTTCGCCAGCCCTTCGAGGCCGGGGCGCTCCGGCAGGCCGAGAAACGCTTTGATGCGCCGGGCTTCCGTCGCGGTATATACTTTCCATGCTTCGCAGTCGTGGTACATGGCCTCGTCCATGCCGAATTTGCGCTCGACAGATTGGAACCACACGCCGTCCATGGCGAGCCAGTTCTTCGAGTAGGCTTCGATCAGGGAGATGAGCTCCCCCTTGCTCAGCGAACTTAAAAGGTCATTCCGGTTCATGTTGTTCTTATTTTTAATGTTGGGGTTCAATTTTCACGGCAAAAAATCATTGCCTTGTTTTCGCTGCAAAATTAGATGCGGGACGGTGTAACTGCAATAAGTGGTAAATTTATCATCGGGTGAATGTTTTATCACCCGACAAAGTTTCGTTACCTTTGCGGGCATAAGATTGCGAACGAGTCGGACATGAAATACGAACGGAAAATACCCATCGACCTCGGATGCGGCGTGAGCATCTATCAGATCATGGCGGGCGGCAAATGGAAGCCCTACCTGATCAACTGCATGAACCGCGGCCTGCGTCGCCCCAGCCAATTCCTGCGCATCATTCCGGGAGTCAGCAAGCGAGTGCTTGCGCAGCAGCTGAGCGAAATGGAACGGATGGGAATAGTCGTCAGGACGGTCTACCCGGAGACACCGCCCCGCACCGAATACGAACTCTCGGAGACAGGACGCTCGATTATCCCGATCATCCGGATGATGGACGAGTGGGGCCTGAAGCACAACAACCTGTTCGACGAGATGGGGAAATACAAAGAACCGGACCGCTGAAAATCCGCGATGACGCCTCCAAGACCGCGTCCGCTCAAGGAGCCGGTCTTTTTTCTTTTCTTCCGCACCGGAGCTTCCGTAACCGCCCGCCTTCCCCGAACCGCTATTCTTTGACGTAACTTAAACAGCATCAAAGAACGGAACTGTTTCTCAAACGCAAGTACAAGGCGGAAACCTATACCATCGGCAACCCCTATATCGACGGCCGCTTTTTCCGCCACACCATCGAGGATAAAGTACGTGAATTGCCCGCCCGCAGTCCCGATACGCCGTGCGACAACCGGAACATCCCGCAACTGGTGCTGGGCGGCGGCGCGGCCGGCAGCGGGAGGTTCTTTGCATCAAGTGTCTGGCTCGTGAACGGCTGCAACCGCTTTCCCGACCTTCGCGCCGCGGCGGCCCGCAAGACGCTCAAGAGCCTGAAGGAGTCGACATAGAACACGATACGCACGGTCATCAAGCAGTGGGGGGGGGCGGTGAAAGACGAGCACTACCACATCAACAACGTGGCGGGCACGCTCCGCTTCCGGAACGACAAGCGTGATTATCATGCTCGACCTGACCGATCGCCCCTCCGCCCCCGACTTCGGGCGGTTCGGCTCGACGGAGGCGACCATTGCCGCGACGAAGCGTCCGAAGTCAGCCAGAAAACCGTCGAGGTGCTCTTCTCACGCCTGCGCTGGAAGACGCACGAGACGTTCAAGGTCTCGAAGATGCTCCTTACGCCCAACCCCACGACGAACTGGATTCGCAGCCGCTTCGTACAGAACGACAACGGCGAGCGGGCAACCTGCCGCGAGGGGGGGGCTGCGTCCCGTTCTCCGTGTGCGACAATCCCGACATCGCCTCCCGGCCGACCTACGAGTCCACGCTGAACAAGATCAGCGACCATGCGACGAAAGACCGCCTGCCGTACGACAACTGGGACTTCGTGGAGGTCAACGACACAGCTGTTTACAACCGCTTCGACGGGGCCCTGCATTTGGTCACGGGACTGCGGGCAAGGGCGTATGACCCGTCCCGTCCGCCGATTACCTTGGTGGCTTTGCTGCCGTTTGTTTCGGTACACATACAAAAAAAAGCGCGCCCCGAAGCCGCACCCATTCAACCCTAAGCATATAGTTCGCCTCTGAATGTCTATCCCGGAAGATTACTCGACCGAGATTCTTTACATCTTACCACGAAGGCGGGGTGCTGAAACCGATATGAATCTATAAAAATACTGGAATTATGACAAAAGCAGACATTGTTGCGGAAATTACAAAGCAGACAGGAATCGAGAAAGCGGTTGTATCTGAAGTGACTGAGGCTTTCATGGAAAATGTAAAAGACGCGATGGTCGGCGGAGACGAGGTATTCCTGCGCGGCTTCGGCAGCTTCATCATCAAGCGCCGGGCAGAGAAGACGGCACGCAATATCTCGAAAAATACGACCATCATTATTCCGGCGCATAATATCCCTGCTTTCGAGCCGGCCAAGACATTCATGGCGGCCGTGAAAGACAGCGAGTAGCCCCGTTCAATAGGCGAAAGGCCGATATATCCGTACATACGCAGTTTCCGGTTTTTGATAATGGCAAGGCGGCATAGAGTATATGCAAGTATATAGTTATCAATACTGGAAACTGCGTCTTATTCTTTAGTTTACCGTTTCATCCTTATCGGGCACGCGCTTACGACCGCCGTGCAGGCAGATGCAATCTCGTCCTTTTCCTCAGTTTGCAGGAATCGTTTTACAGGCAGACCGGTTCTTCGCCAGCCTTTTCGTCCGCAGCAGATAGTATATGAATCCCAGCGTAATCAGGAAATCTATTCCGCCGATGACTGCAAACACCCCGATTAACCCCTGACAGGCGGTATAATATCCGATAATCACCGCGAAAACACTCCGTCCGATGCCATTGCAAAGAATGATAAACCTGTTCGTCCGGCTTAACGGATCGCTCGAAACCGCCAACACGATAACCCCGATCAGCACCAAATCTATGCCTGCGGTATTGATAAAAAGCGTGTGAAATATATCGGACGGTATCGAAATATCGTTACCACCCAATCCCATAGAGGCATTCAGGCGGTTGAAGAAAGAAAGGTACGATTCATATACTTTGGGGACGATAAACAGGAAGGCCCCGACAATATTGAATATTCCGCTGAATCTGAGCAGCCGTTTGAACTGAATGACGCTGTTTTCCATTTTCGAAATCTTATAATGAACGAATGTTTCGTCTGTATGTTTGCAATTCCGCTTCACCGATATTTTCCCTCATCTTCCTTAATTCGGCCAAGATTCTGTTCTTGTCTTCGGGCAAAAAACCGTTTATCGGAACGGGATTGGATACGGTATCGGCGAGCAACGTCGTCCTGTTTTCGAGATTTCCGATGAAAGTCATCAGCTCCTCCAGTCTTTCGTGCTCGGGAGATACCGCATAATTTCCGTTTGCCACGTCCCCGTAAAGTTCCGATCCGGGAAACAGGGTCAAGGACACTACGGATATGATGTACGGTTTCAGCCGGCTGAATAATTTTGCGCTCGCCAAGGCGTTCCTCCGTCCATTCCCTTTCCCCGCAAGTCCTGTCAGGTAAACGATATAGTATTCTATTCCCGCTTCTTCCAATTTCCTGCACTGCTCGAAGGTGTCCTGTGCCGTATTCCCTTTATTCATTTTAGCCAACGTCATGTCGTCGCCCGTCTCCGTTCCGATGGAAAGGCCGTTGAACCCGTAGCTGCGGAGTTCTTTCAGTTGCTCCACGGTCTTGTTCTTTATGTCGGAGATTCGGGAGAATGTGCCGATTTGGCAACGGGGAAGATAGTCGTGGACGGTCATGGCGAGTTCTTTCAGCCTGTCGAAACTCAATGCGAAAGGGTTGGCACCGGTTAGAAACACGCGCCTCGCCCGCGGCTGGTAATGCCGGATAATCTCCAAGTCCGACACGATCTCGGACATGGGCGATACCCGGAACTCAATTCCCGGGTACAGACTGCAAAACTTGCATCGGTGGTGGGTACATCCCACGGTTGCTTGCAGGAGTACCGAACCGGCTTCATACGGCGGTCGCCATATCGGCCCCGTAAAGTGCATTTTTTCAATATCCATTCTAATTCTCATTTAATGGTTTGCCGAACCCGTATAAACCTTTGAAAAGATTATGGTTCTGTTCGTATATTTAATTACTTTTGTAAAGGCAAAAGTAAACAGGAAGCTGATATAAAAAAAGAACTAACATGATTGTCATATAATTACATCAATGTTAGTTTTGCTGAATACCACGACACTAAAAATGAGAATTTATGGAAAATAATTTTGAGGAGGCAGTCTGTCCCGCTTGCAGTATCATCGACAGGTTCGGGGACAAATGGTCCTTGCGCATTCTGATACTCCTGCATACTCACGGGACAATGCGGTTCAACGAGATATTCAAACACATGCCCAACATATCCCAGCGGATGTTGTCCGTTGCCCTGAAATCGTTGGAAGCGGATAAATTGGTGAGCCGAAAAGCATATCCCGAAATCCCGCCGCGGGTGGAGTATGCGTTGACGCCGCTGGGCAGAAGTTTGATTCCACCACTGGAAGGGGTTATCCGATGGGCGATTTCCAATGCCGACGAAATACTGGAGCACCGGAATAAATCAGGCCGGAAATAGATCGTTTTTTACGCACTGTTCTTATCGGGCACGCATACGACCGCCGCACCGGAAAACACGACCTCGGCGGCTTCGTCTTCCGTGAAGACGCCTTCGGCCGCGAGCTGCTGCATGCGCAGGCGTCTATCTGAAACCATATATCATGTCCCGACCATATACAAGGCGAGCAGGTTCCCGTCCAATTCTTTGGAAAACGCTCGGATCAATTCGCGTTCGTTCATGCTTCGGTTCGTTTTCGTTGCATAAAAAACGGCGACCATGTTTCCGATGGCCGCCGTTTGGCTGTATGGTTTCGGGGTTTTCCGTCAGAAGGCGAGGACGGGGCGCACACCATGGGAATTTAAGTCTTTCTGGACAATGCCAAACGATATGCCATTCTTGCCCGAATCACAACTTACGCCCTATTTCCCGTTATATTCCGATGAAGTCCCAAAATTACCGCGGACAAATTCCACTTTGCCTTCATTCGTCGTCTACCTCGACCCGCATTTCCTCCGTCGGGAACAACACGTTGGCGAGCGGTGTGGGGAGCGAGGCGGTTTCCGTCGGCAGCAGGTTCATCCGGCCGAGGTTTTCGAGCAGCCTCTCCAAGATGGTCGTCGAACAGCCGCACGAGAAACAATGCGCCCTGAAGGGTTTCTTGCGGGCCGTCTCCCCTTCGATAAAACTCCCGAACTTACCCTCTTTGCCGCAGAACGGGCTGCGGGCGATGAGGTTCTTGCCCCCGCCGTCCGTGCCCCGAGTTCCGTCCGCAGCCCGGCCACCAGCAGTTCGTATTCCTGTATCGAGATATACAGCCGCCCGAAGCGGAAACAGATTGGCAAAAACCTGTTTTTTCAAAATAGGATACGTTTGAAAGAAAATTCCGGCAATCGGAAATGAATATGCTACGTGATAGTTATCACCGCTCATGAAAATCCTGCAAATCCAAAATGCGATTTTAATTTTGCAGAAACACTCCGATGCAGTATCTATACACCGTATGATATAGTATGTTTTACTCCTAAATTTGATCGATTGTTGACAGGTGATTTTTCTGTCTTTATTAGGATGTGTATTACCCCGACAAGATAAACTGAAGTCAAAATTTGAATTGCTTTGATGTAAGATTATTCCTGTACTCCGACGGCGGCATTCCTATCCGTTTCTGCACATAGCGACTGAAGTAGGAAACGGAAGAGAAATTCATACGCTCGGCAATCGCAGTCAGCGGCAATTCCTTTTGACGAAGCAGGCGGGTAATCTCCTGAATGGTGAAGCGGTCTATCCAATAAGTAGCCGGACGGCCGCTTACCTTCCGGCATATTTCCGACAGGTAGTGCGGGGTAATACAGAGACGGGAAGCATAAAAATCAAGGTCACGGTTTCGCATATATTCACCGTTGTATAACAATTCAATGAATTTACGCAACTGCGAAGCGGTATGTTCAGAAGGCTGCAACACATTCCGGCTGCGGGCATGTATGTCGTAAAGGTCGAGGATATGCGCAGTTAACAGGCTGCCCAATAATTCCTCGCGGAACAGATGTTCCTTTTCTTCCATACGCATACGGAGATACCGCAGGGCGGCTTCGCATATCCGGAAGTCGCGGGCAGAGAGTTTCATCACAGGATTCTGCAGGAGCGACAGATGCCCGACGATACCGTAATTGCTGCGGATGGCGATCGAGGCGACGAACGCTTCCGAAAGGCTCATCAGAACGCCTCCGAAATCGTCGGATGCGGAGAATCCGGATCCGAATTCCGCATTGGGCAGGATGACGTAATCGCCCGCTGCGATATTGTAGCGCGTGTCTCGAAAGGTAAACCCCATATTGCCGCAGCAGCAAAGAATGTGTACGGTCTGTCCGGCATAGCGCAAGGCGTTGAAATCCCGCAACGTGTCGGCAAAAACAATCCCATCGAAGTCCGTCTGCTCCATAACTGTCTTTCTTTTGCTGCAAAAATAACTGGAAGCCACGAAAAGTGAAAATTCCTCCTCGAATTTCATAACAGCGGGACAACAAGAGCGCGGTAACTTTGCGGCAGAAAAATCAAATCAAGGAGATATGAAAGACGTAAGACTGAACAACGGGGTGAGGATGCCAGCCATAGGCTTCGGCGTGTTTCAGATTCCCGAAAACGAAACGGAACGGGTCGTAACCGGTGCCATCGAAACGGGCTACCGGCTGATAGACACGGCAGCCGCCTACTTCAACGAGGAACAGGTGGGCGATGCCATCCGCAGGTCGGGAGTGAAACGTGAGGAGTTTTTCATCACCACCAAACTGTGGGTGCAGGACTATGAATACGACGATGCGCTGCGGGCGTTCGACCTTTCGATGAAGAAGCTCGGACTGGACTATCTCGACCTCTACCTGATGCACAAACCCTACGGGAATTACTATGCCGCATGGCGGGCGATGGAGCGGCTCTATATGGAGGGGCGCATCCGAGCGATCGGCGTAACGAGTTTCTCTAACGAACGTCTGCAAGACCTTTTCCTGCACAACGAAATAAAGCCTGCCGTAAATCAACTTGAAACGCATCCGTTTTTCCAGCAGCAGGCGGCCAATACTTTTTTGCAGCAGGAAGGCATCCAGCACGAGGCATGGGCGCCTTTCGCCGAGGGGCAGAACGACATTTTCAACCATCCGGTACTGAAAGAAATCGCCGCACGGCACGGTAAGGGCGTCGGGGCCGTTATCCTCCGCTGGCTCAACCAGCGCAACATCGTGGTCATCCCCAAGACCGTGCGCAGGGAACGGATGGCGGAGAATTTCCATATCCTCGACTTCACGCTGTCGGATGCGGAAATGGCAGCCATAGCCACGCTGGAGACGGGCCGCAGCCCGATTTACGACGACATGGACCTGCCTACCGTGAAGGGGATAGGGCTGCATAAGATCCACGAATAGACGAAACCGAAAAACAGAGGAGTATGTTACGTCATGTATTCATCATCAATGTCAAAAAAGGGATTCCCGATGACGTGGTAGAACAAAAGATGGCCGAAATGCGTGCCATGAAAGAGAAGGAAACGGTAATCGAAGGCATCACGGTAGGCCGCACGCGCGGACTGTTCGGACGGCCCGATGCCGTGATGATGGTCATCGACCTTAAAGACAAGGCCGCTTTCGACGTATTGATCCGGAGCCGGACACACACCGACATTGCGGAAAAAGCCGGAGAGGCATTCGACATGCAGAGCGCCGATATCGCCCAAATAGAATATTAACCCATAAAACAGAATTATATGCAGACTGTAAAATTGAACAACGGCATCGAAATGCCGGTATTAGGATACGGCGTTTTTCAGGTATCGCCCCAAGAGTGCGAGCGTTGCGTGCTCGATGCCATCGGCGCAGGTTATCGGCTGATAGACACGGCGCAGGCGTATTACAATGAGGAGGGCGTGGGCGCAGCGGTCGCCAAATGCGGCGTGCCCCGCAGCGAACTGTTCCTCACGACGAAAGTCTGGATTACCAATGCCGGAGAGGAAAAGGCCGCCCGCAGCATCCATGAATCGCTCCGCAAGCTGCGCACCGACTACATCGACCTGCTGCTTATCCACCAGCCGTTCGGCGACTATCCGGGAACATGGCGGGCAATGGAACAGGCTGTACGCGACGGGAAGGTACGCGCCATCGGTCTATCGAATTTCTATCCCGACCGCTTCGTGGATATGGCCGAATATGCCGGAATCAAGCCTGCCGTGAACCAGCTGAAGACGAACGTGTTCAGCCAGCAGTGGGATGCCGAAGCGGAGATGAAGCCTTACGGGACCCGTATCATGGCTTGGGGGCCGCTGGCGCAGGGAGATCCCGACCTGACCACTCGTCCCGCGATGGCAGGTCTTGCGGAAAAATACGGTAAAACGGTGCAGCAGGTCGCCCTGCGTTACTTGGTGCAGCGCGGTATTATCGCCATTCCGAAAAGCACGCACCGCGAACGCATGGAGCAGAATTCGGACGTGTTCGACTTCGCCCTGACAGTGGAAGAAATGGAGGGCATCCGTCCGCTGGACAAGCCTGCCGACTTCCGCTGGTCGCACCGCAACCCGGAATTGGTGAAGTTCCTGTTGAATTACGACAAACAGTTTAACCCGGATAACAAGAAATGAAATACGGAATCATAGGAACGGGCGGTGTGGCTCATGCTATCGCCACGAAATTGATCGAACTCGGTCATGAAGTCATGATGGGAGCACGCAGCGCTACCAATGAAAAAGCTGTAAGCCGGACGAAGAGCAATGGCGAACGGGCTTTTAACGGCACTTTTGCCGATGCGGCCCGATTCGGAGAAAGAGTATTCAACTGCGTGCAGGGCATTCACTCGCTCGAAGCCCTGCACGCTGCCGGAAAAGAAAATCTGAACGGGAAACTGTTGATCGACTTGGCAAATCCGTACATCTACAAAGACGGACATATCGCGCTCGATTCGAGGTGGAGCGGTACAACCAGTTTGGGGGAAGAGACGCAAAACCTTTTGCCGGACACGAAAGTCGTGAAGACGCTGAACTATCTCTGCAATCACCTGATGGTTCATCCGGGACAACTGCCGGATGCCATTACGGGCTTCTATTGCGGCAACGATGCTGACGCAAAAGCCGAAGCGGCGGCACTATTAAAGGATTTCGGTTGGGAGGATACCCTTGATTTGGGCGACATAAGCATGTCGCGCTACACCGAAATGCTCGGTGCGTTCTGGCCCGCTGCCCTGAATGCTACGGGGAATATGGAGTGGGGATTCAGGTTAGTAAGGAAACAATAAATAAGAAAAGCATGAAGACAAGAAAACTCGGAAATATAGAAGTATCGGCAGTCGGATTGGGCTGCATGGGCTTCACGCACGGCTACGGCGCGTGCCCCAGCGAGACGGAGTCCATCCGGCTGATACGGAAAGCCTACGACGAAGGCTGCACCTTTTTCGATACGGCTGAAATATACAGTTGTTACAAGAACGAAGAACTTGTCGGAAAAGCACTCAAACCGTTCCGCGACAAGGTGGTAATTTCCACCAAATTCACCCCTGCAACTCTGCCCGGACAGGAAAGACCGGAAGGCAAATTAAGCCGAGCAGGAATCCGGCAGGCGGTGGAAGGATCGCTGCGGCGGTTGCAGACCGATTACATCGACCTTTACACGGAACACCGTGTCCCGAAAGAGAGCGATCCGGCCGAGGTTGCGTATTGGATGGGCGAGTTGATACGGGAAGGCAAAATCCGTGCATGGGGACAGTCCGAGCCTACGCTCGAACAGCTCAAAGCGGCCCATGTCGTTACACCTATAACAGCCGTGCAGAGCGAATACTCGATTATGGAGCGTAAGTGGGAGGCCGACGTCATTCCTTATTGCAAGGCTGAAGGCATCGGCTTTGTCGCTTATTCGCCTATGGCAGGCGGTTTCCTGAGCGGCAAGTATCGCCATGCCGCCTTTGAGGGCGACGACGTGCGCCGCGTCATCAGCCGCTACACGGAGGAAAACATGCAGGCCAACGCTGCTTTGCTCGACCTTATCAACCGCTATGCGGAAGAGAAGCATTGCACCGCCGCACAAATCTCTTTGGCTTGGGTGATGTATTCCGGTCATATTGTTCCTATACCCGGTATGCGTAGCGATGCCCGTATTCTCGAAAATCTGGGTGCTGCGGAAGTGGCGCTTACCGATGCCGAGTACGCCGCCATGAACGAGGCGTTGGGGCATATCACCATACACGGAAACCGGACAGACGAGGATATCGCCAAGTTGGGGACTATCGAAGGAAGCCGGCAGAAAGTAGCAAAGGCGGAGCGATGAGAACGAATGATTAAGCAAACCAATTATCAAACAATAATTATGTACGAATCCTTAAATAACAAAGTCGCCCTCGTAACCGGAGCCGGAACAGGTATCGGAAGAGCCATCGCCCGACGTCTGGCCGATGAAGGTGCTAACGTATTGATCGTAGGACGCACGGAAGCGACACTCGCCGAAACAGCATCCCATAGCGATAAGATAACCTTTCTTGCTGCCGACCTTGAATCGGAAGCCGGGATACAGGCGGTGGTTCAGACTGTCGGCGAGCGGTACGGCCGCCTCGATATTCTCGTCAACAATGCCGGATGGGCGCCCGTCACGCCGTTTGCCGAGATGAAGATCGAAGAATACGACAAGGTATTCGCCATCAACGTGCGTACCGTCGTGATGCTTACCCATGCCTGCCTGCCGATGATAAAGGCGGCGAAAGGAAACATACTGAACATCACCACCACGATGACGACCAATCCTATCGCAACGATGGCGAACTATGCCGCCTCGAAATCGGCCGTATATACCATGACCCGTGCATGGGCAAAAGAGCTGGCACGCGACGGCGTGCGTGTCAATTCGCTCGGCGTGGGGCCTATCGAAACCCCTATCTACGGCAAGACCGAGCTTTCGGACGAAGCCGCGAAAGCCCACAAGGATATGGTAACGAAAAGCGTGCCCCTCGGTCGAATGGGACAACCCGAAGAGGTTGCCGCTGTCGTCGCTTTTCTGACAAGCGACGAAGCCAGTTTCGTAACCGGAGCCGACTATAAAGTGGACGGCGGTGTAGGTGCATAATAAACAATGATAATCCGAATATAATATGAACAATGTTTTAATCATCAGCGGACACACGGACCTTGCAACGTCGGTGGCCAACAAGACCATCCTCGAAACGCTTGCCAGACGCTTGCCGGAAGCCGAAATCGTAAAGCTGGACGAACTCTATCCCGACTTCAAAATCAATGTGGAAGCCGAACAGCAACGCCTGCTCCGTGCCGACATCATCGTGTTGCAGTACCCCCTTTTCTGGTACTCTGCCCCTTCCCTGTTGGAGCGTTGGATGGAAGAGACCTTCCGGCACGGATTCTCGCACGGCAGCACGGGCGACAAGCTGAAAGGCAAGAAACTCGTTTTGTCCTTCACGACGGGAGCACCCGAAACGATGTACGGCCGCGAGGGGGCGATGGGCTATGATATCGAAGATTTCCTGCCTTGCTACAAGGCTACCTGTCGGCTTTGCCAGATGGAGTTCGCCGGATATGTATATACAGGCGGCGTAAGCTACGGCAACCGGACCTCGCCCGAACTCATCGAACAGCAGAAGATTGCATCGGAGCAACATGCACAACGGCTTATCGAGTTGTTGGAAAAAACATCCTACCGTTAATTTAACGGATAGTTTTTCTACCGTCCACTAAAATTGTGGACGGTAGTGTGTCTATTTATATAAAAGATATAATTTACCTTCTTCGTTTATAAGGGATATGTTCTTTTTCTTTATCATCATCCCTCCATCCCCGGTCGTTGTCGCTTCCGCCACCTCCACCGCCGGATGCGGGTACAATATGCGGTTGCATAACCAGTTCCTCAACCGCTTCTCCGATATTTGGGACAGGGAGAAATCCGCTGTCCGATGAACCGTCCGTTCCGATAAGGCCGCTTGTAGATTCGTTTGTTGGCCCTTGTCGGTGAATCTACCCGTCTGCATCGTCAGTCCCTTGCCGTCCCCAATCAGGCAGTGGTGCGGATATACAATAGGACTGTCGGCAAATACCGACCCTTTCCGCATTCAGCATTCAGCCTTCAGCCTTCGATCAAGGCTTTTGTAGGTCATGGAACGGTCAATCCGACAACCGCTGAAAGAGATATTATCGCAGATCCCCCCCCTTGATTCTACCATCGGTTTTACTGGTAAAATCTACTGTGATACCTTTTTCCGACAGGTACTCTTTCAGCTCCTTCCAGTCGAGCCTCTCAACGCACCATCGACGGTATCATGGATACGGTACTTGACCGCATTTTCCCCCTGAGCCGATGACGGTTCACCTTCTTTTTATCCTTGCCGAAGGTTCAATCTTATTCTCTTATAAGGTCGCTTATCTCTCGGAACAACCTCCTGTTTTCGTCGGCGATGTACTGCGGTCGTGGATATGGGCGAAGTGCGCCAGCTGGTTCAGTTTGTTCGCCATACCGGCCAGTGCGCGGAGCGCATGCACTACATCTTGCGGCACGGCTTCTTTGACATAGACGTTGCCAGTTCATAGACAATCTCGGAAAGAGGCTTACCGATCCGTTTGCGTTGGAACAGCAATTCGGCATAGTTCTTTCTGGCGAAATTGACTTTGGCGGGACAGTCCCGTTTCATTCATGGCGGCAGTTTCGGACGGCCGCTTTTCTTCGTTTTATTGCAGCGTCTATCAAAATATGTTTGGATACTCATGCCGTTTTTTCCTTACTACGGTGTCCGGCGACTCTTCGGTACGCCCCGGAGGTTTTGTGTCCCACAAAACTTATACTTGCTCCCAGAACGCATTCCCACATCGGCATACGCCCGACACTTAAAATAAAATTCGAATTATAACTTAGTCATAATTACGATATATTCTTCGGTCATAGTGCTAACATTAGCCCCTTTCTTATTAGAAGGACTGGTTTTGCTTGGCATTCTTTTATTAGGAATGGAGCGAACATAAGTAATTTCGTGCTTGAAACCATGTTTCTCAAATATTTCAGCAGTAAAATAATCCAATGGAATTTGTACGTCTTTTACGGTTCTGTTTCCGACAACATAACAAACTCGGCCTCCCTTTCTAATAACACCAGCCACATTCTCGATAGACCGAGAATACTCGTCTAAAAATGTAGTGACCTCGTAATATCGTTTTATGTCAGATTGTTTTATCTGTTCCAGTTCCGTCGCCAAAGCAACTGTGTCTATGGAGTCGATTTTCTTAGGCATCCCCCCCATAAGGGTCCGGTCTATATTTTTCGCATTAGGAAACCGAAACCACTCACCTGCCCATCTTGAGAATTGTCCATAAGCAACGGTTGTCCGACTGTCTCCATAGGGAGGCGAGGTTACTACCATATCGACACTCTCTTTGGCTAATAACGAATGGGGTATCTCATACACACTGTTGCAGTCGGATATGTTTACCGTAAATTCCGAAGCATCTTTTAAAAAATTGTTTAAACCATCCAAATTCCGTTTTATTTTATCTGCGATCAAAACGAATGGATTCGGATTATAGGTCGGAATTTTATTGGCCTCAATTCGATAACGTTTAAACTCTCCGTTCCGAGTAAATGAAACATCTCTTATGGTTTCCGCTAATGCAAGATTGAAAAACGATTTGGTAGCCGCGAATTCCATACTGTCGATTACCGATGATAAGTATTTCAATTTTATTAAGTTCTCTTTGCTATACCAATAGTCATGTTTAGTTATGTGCTTAAAATCCGTTTCTACATATTTCCAAGCGCTAATATCAAAACTATCTATCTTCCTTAATATATAATTAAATGATTCTTCAACCTCATTGATATTGAATTTAGTCGTCTTGACTTCTGCAATAAAACGAGCCAACGGGTTGACATCTATTCCTACCGAATCAATCCCTTTTATTGCAGCCTCAACGAGAGTTGTTCCTGACCCCATATATGGGTCCAGAATCATACTTACCGAACCTTCAGGAGCGAAATCGCAAATTAATCTCCTTGCAATCTGCGGAATCATCATTGCAGGATAGTTATGATAGCAATGTGTATATTCTTTAGTATTTGAATCCCTAAAATCCCAATCTGACGTATATTCTCTTCTATACATTGTCTCAAATATTTTTGCAAATATAAGAAATTACTCTCAATATGAGAGTGGATTAAACTTTTTTGTTTCCGATTTTTGCTCTCAAAATGAGTGCAATATTATGGATGTAAAGAAAACAGACTATCAACTAAGAATTATCAATACCTTAAAAGAGTTAAGACAAAATCAAAATATGACACAGGCTCTTGTCAGTGATCTTTTGGGGATAAATAGCTATGGACAAATCGGAAACATTGAAAGTCCCAAGTTTCCACATAAGTACACTCTTAAGCAAATAAGTATCTTGTGTCGAGAATTTAGTTATCCCATTGAATCCGTGTTCCTTAATGAAGAAGAGCTTAAACTGGATAAAAATGAACTTGTAAAACGTTTAATTGAAAAATTAGTAGAATATGATGGATAAGGAGCTGATCGTTAGTGAATTTAACAGAATCAAGGCTTTGGGGTATCTCAAAAGCCGCAGAACTCATAATACGGGTATAGGCAAGACCTTTGAGGATTATCTCGGTGTCGATGAGAATAACAACAAAGCTCCTGATTTTGCCGGATTTGAGGTTAAAAGCAAAAGAGCCGAAACAGCATCGTACTTGACTTTATTTACAAAAAGTCCCTCTCATCCACCCAAAGTAAATACTTATTTAAGGGACAAATATGGGGAAAATTATAAAGATAATCCTAATCTAAAAAGGTTACACACTTCAATATTCTCCAATAAATGTAACACTTATAGAAAAATTTACGGCTTTATTATAATAAATGACAAAGTCAACCAAAGAGTGGTTATAGAAGTTAGGAATTTTCAATCTCACGAAGTTGATAGATCTGCTTACTGGACTTATGAAGAACTGGATATGTGCTTAAACTCTAAACTTAAGGCTCTGTTTTTTGTGTACGCAGATTCAAAAATAGAGAATGGAGAGGAATATTTTCATTATACGAAGGCGGAGATTTATTTAAAACCATCTATTAGTAAACTACTACAATTAATTGATGAAGGCAAAGTAATGATAGATATTCGTATCGGATCATATAAAAGTGGCAAAAACAAAGGTAAGCCCCATGACCATGGAACTGGTTTTAGAATAAAGCCAGCGGATTTATATTCTCTTTATGAAGAAAAAATAGAGATACAGTAATACGATTTGTATAGTTAATCTCCCATAGCTGTTTAAATTTTAACATTGCAGAATTTGTAAAAAATCATTATCTTCGCTATGCAGTATGGAAAAGCATTGAGGCGTAAGGCAATCTCAACGAATCAATGACCCAAAAGCGGACAATCAATCACAACATATTGATATATAACACGGAAACGGAATAGGTTCGAATCCCGTTTTCCGCTCGCAGAACAGACGACCGAATCCTTGCGGCAGGCCAATCACCTTGTCGTGAGGATTTTTCGTTCGTGGCGGCCGACGGATAACGGAACGCCCCGGCCGACGGGAACCGTGCGATCCGTGGCTGCGATACGGACCGTGGCCCGGCGATCCGTCGCCGGATCGGCAGGGGCCGGATTCGGATGCGACGGTTTCTCGACGGGGCCGTTAACCGACGGTTTGCCGGATACGTCCGCCGCATCGCCGGACGGACGGTCGGAAAACCGGCAGATCGGTATCGCGCCGGCATCGCCGCTGTGCGTCGAGACCGCCGCGGTCGCAACGAAAGCCCCTGTTTAGGAGCACTCTCCGGATGCGATTTCATGGGATCGGGTTCCGTGGCCGCGCTGCAAAACATACGTTTCGATCATGGACGGCTTCACGATGCAGGCATGGGGAACGCTCAGGAGCAAACAAACGACATTCCGCAGGATGAAACGAGCGAATCGGACCGGCACTCGAAACGATCGCTCGAAAGTGAGCGGTGGCGAAACCGCATTCGCCGCCGCATCCGAAATGGACGCGACGCATCGCCCCAGACAGAAAACGCCGTGTTCCGCAACCGAAGGATCGCACTTTGCGTTAAATACAGAGAACCCGTCCAAAATCCGACAGCCCAATTTCCCAATAAACTCGATCGGGCCTCGAATACGGAAAATCAACCGTAGGTTTCAGGGATTCGGATCTCGCGTCCGGAACATGCGATGCAGGAAGACACGGGGCATGGCAACGATATGCGGGAAGGCCGTCGCAACGGACGGCCTACGAAAACGCGGACCCGGACATCCGGCCGCGGCATGCGGATACGAACCGCGGGAAAACGATTGCGCCTCCACACTCTCTCGCCGGGCTATTCATTTTGGCTTCGAATTTGGAGTCGGCAGAGCGTATAAACCAAACGGTATCGTCATGCCAGCCAAAAGTGAAAAACAACGCAGGCTCATGGGCGCGGCTCTGGCCTATAAACGAGGCGAAAACAAACATCCCAGCACCGAAGTAAAACACGTCGCCGAGAGTATGACCGAGCGCGAGTTGGCCGATATGGCCAAAAAGCCCCTGTCCGACAAAAAGCCGAAATAGACGCGGACGACTCTCCGAGGTCCGTCGCCGAAGGCGCCGGTCCGGTTCTTTCCCGGACCGGAGAACGCCGCGTGCGCCCGCCGGGAGTGCGCTCTGTCGGCACGGCCTCTCCGCCGAGCAGAACGGCGTCGGGCAGACGCATCCGGATGCAAACAGGATTTCGGGTAGTTTTATCCGTAATACGTATCACACGCCATCGGGTGCGGGTGCGTATCTTTGTCCGTGAAACCGGAAGCCGAAGTCCCGGTGGCGGAACGGGCGTGCAACCGCCCCTCGGCCGGCGACAGCCGGACCCGGTTTCCGAACTTAAATAAATGGTATTATGGCGAAAAAAGTATTGATACTCTCTTCGAGCCCCCGCAGGGGCGGCAACTCGGACACTTTGTGCGACGAATTTCTGCGCGGAGCCGCCGATGCGGGAAACGACACCGAAAAGATCTTCCTGCGCGACAAGAACATCGGCTACTGCACCGGATGCGGGACATGCAGTCTGTACGGAAAACCCTGTCCTCAGCAGGACGATGCCGCCGAAATCGTCGGAAAGATGGTCGCGGCGGATGTTATCGTCATGGCCACGCCCGTCTACTTCTACACGATGAGCGCCCAGATGAAGACGCTCATCGACCGCTGTTGCGGACGTTACACCGAACTGAAAAACAAAGAGTTCCGGTTCATCGTAACGGCTGCCGAAGACGACCGCCGGAAGATGCTGCGCACGGTCGACACGTTTCAGGGCTTTCTCGACTGTCTGGACGGCCCGACCGTCGGAGGCGTCGTCTACGGCACAGGCGTCTGGCACGCGGGAGAGATCGCCGGCAAACCGGCCATGCGCGAAGCCTACGAAGCCGGGAAAGGAATCCGCTAAACGTCCGCCGCCATCCCGCATGCGCTGCGATCCGCCGCGAACGCAAGACCGCCGCACGGTCCGACATCCGTCCGGTGCCGTTTCGCGCACGGAAGGCCGCCGGATAGATCGACGGGACGGTTACGGAATCGAAGAGTAGGGTATGGATCGCTCCGGTCGGGGAGGGTCCCCGACCGGAGCGATCCGATGCGGAGCGGCCGCCTACTTCATCAGAGGCAGCTCCGCGAGCATGTTCCGGAGCTTGAGCGCTACGCGCGGCATGGGTTCCGCGACAGTAAGCCCTACCAGCTCGTGTTCGGCGGCAATATCGCGGATGATCCGCACCGCCTCGTCGATCCGCAATCCGTCGGGCTCGACGCCTACGCCGGCAACGATCTCGGACGGATCCAATACGTCGAGATCGAAATGTACGACCGCTTTCGACGCCCCCGAACGTTTCAGCCAATCCGAAACGGCCGAACGATCCGCCCGGACTTCGGCCGGAGCAAGCCCTGCGACGCCCAGCTCCTCCTGTCGCCGCTTCATCCCGTCGTCCCAAGAACGCACGCCGACGATCAGAGCCTTCGAAGCGTCGAATTTCGCGGGCAGCAGCCGCATGAGCTGCGGATCGCCCAGCCCCAGACAGGCGGTCAATGCCATCGCGTGATACCCCTCGTAACCGTCGAAGGGCAGCGTAACGTCGGGATGTGCGTCGATCCAGACGACGGCGACATCCCCGCCGTATTTCGAGGCCAGATAGGTGAACGGCACCACGCTCACTGAGCATTCGCCGCCGAGCGTAACGATCCGGTCGGGATCGTACTCCCGCATCAGAGCGAGTGCCGCTTCCGTCTGTCGCAGAATCGCCCGATAGCCGCTGATCCCGTTCTCCGCGGCACGGTCGTCTCCGTCGAGCGCGACGGGAACCTCCACGATCCTGTCGGTGGTCGGGGGAGCGAGCATCGCCAGAAGATGCGCTCCCAGATAGTATCCCCGCGCGGCGTCCTCCGGAGGAATATCGGGCATCCAATGCGCCACGACACCTCCCTGCCACTGGGGGTAGAGCAGGCGGACGATTCGTTTATCGTCGTTCATAATCGTCGTGAATTTCAGCAATTTCATATTTATCAGCAGGACGCTGCGGCGCGGCCGGCAAACGGACCGCCCCGTCGGCATACACGCGGCAGGCCCCCGCAAAGATAACGTCCCGAAAGGATCCGTGCAAATCCGCAGCCGCCATGCGGTCCGGCAGGGCAGACCGAAGCAGGGAATATCCTCAGTGCGTTTTTCGGCCCTATCGTAAGATAAAAAGACGCAAACAGAACAAATTCGGCTCCCGCCGTTGTTTTTACGGTCGACAATGCGTAATTTTGTTCCGATAATATATAGCGTTTGCTATTGTTTTGAATCGAAAAACGCCAATTTTTCCTACAATCTCAGAAACAATAGGTCAAACGTCTGCGCGAAGCGTAGGCGTTTTTCTTTGTCGAGATTGGGTAAAAGGCGTACCTTCGATTGGCAGAGAATGCGCCTGCGTCTTTTTTCGTCTCTGCGCATGTCTCTTTCCGGCCGATTGCATTTTTCAGGCTCGTCATCGTCCCTCCGCATCGGGCTCTTCCAGACTCCAGCCGCCGCCCAGCGCTTTGTATAACTCCACCAATGCGAGGTGTTCGTCGCGCACGGCGTTGCTCACGCCGATCTGCGCATCGAAATAGCGTCGCTGGGCATCGAGCACGTCGAGGTAGTTGATGCTGCCGCTCCGGTACTGGAGGTTGGCCAGCTCCACGTATTTGCGTGCGGCATCGCGCAGATTGACCTGCAAGGCTGCCGTGCGCCGTCTGTTGCGGTAGGTAACGACGGCGTCGTCCGCCTCCTTCAGCACTTCGAGCACTTTCTTTTCATAGGCATAGCGCGCCTCGTCGTAGGCGGCCATCGCAGCACGGTATTTGGCCTGCTTGCGGCCGAAGCCGAAGACGGGCGAAGCCAGCCCCCCGATGACATAGGAGAACGGAGAGCTGAAAAAACCCCTGAGCTCATTGTTCTCCCAACCGCCGGTCAGCCGGAACATCAGTCGGGGGAAACGGTCGGCATAAGCCACTCCGACACCGGCCATCGCCGCACGAAGCTGCTGCTCGGCCGAACGCACGTCCGGCCGCCGCTGCAGGAGTTCCGACGGCAGCCCCACGGGCAGGCTGTCGGCCAGCTCGGCCTCGATGTCCAGCGAACCGCGTTCCACACTCCGATCGGGATTCTCCCCCATGAGCAGCGCAAGCCCGTTTTCCGTGATTTCGATCCGCCGTTCGAGATCGGGGATCAGCGAAGCCGTCGCGGCATATTCCACCTTAGCCTGCTGGTAGACGGTTTCGGACGTAAGCCCCCCTTCGAAACGAATCCGCGCCTGATCCAGCCCCTCGCTGCGGGTGGCGAGCGTGCGCCGCACGATGGCAAGTTCGTTGTCCAGCGCGATCAGTCGGAAATAAGCCGAGGCCGCCTCGGCCACGAGCGTCATGCGCATCGCACGCCGGTCCTCGACCGAAGCGAGGTATTCGGCCGCTCCTTTGCGCTTGGCCCAGCGCAGGTTGCCCCAAAGATCGAGTTCCCACGAAACCGACGCCTTCAGTCCCAATTCGGGATCGCGGACCGACGATTCGCCGTAGTAGTCGTTCGTCTCGTTATCGGCCGATACGCCAGCCGTGAAATCGGGCAGCCGGCCCGCCTTGTCGATGCGGTACATCTGCCGCATGCGTTCCACGCGCGCTGCGGCGGCGAGCATATCCTTGTTTTCGGCCAGCGTGCGTTCGATGATCCGGCGAAGGACCGGATCGCCGTAGAACTGCCACCAGCCCAGATCGGCCGCCGTCAGCGAATCGCCGTCGGCGCCCGCAAGCCGTTCGGGCAGGTCGAGCTCGGGCGTCTTGCAATGCCGCACGGGCGAGCAGGCAGCGAAAGCCGCCGCAGACAGGAACAGGACAATCAAACGTTTCATCGTTTCAATTTAGCTTTGATCCGGTAAATCCATACGAAGAAGAAGGGCACGAAGACGATGCCGAAGGTGATTGCCACCAACATGCCGAAGAAGACGCCCGTGCCGATGCCCTGACGGCTCGCCGAACCGGGCCCCGAGGCGAAGACCAGCGGCAGCAGACCGAGGATGAAGGCCAGCGAAGTCATCACGATGGGGCGGAAGCGCAGACGTGCGGCCGTCAGCGCGGCCGCTACGGCGTCGCGCCCCTTCTCGACCTCCTCCTTGGCGAATTCGACGATCAGAATGGCGTTTTTCGCCACCAGACCCACGAGCATCACCAGACCGATCTGGAAGTAGATGTTGTTTTCCAACCCGCAGAGCCAGATGCCCAGATAGGCTCCGATGCCGGCCACGGGCAGCGAGAGGATCACCGCCACGGGCACGCTCCAGCTCTCGTACTGCGCCGCGAGGAACAGGAAGACGAACAGGAAAGCCAGCGCCAGCACCACGCCCGTCTGCCCGCCCTCGTGCTTCTCCTGATAGGAGAGGCCGCTCCACTCGACGCCCACCGACGACGGCAGCCGTTCGCGCACGATCCGTTCGAGCGTCTCCATCGCCTGTCCGGAACTGTAACCGTGGGCCGCCTCGCCCGTGATGGTCGCAGCGTTGAACATATTGAAGCGTTTGATGGTACCGGCACCGGTCGTATAGTAGGTCGTGCCGAGCGACGTAACGGGGATCATCGTTCCGCCCGTACCGCGCACGAAAAAGAGATTGAGGTTGTCGCGGCGGGCGCGGTAGGGGGCCTCGGCCTGAATATAGACGCGGTAGATGCGGTTGAACATGTTGAAGTCGTTGACGTAGATCGACCCCGTGAAGGCTTTCATCGTCGAGAAAATGTCGGACATCGAGACCCCCTGCATGCGGGCCTTGTCGCGGTCCACGTCGAAGTAGAGCTGCGGAATATCGCCCTGCATCGACGAGGCGAGACCGGTCAGCTCGGGCTGTTTCGAAGCGTAAAGCATCAGCGTATCCACCGCCCGCTGCAAGTCGGCATATCCCATGTCGCCGCGCGCTTCGAGCACCATCTCGAAACCGCCCGAGGTGCCGAGCCCCGGGATGACCGCGGGCGTCGAAAGATAGACTTCGCTCTCGGGGTAGCGGCGCAGTTCGGCGCGCACGCGGGCCATCACCTCGTCGATACCTTCCGATTCGCGTTCGTCCCACGGCTTGAGGATCACGGTGAGCTGGCTGCGGGCCTGATTGGTCCCCACGCGCGGGCTCGATCCCGTAACGTTGAGCACGTATTCCACATCGGGATCGGCCATCAGAAAGGCCATCGCACGGTCGGTTACTTCGCGCGTGCGTTCGATCGTAGCCCCTTCGGGCAGCTCCAGTTCGACCGTGAAATAGCCCTGATCCTCCTGCGGCATGAAGCTCTGAGGCACGAGACGGTTCATCAGCCAGATCCCCACGAGCACGATGCCGAATGCGACGAACATGCGCCGCGAATGCGCCAGCGCCCCCTGAATCATGCGGCCGTAGAAGTTGTTGCTCTTCGCCAGCGCGAGGTTGATGCGGCGGAACAGACGGTTTTTCTTCGCTCCGCTGTCGGGCCGCAGGAAGAGCGAACACATCACCGGACTGAGCGTCAGCGCCACCACCGTCGAGATGATGACCGACACGGCGATCGTGATGGTGAACTGACGGTAGAGCTGCCCCGTGATGCCCGAGAGGAAGCTCACGGGCACGAAAACGGCGCAGAGCACAAGCGACATGGCCACGAGGGCGCCACCGAGGCCGCGCATCGCCTTCTTGGTCGCCTCGTAGGGCGAGAGCCCTTCTTCGTTCATGATGCGGTCGACGTTCTCCACCACGACGATCGCATCGTCCACGACGATACCGATGGCCAGAATCAGTCCGAGCAGCGTCAGCATGTTGAGCGAGAAACCGAAGATGAGCATCACGCCGAACGTACCGATCAGCGAGATCGGCACCGCGACGATCGGGATGATCGTGGCGCGCCAGCTTTGCAGCGAGAGGTAGACCACGACGATCACCAGCAGCAGCGCCTCGAAGAGCGTGCGATAGACGTGGTGGATCGACTCGGAGATGTAGGTAGTCATGTCGAAGGGAATCTCATAGGTGATTCCCTCGGGGAAGTTGCGGCTGATTTCGTCCATCGCCTCTTTCACCGACTCGGCGACCTCCATGGCGTTGGCTCCGGGCAGCATGTTGATATTCAGCACGGCGGCATTTCCGCCGTTGATGCCGCTCTCGGTGCTGTACGACGAGGCTTCGAGCGAGATGCGCGCCACGTCTTTCAGACGGATGATCGACCCGTCGGGGTTGGCCCGCACGACGATGTCCTCGAATTCGCCCGCCGACGAGAGGCGTCCCTGCGCCGTGATGGGGATCGTTACGTCCACGCCGTTCATCGGCGCCTGTCCCAGCACGCCGGCCGCCGACTCGCGGTTCTGGTCCTTGAGCGCCGACTGCAAGTCCTGCACCGTAAGACCGAGGTCGGCCAGTTTGTCGGGCATCACCCACACCTGCATGGCATAGTAGCGGCTGCCGACGTTCGAGATGCTGCCCACGCCCGGGATGCGGCGCAGCATGTCGAGCACGTTGAGCGTCGCGTAGTTCGACAGATAGATCTCGTCGAACTTGGGGTCGGACGAAAGCAGCGTGATGGTCATCAGCTTGCTGGCGGCCTGTTTTTCGACCGATATGCCGTTCTGCACGACTTCGGCCGGAAGACGCGCCTCGGCCTTTTTCAGACGGTTCTGAATGTCGACGGCCGCCAGATCGGGATCGACCGAAATGTCGAACGTTACGGTGGCCGAGAAACCGCCCGAATTGGAGCTCGACGACTCCATGTAGATCATGCCCGGCGTACCGTTGAGCTCCTGTTCGATGGGGGTGGCCACGGCCTGCGTTACGGTCTGCGCGTCGGCACCCGGATAGGAGGCCGAGATGCGGACCACGGGCGGCACGATCTGCGGATACTGATCCACGGGCAGCAGCGCCAGACCGATCGCGCCGACGATGACGATCACGAGCGACAGCACCGTCGAAAAGACGGGCCGGTCGATGAAAAAATCGCTCTTCATGGGCTACTCCTCCTCTTCGTTTCGGGGTTCGGTGCGGGCGGGCACGGGCTCCGCCTTCATGCCGTGGCGGAGCTTGTGGTATCCCTCCACGACGATATGCTCGGCCGGAACCAACCCGCGCTCGATGATGATCGTGTTGCCCAGCTCGGGGCCGGTCTCCACGAAACGGCGTTCGACCACGCTGTCGGGCCGCACGACATAGACATAGGCTCCGCCTTTCTCGATTTCGACCGCTTTGGTCGGCACGACGACCGCATTCTCGCGCACGTCGAGCAGCAGGCGCACCTTGGTGAACTGTCCGGGCAGCAGGATATGGTCGGGATTGGCCATCTCGGCGCGCACGGAGAAGGTGCCCGTCTTGGGATCGACCTGCGGATCGGCGAAATCCACCAGACCGCGGTAGGGGTACTCCGAACCGTCGGCCAGCGTTACGGTGATGTAGGGGTCCCATTTGCGCAGGGTGTCCTTATGACCCAGATTGACGTTGCGGGCCTTGCTGCGCAGATAGTCCAGCGCCGTCATGCTGAAATCGACACGCACCGTATCGCTCTTCACCACCGTGGCCAGAAGCGACTGTCCGCCCGGACCGACCAGCGTGCCGATGTCGGCGCTGCGCTCGGAAATATAGCCCGAAATCGGGGACTGCACCGTGGTGTAGCCCAAAGTCATCTCGGCCTGCATGAGGTCGGCTTCGCCCACCACGACGTCGGCCGCGGCACTCTCGTAGGAGGCGATCGCATTGTCCAGATCGAGCTGGCTGGCGGCGTTCTGTTCGTAGAGCGGGCGGATGCGGTTGAGGTCGCGCTCGGCCTTCAGAGCTTGCGCACGGGCCTTGTTGAGCTGGGCCTTGGCCTTGTTCACGCGGGCGCGGTAGACCTTGGGGTCGATGATGAAGAGGGTCTGGCCCTTCTCCACATAGGTGCCTTCGGCGAAAAGCATCCGTTCGAGGAAGCCCTCCACGCGGGCACGGATCTCGACGAACTGCTGGGCGCGGATGCGGCCCACGTAGTCGCCGTAAATATTGACGTCCTCGGTTTCGACGGGCTCCACCTCCACCACGGGCAGTTCGACCGCCGCGGGACGCGGCCGGAGCAGGAAGACGAGCAGAGCGACGACCGCGGCCGTTCCGCACGCGACGGCGATCCACTGCCGGCGGGTCGGCCGGAAGCGGACGCGGGATATTTTCGAGACCGTTCGTTTCAGATTTTCCGGATTCAGTTTCGATAAATCCGGTTTGAGTTTATCAAATCTCATGAATTCATTTGTTATGGGTTAAACTCATTCCGTACCAAAGGCCGGACCAATGCCGCGTATCTGCCATAATCCGCATGAAAAACAGGACCATAAGGCTGTAAAGCCCTGCAAAGAAAGCAATTTTTTTGTGGAATTGCGCCACACGAGCGTGGAAAAATTCCACACGTTCCGTTCGAAACGGGAAAAAGAAGCCCCTACGACAAAAAAGTCCTCCCCTCGGGGAAGACTTTTTCACACACAAACATTAACAATACAAACAATGCGAAAACGGCTATATTTCTCTTTCATTGTCCACAGTGCAAAGGTCGCACATTCCGCCGAGCCGCACAATCGCCACATTTGCGTATTTTCATGCGCGACGGAATCCCCATAAATAGGGATTCCGTCGCGCCCGTCGTCTCCTCAGCCGTAAATCTCGTTCAGCAGCCGCGCCAGCCGGTATCCGCCTCTGAGCAACTGGGTCTCGATCGTCGGCGTGAACCGGTCGACATAATCGTAGGAGATCTCCGTACCCTCGGGCGTCTCGGCATAGATGCGCCGGCAGATTTCGTGCGTCTCCCGCATCCAGTCCGATGGCTCGCCCGACTGCACGAAAACGATTTCGTCGTCCGACAAGCGGTCGATCTGATCCTGCCACTCCGAGTAGCTCCAGCGGCGGGCCGCCTCGACGATCTGCGTATCCCAGACCGTATGCAGGTCCGTCGGAGTTCCGAAAAACGTTACGGACAGCATGTTGCCGCCCAGATCGCTCAGACGGCCCGTGTGCATGGGACAGTGCATGTCGCCCACCAGATGAATCAGCATCTTGAGCGCCGTCGCCTCCTCGTCGGGCTCCAGCCCCCCGTCCCTGAGCTTTCCGACCAGCGTCTCGATCGCCCGCAGGACGTCTCCGTCCGGATTCTTCGGCATCGTCTCGTAGGTGTACCCTTCGTCGATGTTGAGGTAGTGCCACGTCTTCGTATGGGCGTACTCGGGCCGGTGGCTGGCATTGTCCATCCAGTTGGCGTAGTAGACGGGCGAACGGCCGTCCAACACCTTTTCGATCCGCTCGGCCGCCTCGGGCGCGAGGTGGCATTCGGCGATGTACGCCACGACGTCGTGGCCTTTCTGGCCCCATGCCAGCAAGCTTTGGGCCGTCAGCAGACAGCCGACGAGAAGCAGGAATTTTTTCATGGTATCGGTACTTATTCGAAGGGATGACACCCCGCCTTTCGAGCCTTGCGAACGTCGCACGCCGCACGCAAAATCTCGCGGCCGCAGCCGCCGGAAAGGCGCCGGAGAAGGACGGTTCTCCGCACGGCCGCCCCGCGAGCAGGAGCTCAAGGGGCGGGGCGCTCCGCGTTTCAATGATTCATCGTGGCGAGGAACTCTTCGTTCGTTTCGGTCTGGGACATCTGCTTATGCAGGAACTCCATGGCCTCCACGGGTGTCATGTCCGAAAGATATTTGCGCAGAATCCACGTGCGGTTCATCACCTCGCGCGGAAGCAGCAGATCCTCGCGCCGCGTACCCGACGCGATCACGTCGACGGCGGGGTAGACGCGCTTGTTGGCCAGCTTGCGGTCGAGCTGCAACTCCATGTTGCCCGTACCCTTGAACTCCTCGAAGATCACCTCGTCCATCTTCGAACCGGTGTCGATGAGCGCCGTGGCGATGATCGTGAGCGACCCCTTCTCCTCCGTGTTGCGCGCCGCGCCGAAGAAACGCTTGGGCTTGTGGAGCGCATTGGCGTCCACGCCGCCCGAGAGCACCTTGCCCGATGCGGGCTGCACGGAGTTGTAGGCACGCGCCAGTCGCGTGATGGAGTCGAGGAAGATCACCACGTCATGACCGCATTCGACCATGCGTTTGGCCTTGTCGAGCACCATCTCGGCCACCTTCACATGGCGCGATGCCTGCTCGTCGAAGGTCGAGGCCACCACCTCGGCCTTCGTGTTGCGGGCCATTTCGGTTACCTCCTCCGGACGCTCGTCGATCAGCAGCACGATGATGTAAACCTCGGGGTGGTTGTCGGCTATGGCGTTGATGATCTGCGTCATGAGCACCGTCTTACCCGTCTTGGGCTGCGCCACGATCAGTCCGCGCTGGCCTTTGCCGATGGGGGAGAAGAGGTCCACCACGCGCGTGGAGAGGTTGTTGTGGCCGTTGCCCGTGAGGCAGAACTTCTCGCTCGGGAACAGAGGCGTCATGAACTCGAACTGCACGCGGTCGCGGATGTACTCGGGTTTCAGGCCGTTGATCTCGTTCACGCGCACCAGCGGGAAGTACTTCTCGCCCTCCTTCGGGGGGCGGATCGCGCCGAGCACCGTGTCGCCGGGCTTGAGGCCGAAGAGCTTAATCTGCGACGGCGACACGTAGATGTCGTCGGGCGAGTTGAGGTAGTTGTAGTCGGCCGAGCGGAGGAATCCGTAGCCGTCGGGCATGATCTCCAGCACGCCTTCGCCCTCGATCTCGCCGGCGAAATCGTCCTTGGTAATCACCTCGTCGTCGAGCGACGGCTGAGGCTGCTGCACGGCGGCGGACGCTTCGGCAGCCTCGGCCGACGGTTCGCGCACGGGCTCCTCCTCCGTGCGGCCGAAGACATCGTCCGTCCCGGGTTCGGCCGGCGCTTCGGCCTTCGCCTTGGGCTTGCGGCCCCGGCGCTTGGGCTCCGCCTGCGGCGCCTGAGTGCGGAGCGTCTCCCGTCTGTCGGCCGGCGCCTCGCTCCGGAAGAGCTCCTGCGGCTCCGCCTCCGCTCCGGGACGGGCCGCAGGCTCCGGTTGTTCCCGCTGCACGGAGGCTTCGCCCGCCCCCTGCGACGCAGGTTCGGTCTTGGCGATACGGGGGCGGCGGCCCCGTTTGGCGGCCTGAGGCGCAGCGGGTTCCGCAGCGGCAACGGTTTCGCCCGCAGCGTTCGCCTCCTCCTGCGGAGCGGCCGCAGCGGCGATCAGGTCGAGTAATTCGCGTTTTTTGACCATGACGTTCGACAGTCCGAGCGCTTTGCCTATTTCACGCAACTCGGCAAGTGTCTTGCCTTCGAGTGCATTCTGATCCTGCATATTTTCTGTTTTCAAATTGATTTTCATCGCCGGACGGTTGTCCGGCTGTCGGAATTCGTATGCAAAGATAGTGCATTATTTCGAAATTCAAAACCTCCGACTCAAAAAAACCGCTCACGGTCAACGCGACAGAGGCTCCGCACCGTGCCGCGCCGCGAGATCCCGGTACCTTTCCAGCCGGAGTTCGCACAGGCGTTGTACGATCCCGCCCATCCGTTCGACACGGTCCATGTGCGTCTCCAGCTCTGCGGGATCGACCGTGAAGCGCACGTCGTAGGCCGCCCTGCGGATAAATCCGCGGAGGCGCGAGGGCGTGAAGAGGCGTTCGGTGCGGTCGTCGTCGAAGAGGAGCATCAGTTCGGACGAGAGCGTGCGCATCCGCTCGTGCATCGCCACCGGATCGTGGATGCCGAACTCGCAGCCGTGGTAGACGTAGAAGAGCATGTGGTAGAAATAGACGGCCGCCTGCGCCGTGAAGAGAGCCGCGGGACGCAGGTTGTAACCTTCGGCATACTCCGTGTTGGCCCTCTCCAGATAGAACATCCCCATGTCCGCGAAGGTGTCGTAATAGAGTCTGGCATCGGCATAGGCCGCCGCGAAGTTGCAGGATTTCGGACGCCGGAAGTAGTGGCGGTCCTTGCAGTAGAGGAGAATGCCTTCGCGGTGGCTGAAGTAGAGAAACGGCGTGTTGTGCGACTCCACGTAGCTCAGCGGCAGCACATAGAGATTCATATAGCGGATCTTACGATGGCGGACAGGCATCTGGTAGCGCAGGTAACGCTTGACCTGCACCCAATCGTAGACGGGGCGTTCGCGCACGACCAGCATGAGGTCGTAAGCCTTCGGATCGCTGAAGGGCGTGCCTCCGGCCAGTTTGCCGAAGAGCAGGATGTACTCCGGATCGAAGAGGCCCTGCGTGAGCCAGCGGACGATCTCGGCGGCCTCGTCGGCGTCGTAGCGTGCGCCGTCTCCGGCGGCACCCGATGTCGGTTCCGGCGCGGACTGTCGGGCCATCCCCGTTTCGAAGAGAGACTCCGGCGCAGGCTGCCGGGGCGCAACCGTCTCGACGATCCGGTCCGGACCGGAGCTCACGCCGGGAGCCGTGCAGTTCTCCGGCCCACACTCCGGCCCCCGGTCCGATTCGAGCAGCGGACCGCCGTCCGGTTCATGTTCGGCATCGCTATACGGTTCGTATTCCGTGTCGCACTCCGGACCGCCGACGGCTCGGCGGTCCGCACCGGATAACCGGCATGCGGCGTTCGCTGCCGCCGGGGCCGGGGATTCCGGCATCTTCGCGGCGGACCGCACCGGCTTCGATGCGGCTTCGGGGTTCGGGTGCGAGACCGATGATTCGGATTGCCGCACGAGCTGTTCCTGTGCGGCCGACGTGTTGTTTTCCATTGTTGTAAGGCGTTTTAATTCGACAATAAGAGAGCTGTCCCCGCCACATCCGCCGGATGCAGCGAGGCATGAAACAATGTTCGGGCAACGGTTCGACTACTCGGGCGGACGGCAGCTTTTGCGGGGAGTCCGGTCGCAAGGCGACGGCAGCCCGCGGAGGCTGGCCTTTCGGCTTGCCGGCATCGGAACGCCGGCGATGTGTACAGTTCGCATATATATAAAAAAAGTGCGCAGCTGCGAACTGTACACATCACTTATTTCTAAGATTAGGTAAGTACCATTCACGGACGAGTGCCCCAACGGTTCTGCGCATAGGATTGCATGTCGACTCACCTAATGCTATTTAGAAATATCAATACAGTTCGCAACGACAAAGATAATAGATATGTTTCACACAGCAAGAAAATTCGGGAAAATTTTATCAACATTCGAAGAAACCCCGACCGTGCGGCGAACGGGAAGGTCGTGCCGGCGGAACACACGTGCAGCCGCGAACTGCGCGCTTCGCTCCGTTCGGCACCGGGGAAGCGCCGGTCGCAGCCCGGAGCGGCCCCCGACGGCTCTGCGCGTCGCAGGTCCGAAAAATAGAAAAAACGACGAAATACATAGCAAAAAAAGGAAGATGGGAAAGATTTGCTATATTTGTGTATATTTTATTTTATTCATATAATAATATATACTGTTTTTTACATTACTTCCTATCCTAAACAAATGAAGCGATGAACTTGGGACCCCACTATTACGACATTGCAGAGGCGCTGGACAATATGAAATTTACAAGGGAGCGCGAAGATGCCAACAGCAACGGCCGCGTTCAGTACGTAATCAAGAATCTGAACAGACTGAGAAAGGCCGTATTGCTGGTGCGCGACATCCCGTATCTCGGGCCGCAGATGCATACCGTCGTGGAGCACCCGCTCTTCAAAAGCCCGCAGGACGAGTACACGTTGAGTACGACCGAATACCTCGAATTCAAAACGCTGATCGAGAAATTGAAGAACAAGTTACAAGTGCTGAAAGAGATCGTCGAAACGGACGGACTGTCGGATCTGCACGATATGCTCTCCATACGGATTCCGGCGCTCAATACGTTCGACGAGCTGAGCAAAGTGGCGGACGAACTGAAGAAGTCGATCGAACTGCCGTTGATCGACAGCCGGGTCGAATCGAACGTCAAGATCGTCGGAGCCGATCGGGGTTCGATCATTTTCTACGTCAGTCTGGGTGCCGCGGCGGCCGTCAAACTCATCGGAGTGATCTGCTGGAGCGCCGCCGTGATCCGGCGCAAGCGCGCCGAGGCCCGCATACTCGAGGAACATGCCAAAACGCTGCAACTCAAAAACGAAAGCCTTCGGGATCTGATCGAGGCCCAACGCGAACAACTGAGGAACATCACGCAGGGAGAGGCGGAACGGATCGTCCGCACGCATTACGACCAAAACGATCCGGAAGCCGTCGAACGGTTGAAACTGTCGATCAACAGCATCAGCGAGCTGATCGACCGGGGCGTAACGATCCTCCCGAACGGCAACGACCGCGAGACGCTCAAATCCTTCCCCGATTATTCGCAGCTCAGCCTGATCGAATCGACGATCAAGCAACTGAAGAAATCGGCCGAAACCCCTTCCTGACGCAACCGGAGCACGTCCGGACCGACAAACCGCCCGTTTTACTGAATTTCAAACAACCCAACGATGGCCAAACCGCGCATATTCATCAGTTCGACCTTCTACGATCTGAGGCAGATCCGGCTGGAACTGGACAAATTCATCGAGAACCTCGGCTACGAACCCGTACGCAACGAGGAGGGAGACATTCCCTACGGCAAAGACGAGAAACTGGAGGCTTACTGCTACAAGGAGATCGGCAACATAGACATTCTGATCTCGATCATCGGCGGACGTTACGGAAGCCCCTCTTCGATTCGGGAGCAGAAGAGCTATTCCGTGTCGCAGATGGAGCTCAAGACCGCCCTGAAGGAGGACAAGCAGGTCTTCATCTTCATCGACAAGAACGTATTCACCGAATACGAAACCTACATCCTGAACAAGGACCGGGAGATCGTCTACAAATACGCGGACAATGTCAACATCTATAAATTCATCGAAGAGATCAAGTCGCTGCCGCACAACAACAACATCAAGGGATTCGAAACGGCCGAGGACATCACCCGCTACCTGCGCGAACAGTTCGCGGGGCTCTTCAAGCAGTTTCTCGTCGACAACAAACGGATCAAGGAGGCGCTCGTGCTGAAAGACATCGAGAATACGGCCAAAACCCTGCGCGAAATGATCGACTACCTGAAGGAAGAGTCGCAAGGCAAAGATCAGGAGATCAACCGCATCATCCGCATCAACCATCCCATCGTCAAGAAGCTACGGGAGCTGCTGCGCATCGACTACAATTTCTACATCGAAGGTCGCGACGACCTGACGTGTCTGCTCAAAGCACGGGGCTTCAGGCAGATGGGCGATACCGGAAAGACCGGTTACTGGATCCGCAGCATCAGCCGCGCCGAACAGGGCAGGCACTACGTGCGGCGCATCTGCATCAGCGACGAACTTTTCAACGAGGACGGATCGCTCAAATACCTCCGGCCCGACGACTGGCGCGACGATTTCATCACGGCGGAAATGCAGCCCGAAGGAAACGACAATCCGATCTGGGGTATGTTGTCCGACCGTTCCCACCCGTGAATCCGGAGATCCGGCGAAGCCTTCCGAAGCACGTCCGAGAAACCGCGATCCGAGAATAAGCGCCTCGCGCCGGTCTCCCGCGATCGGCCCCGGGGATTTCCGGGAGCCGCCTGAATTCCGAATCGCCGGCGATTCGTCGGACGCCCGGCTGCCGGCGGGAAAAAGGGGAGGGGAGTAAGCCGCCCCCTCCGGCGGGCGAACCGGACCGGCTCCGAAAAAAACGATCGGATACAGACACGGACAAATGCGAAAAACCGCGCGCTCCCGGCTCGGAGCGTGCGGTTTTCCGCATCCGTACTCGAAGCCGGGATCGAACCGGCACGGCCATTGCTGGCCACAGGATTTTAAGTCCGGCGTGTCTACCTATTCCACCATTCGAGCGGCCGTCTCCCGCCGGAAGACGCGGCAAAAGTACGAATTTATTTACGAAACGCCAAATCTATGCAGCTTATCATCTCCTCCGTCCGGTCGGGTGCGAACCAGCGAATCTCCCCGTCGCGCCGGAACCACGTGAGCTGCCGCTTGGCGTAACGGCGCGTATTGCGCTTGATGAGCGCCACGGCCTCCTCGCGGGTGCACGTGCCGTCGAAGTAGGCGAACAACTCCTTGTAGCCGACGGTTTGCAGGGCATTGAGGTGCCGGAAAGGGTAGAGCGCACGCGCCTCGGCTTCGAGGCCGGCCTCCATCATCAGGTCCACGCGCCGGTCGATCCGCTCGTAGAGCACCTCCCGCGGCAGATCGACGCCGAGCTTCACGATCCCGAAATCCCGCTTGCGGCGCACTCCCGTGCGGTATGCGGAGAAGGGGCGCCCCGTCTGCAAACAGACTTCCAGCGCCCGCAGCACCCGTGCGGGATTGTCGCGGTCCACCCGATCGCAATAGTCGGGATCGAGCCTGCCGAGCTCTTCGACGAGCGCGGGAAGCCCTTCGCGCCGCAGCCGCTCGGCCAGCGCCGCACGCAACGCGGCGTCGGCCTCCGGCAGATCGTCCATGCCTTCGCAGAGCGCCCGCACATAGAGCCCCGAACCGCCCGCGGCGATCACGGTTTCATGCTCCGCAAACAACCGCCCGAGCAGAGCCAGCGCCTCGGTTTCGAATTGTCCGCAACTGAACTCCCGGGTGATGTCGAGCGATGCGATAAAATGATGTTCGACCCGCCGCAACTGACCGGCATCCGGCTGGGCCGTGCCGATCGGCATCCCCCGATAGATTTGCCGCGAATCGGTCGAGAGGATCGGCGCCCGGTAGTGTTCGGCCAGCCGGATGCTCAGATCCGTCTTGCCGGAAGCCGTCGGTCCGACGATCACGACAAGCCGCCCGCTACTCATCGTCGTAAGCGTCGTCGCCTTCGAATTCGCGGAAGTCGTCCATCGCCTCGTCGAACATCGACCCCTCCTCCTCGTCGGCGCGGGTTTTCGAGGGGTCGTACTGGTCGGGCGCCTCGGCCCGCGCGAAGATTTCGCGCGGGTACTCGGCTCCGGCCTGCGCTTCGGCGGCACCCGTCAGCTCCAGATAGTAGGCACGGTCCCCGAACAGGTCGAAGAGATAGATCAGACGGTCGCGGTTGCTGTGGAGGATCTGCCCGAGCGCGATGCGCTCCATCGGCTCGGGCCCTTCGCCGTTTTCGGCACCCATGTCCATCAGGGTAAATTCGCGCAGCCTGTTCCAGCGGTCGTCCGCCGTGAAGAACGAAGCCATGCACGGCTCGTATTCGAGCGAGCGGAGGAGAAAATCGTGGAATTCGAGCAAGGTCGTATCGTACGATACCTCATAATCGCGCACGAATCGGTCGTTTTCGTCGCTCAGCATGCGGAAACGGAATACCATCGACCTGTTTTCAGACTTTTTCATAATTACAAATATAACATTATTTCCCGAGGCCCGCAAGAAATTCCATCACATCGCGGTCATCCGGATAATCCGTCAGCGCCGGCCGCTGCGCACAGCCGAAGTCCGCACGCCGCGAATGGGCGATGCACTCCGAGACCACGCACTGCAATTCGCCGTCGTGCTCCGCGAGCCATGCGGCGACCTCCGACACATCGTCGTAATACGTATAACAGATGCAGCTCAGCGCGGTCGGGAAGGCCCGCCGCTCGACCATCACGGCCGCCCCGAGGTCGCGGAACGGGACGCCCTGCATCACGAGCACCGCTTTCGTTTGCACGTAGTTGCGGCAGTACTTCGGATTCATGCGGAGCGGTGTCGGCCGCCAGCCGCATCCGCGCGGGAGAAACACGAGCGACACGCTGCGGCAGCCGAGGCCCGAGTAGGCGAACAGGTCGTCCGCGAGCCCTGCCAGCTGGCGTTCGGTCTCGCGGCCCGAGAGGACCGCGACCGACTGCCGGCTGCCGCGCAGCAGAGCGGGAAGAGCGGCATAGCGGGTCCGGAAAAAGCGGTTGGCCCGATCGCTGCCCGTGGCGATCACGGCGTCGGCCTCCGTCTCGGCGCCGTCGGCGAATTCGACCGCCGCATCCGGATCGATCTCGCGCAGCAGGGCGACGACGTACTCCAGCAGCGGACGGTCTTTCGACGAAGGTTTGACCAGACAGCGGTGTCCCGCCGCCACGACGCACAGCAGATCGAAAAAACCCACGAGCGGAATATTGCCGGCCATCACCACCAGCACCCGCCGCGGCTCGGCCGCGGGAACGGGGTAGTGCGACAGCCACGACGCGAGCCGTTCGCGCCGCAGCATCCCGTCCGCGACGGCTGCTGCGGCCCGCCGAATATCGCCGGACGTAAACCAGCCGTTCGCGGCTTGCGCGAGCTCCGCGGCCCGCCGCGAGGCTTCGTCCTGCCCGAAACGGACAAGACGCCGTCCCAATTCCGTAAAGAGGTCCAATGCGTTTTTCATCCCCGCAAAGATACGATTTCGCCGGAAATATTGTTCCGCAAGGCCGGGTTTAATCGGCGGTTCGACATTCGTGTCGTCGCCGTGCATCCCGCTCTTCACGCCTCGGCTCGGAAACGATGACGGAAAGAAACTTCAGACAGGCGACCGGACACCGCCCGCAGTCATTACCCGACCGGCGGTGCATCTTCGGCAGCAGACGACGGAACCGAGGCAACCGTCCGCTTTGACCTGAAACGCACGCCTTCGGCCTTCGACTCGCACGGTTGTGGCAGATCGTGCGGGAAGCGCAGCGCCGCATCGTACCCGCCTTGTCTCGCGCAGCAACCGAAGCCAAAATCGACGGCAGCCTCGCACGGGGATACGACACAAGGCTCTTCTTCGAAGAGCCATCGGAAGAGCACGATCTCCAACAACGATTTCCGACCTAAGTATACACCCCGTCCGGTCCCGGCCCCCGACCCTGCACCGACCGGCGATCCGGACCATACTCATAGCACAGGTCTCGGGGCATCGCTCCAGCACGACCATCCGCAGATCGACGAAGCCGTACGCAAAACGCGGACACCGCCCGCAGAGGCGGAAGCCGAACGCACGGGGATGCCGCCCTGCATGCCGGAGGCCCGGCACGCGGGAAATGAGGTACCGGCTTCTCGACGAACGTATGAAAGTATTCGGGGAAAACCTCTTGCGCACGAAAAAATTTGCAGAATACGCTCGAAAGATTTGGATATACGGATTTTTTCACTACCTTTGCACTCGCAATTCGACTGACAGGGATTGCGTACTGCGGAAATAGCTCAGTTGGTAGAGCGCAACCTTGCCAAGGTTGAGGTCGCGGGTCCGAGTCCCGTTTTCCGCTCCGGGAATCAGCAGTTTCAGAAATGAGGCTGCTGATTTTTTGTTTGCATAGGGTGGAAATACAGGACCGAAACAGCCTTTTCAGGCTCGCCCTCTTATCCCCTCTGCATAATACGACCCGTCGAATCCCCCCCCCTCCTCCGGCCCCCGTACGGAAAATGGAAAAGACCTTCGGCCGCATCCTGAATGGCCGAAGGTCTATTTCGAGGCGTTGCACGTCATCACTCTATCTCCGCGTCGTCCGCGGGGCGATAGACGGCGCGGATACGGAATACGGTGGTGCGCAATGCCTTGCCGTACGGACTTGCCGGTCCGAGCGACGAATCGTAATATTTATACGCCCCGCTCTCCTTGTGCTTGATAACTCCATCGACCTGATGGGCCATCGTCGCCCGGGCATAACTCGTCGCCTCCGGAGTACCGAGTCCCCGTTCGGCTTCTGCCGCTGCGCAAGACCAGTAGAACGAATTCTGAAACTCAGGAGTGGAGGCGTAATAGGTAGTCAGCATATTTTCCAGTTCACGAATGGAGGGCAGATACCAGCGCATGTCTTCATAGCGGATGTAGCCGTTACGGTCGGTCTTGTTCTTACGGTAACAATACTCCGCTGCCGTGGAAGGTCGTACATCCAGTTCCATGGCTTCAAGGGGTTCATCGGGATAGTATCCTGCCCAAACCTCTTTCTGAGAATAGATTCCCCGCTCCATCAGGATTGCCATTGTCCCTTCACGCCCTTTGAAAATATTCTCCACGGCATCGTATTCGCACAGAAAATGGGTAGGAAGAATACCCGTATGTATGTACCCCATATCTTTCGGCCCCCATGGCAGCCCGTCGTAGACCTGATCGCTCTGCCATGCAGAGAGCGGGTCGTAATAGTCCAGATACTCTTCATAGGCTTCCGCATAGATGTAATACTGGTGTTCGCCGCCATCCTCCACGTTGACTTTCAGCAGTCCGTGCTGTTCGATCGTGATGGTATGGGGCTCGCCGACCTGCTTGCCGTTTTCCTTATAGGTCAGCACCAGATCGGCCGAACGGTCCTTCGTGCTGATATTTTCGTCCACATAGATATAGATACGGTCTCGATCGCCCAGATCCTCGTATTTCGTATTGTTTTTCAACTGCCCGGGATCGGTCAGCAAATCCGAGGTGAAGTATTTCCGTTTGCCCGTACCGGCAGCAAATTCCTGCCTCGGGTGCTCTATGTAAAGATCGCTGTCGTCCGTTTTTCCGCTCTCCATTACGGATTTGGGCACCCTCTCGATACGCACCCAGTTTTTGGCTTCCGGATCTTTCACCTCGATATCCATCGTCGGGTTTTGATTCTCATCGAACAGATAGACATCCAACGGCGTAACATTGAAATGGGCATCCATGTTCTTATGCCGCAATATGGAGATGTAATAGGGGTTGGTCGCCTCCACGTCGATACGGGCATCGAACGTTACGTCGCCGGGCAGGTTGCCCGCTCGGGTAATGCCGGCGATCGTTACCCGGTTGCGGTACTGGTGATTCCGTTTGACATTGAAATCATCCACCGGATCGCCGCCGAGATAAATCGTGCAAGTGGCGTTGTAAACGATACCGTCGGCATCGGTAAAAAAGCCCCCGACTACTATATGCGTAGCGGGTATCACCTCGCCGGTATCCTCGTTTCTCGCCAGCAAAGGCTTGTAGCACTGATAAGCCTCCGGAAGCGTACCTGCCGGATAGGAATATTCGGCAGGGTATTCCTTGTACCCCGGCTCGCGCAGGTTCTCGAACACGTAGAACGAAAGAGTCGCCTCGCCGCTCTGGTTGTAGATAATGTCCTGTGTAGGATCGAGCACTTCTTTCATGTCCTTAACGTCGTCGGCTTCTCCGTCGCCGTCCGGATCGAGGTCGCTTTGCGGCACGTCTCCGTCCGTAGCCGTCGGAGCGATGAAGGGAACGGCGGTAGCCATGTTGCACACCTCGTATTGCGTCAGGTTCAGCGACGGCAACCCGCCGACCGCCCCGTTCGCGGAGGAGATCTTGAACGAAAAATCGAACCGTGCCATCAACGCCTTCATCGCGATGACGACCTCGCCTCGCTCTTTCGTCAGGTCGACCTCGGTTTCCGATTTTCCCACCATCGGCATGCCCGATTCAGGCAGTTCCACAAGCGTTCGATAATCGACGGGCCGGTAGCGGAAATTCTCGAAAGCCTTCAGATCGGGTATTAGCTCCGGATAACCCTCGTCCGTCATCTTCCCGAATGTCCCCGGCTCCACGTTCGCCACCACGTACACGGTGGCACCGGATGCCTCGACGGCATCTGCGAAACCGTCGTTGTCTATAAGCAGCGTGGAAGTGCCCGTAGCGGTCTGGTATCCCTGAAACCGATGCTCTCCGTCCTGCTTCGCCGACAGGTACTCGCCGTTCGGCCCGAAAAGAAAGACGTGGAGCGTCTTGATTTCGCGCTCGGCCTCATTCTTCGGATCGGAGGCACGGGTAACGACGCTTTCGGGCGACATGCTCTCCGCCACGGCCGTCAGACGGAAATTCCCGTCATGCCCGAAGCCGCTCCGATCGGGGATCTCGTCTTTCGAACACCCCGCCAGACACAATGCCGCCGATACTGCGGCCGCCCATAAATGCCCGCAGACATAGTTCCGTATGCTCGTTTTGTTGTTCATATCCGCTCTTTTATTCGAAATCCAAATCGCTGTCGCCGCCATCCTCCCACACCTGATTGTTGTCCACCACGAAGTTCAGGACGAAAGCGTCTCCGATAAAATTCAGTTCCACGGTGTAGATCGTACCCGCCTGCGGGAAGAAGTCGGCCACGCTGCCGATATATCGGTTCGTGTGTACCTCGCCCATGAAGGTATAGTCCAGATATATCTCTATATCGCCCAAATACGGATTCGCAGTAGGATTGGACACCAGCATCAGCACTTTGTCTCCGAGGCGATCGGCCGATTGGTGGGCCAGCACCTTGACGTCATCCGTTTCGTCCGAACCGTCGAGGAAGGCAAACGTCCCGCGGAACGTCTCCTCCGGATAGGATTGCCCCTTGTCGATGTCGATTTTGACGGAACGGTGGAAGGTGCCTGCCAGCCGCAGCCCGTGAATGACTACGCCGTGCGTCTCGTTGTAATTGTTCGCCTTGAAGTTCAGGCCGACCAACATGTGATAGAACCGCAGGTTCACATGTCCGTCGCCGCGCGTTGCATCCATCGCAGCAGCAACCATCGCATCCGGTATCTCCTCCATCGTGCGCGGGGTCTCGACCTCACCGCCCTCGAAAGGCATGGAGAACGTCAGCGTGGGGGCGCCCATTCCCTCCGCAGTCTCGGGGGTAACGGCGAAATATCCGCCCTCATACGGATAGTAAGCGAAAAAACTGTAAAGGTAATCCCGCGGTTCGTACCAGCGTTGCTGCATGCCGGTATAGTAGCAGGCCGAACCGTTGTACTCGACTTCGGTTTTGTAGAACAGATGGGGCGTGCTTCGCGGGGCCTTGGCTTCCCACGAGTCCGTCCCCGTATTGGGGTCGAGGCCGGTGTTGTCGCCCTTCTGCGCCAGACAGTAGCCCAGCACCCCGAACGAGCCGCCTTCCGGGAACTCGTCCAAAGGCCCTCCGGCCGCCCGCGACGACAGACCGCCGCCCGATGAGACGTCCGGAATCCCGAAACGGATCGACTCGCCGGAAAGCACCGCAGGAGCCGTGTATTCCGACTTTTCGCAAGAGAGCGTCGCAACCGTCAGGGACAAAAGAAATATCGTCTTTATCTTCATAGGATGTATGCTGTTAAATTCCGAATATGCGCGGCAATCACTCCACCGTGATGCTGCCGCCCGAAGCGGAAATCCAAGGCACCACCTCCGGCCGCTCGAACAAGATGTATTCGCCGCCTATCGTGAAGGTGTAGCGGTAACTTCCGCCGGCCGCCCACGCGGCGAGGCCCGCTTCGGCAAGGTTTACGCTCTTCGTGAGGATGTCGGACGTGCTGCCCGCCTCGGTATACCGGTATCGGATCTCCAGCGTGAAAGCCTCGCCGACACTCTGCGGCAACAGCAGCAGGTCGTCCGTGAATACGGACTGTCCCGACGCCGTCAGCTTCAGTCCGGCGGTATTTTCGGCAAAAGGCGCATCGGCAGTCGTGGGCTCTCCGGGCGTCCACACTCCGTCCTCGCCGGGCCATACCGTGCAGCTGCCCCCTTTGGGCATCCCGAAAAGTTTCACCGAAACGATTTCGGCACTCACGCGCCCCGAAGCCGCCAGCGCGGGATCCACACGGCCTTCGATGCGTACCTGCGCAAGCAGATGGCGGAAGACGAAGGTTACGGGCCGTGCGGGCGGAGTGTATCGGAGGTCCGTTTCCTCCGCCGCCATCAGATCCGCGGACTGCGTGGCGTCGAAATCCGTAATTTCCATATACGGACTTCCTCCCGCACCCGTAACTTTCAACGCCGATTGCAGCTCATACGGATAGACGGCGTAAAAATCGTATGCGGCACCGTTTCTCCAGAATCGCAGGTTCGTGTATCCCCATTCGCCGTTCTCAAGGGTTACGGATTCCTGTTCCAGAATCAAGGACGGAACGCCCCCCGCAGGGGTTTCGCGGGCCCATACGGCAAAGCGGTCTTTCTCGGCGAACTCGGTTACCGCGGAGCGTGCGACGTTCGTCGAGAAGCCGATGGCCTCGTCCTGCGCGACGGTTCCCGCGCCGCTCTTCGAACAGCCGGACAATAGCAGCAGACCTGCCGCCAACGTTCGTGTCGTCGATATATTACGATTTTTCCACATAGTCTTCGTTCGGTTCAGCTCTTCATGCGACCGGAAAGGGACCGTTCCCGGCGAGCCGGAAACAATCCGGATTTGCCCGGAAGGTTGCCGAGGCGCGAAAACGAACATTCAACCCCGTCCGGTCAATAACCGGAACCCGTCTTACGGCGGTTCCGAAGGTCGTGTTTTTATTCTTCCGACACTGGTATTTCTAATTCTACATCATCCTTACTCGGCGTCCATTTGTCGACACTCGGCTCTTCGAACTCGATATATTCCAAATTGACGCTCTCAGGCGTGATCGTGGCGACGTAGTTATAACGATAGCCTTTCGCCCACGCTGTGGTCGTCTCGTTTGGAAGATTGACCGAAATTTTGTCCTTGGAGGCAATAATTTGGCCGTTTTGATCCTTGACCTCCACATCGAAGGTAACGCTGACCGTTCCGACAGACTGAGGAATGACGACGATTCCGTCGCTACTGCCCGCGGCCGAGATCTGCAACTGATCTGTAAGAGCGAAAGTACCATTTCCTGTCGCCGTGTCCCAGTCGCCTCCGAAATTCTCGTCTCCTGTACCGGTTATAGTGTTACCGGTAAATGTCGCCTGCGTTGCGATACCTGTTACCTGAATGTCGCTGACGTTAACTTCGGAGGTCTTATCGAACCCGTTTTTGAAAGTAAACTGAACATTCGAGAGCAGATGCTTGAAAATAAGAGCAATGGGCTCATTGCTCTCTGCCTGTCCATTTTGGGTATAGGCCGCATAAAGCAGATCCTCCTGATTGTTTTGATCGGAAGTGTACGTAAAAGTAAGGTAGCCGTTATCGTTCAGCCCCTCGGCCGATACTGCATTCTCCGGGGCATAGGCGGCGAAAGTGTACGTCGCGCCATCGATCCACGGGCGCTGTCCTCCTTCGTAAGTCCAAACATTCTCCCCGCCTCCCTCGGTAACTTTGTCGTTGGTGAATACCGTCACCGTGGATGCATCATCTTTGGTGTATTGCCCGTACACCCAAAATTCGGACAGGTCATCGATCTCTGTGAAGGCACGGGTCTCGGTGGAATATCCGATGTAAGCCCCGTCGAAACGGATGCCGGCTGTCTCGGGCCTCTCGACCGTCTCGGTCTTGCTGCAACTTGCCAGAATCGCTGCGACTCCGGCAATCAAAAGAAAATTCCTTCTCATCTTTTTCGCTTTTAATAATGGTTTGTTGTATGAAAAACGTACTTATCCGTAATCTTCTCATCGGTCCCGTCTCAGTCCAACGGCAACACGATATCTTCGCAATCGCCCCAGCCGTCGATATCCACATCGAATCCGCCGCCGCCTTCGGCCTCGTCGTCCGTGATAACGAGTCCCGAGACCGCGATGACGCCGCCGCGGGGCTGCGAGGCCACCTGATCGGTTACGTCGAACTCGAAGATTTTGACTTTTCCGTTCTTGAGCCTCACCTCCAGATTCAATCCGTACTTGCGCTCCGAACGTCGTCCCCGATACTCTTCGGGGCTGAAATCCGGAACTCCGAACGACGCGACGCGCGCTTCCGGCCCGAACTCTTTCAACTCGCAATCGTAGAGGATCGTCGCGGCCTCCCCGCCCGTCCGGCCGTCCCGCAGGTAAACCGCCTCGGCCATACCGGCGAGCGCTCCCCGCGCCAATGCCACGTGCTCCAGTCCCGCATCGAACTCGTAGCGCACCAAATAAGTATAGACCAGCGGTTGCAAATACGCCGCGAGCGCTACGGGGGCCGAAGTTTGCGCGGCCTCGTGCTTTTCGATCCACTCCCCGTAGAGCATGTCGGGGGCATTGACCGTCCGTTCGCCGCCATGCGTCTGGCTATATGAGGAACGGGTGCGCGTGCGGGTGGTGGCCGAAGCCGTGGCCCACGAATCCATCTCGCTGAAGACGATATAACGGGTGTCGTCGTTGCAGAACAACAGCGACTTCGGTCCCTCGCTCATCGGCAGCAGCCCGCCCTCCGCGGGCAGGTGGCGTTCCGAGCGCGTCCCGTCCGCGTTATAGACGAAAGCGGCGATGCCGGAGGCCGGCTCGGGACAGAGCGCTTCGTACGCGCAGCAAAAGACCTCTTCCGCCCAGTTGTCGTCCCAGTCCATGCCGTAGTCCCGCTCCCAGACGCACTCCCAATCGGGCCGCACCTCGACACGCACGTTCAGCCCGTGCAGTTCGTGGTCGTAGCACAAATCCTTGCGGCAGCCGCACAGCAGCGCTCCGAGACACAGCAGCAGCCCGCCTTCGTATAGATACCGGCTCATCGCGCACCTCCTTTCTTATTTACATTCCACAGCCGCCAAACGAGAGCGAATTTGAGTTTGACAGGACCGAAGTAGTTCGTGCGGCTGGTTTGCTGATAGACATAATGCCCGTCGACGGGCAGGTACTCTTCGTATTCCGTATGCAGGTAACCGATTCCGATCCCGGCTTCCAGCGAGAGACGGCGCCCGATGGGGAACATGTAGCCGTAGCTCAGGCCCGCCATGACCGCTTCGCCCTGATAACCGCGGCCCCCGTTTTCCAGATCGTACCAGCTGCCGCCCGCAAAAGCGCCTATGTAATGCCCGTGCCACGGCTTTTTCGTCCCGAACCAATAGCGGGCCTCGGGACTGATCGTAGCGATCTGGTAATATTTGTGTTTCGAGTTTTCAGACCACCAAGCGACCTCGCCCTCCAGATTGACCGACCAGCGGTCGTCGATGCGGTACTCCACCTCCAGCGAAGGCATCAAAATCGCGTCGTAAAGCAGGTTGGTCTTCAGGGCCAGCCGTTGCAGCGGTTCCCGCTCCTCGGCCTCCGGCCCCGAGGCGGCCGGCACACTGCCGGGGAGGGGACCGGACGCCGGAACCGGTTTCCGCGCGAACGCAACGGCAGGGGACACGGCGGGAACGACAGGCGGCAGCTTCTCCTGCGGCAGCGAATCGACCGTGCAGACCACTCCGATTCTCGAATTGCGCAACTGGGGAAAGAAACGCTCCTTCAGGAAACGGTAGGCCGCGCCGCCCTTCAGATCCATCAGTCGTTTTTTCCGTCCGTCGACGATCCGGCCCTGACCGTCGTAGATCCAAAGGGGGATGTTTCTCAGAATGTCCAGCACCTCTTCCCGGGCCGGAACGAAGGGCGCCGTCTCGACCATTGCGGCCAGTGTGCGCCAGTCGACCCCGTCGGCCCGCACGGTAATCAGCGAATCGGGAATCGCCGTGCGGGTGCGGATGTACGTCAGGACGTTTTGCGCACGCTTGCGGCTCAACCGGAGATTGGCCCCGTGCAGTCCGTCCGGCGACGCATTGCCTTCTATCGAAACGGACAGCAGCTTCTTAGTCGTGTCGGACGAGAGCGCCTGCAACCGTTCGACGAGTTCATCGAGCGTGCGGCGATTGTCATGCAGCGAAAGATCGAGGGTGGAATAGCCATGCCGGAAATAGACCTGCACCGAATCCGCGACGGGACGGGCCTTCACGGAGCCGCCGCAAAGGAGGATCAGGAACAATACGTATATATTCCGAAACTTCATATCGTATTCAATTCATAATCCGACACGGTACCCGCAGGTAATGGACCGACATGAATCGACATACGATGACACCCATTTATCGAACGGATACGTTACGGTTTATTCGTTCCTTAAATAAGTATATAGGAAAAAGGAAGGTATAATCCGAAAAAGGTCAGGAAAAAAGGTGTCGCTAAAAGGTTGAATTATAATTTTTTTAGAAATATTTTTGACAGATAAATAAAAACTCGTTACATTTGTGCGTAAAAACCAACGATTTAACCAACATATAATCGGTCGTTCCGGCCGGGTTTCGGACCGAAGGCACCGTAAAACCGTCGCATGCCGAGGCTTCCGGCCGCTGTGCGGTTCGAGCGTTTTGTCATGCACCGCATCTGCGAATCGCATGCAGAGGGCTCCGGCGAGGGGGGAGGGCAGGCAACCGTCCGAAGCCTCCTCGCCCGGCGACGGGCGGTTCGAAACATTCATCCGGGAAGCCGGTTCGCCGCCCGCCGTTTCCGCCACGGGCACTGCGGCATACGAGCCGCCTCGCAGACGGTTGTTGCCGGACGATCGCGGACCGGCGGCCTATCCGTCGCATCGGCCGACACGCAGCGCATTCGGCCCTATTCGGGCCCGTTCGAAATCGCCCCTTTCAGGGCAGGCGGTGTTCCACGCCCCGAAATGCGGGCGAGGCTGCGGCGAAACGGATTGCCGGCGGAAATCCCCATCCCGACGCCGTTCGCGGTCCTTACCCGACTGTCGGAAAACGATAAAAGAGGCTGTCCGCGACTTGGCGGACAGCCTCTTTTTCATACGACAGCGGCTTCTATGCCTCTGCGGACGACTCCAGCGCAAGCAGCGGAATGAAGAGGAAAAGCCCGAAGAGCACGATGCCCGCCATCCGGAGCAGCCGCTTGCCCGGCGGCATGCGGCGGCGCAATACGGCATATACCGCGGCCAACAGCGCCCCGAGCCCGAAAGCGAGACAGGAGAAGTCTCCCAAACGCGGTTTCACATATCCGTCGAGCGGCGAGGTGAACGAAAGGCTGAACGGGAAAAGATATTCCGCACGCCGCTCCCACGCTTCGGGAGCCGATTCGGGTGCGTATGCGTCGACACGCGAGTAATCGCGTGCATTCACGGCCACGAGCCGTTCGGTGCCGAGGCCCTGCAAGATCACCGTCCAGTAGAACATGTCGCCGACGATCATCATCCCCTCCTGCGCGGGGTCGAACGTCCCCACGGGCAGTTCGTGCAGCGAATAGTCCCCGGTTTCGAGGGCATAGAAACGATCGTCCTTGTCGACCAGAAAACCGAACAGCCGGCGATCGGCAAACTCCGTAACGAAAATACGACGGATCTCCAACGAGGGGGATATGTCCGTGCGGCGGACGAACGGGCGGCCCCGAACCTGCTTGAGGTGATAGACCTTAAACTCATTGTCCGCAATAAAATACCCGTTGTCATACTCCTTGCGGGTCGATGCGTTGCCGGCGACCACGCGGGCGGGGAACGCGAAACCCTCGTCCCGCATGGCGCGGGTGAAGGCATCGCTCTTCTCGCGGTCGAGGGTATTGGTCTCCATATCCACGAATTCGATCCCTTCACCCGTGATGCGGAACACGTCGGTCGGGGATTTGAAATCGACCCGGGCGGGCCTCGATTCCAGCAGTTGGTAGAGCCCGGGGCTGCGGCGGTTGATCTCGGAAGGAGAAGTGCGGAAGATGAAGCCCGAACGCTCGGCGTCGCCGACATCGACCGCAACGCCCTCGATCTGCGACGGGAAGCGCCCCTCGGAGGCGAGCTGGCGGTAGTAGAACATCGGAAGGATGCTGTCGAACTGTCGCTCGGTGTAGGTATTGCCCTTGAAATCGCGTCCGACGACCTTGCCCTCGGCGTCGTACGAAATCGACGCGAAGCTGTGCGTTATGCAACTGTAAAGCGTGAACGGCGACCATGCGGGCGAAGCGAAAAGGAACGTGTAGAACCACGGCAGCAGCCATGCCAGCAACAACACGGAAACGAGGAGCACGCCGGTCTTGATAGTCTTTATCATAAGTCTGTTGTTTTCGTTTAATCCTGACATCCCTGTTTGAACCGATGCACCGAGAGCAGAGGGAAAAACAGTACGCACAGCAGGAGCGCACAGAGCCACGGCAGCATGCCGTCGTAAGCCTGCGGCGACTCCGAGAGGAAGAAGATGCGGCAGACGCCTGCGGCAACCAGCATGTCGGCGATACGCCGCCGCCACGTCGGTTCGAGGCACACCCAAGCCGTGAGCGGATAAAGCGTCAGTCCGGCCAGATACCACGGCAGCGCCGTCAGCAGGATGCGGGCGACGAGTTCGGGAGCCAGCACGGCGCGAAAGTACGCCCACAGGGCGAACGTCTGCGCCGCGTACAGCACGACGAGCGCCGCGAGTCCGGTGCCGGTCATGAGCAGGATCATCCTCCGCTGCGGGAAAGGCAGATGAAGGGTGAGCTTCAGGCGTTTCTGGGCCATCTCGGGGACGAACTGCACCAGCGCCGTGAGGATTCCCAGCAGCACGGGCAGGTATTGGAGGAGGTCGATCAGTACGACCTCCTTTTCGAGCATGACCTGCCAGATGTGTGCGGCGCCCTTGAACGTTATCACGCGCTGGACGCGCAGCAGGGCGTAGGCGGTGAATCCGGCGAGGAACAGCGCCGCCACGAAGCAGAACCAGCGCATCTTGATCCACTCTTTGTAAAATATGGCTTTTATCATAACGTCGTGGTTTAATATTTTCCGGTCAGCCCGATAAAGGCATCTTCGAGGTTCATCGTTTCGGCTTTCAAATCGCCGCAGGCGATCCCGGCACGTTCGAGCACGCCCCGCACCGTCGCGGGCGAATCGAACGAATAGAGCTCGGCACGCCCGTTCAGCACGGCGGGATGGTAGATGCCCGCGCCGGCGGGAAGATTCATGCTCCCCTGCGGGGCTGCGAAGGTATAACGCCGGAAGGTGGCGAGCAGCTCCGAGACAGGCATCTGCACGAGGATGCTCCCGTAGTCCATGACGATGCAGTCGTCGACGAGCTTCTCCATGTCCTGAACGATGTGCGAGGTGAGGAATACGGTCTTCTCCTCGCTCTGGGCATACTCGCGCAGATATTCCACGAACAGGCGCCGGTAGCCGGGGTCGAGCCCCATCGAGAAGTCGTCGAGCACGAGCAGTTCGGCGTCCTGCGCCAGAATCAGCCCCAGCGCCACCTGCGAACGCTGACCGCAGGACATGCGCGAGATGCGCTGTCCCGGCGCCACCCGGAGCTTCTCCATCAGGCCGTAGTAGGCGTCGCGGTTCCAGCGCGGATAGAACCGCGAATAAAACCGCTCGATCTGCTCGATGGTCATGAAGGCATACTGCACATGCCCCTCGATGAGCAGCGCGATGCGCGCACGTGTCGCGGGACGCATCGTGCGGATGTCCTCGCCGAAGATCAGGCACTCCCCGCTGCGGGGCTGCAGATAGCCGCTCAGGATGTTGATCGTGGTGGTTTTCCCGGTGCCGTTCTTCCCCAAAAGTCCGAGGATCCGCCCGCGCGGAACCTCGAAACTCAGGTCTTTATAGATCAGCCGCTCCCCATAATAATGGGTCAGGCTGCGGCATTCGATTACGGAATCCGTCATGCAGGAATCAGTTCTTGAGCGACGGCGAGGTCTCGGGGATGAAATCCGCGGTCGAATCGTTCGTATCCATGTAATAGGGCGAGGAGGTCGTGCTCACGCTCTTGCGGCGGACGCTCTTGCCGAAGCGGGTCTCGTCGCCGTCGATCTTGCCGCAGTAGGTCCAGCCCGCATCGAGCAGCGGCGAAGTAACGATCCATGCGAACGACTCCTCGATCGACAGGTTCACCGCGTCGATGATCCACGAATTGGGAACTTTCCAATAGTCGTCGCTCATGGGGAATGTGCCGTAGTCGGGAACGACCATCTCGTACTCGACCGTATAGGCATAATCCGAAGCGAAACTCTCGGCGGTTACGCCTTCCCCCAGACGGCCGATCGCATACGTATAGAAACCGCGGTTGTGCCACGTCCAGAAATCGTCGGCGAAAAGCGTCGTTACGTTGGGTACGTCGGGGTTGTCCATATCTTCGTCATCGAGCGTGTTGAAATACTCGAACGTCGCCCCCGAGAGGTCGAGCGACAGCGAGTTGAACTCGGTGTGGTCGATGGCCGTGTCGGCGATGACGACCGAAGCTCCCGGAGCTACGGGGTAATCCGTACCCGAACCGGGCAGAATGAGACCGCTGTCGACGGAGAAGTAGTCCGACATGATGTCGGGCGTGTAATCGTATTTTTCGACGGTCATGAAGGCCGACTTGAAGATCACCAGTCCGTCGGCATAGAGCGTCCGGTCGGAGTTGTTGGTGATCTTCATATACTGGTCGCCGTAGTAGGGCATACCCTCGGGGGTCTCGGTGCCGGTGTAGAAGATCTCCTCGATCACGAAATCGTCGGATTTCATGGCGGCGACGGTTGTCTCGATGGTCAGCACGTCCGACGCAGCCGACACGGCGACCCCTTCGCGCGATGCTTCGATGTCGCGTTCGGCCGTATTGCCGTCGAGCGTATAGGCGATCTGTCCCGACACGGCGATGTTGTACGTCCCCTCTTCGAGGGTTGCGACGACCTCGTAAGCGCCGGTCTCCGCCTCCGTAAATTCGGTAATGCGGACTTCATCGCCCGTTTCGACCCGGGTGAAGGCACAATCGACGGAAGTCAGTTTCGGATCGGTCAGACTGATCGGCATGTTCAGCCGGAGGGTGAAATCCACGGGTACGACCTCGGTTTCGGGTTCGTCGTCTGCGCACGACACGGCGCCCGACAGCATGCCCGAGACCGCAAGTGCATAGAAAAGATGTTTGATACTCATAGGTTAAAAAATTATGTAAGTGAATGATATTCGTTTCAAAACGCGATGCCGCAGACGATGCGCGCCCGGTGCGCCGAGGTGCTGTCGCCGTACAGTTCGCCCCCGTAATCCGCTGCGAGAAAGAGCGAGATCCGACGCCGCAGCGCATAATCGGTCCGCAAGCCCAGATGGAATGCGGCGGCATCCTGCCGCCGGCGGTCGTAGTCGTGCCGCACCATGCCGACGAGCGGCGCGGCGAGGTCGGCGACGGGAAGGGTCAGTCCGGATTTCAGGCAGGCGACATATCCGCCGCCTATTTCGAAGCGGAACGACAGGCGCCGCCGCTGGAGCGCATAGCGGAAATCCGCACCGCCGCCGGCCTGCGTCAGTTCCATGTTCTGAGCAGGATAGAGGTAGTCCGACGTCCGATGCAGGTACGCGGCCCACGGGCAGAGGTACCACGCACGGTCGGCCGTCTCGACGCCGACTACGGCCTCGGCGCATCCCGTGAGGCTGCCGTATTCGAACAGCGTGAGAAAGCCCAGCGTCTCGCTTCCCTGCGACGAATTGTTGTCGTCCACGATGCCTTCGTCCCCGCGGCGGTAGTCGTAACGCACCTTCAGGGCGACACCCCAGTGCAGGCCGTCTCCCGTATCCCTCAGCCAAGCGGCTTCGGCACGGAACGCCTGCGGAACGACCTTCTGCAAAACCAGATCGGCACTGCCGGGCAGCTCCTTTTCGATCCGCAGGTATTCGTATCCAGCCACGAGGTGCAACCCCACGCGCTCCGCATCGGGCACCAGCGCGAGCGTCATACCGCAGCCGTTGCCCCGATAACGGGCTTGGGAATTGGCGTTGCCCTCGAATCCGGCATAGTGCGACCCGAGCCCCGAGAGGTGGTAAACGCCTTTCTCCCCGGCGGAATGGGCATACTGGATCTTTTCGCCCGACTGCTTGTAGACGCGCAGCGAGGCCGAAAGCCCCAGACGGTATTTCCCGATCCGCACGGAGCCGCCGGCACCCGCGTCGATGTCGATGGCGACGTTGCGGATGCGGGGATCGTGATCGCGGTATTCGTGCAGAGCCCGGGCATCGGCTTCCAGCGCCCAAGTGCATCTGCCGCTGCGATGCCCGTAACCGCCGCCGAAGACGTACTCCTCGGAGGCGAGGTCGCCGCCGATGGAGTCGGCGACGACATAGGGGAAAACCACGTCGTAGTCCGACGAGACGTTCCACACGACGTTGCGCACCGTGCCGCGCCGATAGCCGGCATTGCCCCAGACGGTACTCTTGTCGGAGAGATGCTCGTAGCTCTCGGCCGAGAAGCGTCCGAAATCGTCGCCGTCGCCCTTCTGCTGTTCGAAGGCCGTCTCCTCGCGCCGCATTTCATAGCCGACCGATATTTCGGAAAGCGAGCCGACGAAGGCTTCGCTGCGAAGTGCCGGAGCGGCATAAGCCGCAGCCGCGAGCGCCGCCACGGGCGAAGCATGTTCGCGCTGGGTGCGGAACAGCGAGACGGAATCGGCCGGCTGCGTAAAGGCGGCGACGGCATCCGTCATTCCGGCCGCAGAGAGCAGCAAGATGCACAGGAGTCTTCTCATCGTTCGGCGGCGTCCGCACCTGCGGACGCGGAGTTTTCGTACCAGAGCAAATCGATGCGAACGGTTTCCCGATCGTCGAGCAGCGCCGCACGTGTATCGGCCGTTACCTGCCGCATGTACGATTCGCCGGTGGATTTGACAATATATTCGACAGTGCTGCCGCTGCCGATTCCGATCGAATAGATTCCCTTTTGCAGGCGCACCGAGAGCACTCCGTCGCGGAAGTCGGACGAGGCGATCGACCGTCTCGTGTTGGCGTTGGTGAAGACCGCCGTAGCCTGCAAGCGCACCATTTGCAGGGAATCGGGCAGCTGGACCGCGAGCGTCGCATCGGTAAACAGAGCCTCCGTATCCTTTTCCACGCAAGAACAGAGCACGGCGCCGCACGACAGGAGGGTTAAAAACATTCGCTTCATAGCGTCATAATCTGAAATTGACCTCCATGCCGAAATAGGGCGAAGCATGACGACGCACGCGCACGCCGTCGACCACATAGCTCGGCATGTAATTGAACATCTGCGTAACGAACATGGCCGCCATCACCTTCTCGCGGAAAAGTTTTTTGGTAACTTTCAGGTTGGTAGTCATGTAGAAAGGCACGTTTTCCCACCGGTAAGCCGCCTCGTTGTAGGAGCGGATGAGCCATTTGAGCAAAGGATCGGCGGCCGACTCGTCCGTATAGGCATGGACCGCTCCGTCGGGGCCGAAATAAGCGAACGGGCGGCTGCTTTTGAAACCGTTGTACTGCCGGTAATGCCACCGGCACTGGAACGTGAACGAAAAGCCCAGCCCCAGACGGGGTATGTCGGTGTCAATCATGAAATTGGTGTGCCACATCTCCCGTATATAATTTCCGTCGGAAGCATAGATTCCGGTGTAGACCAGCGACTTGCCGTTGATGACCGTCTCGGGGTTGTAATATACCGGATCGCTGTTGTCGTATTCGGTGCGGAACCATGCGCCCGTGATCGTCAGGCGGGTGCGCAGCGACTCGATACGCTGCGAGGAAAAGGTGAACTCGACGCCCCGCTTGCGGGTACGGCTGCCGTTCGTAACAGTCGCCGACGCACGCACCAACGTATCGATCGTATAGGGCATGCCGTCGAGCGAAGGAGGGCCCGTAAGCTGCGTGTCGTCCACTCCGCTGTAATCGTACTGCTTGCGGGTGTAGCTCGCATAGCGGTTCGCCGTGCGGAAGCCCGACTCCATATCCTCCTCGAAATAGGTGAACGACAATCGGTTGCCATCCAGTGTGATGTCGCCGCGCACCTCCCATTTGAAATTGCGCGCCGCACCGAGCGAATAGTTCGTCGGATCGACGACATAAGTTACCATGTTGATGCGGCGGAAGGCGGGATCGGAGTGGTAGTAATTGAGCTGCTGGAAATCGTAGTAGAGCGGGGCGGGGTAGAGCTGGCTCATGGTCGGGGTTTTCGTGTGCCATCCCACGCCGCCCGAAACGGCGGTCTCCAGCGTGCGGCGGCCGAGCTTCGCCGCCGGGAAGGAGAAGCGCACGTTCGCACGGGGATCGAAATAGAATCGCCCCCGCAAGGCATATGCTTCGGAGAGGTTGAGCATGGTCGTAACGCGCACGCCGGCCATCACGTCGAGCCGCGAGCGGCCGAGCTTGACCGACGTGTCGTCCTCGACGAACAGACCGAGATCGTGCTGCGCCGGAATATCGCTGTATGCGCGCGGCCGCGTCGAAGCGTCGGACGAGAGAGGCCGCAGCATGTCGTAGACCTGTCCGCGCCCGAGATTTTTGTCCAGCGACCAGTCGGCACCCGCGATGATCGTGCTGCTGGTCGTGGCGCTCTCGATCCCGAACTTCGCCACAGCCTTGGCATAGGCGTTCAGGGGTTGTCCGTCGACCGTCAGATCGGCGATGTAGCTGGGTTCGAGAAACTGGGCGTCGTGCTCGCCCGGGGAGAGACTGTTGGGCACGGCCGTCGGGCGCGTAACCTGACAGAACTTGCGCCGTTCGATACGGTCGCGGGAGTAATCGACCGAAGCGACGACCTCCAAGGCGCGGAAGAATCCGTCGTCCTTCGACATATAGTCGAAATCGGCGCTCAGAGCGAAGCGGTTGTATTCGGATTTGAATTCGTCGAGGTTGCCGTTGTTGCTCTCGGGATCGACCTTGCGGTTGTCGAACGATCCGGTATAATCGAGATTGGTCCCCAGTGCGATCGTATGGCCGGAAAAGCCGTCCCATGTCTTGTGGACACGCAGCGACCCGGTCAGACGCTTGTAGTTTTCGAGTTTGTTGCGGGGGTCGGCCTTCGAATCGAGCAGGTCGGCGCCGAGGTTGACCGTAAGGCGGCGGTCGGGAATCTCGAATCCCTTGCCCAGATAGAACAATTTGCTGTCCATATCGGCCTTGAAACGGGCTGCGAGTGCATTTCCGCCCCGTTTGCGCTCGATCTTGACCAGTCCGCTGGTCAGATCGCCGTACTCGACCGAGGGGATGCCGCGGACGATCTCGACATGCCGGATCTCGTCGGTCGAAATCGACCGCATGTCGACACCTTTATTTATAAAGGTCTTGCGTTCGAGCAGCTGGTCGATCCCGGGAACGTACTGCATGTTGGCGTCGTTGCGCACGGGTGCGCCGTCGATGACGAAGGAGGTGCCGAGCGACGAGGTGGCGTAATCGTCGTCCGAAACGCCGATCTCGCGCAGGTGAATCGTATTGGGTTCCGACAGCTGCGGCGAAGAAGAGGAACCGCCCGGAAGCAGCGCCAGCAGGTCGGCGAAACTCGACGGCTGGATGTGCTCCATCGCCTTGCGGTCGATCGTCGAAGAACTGGTGCCGCCCTTCGATTCGGAGGCCGTAACGACGACGTCGCGGATGGCGAAGGCGAACGCACGCAGCCGCACCTCATAGTGCGACGGTCCTTCACCGGCGGATTCGACCGTCATATGCCGGGTCTCATATCCGACATATGCGATGCTCGCATCGTACAGGCCGGCCGGAAGCGCGAAGGTGCATTTTCCGGTAAAGTCGGTCGTCGCGGCATGTATCTTGCCGCTGCCGCGAGCTTTCAGCTCGACTGTGGCGTATGCCAGAGGTTCCGACAGGGTGTCCGTAACCTCGAACTCGATCTCGATGCCCGCAGCGGGCTGGCCGTATGCCGGAGACGCCAGCAATGCCATACCGAAAAAATATGTCAGACAACGCAAGAATCGCATCACAATTTCCATTCGCAAAGCGAGACAAAGGTAGGCACGACGCACAAACGGAGCAATCGTCAGTTTTAGGTATATTTCCGGTCCAATCCGTCGGCAACCATGCACCGATGCGGCCCCCATATACCGAAAACAGGGGACGACGGGGCGCAAAAGCAGCATCCGGACGGAAAAGAGCGGATGCGGAATCCCGCACGCGAGGGGAGGAGCCGTATGCGGCCGCACTGCCGACGGGAGGGAAATCGGATGCGAAAAAGGGCTGTCTTACACGTTTTAGACAGCCCTTTTTCATCCATACTGTATTCGGGAACTTTTCCGAATACGCAATTCCCAGAGGGTTGAAAATACTTGTTGGACAACCCTTATTCAATCGTACCGCCATTCCGGAGTTTGTCCGAACAGGCAATGCCCGAAGGGTAAAAAACTTGCCGGACAGCCTCTCCCGCTCACGGACGGCCGCTCCGTCTGCGCTGCGCCCGGTCCTTGCGGCGGCACTCTTTTTCGTCCAGCACCTTCCTGACGTCCTCGTGCTCGTCGCGGAACTTGGCGAACGTGTCCCGCGAGATGCCGAAACGCCTGCATATATCGCCGATCGAGCGGTCGCGTTTCAACATGTCGACGATGATATGCCGGTTGTCGAGCAGGATGTTCCTCTTCGTATAGCTGCCTTTCTTTCGTCCGAGCACGGCCCCTTCGGCCTTTCTCAGGGCAAGAGCCTCTTTCGTCCGCATCGAAATCAGGCTGTGTTCGATTTCCGCCACCAATCCGAAGGCGAAGCAGAGCACTTTGCTGTTGATGGTATTGTCGAACGAATACCCCTCTTTGGTCGTGTAGAGGTTGATGCCCTTCTCCAGACACTTGCCCATGATGGCCATAATGTCCGTCAACGTCCGGCTCAGGCGCGACACCTCCGTGATAATGAGCGTATCGCCGTATTTCATGCGCTGCAACAGACCGCCGAGCTTGCGGTCGCTGCGTTTTTTCTTGCCGCTGACGACTTCCGTTACCCAATGGCTGACGAAAAGATTTCTACTGTCGGCGAAACGCCGGATTTCATCCTCTTGGTTAGCCAAGTGCTGTTTGCTGGTGCTAACTCTCAAATAGCCTACGATCATACTTATTTAACTATTTTACGGAAGCTGCATTGCCCCCGTTTTCACCGAGTAATATTAAGGCATTATAGCAGCAAACAGCGTATTTCAGAACAATAATGGTGCAAATGTATGAAAGAAATAGGTCGTTCTATGGCAGAATACGAAGAGCAGACATGGAAATCGGCTTCCGAGGCTGTTCTTTCCCCTGCCTGCAAAGGCTGCTCGACACACCGCACCGACGGACGGCGATCCATGCGCGGGTTCATCGACACGGATTGCAGCGAGACGGGGCGGAGCGCAATGCAGCGGCAGGCCCCGTTCGGAAGCGCCGAAAATTTTTTCGTTCTTTAGCCGCTTGTTTGCAGAACCATAGCCCGACGACGCTCTTCCGAAGGGTCGGCATGCCCTTTTATGGCATCAATGATGTATGTGAACATACGCCCGTAAGGTCGAATGATCGCACGTTCCGACGGCTAACGAGGCGATACAAACGATTACGGTTCAACCGATTTTTTCACTAAATCAACTAAATTTACAAAACTGCCATGAAAAAACAGTACTTTTCCGCCGCACTCGCAGCGACTTTGCTTTTCGCAGGCTTCGGCTTCACGGCCTGCGACGACGATGACGACAATGTCGCTCCCGGGACCCGGCCGACGATCAAATTCGAAAACGTAGTCGCCACGAAAAATTACGTTCAGAGCGGCAGCTTCGACGCCGTGAACCCCGGTGCCAGCACGACCTTCACGTTCCACGCCGCCAAGGGCGAGCGCCTGATGCTCGCGTCCATGTACGGTTATTCGAACGACCTTTTCTTCGCACCCGAAAATCCGGGCATCCGGCTCTTCGACGATTCGGGCGTTCCGTACACGGGCGTCATTGCCGATGCCGTGAAACTCTGGGACAACGGTACACGTGTCAACGAACAGCCCGGGCCGGATGTCAACCATCCGGGAGTGGCTCAGGCGGGCGTCGTAACCGAAGTCAACGGCACGGACGCGGAGGGGCACAGCTACCTGCCTGCCTCCAGCCTGTTTCAGGTGAGCCTGAGCTTCGATGCCGTGCAGTCGCTCTTCACCTGCACGATCACGAACATCTCGGAAGGCACGGCCAATGAGACCCCCTTCTCGGCCGGCGTCTACGTCGTATCGAACATTCTCGACGACAAGCTCGTGATGGACGAACCCTTCTTCAGCGCCGGTCAGAAATCGGGCGCCGAGCTGACCAAGCTGGCCGAGGAGGGCGATGTCGATCCGCTCAAGACGCTCGTAACGAGCCAGACCGGGATCATAACCACCCTTATGAGCGCCATCGTCGTCGTGTATACGGGCGACACCAACCCCATCTACACACTCGGCGAAAAGGATGCGCAGCTCGGTCTGTCGGCACTCGCACAGCGCGGCGACCCCGCGCCCTTGCAGGCTTCGCTGGAAAAAGTACCGCAGGTCCGCAAGATCTACGTCATCAAACAGACCGTGCAACCCAAGGAGAGCATGGAGTGCACGTACGAAGCGGCAGCCAACGAGAAAATCGCTTTCGCCACCATGTTCGGCTATTCGAACGACTGGTTCTTCGCCAACAACGCGGAACTTCCCGCGCTGACCAAAGGCGACGTTACGAGCAAGACGGTGCTGCTGGACGACGGCACGGCCGTGAGCCAATACCCGGGAGCCGGCAATGCGCAATCCATCTTCGACGGGACGGTGATGCCCGAAGACGAAGCGATCAGCGTCGTGGGCGACACGTTCCCGGTACCGTCCGTGGACCAGATCGTGAAGATTACGATCTACTGAGGCCGGACACCGTACCGACCGCAGCCGGAGCCGCACGACGCGCTCCGGTTTTTTTTGCCGCGCACGACGCACGAGGACACGCACGGTAGCGCATACAGCCGCCGCAGCGACGCAAGCGGCATATTTTTTGCCTCCGTACGGTCGTATCAAAACTTTTCGAGCTATGTCGATTCTTCGTTCACAAGAGGGTAAAGGTACCGTCGCCGTCGAAAAACAGACGGCGAAAATTCCTTCGATCGTTTATTTCGCCGCGGGGATGATTCCTCTGGCGGCCTCCGCGTGTCTGATGCACCGCAAACGTCCGCATGCAGCGCTGGCGGTGGGGCAATGGGCGGCACCTCTGCTGATTATGGGGCTGTACAACAAACTGGTCAAAACAGAAGGCCACGACTGACGGCCGCACCGGCGGAGAAGGGGGGGGGAGGTGTCGACGAAGACACCTCCCCCTTCCACGTGTGCCGGAACCGGCAAAATACGAAGCACCGGGCTCACGGCGAAGGGAGTGTGCCTGCCGTGCGATTCCGGGCCGCGATACCGGAAATACTGAAGCGGTCTCCCGTCATGGCACGCGCCGGTCCTTTTCCCGGAGCAAGGCGAAGGAGCCGACGTCCGGACGGCCGCACCGGCGACACGTTTTTCTACCGCGCGAAGAGTTCGCCCCGCCTTCCGCTCCTTAGGGAAACGCATGTCCGGAAAAGACACCGAACGGCGGTACGAACAAAAAGAGGCTGTCCGACAACATTCGGACAGCCTCTTTTTCGGTCGAGCCGTGAGAAAGGAAATGCACCGTCTGCTGCTTTTCGCATACCTTCGTGCCGGACGTTCCCGCAGCTCGCGGAGCGGGGCGGCGCACCCTTTCGCGGCGAAGCGCGCCGGCGCTGCGGCGAAAGACGCCTGCGGACCGCTACATGCCGGTGCCGTTCATCGCAAGAATATAGGCGTTGAGATAGGTGGCGAAAGCCAGCCAACAGAGATAGGGTGCGAACAACCAAGCGGCACCGGTACGCACCTTCGCGCTGCGCACTGCATACAGCAGCGCCAACGCATCGAGCACCACGATGTCGATCATGCCCAACAGCGGGCTGCGGCACACGAAAAACAGGATGCTCCACAGGAAATTGAACCCCAACTGGAAAAACCAAATCGTCATCACGCCTTTGCGCGCATGCGCACCGGAGTTCAGCACCAGACCTGCGGAGATGCCCATGCAGAGATAAATGATGCTCCATGCGATCGGAAAGACGACGTCCGGGGGTGTCAAAGCCGGCTTTATCAGATAGGGATACCAATATTCGATCGAATCGCTCTGCAACCATCCCGCAAGCCCGCCCAGCACGAAGCAGAGGAGCGTCGGGAGAATATATGCCATCGCTTTTTTCATGGTTCGGACGTTTTTAAGTGCGACGTTGCAAAATCGGTGCCCGATTTTTCGCGGGCGGCTTCCGCAGGGGACCGGTCCGCACGGCCCCGCCGCCCCGGGCTCCCGATCACGACCGTTTGCGGTAGCTCGCCGCGGCCCATGCGTTCGAAAGCACCGCGAACACGGCCAGCGCAGCATAGTCGGCCCGCAGTTCGGCGACGGTCGACCCCTTGAGATAGACCGCCCGCATGATTCCGACGAAATAACGGGGCGGCAGAAACCGGGTCAGCGTCTTCGCCCAGCCGGGCATGGACTCCACGGGCGTGATCAGGCCGCTCATCATCATGAAGATCATCACGAAAAAGAACATCACGAACATCGTCTGCTGCATGGTCGACGAGTAGTTGGCCGCAATCACGCCGACGCCCGACATGGTGAAAACGAAGAGCGCGGCGGCCAGATAGACGGCCCCCAGCGACCCCGCAGGCGACAGTCCGTAGACGATCCGCGCCAGCAACATCGCCAGCGTCAGCACGGCGAACCCGACGACCCAATAGGGGATGAGTTTCGCCAGCGTGAAGCTCAGACGGCTGACGGGCGTAACGTTGATCTGCTCGATCGTGCCGGTCTCCTTTTCGCCCACCAGATTCAGCGCGGGCAGAAAGCCGCACAGCATGATGAGGAGCATGATCATCAGCGCCGGAATCATGTAGAAGCGGTATTCCAGCGTCGGATTGTAGCGGTTCTGCACCACGACCGGTTCCGCGAGCGGCTGCAATCCCCGCTCGGCGCGCAGTTCGGAGAGGGTCTGCGTCAACGTCTGCATCAGATATTGCATGCCGAGGCTCCCCTTCACGGCATTGACGCCGTTGGCCGAAATCCGCACCCGCTCCGCAGGGCCTCCGGCCGCCGAGCGCCCGAAGCCGTCGGGGACCTCGACGACGACGTCCGCCGCGCCCTCGTCGAGCGCTGCCAGAGCCGCGTCGTAGCGGTCGAACGTACCTCGCAGCGTGAAACAGTCCGAAGCGGCGATTTTCCGGACGAGCCGCTCCGAAGCGGACGAACGGTCGCTGTCGACCACCGCCACGTCGATGTGCCGCACGTCCATGGTCGTAACCCACGGGATGACGAGCATCACCACGAGCGGAAAGAGCAGAACCAGCTTCGGCAGAAACGGACTGCGCACGAACTGGCGCAGTTCCTTGTCGAGTAAAACACGGAGGGTTCTCATCGTCATTCGAGTTTGTCGTTGAATTTCCGGATCGCCGCGGCGGTCAGCACGGCCGTCATCGCGGCGAGGATAGCGACCTCCTTCATCACGGCGGCGAACGGAAGCCCTTCGATCATCAGCTTGCGGACCGCCTCGATGTACCAGCGGGTCGGCACGGCGCACGACACGACCCGAAGGATGCGGGGCATGTTCTCGATCGGAAAGGCCAGCCCCGAAAGCATGACCACGGGCATCAGGAGCAACATGCCCGAGATGAGCAGCGCCGTGGCCTGTTTGTCGGCGAAGGTCGAGATGAGCAGTCCGAAGGCCAGCGCCAGCAAGAGGTAGAGCAGCGACAGGCAGGCGATGCCCGCGAGATTGCCCGACAAGGGAACCTCCAGCACGCAGCGCGCCAGCAGCAGGATCGTCGCCAGATTGAAGCACGAAAGCAGAAAATAGGGCACCATCTTCGCCGCGACGATCCGCAGCGGCCGCACGGGCGACACGAGCAGCACCTCCATCGTGCCCGTCTCCTTTTCGCGGACGATCGACACGGAGGTCATCATGGCGCAGATGAGCATGAAGATCATGCCCATGATGCCCGGCACGAAATTGTACGAACTCTTCATCTGCGGATTGTAGAGCAGGCGCGTCTCCGGAAGCGGGCCGCTCCGCACGTCCGCCGTCAGCACGCTTTGCAGGTACCCCGCACCGGCCGACGCCGTATTCGTGTTCGAAGCGTCGAAGACGAGCTGCACGGCTTCGCCGGCCGCTTCTCCGAGCTCCAGTGCGTTCATCTGCCGGTCGTAGTCCGCGGCGAAAACCGCCACGGCATCCGCTTCGCCCGAGCGGAGCACGGCGTCGATCTGCGTGCCGTCGACATAACCGCGAAGCGTGAAACAGGGGTTGGCCGCAATCCGTCGGACCGCCTGCCGGACCCCTTCGGTGCGATGGGGCGCCACGACGGCCACGCGGACGTCGGTTACCTCGGTGGACATGGCGAACCCGAACAACAACACCTGAATCGCAGGCATCAGCAGCACGATCAGCATCGTGCGCGGATCGCGCAGAATGTGGAGCGTCTCCTTTCTGACAAACGACATGAATCCCCTCATGATCATTCGGATCGTTTCGCGCCGCGGGCCAACGTGCGGAACACTTCGTCCATCGTCGCTGCGGCATATTGTTTTTTCAGCGCGGCCGGAGTCCCCAGCGCACGGATCCGACCGTCCACCATGACCGAGACGCGCGAGCAGTACTCCGCCTCGTCCATGTAGTGCGTCGTAACGAACACGGTCGTTCCGCCGGCCGCGGCTTCGTAAATGAGCTCCCAGAACTGGCGGCGCGTGATGGGATCGACGCCGCCGGTCGGCTCGTCGAGAAAGACGAGCTCGGGCCGGTGGAGCGTCGCCACCGAGAACGCGAGTTTCTGCTTCCAGCCGAGCGGCAGCGCCCCCACGAGCGTGCGGCTCTCGGAGCGGAAATCGAGACGGCGGAGAATCTCCACCGCACGCCGCAGGATCCGCCTGCGGCTCAGACCGTAGATTCCGCCGTAGAGACGGATGTTTTCCAGCACCGTCAGATCGTCGTAGAGCGAGAAACGCTGGCTCATGTAGCCGATGCGGCGTTTGATCCGCTCGCCCTCGCGCATCACGTCGCAGCCGGCCACCGTGCCGCTGCCCGAAGTGGGGTAGCTCAGCCCGCAGAGCATCCGCATGGCCGTGGTCTTGCCTGCGCCGTTGGCGCCGAGGAACCCGAATATCTCGCCCCGGGCGACATCGAACGAGATGCGGTCCACGGCCGTGAAGCCGCCGAACTTTTTGCTCAGTTCGCGGACGGAAAGGATCGGATCATTCATGGCGCATCAATCGGATGAATACGTCCTCGATTCCCGCCTCCGCGGGGCGCAGCTCCGCATTGCGAAACCCTTTGCCGGCCAGCTCCGCGACGAACCGTTCCGCCGAGAATCCCCGTCCCGGAATCAGGTGGTGGACCGCCCCGAAGGGATAGCACTCCCGCACCCCGTGCGCCGCACGCGCCGCCAGCAGCAGCCCGTACATATCCGGACCCGAGAGCGCATAGAGCGCCCCGTCGAAGCGCGCGGCCGTACCGGCCGGCGTGTCGACCGCCAGCACGCGCCCCTTGTCGCACAGGGCGATGCGCCCGCAGCGCTGCGCCTCGTCCATGTAAGGCGTCGAGACGAGCATCGAGATGCCCTTGGTCCGGAGCTCGGAGAGCATGTCCCAGAATTCGCTGCGCGACACGGCATCGACGCCCGTCGTGGGCTCGTCGAGCAGCAGCACCGACGGACGGTGGATCAGCGCGCAGCACAGCGCGAGTTTCTGCTTCATGCCGCCCGAAAGCTTGCCGGCGCGGCGTCGGCGGAAGGGTTCGATCTGCCGGTATATCGGAGCGATCAGATCGCTGTGATCCGCGATCCGCACGCCGAAGAGCGACGCGAAAAAATCCAGATTCTCGCCGACCGAAAGGTCGGGGTAGAGCGAGAAGCGACCGGGCATGTAGCCTACGCGGGCACGTATGCGGCGTGCATCCCGTCCGATGTCGAAACCGTCGACCGACGCCGTTCCCGCATCGGGCGTCAGCAGCGTCGCTATCAGGCGGAACAGGGTGGTTTTTCCCGCCCCGTCCGGGCCGATCAGTCCGAACAGCTCGCCGCGCCCCACCCGGAACGACACGCCGTCGAGAGCCGTCAGCGCCCCGTAGCGTTTGGTCAGGCCCGAAACCTCAATCGCACAGTCGGACCGTTCCATACAAACCGAGTTTGAGACGTCCGTCGTTCTCGACGGCGATTTTGACGGCATACACCAGATTGGCCCGCGAATCGCGCGTCTGGATAGTCTTGGGCGTAAATTCGCTCTCGGAAGCGATCCAGACGACGCGGCCCTCGTACTCGTATTGCTCCGCACCGCCGAAATCGGCCGTTACGCACACCTCGCGGCCGAGTGCGAGCGAGGCGAGCTGATCCGAAGTGAAATAGGCGCGCAGATAGACCCGGCTCAGGTCCGCGACTTTCATCAGCGGACGCCCCACGGAAGCCAGCTCGCCGGCCTCGGCGTATTTGGCCAGCACCGTCCCCGTTACGGGCGACGCGATGCGGCATTTGGCGAGCCGGTCGTCGATCTGCGCGATCTGCAGATCGATGGCCGAAGCGTTCTCGTCGACAGCCGCGGCGTTGTTGCGCAGGGTCGAAAGCGCCGCGTCGAGCTGACCGCCGAGGACCCTGAGCTGCGCGTCTATGTCGTCCAGCTGTTTGGCCGTCGCCGCTCCGTCGCGGAGGAGGTTCTCCGCGCGGCGGCGCTCGGTCCGCTGTTTGGCGATCTGCTCGCGCAGCGCGGCGACCTGCTTCGAAATGTCGGGACGCCCCGACCGCACGGAGGCGCGCTGACGTTCGAGACAGAGCTTTTGCAGGCGGAGCTGCACGGTGTCGATGACGCCGACCGGCCGTCCCGCTTCGAGCAGATCGCCCTCCTGCGCATCGAAACTCAGGATCCGGCCCGCCGCTTCGGCCGAGACCGTGATCTCGGTCGCCTCGAAAGTGCCTGCGGCGTCGTAGTCTCCGCTGCGGTCGCAGGCGGCCGCAAGCAGCATTGCGGCGCATAGGTACATTCGTTTCATCGGTTCAGAGTATGTCTTAATTCGCAAATCGTTTTTACGAGTTCGATTTCGTGTGCGCTGCGTGCCGTGGCCGCCGCGGCTTCCTCGGTGATCCTGCGCAGCAGGTCGTCGGTGTCGATCACGCCGTTGTCGAGTTTCGCCTCGGCCGCACGGCGCACCGAGCGGCGCAGCGCGACGATGCGGTCGTCGTCGGCCAGCGCGCGGCGCAGACGTGCGATCTCGCCGCTCTCCCGTTCGCTTCGCAGCTTCGTGTTGAAGAGGAATACGTCGCGCTCCACCTCCACTTCACGGCGTGCCGTGCGGAGTTTGTCCAGCGAGTTCCTCTTCGTGTAATAGGCCCCGAAATTCCACGTCATGCGCACGCCGACCGTCGCATTCCACGACCAGTCGCTTTTCATCATGCTCTCCAGAAAGTCGAGTCCCGGATAGCCGTAATACCCCTGTGCGAAGAGTCCGAAACGCGGCCGCACCGAAGCCTTCACGCTCCGCTCCTGTGCGGCGAGCGCCTCGGCCTTCGCATCGAACAGAGCCAGCTCGGGCCGCGCCGGCTCTCCGGCCGCCGGCTCCGCGGCATCGGGGCACACCAGATGCGCCCGGCCGAGCTCGCGACCGATGAAGAGCTCCAGCATGCGGCGATAGCTGCCGCGCGAAGCCTCGACCTCGGCGAGCTGTTGTCCGGCCGCGAGCAGTTCGGCCTCGACGGCATCGCAATCGGCCTGCGTCGCCGCGCCGTTACGCCGCAGCGAGCGCATCTTTTCCAGATTGCTGCGCAGCAGACCGAGGGTATGGTTCGTCTGCACGATCCGCTGGTCGAGCAGCAGGATGCCGAAATAGAGTTCGTCCACGCGCCCCTCCACCTCGTAGAGAGCGACATCCGCCGCACGCGCCCGCTGCGCCGCATCGGCTTCGGCGATCCGCTTGTCGGCGGCCGTCTTTCCGCCGTCCCAGACGGTCTGGTTCAGCTCCAGCGCGACCTTGTACTGATCCTTGTTCAGCCCGGGCAGCTCGATTCCCTGCCGGACGAGCATCTCCCGGAGCACGTCGGGGTAGGAAGCCACCGCCGTCTGCCACGTGGCCTGCGCCGAGAGCGCGAATTGGGGCAGATAGGCGCGGCGGGCGTTCGAGAGCGTATATTCCCGCGCGAGCCGGATCAGATCGTATCGGCGGATTTCGGGATAATGTTCCCGCGCGAGGCGCCGGCACTCCTCGAGCGTCGGCTGTGCGGCTGCCGCGACGGCCGACAGCAGCATGGCGCATGCGATAAGGATTCGTCTCATGACCTACGATTTTCTAAGCCGCCGCATGACGACCTCGACGACTTCCGCCCTGCGCCGTTCGAAAAACAGACTCCGGTCCGCGGTGTAATCCCCGAGTATGGGCTCGATGATGGGGTAGGCGATGAACGAAAAGACGTTGAGCGAGATGATGTCGAGCATCAGCATCCTCACATCCACCCCCCCCTCCGTTTCGCCCCGGGCGGCCGAAGCGTCGAGCTCCGACTGCAATTCACGGATCATCGCATCGGTGATCCTGCGGATACGCATGCGCATGGCTTCGTAGCGTTCGGGCCGCGAAAAGACTTCGTTGACGATGAAACGCGGCAGATCCGGATTGGCGGCGATGAAATCGAAATGCGTCTCGATTCCCTCCTTCAGACGCTCCAGAAGCGGCAATTTCTGCCGTCCGAAAGCCGCAAGCACGGTTTGCCCCATGAGCCGCAACTTCTCGTCGAGTATGCGGTCGAAGAGCTGTTCCTTCGTGCGGAAATAGTAGTGCAGCAGAGCGTGCGTTACGCCCGCCGCCTCGGCGATCGACGTGGTGCGCGCACCGGCGAATCCCTTGGCGAGAAATTCGCGTTCGGCCGCCTCCAGAATCGCCTGCTCTCTGTTCGGCTGTGAAACAGCCGTCGGTTTGCCGTTGTTTGACATTCTTATTTAACAATTTTGTCAATGCAAATATACATTCTCTTTTCCGATTTACAACACCTACGCCGATATTTTTTTCGGTCTGCACGAACGGCACGCCGAACGAGAAAACGGAATATCCTGCATGCCAACATGATACGAAAAGAGACTGCCCGCAACTTCAGACAGCCTCTTTTTCATGCGTTCGGCTTTCGGGAACACCTTTCGGACATACGATTCTCGAAGAGCCGAACACAATTCGCGGCCAGCGTCCTCGTCCTGCGAAGAGGCAGAAAACCCGTGCGAGGGGAGGGGAGCCGTTCACCGCCAGTTCGTGCCGCCGCAGCCCTCTTTCGGCCGCATGCGTGCGCCTCCCGCTGCCGACCGACCCGACCCGGCGAATCCCTTCCGCCGGCCGGCGAACGATCTTCAGAAGTTGCGCATGCGACCTGCACTGCCGACAAACCGCACGCGGCCGGCCGACCGGACGGCATCCTGCGAACGACCGGTTCGCCCGAAGCGGCACTCTCTCCTTCGCGGGAGAAGGTTACCTGCACCGCCCGGCAGCGGGCATCGCCTCGGCTTTCACTTCGTTCACGAGAACTCTCCCCTCGGCGAAATCGCGGATATTGCGCAACGTCGTGCGGGCGATATTGTCCAGCGCCTCCCGGGTGAAGAACCCCTGATGCGACGTTACGATCACGTTGTTGAACGACAGCAGCCGCGCCAGCACGTCGTCGTCCATGACGCGGTCCGAGGTATCCTCGTAGAAATAGCCGGCCTCCTCTTCGTACACGTCGAGCCCCGCCGCACCGATCCGTTTCTCCTTCAGTCCGTCGATCAGGGCTTCGGTGTGGATCAACTGTCCGCGGCCCGTGTTGACGAGCATCACCCCGGGTTTCATCTGCGAGACCGCCACGTCGCCGATCATGTAGCGCGTCCGATCGGTCAGCGGACAATGCAGCGACACGATGTCCGAACGCCGGTAGAGCTCTTCGAGCGACACGTAGACGATCCCCGCCTCCTTCGCATAGGCCGGATCGGGGCAGAGGTCGTTGGCCACCACCTCCATGCCGAAACCTTTGAGGATGCGGATCAGCTCGCGTGCGATCCGGCCCGTACCGACGATGCCGGCCGTCTTGCCGTACATGTCGAATCCCATCAATCCGTGGAGCGAGAAATTGCCGTCCCGCGTGCGCCAGTAGGCGCGGTGGATCTTGCGGTTGAGCGCCAGCATCAGCGCCACGGCATGTTCGGCCACGGCATGCGGCGAATAGGCGGGAACCCGCACCACGGGAATCCCGCAGCGGGCCGCCGCTTCGAGATCGACGTTATTGAAACCCGCGCACCGCAGCGCGATCAGCTTCACGCCCAAATCGGCCAGACCGCAGACGGTCTCGGCATCGACCGTGTCGTTGACGAAGACGCAAACCGCGTCGGCCCCCTTTGCGAGGGCGACGTTGTCGGCATTCAGATGGCTGCGGTGGTAGCCGATCTCCAATCCGCAATCCCTGCCGATCCGCTCGAACGACTCCCGGTCGTAGGGCTGCGTTCCGAACATCGTTATTTTCATGGCACGAACGACGTTTACGACTACGCAACGGTTACCTCCGGGTCGAGATAGACGTCCTGCACGGCATGCAGCAGCCGCACCCCCTCCGCCATCGGCTTCTGGAACGCCTTGCGGCCCGAGATCAGCCCCATGCCTCCCGCACGCTTGTTGACGACGGCCGTCAGGACGGCCTCCTTCAGATCCGACTCGCCGTGCGACTCGCCGCCCGAGTTGATCAGGCCGACACGGCCCATATAGCCGCAGGCCACCTGATAGCGACACAAGTCGATCGGATGATCCGACGCGAGCTGCGTGTAGACCTCGTCGCGCGTCTTTCCGAAGCCCACGGCGCGGAATCCGCCGTTGCCGACCGGAAGCTTCTGCTTCACGATGTCGGCCTCGATCGTTACGCCCAAGTGGTCGGCCTGCCCCGTGAGGTCGGCCGAAGCATGGTAGTCGGTCCCGTCTTTTCGGAAGGCACCGTTTCGCAGGTAGCACCACAGGATCGTCGCCATCCCCAGCGAGTGCGCGTATTCGAACGCCTTCGAGACCTCGACGAGCTGACGCCGGCTCTCCTGCGACCCGAAATAGATCGTGGCCCCGACGGCGACCGCCCCCATGTTCCACGCCTCGCGGATCGTTCCGAACAAGATCTGGTCGTAGGTATTGGGATAGGAAAGAAGCTCGTTGTGGTTGATCTTCACGATGAACGGTATCTTGTGGGCGTATTTGCGGGCCACGGCCCCCAGCACTCCGAACGTCGAAGCCACGGCGTTGCAACCCCCTTCGATCGCCAGTTTCACGATGTTCTCCGGATCGAAATAGGCCGGATTCGGGGCGAAAGAGGCGCCCGCCGAGTGCTCGATTCCCTGATCGACGGGCAGAATCGAGAGATAGCCCGTACCGGCCAGACGGCCGTGCCCCCACAGGGTTTGCAGGCTGCCGAGGGTCCGGACGTTGCGGTCCGAATCCATCCAGATGCGGTCCACGGCATCCGGCCCGGGCAGATGAAGCGCCCCTTTGTCGATGGTCCGGCACGTATGACCGAGATAGTATTCGGCCTGCGGACCCAATAAATCGCTGATTTTACTCATAACATTTATAGTATTGATGGATGACTGTCCGCGTTCGACGGCAAAGAACGTACCCCGTTGCGCCGGCGGCAAGCCGGCGAATGCCGCCGCCGGATACGGCGAACCCCGGCGGACCGGATACGACGGCTGGGATTCAACACAATAGGGGCGAATTTCCCAAAAATACGGCCGGACGTTCGGTCATCGTGCGCACGACACCCGTCGAATGTGGTACCGTTGTTGTTTCAAAGGCATCGTAAAAACCGTACAAGCCATGGGAAAGTTCCTGTTCCGCAACGACCGCATCATCTTCTCGACCCGTAACAACGGATTCGCCGGGAACGAACGCGACGAAACCCTGATCGAAGAGAATCTCATCGACACCGAAATTCCGACCGACGACCGGATACCGGACGGGACGGACGAAATCGTCGAAGACGACCGGCCCGTGTACGACGAAGAGGGCTACCGCAACAAACCCGGCGTATAGGCGCGACGCTGTGCTCGGAAAAGGACGGGACTGCCGCAGAAAAAGATGAAAAAGGGCAGACTGGAGGCATTCAGCGACGGGGTCATGGCGATCATCATCACCATCATGGTGCTTGAGATGAAACCGCCCAAGCAGACCGCGCTCAGCGCATTGCTTCCGGTACTGCCCGTGTTTCTGAGCTACGTTCTGAGTTTCGTATACGTTGCGATCTACTGGGTGAACCATCATCACCTGCTGCAAGCGACCCGCCGGATCAGTACCGCCGTCCTGTGGGCCAACATGCATCTGCTGTTCTGGCTTTCGCTGATTCCTTTCGTTACGGGCTGGCTTGGCGAAAATCACCTCGAACCCGTACCCGTGGCGTTCTACGGAGGCGTCCTGTTCATGACGGCCGTCGCTTTCCGCATCCTCGAACGAGCCCTCATCCGCTCGCACGGGGCCGGAGCTCCGATCGCGAACACCCTGAACAACAGCCGGAAGGAGCGGGTATCGATCGTCCTCTACCTCTTCAGCATTCCCGTCGCATTTTTCCACATCGCACCGTCGATCGCCTGCTACGTCATCGTCGCCGTCATCTGGTTCATCCCCTCGAAAGGATTGGAGAAAGCCGTGGAAAAATAGACCGATGCGGCCCGCTTCGCAATCCGGCCGGGTGCCCGCACCTCCCGTCCAGCGCGGGGCCGCCGCTTCGCCGCGCCGAAAATTTCTTAACTTTGTACCGCAACTTCGATCCGGTTCGTTTATGAAAGTATTATTGGTCAACGGCGGTCCGCACAGACAGGGCTGCACCTTCACGGCACTCTCCGAAGTGGCCGGAGCTCTCGAAAAGCAGGGTATCGACACGGAGACGCTTTGGCTCGGCGTCGAGCCCGTGGCCGGATGCATCGGCTGCGGACGCTGCTTCGCCACAGGCCGCTGTTTCATCGGCGACGCGGTCAACGAGGTCATCGCCCGCTCCGCCGAATTCGACGGCTTCGTCTTCGGCACGCCCGTACATTTCGCATCGGCCACTGGCTCCCTCACGGGCTTCATGGACCGTCTTTTCTACGGCCGGACAACCCTGTTCGCCTACAAACCCGCCGCAGCCGTGGCGAGCTGCCGCCGGGCGGGTTCAACCGCCGCACTCGACCAGCTCAACAAATACTTCGCAATCAGCAGGATGCCCGTCGTTTCGTCCCAATACTGGAACATGGTGCACGGCACGACGCCCGAAGAGGTCCGGCGCGACGCCGAAGGGATGCAGATCATGCGGACGCTCGGCGTCAGCATGGCGTGGCTTCTGCGGTGCATCGAAGCAGGCCGGGCAGTCGGCATCGGCCTCCCCGAAGCCGAGGAACCCGTGCGCACGAATTTCATCCGGTAGCGGGAGCGGGGACGGCTCCCTCGCCGCAGGCCGATCTGCCGCGCGACCTCCGTTCATTTCCGACAGCCTCCGCAGAAACGCCTCGGCCGCCGAATGTCCGTTTTCGGATTACGAAGCAAAAATCCTATCTTTGCAGATAATCCGCATCCGGCACGCTCCTTGTCCGGGAAAATCGAACCGACCGTAAACCGAACACCGACTCATGAACGCCACGAATCACCTTTTCCGGACAACAATGCTGTGCTGCGCGCTGCTGCTGCCCGTTGTTTCGACAGGCCAGATCGCGGAAAAATCGACCGAAAAGAGCGATTTCCAAGCGCGCACGGGCTTCAGCATCGACAAAAAAGCCGTCGCAGGACTTCACATCACATGGAGCGAAGAGTTGCGCCTCAAGGATGCGCTCGGGAAAATCGATCGCATCTACTCGGTTCTGGCGGTCTCCTACGAATTTTGCCCGTGGTTCAAGGCGGGCGCGGACTACAACTTCATCGCCGTCAAACGGGACGAAGGCTGGGAATTCCGCAACCGTTCGAACATCGACCTCACGGCCTCGTACAAGCCCGCTCCCCGCTGGCGGCTCTCGCTCCGCGAACGATTCCGCATCACCTCGACCAACAAGCGGAGCGATCCGGCACTGGAAGCCAATCCCGCTTGGATCATGCGTTCGCGGCTCATGGCCGAATACGACGTGCGGCCTCTTCCGATCCGGCCCTACGTCTACCTCGAACTCTCGAACACGCTGAACGCTCCGAACATCACAGGCAACTACATCGACAAAATCCGCACCTCGCTCGGGGTGAAATACGCCCTGTCGCCGCGGAGCGAATTCGACTTTTTCTACCGTTTCGACCACAACCGCAGCAAACGTATCGAAGCGGCCGGCGCCGGGCCGGCGAGGTTCGTTACCACCCGCAAGGAGAACAATCACATACTCGGTGTATTTTACGAATATAGTTTCTGATCCGACACAAGGCAGCCCGTCCGAAGCCGCTCCGTCCATACGGCGAAAAGCCTCACAACACTCCCTGCGCACGATTCCGCATCGCCCCCGCCGTCCGGTGTCCCCGGACACGCCGGTGTGCGGCACGGGCGGCGAGTACCGAGTGCAGCGTGCAGAGGGTATGTAGTGGGTATGTAGAGCGTGCGCGGGCAACATCGGACGCAGCCGGCACACGATATTCGGGTTCCGGCACTCGGATCGCAGGACGGAAAAAGGAACAGTCCGCGCCCGAAGCTCTCCGAAAACGGAAACCGCCCCGTCGGGATGTTTCCCGACGCGGGCGGAATCCGGAGAATCGAGGCGAACGGACGACTTCTCCGCTTTTCGCGGCAAAAGTCTTCTCACTGCGCGTCCTTCACGAAACGCACGGAAACGCCGTTTGCGACCTGCGAATCCTGTATGACGGGCACGCCGCCGCCGAGCGTATTGATCTGAAGATATTTGCGCATTCCCGACTCGCCTTCGGTCGCACCCATCAGACAGCCGCGCACACCGAATCCGTTATTCTTCCCGGCGGCTTTCGAATACAGACCCGCCAGCGGAATAAAGTCCGTATACGGCTCCTCCAGTACGGCGACGAGCGCCTCGAAATCGGCCTCTTCGGGCAGTCGCCAGCCGTCGGGACAAAGGCCCTGCGCCGTTTCGTAATCGTACAGCATCCCGTATTTTTTCAGATTCTCGGACGAGGCGTCGGACGGATACCAGCATCCCGACGGATCTCCGGTTACATGCCGCAGGTTTTCCGCCATCCAGATGCGTCCGCCCAGCTCGACGGTGGCATAGGTCTCGTCCATGCACACCATCGTATCGCCGCTCGCATCGTCCCCGCCCGGTTCGTCGTCGGGACTGTCGCCGCCTTCATTGCCGTCCGTGTCGGGTTTCAATTCGCCGCCGGTCTCCCAGTCGGCCACATCGCCGCTGAGCGTCGGGACCAGACGATCCTGCTCGACGACGAGCGAGACGGTGTAATACTTCCCCTGCAACAGCTCGGTGGCCTCGAACGACGCCGACCGGCTTTTGCCGTCGGCCGTGCGGGCCGTCAGCGTCAGAGCGGCCGTCTGCGGAACGACGACAGCCCGATACGACTCGTTGGGCACTTGCGCAAAGGCTTTGATTTCGGCGGCGGGAGCACCGCTTCCGGCCTTCGCGGTCTGTGCCGCGAGGTCCACATCGGCACTGAGCACCGTCCCGCCGAGGCGGAGTTCCTCGACGGCCGAAGCGGTCCGGTTGGTAACGACGATCCTCACGGATGCCATGAGGTGCCGGAAGACCATTCCGACCGCCGACTCCGTGGGCGTAACGTTCGACTTGAGCGCAGACAGCAGGTCCGACGATTCGATGCCGGAGGATTGGTCGGCCGCGACGCTGAATCGGACGGGAGCGCCGTTCTCGGCATAGGGGTAATAGGCCGTGAGCGTGGCCGGATCGGAGGTTTGGTCGTACCAAGCGAGATCGGATGCGGAAAAAACGGTCCCGTCGTAAGACATTCGTACATTTTCGGCATAGATGCCGGAGGCGCGGGTGATGGTGAGGCCAATCTCGTCGCCTGTTTCGAAATCGAGTCCCGAAACGCGGGTGATGGCCGGCATGATCTTCACGCCGGAGAGCTCCGGCACTTCGTGCGAACGCGAACAACCGCCCGCTCCGATCACGCCCGCCATGCCGCAAAGCATAACGATAGATTTTTTCATTGTAAAGTTTGCCGTTAATATTGCTAAACAGAACAAATATACGTCTTTTCAGCTTATCGGGCAAACTTTCGCATCAATTTTTGTAATACGATTCATCGAGTCCGAGCGTGAAGTTCTCCCGCCGGAACCAGATCAGAACCGCCGCAACGGCTGCGAGCGCGGCATTGAATAAGAACGGAAACCGATCGCTGTGCGTACCCGTCATGTGCCGGAACAGATCGACGAGGAACGGACAGACCATCACGGCGAGGTAGTTCACCGACATCACGAACGACAGGGCGAGCGTCGCCGAACGGGGCGGAGCGATGGTGGCGGCCTTATCGTAGATGATCGGTTGCATGGCGCCGTAGCCGAGCCCCGCCAGCAGGCAGCCTGCTGCGAGCATGGTCCTGTCGCGGAAGATACCGCAGCACAGCAGACCAGCGCAGATCAGCAGCAGCGACACGAAATTGAGGTTGCGGCGAAGGCGGCGGATGATGCGGTCGATGAAAAGTCCGGGCAGCATGATGGCGAGAAAGAAGAGCGAGATCAGGACCCCCGAAAAGGAGCTGGCGATCTTATAGTCGTCGACGAGAAAGGCCGTATAGAACGTAACGACCAGTACGGTGTAGGTGATGAAAAAATAGAGCCCCATCAGCTCGGCCAGCTTGCGGCGGTCGATCGACTTGTGCCGCAGCTGCGCGCTTTGCTCGGGCTCTGCGGCGGCGGGCTGGCGCCGCAGAAACAGGGAGAGCGCGAGCGAGATGCCGGGCAGGGTGTAGACCAGAAAGGGCAGATGCCACTCGACATCGGCCAAATAACCCGTTACGATGGTGGCCAGCACGAGCGTGAGATTGTTGATCGAGGAGCTGTATCCGAGCTGCCGGATGCGATAGTCTCCGGTGAAGTAATCCACGACGAGGCCCGTGGAAAAGGGAATCACCATGCCGGCGCCGACCCCGAGCAGGCAACTGATGACGATGAGGCCGGTCATGCTTCGGGCGAACAGGCAGGCTGCGCCGCTCAGGAAAAAGAGCACGAGCCCCACGGTGAGCGTCCGGAGTTTGCCGGGCCCTTCGGACAGTTTGCCCGACAACAGCACGAACGGGATGATGAGCAGCGACGGCAGCGACGTGAGCATCTGGATCTCCAGATCGGTTGCCTTGGGGAAGATGCCGTTCAGGTCGCCGAGAATGGGCGAGACGGCCAAGCCGGGTAACGATGAAATGGCCGAAACCGACCAGACGGCAAGCAGCACGACAAGCGGTATCGTACCTTTACCTGTTTCTATTTTCATAAGTCCGACACGTTTACTGGTATTATCCGCAACTGTCGTACCAAAAGCGCTGTCCGACAGCTCTCCCGCCATGAAACACCCCCGCCGGAGGTATTTCCGGCAGGGGTGGAATCGTAAAAAAACGGACTTCGGCGCGCCTTCCTTCCGCCGCTACTCCTTTACGCAGCGGATCTGCATGCCGCCGGCCCTGTGATAGGGCGACGAAGGTTCGAATCCGCTCCGGGCGGCATCCGACGCATCGAACCAGAATGTCATGGCCGACGCATCGAGCGCGTCGGTTCCCGAAGTCCAGTAATAGCCCATCCACGGCTTAGGTACCTCGACGCCCGTCTCGGGACTGTAAAGATTCTGAATTCCCCCCGTCAGATAGGTGCGGAATCCGGCAGCGGGGTAGAACGCCGTCGCCGTACCATCGGTCAGTGTCCAGCCGTACATCGCTTCCGTACCGGCCGCCTTGTCGACGATCTCCAACCCGGCGAAATCCTCCGCCGACGGCACGCGCCACCCCTTCGGACAGGGATCGTTCTCCGTCTTCGTACGCCCCCACAGTTCATCGGAATGCGCCGCATAGAGCCAGTCGTAAGCCGACTCCTCCACGCCGAGTATGAAACTCAGCGGATGGGAGGAGGCATAATCCGCCGTTCCCGTGCCGGCATCGGACCGCACGTATTCGATCGTAACGCGGATGCCGTCCGCGTCGTACATCGCGTGGTCCGTCCCACGGGCGGCATCGTAAGAGGCGGGCCCGACGAAGGGTACTCTGCGCCCCCACTGATAGAAGAGCCCGAACGAAGCGAGTATTTCGTCGTTCGTGGCATTCGTGTTGCCCAGTGCGCCCAGATTGAGCGACATGAAGGTCTTTCCGTTGGCGTAGGTCTGCTCCCCGACATCGTCGGCATCCACGATCCAGATATGCCACGTCCAGAGCAGAGCGCCCGCGGCATCGTATGCCCCCACGAGGACATTGCCCTCCTTGACGCCGCCGTCCTCCGCACCTACGTAGAATGAGTATTTTCCGTTTGCGAATTCGCAGTACCGGATCAGCTCGGTCTCGGTCTGCCAGACGATACGCACGTCGTGCGTCGCGATCGGACCGCCGCTCTCGCCTTTCGTCATGGCGTCGAACGTATAGTTCGTATTCGGCTGCGAGACGATGAAGCAGTTGGACTGCACGGACCCGAGGTCGACGGCATCCGCCACGCTGACGAAAAGTTCCTGCGTAACGGCCCCTCCGTCGGGCGCCCGCCCGATGACCGTGGCCGTACCGGATTCGGCCCCCTCGCCGTCGCCGATTTTCGCAGGCGCCTGAGCCGTGAGGGTCATCGTCGCCATATCGGCCGTCAGCGTCCACCCCTCGGGAATGTCCGTAACGCTGACGCTCATGATGTCCGAGGCGGTGAATCCCAACGTACCGGTTCCGCCCGGAGTCTTCACCAGAATGGCACCCGGGCCCAGCGACAGCCACGGCGCGTCGTCCTTGCCGCACGAAGCGAAAATAGCAGCCGCGACGACAACGGCCAGACACCGTCTTACGCACTTAACGATCAAATTATCCATATCTTTTCCAATTTACCGGACAGCATTCGTAAACCGTTGCAAAGATACCAAAAAGCGCAACAAATCCTACGGCGTGCTTCGATAAATTACACTCGGGAATGATTCTTGCCCCATTTCGTGTAACGATTCTTAAATCCGAATAGTATGTCGAAATTGAAAATCGAGACGGGAAGTTCGCCTGCTGCCGACCGTTTCAGCATAACGGTTACGGAGAAAGGACCCTACCTCGTCTACGGCCGGCCGCCGCTGGCCCTGCAATTCATCATGCCGAACGACCGGAACGAAAGCTGGTATTTTCAGGAGGGCAGACGCTTTTCGACCGAAGCCGAACCCACGGCCCTGTGCCGATGCGGAGCTTCGCACCGCAAACCCTACTGCGACGGCGCCCACACGAAGGCCCGCTGGGAGCCCGAGCTCACTGCCGAACAGGACTCGCTGCTCGACGACGTGGAGGTAACGGAAGGCGGTTCGGTCTCGATGACCGACAATGAGAAATACTGCGTTTTCGCACGTTTCTGCCATCCTCACGGCGACGCATGGTCGCTCACCGAGCGTTCGGCCGACCCCGGCGCCCGCACACTCGCCATCCGCGAGGCTTCGATGTGTCCGAGCGGACGTCTGATGGCTTGGGACAACAAATCCATGAAGCCCTACGAATTCAAATTCGAGCCGAGCCTCGGGCTGATCGAGGACATCACGATCGGCGCCAGCGGCGGATTGTGGATTCGCGGCGGCATCCCGCTGAAACGCGAAAACGGCCGCACCTACGAAATCCGCAACCGCGTCGTCGTCTGCCGCTGCGGGCAATCCGCCAACAAACCCTATTGCGACGGCACGCACGCCTCGATCAAATGGCGCGACAACCTCGAAGGGGAACCCGTGGGCGAAACGCTGCCCGAGAAGGTTTATTGACGGCCGGGCGGCTGCCGCTCTCCGCCTTCCGCGCCAGAGACAACGACCGTCCTCCGAAAACGGTTCGGCCGAGCGGGAGGCGAATCAGATGCCGCACCGGAATAGAGCGGCGAGCCCGCTGTGCGGCCCTCGGCCCCGGCAGGCGGGATCAGCGGGGCAGCAGGCGGCAAAGAGCCGCAAGGGTACCGGCCGGCACAAAAGCCGAAGCCTTGCAGGAGAAGATGCACGTAGCGAAGATGCCGGCCGACGCCGAAATCCTACTCCCTGCCCGAAGTCCCGCACCAGAGGGAATCCGACCGGGCCGGTGGTTGTGAAGGGGCTGTCTAACACGTTTCCCAACCCTCTGAGAATTGCGTACTCCGAAAATTCTCGAATAGCAGTACGAATGAAAAAGGGGAGTCTAAAACGTGTCGGACAGCCCCTTGCGATATTCAGGCAGACAGCACCCCTGTGCGGACTCGCCGCCCGCACGCCCGTCATTGCTTCTTTTCGGGCTTGGCGATGGTTTCGCGCATCGTGGTGTCGGCCATGATATTCTTCATTTTGTAATAGTCCATCACCCCCAGATTCCCGCTGCGGAATGCCTCGGCCATCGCCAGCGGCACCTCGGCTTCGGCGAGGATCACCTTCGCGCGCGCATCCTGCGCCTTGGCCTTGTTCTCCTGTTCGAGCGCCACGGCCATCGCACGGCGCTCCTCGGCCTTGGCCTGCGCGATGTTCTTGTCGGCCTGCGCCTGATCCATCTGGAGCTGCGCGCCGATGTTCTTGCCCACGTCGATGTCGGCGATGTCGATCGAGAGGATCTCGAATGCCGTCCCGGCATCGAGCCCCTTTTCGAGCACCACGCGCGAAATCGAATCGGGATTTTCGAGCACGATCTTATGCGAATCCGCCGAACCGATCGACGAAACGATGCCTTCGCCCACACGTGCCAGCACCGTCTCCTCGCCGGCTCCGCCCACGAGCTGTTTGATATTGGCCCGAACCGTTACGCGGGCCTTGGCGATGAGCTGGATGCCGTCCTTGGCCACGGCCGCCACCGGCGGCGTGTTGATGACCTTCGGATTCACCGACATCTGCACCGCCTCGAACACATCGCGGCCCGCGAGGTCGATGGCCGTGGCCATCTTGAAGTCGAGCATGATGTTGGCTTTCTGAGCCGAGACGAGTGCATGGACCACGTTCGTAACGTTGCCTCCCGCAAGATAATGGGCCTCCAGTTCGTTGGCATCGAGGTTCAGGCCGGCTTTCGTGCTCTCGATCATCGACGAGACGATCACCGACGGCGGCACCTTGCGCCAGCGCATCAGTATGAGTTGCAGCAGACTGAGCCGCACGCCCGACACGAGCGCCGAGAACCAAAGCCCCACCGGGATGAAATAGAAGACGAGCCAGACGGCGAAGAGGCTCACGAAGACGATCAGTACGATCATTCCGATTTGAAGGTCCATGATATTCAGATTTTATCAATAGGTTTCACAATCACGCTGGCATTTTCGAACCCCACCACTTCGACCTCGGTCCGCGGATCGACATAAGTGCCGAGCGATTTGGCCTCGAAACTCCGGCCGCCGATCTCGACCTTGCCCATCGGCGAGAGCCGCGAAAGCGTAAGGCCGCGGTCGCCGAGACGCACCTGCTCCGACGCGGGAGCGGGCATGCTCGATGCGACTTTGTGTCGGAGCGAAAAGCGCTGCCACGTTTTGGCCCGCAGCGACAAGAGCGTCGCTGCCACGGCAAGCACGAGTACGACCCCGAGCGTTACCGTTCCGCCGAGGGGGCCGTAGTCGCGGAAAGCCATATAGACAGCGCTTCCGAAGCTCACGAGCGACAGCACGGCGCCGGCCGACACACCGGGCAGCAGCACCAACTCCGCCACGAGAAAGAGCACGCCGAAGAGAATGAGGAGTACGATGACGAACATCTCCATACGCAATAAAAATTGGTAGCCGGGACTAAAGATAATCAATCAATTCGAATTTTCGGCAAATTCGGTTACTTTTATTTCGAGTGCAGGATCCGCCTGCCGGATCGCTCCGGCGACTGCGGCGGCCGCGGCCTCCTCGTCGAACATTCCGAGTACGAAGCGGTCCCGACCGACGCGGGAGAGCTCGCGGCCCTGAGCTTCGGCGGCGATCGTCTCCTTCGCGGATTCGGAAAGCGGGCCTGCGATCTCGACCCGGTAGGCGATCTTCGTCCGTTCGGGATCGCGCGTCAGATTGCGGTACTCGCCGTCGCGCCACACCACGACCTCGGGCCGGATGAAACCCTTGGACTTCATCTGCTTCTGAGCTTCGAGAGCCTCGGCTTCCGTGGCGAATCCGCCGGCGAAATAGCGCCACTTGCCCGCATCGTCGATCTGGTAGCAGAGCGGATAGGCTCCCTTGAACAGCGCCGCCGCCCGCTTCGTATTGAACGTACCGAGCAGAATCCGGTAGATCGTGCCGCGCGGATGGACCTTGCATTCGGGAATCGGATGCTGATAGCTGTACGTCGGCTTCGCCGAAAATGCGATCGGCGCATAGTCGAGAAAATAGCGCTCCTGCAACTCGATCTTCGGCAGACGGTAGTCCACCACCCTCAACTGCGCCGTTACGCCGCGCAGCGAATCGCGCGCAGCGTCCAGTCCGAGCAGTTCCGCCAGCCGGGTCTCGTAATCCACAGCCACCTGTTTGCGCAGGAAATAGTCGGTTACGGCATCGGACGCAGTCTCGCCCTTCAACTCGGAGAGCTCGCGGGCGGTTTCGGCCGCAAGCTCCTCTTCGTGCGCCAGAATATCGTCCTGACCGAGCTTGTCGAGCAGATAGCCGTAGGCGTAGGTCTTATTGTCGAAGATGTAGTTCCACGTCATCGCCAGCGAATCGGCCAACACCTCGTTCAACCCCTGCATTGTACGGCATTTGCCATAGAGTTCGGCCGCCTCCTCTTCGGTCGGAGCCGCAGCGTACCGCTCGGCCAGACGCGACAACTCCTGATAGTTCGCATAGTAGCGGTTGATGTAATCCACCGCCTGCATCTCCAGCCGCTGCGCCTCCTTCAGCGCCGCGTAGTCCGCCGCCGACAACTGCTCTTCGAAATAGCCGTTGTAAACCAAGTTGCGCACCTTCTCCGCCTCGGGCAGCTCGGGCACGGACACGCCGCCGGACGCCGCCGCAACACCGTGCGGCGCATCGAGATTCGAGACGACCCACTCCTGTTCGATCGCGGCGATACGGTCGACGAGCTCGCCTTTCGCGCTGCGGATGGCGAAAATCCGTTCTTCCAGCTCCATGATCCGCTGCCCGTAGAGCTGCCGGCCGGCCGCATCGTCGCGGAACCGGACGCGAACGGCCGCCAGCTCGTTCGAAACCGAATCCTCGCGCATCTGCAAACGCGCATCTTCGCGCAGCAGCGACATATACTCCTCGTTATCCTCCAACCCTGCGATGCGGGGCGCAACCTGCTGGGCATAAGCGCCGCACAAACCGGCCGCCGACGAAAAAAGGATCATCCAAACCTTACGCAACATCATCTCTCCCTGAGTTTTGATCTATCTCCACCACTTTATGAAAAACAACTGGACCAATCCGAATATCTCCAGACGTCCGAACAACATGAGCAACGTATTCACGAACCGGCTCAACACCGGAAGCCCCGAATAATTATCGAGCGACCCCACTTCGCCGAAGCCGGGTCCCACATTGCCGATGCAGGCCACCGCCGCCGAAAAACTGGTCAGCAGGTCCACGCCGCACATCGTGCTCACGACCGTACCGGCCAGCGTCAGCATCAGGTAGGCGACGATGAACACCATCACGGAATTCGTAACCTCGTTCTCCTGCATGATGCCGTCGAGACGGATGCGTATGACGGCGCTCGGATGCTGCTGCTGCTTCAGCCGGGCCCGCAGCATCTTGCCCGCGATCACCAGCCGGTTCACCTTGATGCCTCCGGCCGTCGAACCGGCACAGGCGCAGACGAGCGACCCGAAGATCAGGACGATGATGGCGAACGGCGTCCAAAGGTTCGTATCGGCCGTGGCATACCCCGAAGTCGATACGAGCGAGACGAATTGGAAGGCGGCATACCGGAACGAGGTGAAAAAACCTTCGTAAGTACCGGCTATCCAGAGGCTTACGGCGATCGCCACGCTGCCTGCGAGCAGCATCAACAGATAGAAGCGCGTAACCTCCGAACGGAAAATATTGTTCCGTTTGCCCGTAACGGTCGCATAGATCACCCCGAAATGAATGCCCGCCACGGCCATCGTGAAGATCAGGATCGTCTCGATCATCGGACTGTTCCAGAAGCCGATACTCAGGTTTTTGGTCGAGAAACCGCTGGTGGCGCAGGCCGACATCGCCTGACACAGGGCGTCGAACCAGTTCATCCCCGCCATCTTCAGGCACAGGGTGGAGAGTGCCGTCAGTCCGACATAGACGACCAGCAGAATCTGCACGACGATCTGGGTCCGATAGCGGTAGTTGTCCTTGGCCAGCGTGGACATCTCGACATTCGAAAGCGTCAGTTTGTTGCGTCCGAGCGAAGGCAGGATCACCAGCGCGAACATCACCACGCCCATGCCGCCGATCCACGTCGAGCCCATGCGCCAGAACATCAGTCCGCGCGGCAGCGCCTCCACGTCGTTGAGGATCGAAGCGCCCGTGGTGGTGAAGCCCGAGACGCTCTCGAACCACGCATTCACCAGCGTGAACTCTCCGCCCCACATCAGATAGGGGAACATGCCGACCACGCAGGCCGCGAGCCACGAACAGACGACGATGCAATATCCCTCCTTGGTGGTGAGCTGCTCGGTCTTCTCGACGAAGATCATCGGGAAAAGCCCCAGCAGCGTCGTCAGCGACGCGGAAAGCAAGAGAGGATAGAACGCGGAATCATAGCCGCTGACCGCCGAAATACCGGCCGACAGCAGCATGAAGAGGGCGACGAAGAGCATCACCATCCCCACATAACGCAAGACCACGCTCAACCTCATCGCTATTGGGTTTTACCGGATTGTTTGACCAGCGCGATGAGGGCTTCGATCTTCTCTCTGAGCCCCAGCACCTCGTCCTTGAATTCGGCTTTGGCAGCGAACGGAGTGCGGAACGCGAGGTAATCGCCGAGACTCTTGTTCATCCGAACGATCGGATTGACGCAGTAGACCGACATGAAATAGTAGAGCATCAGCACGATGGCAATCATCACCGCAAGCGAAATCAGCACGGGCGTTACCGCACGATAGGCGTTTTTTTTCATCTGTTCGGCACGCGGCACCAGCGAACTCTGCGTCGAGGTCATGTACGATTTGATCGCCGACGTCAGACGGCCGTAAAGCGTCTCGTAATCGCTTTGATACCAGCGCGAAGCGAGAGCGGCCGAATCCGCCTGCACGAGCGGTGCGAACGCAGTCCGGAACGGAGTTCCGTCGCCCGAAGCCAGAAAATTGTCGGTCAGAAGGCGCATCTCGGTCGTGGCGAACGCGAGCGAATCGAGAAACGATTTGTCGAGCGCTTCGCTCTGGGCCACGGCCAGCGTATTTTCGAGGCTCTCCATGCGGTTACGGCACACGCTGTCGTAGGAGCGGTCGCCGAACACCGCGAGATGGATGAGCGCCACGTTCTGTTCGTGAGCCGCGTCGAGCATCCGCTTGGCCAATTCGATATTGCGTTTGTTGGCCTTGAGAATATCGCCCGTATCGCGGCTCAGGTGGCTCAGCTCGAACAACGAAATCATGCCCGAAAAGAAAAGCAGACAAACGATGCTCAGAAAGCCGATCGCGACCCTTCTCCGAAGTCCTGTCATATCCCAACTGTTTTTACTCCTGCAAAGATACGAATTTAATCGAGAATTTCACCCGCGAGATCGTGCGATTCATCCATCGCGCCGAGCCGCACCCGGCAAACGGTGTTGACACGGGCGCGGTCGTAGGGGGCTTTGACCCTGCGGTAGTTGCCCGTGAAGCCGAACATCATGCCGCCGCGCCGCGTACTCTCGAACAGCACGCGATCCTCCGTACCCACGGCTTTCGCACAGAACGTGCCGTGCAGACGTTCGCACAACGCCTCCAGCTCGGCGCCCCGACGTGCGGCGACCGCAGGCTGCAACTTGCCGGGCAGCGCGACGGCCGGCGTCCCGGGACGCTCGGAGAAGGGAAAAATGTGCAGAAAAGCCGGCGCCGTGCGCTCCAGAAACGCATAGGTCTCCCCGAAATCGGCCTCCGTTTCGCCCGGGAAGCCGACGATCACGTCGATGCCGATGAAAGCGTCGGGCATCAGACGGCGCACCGCCTCGATCCGACCGGCGAAACGGGCCGTCGTATAGCGGCGGCGCATCAGCCCGAGGATGCGGTCCGAGCCGCTCTGAAGGGGAATGTGGAAGTGGTGCTGGAATTTGGGCGACGCAGCGCAAAATTCGACGATATCGTCGGTCAGCAGATTGGGTTCGATCGACGAGATGCGGTAGCGCTCGATCCCCTCCACCGCATCGAGCGCCCGCAGCAGGTCGATGAACTTCTCGCCCGTCGTGCGGCCGAAGTCGCCCGTATTCACCCCCGTGATGACGATCTCCTTCTGTCCGGCTGCGGCGATCTGCCGCGCCTCGGCCACGGCATCCGCAACCGGCAGGTTGCGGCTCGCACCCCGCGCATAGTGGATCGTGCAGTAGGCGCAGCAATAGTCGCAGCCGTCCTGTACCTTGAGGAACGCCCGCGTGCGGTCGCCGCTCGAAAAAGCCGCGAAGAACCGGGTCAGCGAATCCGTATCGCAACTGTAAACCCGCGCGCGGCCTTTGCCCGTGAGTTCGAGCACCCGTTTATATAAATCGCCCTTATCATTATTTCCCAACACTATATCCACACCGTCTATCGCCGCTATATCCTCCGGTTTGAGTTGGGCGTAACACCCCGTAACGGCGATGATCGCCCCGGGATTGCGGCGATGGAGTTTGCGAATCAGGTTGCGGCATTTCTTGTCGGCGTGTTCCGTAACGGAACAGGTGTTGACCACGCATATGTCGGCCTCGGCCTCGGGCGCCACGCGCACGAAACCGCCCTGCTCGAACTCGCGTGCGAGGGTAGAGCTCTCCGAAAAATTCAACTTGCACCCCAAGGTGTGGAAACTGACTCTGCGCTGCTGCATATTCCTGCCGTAAATTTCGGGCGAAATTACGAAAACTATGCGAAATCCGACAGTCGTGCCGACAAAAAATCGCCGTCCGCCCGATAAAACCGTCCGCACCGGAACAGCGCCTACACGACCGTCCGGACATGACACAACAAAAAAACGAGGTTCTCCGGCGGATTCGATCCATTTCCGATAAAAAAGCGTAAATTTGCACGTCAACGAGCAACGCTCCATGGAGTTTTTCAACGACCTTGTCCGATACGGCTATCTCAGCCACGCCCTTGCGGCCTGCATACTCTCCGGAATCACGTGCGGCATCGTAGGGACTTACGTCGTATGCCGCCGCATGGTCTTCCTCGCCGGCGGCATCACCCACGCTTCGTTCGGCGGTCTGGGCATCGCCTTCTATCTGGGGATCAATCCGATCGCAGGCGCCATGATCTTCGCCGTACTCTCGGCTTTCGGCATCGAGTGGACCTCCGAACGCGGCCGCATCCGCGAGGACTCGGCCATCGGCATCGTCTGGTCGGTCGGCATGGCTGCGGGCGCTCTGTTCATGAGCCTCCGCCCGGGTTACTCGTCGGGCGATCTGGCGGCCTACCTCTTCGGCAGCATCATCACCGTAACGGACGGCGACGTCGCGGCGCTGGCCCTGCTCACAGCCGTCGTCCTCGCAGGCTGCCTACTCTGGCTCCGACCGGTGATCTACGTCGCCTTCGACCGCGCCTTCGCCCGCAGCCGCGGCATCCGCACCCGTGCGATCTCCTATCTGATGGCGGCGCTCGTCGCCGTAACGATCGTGCTCTCGATCCGCATCATGGGCATCGTGCTGCTGATCTCGCTCCTCACCATGCCGGTCGTGATCGCCGACACGCTCTCCGGCTCCTACCGTTCGATCGTCGTCGCAGCGCCCCTGATCGCCGTCGGCGCCAACATCGCCGGCCTCGTCGCGAGCTATCATTTCGAGGTTCCGCCCGGCGCGGCCATAATATTTACCCTCACTTTAGCGCTTATAATAGTAAAACTGCTATCTTTGCGTAACGAAAAACAGCCGGCACGCCGATGAAAACCATCCATAAACTCGTCCTGAAATCGTACCTCGGGCCCATGATCCTGACGTTCTTCATCGTCATGTTCGTGCTGATGATGAATTTCCTGTGGCGTTACATCGACGAGCTGGTGGGCAAGGGCCTCAGCGCGGGGATCATCATCGAACTGCTCGGCTACGCCATGACCAACATGATCCCCATGGGACTGCCGCTCTCGATGCTGCTGGCGGCCATCATGACCATGGGCAACCTCGGCGAGAACTACGAACTGCTGGCCATGAAGTCGGCGGGCATGTCGCTGCCCAAGATCATCCGGCCGCTCGTCATTCTGGTAGGCGTCATCGCCGTGGGGAGCTTCTTCATCGCCAACAACCTCGTGCCGGCCGCCAACAAGAAACTGGCCAGCACCCTCTACGACATCCGCAAACAGAAGCAGACGCTCGAATTCCGCGACGGCCTCTTCTTCAACGGGCTCGAAAACATGAGCATCCGCGTCGGCCATCAGGACCCGCAGACCAAGCTGCTGACCGACGTGCTGATCTACGACAACAGCGCCGCGAACGGCAACATGCGCACGACGCTCGCCGATTCGGGCTACATCCGTCTGTCGGACGACAAACGCTTTCTGATGGTTACGCTCTTCCACGGCGAGAACTACGAGCAGACCCGCAACAACCAATGGTACAGCAAGAGCGCGCTGCGCCACGACAAGTTCGACCGGCAGGATCTGGCCGTCTCCATGTCGGGCTTCGACATGCAGCGCTCCGACGCCAACAGCTTCTCGAACAACAGCCAGACGAAAAACATCGTGGAACTCGAACGCGACATCGACTCGCTCGGCAAGATCGTCAACACGGCGACGGCCCGCTCCTACGAGCCGCTGCTCAAAGATCAGATTTTCTCGAAAGACCCGACCATCCTCTTCGACACGCTGGGGGTCGACAAACGCCGCTTCCGCGACTTTTCGGCCGCCGACTCCATCTCGAAACTCGGACTGCGCGAAAAAGCGCAGGTGTGGACGCAGGCCCGCTCGCTGTCGAAGAATTCGCGGGCGATGTTCAACTACGACGAACGAAGCGCCAAGGATGCACTCAACCTCCTATACCGCAGCCAGATCGAATGGCACAGCAAATGGTCGCTACCCGTGTCGATCCTCATTTTCTTCCTGATCGGCGCGCCGCTCGGAGCCATCATCCGCAAGGGCGGCCTCGGCATGCCGATCGTCATCTCGGTGATCTTCTTCGTGATCTATTACATCATCTCCATCACGGGACAGAAATTGGCCAAAGAGGGTACGTGGGCCGCGGTCTACGGCATGTGGCTCTCGACCTTCATCCTCACGCCCGTCGCCGCCTACCTCACCTACAAAGCCACCAACGACTCGTCGCTGCTCGACACCGACTGGTACATCGTCAAATACAAGGCCCTCAAAGGATGGTTCGCCGAACGCATCCGCCGCATCCTGTCGAAAATCAAATCCAAACATAATGACAAGCAAATTACTGAATAGCATCGAAGAGGCCGTCGAAGATTTCCGCAACGGCAAGATCGTAATCGTCGTGGACGACGAAGACCGCGAAAACGAAGGCGACTTCATCGTCGCCGCCGAAAAGATCACGCCCGAAATCGTCAATTTCATGCTCCGCGAAGGCCGCGGCGTGCTCTGCGCACCGCTCTCCGAGGAGCGCTGCGCGCAACTCGAACTCAACATGATGGAGGAGAACAACACCTCGCTGCTGGGCACCCCCTTCACCGTTACGGTCGACCTGCTGGGCGAGGGTTGCACGACGGGCGTCTCGATCCACGACCGCGCGGCGACCATCCGCGCGCTGGCCGATCCGAAGACCAAGCCGTCCGATCTGGGGCGCCCGGGACACATCAATCCGCTGCGGGCCCGTCAGAAAGGCGTGCTCCGCCGCCCGGGACACACCGAGGCGGCCGTCGACCTCGCGCGCATGGCCGGCCTGCAACCGGCCGGCGCACTGATCGAGATCATGAACGAAGACGGTACGATGGCCCGGCTGCCGCAACTGCTCGAAATCGCAGAAAAACACGGACTGAAGATCATCTCCATCGCCGACCTGATCGCCTACCGCCTGCGCGAAGAATCGATCATCGAACGGGGCGCCACGGCCGACATGCCCACCGACCTCGGGCATTTCAAAATCACGGCATTCCGGCAGAAGAGCAACGGATTGGAGCATATGGCCCTCACCAAGGGCGAGTGGAGCGAAGACGAACCTGTGCTGGTGCGCGTACACTCGTCGTGCGCCACGGGAGACATCCTCGGTTCGTGCCGCTGCGACTGCGGCGCCCAGCTCCACGAAGCGATGCGCATGATCGAAAAGGAGGGTAAGGGGGCCATCGTCTACCTCAATCAGGAGGGGCGCGGCATCGGGCTGTTCAACAAGATCAACGCCTACAAACTCCAAGAGGAGGGGCTCGACACGGTCGATGCCAACGTCCGTCTGGGCTTCGGCGTGGACGAACGCGACTACGGCGTCGGTGCCAGCATCATCCGCGATCTGGGGATCAAACACATGCGTCTGATGACCAACAACCCGCTCAAACGCGCCGGCCTCGAAGGCTACGGACTGAGAATCGACCGGATCGTACCCATCGTCATCGAACCCAACAAATACAACCTCCACTATCTCGAAACCAAAGAGAAACGCATGCACCACGCGCTGGGCCTCTGCAAACACTAAGAAGCTGCACACGTATGAAAATCACCCATATCGCCCTCTGGACCGAACACCTCGAAGAGTTGCGCGAATTCTACGGCACCTATTTCGGCGGCCGCTCCGGCGGGAAATACGTCAATCCGGCCAAACGTTTCGAATCTTATCAGCTCGCGTTCGACGGCGAATGCCGTCTGGAGCTCATGCGCCGCTCGGACATCAACGGCGAAGTGCAGGAGGAGCGGATCGGACTGGCGCATTTCGCTTTCGCCTGCGCGGACCGCGAGGCCGTCGTCGCCCTCACCGAACGGCTGCGGGCCGACGGCTACCAGATCGTCGGCGAACCGCGCACCACGGGCGACGGATATTTCGAAAGCGTCGTCGCCGATCCCGACGGCAATCTGGTGGAGATAACCTGCTGAGCGCCATGGAAGCCAAAAAGATGCGCATCGTATTCATGGGCACGCCCGAGTTCGCCGTGCCGTCGCTCCGTGCACTGGTCGAAGCGGGCTATCGGGTGGTCGCGGTCGTTACCGCACCGGACAAGCCGGCGGGCCGCGGACGGAAACTCCACGAGAGCGAAGTCAAGATCGCAGCCCGCGAACTTGGACTTCCCGTTCTGCAACCCGAGAAACTCAAAGCGCCCGAATTCGTCGATGCCCTGCGGGCCCTGCAACCCGATCTGGGGATCGTGATCGCATTCCGGATGCTGCCCGAGGTCGTCTGGAAGCTGCCCCGTTACGGGACCTTCAACCTCCATGCCTCGCTGCTGCCGCAATACCGGGGAGCCGCACCGATCAACTGGGCTCTCATAAACGGCGATACGAAAAGCGGAGTTACGACCTTCCTGCTGAACCACGAGATCGACAAAGGGGCCATTCTCGACCGAATCGAAGTGCCCATTCTGCCGGAAGACAACGCCGGGACCCTTTACGACAGATTGATGCGCATCGGCTCGGGTCTCGTAACACGAACCGTGGATCGGATCGCGGCAGGGGAGACCCATCCTCTGCCGCAGGAACCTACCGACGACAGCGACCTGCGGCCGGCGCCCAAAATCTTCAAGGAGGATTGCCGGATCGACTGGACGTGGAAGGGCGACCGGATTCTCCATTTCATCCGCGGACTTTCGCCTTATCCGGCGGCTTGGACCCCGATGTTCCGTCAGAGTACGGAATCGGGGTCGGCGAAAATCTTTTCCGCCCGCTTCGAGGCATACACGCACGCGGCGAAAACAGGCACGGTCGAAAGCGACAACCGGACTTATATCCGTGTCGCCTGCGCCGACGGGTGGATCACGATCGACGAATTGCAGATCGCAGGCAAGAAACGGATGCAGGTACGCGATTTGCTGCTCGGACTGCGGGACATCAACGATTACACATTCTAAAAAACACGTGCACGCCATGAAACCTTTTCTGATCTTAGCATGCTGCCTCGCGATCGCCGTACAACAACTTGCGGCGCAGGAAATCCACGAACAGCCGTTCAACGGCCTGATCGTCGACTCGAACGGCAAGGGTCTCAAGGCGACCATCCGTGTCAAACACAGTCCGGTCTTCACATACAGCGACCGCAACGGTAAATTCGGACTGCTCAATATCCATCCGACCGACACGCTGACCGTGCATTACAAAAAAGAAGAGATCGACATACCGGTCGACGGACGCGATGCGATCCGCATCACATGGCTGGGCCACGCAACAGAGAGCTCGGCGGCACCCGAACTGGCCGATTACGGCTACGGTTATGTCAAACGGCGCAACCTCACGCAAAGCAGCAGCGGTTTCACGGGCGATCTCCTCGTGAAGCGGGGATTCACGGATCTCGGAACCGCCATCTCGACGCTCGTCCCCGGGGTCGTGCAGCGCAACGGCCAGCTCATCATCAACGGAGGCAGTTCGCTCGTTCTGAGCAACGCCGCCCTGATTCTCTGCGACGGATCGCCTGTCGGCAACATCAACATGATCAACATCCACGACGTCGAAACGGTCGAAGTCCAGAAAAACGGCAGCATATACGGCTCCCGAGGTGCCAACGGCGTGATCCATATCCGAACGAAAAAAGGCGGACAGTGAGGTCCGCTATTCCGGCACAGCGGAATCCGGGGACGCAAAGGATGATTCCCAAGGATACCAGCTCCGAATCCGTTCGCAAGCGAATGGGAAAGCATACCCTTGCTGTACGACCGCACCGCATCGTTGCGCTATCGTTCGGATGAACGCATTGCTTTCTCCGATTAAACCGGAGCTGTCGGCGGGCGCTATCCCTGCATTTTTCACGCAATTCTTTGAGCGATCCAAACGGTTCAGGATTATTCCGTGTATTCGTCATCGGTTTGATCCCGAAGACGATATCTTTCTCCACACAATCAATATCATCTTCACACGCTACAAAATTCACCGACAGATTCTTTACATTCCATCGGATAATCTTCGTGCTGTCGCCGGATGCAAATAAATAATTGCATCGCTTGTTTTTACCGGTCAAAGAGCCTCGGGACGGACGAAATCCCAATACGCCTCCGATGGTTCTGAAAAAAGGCGCAGGTCGCCGGGCATGCGGCTCCTCTTCCCGCAAACGCCTCCTTATACTCTTCGCCGCTTTACCGACATAAAGCAATGTCGTATTTCTTCGGACCGATTCTTTCGCAAACTCTCCCGGAAGCCCCTCTGTTTTCGATCCGAACGGCGTTAAGCTCCGGAAAATCAGAGATATCGTTCCCGGTCAAGATTGCGACTGTCCGGAATTTCTCTCTATTCAACAAAGTCGAAACATCGAATGAAGGCCCTCGTTCGGGCTTTCCGTCATTCTTATTTCGAGCAGAGGACGAAGCAGTCTTCGAGACATCTTCTACGACGATTTTTCCGATTCGGAATATACCAATTTCTACCGCTTTGGTATGCGTGCGGAATATCTCCATTTCGTAATTTCACTCTTAACGGCCGGTTGCGCCTCGATCCGCTATCTTTCAATAACCCAGCCTTATCCAAGATTCCGGCAGCTCCTACGGCACTCACCGCCGACTAATGATTTCGTTCCTTCCACGTATCAAGACATTCGGTGATCTGTCTGTAGTCGCTACTCATGGCTTGTCTCTATCAAGAAGATTCCAGCAGAAAAAGCATAAGTCATCGTCGAACCGAATGGGAGGGGCAATGAATCCCCCTCCAAACCGTCCGAACGTCCGATCCATCCGATCTTTCTCCGTTCGGCCCCTGCTGCGAAAACGAAGTCCGGCCGCTTCTTCGTTACGCTCCTCCCGATCCGCTTTTTCAGACCTCGAAAAGAAAACGTCCGACTTCGGCAAACGCAACAACACAAATACAGTCGGGAGCAGCCCGCTCCGCAGGAAAATGACGCAGACGCCGCATGCACGACATTTGCCGCCGCCCCTCGATTTCCTCCGGCCGACTTACGGATCAGCAAAAAAAAGGGGCGATGCCATTCGCTGCATCGCCCCTTCCCCTTTATCAAAACAGTTATCGAATCTTCTTGATGATTTCACCGCCGTGTCTGATCGCCTCCTCGTTCTGCGGAAGCATTTTCCATGCACGCTCGGGAAGCGATTTCTTCAGCCCGACCATCACGTTCTCCATCTTCACCACGGGGCATACCTTCAGGTAGCCGCCGAGGATCATCGTGTTGAACAGCTTGGCCTGCCCCATACGGGCGCATTCGGCCGTAGCGTCGATCGTAAAGACCGAAATATCGGTACGCTGCGGATGGCGCGTAATACCGTTCGTATCGTAGATCAGCACGCCGCCCGGTTTGACCATCGGCTCGAATTTTTCCATCGACTGCTGATTCAGAATGATCGCGGTATCGAACTCATGCGCGATCGGCGACGAAATTTTCTTATCGGAGATAATCACCGTAACATTGGCCGTGCCGCCGCGCATCTCGGGTCCGTAAGAGGGCATCCATGTAACCTCGTAATCCTGCATCACGCCCGAATAGGCGAGGATCTTACCCATCGAAAGGACACCCTGTCCTCCGAATCCTGCAATAATCAAAGTTTCTTTCATATCCGTCCTCTTATTTTACGTCCTTGATATCACCCAGCGGGTAGAAAGGCAGCATGTTCTGCTCCAGCCATTGATTCGAAGCCACGGGCGAGAGTTTCCAACCGCTGTTGCAAGTCGACACGACCTCCACGAGCGAGAAACCGTTGCCGGCCATCGCATTGTCGAAGGCCTTGCGGATCGCCCTCTTCGTCTTGCGCACGTTGGCGGGCGTATGCACGCTCTGGCGCGTGATGTAGGTCGCACCGTCGAGGTGCGCCATCATCTCGGCGATCTTATAAGGATAGCCGTTCAGACGCGGATCGCGGCCATAGGGCGTCGTCGCCGTCTTCATGCCGAGCAGGGTAGTGGGGGCCATCTGCCCGCCGGTCATACCGTAGATCGCATTGTTGATGTAGATCGCCACGACATTCTCGCCGCGCGCAGCAGCATGGATCGACTCCGCCGTTCCGATCGCCGAAAGGTCGCCGTCGCCCTGATAGGTGAAGACCATGTTCTCGGGGTGCAGACGTTTCACGGCAGTCGCCACCGCCAATGCACGTCCGTGAGCCGCCTCGATCCAGTCGATGTCGATATAATTGTAGGCGAATACCGAGCAGCCGACGGGCGAAACGCCGACCGTCTTGTCTGCCATGCCCATCTCTTCGATCACTTCGGCCACCAACTTGTGAACCGTACCATGACTACAGCCGGGGCAGTAGTGCATAACGTTGTCGAGTATGAGCTTAGGCTTCGCGTAAACCAGATTCTCGTTTTTGATTTCAACCTCTGCCATAGTCTTATTTCTTATTTATCAGTTTTTCTTTCAATGCGTTCAGCACCTCGTCCGGTGCGAACATCATACCGCCCTGACGGCCGTAGTGCTCCACGGGAGCCATGCCGTTCACTGCCAGACGCACGTCCTCGACCATCTGCCCGGCATTGAGCTCGGCCGAAAGGAATCCCTTGACGCCGCGCTTGGCCATGTCGGCGAGCACCTTCTTGGGGAAAGGATAGAGGGTGATGGGACGCAGCAGACCGACTTTCAGTCCCTCGGCGCGCGCCATCTCGACCGTAGCCGAACAGATGCGGGCCGACGATCCGAACGCCACGATCACGTACTCCGCGTCGTCGCAGTCGATCGCTTCGTAGCGCACTTCGTTCTCTTCGAGCGCCTTATATTTGGCTTGCAGACGCAGGTTGATCTGCTCCATGATCTCCGATTTGAGCTCCAGCGAAGTAACCACGTTGCGTTCGCGGCCGGCAGGTTTGCCGTAGGCTGCCCACGACTTGCACTCTGCGGCGATCTCTTCGTTCGAACGACGGGGACGCTGCGGGGCGAGCACCACCTTCTCCATCATCTGACCGATGGCGCCGTCGGCGAGGATCATCGCCGGGTTGCGGTATTTGAATGCGAGGTCGAAACCGAGAGCCACGAAGTCGTTCATCTCCTGCACCGAGTTGGGTGCGAGCACGATCATGTGGAAGTCGCCGTGGCCGCCGCCCTTGCAGGCTTGGAAATAGTCCCCCTGCGAAGGCTGGATCGTACCCAGACCCGGACCGCCGCGCTGGCAGTTCACGATCAGACACGGAAGCTCGGCACCGGCCAGATAGCTCATCCCCTCCGACATCAGGCTGACACCGGGGCTCGACGACGAGGTCATCACGCGCTTACCGGTCGAAGCGCCGCCGTAAACCATATTGATGGATGAAATCTCGGACTCGGCCTGAAGAACCACCATACCGGTCGTCTCCCACGGTTTGAGCTCCATGAGCGTCTCCATCACCTCCGACTGCGGAGTGATGGGGTAGCCGAAATATCCGTCGCAACCGTAGCGAATCGCCGCATGGGCGATCACTTCGTTGCCTTTCATTAGTTTTACCTCTTTTTCTGCCATAGCTTATTCAAATTTTTGACGATAAACCGTGATGCAGCTGTCGGGACAAATAACTGCGCACGACGCACAGCCCGTGCAGGCGTCGGGATTAGCCATCTGAGCTGCGGGGTACCCTTTGCTGTTTACCTCGACCGACAAGGCGAGCACGTTGCACGGACACGAAGCCACACAGACTCCGCACCCTTTGCAGCGCTCCTTATCGACAATGATAGTTCCTTTAATTTTAGCCATAATATGCCGTTTGTGTTGTAAGTTGCTTACAAATATACGAAAAAATCGAAAACTTCATTAACATCCGAAACAAATAATCGCAAATAAATGTTAAAATCGGTTTTCGACCTTGAAAGACAGAGGGCCGGACCTTTGCGGCTCCGGCCCTGTCGGAATCTGAAAACTACTCCTCGAACGAGTGGATCACGACGCCCGAGCGGAGTTTGGGCTCGAACCACGTCGTCTTCGGAGGCATGATATTGCCCGTGTCGGCGATGTTGATAAGCTGCTGCATCGAGACGGGGTAGAGTGCGAACGCCACCTTCATCTCGCCGCTGTCCACGCGGCGCCGGAGCTCCTCCAGACCGCGGATGCCGCCCACGAAATCGATGCGTTTCGACGTCCGCAGATCCTTGATGTCGAGAATACGGTCGAGCACGAGGTTCGAAAGCACCGTAACGTCCAGCACGCCGATCGGATCGTTGTCGTCGTAGGTGCCTTTCTTGGCCGTCATGCTGTACCACTGACCGTCGAGATACATCGAGAAGTTGTGCAGCCCGGTCGGGTGGTAGACATTACTGCCCTTGGGCTCCACCTCGAAATTCTCCTTCAGCTTCGCCAGCAGCTCGTCGGGCGTCAGACCGTTGAGGTCCTTCACCACGCGGTTGTAGTCGATGATGCGGAGCTGGTTGGCAGGGAACGTTACGGCAAGGAAATAATTGTACTCCTCTTCGCCCGTATGGTTAGGGTTCTTCGCCTTGCACTCCGCGCCGACACGTGCGGCAGCCGCCGTGCGATGGTGGCCGTCGGCGACATAAAGCGCCGGTATCGCCGCGAACAGCTCCGTGATGCGATCGTTGACCTTCTTGTCGTCGATCACCCAGAAGTGGTGTCCGAAACCGTCCTCGGCCGTGAAATCGTACTCGGCGGGATGGTTCTTCACCCAATCTGCGACGATGCGGTCGATCTCGGCGTTATCGGGATAAGCGAAGAACACCGGCTCGATGTTGGCTTTCTGGTTGCGGACGTGGATCATGCGGTCCTCCTCCTTGTCGGGACGAGTCAGCTCGTGCTTCTTGATCGCGCCCGACATATAGTCCTCGAAATGGCAGCCCATCACCAGACCGTACTGCGTGCGGCCCTCCATCGTCTGCGCGTAAATATAGTAGTGCTCGTCGGCATCCTGCTTGAGCCAGCCGTTGGCACGCCACTTCTTGAAATTCTCGACCGCCTTTTCGTAAACCTCGGGCGAGTGCTCGTCGGCGATCGGATCGAAATCGATCTCGGGTTTGATGATGTGCAGGAGCGAACGCTCCGTAGCCTCGGCTTTCGCCTCGGCCGAATTCAACACGTCGTAGGGGCGCGAAGCCACCTCCGAAGCGTATTCCTTCGGGGGACGGATTCCGCGGAAAGGTTTGATACGTACCATAAAGTCTTTCGGTTTTACGGATTTCTACTTGTTTACCTGAAAACGGGTGTTGCCGTTCTTCAGGAAGTCCACGATCTGATTGGCAGCGGCCAGACCGGCGTTGATGTTGGCTTCGGCCGTCTCGGCCCCCATCTTCTTGGGCGTGGAGAAGAAACGCTTGCCGAACTTCTCGCTCATCTCGGCAGCGGCCTCGGGAGCAATGTCGGTGATGTATTTCAGGTCCTCGCGTTCGGTCATGGCGGCGATCACGCCGGCTTCGTCGATCACCTCCTTGCGGGCGGTGTTCACCAGCGTAGCGCCTTTGGGCATCGACTTCATGAGCTTCTCGCCGATCGACTTCTTGGTCTGCTCCGTAGCGGGGATGTGCAGCGACAGGTAGTCGGCCTTGGCATACAGCTCCTCGACGGAATCCACCTTCTGCACGCCGTCGGCTTCGAAGACCTTGGCATCGGTGATGAAAGGATCGAACGCGATGACGTTCATGCCCAACGCCTTGCCCTTGCGGCCGACGAGCTTGCCGACATTGCCGTAAGCGTGAATGGCCAGCGTCTTGCCCTGCAATTCGCTGCCCGTACCGGCCGTGAACTGATTGCGGGCCATGTAGACCATCATGCCCAGCGCCAGTTCGGCCACGGCGTTCGAGTTCTGCCCCGGGGTATTCATCACCACGATCTTGCGGGCCGTTGCGGCTGCGAGGTCCACGTTGTCGTAACCCGCACCGGCACGCACCACGATCTTAAGGTTCTTGGCAGCGTCGATCACCTCGGCGGTAACTTTGTCGCTGCGGATGATCAGCGCATCCGCGTCGGCCACGGCGGCCAGCAGTTGTGCCTTGTCCGTATATTTCTCCAGCAGAGCCACTTCATAGCCGGCCTGCTCTACGATCGCCTTGATTCCGTCCACGGCCTTCTTTGCGAAAGGCTTTTCGGTTGCTATCAGTACTTTCATCGGTATATTCTCCATTAAAGTGTAAAAATCGAGATCCGATGACGCCCGTTTCCGCGGTGTGAACGTGAAAAAGCGCGCCATCGTGATCCTAAAACATTGTTATTTGTGCATCTTCTCGAACTCCTGCATGCACTCTACGAGCGCCTTGACGCTCTCCAGCGGGCAGGCGTTGTAGATCGAAGCGCGGAAACCGCCCACCGAACGGTGGCCCTTGATGCCGACCATGCCCTTCTCCTTGGCGAAGGCCATGAATTCGCTTTCGAGCGCCTCGCGGCCCGGAGCCATCACGAAGCAGACGTTCATGAGCGAACGGTCCTCCTTCACGGCCGTACCGACGAACATGGAGTTGCGGTCGATCTCGGCATAGAGCAGCTCGGCCTTCTCCTTGTTGCGCTTGTACATCTCCTCGACGCCGCCGAGCTCCTTGACCCATTTGAGGGTTTCGTGCATCACGAAGATGGGGAACACGGGAGGCGTGTTGAACATCGAGTGGTTGCGGGCCTCTTCGGGGTAATGCGTACCGTAGTTGACCATCGTCTGAAGCTGACGTCCCGAGCTGCCGATCAGGTCTTTGCGGATGATGACGAACGTTACGCCGGCAGGGCCAACGTTCTTCTGCGCACCGCCGTAGATCATGCCGTATTTCCTCACGTCCACGGGGCGGCTCAGAATGTCCGACGACATGTCCGCCACGAGCGTAACGGGCGAGTCGATATCCTCGTGGATTTCCGTACCGTAGATGGTATTGTTGGTCGTGATATGGAAATAGTCGGCATCCGTCGGGATCGTGTATCCTTTCGGAATATAGGTATAGTTCTTGTCTTCGGAGGAAGCCACGATCTCCACTTCGCCGTAGAACTTGGCCTCTTTGGCCGCCTTCTTGGCCCAAACGCCCGTCTGGAGATAGGCGGCCTTCTTCTTGAGCAGGTTGGCCGGCACCTCGAAGAACTGGGTGGAAGCGCCGCCGCCGAGGAAGATGACGGCGTAGTCGTCCGGAATATTCAGCAGGTCTCTCCAGAGCTGCTCGGTCTCGGCCATGATGCGCTCCCAGCCCGGGGTGCGGTGCGAAATCTCCAGAATACCGATACCTGTGTTGTCGAAATCACGGATAGCCTCGATGGCCGATTCGATCGCCTGTTTGGGCAACACGCAGGGTCCTGCATTGAAATTGTGTTTTTTCATAATAGTTTTTTATTAGTTTTAGCGTTTTGGTTGCAAACTGTTAGTTTATCAAGACAAATATACAGACTTATTTTGCAATAAACAACGAACGGGCGAATAATTTTTCACGGAAGCCCGAAACATCGTCCGAATCACCGTCCGGCACATTCCGGACGGACGCGCGGCGCATTTAGTCGGATCATCGTTTCCATTTCCGGATTAAAATTACTATTTTTGCAAAAATATAATCCGGATCCGGACGGCCTGCGGAATACCTTATTATTTATACGGTTTCGCCGCGTCCGGTCCCGTATCTGTCAAATTTTCGTGCGCAATGATCAAATCCATGACAGGCTTCGGCAAAGGCGAAGCCTCCGTACAGAATAAGAAGATTACCGTCGAAGTCCGCTCGCTCAACTCCAAGCAGCTGGATCTTACGGTCAAACTCCCGTCGGCATACCGGCGTGCGGAATACGACCTGCGCAACCTCGTATCCAAAGCGTTGCAACGCGGCAAGGTCGATCTGTTCGCAAGCGTCGAAAGTCCGGCTGCGGAGACTTCCGCCCACATCAACAAGCAAGCCTTCGACACCTATTATACGCAGATCGCCGCGGCATGCGCGGACCACCCGGGCCTTTCGGACGCGGAAGGGGTGAAAGCCTCGATCGTACAGTCCGTGCTGCGGCTGCCCGACGTGATCGCGGCCGACGGCGACACCGTGTCGGAGGCGGAACATGCGGCCCTGCTCCGTGCGACGGAGGACGCCCTGCGCCGGCTCGACGAATTCCGAACGCAGGAAGGGGCCATCCTCATCGCCGACCTGTTGCACCGTGTGGACAAGATCGAGACCTATAAAAACGAGGTAACGCCTTTCGAAAAGGCCCGCACGGAGACCATCCGCGCACGCATCCTCGACAATCTGTCGAAGCTGCCCGTCGAGACGGACACGAACCGTCTGGAGCAGGAGATGATCTTCTACCTCGAAAAGCTCGACATCACGGAAGAGAAGGTGCGGCTGTCGAATCACTGCAAATACTTCCGCGAAGTGGCCGCGGGCGAGGAGTGTCCGGGCCGCAAGCTGGGCTTCATCGCTCAGGAAATGGGCCGCGAAATCAACACGATGGGCTCGAAGGCCAACGAGACGAACATCCAGATTCTCGTCGTCAGGATGAAGGACGAGCTGGAAAAGATCAAGGAACAGGTACTCAACATTCTCTGACCGTGGGCAAAGTCATCATCTTCTCCGCCCCGAGCGGATCGGGCAAGACGACCATCGTGCGCGAGCTGCTCCAGCGCTACCCGCAATTCGAATTCTCGGTCTCGGCCACCTGCCGCGCTCCCCGCGGTCAGGAGCAGCACGGCCGGGACTACTATTTCCTCACGCCCGAAGCCTTCATGCAGGCCGTCGAGGAGGGCAAGTTCATCGAGTGGGAGGAGGTCTATGCCGGATGCCGCTACGGCACGCTGCGCAGCGAAGTGGAGCGCATCTGGAGCAAGGGCAACGTCATCCTCTTCGACGTGGACGTCGTCGGAGGACTCAACCTCAAACGCATCTTCGGCGACGACGCCTGCGCGGTATTCATCATGCCGCCCTCGATCGACGAGCTGCGCCGCCGGCTCGAATCGCGCGGCACGGACACCCCGGAGGTGATCGACCGCCGCGTGGCGAAAGCCGAATTCGAACTCACGCAAGCTCCCGCATTCGACCACATCGTCGTGAACGACGATCTTGCGGAAGCCGTGGCCGAGACTACCCGAATCATCAACGAATTTATCGGTTAATACATTGAAAAACATACTTTTATACTTCGGTTCGTTCAATCCCGTCCACAAGGGACACATCGCCTTGGCGGAATATGCCGCAGAGCGCGGATTGTGTGACGAGGTCGTACTCGTCGTCTCGCCGCAGAACCCGCTCAAACCGTCGGACGCACTGGCGCCGGAGCTGGACCGCTTCGAGATGGCCGAAATCGCCTGCGCCGCATCGAAATACCCCGACCGCATCAAGCCGTCGGCCGTGGAGTTCCTGCTCGAAAAACCGTCGTACACGGTCCGGACGCTCCGCTACCTGCGCGAGACGCACGGACACGACATGCAGTTCTCGATCCTGATGGGTGCGGACAATGCCGAGCGACTCGACCGCTGGAAGGAGTACGACGAGATACTGGATCATTATAAAATATACGTATATCCCCGCCGCGGCGCCACGGCCGGCCGCTTCGCCGACCGCGTGGTCTGCCTCGCCGACGCGCCGCTGTACGACTTCTCGTCCACTGCGATCCGCGAAGCGGCGGAACGGGGCGAACAAATCGCGCCGATGGTCGGCAACGAAGTAGCGGACTACATCCGCCGCAAGGGGTTGTGGGATCCGGCCGCTCGCCTCGAAGCGCTCACGGCCGCAATCGACGCGGGAGGAGCCGAAGCGGCGCTCTACGTCGAGCGGGGCAAGCTCCGCTACCGGCGTGCGGAGTGGGGCAAGGCACTCAACGATTTCAATGCGGCCTTGCGGATCGACGACGCCCACCGCGAAGCGCGCGAGCTGGCCGGTATGGTGGAGGAGATTCTGGCCTTCCGCTACAAAGACTACTACAATCCCTGATATGACACGTCTGAAAATTGCGCTCATGGCGGGCGGCGACTCGTCCGAGAGGGAGATCGCGCTGCAAAGCGCCGCCCAGATCGAGGCCGCGCTCGATCCCGCGAAATACGATACGACCCTGATCGACCTCCGCGGCCGCGACTGGCACCACACCGCACCCGACGGCCGGCAGTGGCAGGTGGACAAGAACGACTTCTCGATCGTCGTCGACGGCGTGAAGACGGTATTCGACTATGCGCTCATCCTCATCCACGGCACCCCGGGCGAGAACGGGCGGCTGCAAGGCTACCTCGACATGATGGGCGTGCCCTATTCGTCGTGCTCGACGACCTCCTCGGTCCTCACGTTCGACAAAATCACCACCAAGCGCACACTGGCGGGACGGGGTATTCCGCTCGCCCGCGAAATCTTCATCCGCCGGGGGGATGCGGTCGACCCCGCGGCTGTCGTGCGCGAACTCGGTCTGCCGCTTTTCGTCAAGCCCAATGCCAGCGGATCGTCGTTCGGCGTAACGAAAGCGAAGAGCGAGGCCGAAATCCTGCCCGCGCTCGACAAGGCGTTCGCCGAGAGCGACGAAGTGCTCGTCGAAGAGTGCATCGCAGGCCGCGAAATGGGTTGCGGCGCGATGATCGCCGGCGGCAAGCCCTACCTCTTTCCGATCACGGAGATCGTTCCGAAAAAGGAATTCTTCGACTACGAGGCCAAGTACACGGCCGGCCGTTCCGACGAAATCACGCCGGCCGACATCGCGCCCGAGGTGCGGGCCGCGCTGAACCGCATGACGCTCGAAGCCTACCGTTCATGCCGCTGCTCGGGCGTGGTGCGGGTGGATTTCATCGTAACGCCCGACGGGACGCCCTACCTGATCGAAATCAACTCCATCCCGGGCATGAGCGCCGGCAGCATCGTCCCCAAACAGGTGCGGTGCATGGGCATGACGCTCGGGGAGTTGTACGACATCATCATCGCCGACACCTGCCGCAAATGATCGAAATCGACGACAAAATCGTATCCGCCGACCTGCTGCGCGAATGCTTCGCCTGCGACCTTTCGCAGTGCCGGGGCATCTGCTGCGTGGAGGGCAACGCCGGCGCACCGCTCGAAGCCGAAGAGCTCGGCGAACTGGAAGCGGAGTACGAACATTACAAGCCCTGCATGACCTCCGAAGGGATCGAGGCGATCGAACGGCAGGGATTCGCCGTACTCGACGAAGAGGGCGACCTGACCACACCGCTCGTCCGCGACGCCGAGTGCGCCTACGCCTGTCGGGAAGAGGGCATCACGCTCTGCGCCATCGAAAAAGCGTGGCGCGAGGGACGGACCCCGTTCCGCAAGCCCGTATCCTGCCACCTCTATCCGATCCGGCTGGTGAAGTTCTCGAACGGCGCCGTCGGCCTCAACTACCACCGCTGGGAGGTCTGCGCTTCGGCCCGCACATGCGGACGCCGTTTGGGCCTGCCCGTCTACAAATCGCTCCGCGAGCCCATCGTGCGCCGCTTCGGCGAGGAGTTCTACAAGGCTCTCGAAGCCGCCGAGGCATACCTCAAATCGCAAAATTAACCGACACACCGCATGACCAAGCATCTATCCTGCACCCTTCTGGCCCTGCTGACGGCTTTCGGCGCAGCGGCGCAGAACGAACGGGCCGCCGCCCCGGACGCGAGCGGCGGTCTGCTCGCCGTCCGCACTTCCGACCGGCCGGAGAACTCCGCATCGGCCTCCGTCAAGACCGAAACCGAAACTGCGGCCGCACCCGATCCCATCGCCGACTCCATCGCGCAGCTCAACCTGCGTCTGCGTCCGAAATTCATCGAATCGACCTTCGCCACCGACGGCCTCGCGGTGATCGACACGCTGGCGACGGCCAACGATGCCGTACAGGTCGTCCTGTACGGCAACAACACGTGGAAATACATCCGCAACCGCGAGATCGCCAAGGACAGCACGATTTTCGAGAAATACTGGGACACCACGACGCTTTTCCCCTACAAGGAGGTCGACATGTCGGCCATGCCCTTCTCGGTGGTCATCGAACTCGTCGATTCGCTCCGCAGCTATTGCTGCCCCTATGTGGGCAAGCCCCATCCCCACGGAAAATACGGGCTCCGCAGAAACCGGCAGCATCAGGGCATCGACATCCCGCTCAAGACGGGCGATCCGGTCCATGCGGCATTCAGCGGCCGTGTGCGGATCTCCGAGTACAACAGGGGCGGTTACGGCAATCTGGTTATCGTCCGCCACGACAACGGACTGGAGACCTATTACGGCCATCTCTCGGAGCGCATGGTCGAACCCGGAGAGTGGGTCGAAGCGGGCACGGTCATCGGGCTCGGAGGTTCGACGGGCCGCAGTACGGGACCGCACCTTCATTTCGAGACGCGCTACTACGGCCGGTCGTTCGACCCCGAACGGCTCATCGACTTCGAAAAAGGGTTGTTGTGCCGCGAGACGTTCCTGCTGAAAAAAACGTTCTTCAGCATCCACTCGAAGGCCGGACAGAATTTCGACGACGAGATCGCCAACGAAGAACAGGACAAGAAGGAGGCCGCCGAACTGGCCGCCCGTCAATACCACAAGATCCGTTCGGGCGATACGCTCGGGCACCTCGCAGTGAAGTACCGCACGACCGTGAAAAAAATCTGTGCGCTGAACGGCATCAAACCCACGACGATCCTGCGGCTGGGGCGCACGCTGCGCGTGCGGTAAACAGCGATAAACAGAGGCTTTCGGACACCGAACAGCAGGTCATACCGCACATCTTCGGACTTAAATCGCCCCTGCCGGAACCATATTCACGGCAGGGGCGAAACCGTATGAAACCACTCGTTCGGACAACTGCGAAACCGCCGCGCAACCCGTTATCCCGCGAGAGCGGACATGCTCGTTGCGACAACCCCGCCACCGGGCTCGCAGCGGCAGTTGCAACTGAGGATCGCCCGCGGCGACAGGCTGCACCGGAATCCGAAATGCGGGCCGATCGGATCCAAAGCGCCTGCGAAAATGCCGTCCAGAGCGCACGCGGACGGTCTTGAAAAAGACTTTACGCCTCCCGCTGTTCCCTCCGCATCCGAAATGCGAACCCGTCTCCTGCAACGGCGCGGCCGTCTACTCCTTCCGCTCGATGGCATCTATGGCGTCCAACACGGCACCGCGGAACCGCCGGCGCTCCAGTTCCGCCACCCCGACGATCGTCGTCCCGCCCGGCGAACAGACCGCATCCTTGAGCTGCGCGGGGTGCAAGCCCGATTCGAGCAGCAGCCGGCCCGTTCCGGCAACCATCTGCCCCGCCATGCGGTAGGCATCGGTGCGGGCTATTCCGTGTTTCACGGCGGCATCGGCGAGCGCTTCCATGAAGAGACACACGAACGCCGGACCGCACCCGCCGACCGTCCCTGCAATATCCAACAGTTCCGTGTCGACCGTAAGGACCAGCCCAATCTTCGACAACAGCTCCGTGATCCGTGCATAGTCCTCCTCGGAGAGAGAGTGGCGCCGCTCGCAGACGACGATGCCCTCGCCGACCGACACGGGCGTATTGGGAATCGTGCTCAGATGGGGCGTCCCCTCCGCAAGAACACGTTCGTATCGCCCGAACGTGTAGCCGGCGACGACCGACACCACGATCTTCCCGCGCAGCGCCTCCCGCACAGGCACGAGCACCTCCTCGACCTGATGGGGTTTCACGGCCACGACCACCGCATCGGCGAATTCCGCGACCGCAGCCGCATCCCTCAGCGGCACGATGCCCCGGGCCTCCGCATTCCGCCGCAATTTTTCCCAGTCGCGCGCACAGGCTCCGATTCGGGCAGGCTGCACGGCTCCCGTTCTGACAAATCCGTCGGCAAGAGCCGAAGCCATGTTGCCGAATCCGATGAAACCGATATTCATATCTTTCAACATTGATCCGTGTTCGATTGCAGGATCGCAGCACGCACCAACTCTGCGAGAGCCGCGACCCCGAAAATACATGCCGCCCCGGCATGCGCCGTCCTCCGCTTCGCCCGCTGCCGACAGTATCCGTTGCGCCGCGCGTACACGCCCCTCGGGTCTGCCGGCGATCCGGACGCATGCGTTCTCTCGCACACGGGATGTCCGGAGGAAGGGGGGGGGCACCGCTCGTTCTCCCGGAAGCTTTTGCGACAGCAGGACGCCGCGCATACCGGGCCTGCGGATTTCCGACGAGCAAGGACAAAGCTGTGCGATCGAAACATCCCCACCGTACCGCCGTCGAGGCGTTTTTCGATACATAGAAGCCGGCAGCCGCGAAACGGTTCCGACCGCGACGGCGCCGCCCCGACGCCGCCGGCTGCGCATCATTTCGAATAATCCCGTTCGCCGAAAATGAGCGATCCGACCCTCACCATCGTCGATCCGCACTCCACGGCAAGAGGGTAGTCGTGCGACATGCCCATCGAGATCACGTTGAACCGCGGACCGAAATTGGGCTGCAAAATGTCGAAATCGCGTTTGAGGACCTCGAAATCCCGTCTCACACGGCACGGATCGTCGGTGTTGGTGGCGATTCCCATCACGCCGCGCACCTCGATATTGGCCATCCGGTTCAGTTCGACCGTCCCGACGTAGCGCATCAGCTCGTCGAACGCCCAACCCGACTTGGTCTCCTCCTCGGCGATGCGGATCTCCAGCAAAATACCGATCTTACGGCCGCAGCGGGCCGCTTCGCGCTGAATGGTCTCCGCCAGACGCGCGCTGTCGACCGACTGGATCATCGAAACGAACGGTGCGATATACTTCACCTTGTTGGTTTGCAGATGGCCGATCATGTGCCACTCGATATCCTTCGGCAGCTCCTCGTACTTGGCCCTGAGCTCCTGCGGACGGCTCTCGCCGAAGATGCGGTGGCCCGCGTCGTAGGCTTCGCGGATCATCGCCGCAGGGTGTGTTTTCGAAACGGCCACGAGAGTTACGTTTTCCGGAATCGTACTCCGGACGAACGATAATTGGCAGGCTATTGACATCTTTATGCTGTTTTGATTGGGTAAAATTACGCAATTTTATTATCTTTGCAAAGATTAGACCCGAACCTATGAAAAAACTCGTTCGCATTTTTCTCCTCGTCCTCTGCGGCGCATCCGTTTGCAGCCCTGCCGGAGCCTGTACCAACTTCATCGTTACGAAGGGAGCTTCGGCCGACGGCTCCGTCATGGTCAGCTACGCCGCCGACTCGCACGCCCTGTACGGCGCCCTCTACCTCACGCCGCGCGGCCGCTGGAAGGCGGGCACGCGGCTCCCCGTCTACGACTGGGACTCGGGCCGCTACCTGTGCGACATTCCGCAGGCAGCGGCGACCTACGGCACCGTCGGCAACATGAACGAACACTCGCTCATCATCGCCGAGACGACCTTCGGCGGCCGCTCCGAGCTCGAAGATCCGACGGGCCGCATCGACTACGGTTCGCTGATCTACATCACGCTCCAACGGGCCCGGACGGCCCGCGAGGCGATCGCCCTCATCGCCGAGCTGGCCGACACCTACGGCTATGCATCGAGCGGCGAATCGTTCTCGATCGCCGACCCCGGCGAAGCATGGATCATGGAGCTGATCGGCAAGGGATTCGAAGACGACGGCCGGGGCGGCAACGCCCGTCGGGGCATCGTCTGGGTCGCCCGCCGGATTCCGGACGGATACGTTTCGGCGCACGCCAACCAGTCCCGCATCACGACCTTCCCGCTCGACGATCCCGAAAACTGCCTCTATTCGCCCGACGTGATCTCGTTCGCCCGCGAAATGGGCTACTACGAAGGACCCGACGAAACGTTCAGCTTCTGCGACGCCTATGCACCCGCCGACTTCGCCACGATCCGCGGCTGCGACGCCCGCGTCTGGTCGTTCTTCCGCACGGTGGCGGACGGCATGGACCGCTACACGGATTACGCGATGGGCTACAATCCCGATAACCGGATGCCGCTGTGGGTCAAACCCCGCGCGAAGGTGGAGCCCAAAGTCGTCTTCGACTGCATGCGCGACCACTACGAAGGCACGCCGATGGACATGACCGCCGACATCGGCGCCGGCGGCCACGGTTGCCCCTACCGCTGGCGGCCGATGACCTTCGAGGTCAACGGCCGGGAATACCTCAACGAACGCGCCGCGGCGACCCAGCAGACGGGCTTCTGGTTCGTGGCACAAGCCCGTCCCGAACTGCCGGACGACATGGGCATCCTCTGGTTCGGCGTGGACGATGCGGCGACTTCGTGCCTCACGCCGATCTACTGCTCCGCGACGCAGGTGCCCGAATGCTTCAGCGAAGAGAACGGTTCGATGCTGGAATACTCGCCGACCTCGGCATTCTGGCTCTTCAACCGGATCGCCCAGTTCGCCTATCTTTTTTACGACCGCGTGGCGCCCGTCGTGAGGGCCTCCGCCGACGAATGGGAGACCGCGCAACTGGAGGCCGTGCGGAAAGTCGACGCCGAAGCGCTCGGCATGTCGCCCGGAAAACGCGCGAAATACCTCACGGCCTATTCGACCCGGACTGCGCAAAAGCTGTTCGACCGATGGAATGAACTGGACAAATACCTGCTCGTGAAGTTCATCGACGGCAACGTGAAGGGCGAAGACGCCGCAGGCTTCATCGACAACGGCAACGGACGCGGCATTCCGGGCCGGATCGAGCAGCCCGGCTACAACGACAGGTGGAAGCGGGCTGTGGCGGCGGATCACGGCGACGTGCTGAAAGTCGTCGAATAAACCGACGGCCCCCGCATGCCTCAAAAGCCGATTTTCGGCGGCGGCACCGCAGAAGCCGAGAGCGATGGGGGGGGGCTGTGCACCTCTTCCGCAGAACCGGAACCTTCCCGGAACGCGGAGACGCCGCACCGCACGACCGGCCGCCGGAACGGCAAGGATGTCGGCCTCGGCCGACACTCCTCGGCGAGCCGAGGGGCCGCACACAGAAGGGGGGGGGCACAAGGACACAGAAACATAAGACGCCGAACGCCCGTTAAACCCCGAAGCCGGAATGCGGCATCGGCGGCGGAGCAGGCCGATGCGAACAAAGAACCATTACAACAACCGATCATAACCTATGAAATACGACATCATCGTAATCGGAAGCGGCCCGGGCGGATACGTGGCCGCGATCCGCGCCTCGCAGTTAGGCAAAAAGACCGCCATCGTCGAACGTGCCGAAGCGGGCGGCGTCTGCCTCAACTGGGGCTGCATCCCGACCAAGGCGCTCCTGAAGAGCGCACAGGTCTACACCTACTGCAAGAATGCGGCCCACTACGGACTGGAGCTCGCCGGTGAGGTGCGGCCCGATCTGGAGAAGATCGTCGCCCGTTCGCGCGGCGTCGCCGAAACCATGAGCAAAGGCGTGGCCTTTCTGCTGAAAAAGAACAACATCGACCTCATACAGGGTTTCGGCCGTCTCAAAGGCGACGGCAGGGTAAACGTGGACGGTACGGAGTACGAGGCCGATCACATCATCCTCGCCACGGGCGCCCGACCGCGCGAGATGCCGTTCATGCCCATCGACGGCAAACACGTCATCTCGTCGCGGGAGGCACTGACACTCACCGAGCTGCCCGAGACGATGATCGTCGTCGGCACGGGAGCCATCGGCAGCGAGTTCGCCTCGCTCTATGCCTCGCTCGGCACGAAAGTAACCGTCATCGAGTATCTGCCCCGAATGCTGCCGCTCGAAGACGAGGAGGTCTCGAAAACCATGGAACGCTCGTTCCGCAAACTCCGTGCGACTGTGCTCACCTCGACCACCGTGAAGTCGGTGAAGGTGAATGCCGACGGCAAATGCGAAGTGGAGATCGAGGGCAAGAAGGGTACGGAAATCCTCACGGCGGATGTCGTGCTGTCAGCCGTCGGCATCAAGTCCAACATCGAGCGCATCGGTCTGGAGGAGCTGGGCATCCGCGTCGAGCGCGACAAAATCGTGGTGGACCGATTCTACCGCACCGATGCACAGGGCGTCTACGCCATCGGCGACATCGTGGGCGGTCCGGCACTGGCCCATGTGGCATCGGCGGAGGCCATCTGCTGCGTGGAGGCGATCTGCGGGCTGAATCCTTCGCCGGTGGACTATTCGACCGTTCCGTCGTGCGTCTTCACGACGCCCGAAGTGGCATCGGTGGGTCTCACCGAGCAGCAGGCGCGGGAACAGGGGCTCGCCTACAAGGTCGGACGTTTCCCCTTCACCGCTTCGGGCAAAGCCACGGCCGCAGGCGACCGCGACGGCTTCGTGAAACTGATCTTCGGGGAGGACGACAAACTGCTCGGCGCACACCTCGTGGGGGCCAACGTTACGGAGATGATCGCCGAGCCCACTCTGGCGAAGGCGCTCGGCGCGACGGCCCATCGGATCGCGCGCACGATCCACGCTCACCCCACGATGAACGAAGGGGTGATGGAGGCATCGGAAGCGGCAATGGGAGCGGCCATCCATTTATAAACAGTCCGTTCCCCGCCGCGTCCCGCTTCGGCCGGAAAACCCGTTTCTCCGGCAGTAAAGAACCGTCAGTCGCAAGGAATCGGGAGCCCCAGCGGGATGCGACGGTCGGCAGAAACGGATAGGCAACAAGAACCGATAACCATCAAGGAAGCGGCCGAAAGGAATCGGAGGAACCGGCAGAACGCGGCGATCCGCAAAAACCGACAGCCAGAGGAGCCGATAACCGAAAGGAGCCGACGGCCGAAAGTACCTTAAGCCGAGGGTCCCCTAAGCCGACGACGGCAACAGGAACCGACGGCCGAAAGGAATCCGCATCCGACAATTATCGGCAGCTCTTTCGGTCGGTTGAACGGTCTCGTGTCGTCATCGGAGCGAGCATACGGAGCGACGGACAAATACGGAAGCAGCCATACCCAGCAACGACTAAGGGGCTATACTCTCGGGCGATACCGAAGCGCCCCGAAACGGGCGAACGGCAAAGCGGCAGAAGCGGTCGTACCGGTTTTCGTCCTCTTCGCTACAGGGCTCGCAGATTCGGATATTCTCGAAAGCGGTGCGAACGCAAGGAGGCTCGTCTAACAAGTTTTCCAACATTCCGGCCGGGATAGGGCTTGCCTTGTTGCGTGAAATCGTCGGATAAACAGGAAGGTTCGTTCCGATATGGCCGAAGCCGGAAAGCGTCGAAACGGCGAATCGCTGCGACAAGCAAAATTCGAAGGGCATAGATAATGCTTCATCGCCGAAAACACCGCCGCCTCACTTTCCGAATGCTCCGGAAGATCCGCTGCACGGTGATGAAATACATATGCCTCTCCGACGAAGTACGACCGACCGCACACGAAACGCAGCGGCGGAAATGCCCGCATCGCAAGGCATGCAGGAACGCTGCGGAACCGGCTGAACGAACGGCCATGAACGGAAGGAGCTGTCTAACGAGTCTGATTTCAACGACTTCACCCCTGCCGGAATGAATTCCGACAGGGGTGATTTCCGATTTTCGGGACTTGTTAGACAGCCCCTTCCGATCGGTCGTACGGCACGAAAGCACTCGAAAGCATCCGCCTCCCCGAACCACCGGCCGAGTCCGGCGCCGCAGCCGACGGGCGATCCGTCTCATTTCATTTTATCGCGGATGAAAAGCAGATAGACGACGATTCCGATCCAACTGAAAAACAACAGCACCAGTGCCAACAGCACCTTGAGAGGCGTCTCGATGCTCCGTTTTCGCGCAAACAGATCGTACACGCACCAGATGCAGCACAGTACGCCGATCCAATAGATGATTTCCGCCCACATATATTCCGTCTGTTTTACAGTTTCCGTTCGAACACTTCGGACGGGTAGAGCACATCGCTCAGAAACAACCCCTGCGCAGGAGCTCCGCTGCTCGAACGGGCAAGATCGCGGCTCTCTACAATCGCACGAAACTGCTCCGGCGTATAGCGTCCGCGGCCCACATCGACCAGCGTTCCTACGACCGACCGCACCATATTCCGCAAAAACCGGTCCGCACGGATCGTAAAACACAAAACACCGCCGACATTTTCCGTCCACTCCGCCCGTAAAATGCGGCAAATATTGGTCCTATTGTTCGAATTGAGTTTTGCGAACGAAGTAAAATCATCGAATTCGAGCAGATATGCCGCAGCGGCATTCATACGCGCTACATCCAGCGGCACATAATACTGCCACGACGTGCCCCGCGTAAAAGGATTTTTGCGCGGCTCGATGAAGTAGCGGTACTCCCGTTCGCGCGCGCTGAAGCGGGCATGCGCCTCGGGAGCGACGGGTGTGAGCGACAAAAGAGCAATATCCTCGGGAAGCAGAAAATTAGCCTTATAAAGCGTTCGTCCGGGGTCGGCGATCGGTTCCGCACTATCGAAATGAGCCACATAATAAAGCGCATGCACGCCGGTGTCCGTACGGCCCGCTCCCGTTACTTCGATCGGCTGACGCAACAGGGTGGAGAGGCCCCGTTCGAGCGTCTGCTGCACCGACGGCTGGTCGGGTTGACGCTGCCAGCCGCAGTAAGCCGCTCCGTTGTAGCTCAATTCGATAAAATAACGCATTTCACTCGTTTTTATATTCGCCGTATTTCGCTCAGTGGCACAGGCCCTCTGCCGGTCCGGTCGAGACCGACGGGGACCGGCCGCCGGGGTATCCGGACAAAAATACGAAAAAAACACGGTTTCTGTCCGTCGAACACCCAAAAACCGCGGTACTACGAGAAAACAGCCCATCCGGCAAGCTGCACCTCCCCCGTTCCGGAGGAGCCGGACGCAGTCCGTTGCCGCAACCGCACGAGAAGGCGGCGCCGCGGCGAAGCATCGACAAGGCGGCATCGTGCGGAGCATCGGCCAACGGCCGGCAGCATGCGGCACCGGCACAGCCGACCTCGATGCACCTGTCCGGCGAATCGGGAAAAAACGAACACGGTTCCGCAATGTGCACACGCACGACGGCGACACGCTTACGGACCGCGACGCCGGACCATCCGGGCGAACGTACCGGGCGAATACCGAATCGTACACCGTCCACACCGGAGAGAGGAGTGAAGGAGAAAAACAGAAAGCTCAACAGGCGCGGCGGAACAGCACATCAAGAGTGAAGGGGCGGCGAAAGATAACCGCACAAACACCCGATGTAACCTGAAAAACAGACTTCGAACCCGAACGATAAAGGACACGAGCTCCCAACAACGACTGACAGCCGACGGAACAAGAAAGCGAGTTCCCGATCGACGAATAGACACGAAGCCGAAAGAGCAACCGGACAAGAAAACGAGAAGGCAGTGGAACGAGACGGCAAGCTCCCCTAAAAACGACAAACGCAAGGGGGCGGACGGACAAGAATATGCAGGCAGGTTCGACGAAACCACAGAGGCGACCCTCGAAAGGTCGCCTCTGTCTATGCGAAAACCTGCACGGGTCAGCGTCGCGGTTTGATGTCGAGTTTCACCGGACGGATCATATTCTCCGGTTTGAGTATCTCGTCGAGTTCCTCCTTGCTGAGGATGCCGTGTTCGAGCACCAACTCATACACGCCGCGCCCCGATTCGAGCGCCTCCTTGGCGATTTTGGTCGAATTCTTATAGCCGATGATCGGATTGAGGGCGGTAACGACGCCGATGCTGTCGTGCACGTATCGGCGGCAGCGCTCCTCGTTGGCCGTGATTCCGTCGATGCAGCGGATGCGCAGCGTATCGAAACCGTTCATCAGCAGATCGGCCGACTCGAAGCAGCACTGAGCCATCACTGGCTCCATGGCATTGAGCTCCATCTGTGCGGCTTCGTTGCTCATCGTAACGCACAATTCGTTGCCGATCACTTTATAGGCGATCTGGTTCATCACCTCGGGAATCACGGGGTTCACCTTGCCGGGCATGATCGACGAACCGGGCTGACGGGCCGGCAGATTGATCTCGCCCAGACCGCAGCGGGGACCCGAGGCCAGCAGGCGCAGGTCGTTGCAGATCTTGTTCATCTTGGTGGCAACGCGCTTCATAGCCGCGGCATAGCCCACCATGCACGAGGTGTCGGACGTTACGCCCACCAGATCGCCCGCCAGACGGATGTCCCAGCCCGTGATTTCGGCGATGGCCTTCGTGCAGCGCTCGGCATATCCCGGAACGGCGCAGATACCCGTACCGATCGCCGTGGCACCCATGTTGATCGTCAGGAACTCGCGTGCGGCATGGTCGAGGTTCTCGATTTCGGCTTCGAGGATGCTCGCAAAGCCGTGGAACGTTTGGCCGAGGGTCATCGGCACGGCGTCTTCGAGCTGCGTGCGGCCCATCTTGATTATGCCGGCGAACTCTTCCGCCTTGCGCATGAAAGCGGCGATCAGCTCCTTATAGTGCTGCATCAGCTTGAGGTGCGTGGCATACAGACCGATGTGGATGGCCGAGGGATAGGCGTCGTTGGTCGACTGCGAGCAGTTGACGTGGTCGTTGGGCGAGCAGTACTGGTATTCGCCGCGCTCATGGCCCATGATCTCCAGCGCACGGTTGGCGATCACCTCGTTGGCATTCATGTTGGTGGTCGTACCGGCGCCGCCCTGAATCATGTCGACGGGGAAATACTCGTGGAACTTGCCGTCCATAATTTCGCGGCAGGCCTGCGAAATGGCTTCGAATTGTTCGTCGGTCAAAAGGCCGAGGTCGTGGTTGGCGATGGCGGCGCCGAGCTTCACGACGGCCAGTCCGTTCACGAAGAGGGGATACTGGTCGAGACGGAAAGTGCTGATCGGGAAATTCTCCAGACCGCGCAGGGTCTGCACGCCGTACAAAACGTCGCAAGGTACCTCCACGCTGCCGAGCAGGTCGCTCTCGGTGCGGGTTTTAACATTCAGGTCAGTCTTCATAATTGTTACGATATGCTTTTGTTTTCAAGTTGTAAAGTTTCTGTTTGCAAGCGAAATATCACATAAAGGTAATAATTATTTCCCATTCTCCAAAATTTAACCCGCAATCCTCCGAATATTTCCGCGATCTCGGCCGGACGCCCGATCCCCCGAAAGACAAGGACCGACCGTATCTATCTGAAAAAAGGAGCTGTCTAACAAGTCTGATTTCAACGATTTCACCCCTGCCGGAATGAATTCCGGCAGGGGTGATTTCCGATTTTCGGGACTTGTCAGACAGCCCCCGCTTGCACGATCATTCGATCGCCCGCCGGGCCCAATCCGCGGCCTGCTCCGTACTTCCGTTGCACAGCCGCCCCTCTCTCCATTCGATTTCCGGATAGAGTGCCCCGAGCTTCCTGACGCTGCCCGCGATCGAACTGCTCCCGGAGGTGGCGAAAGGAATGACCGTCTTGCCGGAAAAATCATACTTTTCGAGGAACGTATTGACCGCGCGCGGACACGCATCCCACCAAATCGGATAACCGAGGAACACCGCATCGTACTCTGCCGGGTCGAGACTTCCACCGCCCAACGCAGGGCGCGAGTTCTCATCGGCCATCTCCTTCGAGCTGCGGCTGGATTCGTCGGTCCAATCCAGATCCGCCGGGGTGTAAGCCACGGCCGGCACGATCCGGTACAGATCGCCGTCGACCGCCCGGGCAATGGCCGAGGCCGCTTTTTCCGTGGTTCCCGTACAGGAGAAATAGGCCACGAGGATTTTCCCGCCCGGCTGCCGGACGGCATCCGCCGGCTGTTCTTGTGCTTTCGTCGGGCTGCTGAACACGAGTAAACTCATAATTAACAATACGATCTGTTTCATCACTATTTCAATTTAGCATATTCTTCATCGCTTACGGGCTCCAGCCATTCGTTGCTGCAACCTTTGCCGGGGACCTCGATGGCGAGGTGCGAAAACCAACTGTCGGGTGCCGCTCCGTGCCAATGCTTCACACCAGCCGGAATATAGACCGCATCGCCCGGGCGCAGTTCGACCGCCTCTTGGCCCCACAACTGATAATACCCGCGACCGCCCACGCACACGAGCGTTTGCCCGCCCCCTTCGTCCGCCTCGTGCACATGCCAATTGTTGCGGCACCCCGGCTCGAAAGTTACGTTGACTACGGGTGCGCCCCCGGCCGCGACGGGCGCCAGATAGCTCCGGCCCACGAAATACTCGGCATAGGCATCGTTCGGGCGGCCCACCGGAAAAAGGAGGGTCTGCGCATACGCTTCGAGCGAACCGGGAGCCGCACCGTCCGTCTCGTCCGCCCACACCTCCTTGGCCATGCGGAAAGCCGCCCAAGCTTTGGGCCAACCCGCATAAAATGCGGCATGAGTGAGAATTTCGGCCATCTCGGTTCGCGTTACCCCGTTCTTCTTCGCCGATTCGAGATGGTATTCGAACGAGGAATCGGTCAACCCCTGCGACATGAGGGCGACCACCGTAACGACGGAGCGGTCCCGCAGCGAAAGCAGGTCGTTGCGGCTCCACACCTCCCCGAACAGCACATCGTCGTTCAGACGCGCGAATTCGGGTGCAAACGCTCCGAGCGCATCGCGTCCGGCGGTCTGCTTGATTTTTACTTGAGATTTTGCCATGATCGGAAAAAATAAAGTCAACAATAGCATGAATGAAGTCATCTGCGGTTTCATACGACACGATTTACAATTCGACATTTCCGGGCACCCCGACCGGTCCTCCGTTTCCGATACGAAGATACGGACAAACTCACGCGGATATTTTGCCCCAAGGCTCAAATTTCTTTGTCCCGAAGATCAGTCCGCCGCCACCTTTCGGCCGGATGCCATTTTACCGGCATCACGGATGCCGCCGCCGTAACCGGCGGAGCATCGGCAGCGACCGCAGATCCACTCCCCGAGCAGCGGTCAGCATAACCTAAGCCGGATGACCGCAGCCCGAGCCGACGTCTGCGGCGCCGAATTCGGCAAAACGACCGTCAGCGCGGCAACGACGGCCGAAAACAACGCATGATAGTTCCGCAGCCCCTACGGCAACTTCACGTTCGCCGGCGGCAGCGCGCTACCGCGACGGGGCGACGCCGTAGGTCTTCTTATATATTTTGGAAAAGTGCGAGAGGTTCTTGAATCCCACGTCGAAACAGACCTCCGTTATTTTCCGTCCGCCCGATTCGATCAGGTCGTGCGCAGCCTCCAGCCGGCGACGGATGATCCACTTTCGCGGCGTCAGGTCGCTGATTTTGGCGAAATCGCGCTTGAAAGTCGCCAAACTGCGCCCCGTGTAACCCGCGATCTCCTCCATCGACAGGTCGCACATGTAGTTCTCATTCAAAAAGTCGAGAATGTCTATCTTCCACGGTTCCACGAAATCGAACAACGAGGCATAAAGATTCCTGTCGGTGCGGAGCAATACGTACACGCCTTCGGTCATCTTCAGCTTCAGCACCTCATCGGACGGCTTTTCACCCGCCTCGAAGTAGGGTGCGACCGACTCGAACAGCGACCGGATGTCCGGCCTGCTGCCCGGCAACACACGAAGGGCGCCCCTCTCGCGCCGGGAATCGGACGGAACAAGCCGCCGGTCGAGCCTCCGGTAAAACTCCCGCAGAAAAGGTCTCGAAAATTTCAGCACGACGGAGCGGTACGGCTTCCCGTCCGCGGGTTTCTTGTGCAGCCACATCCGGTTGTCGCGCCGCATGAAAGCGCACTCGCCCGCATGCAAAAGGGTTCTCCGGCCGCGCTCTTCGATCTCCAGCTCGCCCGAACACAGATAGACGAGCGTATGTTCCCTGTTTTCGTGAACACACCTCCGGTCATCGGTGAAATAACACGCAATAAGCACATTCGAGCAATCGAAAACATGGGACTGTTCCATACCATCAGCATTTCATCAACTGCAAATATAGCACATCGTATCCGGATTTTGTTTGCCGTCAGGCTCAATTCGGAGTTCTTCGCGTTTTTCGACGGCCGCGACGGCTTCGCCCGCACGCGGCTCTTCTTGTCTTCCGGCGCTCAAAATTTCAATTTTTATCCGTATCTTTGGCCGGAAAAAACGAGACTTCGGCGCGGACGGGCGGTGTTCCCCCGATTACGACAACCGGCTCGCAGGGCCGCTCCGCGAATTATAAATATAATGTAACTTATGAAAGCTGCCATCATCGGATACGGCAAGATGGGCCGCGAAATCGAAAAGATACTCGCCGAACGGGGGCATGAGACCGTGCTCATCGTCGATGCGGACAACGCATCGGAGCTCGATGCCGCCCATCTGAGCCGAGCGGACGTCGCACTCGAATTCACGACGCCCGCGACCGCCTACCAAAATATCCGCCGCTGCCTCGAAAGCGGCACGGCCGTCGTGAGCGGCACGACGGGGTGGACCGCTCGTCTGGCGGAACTGGAGGCACTCTGCCGCGAAAAGGACGGCGCCTTCTTCTACGCTTCGAATTACAGCCTCGGCGTGAACCTGCTCTTCCGCATCAACCGCCGGCTCGCCGCGCTGGTAAATCGCGTGGGCGGCTACGACGTCTCGATCGAGGAGATCCACCACCTCCAGAAAAAGGATGCGCCGAGCGGCACGGCGATCACCCTCGCCGAAGGGATTCTCGCCGAATCCGACACATGGAAAGGGTGGGTGGGCGACGTCTCCGCCCCGGAGAATGCCGGCGAGCTCCCGGCCCCTCCGGCGGCAGCCGCTCCGGAGCGGATCGAGATCCGCTCCCTGCGCGAAGGCACGGTCCCGGGTATCCACACCGTTACCTACGAATCCGAGGACGATATTCTTCAGCTCCGGCATACGATCAAGCATCGCCGGACGTTAGCTATGGGAGCAGTGATCGCCGCCGAGTTTCTCTGCGGCAAACGGGGCGTCTATACGATGGATGACCTTTTGAAATGACACAACCGCCCGGCGAAACGGGCCGGCCGGCGGAGAACGATCCGCTGCGGAAGAACTTTCGAAAACACGAAACTATGAAAAAAATAAAGGCTTTTTTATCCAATAGATGGGTGGGCTTCACGCTCGTCGCTGTGCTCTATACGCTCTGGTTCGTCGTCTGGACGGGCAATCTGTGGATGCTGCTGGGATTGCCCGTAATCTTCGATCTTTACATCAGCCGCCTGTTCTACCGCTACGTCTGGCACCGCAATGCCGAACTCTGCAAGCGCAGCAAGACCTATAAAACGGTCTACGAATGGATCAACGCCGTCCTGTTCGCCACGGTCGTCGCTTCGCTGGTCCACATCTTCGTGTTCCAGATGTACGTGATCCCCACCTCGTCGATGGAAAAGTCGCTGCTCATCGGCGACTACCTCTACGTGAGCAAGGTCGCCTACGGTCCTCAGATGCCCAATACGCCGTTGTCGTTCCCCTTCGTGCACCATACGATGCCCTTCTCGCAAACGAAAAAATCGTTCTCCGAAGCCGTCAAGTGGCCCTACCACCGGCTGAAAGGTCTGGGCCGCATCCGCCGCAACGACGTGGTGGTCTTCAACTTCCCGGCGGGCGACACCGTGCTGCTCGAAAACCAGAACGTTACCTACTACGATGTCCTGCGCAGCTACACCGAGACCTACGGTCCCGCGGAGGGACGCCGCCGGCTCAACGACGACTACACGGTCATCACGCGCCCCGTGGACAAACGCGAGAACTACATCAAACGCTGCGTCGCCGTCGCGGGCGACTCGCTGCGGATCATAAGCGGCGACGTGTGGGTCAACGGCGAGAAGCAGGAGCCCATCCCCGGTTTGCAGTACTCGTACATCGTACAGACCTCGTCGCCGCTGACCCAATACGCGATCGAAAAACTCGGCATCACGGAGTACAGCGGCAACGGCGCGGGCTACTACATGATGCTCACCGACGAAGCGGCCGAGCGGCTGCGGGCGCTCGACAACGTGCTCTCGGTCCGCAAATACGTCGCCGCCCCGAACGCGGAGGTCTACCCCCACCGCTCCTTCCCCGCATGGAGCCAAGACAATTACGGTCCGATCTGGGTACCTGCGCGGGGTGCGACGATCACGCTCACGGAGGATAATCTGCCGCTCTACCGCCGGATCATCGAGGTGTACGAAGGCCACCGGCTCGAAGAGCGGGACGGCGCGATCTACATCGACGGCATCCGGACCGACACCTACACGTTCGCGATGGACTACTACTGGATGATGGGCGACAACCGCCACAACTCGGCCGACTCGCGCTTCTGGGGTTTCGTGCCCGAGGACCACATCGTCGGCAAAGCTTCGTTCGTATGGCTGTCGCTCGACCCGAACAAGAGCTTCCCCTCGAACATCCGCTGGGAGCGTCTGTTCAGCAAGGTACGCTAACGCCGTGGAGACGCCCGAAGACAGCTATCTGACACTCGCGGCTCCGGCCGAGGCTTCGCTGCGGGAGCGGAGCAGCAGGTTTTTGGCCTATGCCTATCCCGTGTGCAGCGAGGAGGAGATCCGCGAACGGCTCGATGCCCTGCGCAAACGTTACTACGACGCCACGCACCACTGCTATGCGTGGCGTCTCGGTCCCCGCGGCGAGCGGTTCCGCGCCAACGACGACGGCGAACCCTCGGGAACGGCCGGCCGGCCGATCCTCGGACAGATGCTCTCGCACGGGATCACGGAATGTCTCATCGTCGTGGTCCGCTACTTCGGCGGCACGAAACTGGGAGTCCCCGGCCTGATCGCCGCCTACAAGGAGGCGGCCGCCGCGGTCATCGCCGCAGCCGGGATCACGGAGCGCACGGTCGACCGCACATTCCGCGTGCAGTTCCCGTACGAAGCGATGAACGACATCATGAGAATCGTCAAAGACGAGCAGCCGGCCGTCCGCTCGCAGGAATTCGGCAACCTTTGCACCGTAACGCTCACCATACGGGCCGGCCGTGCGGAAGCCCTGCTCGGCAAACTGCATAAAGTCGGGGGGCGCGATCCCCGAGGAGGAGTGATGGAAGAAGAAAAGAGCATTCATATCAAAGGTGCGCGGGTCCACAACCTCAAGAACATCGAGGTCTCGATCCCGCACGACACGCTGACCGTAATTACCGGGCTCTCGGGCTCGGGCAAATCGACGCTGGCCTTCGACACGATTTTCGCCGAGGGGCAGCGCCGCTACGTCGAATCGCTGTCGGCCTATGCGCGGCAGTTTTTGGGCAAGGTCAACAAGCCCGACGTGGACCTCATCACGGGCATCGCGCCGGCCATAGCCATCGAACAGAAGGTCAACACGCGCAATCCGCGCTCGACCGTAGGCACGACCACCGAGATCTACGACTACCTGAAGCTGCTCTTCGCCCGTGCGGGGCACACCTTCTCGCCCGTGTCGGGGCGCGAGGTGAAATGTTACGGCGTGGACGAGGTCGCAGCCCGCATCCTCGCGCTGGAAGAGGGCAGTCGGGTGGTGATCGCCGCACCGCTGGTGCTGGCCCCGGGACAGGGCATCATCGAAAAACTCACGTTGCTCGTCGGCGACGGCCTCCAGCGCGTCTGCGTCGGCGGCGAAACACGGTTCATCGAGGATTACCTGCCGACGGTCGGCCCCGAGACCCGTGCGGAGGAGATCGCGGTGGTGGTCGACCGCGCCCGCGTCGCTCCGGACGACGATACCGCCACGCGCCTGCGCGACTCGGTGGCCCGCGCCTTTTCCTACGGCGACGGTGTCTGCACGATCCTGACCGACCGCGGGGCCGAGAGCTTCTCGTCGCGGTTCGAAGCCGACGGCATCCGCTTCGAACCTCCGACCGAACACCTCTTCGGGTTCAACAATCCGCTGGGCGCCTGCCCCCGCTGCGAAGGCTACGGGAAGGTGATCGGCATCGACGAAGATCTGGTGATCCCCGACAAGAGCAAAACCGTCTACGAAGGGGCCGTGGCCTGCTGGCGCGGCGAGACGATGGGGCAGTGGAAGGACCAGCTGGTGCAGAACGCCGGCAAGTTCGGATTTCCGATCCATACGCCCTACCACGAGCTGACGCCCGCGCAGCGGAGACTGCTGTGGCGCGGCAACGAATATTTCGACGGACTGGACGACTTTTTCGCCTACATCGACTCGCAGCGGCACAAGATCCAGTACCGCGTGATGAAGGCCCGCTACACGGGCAAAACCGTCTGCCCCGACTGCGGCGGCTCGCGCCTGCGGCCCGAGGCGCTCTACGTCAGGGTCGGCGGCCGGACCATTGCCGAGCTGGTGGCCATGAACGTGGAGGCGCTCATCGGATTCTTCGACGGGCTGCGGCTCGACGAACACGACACGAAAACCGCGGCTCGCATCCTCGTGGAGATCCGCAACCGGCTGCAATACCTCGCCGACGTCGGGCTGGGTTACCTCACGCTCGACCGGCTCTCGGCGACCCTTTCGGGCGGCGAGAGCCAGCGCATCAACCTCGCCACGTCGCTCGGCAGCAACCTCACGGGATCGCTCTACATACTCGACGAACCTTCGATCGGCCTCCATCCGCGCGATACGAACCGGCTGATCAAAGTCCTCCGGCAGTTGCGCGATCTGGGCAACACGGTGATCATCGTCGAGCACGAAGAAGAGGTGATCCGCGCCGCGGATTACATCGTCGACATCGGCCCCGCAGCGGGCGAACACGGCGGCGAGGTGGTCTTCAGCGGATCGTTCGAAGCGCTGCTCGGAAGCCGGAAAAGCCTCACGGCCGACTACCTCACGGGCCGTCGCCGCATCGCGTGTCCGTCCGCGGAACGGGGCTGGAGCAACTCCGTCGTGATCCGCGGAGCGCGCGAGAACAACCTCCGGAACATCGACGTCCGCATTCCGCTCGGCGTGATGACCTGCATCACGGGCGTCAGCGGCTCGGGCAAATCGTCGCTGGCGAAGGGCATCCTCTACCCCGCGCTGCGGCGCATGCTCTTCGACACGGGCACGAAACCCGGAGATTTCGACCGCATCGACGGCGATGTCCGGCTGCTCAAATCGGTGGAGATGGTGGATCAGAATCCCATCGGCAAATCGTCGCGTTCGAATCCCGTTACCTACATCAAAGCCTACGACGAAATACGCAAACTCTTCGCCGACCAGCCCCAAGCCAAACACACGGGGCTCAATCCGTCGCACTTCTCGTTCAACATGGCGGGCGGGCGCTGCGAAGAGTGTCAGGGCGAAGGCGTCATCAAGGTCTCGATGCAATTCATGGCCGACGTCGAACTCGTGTGCGACGCCTGCGGCGGCAAACGTTTCAAGGACGAGATTCTGGAAGTGAAATACCGCGACAAGTCGATCTCCGACGTACTGGACATGACCGTGGACGACGCCGTGGAGTTTTTCGCGGCCGACCGGAAGGATGCGACCTGCCGGCGCATCGTCGAACGCCTCAAACCGTTGCAGGATGTGGGACTGGGCTACATCCGCCTCGGTCAATCCTCCTCGACCCTCTCGGGCGGCGAAAGCCAGCGCGTGAAGCTCGCCTCGTTCCTCACCAAGGACAGTCCGGCGGACGGCAGCGTGATGTTCATCTTCGACGAGCCGACCACGGGGCTCCACTTCCACGACATCGCCAAGCTGCTGGCCGCTTTCGGAGCCCTGATCGAACGGGGGCACACGATCGTGGTCGTGGAGCACAACATGGACGTCATCAAATGCGCCGACTGGGTCGTGGACCTCGGCCCCGAAGCGGGCGGCGAGGGCGGGCGCATCGTCTACGAAGGCACCCCGCGCGGACTGGCCGCCTGCCCCGAGAGCCACACGGGCGCATTTCTCCGCAAAAACCTCGATTTGCACAAAAAATGACCGGAAAAACGTTTTTCAGATACACGTCGCCGAGCTGGCCGCTGTCCGGTACAGATTCCCGTTCTCTCATGCAGGGAACACGGTGGAAAGCCACTCATCCACGGTACGGCGTGCGGAAACCCACCCATCCGACCGCAGGGCGCGAAGTCGTCTTCGTGCCGATGCAGCACACGAGTTCCGCCGAAGATCATGCCGAGACGCGCCTCTACCTCGACAGTCTGAAAGCCGGAGGGTACGTAACTTTTTCCGAAGAAACGATCCCCGCTCCGTTTCACGTCGATACGATCCGCGAAACGGACATCGTAAAACTCGGCGCCGATCCGGCGAACGGCATGCCGCCGGCGGACTCGATGCACATGGACGCATCGCTTCGGAAATACCGCCGCAAGCTCGGCTTCACGATCGGAGCAGACGGTTGTGCCGATCCGAAAAACGCCTCGATCAAAGGCAGCGGCGAAAAGCGAAACCGGCGTCCCAAGATCGCCGTCGTCTACGGAAAAGTCCGTTCGTCCGGTATCGTCTACTCTCTCGCAAAAGATCACGGATTCCGGATCGACCGGCGCTACAAAGCTCAAAACGACTATCGATGAACGAATTCACAACCTACCGCCTCCCGAACGGCATTCGGGGCATACACCGCTGCGTGCGGAGCAACGTGGCTCATTGCGCGCTGATCGTCAACGCCGGTTCGCGCGACGAGCTGACCGCGGAATACGGCCTCGCGCACTTCACCGAGCATGCCTTTTTCAAAGGCACGCAGCGCCGCCGGGCATGGCAGGTCAACTGCCGGCTGGAAAACCTCGGCGGCGAACTCAACGCCTTCACCACCAAGGAGGACACCACCATCCATGCCACGACGCTGCGCGGCGATTTCCCCAAGGCGGCCGAACTGATCGCCGACATCGCCTTCCGCTCGACCTTTCCGGACCGGGAGCTGGAACGCGAAAAGGAGGTGATCTGCGACGAGATCAACACCTACAAAGATTCGCCCGCCGACCTCATCTACGACACCTTCGAGGACATGCTCTTCGAAGGTTCCGAACTGGGACACAACATCCTCGGCGGCAAAAAGGCGCTCGCCCGTTTCGACGGGAACGCCATCCGCCGCTTCACGGCCCGCACGCATACGACCGATCAGATGGTTTTCTCGTCGATCGGCAACATCGCGCCCCAAACCGTCGAAGCCGTCGCCGACCGCTATTTCGGACGGCAACCCGCCACGGTGCGGACGACGCACAGGACAGCGCCCGACGTGCGGCCGCCGTTCGAGCGGACCATCACGAAGCACACCCACCAAACCCACTGCATCATCGGCAGCCGCGCCTGCGGGATCGACGATCCCCGCCGTCTGCCGCTGGCGCTGCTGGTGAACATACTGGGCGGTCCGTCGGCCAACTCGCTCCTCAACGTCGTCGTGCGTGAAAAACACGGGCTCTCCTACAACATCGAAGCCTCCTACACCCCCTACACCGACTGCGGTATCGTGGCGACCTACTTCAGTTGCGACCACGGCAACACGGAGCAGTGCATCGAGCTGATCGAAGCGCAGATGCGGCGTCTGCGGACCGAGACGCTCACCCCGCGGCGCCTCTCGATGGCCAAGAAACAGTTCATCGCCCAACTGGCCATATCGCTGGAGAGCAACGAAGGCTACATGCTCGGCACGGGCAAAAGTTTCCTGCTGCACGAGGAGGTGGACACCATGGAGCAGGTCTACGCCAAAATCGAAGCCCTCACGGCCGCACAGCTTGCCGAAGTGGCCGAAGAGGTTCTCGGCGTCGATTCCAAACTGATATACCGATAAACCCTATGAAGAAAAAAACAATGATCGTCCTGTTGGACGCCTTCGCCGATTGGGAAGCCGCATTCCTCGCGCCGGCGCTGCGGGAGGGGCTCATGCCCGGCTGCGAAGGCCGGTTCGAAACTCTCTACGCCGCGCCGCAGGGACGCACCGTCCGCTCGCTGGGCGGCCTCTCCGTCGTGCCCGACTGCGACCTTGCGGCGCTGCCCGACGATTGTGCGGGTCTGATTCTCACGGGCGGCATGAGCTGGCGAAGCCCCGAAGCGGAGCAGGTCGCACCGCTGGTCGCCCGGGCGCTCGAACGGGGTCTGCCCGTCGGAGCGATCTGCAACGCGACGCTCTTTCTGGCAGCGCACGGGTTCCTCAACACCGTGCGCCACACGGGCAACACGGTCCGACTGATGAAAGAGTGGGGCGGCGAACGCTATACGGGCGAGTCGCGCTACGAAGAGCGGCAGGCCGTGAGCGACGGCGGAATCGTAACGGCCAACGGCACGGGTTATCTCGAATTCACGCGGGCCTATCTGCTCGCGCTCGGTGCCGATACGCCCGAGGCCATCGAAACCTCCTACCGGTTCAACAAACAGGGATTCTACCCAAACTGATGGACGCACTCGAACGCTACATCCACGACTTCTCGGCACCCGAGGAGGAGCTGCTGCGCGAATTGGACCGCGAAACGCATCTGCGGGTCGTGGCTCCGCGGATGCTCTCGGGGCATATTCAGGGCAAACTGCTCGAGCTGCTCGTGCGGATGCTCCGCCCGCGGCGCATCCTCGAAATCGGCACCTTCACGGGGTATTCGGCCCTCTGCATGGCGGCCGGGCTGGACGCGGAAGGCGAGCTGCACACCACCGAGGTGGACGACGAACTGGAACCGTTGGCGCAGTCGTTCTTCGACCGCAGCCCCCACGGGAGCAAAATCCGCCTGCACATCGGTTCGGCACTCGCCATAGCGCCCGCTCTGGGCGGCGTATTCGACCTCGTGTTCATCGACGGCGACAAGCGCGAATACCCCGACTACTACCGGATGCTCATGGGCGACGACGGGCGACGGCCGCTCGTAAGAAGCGGTTCGGTGCTGATCGCCGACAACATCCTCTGGTCGGGCAAAGTCGTCGAGCCGGTCGCCCGCAGCGACCGCCACACGCAGGCATTGCTGGAGTTCAACCGCATGGCAGCGGCGGATCCGCGGGTCGAGAACGTGATCCTACCCCTGCGCGACGGACTGAACCTCATCCGGGTGAAATAGCAGTGCGACGGAAGCCGGAACGACCGCATCCTCCAAACGCCGATTGCGGCCCCGGACGGAACCGCAATCGAATCTCCGGCACGCATGCCGGAGCGCCCGGCGCAATCCCATAGCGATCGCGCAATCGACGCCGGCCCCGGACCGGCAGGCAAACGATCGGGCGAAAGGGCGGATTCGCCGAAACCCGCTTCGAAATTCCCTTTGTGAAGGGTGCAGGAATATGAAGCGGGAACGCCGTTTTTCGTCGGGCGCCTCCTGCCACTCGCCCCAATGCGATCGTTCCCGCCCGAAGGACACGGGCAGGAGCGAGGAAATACGGATTCGTAAACGCAGATTCCGGCGGCAAAGACCGGAAGTTTCCGCACCGGATGCAGAGGGCGATATTCGGGGAAGAGGGGGGGGGAGGAAAAATTCGGAATGACCGAAAACAAAAAAATCGCACAATGGAGATCAAAGAATTGCAGGAGCGTGTAGACGCATGGATCAAGGAATACGGTGTCCGCTATTTCAGCGAACTGACGAACATGGCCGTCCTGACGGAAGAGGTAGGCGAGCTGGCCCGCGTCGTGGCCCGCAAATACGGCGACCAGTCGTTCAAGGCGGGCGAGGCGTGCAACCTCGCGGACGAAATGGCCGACGTGCTGTGGGTGCTGGTCTGCCTTGCCAATCAGACGGGCGTGGACCTCACCGCGGCTCTCGAAGCCAACTTCGCCAAGAAAACCTCGCGCGACAAGGAGCGGCACCGCAGCAATCCGAAACTGTAATCTCCAAGACCCTGCAAATACAAAAAAGGATCCGCAAATTCAGCACGGATCCTTTTTGTCTCTCTTGATAGAGATCTATTCTGTCTTGAACGTAATACCATCCTTAGGCGGATCGATAAACTCGAATCGCAACGTACGCGCTAATCCCTCACTCAACGAATACGGTGCCGCGAACCCAGACTCCCAAGCTTTCTTTGCATCGAACTGTGTCGTCGCACAGAATTTCTTTACCCGCACGCTGCTGATAGTCATTTTTCGATTTGTAACCCAAGCCAAAAGATCGAAACAGCGACCGCCCAACATCCCCAACCAATATGGAAGGTGGATTGTGGGGATATGTTTATCCAAAACCTCACCAACATGTTTCACCAGCATGTTCATCGTAAAATCAGGCTGATCCACATAGTTGTAGACATTGTATCCAATACGTCGCGTCTCAATCAGGAAACGAATGAACGAAACGATATTACCCACATATGCCATCGATTTTTTGTTCTGTCCAGAACCAACCATCAAAAACTTGCCTGAAGAAATTTGTTGCAATAGATTGAAAACATTTCCACGATTTCTCTCGCCGAAAATTACCGTAGGCCGAAGTATATTGATATTCCAGTCCGGATGTTTTTCATACCACGCCTGAAGGACCTGCTCGGCCTCCCATTTACTTTTACCGTAATGGTTGAACGGATCTACCGGATGATCCTCCGACGGATTTTGCTTATTCAGACCATAAACAGCGACTGACGAAGTAAAGACAATACGATGAACCCCTTCCGCTTCCATGGCATTGAGTACCGTGCGCATGCCGTTCACATTAACCTCATAATAGAGCGATGCAGGAGACACATCGTCACGATGTTCTGCCGCAAGCAATACGACAACATCGGCGCCTGATACGGCTCGACGCATCGCTTCTGGATCACGCACATCACCCAATTCGGTAATTTTCGGAAAAAATTCACTTTGACGTTTGTCAATATTGCGCAACGTGTAATCCTCCTCGTGTTCCGACAGAAGCCCCAACAAACGGGTTCCCACAAATCCGGAGCCACCCAATAATGTTATATTCATATCCTCTTTCTATTTAAACCCCTTCATAAATTCTCATATAAATAAAGCCTTCAAAAGAACTCTTTTATCATCTGCACATTGTTCATCATTATTTACTCAATGATCGAAACGTTTCAAAACCGCTTTGTTCGCCCTACGTCGTTCGCGGTCGAAAAACCAACCCCATTTATTGAAATAAAGTACGATATTGCGAATATGGACGTAAAGCATTCGCCTGTTTTTGTAAGATGCGCCCTCATGAGCATGAACGATTGATACGGCCGGATAGTAAACCGTCCGGCTCATTGCATGCATCCGACGCGACAAATCGATGTCTTCAGCATACATGAAGAACTGTTCATCGAAAAGCCCTGTTTTACATAAGACCTCCGTCCGTAAAAACATGAAACATCCCGAAAGGTAAGGTACATCTACCTCTGTATCATAGTCTAAAAACCGCATTTCGAAGCGTTTTTGGCTTTTCGGAAACCAACTTTTAGGAAAAAAACGCCGTAATATCAAATCTGCAGGTGTTGGCAACAGCTTACAAAGATATTGCAATCGACCGTCGGGATAAATCACTTTGGGCATCACCCATCCGACATCCTCGTGAGCTTCCATATAGTGGATCAATTCATTGATCGTTTCAGGCTCGAAACTGATATCTGGATTCAGCACGGCGTGGTACTTAGCCCCGAGTGCCATCGCCTCGCGAATAGCGATATTATGCGCAATATAACCGGTATTGAGATTATGAATGTACCGGATTTTGGGCGATCGATGTTCCAGAATACGCAATGAATCGTTACATGAGTTATCGACAATATAAATCCATTCAAACGGACTGCGCAATGCACAATTTAACACAGTCTCGATCTCCGGCAGAGGATTATGATAGATAACCAATGATGCAGTTAGCATAATATAAATGAACTATAAAAAAAGGTTTCTATATTTTTTCCAAATAAATCTTCCGAGACTCTTTCAACATCCGGAAGTCTTGGCAAGCAGATTCTCATACAAGTTGAAATACCTGTCAGCCATGCAACTTCCGGCAAATTTCTCGCATGCGGTCGCATACGCATGCTCGCTTTGCTTCTCCATGCGGGCAATGCAACGATCCACAGCAGACGAAAGACTGTCGATATTTTCCAACTCGAAAAAGGCGACGTCTTTTTCGTCGAATAATTCATGAAAGACGGGAATATCCGAACAAACAACCGGCGTGCGGGTGAAAGCCGCTTCGACATGAGCGAGTCCGAATCCCTCGGAACGACTCGGCATAGCATATATATCTATATACTCCAAATAATTATACGGTGCACGCAGATAGGGTAGGAATAATATTCGATCCTGTACGGATAATCTCTTTGCAAGACGCTTCAGACGGACCGTCTCATCGCCTTCGCCGATGATTACGAGTTTCAGTTCCGGGCGTACCGCCAATAACCGGATCAACTGATCCAATCCCTTACGGCGCGTAATGGCGGCATAGCTTCCGATGACATATCCACCCGTCTCTTTCATTGTCTGAATCCGCTCATTTATTACGGGTTCTGCCTTCTCGGGCTCATAGCGGATGTCCACCCCATTATAAATCACCGGAGTGATATTCGGCAATCTGCGACGGTAAAGCCGGTACAACTCCTCGGAAATCGGTACCGCTGCATCGAAACTGCGCATACAAGGAAGCCAAATCTGCATCAACGCCCAACCTACGACCGCTCCATGACTGTACTTTATATTCGCATAGATATTCTGATGAATCGTTGTAACGGTCTTGACACCAGCTTCCCGAATCTCCCTGCGCCACTTATGCACATACTTATCTGGACGATACATGTGTGAATGAATCACATCATACGCACGAAAATCGATCGGCTGGTCCATTCGAATCCGGTGAGTTGGGCATGGAAAATTCATCCCTTCGGATTCATCGAAGTAATATACATCCGCCCGTTCCAAACGAGACACGAGATGGGTCAAAAGAGTGTGGGCAACAATGATCGGCCCCTTGTTCACGAGAGAAGGGAGAATCAATGCGAGTTTCATACGAAGTTATTTTAGCAGCCTTTTCAGGATCGGCAGCAGATGCATACGGAACAATATCGGCTTTACAAGGAAAAGTACATGTCGGAACAGAGACGACGGCACATATTTCTTCATCAGCATCGGAACACTCAACCGATCCATATCCGCGAAAAAGGAGGATCTCGCCGGATGAGAAGGTATGGAGGCAACAGCCATATCACCGTCCGTAGCAACGGCAGCCAATGCATCCACTAAACAATAACGCAATTCGGGCATCAGTTTTTCGAACAGATCGCGCCCTTTGGAGGTGTGGATCAAAACGAACGTCGTCCCTTTGTCGTCGTCCATTTTCCTGTTCCAATTTCCGATATGCCAGCAATCGAATAGGGTGAAATCCGAAACACGTCCAGCGGTCTTGAAAGGGCAGGCATAACAAGAAGGACGAGTTGATAGATTCCGGAAAAAAGTATCTTTGAAGAATTGCAATTCCCGTCCGTTAGAAATCGTCCGCCCACTTGTAAAACGCAGTGCCATAGTCGATCCGGCATACCCATAACTTTTATCTCGGAAGTAAATCCCCTTCAAAGGTCCGTACTTATCCTGTTGGTAGTTGAGATATTTTCGGAAGAGTTTGGGAGAAGGTACGCCGTGACAGACAACATCGACTGCGATCAAATTATCGTACGGTTTTCCCAGATATTGCATCAAACCTTCGATTTGACAGGGAGTACCGCTGAAGCACACGTACATACCAGCTAACAAAGCTTTTTTCACCTCAGCATAGGTGGTACCGATCCTGCTCTGCACGTATTTCGATCCTCGAAACCGCGACAACTCATCGGAAGCGGAGACCGATATATGCACGACCTCAAATTTCGGATCGAAAGCCGCACCGAAAACGAGGCCCCCTTGCCGGAGCACCTCCTGCGCAATCGCTGTAAAGGCACCACCCGAACTGCTTTCGCGACGCACGCATTCGTCTTTATTTTGTACCGCATAAGCTACGATAGGTCGCCCGACACACCGTTCGACCAAAACTGGACATCGTTTTACACATAGCCCGCATTCTACACAAATCGACTCATCCACAGTGGGATACAGAAAACCCTCCCGGTCCGGCAACATGGTAATAGCCTGCACGGGGCAAACATTCGCGCACGCCTCACAACCGGTACAACGTTTTTTATCGGTAATACGGATCATGACCTATTATGAATAAGTGTCGCCAATTTGTGCAGATAATCGACCGACTGGGAACGGAATAGGGACAAATTGCGGTTCACGGAGTCGTAATCGATCGTAAGTTCGTCCAAATGCTTCATATCGACTTCAACATCGATTCTCCGTTCGGGAATTCCCAAAACCTGCAACAGAGAACTGATTCGGGAATTCATCGACCCTTTCCCTTCCTGCCGAAAACGGTTGAACGTAAAAAACGATTTTTCATACACCACGGAGAAAACCGTACCGTGAAACGAGTCGGTAAGTACATAAGTCGCATTCGCGATAAGATTGACGAACTCGGCTGGTCCTACGTCGAATAATTGCACATCTCCGAAATCAGCGTCCGCCGTTACATATTCGTCTATGTGGGGAAGGGAGGCGATCCGCAGGCCTGTCTTACGACCGAATTCCTTCGCATAAGCGCGTATATCGGGACGCGGACCGATGAAATAACAGAAAATGTAATCCCCCTCTATCAAGGGCTTCTCCCCTTTGATTCCGTCCCAGAAAGTGCGGTCTACGAGCATCGTCGGATCGCAAACGACCGGAACATCGCGTCCTGCAATCTCACGGATCAGGCTTTGCCCAGAGTGCTCGCGTGTCGAAACTTCGTCGAAGCGCTGCAAATAACGCCGATATGTCGCAGTCAACGATGCAGGAATGCGATCAACGCCGAAACTGGTCGCATACGAAAGTTTGAGCCGATGATCCGGAACGAAGTTCAATGTGAAAAAATCCGTTCCCACATTTACGGGATTCCATAACTGATCGCTACCGACGATGAAAACATCGTAGCGATCTGGACACAGTAATAATTGTGCTCGGTCGGCAATCGGAGCTGCAATATGCAAGTAGTCTTTTCGGAATCTCTCGAACTGCCGGGCACGACATTGAAAGCGCCTTTGTAATTCGGGCCGGAACAATTTACAACTCACCTCCCGATATACCGATTTGGTTTTCATCCGCAGCAAGGGCAAATTAAATAACCTGAGTATTTGCTTCAGAAAAGGCCGACCGGTATATACGATGATTTCTGCGTCGATCCCGAGCATAGCCAGATAATGCTGGAATGCGCAGGACTGCAGCAAACTACCATAATTATCATTGCAGGCGGATAGTAAAGCGATCTGTTTCATGTATCAATAGAATAACTGGAAATCGAAATTGTAGGGCACACTCCAATGCATTTTTAACGTTACAGTCAGAAACAAGAGTACGATCAACGGCGTTAGAAGCATCCTTGTCCGCGGCGCAAGAACATCGGTGAGCATCGGGATCAGAATGAAAAGAAACACTACAAGATAAAACATTCCACGCATGAATACCTGAATATCAATGAATACAAAATACCACATCAAGGCCATTAAAACTGCATTGATGTACAGATAACCGGTTGCATAACGTTTTGTCAAATAAGGAGCCACAGCAAGAATGCCGCACCCGACAAAAAAATAAAAAAGTTTTAAAAAACCGGAATAATCTTCCAATATAATACGATCCGCATAAAATCCGTAAGTTGGAATAAACGGAATGACATAATTCAAAAAAACGGTTAATAACTGCCGTCCGAAAAAAAATAAGGTACAAAATACTATCCATAATAGCCAGATGGGATAGCGGATTCGCATAAGCAAAAGAAAGGGCAACATAAGTAGAGCACTCAAATGAAAACATGCCGCAAGAACAATGAAGAGAAGATATTTCCATACCTTATTTTCTGTAACGTAATGGAATGTAGCGAAGAGAATACCGATTGCCACATATTGCCGGACCATATTAAATGTTTCAACATATCCGAACGACATGACCACGTATAGCAACAACGACAAATATGGATTTACGGACATACGTTTGATTCCGTAATACATTAATAAATTAATCGCCGCAGAGGTCAGAATGAACCACATACGAGAGGCAAAACCCATATCGCGAAGCCACTCGGAAAAAAAAATCCAAAACGGTTCGAACGCAAGGGCTCTAATATCCGAAGGAGAATCGTAAACCTCTCTGTAAACAGGGTAGTCAACCCCAACGTCATATCGCAAGCCGGATACAGCCGTAAGCACCAACAGTATCACCAGTGGGAACAATTCCGTTTTTCCTGCGGCTTTACGCACAGCCGACAAAAAAAGGATCGTAAACAACAAGCATACGATTATGAAACCCACAGTCATAAAAACCAGCGTTTTTTGGTAAAGTTTACAAGAGTGAGAATAAACACCGCAAGCGGCATCATGCAATGATTAGCGGCCCAAAGTGCGATTCTGTAATACAGGCGAACGGTATCCTGCCGAAGAATATATTTTGTCGTATCGGGGTAAAATCGTTGTAATTCACGTCGTTTTAAACCACGAGTATGCAGTAGAAAAGCTCTTTTAACATTTAGTTTGAGTAAAACAAGTTCCTCATTGACAATTTCAAGAGCTTTCTGCTCTTCAAAAAAACGTTCAAGCACACTCACCACTTTCTGAAGGTTTGCGATGATTCGGTCCGAATAGTTAACAGCCGCTGTATACGATCCCGCATTTTCCTGGTTGTAGTGGTAACAAGCTTTGGATAGATGAACGACTTTTTTGGCAAAAAAAGCACACCTCACACTTAAAATCACATCTTCCCACATATTTACGTTCGGTTCCGGCAAAAGCTTATTATCCTTAAATATTACACTCTTAATCAATTTGTTACAAACCGAGCAATGTAGCTTTCCACTCAACAGCTGTTTAGTAACATCCAATCCGGTTCCCTCCCCCCGTTGCGACACATAAGACTCTCTGTTCTCATAATTTACATAGTAATCGGCTACGACCATATCCGCACCCGTTCTCCGTGCCAGTTCATACATGGCTTCATACGCATCGGGCTCGACCCAATCATCGCTATCGCAACCAATCACGAACTCGCCGGTAACGGCACGATAGGCTGTCGTTCGTGCTCCTGAAATACCTTGGTTTTTGGTATGGCGAATCAATCGAACTTGGGATTTTCTGTGCGGATATTCATCCAAGACCCGTAATAAAATATCCACGCTGTCGTCCGGAGACTTATCGTCGACGAATATATATTCCAAATCTTCCAGAGTCTGTTCGAAAAGCGAACGGGCACAACGTTCGATAAACGGTGCGACATTATAGATCGGAACATAAACCGAAACTTTCGGAGTCGATGACATAATGAATTATTTGAATTAAATACAGGATAATGCTCACCAACTTTATTATCATTTTCGGAAAGTATGACGAGTACCGTTACGAAAGAACTTGCGAATATGATCGTAACATTTTCTCACGCCCCATCCGATGCAAGAACCGAGATAACGAAATCCGTACGATTCGAATCCTTTGCATACGGTCTGTCGTAACTCAGGATCGAAACGACAAAATTGCAGAAGCGTAAGTAAACCATAGAAAGAAACGATCTTATGGTCGAAAATACAGGCAGAAATCATCGGAAAACAGACTTTCATCGCTTCGTAATGACGTATGAAATCCTTAGCCACTTTCTGGGTGGACTGACTGGTCCAACCTCCGGCATTACGTCGGTAAACCCCCATTTTCTCATTCAGACAATATAACTTGCCGCAGGATGCACAAGTCAGGAACAATACATTATCACCGATCTTAAAGTCAGGGTGGTTCGGCAATCGGTCAAGACACGATTTACGGAAAACCACCGAACAGGTCGGTACCGTCCAACGCGAAATGATCTGCTCACCCGTAAAATCTCCGTCCCGCAAATGGGCATAAATATCGGTTTCCGCACGGCATCCCTCTTCCGCGATGACCTTCACATTATGAAAGCACATCGCATATTCCGGATGCGCTTCGAGGAAATCGACCTGTTTCTGCAACTTCAGCGGATCGGTCCAGTAGTCGTCGCCCTCGCACAGTGCGATATACTTACCTTTTACCCGAGGCAACAAAATCTGGCGCAAGGGCGATATACCTTGAGAAAACTGATTTATTTTCTGACATATCGGCTTAACAACTTCTGAATCGTATTTCGCTGCAAACTCTAAAATCACATTTTGCGTATCGTCCTGAGACGCATCGTCATGAATCAATATTTCAAATGGAAAATTCGTTTTCTGGCAGGCAAATCCTTCCAAACATTGTCCGACATACTTCACGTGGTTGTATGTCAGACAACACACACTGACCAAAGGCTCTGTAATCATTATTTCAAACGAAGTTCAGCAAAACGATTGAGGCTCATCTCATACTTATAGTCCTCGAACAGTTTACGACAATCATACTGCGGTTCATACCCGAGCTCATGTTTTGCATTGTCGATATTCATCAGAAAACCTCCGCCACAAACTTTTTCCGGTCGATAGACGATTTGTGAAGGGTGATCCTTAGGTGAGAATACATCAATAATCGTCCGTATCTGCTCTTCAATAGTAACAGGGATTCCGGTTCCCACATTGTAAAAGCCCATCTCCCGATCCACCTCGGCTGCTTTGCATAGCATCTGGCTGAAGTCGTAGACGTGTACCATATCTTTGGCATAATGCGGATCACCCCATATTTCAATCGGACTCCCGTCCATCGCCTTTTCAATCATCTGATAAACAGGTCGTTTCGTCTTAACGCCATTGGGATAATAATATGGATAAGGACTATAAGAGTAGATCGTAGGTAATCTGAAGATGAATTTTTTCAACCCGTATTCCTGTCGATAATGCTCCATCAATTCCAACATTGTATTCTTTGCAATCACATAAACGGCGTGATCTCCGACATAGCTGAAGTTAGGCTTGGCATCCGCCTTCAACACGATGTCGTGAGGATAAGAGGAGACATCGAAAACTGTTTGGGTATAAATAATCCGATCGACATGATATTTACGACAAAATTCCAAAACATTATATCCTCCGACCACAATGGAATCGATATATTTTTTAGGTTGATAGGTATCCATATACGACGGGATCTGAGCAGAAAGGAGCATCACCGCATGAATATTATCCGTTGGCAGTTTATCAAAATCAGCCTCGCAGGTCAAATCCACAGCATGATATTCCACACCCATTTTATCGAAAAAATCGGTTTTGCGTCGTCCCGATGCAATGATGTCGTATTTGCTGCGGGGAAAATAGTCCAATGCATACTTCAATAAATAGGAACCCACATTTCCTGTTGCACCGAAAATTATAATTTTCTTTTTCATCATATTATTTTTTTATACATTCGATAATAGTTTGCATATCTGTTTCATCATATCGTTGGTCTACAGGCAACGGACAAAGATCGCACGCAAGCTCATGCTCAAATGCCAACTCTCCGTTCAGCCAATCCGTTACATTTCTCCAAAAGCGAGGAACATAGATCCGCTGCCCGATCAATCGTTGCCTCAGTTCCGGTCTCCTACTGAGAAAAGGGTAACACATCGGAACATCCCGCGTATCATCCATATCGATCTTCAATTCGTTGGTCGCTTGTAACGCTTCATGAAGACAACGATAATTCGAACGCCTACTCTTTGCAATTCGATTATAGTCCAACGATCGCAAAATACGATCGCTTAATAGAGACATCCGGTGAATATCCAAATTTGAAAATTCAGCCTCGCATGCTGTGAATTCACTATAATGCTGTTCTGCAGAGTGTGTCAATCGTCCTGTCAAATATGAAATATGAGATTGCGGATCAAACAGGGGATAATCCGTCATCGGAATTGGAAAACAGTTCGTATAGAGATAAGCTCCGTCGGGTACACCGAGAAACTTTCGTGCAGAATAGAATGTGTCTGCCCCATCAATCGGCTTTGCAAAGAAAGCCTGAGAGTTATCGACAATCAAATTTCGGAAACGACGAGCAAGTAACTCCGCCGTTTTTTGTTTCAATCCCCAATAATTCGTATAAAGAAAAACCTCATCTTCCTCAATCGCTCTATCGAAAACAGGCTCAAAGTTTTTATCTATATGATAAAATTCATAAGAAATACCCAATTTCAAAATTGGCTCAAGAATAGCGTCGCAAGTATAAAAAGGAACATATATCTTATTATAACACTTTGCACGCAGCACATATTCTAAACATTGACGTGCCGTACTCAGTTTCAATGCCGTTTCATGATATTGAACCCCTTCACGGAATTCGAGCTCAAAATAGCCACCGATCGACTTCATAACAACGCATAAGCATTCAACAAATCGTTCGTCTCCCGCACCGAGTTGTTCATCAGCACGTCGAGTATCGACAAGGCGGGTACGAACTCATGCGTCTTGAGCTGCGGATAGGGCAGCAGACAGCTCGACAGAAATTTCAGTTCGATACCGTTCGCCGCAAAAGTCTCCGCATCGTAGAGTTCGCGGCCGCCGACGGCGTTGTAATAGGTATCGGCCCGAAGCAACCGGCAGATGTGGATCACCTTGTCCTGCCCGCACAGCGAATTGTCCTTTTCCAGCTCCGAGGAGACGACGAACTGCGTGTCGAATCCGAGATAGGAGGCGAGCTCGTGAAAACTGTTGGCAATGAACCGCGCAAGATTCCTGTCCCCGAATCCGGCGATCCGCTCCAACACGGGCATGAACGCCCCGAAACAAGGGGCTTTGGAATAGTTCATGCGCACGGTCCGCAGAAACTTCGAGAAGTCGTCCTTGATCCGTATCTCGTTGATTTTCTTGTTGGGGCTGGCGCCTTCCAAAGCGATCGTAAAAAGCTGTTTTCGACCGTTGACAAGCAAATTGTTGCGGTTGATCCATCCTCCCTTGATGTAATTCACATCGTCGTAAATCACATACCGATCCACCGCTTTCATCAACTGAAAGTAACCGATATACGGCAGGAAGTAGGGTTGCATGATACCGAGGATCATCTCTTCAGCGGATTAAGTTCAACACACGCTCCACATCCCGCTCGCTCAACTCGTGATGCAGCGGCAGGCAGATCACCTCGTCGGCCATCTTCGTGGCGACGGGCAGATTCGAAGCCGCGGCCGACGGCAGACTCCGGTAGGTCGAAAAGGTGCTGATGAGCGGATAGAAATAGCGCCGTCCGAGCACGCCCGCCTCCTTCATCCGAAAATAGAGCTCGTCGCGCGTCGTGCCGTACCTCTCCGCATCGACGAAGATCGGGAAATAGGAGTAGTTGTGGCGCACGCGGGGCACGTCGTCGAAAAACGTGATGCCGGGCACGCCGCGCAACGCGCTGCGATAGCGGACGGCGACTTTGCGGCGGGCTTCGATGGCTTCGTCGACGTAGCGGAGGTTGAGCAGTCCGTAGGCGGCCCGCACTTCGTCCATCTTCGAATTGATCCCGGGCGCCACGACCTCGGTCTCGCCGGCGAATCCGAAGTTCTTGAGGTAGTCGATCCGCTGTTTGGTCCGGGCGTCGTGGCAGACGAGCGCCCCGCCTTCGACCGTATTGTAGGTCTTGGTCGCATGGAAACTCAGCGTACTGATGTCGCCGGCCTTCAGCACGGACTCGCCGCCGACCCGTACGCCGAACGCATGAGCCGCATCGTAGATCACCTTCAGTCCGTATTTGTCGGCAATCTGCCGGATACGCTCCGTGTCGCACGGGTTGCCGTAGACATGCACCGGCAAGATGGCCGTCGTCTGCGGCGTGATGGCCGCCTCGATCCGGTCGGGATCGAGGTTGCCCGTCCGCGGATCGACGTCGACGAATACGGGGCGGATGCCGTTCCACCACAGCGAATGGGTCGTGGCGACGAAACTGTAAGGCGTCGTAATCACTTCGCCCGTGATGCGCAGCGCTTGCAAGGCCGTAATCAGAGGCAGCGTCCCGTTGGTGAAAAGACTGATATGCTCCACGCCCAGATAGGTGCAGAGCGCCCTCTCCAGCTCCCGATGGTAGTGCCCGTTGTTGGTGATCCATTTACGGTCCCAGATGTCGCGCAACAGGGAGTCGAATTCCTCGATCGGCGGCAGCAGGGGAGAAGTTACCGTAATCGGTTTCGAATTGTCCATATGTGATAATTGTTAAAACAAGGCTTCGCGGGTCCAATGCACCTCGCTCCGAACGACCCGTGCGGGAGCTCCCGCAGCCAGCGCATGCGGAGGCACGTCCTTCGTAATCACGGATTGATAGCCGATGACCGCGCCGTCGCCGACCTCCACCCCCTTCATCACGGTCGCTTTCGCACAAATCCACACATGATTGCCGATGTGCACGGAAGCCGCCGGATTCAAGCGACGGTTTTCCCGGTCGAACATCGGATGGGAATCGCTCGTCCGGATGGTGATATTGTTCGAAAGCATGCAATCTTCGCCGATCACGACTTCCGTATCATGCTCTTGAACGCACAGGTGTGCGGATACCACACTGGTTCCCGCACCGATCTCGATCCTGCCGTTCTCTCCTTCGAGCCAAAAGCTCCCGCCCGCACAACTGCTCCCTTCGCCGAGGCGGATCGTATGATTGTTCCCACGGATGTAAAACAGGGTATTGCTGATCTGCGCGCCGCTTCCGACGAAGATCGTATTGCCGTTGCCTGCAATATCCTTTTTCACGCGGTAAAAAATTCCCCCCCCTCGAAAATAATACGGTTGTCCTTGCCGCGTACCGGACAAAGCGCAAAATACATTCGGCGCAGCGACTGCACGGCGCTGAACAGAAAATTCGATTTTCGGGCGATCGCACCGATTTTCTTTTTAAGATTCATAGAAAAAAAGATTGGTTCCGGTCCGGCTGCCGGATTCTTATTTGCGGCGGAACAGCAGCCACAGCTCCTTCAGGTCGTCCGACCCGGTCAGAAATGCCGTCAGGCCGTAAACGAAGGCCCCGCCGAGCGTCCCGGCGAACAGTTTCGCCGCGTCCGAATCGAAGCACCGCGCGATGCCGCAGACGGCCGCGCCCATGACGGCCACCTGACCGAGCGTCGGCAGCAGATCGCGCATCTGCCTGAGAAACCCCATGCCGATCAGCTTTCCGGTGTAGTACGTGTTGATGAACAAACCCACGTAGGAGGAGACGACCGACCCCCAGCACATCGCTTTCACCCCCAGAGGGATCGTTACGCACAGGATGCAGATTCCGATCGCCTTCTTGATGATTTCGAGGCGCAGGAACAGATCGGAACGTCCCTTGACCTGCAACAGATTGAGGTTGATCGCATGGATCGGATACCACATGCAGCTCAGACACAGGATGCTGAGCAGCCCGGCCGCAGGCAACCACGAATCGTTGAGCAGCACGGCGACCACCGGTTCGGCGAGTACGGACAACCCGATCATCAGCGGAAATACGACGAATGCCGACAGCCGCAGGAATTTGCGATAGATCGTGCGCAGCCGGTCGTCCTCCTGTTGGATCGTACTCAGCACGGGAAAAGTTACGCGCTGCATGATGCCCGTGAGGTTGGCGCTCGGAAACTGTGCGAATTGGTCGGCCCTCGTATAGTAACCGAGCTCCGCAGCGGCGAAGCGTTTGCCGATCACGAGCGTATAGATATTTTTATAAACGGTGTCGATCAGTCCGGAGACCATCAGTTTGGAACCGAATGCGAACAGCTGTCGGAACGAGGCGCCGGAAAAGACCCTCAGCGGACGCCAGCGCACGAACAGCCACAGCAGCACCGTATTGAGACCGACGTTGGAGACATTGTAAAGTACGATGGCCCACACGCCCCAGCCGGCATAGGCGGCGGCGATGCCGGCCGTGCCGGAGACGACCGTCGCAAGTATCGAGGCTTTGGCCTGCGTGCGGAAGTCGATCCGCACACACAGAATGGCCCGCGGCACGACCGCCAGTGAATTGAGAAACAGCGTCAGGGCGACGACCCGCGTAACCTCCGTAAGCTGGGGCTGGCGGTAGAACCATGCGATGGCGGGTGCCGCGGCGAACATCGCCAAGTAAAGCAGAATACCGACCGCAATGTTGAAATAGAAAACCGTGGAGTAGTCCGTCTGCGTGCGGTCGGTCTTCCGGATGAGCGCCGACGAGAAACCGCTGTCCACGAGCGACTGCGAGATCGCCAGAAAAATCGCCAGCATACCAACCATGCCGTAGTCGGTCGGTGTCAGGATGCGTGCCATGACCACGAGGATCAGGAATTGGATTCCCTGCACCGAAAAACGCTCGACTCCGCTCCAGATCGTGCCGCGGACAGTTTGCTGTTTGAGCGACATAGGTATCTACCGGAGGGTCAGATCTTTTCGCAAACGGGATACTGCATGAGTTCACACAGCGTTTCCCGGATTTCGGTCTCCTCGGCGGAGAGGGGGCGCCCCTCCCAACTGCGGAAGACGGACAGCGCCTCTGCGGCCAGCCTTTCGTCGAACACCTCGCCGTAGGCGAAGGTCAGCAGCCGGCACTTGAGCAGCGAAGCCGGCAGCTTCGGCAGCACCCGTTCGATACGGTCGAGCACCGCCTGTTTCCGGCATGTTTCGGCACCGTCGTCGCAGACCGATGCGCAACAGCCCATCAGCAGGGCAAGGCACAACGCACCTTCCGTCTCCGGCGTCGAACCGCGCCGGACGATCAACTCGTCGGACAGTTCGGACACGCGCCGTTGCAGAGCGGTCAGATCGTCGTCGAAATACGCCTGCGAAAAATCCGGGTACAGCAACCGGTGGGCCGCATCGTACAATTCTTTACACTTATCCATAGTTAGCCTCTATTCCTTCCTGACTCTCAAGTAACTGCGCGGAATGCGCACCGTGGCCGACAAAATCTGCGGGATACGGATCCGCACATGGGTACGGTTTCCCTCACCGACCAGCTCGCCCTCCACGCCGCAAAGCTCCCCTTTGACGACCAATACCTTGCAACCCACGGCGAGCGGACACTCGCCGATAGCGACCTGCTGCTGCATCACACGCATCACGAGCATGAAATCCTCCATCTGCTTGTCGGGCACCACGAGCATCGAGCGCGTGTGGAGGTCCCGGACGTAATAGAGCGGTATGCCGTAGTCGTTGGCGGCGGCGCATGCCTCGGCTTTGGCCGCGTGCACGAAGATCAGATTGCGGATCACGGGCACCTCCACCTGCATGCGACGGTTGCGCAATTCACGGATTACCGGGCGGGTCGGGATATAACATTCGATGCCGAATTTCTGCAAGGCGTTGCGTACGGCGAACTCCTGACAGTGTTTGACCCGCGCAGCAAACCAAAAACGCTGCTGCTCAGCGGAAAAAGTTACCGGAAAATTCATCGGGGAGAAGAAGGGAATGCACCGTTCCGGGTGCGCTTCGCGGTTTGGAACCGACATCGCTGCACGGCCAAACCGATCATCTGCAACGGGTTCCGAATCATACGGGAGACCGTTTGCGGGTGCAAATATAATCAAAAAAAGATCATCCGAGCATGCGACACGCTCTTTTTACCGGATTCGAACGACCGGGCGGATGCCTTTCGCGTAAAACGGACCGCGCGGAATCAGGATTCGCACCGCCTCTGGCAGCGAATCGCCGGGCGCGGGATTCGCTCGGCGACGGCGCGTATCCGGGCAGGACCGGGCGGAATCCTACTTCGCCTCCGGAGCGTGCGCCCGGTCATGCGGTTCGCCGCGCCCGACGGTCGACGGCGCCCGCTGCGTCAAGCACCTCCTGTCGGCTGCGGAGACATACCGACCGGACCGCCGGCAACGCGGCCGACGGGCGCATCGGGACATTGCCGTGCAAACGGAACGATCGGCCTCCCGTATGGAGGGAAGGTAGGGGAGCCGACCGCACCCCGCAGGCAGGGCATCGAAGCATAAAATAAAGAAGCTGTCTAACAAGTTTCAGACACCCCTTTCCCATTTCGTACTGCTATTCGGGAACTTTTCCCAATACGCAATTCTCAGAGGGTTAAAAAACTTGTTAGACAGCCTCGCCGACTTACCTCGGAAAGGGAGAGGGGAGGGCGACGAACGGCTTCCGGCCCTTCGGCCCCCCCCCCGTCGCCGCACACGCTTCTCCTGCGACTTCGGATTACTCCAGCTTCAGCTCTTTTTTGATCGTTTCGATCCGCCCGTCCAGCTCGGCCGACACACGGTCGTAATCGTCCACGGAGGGCAGAGCGGCCTTCACGCCGAAATAGAACTTGATCTTCGGCTCCGTACCCGACGGGCGGACCGACACGATCGTACCGTCTTCGGTGAACCACTGGAGCACGTTGCTCGCATCCTGCTCGATCGGGCTCTTGCACCCCGTCTTCACGTCGAGCGATTCGAGCGACTTGAAATCGTTGATCTTCACCACGGGCGAACCGAGAATCGTCTTGGGGGGCGCGGCGCGGAAATCGACCATCATCCGCTGGATCTGTTCGGCGCCCTCCTTGCCTTTGCGGACCACGGACACGAGCCCTTCGCGGTAGAAACCGTACTTCACGTAAAGGTCCTGCAACCATTCGAAAAGCGTCATGCCCAACGTATCCATCGCCCATGCGGCCGCCTCGGCCGCCAGCGAGCAGGCCGACACGCCGTCCTTGTCGCGCACGTAGTCGCCGGCCAGATAGCCGAAGCTCTCCTCGCCGCCGCCGATGTATTTCATCCGGCCTTCCAACTCGCGGATGATCTTGGCGATGTACTTGAAACCCGTCAGGCATTCGAAGCACTTTACCCCGAAGCGGCCGGCCACGGCATTGGCCATGAGCGACGTAACGATGGTTTTCACGACATACTGCTTCCCGTCCAGACGCCCCAGCTCCGACCAGCGGGTCAACTGATAGCTCAGCAGCAGCACGAGGGTCTGATTGCCGTTCAGGAGCACGTATCCGCCTTTCCTGTCGCGCAGCGCCACGCCGATGCGGTCCGAATCGGGGTCCGTCGCCAGCACCAGATCGGCTTCCACCTTCCGTCCCAGTTCGATCGCCATCGACATCGTCTTGCGCTCCTCGGGATTGGGCGATTCGACCGTGGGGAAGTCGCCGTCGACGACGGCCTGTTCGGGCACGACCGTGATGTTCGTGAAACCGAACTTGCGGAGCGAGGCGGGCACCAGCCGCACGCCGGCGCCGTGGAGCGGCGTATAGACGATCTTCAGGTCGTGGCGGCGTGCGACGCTCTCGGGCGAAAGCGAGAGTTCGTGTATTTTATTAAGGTATCGCTCGTCGAACTCCTCGCCGAGCGGGCGGATGTTCTCCGCATGCTCGCCCGTGCGGATCATGCGGATGTCGGTGATCTTCGCCACCTCCTCGATGATGTTGCGGTCGTGGGGCGCCGTAACCTGTGCGCCGTCGGTCCAATAGGCTTTGTATCCGTTATATTCCTTCGGATTGTGCGAAGCCGTTACGACTACGCCGGACTGGCATTCGAGCTCGCGGATGGCGAAGCTCAGCTCGGGCGTCGGACGCAGCGCGTCGAACAGATAGACCGTGAAACCGTTCGAAGCGAAAATGTCGGCCACGCGCTCGGCGAACATCCGCGAATTGTTGCGGCTGTCGTGCCCCACGGCCACCCGGATCGGCTCCCCGGCGAAACACCTCTTCAGGTAGTTCGCAAGCCCCTGCGTGGCAGCGCCCACCGTATAAACGTTCATCCGATTGCTGCCCGCGCCCATGATGCCCCGCAGACCGCCCGTACCGAATTCGAGATCCTTGTAGAAACTCTCCACGAGTTCATTCATATTATTCTCCATCAGGTATTTAACCTGTTTCTTCGTATCTTCGTCGTAAGGACCGTCGAGCCACGTCTGCGCCTTTCGGAGCACCAATTGTTCCAATTCGTTTTCCATAAGTCTATTAGTTTTATTTATAGATATACAACTCGTTCCGTCAAAAATTTTATACGCAAATATAGCTAAAAAATTCGAATCTTCACTATCAGCGAGTTAAAAAACCGCCCTCGAAAAGCCTTGTTTTTCTATATATAAAAAAACAAGATTTGCAACTCGATTCGGGGAATTTTTTTACAATTTTATGCACAACTTTGTCTCGTCAAAATCGAGTACAACCCCCACTATGCTGAACAACGCGCAGACATATAGCGATATGTGGCAGAGCTGCCTTGACCGCATCAAAACGCAGACCTCCGAAGAGGAGTTCGTCAAGTGGTTCCAGCCCATCGTTCCGCTCGAATTCGACGGAACGACTTTGCGCCTGCGCGTGCCCAATGCCAGCTACGTCTACCAGATCGAGAAGAACTACATCCCGTTCCTGCGTCCGATCATCTCGCAGCTCTACGGACAGCATACGCGGCTGCACTACGCCGTCCCCAAGTCCGACGCACAAAACATGCCGGTCGCAGGGGAGACGGACAACACCGCCATCTCGCGGTTCAATACCCGGACCGACACGGCGAATATAAAAAATCCCTTCGTCATTCCCGGATTGAAGAAGATCGTCATCGATCCGCAGCTCAATCCCAACTACACGTTCGGGACCTTCATCGAGGGCGAATGCAACCGTCTGGCGCGTTCGGCGGCGATGTCTGTGGCGGTGAACCCGGGCAACAACCCGTTCAACCCCTTATATATATACGGCAATTCCGGACTGGGCAAAACCCACATCGTCCAGTCCGTAGGCCACGAAGTGCGGCAGCGCCATCCCGAGTTGCAGGTGCTCTACGTCTCGATGAACAAGTTTCAGGCGCAGTTCCAGACCGCCTACAAGAACGGCGAAATTCCCGATTTCATCCATTTCTACCAGATGATCGACGTCCTGATTATCGACGACATTCAGGAATTGACGGGAAAAACCGGTACGCAAAATGCGTTCTTCAACATCTTCAACCACCTGCAACTCGCCGGCAAACAGTTGATCCTCACGTCGGACAAGCCTCCCGTCGAGCTCAAGGACATCGAGCAGCGTCTGCTCACGCGATTCAAATGGGGCCTTTCGGCGCAGCTCGATACGCCCGATCACGACACCAAAATCAAGATCATCCGTGCGAAGTCGCTCAAACTCGGCGCCCAGATCTCGGACGAGGTGATCGAATTCCTCGCGGAGAACATTTCGGCCAATGTGCGCGAAATCGAGGGGGCTCTCTCGTCGCTCGTGGCGAACGCCTCGTTCCTCGGCCGGAAGATCACCATTTCGCTGGCCAAGGAGATTCTGAAGGTGTACGTGCAACTTTACCAGAAAGAGATCACGATCGACCGCATCATCGAGGTGGTCTGCCAATACCTGAACCTCGATTTCGCGCGCTTCAACTCCTCGGAGCGCACCCGTGAAATCGCACAGGCCCGCCAGATCGCCATGTATCTGGCCAAGCAGCACACCAAAGCGCCCCTCACGACGATCGGCGCCTCCATCGGCGGCCGCAACCACGCCACGGTGCTCCATTCGTGCAAAGCCGTGTCGAATCTGATCGAGACCGACAAGGCTTTCCGCCGTCAGGTCGAAGAGATCGAGAAACTCGTCTTGGCCCAATAGGGCATACCGCGATACGAACAGAGAAGGGGCTGTCTAACAAATCTTAGACAGCTTTTTTCATTCGTACTGCTATTCGAGACTTTTTTCCGAATACGCAATTCTCAGAGCGTTGAAAAAACTTGTTAGACAGCCCTTTTTTCGTCTCGGATACTCACACCCGATAATACGCAAATGAAACCGTCTGCGCACCCGGTTTATTCGCCCTCTTCGGCACGAGCGCTTCCGCCCGGCAAAAGCAAATAAATTCGTACCTTTGCACCGAATCCGCCGGCTGCCGCACAGCCGCACGAAACGCACACTCGACCGCATGGACCAACCCAAACTCGAAAGACTGCTGCGTCTGATGAAGATGCTCACGGCCAATACCACCTACACGGTGGACGACCTCGCCGAGCGGCTCGCCATGTCGCGGCGCACGGTCTACCGCTATATCGACACCTTCCGCGCAGCGGGCTTCGTCATCAAGAAATCGGGCGACTGCATCCGCCTCGACAAGGAGTCGCCTCATTTCCGGGAGATTTCGCAGCTCGTACATTTCACCGAAGAGGAAGCCGTCATTCTGCGGCGGGCGATCGAGAGCATAGACGACACGAATCTGCTCAAACAAAACCTCAAACGCAAGCTCTACTCGGTCTACGACAACAAAACGCTGGCCCAGACCGTCGTCCGCGGACGCCATGCCCCCAACATCCATGCGCTGATCGGGGCGATCGAACAGCGGCGGCAGGTCATCCTCAAGAGCTACCAGTCGGCACACGGAAACGCCGTGCGCGACCGCCGGGTGGAGCCTTTCGCCTTCACGACCAACTACGTGCAGGTGTGGTGCTACGACACGGAGGACGATGCCTGCAAGCTCTTCAAAACATCCCGCATCGGTGGGGTAGAGACGACCGAGGTTCCGTGGCAGCACGGTCCGGAACACCGCGAAGGGTACATCGACATCTTTCGCATGCACGGCGAACACCGGCACCGCGTGAGGCTCGAACTGGGCATACGGGCCTATAATTTGCTCACCGAGGAGTATCCGCTCGCCGAACGGGACATCCGCGAAACCGGACCCGACAAGTGGCTGCTCGACACGGAAGTGGCCGGCTATGCCGGAGTGGGACGTTTCGTGGCGGGGCTTCTGGACGACATCCGGATCGTCGAATCCTCCGGGTTGCGGCAATACGTACGCGACTATCTCTCGGCGAATATGCCGCACCTGTAGACCGTCGCCCCTTTCCCGGCCGCGGCAAACCGTCATCCCCGCCGTTCGCCGAAACGATAAGCCGCGAAACCAATATCCCGGCCGACTGCGCGCTCCGCAATTTCACTCCTCGCTGCAAACGCTTGCGGCCGACAGATTCCCGCTCCGCAGACGTCGGCCGCCTCCGCCGAGTTGCTCCTGAAAGATACGGCGCAGACCGACCGTCCTCGACATCGGACCGGATGCGCCGGCAAACTTGCACTCGGCGCTGCGGACAGGTTCCGACCTTCGGGGTTGCGCACCTGCCGTCCCCGCAGAAGACATTAGGGATGGAAATAGCCGCGCAAGACGTAGCGGGTGAGTATCCGTCGGAGAGGCGGGAGAATCTCGATACGGCGACCGAAATGCCGCAATACGAGTTGCGCGCAAGGGGTGGCACGGTATCGAATCGGTCAGCGTGCCGTCCAGATCGAAGATAAACCGACGATAGGTTCCCATAGGACGACAAGTTTGCACAGGATGAATTTTTCCTGCCAAAAGCAACCTCCCAACTCCGCGGTCGGACGGCCGGTTTTCGGTATTCGTGTATTTTCTACGAACAAAGGAGGAGGACCCGAATCATGAGACGGTTTGCGGATGTCGGCGGAAGTGTGTACCGTCGCTTTTTCCTTGAAGCGCCGTCTGCTTGCGGGACAGCCGTTCGGGCGGTTGCGGTCTTTCTGCGAAAACAGGGCGCTGCGAAAGCCTTAAAAAATTCCGACATATTTCCGAGATAATTCCGAATTCCGACACATTATTTAACATAATATAAATATTATATCATTATTTATTATGCTGATCTCTTGCACTCTGCGCCATCGTTATGCCATACATACGTCGTATCCGTCGAACGGCTCCTCTCTGCGGCCATTCCGCAAAATGTTTATCGGCTGCGGTCTTTCAGGAAAAAATACATCGCCGGGATATGCGCCGATTCAGACGACGGCGATCTTCCCGTCGCACATCATAGCCCGATCAGTTGCAAGCTTTGTCTTTAGGCTGCCGGTCTGCGACGCCGACGGGAAAAAGCGCCGTATCGACCGATCATTCGCTGCCGAGCGTCGCGCTCCCGTACCGAAACGTGTGCTGTTTCCATTCATCCCCGGTGGCATTCGATAGCCGCCGATTCCTTTTCTATCTTGGCCGCAGGCTCCGCCGGATACGACGGGGAGCTTCCGCAGTCTTCAGCAACGGTTCGCAGCAGCGTCTCCGGACGATGCGCATGCACACGGTATAGCAGACTGCCAATCCTCGGAGGAATCGACCGTTTGCGGAAGAGCTATTTTGTCGGTCGTGCTTTTTACTGCGAAAAAGAGGCTCGTTACGCATCCGTATTTTCGCACGGTATTCGCCGCCGGGAACAGGGACAAGGACGAAGCATTTTCGGAGATATATTCGCAGCTCACGGACATGGGGAGCGGTTCCGATTTGCTGCGTCGACACCGGGATGCGGATATTCAGATTTTGCGATTGCGCGGTTTGTCATTCCGCGCTCCGCTTGTCGTTCGGCCGCGGAGGCGGCTATTTCTTCATCACGAAACTGTCGAACGTGTGGTCGCTGTAAAACAACACGATTCGCTCCACGTCGCCGCGGAGCTGTCGGCCGATTGCAGTCGCCGCCTGTTCGCTCGCTCGCTCCGGCGGGTCGGATTCTCGGTCGGCTTCCGTCCGAATATCGGACCGAGGAGCCGTTGCGAACAGATTCGGTTCGTCCGTATCGGAGGCTCGTGGGCCGACGGACGCCATAACACCGGTCGCCGGTGCTTTTGCAGGAGGTTCGGCACGGTACATTTGATCGGAGTCGAGCAGCAGCCAGTCGGGATTGATCCGCGGGAACCGACGCAAAATTTTTTGCAGCAAATCGAATCCGGGTTTGTTGCGTCCGGATAGCAGATGGGAAATGCCGGACGGTTGGATTTCCAGAATCTCGGCAAGCCGGCTGGAGGTCAAACCTTCATCTTTCATCAATCGCTGCAATTTTTCCTTCATTCGAATATTTTTTTACAAATATAAACATTTTTCTTTTGTAAAACAAGCAAATTTCACACCTGTAAATTATCGACAGCGATCAAAGTTGTTTACATTTGTAACTTCATGTATACTGTTAAATAGCGGTCCACATTCTCATCTCATATATTATATGATATAATTGAATATATAAATATGATTAACAGTAATATATAACAAAATATTACGGTTTGCATACCCGATCGATATTCTTCGAATCCCTTGAAGATATTCTATCGAATCAAAACTTTAGGTAATTATTTCAATCATCTGATATACTATGATATATTCGGTAATAATTCAACGATTGAATTCGTTCGAATCGCTGCTTGCAGAGGGTTTGTCCGCTCCCCTATTGTGAATTTACAACTTTAAACTATCAACAGAGATAAAGACTCGAATGCAATTACATGTGTAACATCAAATTTCATTTTACAAGATTTCTTCTGTTTACATTTGTAAAACACCCTACCCTGAACAGACCGAAATATTCGTTTTTCACCTATTCGGATTTCTATCGGACGAAAATTTTCAACAATCCCGCTTTGCAGCTATATTATGTTAAAACAAATCGAATAGGATGACTTGCAGTGCAAGTCATCCTATTCGATTCCAAGGATTTATAATTTTGTAAACCGCCTTTTAGCGACTTAGTTTACGGGCTGTTTCCGCAAACTCTTCCGGAGTGAAAGAACGCTTTTCCCGTCGGAAATCGACGTCTTCCTCGCTGTTCATCGGGATCAAATGAATGTGGGCATGGGGCACCTCAAGCCCCAGAACGACGGTTGCCACCTTTTTACAGCCGGTTTCGCGCCGGATCTTGTCCGCAACGTGCTTGGCGAAAACCATCATCTCCCCCAGTGTCCGGTCGTCGAGGTCGTAGAAATAGTCCACCTCCTGTTTCGGTACGACCAGCGTATGCCCTTCGGCGAGGGGATGGATGTCGAGGAATGCGTAGAATCGTTCGTTCTCCGCCACTTTGTAGCTCGGAATTTCTCCGGCAATGATGCGTGAAAATACTGATGCCATATCGTTTCGATTATTTTTGGGTGTTAGCAATGGTTCGTGATCTGTGTAAGACGCAGACGGCGCCCGTTCGTTATCGGCAACTCTCCGGCAGTGCTTGCGTGAGGCTTATGGCGGCCTCCGGCTCGAACCTTTGCCAGCAGCCGGCGCACGCAGTAACTTGCCCTTCGCCTTTGTCGCATCCGGTCGGTTTTCTCGGCCGCCAGCACGATCCCCCTCCACAGAGGTTGGAATTGTTCTTGCGAAAAGCGGAGTTTTTTCCCTTGCGGCGTGCGGAGTACGACCGTATCGGGCGTAGTCCGCACGATCTCGCCGATCGGGTCGTCGATCGTGCGGAGCTGCACCAGACAGGGCGTTTCGATTTCGAGCAGTTGTTCCCACGTCAATCCGCAGGCCATGTGGTCTATGCCGAACCGGTCCAGCATATCGCTCACGCACCGGAGATTGTGCCGCATGGGATGGCGGTCGACATACTCCCGCAGCGTCAGCCGGTCGAGCCGGATGCCGATGCGGTGCAGGTAGTGTTCCAGCGTTCGGGCCGTATTTTCGATATAGGGTTCCATGAGGCGTGGGATTCGGGCCTTTATTTGCCGGTCAGCTCCCGCATCTTCCGGTCGAGGGCGTCGCCTCGGAGGTCGACGGCCACGATCCGCCGCTCGGCATCGAGCAGGAAGTTGTGCGGGATGGCTACGGCGCCGAAGCGGGCCAGCACTTCCGGTTTGCGCGGATCGTCGTTCGTAACCAAAGCGTGCACGAAATCATCGAGGCCGTGCTCGGCAATATAGTTGCGCCACGTGTCGGCGTAGTAGTCCAGCGAGAGGGCGTAAACGTCCAGCAGGTCGCCGTATTTCCGTTTTGCTTCGACGATGTGCGGGATCTCTTTGAGGCAGGGCATGCACCACGTGGCCCAGATGTCGAGCAGCACATAGGGAGCCTTGCACTGCGCGAGCGAAGCGTCGGTGCCGTCGAGGCCCGGCAGCGCGAAGTCGGCCACCTTGTCGCCCGTCTTGTAGGCTTCGATCCCTTCGGCGGGCTTCGCGATCCGGCGATCCGAAAGAGGCTGGAGAGGCGGCAGCCCTGCTATCTTACGGCGAAAATTGTGTGCGAGGGTATCTTCGTGCGTACTGTATCGGATTTTCTCGATATCATTTTCCAATTCCATGCGGACGTCTTCCGAATGAGGAAACTTCCGTCGGAGGCTGTCCGTAACGAATGCCGCATAGACCGAATCGGTGCCCATCTTCATCATCAGGTACCGATTCGTTGCGGCTACATAAGGATTGTTCTGTGCGATAGCCGCGTCTCCGAATATTTTGGTTACATAGACTCCATCGTAATATTCGATGCTGTCGCGCATAAGCTGCTGTTTCCGGGGGTCTGAGGTCCGCCACAGACTGTCTTGGAGGATTTTGCTCCGTATGATACGCTGGCGATTGAGTTCCGACATGCGTATTTGCAGAGCGATGTCGGGGGAGCCGGACACGGTGAGAGGGACCCTTCCCCGTCCTTTTCGATACGTTATGTCGATCCGGTCGTTCGGAGACAATGCGAAAAGCATGAACATGTATCCGGGTTCGACGATAATCTCTCCATCGTAATATTCGTCGATAAAGGCGGAAAAACGACACTCCCCCTCTTCGATCCGGCAGGAATCGAGCAGTTTCATCCGATTGTCCTTTGCAGCAAAAAGATAGGCCATTTTTTCATTCAGTTCGGGGCGGTCGATAAAATGTGCCCGAATACGGAGGTTGTCGGAAGGGCCGCAGCCGCAGAGCACTCCGAGGAGACAGAATAACGTGAAATAGGGATACTTCATGATCGTGATTATTATCGGATTGTCATAATGTTTACAAGTGGATAGGTAACGGTGCACGTATAGAACCGGGCACGTCGTGCAGAATGACACGGGTCAGTCCTCACCGAATTTCGGTTTGAGGATCTCGGACCAGACGACCGCTTTGCGCAGGTCGCAACCGGATAAGATACCGCTCTCGGTGCAACTCTCCGGCTGTCCGGCCGACGAATCGTGCAACGGCCCACGATATAGCGCATCCGCGGATGCGGTCTCGGCCTTCGTGTCGGCGGCCGCCTTCGTGTCGGCAGAGGGGATTTTGCAGCTGTTTCCGCCGTTCGGACGGAATTTCGCAGCTGCCTCTCTGCCCGGTCGGACCGATTCCGACGCCTTCGGCTGCGGCGGAGAGGCAGAGGCGGTTTTGCGCCTGTGCTCTTTGGCCTTCGTCGCCATGGATACCGCCGCCGATCCGACGAGTATCAACAACCATAAGATGTTCGAAAAATCCTCCATATCAATTCAGACTGCGTTTGACGCTTTCGATTCCCTTGATTTTCCGGATTTTGTCCATAATATCGTGCAAACCTTCCGCGTCTTTGACATAGAGACTTATATTCCCTTCGAAGATACCGTCGTGGCTCTGGATGTTCACTTCGCGCATGTTGATGCTGAAATCGTCCGTAACGACCTTCGCCAAATCGAGCAGCAGCCCCATGCGGTCGATGCCGCGGATGAGCACGGTCGACAGATAGGACATGGCCTTGTGCTGCGACCATTTGATCTCCTCCTTGACGATGTTCCGTCCGAACTGCGCCCCCAGACGGTTCAGCTCGTCGCACGTCGATTTGTGGACGATGATTTTGCCCGAAGCCGGATCCCGATAGCCGACGACGCTGTCGCCCGGGATCGGTTTGCAGCATTCCGCGATGACGAATCGGGGTTCGGCATCGCCCTCCGCGCCCGGCCGGGGGGCGATCTCCCCGGCGTTCGCCGGTTCGTCTTCGTCGCCCTTCTCTTTTTTCGGAATAAAAAGCGTCCAGAATTTCAGTATCTTACTCTTCGAATTGACTTTCAGTACTTTCTCCAGATCGTCGAGGCGGACGATTCCCGCGCCGATTTTGCTGTACAGCTCCTCCTTGTTATTGCTTTCGTAGATCGGAATGATCTTGCGGAGCACGCGGCCGCTGAGCGGAATATTCAATTCGCGCATTTTCTCTTCGAGGGTCTGCTGCCCCCGTTCGATGTTGTGCTGCCGTTCCCCTTTGAGGAAGCTCTTGATGGCCTGCTTCGCCTTGCTCGTGGTGATGATGTCGAGCCATTCGGGCTTGGGGCGCGCCGTATCCGAGGTGATGATCTCGATCTGGTCGCCGCTGTTGATGCGAGCCGTGATCGGCTCGATCTTGTGGTTGATCTTGGCGCCGATGGCGCTGTTGCCGATCTTCGAGTGAATCTCGTAGGCGAAGTCGAGCGCCGTGGCGCCGAACGGCATTTTGCGCGCTTCGCCTTTGGGGGTAAACACTACGATCTCAGAGGTATACAACTGCAACTTGAAGTTATCCAAGAAGTCGACAGCACTCTCCGTCGGACTGTTCAGTGCGTCGCGTATCTGTGCCAGCCACTTGTCGAACTCGTCTTCGTTCTGCGAAATGGTGGCGTGTTTGTACTTCCAGTGGGCTGCGAATCCCCGCTCGGCGATGTCCTCCATGCGCTGCGTGCGGATCTGCACTTCGACCCAGACGCCGTCGGGGCCCATCACCGTCGAGTGGAGCGCTTCGTAGCCGTTGGCTTTGGGCATCGAGATCCAGTCGCGCAGGCGATCGGGCTTGGGGGTATAGATGTCGGTGATCGTAGAGTAGATTTGCCAGCACTGCGTCTTTTCCGAAGGGAACGGAAGCGGTTGGAAGACGATGCGGATGGCGAACAGGTCGTAGATCTCCTCGAAGGGAATCTGCTTGCGCTGCATCTTCGACCAGATCGAATAGATGCTTTTCACACGGCCCGATATTTCGTACTTGATATGGTCGCGGTCGAGCGCGGCGATGATCGGGGCGTTGAACTTGTTGATGAACTCCTGACGCGAAGCCTCCGTTTCGTTCAGCTTGCGGGTGATCTCCTCGTATTGCTTCGGAAAGCGGTATTTCATGCAGAGGTCCTCCAGTTCGCTCTTGATCGAGTAGAGCCCGAGGCGGTAGGCCAGCGGCGCGAAGAGGTAGATCGTTTCGCTCGTGATCTTGATCTGCTTGTTCATGGGCATCGACCCCAGCGTACGCATGTTGTGCAGGCGGTCGGCGATCTTGATGAGGATCACGCGCACGTCGTCCGAAAGCGTCAACAGCACTTTGCGGAAGTATTCGGCCTGCTCCGACGTGTCGGCGTTGAAGACGCCGGACATCTTGGTCAGCCCGTCGACCATCGAGGCGATCTTGGGACCGAAGATGCGCTCCATGTCCTCCACGGTATACTCCGTGTCCTCCACCACGTCGTGCAGCAGCGAAGCTACGACCGACTTCACGCCCAGTCCGATCTCCTCGATCACGATCTTGGCCACGGCGATCGGATGCAGCAGGTAAGGTTCGCCCGAACGGCGCCTTACCCCCTGATGAGCCTCTTTCGCAAGGAAGAACGCACGTTTGATGAAGTTCCAGTCCTCGTCGTTCTTACAGATCTTGGTACACGAGTAGAGCAGGTCGTCCCACTTTTCCTTGATCAGTTTTTCGTCCTCCGCAGTATAATCCATACCATAGGCTTTTATTCTTTTTTCGTTTTCATCGCCTCGCGCACCTTCTCCTCGATCTCGGCGCTGAGAGCCGCGTCGTTTTTCAGCAGCTCTTTCACCGCGTCGCGCCCCTGACCGATCTTGCGTTCGCCGTAGGAGAACCACGAACCGGCTTTCCTGATGACGCCGTAATCCACGCCGAGGTCGATGATCTCGCCGATCTTCGAGATGCCCTCGCCGAACATGATGTCGAACTCGGCGCGTTTGAACGGAGGCGCCACCTTGTTTTTCACGACCTTGACCTTCGTGCGCGTGCCGAGCTGCTCTTCGCCGTCCTTGATGACCGAGACGCGGCGGATGTCGATCCGCACGCTGGCATAGAACTTCAGGGCGTTGCCGCCCGTCGTGGTCTCGGGGTTGCCGTAGACGACGCCGATCTTGTCGCGGAGCTGGTTGATGAAGATGCAGACCGTCTTCGTTTTCGAGATGCTGGCCGTGAGCTTGCGCAGCGCTTGCGACATCAGGCGTGCTTGCAAGCCCATTTTCGCGTCGCCCATCTCGCCTTCGATCTCGGCCTTGGGGGTCAGGGCCGCCACGGAGTCAATCACGATGATGTCGATGGCGCTCGACCGGATCAGCGAGTCGGCGATTTCGAGCGCCTGCTCGCCGTTGTCGGGCTGCGAGATGAGGAGGTTATCCACATCCACCCCGAGTTTCTGGGCATAGTAGCTGTCGAAGGCATGCTCGGCGTCGATGAACGCTGCGATGCCGCCCGCCTTTTGCGCTTCGGCGATGGCGTGGATGGCCAGCGTCGTCTTGCCCGACGACTCGGGGCCGTAGATTTCGACCACGCGGCCTTTGGGATAGCCGCCGACGCCGAGCGCCATGTCGAGGGTGATCGAACCGGTCGGTATGACGGGCACGTCGTTCACCTCCTGCGAGTTCATGCGCATGATTGACCCCTTGCCGAAGTCCTTCTCTATTTTTTCCATCACCGCGTTCAGCACTTTGAGCTTGTCGGGATTCGCCTGTACTTTTTCTGCCATTGGTTTATGCGTTATTATTTGTTTGAATCGTTTTCAGTTCCATTCGGCCCGCGTTGTCCGTGAGGGGAGGGGCGGTTCGTCGTATCCGTCATCACTCCTGTCCCCGGGTCCATTCGGGCCGGTGTTTTCCCGTAGCAAGTACGGTTTTGTCGTTTCTGTTTTATGCGCTGCACTCCTCCGAAGCGCCTGTTCCGCGAGGCGCTACGATCCCGCATTCCCGTTGCATCCTCATACGTTCGGCCGCAGCCGAGAAAATGGCCGCAACCGGCCTGCCGGAGGTGCGAAAACCACTGCCGCCTCGCCGCATCCGGCGCCGGCGCCCGCGTCATTTCCGCGGAAGCGGGAATTTGATCGTCCGCGCGTCCAGATAACGGTCCGGATAGGGGCTCCAGTTCTTTGCCGCAGAGTTGCCGACGGTGGCTTTCCAAAAACCGCTTTCCCGATTCAGATCGCGTTTCGTGCCGCTGCTCCGCCTGTGCAGAACGGATTCCGTTCGGCGGTCGTCGAGCCAGCGCCGGATCTGCATCCGTTCGCGCCTCACGGGATCGAGCCGCTCGCGCAGTTGCCGTGTCGAATAACCGACCGGAGCCCCGACGGGACTTTGCAGCGCGGAGGGGGCGATACGATGTTCGATCGGGCGGTTCTCGGGCCGTTCCTGTGCGTGCAGCGCACAGGCGCAGCCGAGGAATCCGACGCAGGCTATGGTCCGCAAACCGTTCACGACAACCCTATTTATATGAATCGAGAATCTGCCGGTAGTGGTTTTTCGTGTCCACCTTGTCGAATATCTTTTCGATCCGCCCTTCGGCGTCGATGATGAACGTCGTGCGCAGGACGCCCATGTATTTGCGGCCGTACATCGACTTCTCGGCCCAGACGCCGTAGGCCTCGCACACGCTGTGGTCGGTGTCCGCGAGCAGCGTGAAGCCGAGTTCGTTCTTTTCGCAGAAGTTGCGGTGCGACTTTTCGCTGTCGGGGCTCACGCCGATGATCCGGAATCCCATCCGTGCCAGTTCGGCCTTGCCGTCGCGCAGACTGAGGGCTTCGAACGTACAGCCCGAGGTGTTGTCTTTCGGATAGAAATAGAGGATCGTGCGCTGCCCCGAGAGGTCGGCGAGCGTTACCGTCTTTCCGTTTTGGTCCGTCGATTTGAAATCGGGGGCACAGTCCCCTGCGGCTAATTTCGTCATAATGTAGCGATTCGTGTGGTTTACTTCTCAAAGGTACGAAAAATTTCGTGTCCGGAGGTGCGTTCGCGGCACTTTTTTCGGTTCAGTCCCACAGGTAGGTTACCTCGATCTGCTCGTAGAACTCCTCCTGTGTGGCGTTGAGTTTGTGCCGGCAGGCCGGACAGCGGATCGGAAGTTCGGTCTCGACATAGTCGCAGCAGCCCACGCAGGGCTGCATGAAACCGTAGCCGGCGTCGGCATGATGATCGAATCGTGCGCCGCAGTGTTTGCAGCGGATTTTGTAAGCGGTTCCCATGATCGGTTTTTTTTCGTTTCGTACTACGATGCAAAGGAACAGCGCCCCAGTGTCAACTTATGACACAGAACGAAATATTTGTTTCGCAGGGCGCGTTCCGCACGATCTGTTCCATTTCGTGCCGTGCGTGCCGTTCGGTTCCGGATCGTCGGCAACAGACTGCCCCGCCGTGCGCGAACGAACGGAAACAGCGGACGTTTGCCGCACGGACGACAGCGAAATCCCCTGTCTGCCAAAGGGGATTTCGCCGCCTCGGAAAGGTGCGTCTTCTATTTCTATAGCGCTGCGACGGACGGGTCGGAGGTGCAGCGATCGCGCCCGGCCTGCACGGCCCCTCTTCGGACGCCCGATGAATCGCAACCTCGGGGATGTATGGCGGAGCAGATGTTCAGCGGGCTGCCGCCGTGGCCGGCGCTGTCGTCCTTCCGTCCTCCGGTACGAAGACGGCGGCCTCCGCTTCGGCCCGACATACGGGAGGGGGCGAGCCGGCCGGCATCGCCCGTCGGAATTTCCGCCGTCCGGTCGGGCGAATATGTACGTCAAGAGGCCTCGGCATCTTTTCATGCGGGGATCGTGCGATTTACGGCCGTCTTTCACTATCTTTGTCCGCTGTTAACCGTAAATATGCCGCGAACGCCGGAAACACGGCCGCCGGCGCACGAAATATGAAAAAAATCATCACGCTGTTTCTTGCGACGCTCTGCATAGCGAGCTGTTCTACGCGACACGAATCGCGTAAGCCGGCCTTAGCCGTCTCGATCCTGCCCCTGCGGCCGATCGTGGAGGGGATCGTTGGCGACGACTTCCGGATCGACGTGCTCGTACCGGCCGGTGCGAGCCCCGAAACGTTCGAACCCACGCCGAAGCAACTCAACGGGCTGAACGATGCCCGCCTGATATTCGGCGTCGGACTGCTCGACTTCGAACGGTCGCTCCTGTCGAAAACGGCCGATACGGCGAAAATCGTCGCTCTCAGCCGCGGCATCGTCCCCATCGCGGGCGACTGCGCCCACGACGGCCGAACCCACGGCGTCGATCCGCACGTCTGGACCTCGCCGCGCGAACTGAAAACGATGGCAGCGAATGCCTACAGGGCCCTTCGCCTCGCATATCCCGACTCGACGAAATATGCGGCCAACTACGAAATCCTGCGTAACGAGCTGGAGCGTCTGGATGCGCGGGTCGCGGCAAAGGTCTCGCAAAGCGGCGTCCGCAGCTTCATCGTCCACCACCCTGCCCTCACCTACTACGCCCGCGCCTACGGCCTCGAACAGATCGCCGTCGAAGACGAGGGCAAGGAGCCGTCGGCCAAACGGCTCTCCCGCCTGATCGCCCGCGCCCGTGCCGAAGGGATAAAACGCATCTTCTATCAAGTGCAGTTTCCTGCTTCGGCAGTCGAAATCATCAGCCGCGACATCGGCGGAAAGTCCGTCGGCATCGACCCGCTGAGAGAGGACATATTCGAGAATATCACGGAAATAACCGATCTGATCACCGCACCATGAACCCGCCCCTCATCTCTCTGCGCAGCGTAGCCGTCGACTACGACGGCTGCGAAGCCCTGCAAAACGCCGACCTCGACATCTATCCCGACGATTTTCTGGGTGTAATCGGCCCCAACGGCGGAGGAAAAACCACCCTCATACGGGCCATTCTGGGCCTCGTCCCTCACAGCGGGGAGATCGTTTTCTCGCCCCGGCTCTTCCGGGGCCGGGAGCGGCTGATCGGCTACATGCCTCAAATCACCGAATTCGACCGCTCGTTTCCGATCTCGATCGAAGAGGTCGTGCTTTCCGGCCTTCAGGGGCGGAAGGGTCTTTTCGGGCGCTACACGAAAAACGACAAACGAAAGGCGGCGGAACTGCTGGCCGCAGCCGGCATCGGCGAAGCGGCGCGCAAGGGCGTCGCGGAGGTCTCGGGCGGTCAGATGCAGCGGGCTCTCCTGTGCCGCGCGATCATCTCCGATCCACGGCTGCTGATCCTCGACGAACCGGCGAATTTCGTCGACAACAAATTCGAAAACGAACTTTACCGCATGCTGTGCACGCTGAACGAACGCATGGCGATCGTGATGGTCTCGCACGACGTGGGGACCCTGTCGAGCGTCGTGAAGAGCGTCGTATGCGTCAACCGCCACATCCATCGCCACGACTCGAACATCATCACCGAAGAGCAGCTCCGCGAGTACGACTGTCCGATTCAGCTCATCACGCACGGAGACCTACCCCACACGGTGCTGCAAAACCACACCTGCTGCCACAAACACGAATAACAGTTGCGGCACAGACCTCTCCCCGCGAGGAAAGAGGATTTGCGCCGCATGCAGCCGGTATATTTCGCTTCTACTTGTTGATCCCGCTCAACTTCTCGAACAGCTTGTCGTACGCTTCCGCCATCTCGCAGCGCAGTGCGGCATAATGCTTGCGCACGAGCGAGCGGTTATGAGGCTCGGCAGGGTTGTTCGCCTTTGCGAAAAGCGCGTTGCGCACGGCAACGGCCTCCTGCATCACCTCGAAAATCTCCTTCTCCTTCGAAGGCTGGAAGCACATCGCCATATCGCAGTCGAATACCACCTCTTCCAGACGGTAGTCGATCTCCTTTTTCAAATCTCTTAAATTCGCCATATCGTAGAGTAATAAATTATTCCTGCGGCAAAGGTAGCAAAAGTTTCCGATTATCGAACAGCAAACCCGCTCTTTTTCTGCGGTGCATCGGTGCGGGGCCTGCGGGCAGGCCCCGCACCTGCAATCGAGCACCGCCGGCCGCATCCCGAAAAAAGAACCGCACTCAACGCAAGAAAAGGGATTTCTCTGCGGTGAGAAATCCCTTTTTTGCGAATTTTTGCGAAATTCCGTCGTCAGAAATCGACCGGTACATCGGGCATTTCGACAATCAGTCCGTTGACCGATTCCATCACCTCGACGCAGGCGCACGGATCGCAGCACACCTCTTCGACCTCCTCGACTACTACGACTTCGGGCTTCGGGATCAGCGTGCGCTGTACGACCTCCCGACCGCCGACATAAGCTATGGCGATCTCCGCATAACGCATCGGAGGCAGAATCCGGTCGGCAAGATACTTCCAAACCTCTGCGGGAAGCGCTTTCAAACGCTGTTCGACGGCCGTGCGGCCGCCGCGCCGGTCGATGATGCCGAGCACGGTCTGCTTGTCGGGAACGTTCGATCGGGCGATGGCCTCGCGGGCGGCATCCCAATCCGACGCCACGGAAGCAGTCTTCACGTCGTATTTCTTCGAAAGGCCGAACTGCTTGTCTACATAGTTTTTAAGGCTCTGCGCACGGTTTTTGGCCAGTCGCTCATTGAGCGCCAGCGGTCCGTCCGGCGATGCGTAACCGGTGATCGTTACCGACTTCACCTGCATGAGCGAATCCCGATCCATCGAGTTGATGAAGTCGGTAAGCCCCTGAATTTCCGAGGGGTTGCCGTCGAAATTCGTCGTCAGCGTCGACGAACTGATCTTGTAGCGAACCGTATAACCCGTGTCGGCATCGCTTCGAACCATGTATCTGCGAACGAGATAATCGCCGTCGGTCGTTTCCGACAGCATCACGGAATCCGCCTTCGGGGCGGACATCGTACTCTTGATCTGGGCCGTCGCTCCGTGAGCGGCACACAACGCAAGAGGGAGAGCGAAAGTAAAGAGTATTGTTTTCACGCTAAAATAGTGTTGGTTAAATTCCTGCACTACCCTATCGCAAGATTCGTACCACGACGATAGCAACCGCAGCGGCGAGACGGAATGATCCTGTACCTGAATCATATATAAAATACGGCGGAGACCCGCCTCAGCCGCAGGTCTCCGTCGTAAGCCGAGTCCGGACACGTCTACATCCGCTCCGGCACGTCGATGCCCAGCAGTTTCATCGCCGAACGGATCACGCGGGCGACCTGCTGCGCGAGTTGCAGGCGCATGCGGCGCACATCGGAATTTTCCTCCTTGAGGATCGAATGGTCGTGGTAGTATCCGTTGAACTGTTTGGCCAGCTCGTAGGCGTATGCCGCGACGATCGAGGGCGCGAAGTTCTCGCCGGCCGCAGCGACCGCCGAGGGATAGTCCGTCAGACTCTTCACCAGCTCGATCTCCTCCGGCACGTAAGGGACCGAGGGGATGTCGCCGCCGAAGTCGATGCCCGCCTCCGCCGCCTTGCGCAGCACGGAGCGGATACGCGCGTGCGTATATTGAATGAAGGGGCCCGTATTGCCGTTGAAGTCGATCGACTCGCGCGGATCGAAAAGCATCGTCTTCTTCGGGTCGACCTTGAGGATGAAATACTTGAGCGCACCCAGTCCGACCATCTCCGAAACGGCCGCCGCCTCCTCTTCCGAGCAGCCGTCGAGCTTGCCCAGCTCGTCCGACATTTCGCGGGCGGTCTTCACCATCGCGGCGATCAGGTCGTCGGCATCGACCACCGTCCCCTCGCGCGACTTCATCTTGCCTTCGGGCAGCTCCACCATGCCGTAGGAGAGGTGGGTGATGTGATCGCTCCAAGCATAGCCCAGCTTCTTGAGCACGAGCTTGAGCACCTGAAAGTGATAGTTCTGCTCGTTGCCCACGACGTAGATCATGTCGTCGAGCCGGTTGTCCTCGAAACGGCGGAAGGCCGTTCCCAAATCCTGCGTCATGTAGACCGACGTACCGTCGCCGCGCAGCAGCAGCTTCTCGTCCAGCCCGTCGCCCGTGAGGTCGATCCACACCGAATTGTCCGGACGGCGGTAGAACACGCCCTTGCGCAGCCCCTCGTCGACGATGCTCTTGCCGAGCAGATAGGTCTGCGATTCGTAGTAGACCTTGTCGAACTCGACGCCGAGCGCCTTGTACGTAACGTCGAAACCGTCGTAGACCCAGCCGTTCATCGTCTGCCACAGGTCGTACACCTCTGGATCCTTGGCCTCCCACCGGCGCAACATCTCCTGCGCCTCGACCAAGATCGGGGCATTCTTTTTGGCCTCCTCCTCGCTCTGTCCGTCTGCCACGAGCTCCCGGATCTGGGCCTTGTAGCGTTTGTCGAACTCGACGTAGTATTTCCCGACCAGATGATCGCCCTTCATGCCCGACGATGCGGGCGTCTCGCCTCCGCCGTAGAGTTTCCACGCCAGCATCGATTTGCAGATGTGGATGCCGCGGTCGTTCACCAGATTGGCCTTGATGACCGTGTGGCCGTTAGCCTCAAGAATCCGCGCCACGGAGTAGCCGAGCAGATTATTGCGGACGTGTCCCAGATGGAGCGGTTTGTTGGTGTTGGGCGACGAGTATTCGATCATCACCGTCCGGCCCGTGGCAGGGGCCGTGCCGTAGGCGTCGTCGGCCGCGATTTCGGCGAAGCGGGCCTGCCAGAACGCGCAGTCGAGCGTCAGGTTGAGAAAACCTTTGATGACGTTGAACGAACGTATCTCGGGCGTATGGGCGACGATGTGCTCCCCTATTTCGTTCGCGGTCGCTTCGGGCGACTTGCGGCTTCGTCGCAGCAGCGGAAAAGTTACGAGCGTATAGTCCCCCTCGAACTCCCTGCGGGTCTTCTGTATCTGCAACTGCCCCTCTTCGAGCCTGCCATAGAGTGCCTCCGCGGAACGGAGCACCGCATCCGAAACAAAGTTTTCGATCTTCATCATCATTTCAACGAATTTGGGGGCAAATTTAACGCTTTTCGGCGAAAAATCAATCCCGCCGGATCCCCTAATTCGGGGAAAGCTTCCGCAAACCGCATGAAAATCGCAAACAATGTGTATCTTTGTCTCCGAAATAACGACCCGTGATTACCTGCCCGTACGCACCTGCGGTCGGCCCTCCGGTCCGGATGGCCGGAAACTCCGGTGCGGCGGAGCATATAATTACCTGAATACAATGGAAATAATCATCATTCTGCTGCTGATTCTGCTCAACGGTCTTTTCGCCATGTCCGAAGTAGCGCTCATCTCGGCCCGCAAGTCGAACCTGAACACGCAGGCCAAACAGGGAAGCAAAACGGCACGGCAAGCCCTGCTGCTGGCCGAGGATCCCGACAAGTTCCTCTCGACGGTGCAGATCGGCATCACGCTGATCGGCATCCTCACGGGTATCTATTCGGGCGACGCGCTGGCCGGGCGTTTCGGCGTCCTGCTCGCCGCCACGGGCCTGCCGCTGCGCACCGCGACGATGATCGCGCAGGTGGTCATCGTCGTAGTCGTTACCTATATCACGATCGTCTTCGGCGAGCTGGTCCCCAAGCGCATCGGACTGAACGCATCGGAACGGGTGGCCAAGGCCGTGGCGCGTCCCATGCACATCCTCTCGGTGGCGGCCTCCCCCTTCGTATGGCTGCTTTCGCGGAGCATCGAAGCCGTAACGCGCCTCATGGGCCTCAAAGAGACGGAAAGCAAAGTAACCGAAGCCGAAATCCGATCGATCATACAGGAAGGCGCCGAAGACGGCGAAGTGCAGGAGGTGGAGCAGAAGATCGTGGGCCGCGTCTTTTCGCTCGGCGACCGCACGGTGGATTCGATCATGACCCACCGGAGCGAAATCGTCTGGATCGACCTCTCGATGTCGGCCGACCGCATCCGCGAACTGGTCGACGGTTCGCCGCACAACCGCTTTCCCGTCGCCGACGGCAATCTCGACCGCGTGGAGGGCGTGGTCTACCTCAAGGATCTGTTCACCCACATCAACGATCCCGATTTCGCGGTGCGGAAGGTGCTTCGACCGGCCAAGTTCTTCCATGAAGAAACCGAGGTCTACAACGCGCTCGAACAGCTCCGGACCGAGCATCTCGGCTACGGCATCGTGTGCGACGAATTCGGCATTACGCAGGGGATCGTTACGCTGCGCGACATTCTCGAAGCGCTCGTGGGCACGATGCTCGAAGAGCGCGAGGAGCCCGACATCGTGCCGCGCGAAGACGGCTCCGCACTCGTGGACGGCCAATGTCCGTTCTACGACTTTCTGGCCTACTACGGTTTGGAGGACGTTCTTCCGCACAACGAATACAACACCCTCAGCGGCCTGATCCTCGACGAGCTGGAGCACATCCCCCAGACGGGCGAACAGCTGCAATGGCAGATGTTCCGGTTCGAAATCGTGGACATGGACGGAGCGCGCATCGACAAAATACTCGTAACCCGTCTGTCATGAAAATCGCCGGCATAGAGCTGGGCGACCGGCCCCTTTTTCTGGCGCCGATGGAGGACGTTACCGACCCTTCGTTCCGCTACATGTGCAAACGGTTCGGGGCCGATGTCGTCTACACCGAATTCATATCGGCCGACGGCCTGATCCGCGACGCGGCCAAATCGCTCGCCAAGCTGCGCTTCGACGACGCCGAACGGCCCGTCGGCATCCAGATCTACGGCAACCGGATCGAACCGATGGTCGAAGCGGCGCGCATGGCCGAGGCCGCCGGACCCGATCTCGTCGACATCAACTTCGGTTGCCCCGTGAAGAAGATTGCCGGCCGCGGAGCCGGCTCGGGCATGATGCGCGACGTGCCGCTGATGGTCGAGATGACGCGCCGGATCGTCGAGGCGGTCCGTATGCCCGTAACGGTCAAAACCCGTCTGGGCTGGGACGACGAATCGAAAAATATCGAAGAGATCGCCCTCCGGCTGCAAGACACGGGCATCGCGGCCCTCACGATCCACGGCCGCACGCGCGCCCAGATGTACCGCGGCGAGGCGGACTGGACGCTCATCGGCGCCGTGAAAAACAATCCCGCGATCCGCATACCGATCATCGGCAACGGCGACGTGGATTCGGGACCCAAGGCCCGGGAGATGTTCGACCGCTACGGAGTGGACGGGGTGATGATCGGCCGCGCGACCTACGGACGGCCGTGGATCTTCCGCGAGATCAAGCATTTCCTCTCGACAGGCGAAGTGCTTCCGCAGCCGTCGGTGCGGGAGCGTGCGGCCATCGCGCGCGAACATCTGGCCAAATCCATCGAAGTCAAGGGCGAATACGTGGGCGTGATCGAGATGCGCCGCCACCTTTCCAACTACTTCAAGGGGCTGCCCGACTTCAAATCCACGCGGCTCAAACTCGTAACGCTCACCGACATCGCGGAGCTGTTCGCCACGATCGACTCCATCGCCGAACGTTGGGGCGATTTCGATGCGTCGCAAGTCGTTCCGGCTCCCCTGTCGCACGATCTCTGAACGGAGCGGCCGGCGAAGCGGGCACTCCCCGCCGCCCCACCCGATTGCCGCATCGCTCAACAATACGCGGCAAAACCGGCGAAGCTCACCCCGCCGCACGGAACGCTGCATCGCATCATACGACACTTCGCCGCGCCCCACCACGGCAGCCCCACCACGACGGACGGTACCCCGACTTACCGCAGCACCGACGATACAACACTCCCGCAGTTCCCCGTTACACCGCAATGCACATCGCCCCGCCGTACCGCACGGCGTCGCCGCCATGCCGCACGACCGACGATGCACGACCTTTCGTCAGCCAGCCGGACGGACGGAATATCCCGACGCTCCTCACGGACGGCCGCAGCGTTCTTTCCGAAACAAAATCGAATCCGCGGTACATTATCCCGAAAAAATGGTTACCTTTGCCGCGCCAAGGTTTCCGAAGTAAGCTCAGGCTTACGGGAATCAATAGGGAACGCCGTGCAATTCGGCGACAGTACCTGCTGCTGTGAGTTCCGGTCCTCCCGACAGGGAGAGGACGACTCCGCCACACATAGCCACTGATCCTCGGCGATCGGGAAGGCGTCGGCGGAGAGGGGACAAGTCAGAAGACCTGCCTTGCGCACATGCGTTACGCTCGCGGGTGTCGGGTCGTAATCGAACGGAAAGGTCTGTCGCTATTGTCGACGATTTCTCTTTGATTATCATCATACAGCCGCTTGTGTGCGAACGCAGGCGGTTTTTTCGTGCACCTAACTTTAATTTTTATAAATATGATGAAGAAATTATTCGCTTTATGCTGCCTCGCGGCAGCCGCTTCCGGAGCTTGGAGCTGCTCGGACGATTACGACGACACGGCCCTCTGGCAGGAGATCGAACAGATCAAGACGGACATCGCATCGCTCAACCAGCAGGTTACGACCCTCCAGACGGCCATGCAGGACGGGGCGCTGATCACGCAAGTAACCGAAACGACCGAAGGCTACAAAATCGACTTCAGCAACAACACCTCGATCGTCGTCAAGCACGGTACGAACGGCACGAACGGAACCGACGGTGCGAAGATCGGCGTGAAGGAGGAGAACGGCGTGCTTTACTGGACGCTGGACGGCGAGTTCATCACCGCACCCGACTCGCAGGATAAGATTCCCGTAACGGGTGCCGCAGGCGCGACGGGTCCGGCCGGCACTGACGGGCATTCGCCCGTACTGGCCATCGACGACGAGGGATATTGGACCGTCGACGGCGAACGAGTAGAGTCGAACGGCGCCCCCGTGAAGGCACAGGGCGACTCGTTCTTCAGCGACGTGGATGAGACCGAGGACGCAGTGATTCTGACGCTGGCGGACGGTTCGGCCATCACGATCGCCAAATACAAGGAGAGCTCGCTGCTGTTCGCATCCGCCACGCTCTATGTTCCCGCAGGCCAGACGGCCGAAATCGCCTATACCGCCGCCCGGGTCGCTTTCGTGGAGCTGATGTCCGTACCCGAAGGCTGGACCGCCCGACTCGACGAGCAGACAGGCAAAGTAACCGTAACCGCTCCGGCAGCCGCAACGGCCGCCGCCAACGGCGAACGGCTGAAGATCGTCGGCACGGACCTCTCGGGCCACGCGATGATGGCGGCCGTGAAACTCTACTGCACGCTGCCCGAAGGCGGATTCTTCGTCTACAACGAAGGACAGCTCGGCAAGATGCCCGCTTCGGTCAACTACTACGTCGACGGCGAGTGGATCAGCCGCGTCTATGCCTCCGTCAATCCCGAACATCCGCTGGGCAACACGGGCGTTACGATGGTCCGCAACGCAACGAACGGTTTGACGTACCTCACGGCCAAGGACGAGCACTTCATCGTCGAAACCGATGCGGACTTCAACTACAAGTCGGAGCTCTCCGGCGAAAATTACACCGACGAACTGCGACAAGTGATGGGCTTCACCGTATTCGACGCAACGACGGGTTACATCACCAGCGGCGGCGGCGTCTACAAAGTGGGCCTCAATCCGCTGACGCTCGACACGAACGACCGCATTTTCGAAGGCTTCAACGGCGGTCGAGACCTCTGCGCCGCGGGCGGCAAACTCTACTTCATCTTCTCGAACAAGGTCTACTCCTACGATCCCTCGACCGGCGGCGCCCCCACCGAACTCTGCGACGCCGCGACCGGTTTCGTTACGCTGAACGACGGTTCGGTATGGGCTGCCAACAACACGCAGATCGTTCGGATCGACCCCGCAAACGACAAGGTAACGACCATCCCGACAGGCGATTACTCGCTCTATTTCAATTCGATGGCCTACACTCCCCGCTCCCTTGCAGCCGCTCCGGACGGCAGCAGCCTCTACTTCATCCAACAGATCGGAAGCGGCTGGAGCGTTTACGGCAAGGCACTGGGCAAATACGACGTCGCCACCGGCACATTCTCCGATCTGTGGTCTATGCCCGAGGGATATTCGGTATACGGTTCGGGCGTTGCGGTCGATCCCGACACCGGAAAGATTTACGTCAGCTACACCAAGGACGGCTGGGGCGCCAACTATCTGAAAACCTACATCGCGGTCCTCGGTGCCGACGGCACATTGGAGCAAACGATCCCCTACCTGAGCGAGAACGAAACCATCTACTGGTTCCCGTCGATGATCGTATTCTGATCCACCGAACGCTCCCGAATGCAAAAGAGGCTGTCCGCGCGGTTTGCGCAGACAGCCTCTTTTCGTTCGACACGTCCGAAGATTCGCCCCCCAACCCTCGTTCTTGCGGAAGCGGAAGCATCCATCCGAAAAGAGGGGACCCCTCCTTCCGCACACGGGTCGGAGCATCCGCACCTTGCCGGGGCCCCGCGTCTATTCCAGCACCCGTTCGACGTAAGCCCTGTAATCCTTCACCACGGGTTCGTAATCGTCGTCGTCGAAGAGCGGTGACGAAATGAGGAAATCGGCGGTCGAGCGGTTCACCGCCGTCGGTACATTGTAGAGCGTCGCCAGACGCAGCAGGGCCTTGACATCCACATCGTGCGGCTGGGCCGACATCGGATCCCAGAAAAAGAACAGGGCGCTGATCTTCCCGTCCGCGATCATCGAGCCGAGCTGCTGGTCGCCGCCCAAGGGACCGGATTTGAGCAGTGTGATTTCGAGTTCGAGCGCTTCGGGACAGTCGTCGAGGTCGTGCGTCTCACGATGGTCGAGCAACGTCTTTTCCACCATCTTACCGGTCGTTCCCGTACAAACCAGCCGATGCCGGCTCAGTTTCCTGCAATTCCAGTCGACCCACTCCGCAAGGTCGTGTTTCATGTTGTCGTGCGCCACGAGCGCCATACACTTTCTTTTATCCATAGCTGCATCTCTTTTGCGAAAGCCTGCCGGCGGCCTTCTTTCGTAAATGAATCGAACGATACAAATATAATACAAATCGGACGCTTTGTAAATCATGCCGAAAAAGTTCACCGAATCGTAACGACGGGAAACGGAAGACGATCCCGTTCCGCCGCTATTCCGAAAGGACCGGTGCTCCGCACATGCGGAACGCACGCCTGCCGTCTGCGGACAGATCGCCCGCAGCGGAACCGAAACAGGAACCAGAACCAGAACCTAAACCGGAACAAGAACAGGAATCGGAACAGGAACCGGAACAGGAACCGGAACCTCTGGTCCGAATGCCCCGAAAAAGGGAAAGGGGGTATCCGCCGCTTACACGACGGCTCCCCCCCCTCTGTAAGGCATCCGGCCCCTCCTACGCCTCCGCTTCGGTTCCGTCCTTCTCGTCTTTCGGCAGTTCGAACTTCGTGAAGCCTGCACCGACGAGGATGTTATACCATGCGAAACATTTCTTCATATCCGAGACATGCACGCGGTCGCGGTCGTATTCGGGAAGCACCTCGGCGAACGCCGCCTTGATTCGCTCGGGCGTCTCCCGGTGGCTGATCGCCTCCTTGCCGCCCGTCTGCACGTAAATCCGGTCGAACACCTCCGCGAGCGGAATATCGTCGCCTTCGGTAAACATCGAAATCTCGGTCAGCGCGCTGACCTTGGCATTGGCGGCGGCATTCATCCGTTTGCCGTCGAGAAGCGACTCCACGATCACGCCGCGCGTCGACTGCGCCACATATCTGTAAAGGCCGGGCTGACCCGAAATCGCCAAAATCTCTTTGAGTTCCATCGTTCTGCGTTATATAAAGATTAGTATCAGTTCCGTTTCACATGCACATCCATCTGCGGGAAAGGGAAGCCGATTCCCTTCTCGGGCAGTGTCTTGTACATTTTCTCGTTGTATTCGAAAAAGACGTTCCAGTAGTCGGCGTTCTTCACCCACGCCCGCACGGAAAGATTCACCGCACTGTCCGCGAGCGCAGCCACCCACACCACGGGCGCCGGACTCCGCTCCACCCTCGGATCGGCTTCGAGCAGTTCGAGGATCGCCCGGCGGGCGACGTCCACGTCGTCGCCGTAGGAGATGCCCACCGTCCATTCCACACGGCGCAACTCGGCCGTCGAGTAGTTGTCGATGATCGCCGTAGCGATGGTGTTGTTGGGAATATAGATCGTCTGGTTGTCCGCCGTAAGAATCACCGTCGAAAAGAGTTTGATCTCCTTCACGGTCCCCGACTGCCCCTGTGCGGAGATGTAGTCCCCCACGCGATAGGGTTTCATGAGCAGGATCATCACGCCGCCGGCGAAGTTCTGCGCCGTGCCGCTCAGCGCCATACCGACGGCCAACGTAGCCGAAGCGAAGAGCGCGATGATCGAGGTAACGTTTACGCCGAGTGTCTGGATCACGCTCAGAATCAGCAATAGCGAGAAGACCACGCGCATCGTATGACGCAGAAACGAGCGCAGCGACACGTCGATCTGCCGGCGTTCGAGCACGGCATCCAGCACCCGGACGATCCGTCGGATGATCCAGCGGCCCACGGCATAGATGAGCAATGCGAGCACGATCTTCAGCACGATCCACACGGCATCGCCGAGCATCCCCATGAAAAACGCTCTGTAATCCATGTGCACGACCTTGTCGATCGTCTCGGCGAGGTTCGCTTTTTGCACGCTGTCGGGCAGCATCAACGGCTGCAACCGGTCGGCCTGAAAAAAAAGAGGGTGCATATTCGTTTCCGTCGAATACCTTTTTTCCATTTCCCGCCTCGGCAAAGCCCGCACTGGCCGTCCGGCTCTGCGCCCGGCTTAACGAAATGGGGCGATTCGCACGGCAAAAATAACCAAAAAAAGGAGAATATCCCTATCTTTGTGCTACAAAAGCGAATAAACGACCGTACAATGGAAAGCAAAGTCGAAATCATCCAGATCAACATATCCGGCGAAGACAAGCCCGGCATGACTTCGTCGCTCACCGAAATTCTGGCCCGCTACGACGCCTTCGTCCTCGACATCGGACAGGCCAACATCCACCAGTCGTTGACGTTGGGCATCCTCTTCCGGACGACCTCCGACAAATCGGGAAACATCATGAAAGAGTTGCTCTTCAAGGCATCGGAGCTGGGCGTGATGATCCGTTTCACCCCGATTTCCGAAGCGGACTACAACGGTTGGGTCAGCCTTCAGGGCCGCAACCGCTACATCATCACCCTGCTCGGGCGGCAGGTTACGGCCCGCCACATCGCCGAAGTTACGCGCGTGGTGGCCGAGCACGGGCTCAACATCGACGCCATCCGCCGCCTCACGGGACGTGTACCGCTGCGCGAGGACGACCGCGCAGCCAAATCGTGCATCGAACTCTCGGTCCGCGGCTCGCTCGACGATGCGGCCAAGAGCGCCATGCAGGAGCGCTTCATGAACCTCTCGGACATGGGGCTCGACGTTTCGTTCCAGAAGGACGACATCTACCGCCGCAGCCGCCGCCTGATCTGCTTCGACATGGATTCGACGCTCATCGAGACCGAGGTGATCGACGAACTGGCCGAACGGGCCGGCGTCGGCGACCGCGTGCGCGCCATCACGGCCAGCGCCATGCGGGGCGAGATCGACTTCCGCGAAAGTTTCACGCAGCGCGTGGCGCTCCTCAAGGGGCTGGATGTCTCGGTGATGGAGGACATCGCCCGCCGCCTGCCCATCACCGAAGGGCTCGAACGCATGATGACGATCCTCAAGCGTGTGGGTTACAAGACAGCAATCCTTTCGGGCGGTTTCACCTATTTCGGCAACTATCTGCGCCAGAAATACGGATTCGACTACGTCTATGCCAACGAACTGGAGATCGAGGACGGACGGCTCACTGGCCGCTTCACGGGCGAGGTGGTCGACGGACGCCGCAAGGCCGAACTGCTGCGGCTGCTGTGCCAGTTCGAGGAGATCAACCTCGCGCAGTCGGTGGCCGTGGGCGACGGTGCCAACGACCTGCCGATGCTGAGCATCGCGGGTCTGGGCATCGCATTCCACGCCAAACCCAAAGTGAAGGCCACGGCCCGGCAGTCGATCTCGACCATCGGGCTCGACGGCATCCTCTACTTTCTCGGTCTCAAGGACTCCCGCATCGAATAACCGGCAAAATCATGTTTTGGCGCCTCTTCCGACACACCGTCATCCGCCGTCGCGGCCTGCTCTGCGGCGCGGTGCTCTCGCTGTTCTCCGCGGGTTGCTACGACGACGCCGGCACTCCCGCGACGACGATCGAAACTCCTCCGGCGACCACGACCCTCGCCGAACTGCACCGCCTCTATGCAGGTCGGACGGTCCGGATCGAAAGCGACATCTTCGTCCGCGGCCGTGTCGTTACGAGCGATCGCGCCGGCAATTTCTACCGCACGCTCGTCCTCGAAGAGCAGGGCGCTGCCGCGGAACTGATGGCCGGCATCGACGGTCTGCACAACGTCTACCCCGAGGGCTGCGAACTGACGGTCGGACTTCGGGGGCTCGCGCTCGGAGAAAGCTACGGCGTGCTGCAAATCGGCCGCCTCCCCGAAGCGGGCAGCGGCTATGCCACCGACTACCTCGGCTCGCGCGCCGCGCTCGATGCCCACGTCTTCCGCGGCGACACGTACTCCCCGCTGCGGCCGGCCGTCTGCACGATCGGCGAACTCACGCCCGACATGGCCGGACGGCTGGTCCGCATCGACGGCCTCCGCTACGCCCCCGAAACGGTCGAGGAGGCGACGTGGGCCGGATACAAACGCTTCACCGACGCCGATGGCAACACCATCCGCACCTACACGCGTGCGTATGCCGATTTCGCGGACCGGGCGATTCCCGAATGCGAGGTGCTCCTCGTCGGCATCCTCCAGTACACCTCGGGGGCGGACGACGCGCCCCGCTATCTGCTCAAACTGCGCGATGAGACGGATTGCTGGTATTAAGGCCCGGTCCAACCAGATCGGCATCCGGGGCAGTTCCGCGACGATGCCTTCGCTGCGATCCTCCGCCGAGCGGCCGCGGCGGCAAACGCCCCGTTACCGTGCGATGCTGCGTGCGGCGGCCGGCAGCCTGCTGTTTGCGGCGGCTCTCGCAGGTGCGGCGTGCAACTCGGCCACACGCCTCGAATTCGACGATGAGAACGGACCCTTCGTCTCCATCGCCCATCTCAAATCGCTATGCCGGGGCTCATCCACCCGTCTGACACGGGAACTCAAAATCGAAGGGATCGTAACGGCCAACGACATACGGGACGAATTTCCCAAGACGCTCGTCGTGGAGGATGCCTCGGGCGGCATCGAAATCGCCGTGGACCGCACCGACCTCGCCAATCTTTTCCCATTGGGTGCGCGCGTCTCGGTCTACTGCTCCGGACTGGCGCTCGGCGACTACGGCGGCAAGGTGCAGTTAGGCGCCCCGCCCACGGGCGAATACAGCGTCGACCGCATTCCGGGCTCCGAGCTGGACCGCTACATCCGCTGCACGGCGCTCAATGCCGGCACGCGCCGTCCGCAGACAGTGCGGTTCGCCGAACTCACGGCCGGCGATGCGGACCGCTACGTGCGTTTCGAAACGGTCCGGTTCCTCGAAGCGGGCGAGCCGTGGTGCGGACGCGATCCCGAGACCGGAGCCTTGCAGACGACCGTGAGGACCCTCGCAGACTCCTCCGGCGGCAGATTTCCGGTGCGGGTCCTCCCCTCCTGCCACTATGCGGAGGAGCCCGTGCCGCCGGGCACAGGCTCCGTAAACGGGATCGTAGACTACTTCAACGGAGAACTCTCGCTCCGCATCGTAAACTACGAGATCGACCTCGCTATCGCTGAAGCGCCTCCCAAAGCATGTCTTTCAGCTGCGGAATATTCAATCCCGAGACCGACGAGATGAAAAGAGCGGGTATCCCCTCGGGCAGATGGCCGCGCATCTGATCCATCAACTCTTCGTCGAGCATGTCGCACTTCGTAACGGCCAGCAAACGCTGTTTGTCGAGCAGTTCGGGATTGTACTGCGTGAGTTCGCCCAGCAGGATGTCGTAATCGCGGCGTATGTCGTCGCTGTCGGCCGGAATCATGAAAAGCAGCACCGAGTTGCGTTCGATGTGGCGCAGGAAACGGGTGCCCAGTCCGCGGCCTTCGTGCGCCCCCTCGATGATTCCCGGGATGTCGGCCATCACGAACGACTTGTGGTCGCGGACCTCAACGATCCCGAGATTGGGTTCGAGCGTAGTGAACGCATAGTCGGCGATCTTGGGTTTCGCCGCCGAGACCACCGAGAGCAGCGTACTCTTGCCCGCATTGGGGAAGCCCACCAGCCCCACATCCGCCAGCACCTTGAGTTCGAGGATGAAAGCCCCTTCGGCTCCCTCTTCGCCGGGCTGGGCGTAACGCGGCGTTTGATTGGTAGCGCTTTTGAAGTGCCAGTTCCCGAGCCCGCCGCGGCCGCCCTTGAGCAGCACGAGCCGCTCGCCCTCGGCCGTTACCTCTCCGACGATCTCGCCCGTCTCGGCATTGCGCGCCACCGTCCCCAGCGGCACGGGTATCACGATGTCCTTCGCATCCTTGCCCGACGAGCGGGCGCCCGAGCCGTTCTCTCCGTCCCCGGCGAACTGGTGGCGCTGGTACTTGAGATGGATGAGCGTCCAATACTGACGGTCGCCCTGCAACACGATGCTGCCACCCCGACCGCCGTCGCCGCCGTCGGGACCTCCGAAGGCCACGAACTTCTCGCGCCGGAAATGGGCGGAGCCCGCACCTCCGTGCCCCGAACGGGCAAAAATCTTCACGTAGTCCACAAAATTGGAACCTGCCATAAATCTGTCTGTTTTTACGGGCAAAGATACGAATAAGTCGGGCGCAAAAACAAATTTATTCGCGTTTTACCGGACGGAAGCATCTGAGACGAAATCGAAGGTCAAGAAAATAGGTCGGGCGCAAGACCGCGTCCATTCGGTTTGCCGAAACGAAAAGCCGGGCGGTACGAAAAGCTATGCGGAATGAAAAGCCGGATGCGGCTTTCGCTGCATCCGGACGTTCCGACACCGCCCCGGCCGGCGGCCGTGATCCGACAACCGGCGACACGGCGACCGACAAAGCTCCGAACTCTTTTTAGGCCATCGGCACCGGGCGCACGGCCCGAACCGTTTACAGGTTCAGCGCCTCGCAGGGAAGCCCCCACGCATCGGCCACGGGCTTATAGACGACTTTCCCCTCCACGACGTTGAGCCCGAGCGCCAGTTCGCGGTTTTCCCGACAGGCGCGGCGCCATCCCTTGTCGGCCAACTGGAGCGCATAGGGCAGCGTGGCATTGGTCAGTGCGAGCGTCGAGGTATAGGGCACGGCCCCCGGGATATTCGCCACGCAATAGTGCAGGATACCGTCGACGAAATAGACGGGATCCTCGTGCGTCGTGGGCCGCGACGTCTCGAAGCAACCGCCTTGGTCGATGGCCACATCGACCATCACCGTCCCGGGCTCCATATCACGGAGCATGTCGCGCGTAACGAGCTTCGGGGCCTTCGCACCCGGGATCAGCACCGACCCGATCACCAGATCGGCGTGCCGGAGCTCCTCGCGGATGTTGTATTCGGACGACATCAGCGTCTTCACGTTCCCGGGCATCACGTCGGCCAGATAGGTCAGACGCGGCAGCGAAATATCGCAGATCGTAACGTCGGCACCCGTACCGGCTGCCGTTCGTGCTGCGGCGGTTCCCACGACGCCTGCGCCGATCACGAACACCTTGGCCGGCTTCACGCCCGGAACACCGCCCAGCAGCACACCCTTGCCGCCGTGGGGCTTTTCGAGGAAGTAAAGCCCCTCCTGCGTCGACATGCGGCCCGCGACTTCCGACATGGGAATCAGCAGCGGCAGCGAGCGGTCCGCACGTTCGACGGTCTCGTAGGCGCAGCAGACCGCCCCGCTGTCGATCATCGCCCGGGTGAGCGGTTCGCTGCTGGCGAAATGGAAGTAGGTGAACACGAGCTGATCTTTGCGGATCAACCCGTATTCGGGGGCTATCGGCTCCTTGACCTTCACGATCATCTCCGCCTGCGCATAGATCTCCTCGATCGTAGGCAGTATCTCGGCACCTACGGCCGCATAGGCTTCGTCCGGAAATCCGGTGTTCGCGCCGGCCGAAGCCTGTATGCAGACGCGGTGGCCGTGCTTGATCATCTCGCATGCGCCCGAAGGCGTCAGAGCGACGCGGTTCTCGTTGTTCTTGATCTCTTTAGGAATACCGATAATCATATGTCTGAAGTTTTAAGTGGATTTTCCGCCTCAATTTACAAAAATTATGGAAATCCGGCACTCACAACGCAAAAAATTCGTTCAAGACCGCTCGGGAAAGATTCTTATTTTAGTATATATCCCGTTTTCTGCCGTTCTCGGACAGGCGCGCCAGCCATCGTCGGCCGATGAGGAAGATCGTTCAACCCGCGACCACGGGCCTCGCACCGCCGCGGGCCGGACGACCGCGGCCGGATGAAACCACCCCATGCAACTTCGGCCCGTAAGGTTCAGCCGCAGGAGCAAAAGACACGGTTACGGAAAGGGTGCGGATCGGGCACACGAAAACAGGAGCCGTTTTTCCGGCTCCTGTTTTCGTTCATATTTCGTTCGTTCTTCTTCTGCAACAGATGCAAGGCGTACAACAGCACTACGGTCGACAGCAGCGATGCGGCCGCGGAAAAGAGCGGCACGACATCGTCCGCAGCAGCCGGTATCGCCGACCTGCCGTACATAGCCGTAAAGCCCTGCAAAACCACGGAACAGACCGCGGTCAGACCCGACAGATGGAATTTATCCTCCGCGAGCGTCCGCTCCGCCGCACAAGTCGCCAATCGCTTCTCCGCATGGAACTGGACGAGCAGAATCGCCGGCGGCCACCAGCAGAACAGTGCAACCGCGACATAGACCCACAAAGGATAGTCGATCTTGCGCGTAATCAGATACACGGCGACGATCGCGAAATGCAATCCGGCCAGCGTCGTCAGAACAGCCAAATACATTATTACCTGATTATTTAGTTCCCATACAATACAATCCAGAAGCTATGGCGCTGATCGTAGACATCGGCAACCAATCGTTTGCTATATCCATCCACATACCACCTTCTGTTTCCCGATATTTTCTCATTTCATTATATCGAGCTTGTGTACAAACCCACCAAAACCGTAACCCTCTCGTTTCAGGCAATGATTCAATAAATATATCCTCAATCATGAGATTTTCATTACATCGTATCGAGGCGATCAACCGTTTATCTTCAGTGTAATGTTCCAATAAATATCCTCCGTCTATTTTATCAATGAACAGATACGAAATCATCGTTATGTCCATCTCGTCATTCGATGCAACAATTTTGTACTCTTTACCGCTTAACGTTCGTGTACTTGAAGCAATGTTATTCAAACTGAATCGAATATCGTCGTAGACAACTGCATCATGTTGTGGTAACTTTGCCGTATAGTCCTGAGACATAGATTTAATAGGAATTGATTGCTCATCACATCCATGCAGGTTAATACCGATAACGGCAATGAGAAATAAACAAACACGCTTCTACACCGCAAAAAAATATTGCAAAAAACACACAAAAACCTTATTTCGAATATATTATACGATAAACCACAAAACATTCAGAACCGATACGAGACCGAAACGTAGAACGACCGCGGATAGGCATAGGTGCGGCGGGTCTCGAACGGCGCATAGGCGTAGGTGTCGCCGCTGCGCATCCGCCGCACGCGCAGCGATTCGTAGGCGGCGTAGACCTGATCGCGGTCGTTGAGCAGATTGCGGAGCATGAGCGAAATCGTGAGACGCGATGCATCGAAATAAAAAGTCTTGAAGGCCGAGGCGCCGAGCGCGAAGGCATCGGCGAGCCGCTCCTGCTCCGTGAAACGGTCGAACGCCTCGGCCGTCGCGGCGGCCTGCCGCGCCACGCGCTCCGTGCGGCGCAGGAACGCGGGTTCGGCATAGCGGCCGCCGACATAGGCTGCCGTACAGCGGAAGCCCCACCCTTTCGGTCCGAAATAGACGATCTCGGTCAGGGCCGACCTCTGCGGCGCATTGCCCGTCCGGCAGCCGCCCATGTGGCTCACGGCGCCGACCTCCACGGGCGCATTGTCCGCATCGGCGAGGATCGTCAGACGCGGATCGCGGTCGTACTCATAGCGCCCGACTGCCGCGGCCAGCGACAGCCGCCAGCGGTAGGAGAGCCGAATGGCGGCCGCCGCCTCGATGCCGTAAGCGCGCATTCCGATACCCGAAGCGGAGAGATCGCAGAAGAGACCGGCCAGATCGTCGTAATAGCGCCATGCCTCCATCCCGTCGCGGGAGAGCTGCACATAGGCAGCCGCCCGCAGGTCGAACGTGCGGTCCGTGTAGTTGAAAACCAACTCTCCCGCCCAGCGTCTGCGCAGACGGGGGCGATCCGCCGTGCGGTTGTTGTACTGCGGCTGGAGGAACAGCGCCTCCGCATCGGGTCGTTCGGCGGCGGCCATCGCCGAGGCCCCGACATAGGATTTCGGCGAGAAGGCCCACCCCGCCGAAATCTTGAAAAGATAAGGTGTGAAACGGATTGCGGCCGAACAGCCGTAGGAACGTCCGCCCGAGAAGAGCTCCTTTTCGAAATAGCCTCTGCGCCGTACCGAGCTTTCGCGGATTTCGGTCCCGGCGTCGCAGCGGAAGCGGTCGGCGCGGTACTGGATCTGCACGCGCAGCCCCGCATCGAGCGTCGTGAGCGCGTAATCGTATCCGAAACGGTCGCCCACGCCGATTCGGCGGTTCGGATGCCGCAGATCGTTTTGCAGAAGGTTGCCGTAGGTGTCGTCGTCTACGAGGTACTGGTCTATATCCGTCCGGTAGGCGGCACCGAGCAGATCGCGCATCTGTTTGTAGCTCCGGGTGCGGTTCCAGCGAACGGCCGCTCCGTAGTGCAGCGTCAGCCGTTCGCCGACACGGGTTGCGAACACCGCGTCGAACTGCAAGTCGCAGATCCGCTCCACCCGGTCTTCGAGCGCGTGGACAGCCTCGCCGCCCTTCATGCGGTTCTGGGCATAAAGCTCGTCCCAATCGATCTGCGTGTAGCGCGGATCGCGCGACCGCCATGCCTCCTCGGTTTCGCGGTCGCCCGTATAGCTCGGCAGATAACGGTAGTTGTCGGGTAGGGGCGTGCGGGCGTCGTACCATCCGAGCGTGCTGTATTTCGACACGCCCGCCACCGCTCCGACGGTCGTTTCGAGATCGGTCGAGGCCGAAAGCGGCACGGCATAGGAGGCGACGGCGAATGGCAGGAATTCGCGCCTGACGCGGGCACTGCGCACCTTGCCGTCCTGATAACCCCACGCGGGATTGTAGAGGCGGTCGCCCGTCAGCGTGAACGCCTCCTCGGTCGAACCCGACCTGAGCCCACGCATCGACGGCGGCAAAATCGCCGCGAGCGACAGCCTGTGTCCCTCGCCCAACCGTTTGGTCGCCCGCAACGAAGCGGTCAAGGCATTCGTGAAGACGCCCCGCACATGCAGGTCGCGGCCCGTGCGGGCATCCACGGCAGCGGAATAATCCCAACCGCGGCCCCATGCACCGGCATAGGAGGCCTTTGCGGCGAACAGATAGTTGCGGTCCGTGAACCCCGCAGCCGCACGGCCCGCGGGCAGCAGCTCCCCGTCGCCGAGGCGGAACGACCGGAGCCCGTTCGGGCCTCCGAGACGGCCGTCGGACATCTGCAATCCGGCCATGGTCCGCTCCTCGGCTCCGAGCGCACGCAGCGCGGCGAAATAGCGCCATCCCACCTCCGCGCCGTTCACCTCGGTCCGCTCCGCGGCGTATTCCTCTCCGCGGCGTTTCGATCGCACGAACGACAGGTCGTAGTCCGTCGCTTCGCCGAAGAGGTCGACCGGCGTCTGCACGGCTCTGTAAAACAATACGGAGTCGGTGAGCAGCATCGAAATGCGCTCTGCCGGCTCCGCCTCGTAGGGATAATAATAGGTTTCAGGTTCCTGTGCCGCCGCGGAGAGAGAGGCGATGATCCCCGCGGTCAGACACACAGCCCGAAGCGGATTCATCGGATTCGCTTCAGCACATCGGAGAGCAGATTCCAGAACTTCGGCACCGTGGCGATCTCCAGCCGTTCGTCGGGCGAATGGACGCCGCGCAGCGTAGGGCCGATCGAAACCATCTCCAGACCGGGATATTTCTCAAGGAAAAGGCCGCACTCCAGTCCGGCATGGATCGCCCGCACCTTGGGCTCGACACCGAATCGCTCGCGGTAGCACTCCTTCGTAACCGCCAGCAGTTTCGACTGCGGATCGGGAGCCCAGCCCGGATAACCGTCCGAATGGACGACGTCGGCGCCGGCCAGCGCGAAGACCGATTCGACCATCCGCATCACATAGGTCTTGGCGCTCTCGACCGACGAACGCTGCGACGAGGTAACGACGATCCGCCCGTCGCCGACGAATTTCACCGACGCGAGGTTGGTCGAGGTCTCCACCAATCCGGGCATGGCCTGCGACATGGCGATCACGCCGTTGGGCACACCCACGAGAGCATAGACCAGCGCGCGCTGCGACGCGGCGTCGAGGACCGTATCCACCGACGGCAGTTCGACGAGCGACAGTTCGAGCTTGGGCTCCGAAAACTTGAATTCGGCCTTCACCTCCTCCGCGAACAGACGGAAGCGCTTCAGGAACTCGTCCTTCGCATGCTCCCGTACGCCGAAGACGGCATATGCCTCGCGCGGGATGGCATTGCGGAGATTGCCCCCGTCGAAACAACTCAGCCTCAGCCCGAAACTCTGCATGCCCTCCCACAGCAGACGGGCCGCGATCTTATTCGAATTGGCGCGTCCCTTGTCGATGTCGTCGCCCGAGTGGCCGCCCACGAGGTCGGAAACACCGAGCCGGAAATAGGCATAGTTCTTCGGCGCCTCTTCGGTCGCATAGCGGAACGTGGCGACGGTGTCGACACCGCCGGCGCATCCGATGAAGATCTCGCCCTCGTCCTCCGAATCGAGGTTGATGAGGTATTTGCCTTCGAGCATTCCCTCGCCCAGTCCGAAAGCACCCGTGAGCCCCGTCTCCTCGTCCACCGTGAAGAGCGCCTCGACCGGTCCGTGCTCCGACGCGGGATCGACCAGCACGGCGAGCGCCGCCGCCATGCCGATGCCGTCGTCGGCGCCGAGCGTCGTGCCCTCGGCCTTCACCCACTCCCCGTCGATGCGGGTGCGGATAGGGTCTTCGTCGAAATCGAACTCCACGTCCGAATTCTTCTCGCAGACCATGTCCATGTGAGCCTGAAGGATCACCGCGGGACGCGACTCGTAGCCCGGAGTGGCGGGCTTGCGCATCACGATGTTGCCGGTAGCGTCTTTCCGGTATTCGATCCCGTGTTTTTCGGCGAATGCGATCAGAAAATCGATGATTTTTCCCTCCCGTTTCGAAGGGCGCGGAACCTGCGTGATGGCGTCGAAAATCTCCCACACGGTCTTGGGTTCCAAAGATGCGATTGCAGACATATATAGAAAGTATTTGCGTTCTATTTGCAAAATTAACGATTTTCGCCGAACGGACAAGGGATCGGCCCGTTTTTATTACCGCCGCCGCAATCCTCCGCTTCGGACGGAACGGATACGGAATAAAATGCGCATCTTCGGACTCCGGCTCAGGCGCTCCCCGCCCGGCAAACGCAAACAGATTCGCTCGTGCGCCCGACTTGTTCGCATCTTTGGCTTCGCCTCAGACACTCTTTCCCGGCAAAATGCGAATAAATTTGCTTTTGCGCCCCACTTATTCGTATCTTTGACGGAAAACACTTCGCTCATGGACTTCAGAATAGGACACGGTTACGACGTGCACGCCCTCGGCGAGGGGCTGCGGCTCGTGCTCGGGGGTGTCGAAATCCCCCACACCAAAGGATGTATCGCCCACTCGGACGGCGACGCGGCGATCCACGCCGTGTGCGACGCACTGCTGGGAGCTGCGGCCCTCGGCGACATCGGACTGCACTTTCCCGACACCTCGGACGATTTCGCCGGCATCGACTCCCGAATCCTCTTGCGGAGGGTCGCGGAGCTGCTGCGGCAAAAAAAATACGAGATCGGCAATGTCGATTGCACGATCTCGATGCAGAAGCCGAAACTGCGCCCGCACATCGAAGCGATGCGCGCGGCGATGGCCGGTGCAATGGGTGTAGGCGTCGACCGCGTGTCGGTCAAAGCTACGACCACAGAGCACCTCGGCTTCGAAGGCCGCGAGGAGGGCGTCTCTGCCTCGGCTGTGGCCTTGATATACAAAAAATAGGCCAAACGGCGAAGTTCCTTTGCCGCTTCATACGGGGCGGACCCCCGGCAGGCGGGCAGCCGCCCCCGCGGCGTCGCATAGGGATACGCCCCGGTCCGAATAACCTTCCCGGGACACGACGTATCGTCGTACGGCGCAGTCGGAGCTGCCTGCCGACCGTGCGACGGACACGTCCGCCCGCCGTCTTCGAAACGGATGCCGCGGCGATCCCGCATCAGGCACGGCGGCCCGCCCGCACCGGGTCAGCGTCTCGGAGGCCCGCCCGCCCAGCGGCCGTTCCACAAGGCTCCGACGTAGCGCATCGTTACCGTGGGCGTGAGCAGCGTGAGCACGGCTTCGCCCGTGATGGTCGAAATCTCCAGATCGGCCGTGTAGCACACGTCGCCGTCGAAAACATTCATCGTAACGTTCCATCCCCATTGCAGATGCGACGCCTGATAGTTGCGGATATTCATCGAATCGAAGTTGAGCATTCCCAAATGCTGCGTGAAACTCCGCTCCGTGGGCAGGTGCACTTCGGCATGGTCCACGAAAAGGCCGAAAAAGAAATATTCGGCATAGATGTTCCGGATCATGCCGCCCGGCAAACCCTGCATGCTGTTCGGGAAGAACATGTAGTTGCGGCTCTGGATCAGCGAGTCGATCCGCTGGGCGAAAAGCCGGGCTTTGTAGGCACGGCGTTCGGCCCGGTTCATGCCCCGTTCGCTTTCGTCGTAGACGGTCGTCCGTTCGGTGATCCGCACGGGCGTCTGCTGCACGGGGACGACGGTGGTCAGAGGGATGCTGTCGCCGGCCTCGATCGTAACCTGCTGCGTCTGGGCGGCCGCCGCAGCGGTACCCAGACACAATACGAGGTTCAGTATGCAACGTCCCGCACGCATGGCCCCTAATAAAGTTGCGTGATGGTGCCCGAATACTGCACGGGATTATACCACGGGTTGGTGATCGTCAGCGTCGCGCCGCCCGTGCGCGTGAAGATTTCCAGCGTGAACGTATAGGTCGACGCCGTGAAGAGCGACGTGGAGAAGGTTACCATCCAGCCCTCGTTGGTCTGTTCGGTCGTATACCCCTGCACGTTGCCGATCGTATAGTTCAGGATGGTTACATAGTACGGGGAGACGTATCCTTTGATGTACGGCAGGCAAATATCCATCGTTCCGTCCCAGATGCCGAGGTTGAACTGCGGATTGAGCAGCTGACGGATCGGTCCGGCCGGCATGCGCTGCATGGTCTGGGGATTGAACTGGAAATTCCGCGAAAGCACGATCGAATCGACGTGTTTCTCGAATTCGGCGATGCGGTCCGCACGCCGTTTTTCGCGCACTTCGCGCTTCTCTTCCTTCGGCGACAGCATCTTCTTCTGTCCGATCACGGTGTAGGCGCCCGCGCAAAGCAGCACACCCAAAGCAATAACGATAAACTTTCTCATAGCGCATAAGGTTTTGCGCTACGAGTACAAATACGGTGCCCGAACGGATCAGATACCCATACGCGCCAGAAATTGCCCCGTATAGCTCGCCGCACAGCGCGCCACCTCGTGCGGGGTTCCGGCTGCGACGATCCGCCCGCCCGCGGCGCCCCCCTCGGGTCCGATGTCGATCAGGTGGTCGGCCACCTTCACCACGTCGAGGTTGTGCTCGATGACGATGGCCGTATTGCCGCGGTCGACCAGTTTGTTCAGCACGTCGAGCAGTTGCCGTATATCCTCGAAATGAAGTCCCGTCGTGGGCTCGTCGAGGATGTAGAGCGTGCGGCCCGTGTCGCGTTTCGACAGCTCCGCCGCGAGCTTGATGCGCTGGCTCTCGCCGCCCGAAAGGGTCGTACAGGGTTGACCGAGAGTGAGGTACCCCAGTCCGACCTCCTGAATGGCCCGCAATTTCTGGTGGATGTTCGGTACGTTCTCGAAAAATTCCACGGCCATGTTGACCGTCATGTTCAGCACGTCGTCGATCGACTTGCCCTTATACTTCACTTCGAGCGTCTCGCGGTTGTAGCGGTGTCCGCCGCACGTCTTGCACGTAACGTAGACGTCGGGCAGAAAATTCATCTCGATGGTCTGCACGCCCGCTCCGCGGCACTCTTCGCAGCGGCCGCCCTTCACGTTGAACGAGAAGCGGCCCGCCTTGAAACCGCGGATCTGCGCATCGGGCGTCTTCTCGAAAAGCTTGCGGATGTCGGTGAAAACGTCCGAATAGGTCGCGGGATTGCTGCGCGGCGTGCGCCCGATGGGCGACTGGTCCACCACCACGAGCTTGTCGATCTCGCCGATCCCCTCGACCGAATCGTATTCGAGCGGCCGGTCGTAGGAGCGGTAGAGCGCCCGGCTCAGGATCGGACGCAGCGTCTCGTTCACGAGTGTGGATTTGCCCGAACCGCTCACGCCCGTAACGCAGATCAGCTTCCCGAGCGGAAACTCCGCATCTATGTTTTTCAGATTGTTGCCCTTCGCACCGCGGATCACGATGCTCCGCCCCGTGCCCTTGCGCAGCTTCTCCGGCACCTCGATCCGACGCCGGCCCGTCAGGTAGTCGGCCGTGATCGAATCCGAGGCGAGGATGTCGTCGAACGTCCCCGCCGCGACGATGTGGCCCCCGCGGCGGCCCGCACGGGGTCCCACATCCACGATGCAGTCGGCCGCACGCATCATATCCTCGTCGTGCTCCACCACGATCACCGAATTGCCTGCGTCGCGCAGCCCTTCGAGGCTGCGGATCAAACGCTGATTGTCGCGCTGGTGCAGTCCGATGGAGGGTTCGTCGAGGATGTAGAGCACGTTCACCAGCTTCGAACCGATCTGGGTCGCCAGCCGGATGCGCTGGCTCTCGCCGCCCGAGAGCGAACGCGACGCACGCGACAACGACAGATAACCCAGCCCCACTTCCAGCAGGAAGTGCGTGCGTTCGCGGATCTCCTTGACCACCTCCTGTGCGATCGCCCGCTCCTTCGGAGTCATCTGCGCCTCCACGCCGCCCATCCACTCGGCGAATTCGGCAATCGAGAGGTTCGAGACTTCGGCGATGTTCCGCCCGCCGATGCGGAACTGCAAAGCCTCCCGCTTCAGACGGCTGCCTCCGCATAGGCTGCACTTGCGGTAGGCGAGGAACTGCTCGCGCCACTTGCGACCGCGGGCCGATTCGTCGTCCTCGGCCGTCGCCGAGATGTACTCGGCCACGCCCTCCCACGACGCGAAGCGGTTGCCGCCCGACGAGGCATACTCCGTCATGTCGATCGTCAGCGGCTCGGAATCGCCGTAGAGGATGGCGTTCATCCCTTCGTCGGAGATCGCTTCCACGGGATCGTCGATCGTGAAACCGTAGCGCCGGCCGAGCGTTTCGAGCATGGCGAAGAGCATGTTGTTGCGGTATTTGCCGAGCGGTTCGACCGCCCCTTCGCGCAGCGAACGCTTCGGATCGGGGATGATCTTCGAACGGTCGAAGACCGCCTCCTCGCCCAATCCGTTGCAACGGGGACAGGCCCCCTTGGGCGAGTTGAACGAGAAGGTATGCGGCGCGGGGTCTTCGAACGCCGCGCCCGTCGTGGGGCACATCAGGCTGCGCGAATAGTAGCGCAGCTTCTCCGTACCGTAGTCGTAGACGGCCATCGTCCCCTTGCCCTGCCGCATCGCCTCCTGCAACGAGCTCATCAGCCGTTCGGCGGCATCGGGCGATACGCCGAGGCGGTCGACCACCAGATCGACCGTGTGGATCTTATAGCGGTCGAGCTTCATGCCCGCCGCGATTTCGCGGATCTCGCCGTCGATGCGGGCATAGATATACCCCTTCTTGGCCAACTGTTCGAACAGTTCGCGGTAGTGCCCCTTGCGGCCCTTCACCACGGGAGCGAGCAGGGCGATCCTGCGACCGTCGAAATCCCGGAGGATCAGATCGGCGATCTGCTCGTCCGTGTAATGCACCATCTCCTCGCCCGTGGCAGGCGAATAGGCACGCGACGCGCGCGCGTAGAGCAGACGCAGGAAGTCGTTGATCTCCGTAACGGTCCCGACCGTCGAACGGGGATTCTTGTTGGTGGTCTTCTGCTCGATTGCCACCACGGGGCTCAGTCCCGTGATCTTGTCCACATCGGGGCGCTCCATCGTCCCGACGAACTGACGCGCGTAGGCCGAGAGCGTCTCCATGTAGCGGCGCTGCCCCTCGGCATAGATCGTGTCGAAGGCCAGCGACGATTTGCCCGAGCCGCTGAGTCCGGTGATTACCACGAGTTTGCGACGCGGAATTTCGAGGTCTACGTTCTTCAGGTTGTGAACCCTCGCGCCGAGTATCTTGATGCTTTCCTCTTTCATCGTATTCAATAACGTGCGGCCGGCTCCCTTTATTGGACGGCGAAAAAAAATCTTCGCACGGAAATATCCGTGCAAAGATACGACTCGTTTGCCGAACGAGAAACAATAAAGAAGCGAAATATCTCCCGATTTGCGGTTTGCGCGCCCTATTCGGCCGTCTTCAGTTCGAAATCGTCGGCGTCCATCCATGCGGGGAACGACTGACGGAAAGCGCGCTGCTCTTCGAGGTCGAGCGTTACGACCATCGTCCATTCGCCGCTTTCGGCATCGGCCAACGTGCGGCCGATGTAGTCCACGGCCATCGAATCGCCGATGTAGACCGCATCGGGATCGGTCCCCACGCGGTTCACGCCAATCACGTAGCACTGATTCTCGATAGCGCGGGCGCGCAGCAGCGTACGCCACGCATCGCGTCGTTTGTTGTCCCACGAAGCACAGTAGATGATCGCGTCGTAGTCGCCGCGATTGCGGCTCCAGACAGGGAACCGCAGGTCGTAGCATACGAGCATCAGAAAACGGAATCCCTTGTATTCGACCACCACGCGGCGGTTGCCCGGAGTGTAGTCGCGCGCCTCGCCGCCCGGGCGGAACAGATGGTGCTTGTCGTATTGGGTCATCTTGCCCGACGGCTCGACGAAGAGCATGCGGTTGCGGTATTTCCCCTCCTCCTCGATCACCACGCTGCCGACGACGGCCTTATTATATTCTTCAGCCCAGCGGCGCATGGCCGTAACCACGGCCCCGTCCATCGGCTCGGCGACCACCGAGGGGCGCAGCTTGAATCCCGTGGCGAACATTTCGGGCAGCACCACCACGTCGGCCGCCGCCTCGGCCACCACTTTTTCGATGCGGGCGAGATTGTGTCCGATCTCCTCCCACTCCATATCTACCTGACAAATTGCAACGTTCAGCTTCATTTGGTTTCGTAATTTGAAACAAATATAGCAATTTTTCTTCCGATGCGCCGCGGAGCCCCGAAAAAATCGTATTTTTGCAAACACGAAACCAATCCCCCATCCGCCATGCTCAAAGCCGGACATACCCAGACCCTCACCGTTACGCGCGTATCGGAATACGGTCTTTACCTCGCCGACGAGGAGGGAGCCGAAGTGCTGCTCCCCAACCGCTACACTTCGCTCGCCGACAAGGCGGGCGACCGCAAGGAGGTCTTCGTCTACCACGATTCGGAAGACCGGCTGGTGGCCACGACCGAGACGCCGCTGCTCCGGGCGGGCGAAGCGGGCTTCCTGAAAGTCGTGGACAAAACCCCGCACGGCGCCTTTCTCGACTGGGGGCTCTACGGCAAGGACCTCTTTCTGCCCAACCGCAACCAGCAGGGCGGCGTCTTCACGGGCCACAGTTACGTCGTCTACCTCTACGAAGACGACATCACAGGCCGGTGCGTGGCGACGCAGCGGCTCAAAAGTTTCATCAACAACGACACGATCACCGTAAAACCCCGCGAAGAGGTTCCTCTGCTGGTCGCGTCGGAAAGCCCGATCGGCTACCGCGTGATCGTCCGGAACCGCCACTGGGGGATGCTCTACCGCAACCAGCTCTTCCGACCCGTGGCCGTCGGCGACCGGCTCACGGGATTCGTGAGCCGCATCACCGAGGACAACCGCATCGACGTGAGCCTCCAGCGGCAGGGCTATGCACAGGTCAAAGACTCCGCCGACGTACTGCGCCGGATGCTCCGCGACAACGGAGGCTCGCTCCCACTGGGCGACCGGAGCGCGCCGGAGGAGATCGCCGCACGTACCGCGATGAGCAAAAAGGCATTCAAGCGGGCGCTCGGCATGCTGCTCAAAAGCGGCGAAGCGGAGGCCACGGACGAAGGAATCAAACTCACGGACAGATAATGGCTAAGATCGCAACGGCGGAGCGCGTCTCGCGCGACGCCTCGGACAACTTCGTATTCCAACGCTCGTTGCTGGCCTATCACGCCGCAGCCGAACGCATCGAAGGCGAAGTGCTCGAAATCGGAACCGGCGCGGGATACGGCGTCGAAGTCGTCGCACCCCGCGCCTCGCATTTCGTTACGGTGGACAAACACGTGCCCGAAAGAGGCTTTGCGGACATGGAACGGGTCGTGTTCCAGCAGGCTGTGGTACCGCCGCTCTGCTTCGCGTCGAACAGTTTCGACTGCGTGATCTCGTTCCAAGTGATCGAACACATCCGCCGCGACCGCGAATTCGTGCGCGAGGTGCGGCGGGTGCTGCGTCCGGGCGGACGATTCGTCCTGACCACGCCCAACGCCCCGATGTCGCTCACGCGCAACCCGTGGCACGTCCGCGAATACACCGCCGGACAATTGCGCAACCTGCTCGAATGCGAATTCGCCGGGGTCGAAGCGCTCGGCGTCTTCGGCAACGAAAAGGTGATGGAGTACTACGAAAAGAACCGCCGCAGCGTCGAGCGCATCACGCGCTTCGATCTGCTGGACCTCCAGCACCGGCTGCCGCGCAAACTGCTGCAACTGCCCTACGATCTGCTGAACCGCCTCAACCGCCGGCGGCTGCTTCGTGCCGACGGCGAACTCACGCGCTCGATCACGATGGACGACTATCGCATCGGCCCCGTCTCGGACACGTGTTTCGACCTCTTTTACGTCGCACGAAAGTAACCGCGCAACGCAGGCTTTCTCCGCCGCACGTTCGTCTTCGCCGCGCCCGACGGGAACCTTCACGGTCTTGTCTGCGGTCAGGCACGGGGACAGGCGCGGAAACGATCGTGCTGAAAGGGCGGGAACGGACGCACGGAGGCGCGGGCGAACGGACCGGGAGTAAGCACCCGAAAACGGTCCCGACCGGACCGGCACGCTTCCGCCGGATCATCCGACCGGAGTTTTCGCCACACCCGTCAAAGATTTTCCTGCGCACGGAGGAACGGTTTTTGCCTTCCGGAGCGGAAACACCTGCGCGTATGGAAGCTTCCGACGACAAACTGAAAATCTACCGGCCCGAACCGGCCGGACCGCTCGAAATTCCGCTGGCCGAAAGCGGCGTGCATGCGGGCTTTCCCTCTCCGGCCGACGACTTTCTCGAAGGATCGCTGGACCTGAACCGGCTGGTCGTCCGGCACCCCGAAGCGACCTTTTTCGCCCGTGTGGAGGGGGATTCGATGCAAGGCGAGGGAATCGCCGAAGGCGATCTGCTGGTGGTGGACAAGGCGGTGGAGCCGTACGACGGCTGTCTGGCCGTGGCATACGTCGACGGAGAGTTCACGCTCAAGCGCGTACGGATCGAACCGCACCGGATTCTGCTCGTGCCGGCCAATCCGAAATACCGGACCATCGAGGTCTCGCCCGACCGCGAATTCGCGGTCTGGGGCGTGGTGAAATGGATCCTTAAAAGCGTCTGACGGCCCGCGCCCCGCGCCCGCAGCGACGGAAACGACGGCAGATGCGGCGGCGACACGTGCGCTCTTTACGTCCTGCACCGGCATTCGCTCCTGCCGCGCCGCACAGCATCACCGCGTGTTTTGCGGGGAGCAAACATACGATGCAGGCTTCGTTTCCGAAGCGGAGCCTGTCCTGTCCGGACGCACTCGATCCCGCCTGCCGCGCTCCAGCTCCAGAGAGGGGCGAAACCGCGCACGCGACCGGAAACGTCGAAACCCGACGGCCCGAGCCGAAAACGGCCTCCGATAGTCCCGGGATGCCGAAGGCAGCGCCCCTTCGATGCTGTGCGCACGGCGGATCGTGCGGCACCGGGGCAAGATGGCAGCTGCGAAGCTTCATCCGGGAAGACAATGCGAATCCCAACTGCGGCAGCTGCGCAGATACGCTGCCGACGGCAAAAACCCGTGCGGCATCGGGGCGGGATGGCGGCTGAGAAGCCTCATCCGGGAAGATAACGCCCCGCAGCGGCGTTCGTTCAACACGGTCGCCCGATGCCGGACAGGCCGCAACGATTCCGCCGGCGGACACGGCCGCCCCGCGCACCGACCGGAGGCGGACGGCCGCCCGAACCGGAAACGGGCGCTCACGGAACGACGACAGACAACATAGAGACAATAACCGATGTACGGATTAGCGGACTGCAACAATTTTTACGCATCGTGCGAACGGGTGTTCGATCCGTCGCTCGCGGAACGCCCCATCGTCGTGCTTTCGAACAACGACGGTTGCGTCATAGCACGCTCCAACGAAGCCAAGGAGCTGGGCATCGCAATGGGTGTTCCCTACTTCCGGATCAGAGAACTCGTCCGCAGAAACGACGTGGCCGTTTTCTCGTCCAACTTCGTCCTGTACGGAGATATGTCGCGCCGCGTGATGAACCTCCTCCGGCGTTTCGCCCCCGCCGAGGTCTACTCCATCGACGAAGCGTTTCTCGACTTCACGGGATTCGACGAAGAGACCCTCCGCCAGCAGGGACTCGAAATCGTCCGCACCGTGCGACGCCACACGGGCATTCCGCTCAGTCTCGGCATCGCACCGACCAAAACACTGGCCAAGATCGCATCGAAACTCTGCAAGCGTTATCCCAAGCTCGGCGGCTGCTGCTTCATGCACCGCCCCGAGCAGATCGAAAAGGTCCTCCGCAAATTCCCGATCGGCGATGTCTGGGGCATCGGCCACCGGTGGGCCGCCCTGCTTGAGACGCGGAACATCCGCACGGCTTGGGACTTCACGCAGTTGCCGCAGGAGTGGATCCGCAAACGAATGGGCGTCGTGGGTCTCCGGATGCAGCGGGAACTGAAGGGCGAGCCGTGCATCGGATTCGAACAAATGCCCGCCGACAAGAAACAGATCGCCACGACGCGCACCTTCGCCCGCGACACGGGCGATTACGAGGAGCTGCATCGGTGCATCGCCCAATACGCGGCGGCCTGCGCCGAAAAACTGCGTGCGCAACACGGGTTGTGCGCCGAGATCGCCGTATTTCTACTCACGAACCGCCATCGGGAAGAGGTGCCGCAGTCCTACGAGAGCCGGCTCCTCAAACTCTCCGTGCCGACCGATAGCACGCTGGAACTGACGGCTTACGCGGCGCAGCTGCTCCGACAACTCTGCCGCAAAGGCTTCGTTTACAAACGTGCGGGAGTGATTCTCTCCGACATACGCCCCAAATGCGGCGTGCAGCGCGACCTGTTCGATGCGGCCGACCGCGCCCGGCACGACCGGCTGATGGCGGCGATGGACCGACTGAACGCCGTCTACGGACGCCACAAGGTCGCAACGGCTGCCGAAGGTTTCGAACCCTTCAAAATGAACCGCAACCACTTGTCCCGCAAATTCACGACCGACTGGGCGCAGATCATTCGGGTCAAATCGACCTGAAACCGCACCGTCGCAACTCTCAATCTACTCTATATAACTTATGTGCTACCACACCGCCCTGATCGCCGACCCCGTCCAGCTCGGCCGCCGCTTCGGCCGCAGCGTCGACCGGATCGGAGACTTCCGCCCGCTCTACCACGTGTCGGCATTCTCCCATGCGGAATATCCCGTCGTTACGGCCGACGCACAGATCGGCCTCTTCCGCTGGGGACTGATCCCTTTCTGGACCCGCGGTCTCGAAGATGCGCTGGCGATCCGCAACCGCACGATCAACGCCCGTGCGGAAACGGTTTTCGTCAAACCCTCCTTCCGCGAACCGATCCGCCGCAAACGCTGTCTCGTTCCGGCATCGGGCTATTTCGACTGGCGGCACGAAGCGGACCGGAAAATCCCGTACTACATCACCGTCCGCGACCGTCCCATTTTCGCATTCGCGGGGATTTACGACTGCTGGCACGACGAAACGACGGACGAAACGGCGGCGACCTACTCCATCCTCACGGTTCCGGCCGCCGGGCCGATGCGCCGCATTCACAACTCCCGCTACAGGATGCCGCTGATCCTGCGTAACGAAGACGAAGAGCGCTGGCTCGATCCCCGTCTGACGGATGCAGAAATCGCGGAGTTTTTCACTCCTCCGCCCGGATCAAAAATGCAGTGCGAAATCATCCGCAGCGACTTTCTGCGCAAAGATGCCGGAGACCCCACGATCCTGACGCCGGCCGCGCAACCGTAAGCGCCGCACGTTTTTCTCCGACCGAAAGCCGCGCTTCGCGCGTCCTGCAGCTCTTTTTCCGGTGAAAAAGAGCCGGGGAATCGCAGCCGGCGGAGGAAATACGCTCCTACGAGACTCTTTTTCGAAAGACCCGGCATCGAAATTGGAACACCTTTTGCAACGCCACATGTGCATTTATTTTAACAAATTTATTAAAATTATGAAAAAGTTCTTACTTCTTCTGGTTTGTGCGGCTACCGCATTTTCCGTAAGCGCGGCGCCTCAAAAGGTCGATTTCGGTAAACTTCCGAAGAGCTCGCAGGAGTTCATCCAGAAAAATTTCCCGAAAGAGAAAGTCAAAGACGTGGAAATGGACCGCGAGGCTTCGTGGGACAAATACACCGTCTTCTTCAACAGCGGCAACCAGATCTCGTTCGAAGGCGGCAGCGGCAACTGGTCGGAAATCATCATGAAGAACGGTCCTGTTCCCGCAACGGCGATTCCCGTGAAAATCAAAACCTATGCAGGTGCCAAGTATCCCAACCTGCACATCATGATGCTCGCCACGACCGCCGACGGCTATAAAGCCAAACTCTCGGACGGCACGTTCCTCTACTTCGACAGCAACGGCGACTTCGTGAAAGCCGAGAAATAGTTGTCGAGCTTCGCCGATGCGACAAGGGGCTGTCCAACAAGTCCCGAAAATCGGAAATCACCCCTGTCGGAATTCATTCCGGCAGGGGTGAAATCGTTGGAATCAGACTTGTTAGACAGCTCCTTTTTCATTCGTACTGCTCATCGGGAACTTTTCCCAATACGCAATTCTCTGAGGGTTGAAAAAGCTTGTCGGACAGCCCCGTTCATTCGTTCGCTCTGGAGCAGTCGCTTTCCCGCCTCGGCTGAGCCCGCACCTGCGTTCGCGTCTGCCATCGGTTCAGCGAAACGGTTCCGCTAAACGGGACCGTTCCGAACGGACAATTCTCGGAGAGGCAAATTGAATCGGCTGGGGCCTGCTATCGTTACCCGGGCCGACGCCCGACGACGCTCTTGCGCCAAACAGCAATCACCCTGCACGGCAGATCCCGAAAGAGAGATGTCGCATCTTCCCCATATACGCAAAAATACTACGGCACGATCGAGAAAATCGTGCCGTTAAACATTCCGTATAATTATTTCGAGCCTTTTCGGGCCGAAATTCATTTTAATACTCCTCCTCGTTGAAGAAAAAATCCTCCTTCGAGGGATAGTCGGGCCAAATATCTTCAATGGACTCGTAAATATCGCCCTCGTCTTCGATTTCCTGCAAATTCTCAAGCACTTCGAGCGGAGCCCCAGAACGTGTAGCATAATCGATCAGCTCATCTTTCGTCGCAGGCCATGGAGCGTCTTCGAGTTTGGATGCCAATTCAAGTGTCCAGTACATAGTCGTAAAATTTATAAGTTCTATTTTCCCAGTCGTTTCCCGCTTAGGCAATCACCGGGCAGGCCCGGATTGCACTCGGCTTGACAAAAAACGTCCCTTATTTTGCTTGCCAACATCGCTTGCGAGTATCCTGTCTCAATACCGACTTGCAAAAGTATAAAAAAAACGATACAAACCAAGAAAATAGTATGAAACATCATGCATCTGTAACGGCCTCTTCGCATCAGGGAATCCATAGCGTCTCTTCCACAGCGAAATACTCCGTCAAGGTACGCCCCAGCAGATAAAAATAATCCGACAGCCTGTTGAGATAGACCAATGCCGACGGCTCCGCTCCGTACGCATGGTCGGCGCGCAGCGCAGCCCGTTCGGCACGCCGGCAGACGGTACGGCACACATGACACATCGAAACGGCCCGATGACCGCCCGGAATGGTGAATTTGGCAATCGGCGGCAGCGCCTCCTGCATCGCGTCGATCCGGCTTTCGAGCCACCCGGCAGCCTCCTCGCCCAACGGAACGACCTTGTCTTCGCCCCCTTTGCCCGTAGCAAGCGAAGCAGCGACCGTCATCAGCTGCGACAGGATGCGGTTCAGCTCTTCCACCCGATCCGCAAGCGACGGATCTTCGCGCAGACAATCGCCCAATAAGGCGGTAAAAGCCATCAATTCGTCCACCGTGCCATAGGCTTCGACCCGTTCGTCCGTCTTACGCACCCGTTCGCCTCCGACAAGCGAAGTCGTTCCATTATCGCCCGTTCTGGTATATACTTTCATATTCTAAAATGTTGTTTCGGAAGGTATTTATTGTTGAATATCAACAGATAGCCCCGATTATCGACCGTCGTGGAGCCGTGTCCGGCCACGATGGCTCCGCACATCCGTTCCCGGTCGCGGTCGGCATAAGGTTCCATCACGGCGATCGTAGCGCCTCTCCCACAGGCGGTCCGCACCAGCCGGAGCGTCTCCGCCTTCGGCAGCATGCGCGTTGCAACGCACAACTCGGCCGACGCCTCGTCGATCGCGAAAGTGCGGTATTCGCAGTGGGTCATCAAGTTCTGCAACTCCATCGCCCGGCGCTCGGGAACCCCCGCCGCAACGAGCGCATCCCGCAGCGAAGTCTCCGCAGAGAGCAGTCTGTGCGACATGAAAACCTGCCGGACGACCGAATAGACGAACGGCGAATGCACGCCGTGTCCGCGGAAATAACGCGCCCGCGAGAGCCGATTGCGAAGCTCCCCGACCCGGGCCGACAAGTGCGGCAACCGAATATACCGCCCTCCCAACGTCATCTCCGTCTCTTCAACATCCCTGCCATACGACCTGTCGAGAAAGCGATCTGAAGGTTGTAGCCGCCCGTATCGGCATCGAGATCGAGCACCTCGCCCGCGAAATAAAGCCCCCTGATTTTCAAAGATTCCATCGTATGCGGATCCACTTCGTCGCAGCTCACGCCGCCCGCCGTAACGACGGCGTACTCGAACGGCGCATAATCCGCAATCGGAAACACCCACCCTTTCAACACTCGGATGAGGCGTTCGATCTGCCCGTCCGCGATCTTCTCGATATAACATTTCGAATGGATGTCCAACTCTTGCGCCAAAGGCATGACCAGCGGTTTCGGCACCAGCTTGCGCAGCAGCTCGGCAAAGAACTCCGTCGGCTGCATCTCCGCGATCTCTCGCCGGATCCGCTCGCGCAGCACCTCGTCGGCGAGCGCAGGCTTCAGATCCAACGTCAGCTTCACGCTGCGTCCGTCGATCAGCGCATCGACCGCATCGCGGCTCATGCGCAGCGCCACGGCACCGTCTATGCCCCGTTCCGAAAAGCCCAGTTCGCCGAACTCTTCGCGCACCGTTTCGCCGTCGATGTCCAATGTCGCACGCACGTTGCGCAGCAACACTCTATCCATATATTTCGCTTGCGGGTGCGACGTTACGAGCGGCGTCAGCGACGGACGCACAGGCACGACCGTATGCCCCAGATCGGCGGCGAACGCATAGCCGTCGCCCGTCGATCCCGTTGCCGGATAGGAGACGCCGCCCGTGCAGACGATCACCTGCGGGCACTCCTCCTTGCGCACGAAGCCGCGCCGGTTGAGGTAACGCACCCCGAAGACGCGGCTGCCGACCGTCATGATCTCCGTAACGCGCGTATTGTATTCGATCTTCACGCCGTTCTCCACGCAAAACTCCAACAGCGCATTGGCAATGTCCCAAGCTTTGCCGCTCTTGGGGAAAACGCGGTCCCCGCGCTCGATGTCGAGTTTCACCCCCATGCGTTCGAAAAACCGGATCGTCGCCCTATTGTCGAACTCCGCGAAAGCCGGGGCGAAAAACGAGGCGTTGGCTCTCACGTGCGCCGCAAAATCCTCCGGAGGACGGGCATTGGTTACATTGCACCGTCCTTTGCCGGTGATGCGGACCTTCCGGCCCGACTTTTCCATTTTTTCGAGCAGCAGGACCCGCCGTCCGTTGCGGGCGGCGGTTCCGGCGGCCATCATACCTGCGGCTCCGGCACCCACGACGATCACGTCGTAGGGCTGGCGGACAGCAGTTGTTTCGGTCTGTTCCATACGGTCGCAAAGGTACGAAACAATGGGCAAAGCGCAATGCGGCAACACGGAAAAAACATCATCCGGCACACAGATACTTCCGCCCGATGTTTCGGATTCGGATTCGATTGCCCCCGGCTTTCGGACACGCCCGTTCGAACACCTCCGGCTCCATCATGCAGAGCCGTTCACCCAGCCAAGCGACAGGATCGCGTTCCTTCCAGACCACGCAACGAACATGATCCGGCAACCGATCCAAGGGAATTTCCAGTCGGAAGGCCTTTCCGAAAACGCTCCGTCCGGCACATACGAGCTCCGATTCCGCATCCGCTGCGACATGCCGAACCATCCGCTTTTCGATCGGTCGGGCGGACGAGCCCGACCGGATCGTCGAAGCGAACCGACGGATTGCAGCCTCGAAAGTGCCATCGCCCTTAAAACGACGACATATTTGCACGAATCAGATTCATAACGGGGAGGGGTCGATTCGTCGGAATTGTGTCTCGACACAAAAAACACATGGGCCGGACAGCAAATATTCCGGACAAATTCTGACGAAACAAGAGGCTGTCCGATAAGTTTCAGACAACCTCTTTTTAACTGCATCGTTACGCAAGCTTTTTTCCGAATAGGCCGATTCCAAAAGGGAGGGACAGGAAATTTGCGGGACAGCCCTCTCGAATGTCCGCTTCGCAACTCAGTCGAGCGGATTCGACGGCTCCAATAGTTCGGCTCCGTTCTCGATCTTGGTCCAATAGACGCGGATACCCAGATAGATGATATTCTGATACTCCGATATCTCATCCAACTTCCATTCCTGCCAGATATACGGTTTGATCGGTCCGTCGAGGATGATTTCTTCATCCGTACAGGAAACCACTTCCAAAGGAACATTGAACGCTGCGCCCACATAGCCTGTCAATTCATCCAAAGCTCTGATAAGCACATGGTTTCCATCCGGGTATTCCATGATATACCGATTGTGATAATAGTACGATCCGACGTAGGTACCCGAATCGTATTCCCGAACCTTACGGGTATCCGGCTCTACGGAAAAGATCTCTAAACGCGGATAATAAAATTTTCCGCCCGACCATTGGACGGACTCATTTATAATATCATCGGAAAATTCCAGCTCTCCTTGTGCCCATTTTTTCGTATAAACGAAACAGACTTTATCTTGCCTCCAATATGTTCCATCCAATGCGGCCTCCACCGGATGCGTTTCGGCAGGTTCGGGCGTAGACACCGACATAGGTGCAGGGTTATCGTCTTTATCGCAGGCCGACACGAAAAGAGACGCAAAGATCAGAAGCAACGGTTTTGCTAAGAATGTTTTCATAGAATAAGGCGTTTTAATGGATGACTGATACAAATGTAGGAAAAAAGGTATTCGCTTGCAAATATCGAAAACAAAACTGATAAAAAAAATCCCGCTCCGCAGAGCGGGACGCACTACTCCCGAAAAAGCGCCGCTAATAAATTCAGTCGAGAGGTTTGCTGTGTTGAAGGGCATTAGGATCCGTCTTGGTCCAATGAATCCGAATGCCCACATATTTTCGTCCGGAATTGAACCGATTCAATAGCCAATTATCCTCTATAAAAGGTTTGAGCGGTGCATCGAATACGATCTCGTCTTCGAGAATTTCGACGACTTGCATTTCTGAACCCACCACAGCATTCATAAATGCCAGCGAATCGAACGGAGAAAGAATCCGGATACACTGGTTCACGTCATCGTATCTGGTCGTATAACTGTTCCGGTAATGTCCCACATATCCGCCGTACTTATCTTTCATATAACGCCATACCTTTCGGGTATCCTTCTCGACGTAAATTTTATCCAATGCTGTCTGATCGGCATACGAAAGACCACCGGCAAGATCGAAACCCGTAATGATATCTTCATCGGATTCTTCTATTTTCGGCCAATAAACCCCTGTTCTATAAGACATAAAATGGATGCTTTCGCTCCAGTAATTTCCCGCTATGATATCCTCCAGACGTGGCGTTTCCGACGCAGGCACCGGATCGGCGTCTTCGGCGCAGGCAAAAACGAAAAGAGAAGCAAAAATCAGAAACAACGGTTTTGCTAAGAATGTTTTCATAGAATAAGGCGTTTTAATGGATGACTGATACAAATGTAGGAAAAAAGGTATTCGCTTGCAAATATCGAAAACAAAACTGATAAAAAAATCCCGCTCCATAGAGCGGGAATACCCCAAGGAAGCGTCTACTTCGAAATCAGTCGAGCGGGTTCGACGGCTCCAATAGTTCGGCTCCGTTCTCGATTTTGGTCCAATAGACACGGATACCCAGATACATGTGTCCTCTCATTTCATATGCATGCGTCAAATCCCAGTTCTGCCAGATATAGGGTTTGATCGGCCCATCCAAGACAATTTCTCGATCCGTACAACTCACCACACGCAGATCGATATTCGAATCGGCACCGTAATAGGCGCTATGCTCGTCGTCCGTACTGACACGAACCCGGTTATCGGCAAGATACTCCAGCCAATACCGCTTGCGATAATACCAATTTCCCGTATATGACTGATCGTATTCATAAGCATGGACACCTCCCGTTCCGGATGCTACATAAAATATATCGAGACGTTCGTCGATCATAACCTTTCCCTCCCAAGCAAACTCATCGACAATGTCCCCAGTAATCTGTATATCGCTCGAATAAGGATTATCTCTTCCTGTCTCCTGATATGTGAAACAGATCTTTTCCTGCCAGTAGTTGCCTTCGAGCACTTGTGCGACCGGATGTTTTGCGGATACGATCCCGGTGTCGGGTGTCAAAACAGGTGTCGATACCGGATCGTCGTCCTCGGCACAGGCAAAAACGAAAAGAGACGCAATAATCAGAAGCAACGGTTTTGCCAAAAATGTTTTCATAGAATAAGGCGTTTTAATGGATGACTGATACAAATATAGGAAAAAAGGCATTCGCTTGCAAATATCGAAAACAAAACTGATAAAAAAATCCCGCTCCGCAGAGCGGGACGCACTCCCGAAAAAGCGCCGCTAAAATCTCAATCCAACGGTTTGCTGGATTGAAACGCACTCGGATTCATTTTCGTCCAATGAATCCGAATACCGAGGTAATCCTCATAATGACTCTCGGAAAGAACATCCAAATGCCAATGCTCCCGAATGAACGGTTTGATCGGCGCATCGAAAACGATCTCGTTCTCATCCATCGATACGATTCTCATTTCGGATTCCGTTACCGCGTTCATATAGGTCAACGAATCGAAAGGCGAACAAATACGGATCGACCGGTTCACATCATCGTATGTAATCTTATAACTATTTTGATAATGAGTTACATATCCTCCGTATTTGTCCTTCATATAACGCCATACCTTTCGGGTATCCTTTTCAACGTAGATTTGATCCAGCGTCGTCTGGTCGGGATACGGATTGCTACCATCCGATCTAAAAAATTCAATGATATCTTCCGAATGTTCATGTATCGTTTTCGGCCATTGATCTAACGAACCATATACCATGAAATGAATCTTCTCGTTCCAATAATGGCCGGCTATAATCTCTTCCAACTGTGAGGCTTGCAACTGCGGAGAATCGTCCTTATCGCAGGCAAAAACGAAAAGAGACGCAAAGATCAGAAACAACGGTTTTGCTAAGAATGTTTTCATAGAATAAGGCGTTTTAATGGATGACTGATACAAATGTAGGAAAAAAGGTATTCGCTTGCAAATATCAAAAACAAAACTGATAAAAAAATCCCGCTCCATAGAGCGGGATTACCCCAAAGAAGCGTCTACTTCGAAATCAGTCGAGAGGATTCGACGGCTCCAATAGTTCGGCTCCGTTCTCGATTTTGGTCCAATAGACGCGAATACCCAGATAGATGATATTCTGATACTCCGATATCTCATCCAACTTCCATTCCTGCCAGATATACGGTTTGATCGGTCCGTCGAGGATGATTTCTTCATCCGTACAGGAAACCACTTCCAAAGGAACATTGAACGCTGCGCCCACATAGCCTGTCAATTCATCCAAAGCTCTGATAAGCACATGGTTTCCATCCGGGTATTCCATGATATACCGATTGTGATAATAGTACGATCCGACGTAGGTACCCGAATCGTATTCCCGAACCTTACGGGTATCCGGCTCTACGGAAAAGATCTCTAAACGCGGATAATAAAATTTTCCGCCCGACCATTGGACGGACTCATTTATAATATCATCGGAAAATTCCAGCTCTCCTTGTGCCCATTTTTTCGTATAAACGAAACAGACTTTATCTTGCCTCCAATATGTTCCATCCAATACGGTCTCCACCGGATGCGTTTCGGCAGGTTCAGGCGTAGACACCGACATAGGTGCAGGGTTATCATCTTTGTCGCAGCTTACCAAAAAAATTACCAACAAGAATATAAAAATACTTCTTAAATATTGATTCATAATATTTTATTATTTATTGAGATAATAACTAACCATGTTTATACCTTGATAAATTTCGTCTTTGAGAACAGGACTGGCAAGCACATCATACTTCACCCAGCCATCGTGTTTGGCATCCTCATAACCATAACGACAATATACGTAATCTACCTTAACCGATACATCACCGACCACACCACCTCCAGTGCCATGCCATTCAGTTTTTTCCTGCCATCCATCGATAACCCATGCATGAGGTCCGCCCTTTTCAATACCTAAACTGGTGTCATCGTATCGAGCCGATCCGCATGCATAAACAGGCGTTTTGTTAAACCTCAACTGGGTTCTAATATCCTCAATTGTCATCTCTTTATAGGCGATATTCGTATATCCCAGAATTCTTTTCAAAAAATTCGGAACATCCAAAGCGGAATTAGCTAAAGATTCATCGACTCCATAGTTCATCCCGACCGCCTTTCCCAATTCCGAAAGATACCTCTGAATCGCATAAAGATATGTGGCAGCCGGAGTAGCTGTTTCAATAGCTTTGGTAATATGAGTCCAATTGGGGCGAAAATTATTGCCGATCAATCCATTGTGAGGCATCAACACATCGGGCCCCACTCCGAAGGTTTTCATATTATAAGCCAGAATTTGTCCCAGAGCCAATGCCACGCAACCGACTTTTGCTTGTTTCCCGTCATACGTATAGCAATAAGCATTGTACGGATAATCCTGATGCCACGTCGTCTTCATCAATAACACATAATCCGGAATAGGTTCAAAAGGCCATTCCGGTAATACGGGCACATCAATGCGAGTCTCTGGTTTCATATCATTCTCCGCTTCAGCTTCCCGCTCCACCTTTCCGTCCGCCGCCGCTTCGAGGTAAGCCACCATGCAAGCATGGATGTAGGTCGGCGTTTCGTAGTCCTCGCCGCGGTCCGTGGCGGCCTTAGCCGCCGCCATATCCGCGGCCGTCAGCCTCCCTTGAGGCACATAGGCGATCACGCCGCCCTGCTTCGCGTCGGCTCCGAGAACCGCGTAGCCGCCCCCTTCGAACTGAGCGATGTAGCACAGCGGGGCATCCGCTGCGGTGCCCGACGTGCGCGTCGCCGGAGAAACCTCGCTGCGCATCAGCACATCCACATGCGATACGGCCGGAACATCCGACGAGCGGGTCGTCGGATCGTCCGCCTGAAAGCGAGCCAAAGCCGCCAGCGCCGATTCGACGCTTACATGATCCGGACCGACAGCATCCGACACCGTCGGCTCTTCGACGGGCAGAATCCCGTCGCGGGCGCAGCCGCCGCACAGGACAACGCCGGATAACAGCGAGGCGGCAACCGCAACCTTCAAAACTTTGTAAATCTTCTGCATAAATAAATAATTTTATAAAGTTTATCCGGATAGCATTTTGCTATCTGTTTATAAAACAAAGATATACAAAATTATTTCGAATCCAAATCCCAGCCGGTACTTTCGTCTGAAATGACCAAAATAAAACCTTAATACAATAAAATATTTGCGTCGTAATTCCCGTCGCAATCGGTATGACAGCGACACCGGTGCAGTCTGCGGAAAAAATGCAATCCAACGGATTCGGATACAGAACAGCGGATGAAACGCTCCGAAACGCGACCGGTGCGATCAAAGAATCCGGCGGTTCGCAGAGGCCGGCGTTAAGGGCCAGCCGTTCGTAGTCGAGCCCCCGAAGCAGACAAAGCCCGCAGCCTCGACCGTGCCGGCATCCCGTCCGATGCCGATGGGCAGCCCCCGTCCCGCGTCGCCCGCCCAAACGATTCGTGCGACGGAACGCCCCGCACCGAGTTCCACGCCGTACAGCCGCCGCATCCGATTTAATTCCCGCTCCGGTATTGCGGATTGTGATTTGTCGGCAATCTTTGGTTACAAAACCATTCCTTGCAGAACTGTTCTTCGATACGCAAATCGCATCGAACCCATGCAATCGCACCCGAGACATAACTTTTTTCGCCTTCCTCTGTCCGAATTCGGGAAATCCGGCTATATTCGCAGTCGGAACAAGACGCACAGAGCTCGTATTCCAGTGCTTCGAAATCCTTCCGAAACCGCCTTGGCCATTCGGATCGGAGCAACGGGAAAATAATGCAGCTCAGGTTTCAGTCGGCTTCCCGACGGCTTCCGCTCGGCTTCGCCAGCATAGTCCGGTCCTCTCTAAATCCCTTGCTTGCAACCTTCTTGCCCCGATCCGCTCCCATTCTCGTTTTTTATTCCTATCTTTGCACCGCAAAATGCAGAAACCGTTCTATATATGTTGAGCAGAAGATTACTTCGAATCAAGGTGATAAAAGCCCTCTACGCGCATCTGAAATCGGATGCGGACAGCATGATCGCTTCCGAAAAATCGTTGCTGGCCTCCATCGACAAGGCTTACGACCTCTATTTCCAGATGCTTGCACTGCCGGCCGAGCTGGTTCGCTACGGCGAACAGCGCATCGAACTGAACCGCCGGAAAAAACTTCCCACCCACGAAGATCTCAACCCCAACACCAAATTCGTAGATAATGCCGTGATCCGCGTGCTGGCGAACAGCGATTCGGTCAACGACCGGCTCGCAGCCCGCAAGCTGGGCTGGGCGCAGCAACCGGATCTGATCCGCACGCTCTACATGCAGCTCACCGACAGCGACTACTACCGAGACTATATGGCGCGCGAAGAGCGCTCGTTCGCCGACGACCGGAAACTCGTCGAGGATTTCTTCAAGGAGATGCAGGACAACGACGCGCTGGACACGGCGCTCGAAGAGATGTCGATCCTGTGGGACGGCGATCTGGGCTACATCATCGCGATGGTGTTGCGCACGCTGTCGAATCTGCGACCTTCGCACCTCGAAGCGAAGGTCCTGCCCCAATTCAAAAGCGACGACGACCTCGATTTCGTGAAAACCCTCTTCGAGAAATCGCTCGTCAACTACGCGGACAACCAGCGATACATCGAAAAATTCACACGGAACTGGGACGTGGAACGCATCGTTTTCATGGACAATCTGATTATCGGCACGGCGATGGCCGAGCTCATCTCGTTTCCCTCGATACCGGTGAAGGTTACGCTCGACGAGTATATCGAAATATCGAAATACTACTCCACCCCGGGCAGCAGCGTCTTCATCAACGGCGTACTGGACAAGATGGTCGAAGCGCTCACGGCCGACAACCGCATCCTCAAAAGCGGCCGCGGGCTGATCTGACATGCGCATAGGGGGGATCCTACTTCTGCTCGCCGCCGCATCGGCCTGTGCGTCCTGCGGAGGGCGCCGGACGGAGAAGCACGCCGCTCCGAGCGGACAGACCATCGTCTTTTCCGACGCGATTCTCCGCTCCGGCGGCACGGATACTGTGCGGTTCGGCTATATGCGCTCGGGCGAAATCGCGGTGAAGCCGCTGATCCTGCACAACGCCTCGGATCGTCCGGCGGTCGTCGCCGAATGCACGCGGAGCTGCGGATGCACGACACTGGAATTTGACAATCAGCCCATTCTGCCCGGCGAGAAGCGGGCCGCACGGATGATCTTCGACGCCCGCGGGCTCACCGGCTGGCAGTTCAAACTTTTGGAGGTCCGGTTTGCCGGCGGTCGGAAACCGCTGAAAATCTATGTCGAGGCCGAAGTGGAATAATGTTGCGAATCCCGCAATAATTCGTATCTTTGTCCCGTTAACCGATAAATGCAAACTCTTAAAAACAACGAACTATGATTCATTTACTTCAGGCCGTCGCACAGCCCCAGCCGGGTTTCATGCAGCAATACAGCATGCTCATCATGATCGGCCTCATGGTCTTGGTCCTCTGGCTCTTCATGTGGCGACCCGAGTCCAAACGCCGCAAACAGATGCAGGCATTCCGCGAATCGCTCAAAAAGGGCAGCAAGATCATTACCGCCGGAGGCATCTATGGCACGGTCAAAGAGGTCAAGGACAACACCCTTTTGATCGAAGTGGACAGCGACGTAACGCTGCGCATCAACAAAGACATGGTCGTAGCCGACCCGTCGGATCTGCCGCAGGCCCAGCAGAAATAAAAAACTTAGGATGCAAAACCGCGGTCTTCCCGACCGCGGTTTTTTGCATCCCGCACGACTGAAATACGGCCGTCCGGGCTCTCGGCTCCGCAAAAAATTGCACGAATCCGCAGAACCCGTTATTTTTGTACCGCAAAAAACGTCATGGAACAGAAACTCACCTATACGCCGCACGGGACCTGTTCGCGGCAAATCGACATCGCAGTCGAAGACGGCACGATCCGCAGCGTGGTGTTCACGGGCGGCTGCCACGGCAACCTGCAAGGAATTTCGGCGCTCGTGAAAGGTATGGAAACTGCCGAGGCGATCGCCAGACTGAGCGGTATCGACTGTCGGGGCAAAGGCACCTCCTGCCCCGACCAGCTGGCACGCGCGCTCAGGCAGCTCGCGACAAAATGAAACGGGCGGAGGCTCGTCCCGCCGGTGCCGGCACCCGCTTCCGGATGCGAGCCATGGCACAGCACCGAACTCGATCCGACCACGAAAGCGGTATGCGGCAACTACGAACGCAGCTGCCGCATAGAGCCGGCGAGGAGAACTTCGCAACGCCTCCGAGCCGGTCCGGCGAAACTTGCCGCCGGATAAATATCTGAAAAAAGGAACGGAATTTGCAACCGCAATGGAAAACTAAATCACATTGCGGTTATGTATTTCTTATGGTATCTTTTGATCGGTCTGGTCGCCGGATGGCTGGCCAACCTGATCGTCAAGGGCAGCGGCTCGGGGCTGCTCGTCAATTTGGTCGTCGGCGTCATCGGCGGCTTGCTGGGCGGCTGGATCTTCTCTTGGTTCGGCTGGATTCCGGTCGGAACGCTGGGCAGTCTGCTCACCTCGATCGCAGGCGCCGTCATCCTGCTGTGGATCGTTTCGCTCATCAATCACAAAAAAAACGCTTGACATGGACCATCGGAGTATCAATACGGCCGGCAGCTCCAACGCGGAGCAAGACCGCGAAACGATGGATTTGATGTCGCGCAAGACCGACGCCGCCACCTCTTGCGCGCAGACGAAAGGCGAACGCATCGGCCGCGAAGCCGGCAAAGAGCTGCACGACGCTTCGGAAAAGATCGACGCCGCCACACGCCGCACGGAGGCGAAAGCCGAACGTGTACGCAACGACGCGAAGGAGAATCTGCACAACACCTCCGAAAAGATCAAAGAGGGAGTAGCGAAAGCGACCGACAAGATGAAAGAGGGAGTGGCTGCCGCCGCCGGTAAAGTCGCGGAGACAGCCAACCGCCTCAAAGAAAAGATGCGGAGTTAGCGCCACGCCCACACCGCTCGGAATGCCCCTTTCCGCGGAATCGACCCGCCGGGAAAGGGGCGTTTCCCATCATACAGGTCCGAAAGCAGCGGTGCGGCGCACACTGCGAAGCGGTGCGGCATATCCGCCGGAAACGCCGGTTCTGTCGTATTCCGACCGAGCCGCAATCTCGTCCCCGACAAACGCCGGCCTTCCACGAACCGGCACCGCGGAAGCCGGTCCGGAAACTCACCCCGGGCCGCCCGTCGCCGCGATCTTCCATCCGTGCGACGAGCGCCCCAGCCGAAACGCCGCTGCAGCGGCCGGACCGCAAACCTGCCCGGGCCGTCGGCCGCCACCCCTCCTCCGATCGGCCCGTCGCCGGCATGAACCGGGCACCGCAGAAAAACCGTCCGCTCGGACAGACGGTCTGCGGCTGACCGGACGACGCACACGACCGACCGCTCCGCACGGATGCGGTCGGCACGGACCGGCGCTGCATCCCTCTGCGGCAAGCCTCAGAGCAGTCCCGCCTCGTAGTAGACGATGATCTGTTCGATGACGCGGTCCTGTCCGTCCTTGTCGTATTCCGATTTGAGGTTCTGGCCGAAGATGCGCGATATGCCCTGCCAGAATCCCGCCACGAATCCGCCGCGAAACTCCTTGAGGATGTCGTAAGCCGTGTAGTCCGTCTCCCGGTCGATGAGTTTCAGCAGCACCTTGCCCTGCGTGCGGGTCATCCTCTTCAGCACGGGCGTATACTCCTCCTTGATCTCGTTGTAGATCTGTTTGATGTAGGCTTTTTGGGCTTTTCTGTCCGGCAATCGGAGCAGCTCCTCTTCCATGTCCGCCATCTTCAGGCGCGCGAGTTGCGCCACGGGATAGACCCGCTTCACGGCGTCCACCAGCTTGCGGTAGCGGCGCAGATCGACCGGCCGGTCGAAGATGTAGACCGGCGCGATATGGATCAGCGGAACGGAATCGCCGTTCACGACCGTCCACTCCTGCAATAAATAACCGCGCCGCGCGGGCTGGGCCGCGGCATCGACAGCGGATAATAGGCCGAGCACGGCGGCCAAAAGAAAAATCGCCCTCTTCATCGCCGGCAAAAAACGGCATGTCTGTCCGTCCCCGATCCTCCGCCGGCAATTCGCCTGCAACCCGTCGCCGGCCGCCCGAGCGCACGCTTCGGAGCGGCACGCACCCCGTCGCACGGGCGCGGCGGCAGACTGCCGGAACCGCCGTGCAGGCGCATGGCACGCCGATACGAAATCGGAGCGGAAGATAAAATTGCGGATAAACATAAATAATTATACCTTTGCAACAAAGATAACGATTATACAAGTCAAACGAACAAAACTTTCCGGATATTATGTTGGAAAAAGGACTCACCTGCCAAAGCCGCACCGTGGTGGCGGCAGACAACACGGCCGCCGAAATGGGCTCGGGCGACCTGCCCGTTTTCGCCACGCCGGCCATGGTGGCGCTGATGGAGAATGCGGCTATGAGGGCCGTAGCCGCCGCGCTTCCCGCAGGCTCCACGACCGTAGGCGCCGAGATGAACGTAACCCACATCAAACCCTCCGGGGCGGGTGCCGAAATCACCGCGACGGCCGTGCTCGCCGAAGTAGAAGGCCGCAAACTGACTTTCAACGTCGGCGCCCGCGACGCCGAAGGGATGATCGGCGAAGGGGTTCACATCCGCTACATCGTGGACCGCGAGAAATTCATGTCCAAGGTGAAATAACGCAGGCAGCGGGGGCATAAGGTCATACGGGCGACGGCGGAGCGGCCTGCGACCGTGCCGTAGCGGAGCGCAAACGGCGAAGCCGTACGACAGCCTCGGAAACGGTTTCGCCCATGCCGGAGTTTGTTCCGGCATGGGCGGAACCGTTCAACGGAGATTCGTCGGGCTGTCCCTTTCAGCGTTATCCCCTGCTGTCCATGCTGTTGACGTCGGGGTTGATGAGCATCGTATCTTCCTCGACTTTTTCACGCCCCACCCTGCCGTCGGGCGACGGCTCGGGGCACTCCACATGCATCGAATCGGCCAGCGTCCGCTGCGTGCGCACCTTGATGCCGCGAACCGTCGGGTCGGTCTCGATCCGTTCGCCGAACGGACCCTCCTGTGCTTTTTTCATCGTCGCTGTATTTTGGTTACGACCGGAACCCTCCAAACAATATGCCTAAAAGGGCCGCGCACCGATCGTCGCGGTCCTGCGGCCGACGAACGGCCGGCCCGAATGCCGAAACCCGGACAGACCGCACGTCCGGACCGAGCAAACCGGGCGAACCGAACGGATAAGACGTGCGCCGAAAAAACAGCATAGGCGGCCGTGCCAAAACCAAACGGACGGGGCGGAGGCACCGCATGCCCGAGCCTCCGGGGAAGGTACAGCAACGACGCCGCGGGGCCGGGACTGTCCGCGCCCCGATTGTTCCGGAGTTCAGAACAACAATTTTTCGATCCAGATCACAGCGATGCCCCCGAAGTACCCGGCCAAGGCCAGCAGCGAAATACGCTTGAAGTACCAAGCGAAATTGATCTTTTCGAGCCCCATCGCCACGACACCTGCAGCCGAGCCGATAATCAGCAGACTGCCGCCCACACCGGCGCAGTAGGTCAGCAGATGCCAGAACAGACCGTCCGCCACGAACGACTGCATGTAGGCCGGATCGGCCGCGGCAGCGATTGCGGCCGCATCGGCGATGGGATACATCCCCATGCTGGCCGCTACCAGCGGCACGTTGTCGATCACCGACGAGAGCAGTCCGATGATGCCCGCGATGGCGAAAACTTCGTGAAGCCCCTTATCGAGCAGCGCCGCCAGATCGGCCAGCACGCCCGCACTCTCCAGCGCGGCCACCGACATCAGGATACCAAGGAAAAAGAGGATCGTCGGCATGTCGATGTGTTTGAGCACCTTCGACACGCGGCATTGGATCGACTCCTCCATATTCGGCTTCCGGTCGTAGAGGATCTCCGTCAGCACCCACATCACGCCCAGCGACACCATCATCCCCATATAGGGCGGCAGTCCCGTGAGGCTCTTGAAGACCGGCACGAACAACAGGCTCAGTACGCCGACGATCAGGATGAAATGGCTCATCCGCGGTCCCACGCCCGCGGGCAGCGAGTCATCGGGCTTGAAATCCACGGCGGCGGTCTGGCTTCCCTTGATATACCGCGCCGCAATAGCGGTCGGAATCGCCACCGCAGCCAGACACGGCAGGAACAACGACTCCACCAACGGTCCCGCGCTCACGTTGCCCCGCATCCAGAGCATGATCGTCGTAACGTCGCCGATGGGCGACCACGCGCCGCCCGCATTGGCCGCGATGACGATCATCGAAGCGTAGATCCACCGCTCGCGCTGATCGGGGATCATCTGCCGCAGCAACATTACCATGATGATCGTGGTGGTCATGTTGTCCAGCACGGCCGACATGAAGAAGGTGATGACGGCCAGCAGCCACAGCAGCTTATGCTTGTTGCGGGTGGTGATATGGCCGGTGATGACCGAAAAGCCGCCGTGGAAGTCGATCAGATCGACGATGGTCATGGCTCCGATCAGGAAGACGAGGATTTCGCAGGTATCGCCCAGCTTATCGACCAATTCGTGCGTCATGTTCGCGTCGTGGCCGAAGAGGCTGAGGACGGTCCAGACCGCACCGCTCATCAGCAGTGCGACGGCGGCTTTGTCCACCCGGAGTTTGTGTTCGAGGGCGATGCACGCATAGCCCAACACGAAAATCAGAATCATCGCAAGAATCATAGGCATTCCATGTAACTAATTCGACCCATTCGACCGGCGGTTACGGCATGCCGGGCGCAATGCGAACTTCGCCCGGCAGAGCCCGGATCAGGGCCGGCGCTGCATCCGGTTTGCGGAAAACGTCCGAAAGGAGGGGCACCCGGCCTCCTCACGCAGACGGCGGCGTCTTGCGGTTTCGCCCGCAGCCGCGCACCGCCCGGACGACAGCCCCGCTTTCCGGCCCAGCCCTCATTTCCGGGCACCATTCCCAGCCTGCCGGAACCGGAAACCGCCTTTCCTCCCCGCACCTTCCATAAGACGGCGAACGCCGTCTTGCGGAACCGCCGCCGGACGGCAAAACCGACGCACGAACGACACCGCACATACGGCACCGGACGTCCGACTGCAAGAAACGAGCCGTTCACTCCGCACTCGTTCCGCGCGGGATTTCCCGCTAAAATAGAAAAAAACGAAATACGGTCTCCGCCTTACACCATTTTTTCGTCGAAGAATTGGATATTCTGAATTTTTATGTACCTTTGCAAACGCTTTCGAGCGGACGATTGAGCTATGGTGTAACGGTAACACAGCAGATTTTGGTTCTGTCGTTCCTGGTTCGAATCCAGGTAGCTCAACCACAGAGGGGAGGTTCTTTCGGGAATCTCCCCTCTGTCGTCGTCTCCTTGTTCCGGCGGGGCGGCCCCCGGCCGAACGGCGCGCAAACGGAGGACCGGCAACAAGACCTCCGTCAGAAGCAAAACCGACAACCGGAAAATCAGCAAATGTCCGGCCGGCCGGACATGCAGCCGGACAGACAACGGGGCTTACACCGGCACCCGAGGCGACGACGGATCGGACGATCCCGATTCCTCCCCGCCCCACGCCGCCGGACGTTTCATATCATGCGCATGGCGATTTCCCGGCGAAAATTCCGGCTTTCGGCCTGCATGTAGAGTACTCCGTCCCGGCAAAAACGAATTAAATTCGTTTTTGCGCCCGACTTTTCGTATCTTTGCCGTCAGAACGAAAAAACAAGTCAACCCACCGTACCATGTTTGAAAATTTAACCGATAAACTCGAACGGTCGTTCAAACTCCTCAAGGGCGAAGGCCGCATCACGGAAATCAACGTCGCGGAGACCCTCAAGGAGATCCGCCGCGCGCTGATCGACGCCGACGTCAACTACAAGGTAGCCAAGACTTTCACCGACGAAGTGAAGTCCAAAGCACTCGGACAGGACGTGCTGAAGTCCGTCAAGCCGGGTCAGATGATGACCAAGATCGTGCGCGACGAACTGGCGGCCCTGATGGGCGGCACGGCCACCGACATCCGGCTGGAAGGCACCCCCGCCGTGATCCTCATCGCGGGTTTGCAGGGTTCGGGCAAAACGACCTTTTCGGGCAAGCTGGCCTCGTTCCTCAAAAGCAAGAGAGGGCGTCAGGTGTTGCTCGTGGCGGGCGACGTCTACCGTCCGGCCGCCATCGACCAGTTGCAGGTGCTCGGCGGTCAGATCGGCGTGGAGGTGTACACCGAGGCGGGAAACACGAATCCCGTGCAGATCGCCGAGAACGCCATCCGCTACGCCCGCCAGAAGTCGTACAACGTCGTGATCGTCGATACGGCGGGACGTCTGGCCGTGGACGAAGCGATGATGCGGGAAATCGCGGCGATCAAGGAGGCCGTGAAACCTTCGGAGACCCTCTTCGTGGTGGATGCCATGACGGGTCAGGACGCCGTGAACACGGCCCGCGAGTTCAACGACCGCCTCGACTTCGACGGCGTGGTGCTCACCAAACTCGACGGCGATACGCGCGGCGGTGCGGCCATCTCGATCCGCTCGGTGGTCGCCAAACCGCTCAAATTCATATCGAGCGGCGAGAAGATGGACGCCCTGCAGGTGTTCCACCCCGAACGCATGGCCGACCGCATCCTCGGCATGGGCGACGTGGTGTCGCTCGTGGAGCGTGCGCAGGAGCAGTTCGACGAAGAGGAGGCGCGGCGGCTGAAAAAGAAGATCGTCAAGGACCAGTTCAACTTCAACGACTTCATGGGTCAGATCGCCCAGATCAAGAAGATGGGCAACCTCAAGGACCTCGCCTCGATGATCCCGGGCATGGGCAAGGCACTCAAGAACGTGGATATTCCCGACGACGCCTTCAAGCAGACCGAGGCGATCATCTCGTCGATGACGCCCGCCGAGCGCGAGCACCCCGAAATCATCAACGCCCGCCGCCGCGAACGCATCGCCAAGGGCAGCGGCACGACCCTCGCGGACGTCAACCGCCTGATGAAGCAGTTCGAGCAGACGCGCAAGATGATGAAGGCCGTGGCGGGCGGCAATCTGAAAATGCCGCGTGCGGGCCTGAGACGCTGACCGCGCCTCAGCATCGCAAAGGGGCTGTCCGACAAGTTTTTTTCAATCCTCCGAGAATCGCGTATTCGGAAAAGTCCCCGAATAGCGGTACGAATAAAAAGGGGTGTCTAAAACTCGTTAGACAGCCCTTTTTTTAATGAACAGGAAGAGAACCGAAAACGAATTTCACACGAATTAAACATCCGTTTCATTCGACGGCATCGTAATAAATATTATTTTCGTCCCGTTATTTTCCACAAAAAACTCTACAGACGATGCAACATTCTTTTTGGAAACGGATGCTCCTCGCAGTATCCATGTTAACGTTCGGCGCGGTCTTCCACGCCTGTTCGGACGACGATGCCGACGACGCGGCACTGCCCGAAATCGCGGTTACGGAATCGCTCGAATTCGATTGCGCTCAGACACAGACTCAAACGCTCGAAATCAAGCTCAACGGACCGTTCGAATGGACCGTCGAGGCCGAGGATTGGATCATTCTCGACCGCAAAAGCGGCAAAGGTTCCGCAACCTTGAACGTTACGGTGGAAGCCAATACGGAAGCCCGCACGGGCACGATCGTCGTTACGGCCCTCGGCAGTCAGGGAGCCGCCGACACCGGCCGCTGCACCGTGAAGCAGACGGTCCGTACGCCGGCCGCCGAAACCAACGTCGCTCCGATCCGTGAAAAGATTCTCGCAACCGGCCCCACAGCCGAAAAAACGGACCTGCCCGACGAGATCCGCGCACTGACGCTCCGCGGGATCGTCGTTTCGGACCGCGAAAGCGGCAATCAGCGTCCGTTCCTCGTCAACGTCGCGGACGACACCGCCGAGGGCGGCAGCGGCCTCGCACTCTCAATCGACGAAGCGGATAACACGTTCGTCCGCGGCGATGTCGTCGAGGTTTCGCTCAGCGACGCTCAGGCACAGCTCTACAACGGCCAACTACAACTTTCGACCGGCAACAAACCCGAGGTAGCGGAACACATCGATCCGCTGAAGCCGATAACCATCGCGGCCGACAAGCTCAAGGAGTACGAATCGCAGTACGTAACGATCGAAGCCGTACAGCCCGAAGCCGGTGAAACCGGCACATGGAATTCCGACAGCAACAAAGGCAACGTCTCGATGGAGACGCGCGACGGCAAATCCTTCAAAATTTACACGCTCCAGACTGCTGATTACGCACAGGAGGCGATTCCGACCGACAAGAGCGGTTCGGTATCGGGCATCGCGAGCATCTACAACACGACGCTCCAACTGATGCCTTGCACGGGCGGCGACATCCGCCTCACCGAAGCGCGCTTCGTCGTTCAGGGCGGCAAGGGCACGCTGGCCGACGTGCTCGCGGCCGACGCCGGCTCTTCGTTCGAAGTAGAAGGCGCGACGGTCGTAGGTACGAACGAACAGGGCGTACTGCTCCAGCAGGACGACGCTCGCATCTACGCCTTCAAGGGTGCCGAACACGCCCTTGCCGTCGGCGACATCGTAACCGTCTCGGGCAAGACCGAGATCCGCAACGGACTGCTTCAGTTCGGCAAGGGTTGCGAACTCGAAAAAACCGGACACGAAGAGGCGGCGCTCCCCCGGCCCGAGGTTCTCTCGACGGCGGACATCGAAGCCTATATGGACGCTCCCGAAATCCGCTACGCGACCTACACGGGCACCGTGCTGGTCTCCGGCAACTACGTCAACGTCGAAATCGACGGCACCTCGGTACAGGGCAGTCTCGATTACATGAGCGACCGGTTCAAGGAGCAGTACGACAACCACGTACTCACCATTACGGGCTGGCTCTTCGGATCGTACAAGAACTACCTCTACACGATTCCGGTCGAGGTTAAGGACAACGGCGTCTACGAAGAACCCGTACCCGACGGAGCGATCTACTACTCGACGTTCGACAAGTCGCTCTCGTCCGAAACCTTCGGCGACGGCAGCCAGTGGCCTTTCCTCGATCAGTTCGACGGCTGGATCAACCACAAAGGTTCGGGCGCGGATCAGGTAACCTACGATTACGAACATATGTCCGTGCGGTCGAACCAGTCCTCGAAAGGCAGCCTCTCGCTCTACGAGGGCTCGGGCAAGAACAACATCTTCTTCTCTACGGCTCCCAACCATTTCACGATTGCCAAAATCGCCGTTCCGTCGCGCGATCTCCGGCTCACCTTCGGCGCGCAGCGCTATTCACAAGGCGGCAGCAACCAATTCATTACCTCCGACTTCGAGGTACGGCTCTCCGCCGACGGACAGATGTGGTCTCAGAAACTCGATTACGACTTCGGCGGCGTCGCCGACGATCCCGGACAATGGCGACTGGCCACGGCCGACTTCACGCTGCCGGAGGGGACTTCAACCCTTTACATCAAATTCACGGCTAAGATCGGCAGCGCCAATCGCATCGACGACGTGCTGCTGCTCGCGGGCGACGGCGGTCAGCAGATCGTCTTCGGCGCCGAAGACGAAGTGCCTCTGTCGACCGTAGACCAAGTGCTCGCCGGTCCCATCGACGAAATCTACAAGATCGAAGGACAGGTGATCGGCACCCACAGCAAGGGTTTCCTCGTCCGCGACGACACGGGCACGATCCTCGTGTTCAAGAAAAACCACGGTACATCCGTAGGCGACCGCGTCTCGGTGGAAGGCGCGACCACCGAATACGGAGGCATGAAGCAGTTCGGCGAATCGAGCGAGATCACGGTGCTCGGCAAGGGTAGTTTCACGCAGCCCGAACCCGAAGTGTTCGAGGCCGAGCAGTTCGACGCATACGTCTTAGCACCGGACATCCGTTACATCGAATACGTCGGTACGCTCACCACTTACCGCGACCAGCACTACCAGTACCACTATAACGTGGCAGTGGACGGAACGTCCGTCGTAGGTTCGGTGGTCTACCCCAACAGCTCGCTCAACATCTCCAGCTTCGAAAAACGCGAAGTACGTGTCAGGGGCTATGCGGTCGGCGTCTCCGGATCGGACGTGAAATACCTCAACACGATGGCGATCTCCATCGAGAACACCCAGCAGGAGGTGATGCCCGACGAAAGCGAGGCACTCACGGTCAAGGAGCTCAACGCGCGTCTGGCCGCTCTCGAACCGGGTGCGCCGCTGAGCGATCTGGTGGCCGTAAAAGGTTACATCGCAGCCAACAACGAAGGCGGCAACCTCTATCAGATCCTCTCGCTCGTGGACAATACGGGCGAACCCGGTTCGGGCATCATCCTCAAGGGCATGGACTATACCGACGCCACCCTGCCGGTCGGCTCGGAGGTGATCGTCAGCCTGAAATACGCCGAATACGACCTCTATCAGGGGCTCCCGCAAGTGAAGAGGGCGACTGTCTTCGCCACGGGAGACAAAGCCGAGATGAAGGTTCCCGTGATCGACGACACGCAGGCCGGCGACTACCTCGGACAGTACGTAACCGTGAAATCCCTGACGCCCGATAAATCGGCGACCACGTGGGTCGTGGGCGGCAAAACCACCACCACGAACTTCACGGGAGCCAACGGAATCACCATTGCCGCCCGTGTAACCAACTACGCCGTATTCAAGGACAGGACGATCGCTCAGAAGACGGCGGACCTGAGCGGCGTGATGGAGATCTACAGAGGAACCTATCAGATCTACCCCGTCAGCCTCGCGGACGTAGCAGGTTTCGAATGATCCTCCGCTCCGGCGCATAAGCCGGCACTTTTTTCGCAGGGAACCGGATATTCGGCAGGACATTTGCCGGATTCATCCGGTTCCTTTTCATTCCCCTCCGCCGAAGCGAGGTGCGGACATCCGCGCAAGCGCCCGCAACCGCCGTCTTCCGGCCGGAGCGGCCGAAACGTCTTGCGGAAGCGAAAAAACGCCTCCGGACGATTTTTTACCGTTTTTTTCGTACATTTGTTCACTATAACGACAGTATCGCATGCACAAGTCCGGATTCGTAAACATCATCGGCAACCCCAACGTCGGAAAATCGACGCTGATGAACGCCCTCGTGGGCGAGAAGCTCTCCATCATCACCTCCAAGGCCCAGACCACGCGCCACCGCATCATGGGCATCGTCTCGGGCGACGATTTCCAGATCGTCTTCTCCGACACGCCGGGCATCCTCAAACCCAGCTACAAATTGCAGGAGTCGATGATGAAGTTCGTAACGGGCGCCGTGGGCGACGCCGACGTGATCCTCTACGTTACGGACACCGTCGAGCAGAGCGACCGTTCGTCCGAGATCGTCGGCCGCATCCGCGAGAGCGGCATCCCGACGATCGTAGTCGTCAACAAGATCGACCTTTCGAACCCCGAAGCGCTCGATGCGCTGGTGGACGAGTGGCATGACCGGCTGCCCGCGGCGGAGATCATCCCCGTGTCGGCCAAGGAGCGGTTCAACGTCGAGGGGCTGTTCCGCAGGATTCTGGAGCTGCTGCCCGAGGGACCGGCGTTCTATCCGAAGGACACGCTGACGGACAAATCGCTGCGCTTCTTCGCCTCGGAGATCATCCGCGAAAAGATACTCAAGTTCTACGACAAGGAGATTCCTTACAGCTGCCAGATCGAGATCGACAGCTACAAGGAGGAGCCTGCGATCGACCGCATCGCAGCCACGATCTACGTCATGCGCGACTCGCAGAAAGGCATTCTCATCGGACACAAAGGCGAAAAGCTCAAGCGCGCGGGGCAGGCCGCCCGCGAGGACATGGAGGAATTTCTCGGGAAAAAGGTCTTCCTCCAACTACACGTCAAGGTGAGCGACGACTGGCGCAACGACGAGCGCCAGCTCAAACGTTTCGGCTACGATCCCGAATGACGGATACGAATTCGACGGGAATATCCGTTCGTCATACAAATAAATACACTGAAACGAAACACAGCAGGCTGTCGGACAGGATGCGCAAATCGATCGCAGGTATCATCGCAATGCTCGCCACGCTCCTCGGGAGCGCGACGGCGCATGCGCAGTACAACCGGGATTACTTCTTCTGGATGGGCCGCACCTGCATGATGAACAACGACTATCAGGAGGCCATACGCACGCTCAACACCCTGCTGCGTTTCGACGAAGATGCCTACGAGGGCTACTTCCTGCGCGGCATCGCCAAGTACAACCTCGACGACCTGCTGGGCGCCGACGCCGACTTCACGACCGCCATCGAAAAGAACCCCGTCTTCACCACGGCCTACACCTACCGCGCCATCACCCGCTCGCGGCTGGGCAATTACGACGACGCACTGCGGGACTTCGAGGAGGCCATCGAGCTGCGGCCCGATCTGCCCAACCCCTATTACAGCCGCGGCGTTACCCGCCTGCTGAACCAGCAGTTCGAGGAGGCCATCGAGGATTTCGACATGTTCATCCGACAGGAGAACAAGGTGGCCGACGCCTTCATCAACCGCGGCGTCTGCTATCTCTACCTCAAGGACACGGCCCGCGCCTACGAGAATTTCGACACCGCGATCCGCACCAACCGCGAAAACCCCGACAGCTACAACCGGCGCGGCACGCTCTACATGCAGCAGAAACGCTACCGCGAAGCCGAAGCGGACTTCGACAAAGCCATCGGCTGCGACTCCACGTATCTGCTCTCCTACTTCAACCGCGCGCTGGTCTACTCCGAAACCAACCGCCCGATGCAATCGCTCGGGGACTTCGACCGGGTGATCCGGCTCGACTCCACCAATGCCCTCACCTACTTCAACCGCGCCATCCTGCGCACGCAGATCGGCGACTACAACCGTGCGCTCGACGACTACAATCAGGTGGCGTTCTACTCGCCCGACAACGTGCTGGTCTACTACAACCGTGCACTGCTGAACACCGAACTGGGCAATCTCGACGACGCCGTGCGGGACTACACGCGGGCGATCGAACTCTACCCCGACTTCGCCAACGCCTACCTCAACCGCAGCAACCTCCGCGCGCTGCTGCGCGACGAAGCCGGAGCACAGCAGGACCGCGCCATCGCCCGGCAAAAGATCGCGGAATACCGCTCGCGCCTGAGCGACAGCACCTACTCGATTTTCGCCGACACCACGCAGCGGTTCGACCGCCTGCTCTCGTTCGACAGCAAATTCTCGGGCGGCAGCTTCGAGCGGTCCGCGTCGCGCGGGACGGGCGGCGAGGAGCTGCAGCTGCTGCCGCTCTTCAAATTCACGCTCATGTATCCCGACACGGCGCCCGCCCCCGACCGCTACCACGTGCAGCGTATCGAGGACTTCAAACAGCGCGTCGGCAACGCATACCTCACCATCTCGTGCGGCGAAAGCGACATTCCGGCCGACTCGCTCATCGGATTCGACAAACACTGCGCCGAGCAGCTGCGCCGCACGCCCGACGCATGGACCGTGCTGTTCGAACGGGGCATCACGCAGTCGCTCATCAAGCAGTACACCAACGCGGTGAACACCTATTCGGCAGCCATCGAACTCAACCCGGGCAATCCGTTCCTCTACCTCAACCGCTCGACCACGCGGGCCGAGATGATCGACTTCATCTCCTCGATCGACAACTCCTACCAGCGGATCACGATCGACTCCGATCCCGCGAACCGGCTCAACCACGCCTCCAAGCGCACCTATAATTACGACGAAGCGATCGCCGACCTGAACAAAGCCATCAAGCTCTTCCCCGATCTGGCCTACAACTACTACAACCGCGCGACCCTGCGGGCTCTCTCGGGCAGACTGCCCGAAGCCTACGAAGACTACACGCGGGCCATCGAACTCGACCCGCTCTTCGCCGAAGCCTACTACAACCGCGGCCTGATCCAGATCTTCATGAAAGACACGCGCAAGGGCTATCTCGACATCTCGAAAGCCGGCGAGCTGGGCATCGAGCAGGCCTATCCGCTGCTCAAACGCTATGCCGCACGGCAGGAATGAACCCCGACAAACCGTTAAACCCAAATAAAATGACAGAAATCATCCAAAAGAAACTCAACGATTCGCCTGCGGCGCGCTGGACCGCACTGGTGCTGCTGGCCGGGGCCATGTTCTTCGGGTATATCTTCATGGATATACTCTCGCCGCTGCAAGGGCTGCTGGCGACCTCCAAGGGATGGACGCCCGACGCCTACGGATGCTACGCCGGCTCGGAGACATTTCTCAACGTCTTCGTCTTTTTCCTGATCTTCGCCGGCATCATCCTCGACAAGATGGGCGTGCGTTTCACGGCCATCCTCTCGGGTGCCGTGATGGTCTGCGGCGGTCTGGTCAACTGGTACGCCGTGAGCAACGCCTTCGAAGGCAGCGCCGTGCAGACCTTCATGGACAATTTCATGAACCTGCCCCTCAAATGGTGGAACATCACCCCCTTCTACGACGGCATGCCCGCCTCGGCCAAGCTGTCGGCCATCGGCTTCATGCTCTTCGGCTGCGGCGTCGAGATGGCCGGCATCACCGTGTCGCGCGGCATCGTGAAGTGGTTCAAGGGCAAGGAGATGGCACTGGCCATGGGCGTCGAGATGGCCATCGCCCGCATCGGCGTGGCGGTCGTCGTGCTCGGCTCGCCCCTGCTGGCCAACAAGATCCAGCCCGTGAGCGTGTCGCGTCCCGTGCTGGCGGCCGTCATCCTGCTGTGCGTGGGGTTGATCTGCTTCATCACCTACGCCTTCATGGACCGCAAGCTCGAAAACCAGATGGGCGAGAGCGGCGAAGAGAAAGACGATCCGTTCAAGATCAGCGACCTCGGACGCATCTTCAGCAGCAAGGTCTTCTGGATCGTGGCGCTGCTGTGCGTGCTCTACTACTCGGCGATCTTCCCCTTCCAGAAATATGCGATCAACATGCTGCAATGCAACCTCAAATACACGGCCGAACAAGCCGGTCTGGTCTTCTTCGTCTTCCCGCTGGGTGCCGCGGCCATCACGCCTCTTCTGGGCAACTTCCTCGACCGCAAGGGCAAGGGAGCCACGATGCTGATGCTCGGCGCCGTGCTCATGATCTGCTGCCACCTCACCTTCGCGTTCGTCCTGCCCGCCACGCAGTCGCCCCTGATCGCCTATGCGGCCATCATCCTGCTGGGTATCTCGTTCTCGCTGGTACCCGCAGCGCTGTGGCCCAGCGTACCGAAGCTCGTGGACGGCCGCGTGCTCGGCTCGGCCTATGCGGTGATCTTCTGGATTCAGAACATCGGTCTCTACCTCTTCCCGATCATCATCGGGCGCGTGTTGTCGGCTACAAATCCGGGCGTTACGGACCCGCTGTCCTACAACTACACCGCCCCGATGCTCATCTTCGCGGGACTGGGCGGCATAGCTCTCGTGCTCGGTCTCTGCCTCAAGGCCATCGACCGCAAACACCATTACGGACTGGAGCTGCCCAATATCGAAAAATAGAGCGGCACCTCAGCCGTTGTGCGAAAGAGCGCCGCGATACCCGGGTATCGCGGCGCTCTTTCGTGCGGCGGTTCACAACCTCGCGTTCGCATACGGACCCCGGGTCCTCCCTCCCCCGCACAGGCTCCGCCGCAAGGAGGAAGAGACGGCATCATCGGCATCGCTTTCGTCAGGTCTATGACCTCGCAGGTTGGAAAATTGCAGTTCCGCCACTTTTCTCCGTCGCACCCCGCCCCGCCTAAAGGCCCCCCCCAAACGACCGAAAAACGGAACTACCGAACTAACGTTCGAATCAGGCGACTACGACGCGGGATGCACGCACGCAGGCACATCGCGGACAATTTGCTGCTCGCCGAGCCGCCGCTGTGCGAACGGCACAGTTCCATGTACCGTAAAACCGTTCCCTATCGCATTCAGTCCGGCCGCTTCCCGGACTTCCGACTTCCGGGAAAAGAGCAGACAAAACGCAGGCTATTTTCCCTCTTTTACCTCCGCTGTGCGGATGCAGAGGAGTTCGCAATGCGAAAAACGCGGCACAGGACGGAACGAAGACATCCCGGGCCGTACAACGTCAGCGGGCTTTCACCCGATCGTACAGCTCCATGATGCGGTCGCACATCTCCTCCCACGAAAAACGTTTACTCTGCTCGGCGACGCCGGACCTGAACCGCGCCAAAGCACCGCCGGCATACATCCGGCCGATCGCATCCGCCACCGCATCCGCATCGGGCCGGCAGACGATTCCCGCCCGCCCGTCGGGCACGATCTCCGGCAGGCCGCCCACGTCGGTTACGATCATCGGCAGCCCGAAGCGGTAGGCGATCTGCGTAACGCCGCTCTGCGTGGCCGTCCGGTAGGGAAGCACCAGAAAATCCGCGGCCGAGAAGTAGTCCTTCACTTCGTCGTCGGGCACGAAACGGTCGTGCAGCACGACGTCCCTCTCCAGACCGAGGCGTTCAATGCGCGCCCGATAGGGGGCCGGATCGGTGTAGAACTCCCCGGCTACGAGCAGCTTGCGACCCGCTGTCGAGCCCCTCTCCTTCAGCCGCGCCCATGCGTCGAGGAGGATGTCCAGCCCCTTGTACTCGCGGATCAGCCCGAAAAAAAGCACGTAACGGCCCGCCGGATCGAGCCGAAGCCGCGCGCAGGCTTCGCCGCGCGGCACCGGACTGCCGAAGTGCTCGAACAGCGGATGGGGCGAAAAGAGTGCCGGAGCGTCCGTGTAGCTCCTCAGTTCGCGGCGGACCTGCTCCGACATATAGACGAAACCGTCCACCGCCCTCAGGAACCAGCGATTGAGCGGCCGGTCGACGAAATGCCGTTCATGCGGCTCGACGTTGTCGATCTGACACAGCACCCGCGTGTGTCCGTTGCGACGGGCGATGCGGGCGATCGTCCCGAAACAGGGCGCCATGAAAGGCGTCCAGTATTTCACGAGCACGAAATCGGGACGTTCGCGCCGGATGCGGCGCCCCACGCGCAGCCAGTTGAAGGGATCGACCGCATCGACGCAGCGGACGATCCGCAGATCGCCCGGCGCGGGCGTCCCGACCGTCTGGCTCCTTCCCGGGAAAAACAGCGACGGATATTGCCGGGTGAAGGTTTTGACGTCCACCTCGGCGCCGCGGCGCATGAAAATGCGGGCCATGGTCTCCATGATCGCAGCCAGCCCACCGCGGTAGGGATGGGCAGGCCCCAAAACAGTAATCTTCGTCTTCTGCATGAAGACAAAGATACGAATAAGTCGGGCGCAAAAGCAAATAAATTCGTTTTTGTCGGGCAGGGATGTCCAAGGGCGCCACAGCAGACACGAAAAAGGGCTGTCCAACAACTCTTAGACAACCCTCTTCCATACGGGAGTTTTCCCGGACAGACAATTCTCAAAAGAGCAAAACAACTTGTCAGACTGCCCCGGATCTTCCGAGACCGCCGAAGATGCCGCATACTCCGAATCCGGGAATATTTTCGGGTCGGCGCCCCGTCAGCCGCGGCGTCAGTCCTCCTCCTTGTACATCTCGGGGTGCCCGGCCTTCTTGCTGTTGGCCTTGCTGCCTGCGATCGACTGCATCAGCAAATACTCCTTCGGTCCGTAGTCGATGAAATTCTGGAGCTCGGTGCGGAACAGGTCGTGATGCTGCTCCTCTTCGACGATCGTATCCTGAAAAAGCTTGTGCGTTACGGCATCCTTGTGTTCGGACGCAGTGCGCGACGCCATGTTGTAGCTCTCGATGGTGTTCGCTTCGAGCTCCATGCAGAACTTCAGCCCCTCCTGCACGTCGTGGATCTGACGGGTCTTGAACGCGGGGTTCATATCGACGTCGCCCTGCAAGTACATGATGCGCTCCGAAAACTCCTCGATGTGGTGCATCTCGGCGATCGAAATCTGGCGCATCATCCGTGAGAGATATTCGTAACCGGCGTCTTCGAACCGCACATGAAAGTACATGTACTGCATCGAGGTGGCGATCTCCTTGGCGATGGCATCGTTCAACAGGTCGATGCTCTCCTGAAACTTGTTCTGTGATTTTTCTTCCATGATAGAAAAGGTTTTGCCGCATTCACCGCAAAACCCGTTCCACATTCGCACCGCCCGTCCCTGCGCGAAGTCCGGATTCCGTTGCAGGCGGGCCGCCGCCGGCCGGCGCTTCGGCCCGCCCGGACAGACGCAGCTCCTACCGCCACTCGACCGACGCGCGCACGGCCTCCCGCTCTTCGTTGCGGATCGAAAAAAGCCACGTATCGCCCTGCCGCTCCCATCCGACCGTGAGCTGCTGGCCGTAGCGGCATTCGTGCAGAAAGTGAATGTCCAGCCGCACGGCCCGCTGCGAAGCGAGCAAATCGAGCGGCATCGCATCGAACAGCAGGTCGATGTAGCGCATCGTGTTCATATGACGGTTGAAGTCGATGTCGCTGTACGCGACGCGGTGTTCCGCCGTTGCGACGGGCGTAACCGACAGAATCTTGCGGGGTTTCTCAGCCGGCGAAGGCGCGTCGACGATCGCATCGGCATGCTCGCGTCCCACGCCCGACAGATCGACCGCCGCGCGGCTCGCAAGATCGAGCATCGCCCACTGCGTTACGGCGCGGCCGAACTCCTCGCCCGCGGCATCCGCGAGGGTGAAGTTTCGCGTCGAGAGCACCCGCCCGTAATCGCTGATCCACGTCGCGATGCGGTAATCCGTGTACTGCCCGGGGCGGCGGTCCAGCTCGAAGGCCATGCGCGAAAGTACCCACGAATGGTTCTGCCGGTTGAGCGCATCGACGCCGAATCCCTTCCGGTGGGCGTCGAGCCCCGCCGTATTGAGCACGGCGCTGCCCAGTGCCGACACCGTCGCACACAGCGTAAAATCGACTTCCTGCGGTTCTACGCGGTAGGTATAAACACTTTTCTCTGCCATAATCTTTCTGTTAGCCGATCATCCGTTCCGACCGTACCGGCCACAGGGGTCTGTTCTGCGGGCCGGACCGTCTCCGGCCGTGCGACACCGCCCGTCCATCCGGCCGCCGGTGCGGCGAAAGGATATGATCGCGTTCCGTTGCGGGGCCGCAGGGCCGGCTTCCGTCCCGTCGGGCAGACCATCCGTCCGATCCGCAGAGCTCTCCGAGCGCCCCCTTTCGGGCAAAGATACGAAAAGTCGGGCGCAAAAACGAACAAAATTCGTTTTTGCCGAGACGAAGCCTCCAAAGCGAAGCCGAAGATACGGAAATTCCGAGAAAAACATCCGAAGATGCGTCCCGAAAACCCGCGACACATGTGGCTTTTCGGGAAATAAACACTACATTTGCGATCATAAAGAACAACCGATCCACCAAAGAACACGATCATGGATAAGAAAACACTCGATTTCGCACAGACGCTTCAGGACGCATTCGTTCTGGGTGTCAAAAACGCCCCTTCGCTCCTCGCAGCTCTCCTGTTGTGGCTCGTTACGCTCTGGATACCTTATATAAATGTAGGCACGACGATCGCCCTCACCCTGTTGCCCGCCGAACTGGCGAAAGACAGGGTCTACAATCCGCTGGATATTTTCGCCTCGAAATGGCGGCGCTACATGGGCGAATTCTTCATGACTGCGGGGCTTCAGATTCTCCCGCTGCTGATCGCGTTCGCGTTCCTCTACATTCCGGGCATCGTACTTTCGATCGCATGGTCGCTCTCCTTCCTCTTCCTCATCGAGAAGGACAAGAACCCCGTGCAGGCCATCAAAGCGAGCAACGACGCCACCTACGGCAGCAAATGGATGATCTTCTTCGCCTCGCTCACGATCGGCTTTTTCCTGCTGGTCGTCTGCGGCATCCTGCTGGGCTGCTGCACGCTCATCGGCTCCGAAACGCTTTTCGTCGTCGTGCTGATTCTGTGCATCATCTTCGCCTTTGCAGTCGGCACAGGCACGAACGCTTCTATCTGGAAACAACTGAAAGACAACGCGGAATGACCCGGCGCGATTCGTCGGACTGCGCAACGGCCTTCGGGCCGTTTTTTTCGTCCGCGATTTTTTATCGTAAAACGATAAATATTATTTGTTTTTCGAAAATATATTTTTAACTTTGCAGAAGCTAAATTTCCGTTCGGCAGAGACGTGTGGCATCCGATTCCGTTCGCGGCCCGCGCCGTCCCCGCCGAAATACAAACGAAAACCGGCGGATATGCAAAACAAGAAATCGCTCCTGCAACGAATGCTCGTGATCTACATCACCTTTTTCGTCGTGCTCGCGGCAGGGCTCGCCCACAGTCTTTGGCCCAATTTCTCGAAGGGCTATACCGAAGGGGCGGTGCTGGGGCAGGCCATCGCCCGCAACTGGGCCGAAGGCGCTCCGCGCGAGATCTTCATGCTGGGCGAAGTGCCTTTGAGCTCCAAACTCGCATTCCCGATCGAAGGGCTGGACACGCTTTCCGACATTCGCATCGCTCCGACCGTGCAGCATCTCAATCTGACGGTCGATCTCCCGGCCGATCCCGACGCCGATCCGATGGGGCTCGCCTTCAACGCCATCGGCGGCAGCCCGTGGTTCTATCTGCTCACCATGCTCGAAATGCTGGCCTACATAGCGGTCATCGTACTGATGTTCCTCATCATCCATTCGATCCGCCGCTCGATCCGCGAGGAGCGGACGCTCGACCGCCGGAACGTCTGGTTTCTGCGGACGATCGGTTTTCTGACGATTTTCGCGGAGCTGAGCACCGACTTCACGGCATGGTGCATGAAAAGCCGTGCCGCCGAACTGCTCGCCGGCACGGACATCGGCGTGGATACGACCTTCACGGTCTCCTACTCGACGATCATCATGGGCATCCTGATTATCTTCACGGCCGAAGTTTTCGCCGTCGGGCAGAATCTGAGCGAGGAGCAGAAACTTACGATTTAAGAGAACCGGCATGCAGGAATACACACATATCACGGAATCAACGGGGGGGGGAACATGTCGATAATCATCAACATAGACGTCATGATGGCCAAGCGCAAAATGTCTTTGGGCGAGTTGGCGGAACGTGTGGACATCACTCCCGCCAATCTCTCGATCCTCAAGAACGGCAAGGCCAAGGCCATCCGGTTCTCGACGCTGGAGGCCATCTGCCGCGAACTGGAATGCCAGCCCGGGGACATCATCGAATATCGGCCGGACGAGCCGCATGAACAGAAACCCAGTAAATAAACAGTATACGCAAACCAATTTAAAACCGGAATCTATGAGAAAACTATTGATGGTGGTTGCCGCCGCGTTCCTCTCGATGTCGAACGCACAGGCACAGCTGAATCCGATGGAGCCCATACCGGCGGACAAGGAAGTCCGCATGGGCAAACTCGACAACGGGTTGACCTACTACATTCGCCACAATGAAAAGCCCAAGGGACAGGCGAGCTTCTACATCCTGCACGACGTCGGCGCCATACAGGAGGCCGACAACCAGCAGGGTCTCGCACACTTCCTCGAACACATGGCTTTCAACGGAACGAAAAACCTGCCGGGCAAGCAGATGCTCGAATATCTGGAGACGGTAGGCGTGAAATTCGGATACAATCTGAACGCTTACACGACGTGGGACGAAACTTCGTACATGATCGAAGACGTTCCGACCTCGCGTCAGGGCATCATCGACACGGCGATGCTCATCCTGCACGACTGGTCGCACTTCATCGCCCTCCAGCCCGAGGAGATCGACGCCGAGCGCGGCGTGATCTCGGAGGAGCTGCGCACGCGCGACGGTGCCGGCTGGCGTTCGGCCATCAATATGGTGAAGCATATCGGCAAAGGCACCAAGTACGAAGTCCGCAACGTGATCGGCTCGCTCGAAGGTCTGAAGAGTTTCTCCTACTCGGACATCGAAGACTTCTACCACAAGTGGTACCGCCCCGACTATCAGGCCATCGTGATCGTGGGCGACATCGACGTGGACAAGACCGAAGCGGACCTGAAAACCCTGATGGCGGACATTCCCGCACCCGCGGCAGACGCTCCGACGAAAGAGACGATCGTGGTGCCGGACAACGACGAACCGATCATTTCGGTGTTCACCGATCCCGAGATGACCGCCACGACAGGCTCCGTGTTCATCAAGCGCCCCGCCATGCCCCGGGAGGCGAACGGTCTCGTACTGCGTGAGATGCAGGACATTCTGCTCAACTACATCACGCTGATGCAGAACGCCCGCTTCGAAGAGATCGCGCAGCAGACCGACGCCCCGTTCCTCAACGCGAGCATGGGCAACGGCAGCATCGGTCTCATCCCGACGCTGGAAGCCACGATGTTCGAGATTAAGACCGAAGACGGTCAGTTCGACAAAGGTTTCGAAGCTCTTCTGCTCGAAATGGAGAAGATCCGCCGCTACGGATACACGCAGGGCGAGTTCGAGCGGGCGCAGAACAATCTGATGCGTTTCGCCGAACGCCAGTACACCAACCGCAACGACCGCCTCAACGGCGAATTCAAAGACGCTCTGATGATGAACTTCCAGAAAGGCTATGCCATCCCCGATGCCGAATACGAATGGAAGCTCGACAGCACGCTGATCACGACGATCACCGTCGACGACATCAACACGGTCTGCCAGCAGATGATCCAGCCCAAAAACTGGGTGGTCGTGGTCAACGCACCCGAGAAAGAGGGAATTGACAACCCGACGGAAGCGGAAATCCTCTCGATGATCGAGAAAGCCCGCACCGCCGAAGTCGAAGCCTATGTGGACAATGTGGTGAAGCAACCGCTGATTCCCGACGAAAAGGCGCTCAAGGGCTCGCCCGTGAAACAAGAGTCGTTCAACGAAGTGCTCGGCACGACGGAATGGACGCTCAAGAACGGTGCGAAGATCATCGTGAAGCCGACGACCTTCAAAGCCGACGAGGTTCGTCTTGCGGTCGAAACCCCGGGCGGCACTTCGATCCTCAGCGACGACGAATTCTACACCGCCGAGCTGATGGCCGGCATCCTGCAACAGTCGGGTATCGGCAACTTCCCGGCCACCGAGCTGCGCAAACAGCTTTCCGGCAAGACCGCGCAGGTCGGGTTCTCGGTCGACAACTACTCGCACGGGCTTTGGGGCTATGCTTCGCCCAAGGACCTCGAAACGATGCTTCAGCTCGTATACCTCCACTTCACCTCGCCCCGTTACAGCGAAGACGACTACAACACCTTCATGAAAAAGCTCCGCGCACAAGTGGAGAACCTGCTGAAGAACCCGGATTACATCGTGCAGGACAAGGTGATGGAGACCGTGTACGACAATAACCTCCGCAGGCAGATGATCTCGCCCGAGATTCTCGAAGGCGTGAAATTCGAGGAGCTCGAACCGATCCACGACAAGCTCTATGCCGGTGCCAACAACTTCACGTTCACGTTCGTGGGCAACGTCGACCTCCAGACGCTCAAGCCGCTGGTCGAGAAATACATCGGTTCGCTGCCCGCCACCAAGGAGAAGATGAACTTCAAGGACGACGGCGTACATCCCGTTACGGGCGAAGTGGTCAACGACTTCCGCACTCCGATGCAGCAGCCCAAGGTTTCGGTATGGTACTATTTCACGGGTAAAGTACCCTACACGATCGAGAACCGCATGAAGATGACGTTCCTCTCGCAGGCACTCAACTCGCGCTACCTGCAATCGGTACGCGAAGAGAAAGGCGGTTCGTACGGCGTACAGGTAGGCGGCATGTCGACCTACGCTCCCGACGAAAACTACACGCTCATCGTGATGTTCGACACCAACGAACAGATGGCCGACGAGTTGATGGAGATCATCACCGCCGAAATCCGCAAGATCGCCGAAGAGGGTCCTCTGACCGAAGACGTGGAGAAAACCCGCGAATATCTGGCGAAGGAGTGGAAAATCGGTCTGGAGCAGAACGGCACGTGGATGGACTACATCGACAAGTATTATACGAACGGTCTGGACTACCTCTCCAACTACGAGAATGTCCTCAATAACCTCACCAACGAGGACATCCGGCAGTTCGCACAGAAGATCCTCGACGACGGCAACATGGTCAAGGTCGTCATGCGGCCCGAAGCCGCCGAGGCTCCTGCGGCCGAATAGGGGTCTATTCCATAAAATTCGCAAGAGGCTGTCCGCGATTTGTCGGACAGCCTCTTCGTTTGCGCATGTCCGTATTCTCCGACAGCGCGTCCCTACCGCACCGCGAAAAGCCTCCGGCCGTACAGCGCACCGACGCCGGCATACGACAAACGCCAGCCGGAACCGTACCCCGACAGCGATCTCTGCCCGTTCACGCGGCCCGAACCGGAAAACCCTGCGTGCGCCTCGCAACGAGGCGTAAAAACCGGACAGAGCGCCCCTTCCTGTTGCTATTTCGCAGAAAAACCGTAATTTTGCACGGACAAAAAACGACACCCTTATGCAAAACGGTTTCCGCCTGTTCGGGCGCCTCTACCTCAAATTGGTCCTGCTGACCCTCGCGGTCGAAACACTCGTGCGCATCGTACTGCTGTTCAACGAACAAACCACCGACCTCGGCTTCACGTTCGGCGAATGGCTGCAAGTCTTCCTGCTCGGAGCGCTGAACGACCTCGCGGTCGCCACGCTGGCTTTCGCGTTTCTGTGGCTCTATACGCTGAGCGTCGGATCGGGCAAGTTCCGCAGCCCGTGGGGTTATCTGCTGCTGGCGATTCTGGCGGGGACCTTCTGTTACGTAACGTTCGGACACACGGTTTTCGACGAGTACGGCAGCGTCGTACCGGCCATCGCGTCGGGGCTTCTGGGCTATTGGACCGCCAGCTTCGCGCTGCGGCTCTTCGTTCCGTCCATCCGCAAAGGCTGGTCGCAGACATGGCTGGCCATACTGCTCGTCATTTATGTCGGGCTCATCCTGTTCAACGGCCTGTGCGAGTACTTCTTTTGGAACGAATTCGGCGTGCGCTACAACTTCATCGCCGTCGACTATCTGGTCTATACGAACGAAGTCGTGGGCAACATCATGGAGTCCTACCCCGTCGTCCCGATGCTCGCCGTACTGCTGGTCGTTACGCTCGTCGTCGCGTGGCTGCTTTTCCGGCACGACGTAAAGTGCACCGACCTGCTACGGGGCGCCCGCTGGAAGGGCCTCGCCGTACCGGTTTACCTCGCGGCAGCCGCCGCAGCCGCCGGGCTGTTGTCGTTCAACACCCGTTTTCAGAACAGTGCGAATGCCTATGTCAACGAACTGCAAGCCAACGGCCTCTACAAGTTTTACGACGCTTTCCTGAAAAACGAACTCGACTACAAACAGTTCTACCGCACGATGCCCGACGCCGCGGCCGAAGCCATCGTCCATGCCGAATACGGCAGCACGGCGGACAACCTGCGGACGGTCGCCGGCCGCGACAACGCTCCGCAGCGCAACATCGTGCTCATCACGCTCGAAAGCATGAGCGCCTCGTTCATGGAGCGGTTCGGCAATGCCGACCGGCTCACGCCCGTGCTCGACTCGCTCTACGGGCGGAGCCTCGCCTTCGACCGCGTATTCGCTACGGGCAACCGCACGGTCCGCGGATTGGAGGCCGTAACGCTCTCGCTGCCGCCCTGCCCGGGTCAGAGCATCATCAAGAAGAAAAACAACGCCGGCATGCACTCCACGGGCTCCATACTCCGCGACAAAGGCTACAAAGTACGCTACTTCTACGGCGGCAACAGCTATTTCGACAACATGGAGACCTTCTTCGGCGGCAACGGCTACGAAATCGTCGACCAGCGCCAGTATGCACCCGAAGAGATCACCTTCTCGAACATCTGGGGCGTATGCGACGAAGACGCCTACCGGAAGGTCATCCGGACGCTCAATGCGGACGCCGCCACGGACCGCCCCTTCTTCGCCCACGTGATGAGCGTCAGCAACCACCGGCCTTTCACCTACCCTGCCGGCAAGATCGCCATCCCTCACGATTCGAAATCGCGGGCCGGAGGCGTGATGTACAGCGACTACGCCCTCGGAGAGTTCTTCCGCGAAGCGGCGCGGCAACCGTGGTTCGCCAACACGGTCTTCCTCGTTACGGCCGACCACTGCGCCTCCAGTGCCGGAAAGACCGAAATCCCGCTCGACAAATACCACATCCCCGCCTTCATCTTCGCGCCGGAGTTCGTCGCACCGGCCGTCGTGGAGCGGACCGTCTCGCAGATCGACCTGATGCCCACGCTCTTCTCGCTGCTGGGACTGGGATACGACTCCCGTTTTTACGGCCGCGACGTCCTCTCGGACGATTACGAGCCGCGCGCTTTCATCGCCACCTATCAGGACCTCGGCTATCTCGAAGACGACATTTTCACGGTACTCTCGCCCGTCGAACGTTTCGAACAGTTCCGATTGGCACCCACGGCCGCAAACCCCTTCGACATGCAGCCGCTCGACACCACGGACCATCGGATGCTCGACCGGGCCGTAGCATTCTACCAGACCTCCTCGGAGTGGAATAAACGGTAGCGCCGCCGTTGCCGCAGGCCGCTCCCAAGGGAGGAGCCGCACCCCGAATTGTCCGGCGCCGTTCGCGAGACGGGCCCTGTCGGGCGAACGCAAAAGCGCGCTTCGCATCCGTTCCGACTGCACCCGGCACGCAAACGGCCCTGCTGTCCGCACGCCCGCCATCGCTCCGTCCTCATGCCACACTCTTCGCATGGGTACACTCTCTCCTGCATCCAACGCACGGATTTTAACATCCTACGTCCCGATTTACTTCCTCCGAAGTCGGCGGGACATTTCGGAAACCGTCGGTTTAAAAGCGCCGGAAACGGGACCGGGTTCCGGCACACGGAACGGTGCCGTTCGTACTGCGGCAGATCGGCGAGCAACGAACAGCCCGCAATTTGCCCCCGCAACGGCGCACGCCCCGCGCCTTAGTCGTCCGTTTCGGGCGTAGATCGGCAGGGTCTGCCCTTTCCGCTATCCGGTCGCTTTTCGGACGCTCTGCCACGGGACAAAAGGGACACAAGAAAGACGCGATGTTTCGTCTCTTTGGTCCCCATAAAGAGGGAATCGCAGCTTGCTGAGCCCCTACCCGGGGACAATGCTCCGACGGCGGCTGCCGAAGGCCCCCGGGTTCGCCACCCTCTTTGCACCGAAGAGCGGCCCCTCGATTACCGTTCTCTCGACAACACATGAAAAGCGCATGCTCCGGGCACAGATATGCGCGCAATGCGAGCCGGGCCAAAACGAGGAAACGGTCCCCACGAGGGAGGCGTTCCGTCGGGCCGGGAGCAGGGGCGAACGCAGGTTCGGGCTCCGCCGGGGCGGGAAATGAAAAAGAGATATTCTACATATTCGTCGGGCTCGGCGCAAAGACGCACCACGCCCCGTCCAAAGGTTCCGGTTCGAAAAGCAGCCGCAGAAGACGGGCGATCCGGAACGAACATCCGCTATTCCGAACCCGAAAAAGCAACCGAAAAAAATACGAACGAGAGAGGTCGGCCGGCATACCCCTGCTTCCGACGCTTTCGTCCGTCCGGGAAAGAGGCAGAATTGCGGTACGCATAAAAAAGGGCTGTCTAAATAGCATCAGACAGCCCCTCGTCCCGATTTGCACGGACCCACGTCCGCATCGTCAGTCGATGTCGTCGTCGACATCCGGCGTAACGTACGAATCGGCCGGCGTAAGTGCGATCACCTCCTCTTCGGTGAGGAAGTCGCTCTCGGCGAATTCGAGGTCCATGTAACGGTTCAGCGAAATCTGATAGGTCGCATAATCACGTGCACCGCCCGTATAATCGCTCTTCTTCGAATAGATGGCATAGATACCCGTGATGTTGCCCACGGCGCCGTCCTTGACCACCCCGTGGCCCGAGAAGCGCGAATAACCGCTTGTGCGGACCATGTACACGCCCTTGTCCGACGTATAGGTCGCATCGTCGTTGTAGACGAAGCAAACCGAACCGTAGAGGTTCGTATTCTTCTCGCTGAACGCCCAGCGGTACCACGGCTTGTTGACGATCGGCCGGACGTCCGTGTAGATCCAGCTCGGATAGATCTGCTCGTACGAGCCGTTTTTCAGCGGCGCCGGTTTCTCGTAATCGGGATACTGCTCGGGATAGAGCGACTCCTGCGTATCGACGCCGGCATAGCGGCACTTCACCCCTTCGAAGCGGATCAGCCGTCCGAAGTCGGCTTCGCCCAGCTGCGTGTAGTTCGTCTCGTTCACCACCTTGATGTCGGTGCCGACCACCAGCGTGGTCTCCTCGCCGGGCAGCACATGCTCGGCGATCTGCTCCGGGAGTTCGAGGTTCGAATTGGCATAGAACTTATGTTCGCCCACGGCGTTGTACGAGTCCGTCGGACCGTTGCCGATACTGAGCATCATGCGGTAGTTGCCGATGTAGAGCCCCTTGAGCTTCACATAGACCCACTGCGACGGAATCTCGGTCTTCGCATCGTTGTAAGCCCCCATGTGGTAGGTCAGGAAGTTGCCGTTCGTGAGGCGGATTTCGATGCCGCCCGTCTCGTCCAGCAGAAACAGCGACTTGAAGATATTGCCCTCGCGGTCGTTCGAAATCACCTTGCCCTTGATGTAAATATCCTCATCGAACTGATAGTATTTCGTATCGTTCCAACTCGAATTGCTGCCCGTGCCGCTCAGCTTATCGAATTTGTCGATGAAAATCTGCTTCACCTCTGCGATCGTACGATGGGACGCACCCGTCGCATCGACCTCGTCCTGTGTCCAGATCTTCGCAGGAGCCGGATTATCGAAATCATTGTAGCAGCCGGCGAAGAGAGCGGCCGCGACGAGCATTGAAACTATTTTGGTTGTTTTCATAGTCATTGTACGTATATAAGTTCGGTTCACCCGGTTAGAAGCGGAAATAAACGTTCAGATAATAGGTCGTTCCCAGCATGTAGAAATACTTCGACGGGAAGCGGAAGTAATGCGTAACGGACGGGTCGGACGAAGTGGGGATACGTCCCTTGTACATGCGCATCTGCTCGTAACCGCCCGTACGGATCTCCTGATTGTTGAAGATATTCTTGACTTCGAGGCTGAAACCGAGCGTATAATTACGGTGGATATACCAGTTCTTGCCCAGACTCGCATTGAACACGGCATAGGCCCCGAAGCGCTCCTGACGGCGGATCTCCTTGATCGCATTCAGATCCGAGGCGCCGTCGTTGCCCGTGATGTAGGATTCGACGGCCGTACCCGTGCGGTAGAAGGGGTTCATCGAGAGGTAGAGATCGTTGTAGATGTTGCAGTCGAACGATGCGAACCAGTTGTGCGGCCCGCGATAGTTCAGCCCGACATTGGCGGCGAACTGGGGCGTGCTCTCCACATGGAAGTCCTTCCAGTAGACCTTATCCTTCACCAGCACCTCGGCCCGGTTGTCCGCGATACTGATGAAATCGGGGTTCGAGGTGTACTGATAGTTGCCCCAGCTCAGTGCGCCGTTGAACGAAATGCCGTTCCAGATCGGCACCTGCACGCCCAGTTCCAGACCGTAGTAGCGTTTGTCGATGCCGCTCATGGCGAAGTTGACGAATGCGCTCTCCGTATCGTCGTAGAAGGAGATCACCTTCGACAGGTCGCTCATCTGCGTATAGAATCCCGACAGACGGGCCCTGATGTAGGGCAGATTGAGGTTGTAGGTCAACTCTGCACCGAAGATCTTTTCGGACGAAAGGCCCGGAGTTACCTGATTGCGCGTACGGGCCGAGACGAAGGCCGACTGGAATTTGGGAGCGTCCTGAATCATCGTAACATTCGCCGACAGCGAATGAGCACCCGAAAACCGGTAGTCGAAATTACCCTTCACGCGGTAGGTGAAATAGTCGAGCTTTTCGGAGTTGCCGTAGGAATTGCCGATGAAGAGACCCTTGCGCCAGCGGCCGTCGCGCCACATGGAGGAGTAGCCCGCTTCGCCGCCGACGTTCATCGAGAATGCCCCGAAGGAGATGTCGTACATGGCCCATATTTCGGCCTCACGCAGGTTGGCGTAATAGTCGTAGGAGATTTTGTCGCCCTCCTTAGCGAACTTCGCATGGCCGTTCTTGACGTAATACTCCAGATCGTTCTGATAGGCGAGAATATCCGACCCCATGTCGCGGAGCGCGAACTTGTCGATGTCGTACCAGTAATCGCCGCCCAGCAGGTCCTTCACCTCGTCGTAGTACTCGGTGCGGTTGATGCGCAGCTTCACGCCGCCCACGATCCGCGAGCCGTTCCGGAACATGTGCGACACGTTGGCCACGAAGTTATAGTCCAACTGGTCGGTATGACGCTCCTCGATGATCGTATTCGACGGACGCATGTTGCCGGCGTACTTTCCCTCGGAGGTGCCGGGATCGGGCGTATTCGTATAATTCTGACGATAGAATTTATCCCAGTCCATCCATCCGCTCCATTCGTCGCGGGCTCTCTCCGCCGCCGCAAGCCAGCTTTCGGTGGCTTCGAGCGTCTCGCTCTGCGCCCATTTGAAGAGGAAATAGGAGGGCATGTAACGGTAGTAGTCGGGACGCGGATCGGCGCCGTCCTTCCACGTGAGGGCCGAATAGCCGTTATAGCCGAAACGGAGCGACGTCGCAGCCGACAGGCGCGTGGCGTCGTCGATGTCCCAGTAGTAGGTCAGCATGACGATCGGTTCGTGCGTATTGCGCACGCGCGAGTTGCGCAGTTTGCCGTTCTGATAGCCCACGTTGGGGTTGTAGTAGTTGCTGCCGAACATGTGGTAAGCCTCGTCCGTCGACGCCTGCTGCGCACCGCGCTCGCTGGGCGCCGCCATCACCGTGAGGCCCAGCCGGTGATTCTGCCGGTAGCCGAGCAGTTTCTCCACGGAACCGAAATAGGCGTAGGTGTTGTAGTACACGCCGTCCACATACGAATTGCCGCCCTGACGGGTCGAGAACGAAAGCGCGTAGGACCATCCGTTGTCCAGCGCGCCCGAAGCATAGGAGACCATCGCACGGAAGCGGTACATCGAGTTGGCGTTCACGACGCTGGCACGGAATCCCTTGCGCATCTGCGAAGCGCGGGCGTTGATGTTGGTCATGCCGCCGATGCCGCCCACGCCGAAGTCCGTCGCCGTCAGACCGGCCACGTTCTCCTGATTGCGCGTGGCGTCGTTCAGACCGGTCCAGAGCGACCACGGACCATAACCGGTCATGGCGTCGTTGAACCGGATTCCGTTCAGATAGATGTCCGAATAGGGCGAATCGTAGCCGCGGACATTGAAACGCATCTCGCTGAACTTATACGAAGCGATGTTGCTGAACACGTCTTTCGACGCCGAAAGCGACGAAGGCATCGACTGCGCATCGCTCTCGGTGTCGGTATCGAACTCCGCGAACACGGAGTCGTCGATCATCTGCTGCATGTCGGGCGCGAGGATCACGCTCCGTATGTCCTTCACGATCTTATCCACACGCACGCGCAGGTTCAGCGGCTCGTAGTCCGACGTCTCGAACTTCAGTTCGTAGTCGCCTTTGGGCAGATTCTCGAACGTGAACCGTCCCTCTGCATCCGTCTCCACCGTGATTCCCGAAGGTTCGGCAACCACCTTCACATTACTCAGCGCGACGCGGCCGTCCCGTGAGACGACTTTGCCCGTGATACCGCCGTCCTGCGCCAGTGCCGACACCGAGAACAACGTGAGCAACGATAACAGTAAAATTCTCATCTTCATATATTTTCTGATTTTAACGGTATTTACTTGCCGATATAGATGTACACGGGGAAGTGGTCGCTGTAACCGCCTTGGAAATTGTTGCCCACGAACGTGCGCAGCGGATACCCCTTATACTGCCCCTCCTGCTGGATCATGTAGGGACGACTGAAAATATTGCCGTAGAAACGCGCCTTGGGCGAAGCCTTACGGATCTTGAGACCGTCGCCTGCGACCAGATTCTCCGACACGACGATGTTGTCGAACAGGTTCCATGCGTCCTGATAGGCCAGCGTCCCGTAGCCCGCCTTGAGCACGTTGATGAACGGATTGTAGTAATCGCCCGGCTCCAGCTTGCGGATGTCGCCCTTCGCACCGAGCACTTCGGTGATGCTGTCGTCGGTGGCGTCGTCGTTGAAGTCGCCCATCATCACCACCTTGGTGGCCGGATCGAGCCGCAGCACCGAGTCGGCCGCACGGCGCATGATCTCGGCCGCACGCTCGCGTTTCGGAGCCGACGCCTCCTTGCCGCCCAGCCGCGAAGGCCAGTGGGCCACCATGAAGTAGAAGGGTTCGCCTTCGATCGTACCCCACATCGTTACGATGTCGCGCGTCTTGAAATTGGGCAGCCCCTCCATCGTGAAGGGGATCGGAGCGCTGCCTTCGAGTTCGAATACGTCGGGACGATAGAAAAACGCCACATCCACGCCGCGGGCATCGGGCGAATCGTAGTGCACGATGCGGTAGTTCGCCGGAGCCAGCTTGGGCGTCGCAATCACGTCCTCCAACACCGAACGGTTCTCGACCTCCGATACGCCGATCACGGCGGGATAGTTCTTGTCCAAAGCAGCGATGTCGAACAGCACGCGCTCCAGATTACCGATTTTCTTGTTGTACTTCACCGAGTTCCACTTCTTCGGTCCGTCGGGCGTGAACTCCTCGTCCAATATCTCGGGATCGTTGATCGTGTCGAACAGGTTCTCGAAGTTGTAGAACATCACCTTGTAAGGTTTCTGCGCGAAACCCGCCAGCAGAAGCAGGACGAAAAACCCGCTGAACAGTAGTTTTTTCATAGGTATTTGATATATGATATTGAATTTCTTTCTTCGGTTTCCCGCCTCGGCAATCTTCCGAGCAGAACCCGGACTGTCCTCAGCTCGGCGAAAACGTCAATTCATCTTCCATGCGCCCGGATCGTTTTGCCGTTTCACCGCCTCGGCCGCCTCTGCGGGGAGATTGCGGAAAAAGGTGAAGCCGGTCTTCCGCTCCACCTCGGCGATGGACATCGAATATTCGGCCGGCGAGCCCGTCGAGGAGGAGGCGTTGGCGAACCAGAATCCGATCCCCATCAGCTCATCGGCCGTGCACTCCTCGATCCGTTTGCCCGTATTGCCTTTTTTGGTGCGGAGCAGCACCTTCCAGCAATCGGACGGCACGCCGATCACGTTGCCCTTGCGGTCGGTCGTCGTCTGCGAATCGCCGAAGTAGGTTCCCGTTACGACATAAAGCGTATCCTTCACCATATTTTCGCGCACCTTGTTTTCGAGCGTTCCCCACACGCCGCTGTTGAAACGGCTGTTCTGCGGCATCATGTTGGTGGCATAGAAGGTCATCTCGTTGGTCGCGTCCGTACTGTAACGGTCGGCCGACGGACATTGGTGGCCGCGGGCATACCCCGAGCCGTAGGTTTGTATGATATATTGCTGATCCGATTCCGGAATCGTCGGCTGCTGCGTATTCGGATCGTATGCCCACGCATCCGTCCGTCCCGTATTGGGCGTCGTATAGCTCGTATGCAGCGGATAGGCCACCCAACGGGCCACCTTCTTGTCCGCATCGTAGCAGATCGAATAATTGCGCACGTACTTGGAATTGGCAAGCGTCGTATAGTATGTCTTATAGATGTAGCTGGAGTTCTCTTCGTACTGAGGCTGCTCGGCCCACGATTTGTCGTAGGTGGCCGATGAGGTGTACTCCAGCTGAGTCAGCGTCGCTTCGTGGCGGTCTCCGTTCGAGAATTCGACGACTACGGTGGCCTCGCGCACGTCGGGCGTCGTATTTTTCTGGGAATAGACGAAAACGATCGGGGCGATCGTGCCCTCTTTGACCGTTACGCCCGTTTGCTGCTGAGAGAAGGAGAGCCACTGGGTCCCCTCGGCGATCGTCGCTTTGAATGTGAGATCGGCGCCGCCTTCGAGCAGCAGTTGATTGACGGTGGTTTCGCAGTTCACCGTATCGTATCTGAAAACAGCGGACGTGCCGCCTTCGCTCCCGTCGTCGTCTTTACATGCGAATGCCAAGACTGCGGACAACACGACGAGAACGACCTTTTTCATCGTCTCCGGATAAATGTTTCGTAACATCGGCAAGTCCCTTATTAAAAAAACCGCTCCCCGACGGGAACCCCGTCCCGTCGGGAGCGGTTAGGAGAATTACATGTTCTTTAATTGAATTCCATCTTGATACTCATAAACTGAGCATTGTATTCCTTACCGGTAGTCGGATTTTTATCGATATACACACGATATTTCGTACCTGCAGTAGTTCCGGTCAGGTCATAGGTATATTCCAATGGCGCTGTTGTCTTAGACCATTGAACTGCCTCGCCGCCGGCCACAGCCGTATTTGAGCTGTCGTAAATTCCTACGGCAACATTCGTCGATGCACCGGATCGAGTGGTTAAGGTAACTCTGGTCAACGCTTTTCCGGCCACCGAAGGCAATTCGATATATGCACCGGCCTTACCATTGATAATATAAGGTTGTGTCTTTTCTTTGTCAATGTAAGCCATATAATAGCCATTGCCTGTCGAGCCTGCAAAAGTATACTCATACCCTCCGAAAGTGAAGGTCTTTACCTCAGCTGTTTTATTCGCATTCTCCCTCGGGAAATCAGCAGGATAATTTGCCAATACCGAGAAATCTGCTTCGATCGTGGTTACGTCGCCCGAAGTAGCTTTCGCCTGCGCCATAGATACGGTTTTCGTATCCACGGTCTCGGCGCCCTTCATCAGATTCACGGTCAGCGTACCCGTAATGGCTGCGTCCGTCGTATTCGCGGCGGCCGCTACCGTAATCACGTTGCCGTCGACGGTCGGCACGAACTGCGTATTGTCGGAAGCCGCTTGGATCGTATAGGTATCGTCCGTATTGACGGTCGTTACCGTAACGGTCTTGCTTTCCCCGGCTGCGGCGAACGAGAGCGAAGCGGGATCGACTTTCGAGATGGCCGGATCGGTCGAAGGAGTTCCCGATTCAACTGTGATAGCGAGCGTATTGATCATCGTACTCTTATTAGTCATACCCATCGCGTAGCCGGTTACCACGATTTCCTGCCCATTGAGCGAAGCATCGATGGAACCGTCGATCGGATAAGCCAGAGAACCCTGCAGGTTGGTGCCTTCCACAGCGACGTTATAATAGAATCCCGAGATCGTCAATACGCCTGTATACTGAACATATTTTACGACAGGCGCAGCGGCCGCATACGCATCGAAACCTGCACCGTCCAGAACCGTAGGCGCGGGTTGCGTATAGGTACCGTCCGCAATTTTTTCGATTGTCAGACCCGTTTCGGAGAATTGCTTCAATTTGCTGTACGTAGTCGTCGTACCGGACACCTTCACTTTTTGTCCGACAGTGGCATTGTACGATACGACAGGCGTCTCAGTCGTGTTATCCCAACCTAAATAGATGAGGATGATACCGGTATCGTCCTTAACCAGAAAACTGCGGGCATTCACTCCCACGACCGTACCTTCGATCGTATAGGCGCCATTCTCTCCGGCAATCACTTCGGAAATTGTAGACACTTCACCGGGCTGGGGGGGGGTCCCGCCGGCGAGGTCCACGACCGTGCCGCCCAGACCCGTTTCGAGCTTCATGTCGTCCAGACGATAAACCGAGCTTTCGTTAGCCGTGAAACGGATGTAGAGTTCGGAAACCGCCTCCTTGAGCGTGAAATCGGAAGTCGCAGTAACCCAATAAGGCGTCGTTTCGCCGCCGGTGGTCGTATATTCGATGTCGGTCCAATTCGTACCGTCGGCGCTCAACGCGACTTTGAAATTGGCCTTGTCAAACGTGTTGTCGTACACCTCGCCGTTCTTGACCGAACGGCTGCCGATGAACGAAAGCTGCAAATTGGTCTGCTCGGCGGTCATCGTGATCTTGTTGACGACGAAAGTCGCGGGAGCACCGCCGAAGAAGATTTCGTTGTGGCCCGATCCCTTGTTCTCCAGCCCCGAACTCCGCACCGAAGTATTCGAACCGCTGTAAGTAACCGTGGAAGAGCCGACGCCGGTCTTGTCCCAGCCCGTGTATTCGGCAACGAAGGGTTTGTCGGCGGCCGAATCGTCCTTGCCGCAGGTCTCGGACCAGATGACCTCGTCCACGGGCGGAACTCCGCCCGCCGTCTGGGTGATCTCGATGTTTTTCGAATCGACCTCTTTCTCGACCCCGAAGATGGTCGTGAACACCGTTACCTTGAGCGTCGCCTTGTGTGCCTCGGAGCTCTCGTCGACCGTTACGGTGATGGTCGCATTCCCGCTGCCCGTGAGATCGGGCGTAACGCCCATCCATTCCGACTGCTCCTCGGCGCCGGTAATGGCCCATCGGCCCGTCGTGGTGATGGTGAATGTCTGGCTGCCGCCTTTTTCATCGAAATTCAACTCCGTCGGAGCCACTTCGAGAGTGGGGATGTCGAGATCGTCGCTATCGTCGTTGGAGCAGCTCGTAAAAGCCGTAGCGGCAGTTACGAACATCGCGGCGAACAACAACCGAAAAAGATGTAATTTTTTCATAAAAATTGAAATTAAAAGAGAGTTAAAATAATCCGTATCCACATAGCGTATTCCTAACCGACCTTTCCGTAAGCGGGAAAGGATAACAAAGTTAGGAAGTATTTTCGAACTAACCAAGATATTCAAAGCGTTTTTGTATGAAGTTACTGTTACAAAGACCGGAACGTACATACGAAAACGGAGTGCGCAAAAACCGTGCACACTCCGTCTGCGGATTCGAATCCGTTTCTAACGTATTCTGTTCAAAGATCTGACGAGCATCTCGTCCCTGAAAATCGCACGCAGTGCGAGCCACGTGAACAGCAGGCACACGAGCGGCAGCGCGATAGCGGGTTTCATCCCCTGAAATTCGGCTTCGCCGTGGCCCCAGAAGTAGCCGACGGCCAGCATCGCCTCCGCACCGGCCAACAGCACCAGTTCGGCCACGCACAGGCGGATCTGCACGAGGCGCCGCTTGTAGAGGAAAATCACCGCGAGCGGCAGCGCACAGGCAAGCGTCAGCAGCAGCCCCGTCCAGATCGGAGGCCGGACGATCTCGCCCGATGCGGACCGGAGCGCAAAAGCATGCAGGGTCAGTTCTTCCCCCCCGAGACCGAACCATGCGAGCGGCGCGAAGAGCGTAACGGCCATCAGCGCCGCCACGATGAGCAAATAGAGTGTTTGGATTCGTTGAATCATAGAGGTCAGTTTATCGTTTTGTCGATCAAATAGTTATTCCGTTCGCCCGAATTGCGGTCGATGAGTTCGCCCAGAAATCCGGCGAGGAAGAGCTGCACGCCGAGGATGATCGCCAGAATCGCCAGATAGAACAACGGCTGGTCCGTTACGGCGCGCAGCGGCAGTGCATGCGCCTGTTTGTAGAGCTTGGCACCGATGATCCACGCCGTCGTCGCCCCGCCGATGAGGAACATCAGCGTTCCCAGACTGCCGAAAAAGTACATCGGCGACCGACCGAAATGCGCGAGGAACGACACGGTGATCAGGTCGAGGTAGCCCTTGACCATCCGCTCCATGCCGAACTTCGAACTCCCGTACTTGCGGGCCCTGTGCTCGACAATCTTCTCGCCGATGCGCCGGAATCCGGCCTGCTTGGCCAGAATCGGAATGTAGCGGTGCATCTCGCCGTAGACCTCGATCGCCTTCACCACCTTGCGGCGGTAGGCTTTCAGCCCGCAGTTGAAGTCGTGGAGCCGGATGCCGGAGACGGTGCGGGCCGTCCAGTTGAAGAATTTGCTGGGCCAGCGTTTGCCTGCGGGGTCGTGCCGGCGTTTTTTCCAGCCCGAGACCAGATCGTAGCCCTCTTCGAGGATCATGCGCCGCAACTCGGGGATCTCGTCGGGCGAGTCCTGCAAATCGGCGTCCATCGTGATGACGACCTCGCCGCGCGCCTCGGCGAAACCGCAGTAGAGAGCCGCGGACTTCCCGTAATTGCGGGCGAAGCCGACTGCCCGGATGGCGGGGTATCGTCTCTTGAGCCCTTCGATCGTCTCCCACGAACCGTCGTCCGAACCGTCGTCGACCATCACGACCTCGTAGGCGAGTCCGTTCCCGCGCGCCACGCGGTCGATCCACGCCGCAAGTTCGGGCAGCGACTCCGCCTCGTTGTAGAGCGGGATCACGACCGATATGTCCGGTGCCGCCATCCCTTCAAGCGAGGTTTGTGCGATCCTCCCCGTCGTCCCCGCCGGCGAATACGTCGGGATTGCGTTTGGCGAAGGCCGCAACGATCAGTCCGAAAAAGACGCCTTTGATGACCGACCCGAGCACACCGCTGAGAATCAGCCAAATGGGCGAACGCATCATCCGCCGGGCCATCTCCACGGCCATTTCGAGCTGGTCGTCGGTGTAGACGCCCATGCCGGCGACCGCAGCGAAAGCGGTGTCCATCTGCGCTTCGTAGCGGGCTGCGAAGAGCCAGTGCGTCGCCGCGATCTGGTAGGCCCCTTCGAGAATCCCCGAAAAGAGCATCATGCAGAAGATGAACTTCAGGCATTGTCCGTAGCCATACCCGTCGGGACCTCCGCCGTAGAGCGATGCGCGGCGCCGCGTGAAGAGGAAGAGCAGCGTAACGAACACCGCCAGCGAGAGCAGCGTCAGCCACCCGCTCTGAACATACATCGCCGCCACATTGAAGAGGATGGCCGCGAGTGCCATGACCGCGCCGTATTTCGCCGCGTCATTCCACAAATTCGTCTTTTCCATATCGTTTCCGTTTGTATCGTCGTTTTACCGCCATTCGCCCTTGCCTTCGCGGAGCACCTGCGGCTCGTCCTGCGTGAGGTCCACCACCGTGGTCGGCACGATGTCCCCCGCCCCGCCGTCGATCACCAGATCGACGGCCGATCCGTAACGTTCCGCGATCAGCCCGGGATCGGTCGCATAGGCCCGTTCTTCTTCGTCGTCCCGCACGGAAGTGGTCAGCATCGGGCAGCCCAACGCCCCGACCAGCGCCCGCGCGACGGCATTGCGGGGAATGCGGATGCCGATGATCCTGCGCCGTTCGAGCGCCTTGTCCGGCATGCGCGACGAGGCCGGCAGCAGAAAGGTGTACGGTCCGGGCAGCGAACGTTTGAGGATGCGGAACGCCGCATTGTCCACACGGCAGTATGCGGCCGCCTCGGCTATATCCGCGAACACCGCGGAGAAGGTCGTCTCCCTCTTGCCCTTGATGCGGCGCATGCGCTCGATCGCCTTGGGCGAACGGATCGAACAACCGAACGCATAGACGCTGTCGGTCGGATAGACGACGATTCCGCCGCGCTCCAATACGGCCGCCGCCCGGGCGAGTTCGCGCTCCGAAGGGTTTTCCGCATAGATTTTCGTCAGCATACCCGGCAAATATACGAATTTTATTTGATATTGCGCCGGTTCAATTCGGCGCTGTAGGCGCGTGCATTGGCATTGTGCTCGCGGAGCGTGCGAGCGAAATTGTGGTAGCCGTCGAACGTAGGCCGTGCGCAGAAAAAGAGGTAGTCGTGCCGCTCGAAATCCAGCACGGCGTCGATGGCCGCCAGCGAGGGCATGCAGATCGGCGACGGCGGCAACCCCTTATTTATATAGGTGTTATAAGGCGACGGATATTTCAGGTGTTTGTAGAGGATCCGACGCAGCCCGAAATCCTGCATGGCATACTTCACCGTCGGGTCGGCCTGCAGGGGAATCCCCTTGCGTAGCCGGTTGACGTAGACCCCCGCGATGCGGGGCATTTCGTCCGTCCGGCGGGTCTCTTCCGCGACGATCGACGCCAGCGTCATCACCTCCAGCCGGCTCAGCCCGCTCCGTTCGCGCTTCGCGTCGCGCTCGGGAGTCCAGAAGCGGTCGTACTCGCGGCGCATGCGCTCCAAGAACTCCGCAGGCCCGACCGTCCAATAGAATTCATAGGTGTTCGGCAGAAACATCGAGAAGAGCGTAAGGCTGTCGAAACCGACCTTGCGGGCCGCCTCGGGCGAAGTCAGCACGGCCATCCACGCCGCCGAATCGGCATCGAGCCGGCGCGAGAGCTTCGAGGCGAGCTGCGCGGGCGTACGCACGTTGTGGATCGCAACCCGCACGGGCGTCTGCATCCCGAGCTTGAGCATCCGCACGGCCTCCACGACGCTCATCCCCTCGCGGAGCACGTAATGTCCGGGCTTGAAGGTCTCCGGAAGTCCGAGGCGCTCGGCATAGAACCGGAATGCTCGGCGGTGGCGGATCGCCGGCAGGATCGAATCGGTCAGGCCCGCATAATCGGTGCGGGCGCTGATGTACAGATCGCGCTCGGCACGCACGGCACTTCCGTAGAACTGCTGCCGCACGACGAGCGACGTCGCAACCGCCGCCGCGAGGAACGCGACGGCCGTCCATATACCGGTTTTCCTCTTCATAAGACCTGAAAATTCGGAGCAAAGATACGAAAAGTCAAACGCAAAAACGAATTTTATTCGTTTTTGCCGAGCCGGAGTATCTAAGACGAAGTCGAAGATACGAATAAGTCGGGCGCTGCCGCACCTTCCGGTCTTCGGTCGGGCCCGAGCCGGACCGGTCTGCGGGGCTTACGGCTGCCCGGGTACTGCGGCGAATCATCCCGCAAGCCCCCCTTCCCGCACGAAGTTCCGCTCCGAGAAGCCGCCCGCCCCCGCGATCATCACGGCTTCGAACACGGCCACGAATTTCAATGGTTCAAGCATCGAGGATCGATTTTCAAATACGATGCCATTCGAACGCACTATTTCATTCGTTCCGTTTGCGCTGGCATATTCTTTGCCGCTTTTGCAACGAATCCGGGGAAGCCCCCGAACCGTGCGACCGTCCGGAGCCGCGGCTGTGAATTCGTAACCATATAAAAATTCATACTATGCATTTGACACCAAAAGAGATCGACAAGCTGATGTTGCTTTCGCTCGGAATGATTGCCGAAAGACGCATGAAGAAAGGACTGAAACTCAATTATCCGGAAGCCGTGGCCTACATCACATCGACGGCACTGGAGGGCGCACGGGAAGGCAAAACCGTGGAGGAGGTGATGAAGGGCGCCGCCAGCGTCCTGACGAAGAACGACGTCATGGAGGGCGTCGCCGATATGATCGACCTGTTGCAGGTCGAAGCCGTGTTCACGGACGGATCGCGTCTGGTGAGCATACACCACCCCATCAAGTAATTCAAAAACAGCGCGACATGAACACATCGAATCCAACACCCGCGAAAAATCCGACGCAGGCGCCGAGCCTGTATCCCGATCGACCGGGCTTCCGACCCGCACAGCACGTAATCGTCGGAGGCGAAATCCTGCAAAACGAACCGATCGAATACAACCTCGGACGCAAAACCGCGAAACTGACCGTCCGCAACACGGGCGACCGTCCGATTCAGGTCGGTTCGCACTTCCATTTCTTCGAGGTCAACCGCTATCTCGAATTCGACCGCAACGCCGCATTCGGCTGCCATCTGAACATTCCGGCCACCACGGCCATCCGTTTCGAACCGGGCGACCAGAAAGAGGTCGAGGTGGTCGCCTATTCGGGCAAACGCCGCGTGATCGGGTTCAACGGGCTGGTGATGGGCTACACGGGAGACGAGGACACCCCGACCTACTTTCCCGCACGGATGCGCGCTCTGCAACGGGTCCGCGACTGCGGGTTCAAAGACTCCCCGGGCGGCAGCGGCCCGGCCTCCGCAGCCGGCCGGAGCGTCCGCGACACGACGGCGGGCGGCAGTGCCTCCGCCGCCGCGCAAAGCGGCGAAACGGCCGCCGCGAAAACCTCTGCCGAGCCTGCCGAGCCACCCGCGCAGCACGGCAGGACGGCCGCTACCGGAACCGGCACCAAGCACTCTGCGAAAACCGATGCGGCGGCCCAGACCGGGAACACCGCAGCAGCGAACGCCCGCCCAGCGAACGCGCAACCGAACGTCGACACAAAAAAATAAAGAGACATGGCAACCATATCGCGTCAGGAATACAACAACCTGTTCGGGCCCACCACGGGCGACAAGATCCGTCTGGGCGACACCGACCTGTATGTAGAAATCGAAAAAGACCTCCGCGAGTACGGCGACGAGGTCGTCTACGGCGGCGGCAAAACCATCCGCGACGGCATGGGCCTCGCCAACACGATGACCTCGCAGGAGGGTTCGCTCGATCTGGTCATCACCAACGTTACGATCATCGACCCCGTACTGGGGGTCGTGAAGGCCGACGTGGGCGTCAAGGACGGCAAGATCGCCGGCATCGGCAAAGCGGGCAATCCCAACATCATGCACGGCGTGCACCCCGATCTGGTAACCGGTGCCGCCACCGACGCCATTTCGGGCGAGCACCTGATCCTGACGGCCGCCGGCATCGACGGCCACGTGCACATGATCTCCCCGCAGCAGGCCTACGCCTGTCTGAGCAACGGCATCACGACCGTGTTCGGCGGCGGCATAGGCCCCACGGACGGCAGCAACGGCACGACCATCACCTCGGGCCGCTGGAACATCGAGCGCATGCTCGAATCGGCCGAAGGGCTGCCGGTCAACGTCGGACTGCTCGGCAAGGGCAACTGCTCGGTGCACGCTCCGCTCGAAGAGCAGATCGAGGCGGGCGCCTGCGGACTGAAGATCCACGAGGACTGGGGCTCGACCCCGGCAGCCATCCGCGCCGCTCTGAGCGTAGCCGACCGCTTCGACGTACAGGTGGCCATCCACACCGACACGCTCAACGAGAGCGGGTACGTCGAAGACACGATCGCCGCGATGGACGGCCGCACGATCCACACCTACCACACCGAGGGAGCCGGCGGCGGCCATGCGCCCGACCTGCTGAAAGTGGCGTCGATGCCCAACGTGCTGCCCTCGTCGACCAACCCCACCCTGCCTTTCGGCATCAACTCGCAGGCCGAGCTTTTCGACATGATCATGGTCTGCCACAACCTCAATCCGAAAATCCCGTCCGACGTGTCGTTCGCCGAGAGCCGCGTGCGGCCCGAGACGCAGGCAGCCGAGAACGTGCTGCACGATCTGGGCGTACTGTCGATGGTCTCGTCCGACTCGCAGGCCATGGGCCGCATCGGCGAGTCGTTCATGCGCACGTTCCAGATGGCTTCGTTCATGAAGAACGCCTGCGGCAGGCTCCCCGAAGATTCGGACCGGAACGACAACTTCCGCGTGTTGCGCTACCTTGCCAAGATCACGATCAATCCCGCCATCACGTTCGGCGTCTCCGACTACCTCGGCTCGGTCGAAAAGGGCAAGATCGCCGACCTCGTGCTCTGGGAACCGCAGTTCTTCGGCGCCAAGCCGAAGCTGGTCATCAAGGGCGGCATGATCGACTGGGCGAACATGGGCGACCCCAATGCATCGCTCCCGACGCCGCAGCCGTGCTACTACCGTCCGATGTTCGGCTCGTTCGGCCGCGCGTTGCAGAAGAGCTGCGCATCGTTCGTCTCGAACGCGGCGTTCCAGAGCGGCATCGGAGAGCGGCTGCACCTCGACCGCATGGTACAGCCCGTGCGTCGCACGCGGCAGCTCACCAAATCCGACATGGTGCGCAACGGCGGCACCCCCAAGATCGACGTCGACCCCGAAACTTTCGACGTGCTCATCGACAACATCCGCACCTACATCCGACCCGCGAAATCCTTTCCGCTCAGCCAGCTCCTCTGGTTCAGCTGATCCGCCCGGCCCTGAACAACCGACCCGATAAGACGCAGTCCGATGAAAATATATACGAAAATCACAGGCAACCTCCATTCGCCCGAATGGAAAGAGAAGGCCGCAGAAGCCGAAATCGACTTCATAAACCTCGATCAGTGGACGGCCCAGAAAAGCCGGTTCGTCGCCCGGGGCGACAGCGACACCGAATATGCCGTGGCGCTCCGGCGCCGCTCGCAGCTGCTCGACGGCGACATCCTCGAATACGATCCCGGAACGCGCAAAATCGTCGCCATCCGCATCGCGTTGAGCGATGTCCTTGTGGCCGACCTCTCGGCTCTGGCGCGCGAGGCGCCCGAAAGGATCATCCAACTCTCGGTGGAACTCGGACACGCCATCGGCAACCAGCACTGGCCCGCCGTGGTCAAGGGGACCCGGGTCTTCGTCCCCCTCACCGTCGATAAGAAAGTGATGGAGAGCGTCATGCGCACCCATCGCATCGAGGACATCGTCTACGGCTTCCAGCCCGGCTCGGAGGTCATCCCCTATCTGGCGCCGCACGAAATCCGGCGGCTGTTCGGCGGCACGGGTCCCGACAGCGACGTGCATCACAGCCATGCACAGCCGCACGGACACGCGCACACGCACGATGAGGAGCACACGCACGACGAGGAACGCGAATCCGGCGCGGCACCCGCCCGCGAACGCATGCACGACCGTCAAACCGCGATGCCATGACCGAGAACGCAACCACCCTCGCACGCCTGCTCGAATTCACGGATTCGGCCTTTCCGGTCGGCACCTTCTCCTTCTCGAACGGATTGGAAACAGCCGCCGAAACGGGACTGGTACACGACGCCGCGACACTCGAAGAGTACACGCAGGATATCGTGCGTCAGACCGCTTTCACCGACGGCGTGGCGGCGCTGCACGCCTACCGGAGCTATCCTGCGGGCCGCCACGAGGCGATCCTCGAAGCCGACCGGCAGGCGATCCTCTGCAAGCTGAACGCCGAAGCACGCCGCATGACGCGCCGCATGGGAAAAAAGCTGGCCGAACTGTCGCAACGGATCTTTCCCGACGAGACCGTCTCGCTGTGGCTCGAAGAGATCCGCACGCACCGCACGCCCGGCACCTATCCCGTGGCGCAGGGAATCGTATTCGCCGCCTGCGGCATTTCGGAGAAAGGGCTCTTCTGCGCCCATCAGTACGGTGCGGCGAACACGGTCCTCAGCGCCGCCCTGCGCTGCGTGCGGGTCTCCCACTACGACACGCAGCGCATCCTGTTCCGCACGGCCGAACAGGCGGAAACCCTCTACGACCGCGTGCGCGGCATGGAGCTCGAAGACATGCACGCCTTCGCACCGCAGATCGACATCCTCGCCTCGCTCCACGAAAAAGGGACCAAACGCATGTTTATGAACTGAAAACAACCGAATCAATCATGAGCAATACCTGCAGAATCGGAATCGGAGGCCCCGTAGGCTCCGGCAAAACGGCACTCATCGAAGCGATCACCCCGCGTCTGCTGGACATGGGCTACAAAGTGCTGGTCATCACCAACGACGTCGTAACCACGGAGGATGCCAAACATGTGCGCAAAATGCTCAAGGGCGTGCTGGTCGAGGAGCGTATCATCGGCGTGGAGACCGGCGCCTGCCCCCACACGGCCGTGCGCGAGGACCCCTCGATGAACATCGCGGCGGTCGAGGAGATGGAGGCCCGCTTCCCCGACGGCGACGTCGTGCTGATCGAATCGGGCGGCGACAATCTGACGCTCACGTTCAGTCCGGCGCTGGTCGACTTCTTCATCTACGTGATCGACGTGGCTGCGGGCGACAAGATCCCGCGCAAGGACGGTCCGGGCATCTCGCAGTCGGACATCCTCGTAATCAACAAGACCGACCTCGCGCCCTATGTCAGCGCCGACCTCGAAGTCATGCGCCGCGACTCGGAGCTGATGCGTCCGGGCAAACCCTTCGTCTTCACCAACTGCATGACCGGCGAAGGCATCGACCGTCTGCTGGAACTCCTCCGCAAGATGGCGCTCTTCGACCTCGACGTGCATGCAACGCACGTCTCGGAATCCACGACCGCCGCACGATGAACTTCGCAGCCGCCAAAGAGATGAGCCCCTATCTCGAAGAGCCGAAGGCGATGCCGATCGGCACTCCGGGGAAGACGGGCAGTCTGTATCTGGGATTCGAACTCGACGGCACGGGCAAGTCGATCCTGCGCGACCTCGAACGGCATGCGCCGCTCATCGTTCAGCAGGCGCTCTATTTCGACGAGGAAATGCCCGAGATGCCCTGCGTCTACATCCTCTCGTCGGGCGGTCCGAACGTCGACGGCGACCGCTACCGGCAGCATTTCGTCGTCCGCAAAGACGCCTTCGCCCACGTTTCGACCGGCGCGGCGACCAAGCTAGCCGAGATGCGCTACAACTTCTCGGGCCTCGCACAGCGGTTCGAGCTCGAAGAGAACGCCTACCTCGAATACCTGCCCGAACCGACGATCCCGTGCCGGCACACGCGCTTCATCTCCGACACGTCGATCCGGATCGACGTGTCGGCCACGCTGTTCTACTCGGAAATCTACACGAGCGGCCGCAAGTATTTCGACGCAGGCGAGACCTTCCGGTACGACATTCTCTCGGTGTGCTCCCGCGCCGAGCGGCCCGACGGCCGGCCGCTCTTCCGCGAGAAATTCATCATCCGCCCCGGTCTCCGCTCGCCCCGCACGCTCGGCGCCATGAACGGCTACGACGTCTTCGCCAACGCGGTCGTGTTGACGCCGCCCGTGCACGCCGACCGGATCTATCGACAGACCGAAGCCTTCATCGACCCTGTGCGCCGCCTCGCCGCAGGCATCGCTCGCCTGCCGAACGACAGCGGTCTGCTCTACAAGGTGCTGGGCGAAGAGACGGCCCCGGTCAAGAAACTCATCCGCGAATTCTGCTCCGCAGTGCGCACCGAAGTCAAGGGCAAACCGCTGCCCGAGGAGTTTCCGTGGCGGTAGGGAGGCATTCGCACCTAATAAACGAATCCAAATATGGCAAACACAATCGCTACAACGAATCGGCCGGACGTATTTTCGTTCGAATTTCTGAAAATCCTGATGCGCGGCACGGGACAAGTGATGTTCCAGAACAGCGCACGGACCGGTCTGCTCTTCATGGCCGGCATCTTCTGGGGTGCCTACTGGGAAGGGCAGGGACTCGTGGCATGGGGCGCGCTCGCGGGCGTCGCCGTCTCCACGCTCACGGGTTATTGGCTCAGGCTGCCTGCGTCCGACGGCGCACAGGGCCTCTGGGGCTTCAACGGCGCGCTGGTCGGCTGCGCATTCCCGACGTTCATGGGCAACACCGTCTGGATGTGGCTGGCGCTCGTTCTCTGCTCGGCCCTCACGACATGGGTGCGCACGGGTTTCAACAACGTGATGGCTCCGTGGAAGGTCAATTCGCTCACCTTCCCCTTCGTCTTCTGCACATGGATGTTCCTGCTGGCCGCCCGTGCCCTGCACGGACTTCCGACGACCCACATGAGCGATCCGGCGCTTCCGGCAGCCTTCTCCGCAGCCGGAAACATCGGATTGGGACACCTGATCGTCTATTGGCTCAAAGGCATCGCACAGGTCTTTCTCATCGACAACTGGGTAACGGGCATTCTGTTCCTCGCCGGTCTCTGGCTCTCGAACCGCCGGGCCGCGCTGTGGGCGGCCGTCGGATCGGCGCTGGCGCTCCTCACAGCCCTCGTCTTCAAGGCATCGGGAGCCGACATCGCCGAAGGTCTCTACGGATTCAGCGCCGTGCTGACGGCCATCGCGCTGGCTACGGTCTTCTACGAACCGAACGTCCGTTCGGCCGTATGGGCTGTTCTGGGCATCGTCGTTACGCTTTTCATCCAAGCAGGCATGAACACCCTGCTCGATCCCGTGGGCATCGCCACATTGACCGGCCCCTTCTGCGTGGCCACGTGGCTCTTCCTGCTGCCGCTGATTCGATTCGACGACACCGAAAAACCCGATCATTCGAACTGGAACCCCGAAAACAAGCGACACCTCGCCCAGCCGCAGAGCGGTCCGAAACCGAACGCGGCGCCCCGGTCGGCCGCGAATCGAAAACCGGGTGCCGATCCGAAAACCGGCGCCCGACCGGTCGCCTCCGAACATAAACCGAAACCGGACAGGAACCGGCGGCCGGACAAGCAGCGCGATGCGCGCCGCACACCGAAGCAGTCCGTCAACGGACAGAACACCGAATCCGGCACCCGCCGGCATCCGCAGTCGGACGTCCGGTCCGACGCACGGCATGCCGCCGGTAAGGAAACGACTGCCGGCTCCGCACCGAAGCCGCCGACGGACGGACAATCCGACGTGAAATCCGCCCCGAAGAGGAGCGAAACCGCGAAACCGAACAAATGACAAATAACAACTCGCAAAAAACAGAACCGAAATGCACATGTCCGACGCTTTGGTCTCCCCTCCGGTATTCGCCGCAGCGGGAGTCGTATCGCTGGCCCTGCTGGGAGTGGCGATCCGGAAAATCAGCCGCGCCGACCGCTCCCCGGACGGTCCCGCCGAACGCCGCGAGCGGCTTCTCCCGCTCATGGGTGTCATGGGCGCCTTCGTATTCGCCGCACAGATGATCAACTTCTCCATCCCGGGCACCGGATCGAGCGGCCATCTGGTCGGAGGCATCCTGCTCGCGGCCCTGCTCGGGCCGTGGGCGGCGCTGCTGACGCTCGCCTCGGTGCTCATACTGCAATGCCTCCTCTTCGCCGACGGAGGATTCATGGCCCTCGGGTGCAACATCCTGAACATGGCCGTACTCTCGTGTCTGGTGGCCTACCCGCTGGTCTTCCGTCCGCTGATGAAGCCCGACGCCTCCGTCGGCCGGATATTCGCGGCCTCGCTGCTGGCGTCGATCGCAGGTCTTCAGCTCGGCGCGCTCGCCGTAACGATCGAGACCGAGGCTTCGGGCATCACGGCCCTGCCGACGGGACGGTTTCTGATGTTCATGCTCCCGATCCACCTCTTCATCGGCATCGGCGAAGGGCTCGCCACAGGCGTCGTGCTCAGTGCCGTGCGGAAATACAGACCCGAGCTGCTGGCCGACGTGCGACCGACCCGCCGCAGCCGCAGCGACGGCAGCCGCCGCAAGTTCGGCATGACACTCGCCGCATTCGCGCTGGCGGCCCTGCTCATCGGGGGTTCGTTCTCGTGGCTGGCCTCCTCCGATCCCGACGGACTGGAGTGGTCGATCGAAAAGATCACCGGAAGCACCGATCTCGAAGCCGCGCCCGACGGCCTGCACCGCTCGGCGGCCAGCCTCCAGCAAAAGACGGCGCTCATCCCCGACTACGACACGTCGCTGGCGGGACTGATCGGCACCGGAGCCATTCTGCTGGTCGTATTCGGGGCTTCGTACCTGTTCCGCACGGGACAGAACAAATCATGAAAAACCGGCTGCAATATGCGCTCTGCGAACTGGATGCCATGGAGCGGACCGCGCACGGGCGCAGTCCGCTCCACAGCCTCGACGCCCGGGCCAAGCTGACCGCAACGGTCGTTTACCTCGCCGCGATGCTCTCCGTGCCGCTCTCGCAGCTCTCGGACCTGCTGCTCTACCTCGCGTTCCCGCTCCTCGCGGCGGCCATGGGGCGCCTCGATTACGGCCGGATTTTCCGGCGGTCGCTCGCGGTGCTTCCGTTCGTGGTCTTCATCGGCGTCTTCGACCTCTTCTGCGACCGTGAACCCGCGTTCCGCATCGGAGCGCTCACGATCACCGCAGGCTGGGTACGCTTCCTTTCGATCATCCTGCGCGGACTGCTCTCCGTGCAAGCGCTGCTGATTCTACTCTCCTGCACGGGCTGCTACCGCCTCTGCCGCGGCATGCAGCGGATGGGGCTCCCCGCGGTTTTCACCTCGCAGCTTTTGTTCGTCTACCGTTATCTCCATGTCCTGATCGAGGAGAGTCTGGCCCTGTCGCGGGCCCGCGACGCACGCAGTTTCGGCCGGCGCTCCTACCCGCTCGATGTCTGGGGCGCGATGATCGGCCAGCTGCTCGTCCGCACCTTCGACCGGGCGGAGCAGATCTCCCGCGCGATGCTCGCCCGCGGTTTCACCGGACGCCTTCCCCCGACGGGCGGCGACCGCACGCCGTGGACCCTGCGCGACACCCTCTTTCTCGCATCGTGGAGCACCGTGCTGATCGCCATACGGCTGTTTCCACCCGCCGAACGCCTCGCAGACCTCATCCGCTCCTTCCGCTAAAACCCGTTTCGCATGAACCGCCACGACCTTCTCTTCGACGACGTACACTACACCTACCCCAACGGCTACGAAGCGCTCAGAGGCATATCGCTGCGGATCGCCCACGGCGAGAAAGTCGCTCTCGTCGGTGCCAACGGCGCCGGCAAGTCGACCCTGCTGCTGCACACCGACGGACTGCTCACGCCCACACGCGGTCGGGTGGCGGCGGGCGGGATTCCCATCACGTCCGAAACGCTGCGGCTGGTGCGGCAGTCGGTGGGCATGGTCTTCCAAAACCCGGACGACCAACTCTTCATGCCCACGGCGGAGGAGGACGTCGCCTTCGGACCTGCGAACATGGGACTCGCCCCCGACGAAATCGAGCGCCGCGTGGCCGAAGCCCTCGAAGCGGTCGGCGCCCTGCATCTGCGCCAATCGCCGCCTCATCGCCTCTCGGGCGGACAGAAGAAGCGCGTTGCGATCGCCACGGTCCTTGCGATGGAGCCTTCGGTGCTCGTCCTCGACGAACCGACTTCGAACCTCGATCCGCGCGCACGACGCCAGACGATCGAACTGATGCGCAGATTCGACCACACGACACTCATCGCCACGCACGACATGGAGATGGTGCTCGACCTCTGTCCGCGCACGCTCGTGATGCACGAGGGCCGGATCGTCGCGGACGGCCCCACGCGACGCATCTTCTCCGACCCGGAGCTGATGGAAGCCTGCGGGCTCGAACAGCCCTGCACGATGCGGGCGGAACGGGCATCCGGACAGCAGACACAGGCACCCGCGGATCAGCGGTCGTGTCGCAGTTCGGGACGACAGGACGGCCCCCTGTAAGGCAGTACCTCGCGTCCGAGGAGCGCCGTTACGAACGCACCGAGCAACAGCACGCCGATGGTCGCGGAGAGCACCAGCAGGGCACCGCCCCGTTCGAGAAGCACCGGGACGAACAAAACGCCCGCGACGGCGCCGAGCTTGCCGAACGCCGCAGCGAGCCCCGCACCCGCCCCGCGCTCGGCGACGGAATAGATCTGGGGAGGGATGATGAAGGTCATCAGATGAGGTCCCGCATTGAGGAAAAACTCGAACGCCATGAACCCAGCGACGGCACTCCACACGGGCCAATGCAGCTCGTAGGCCGCCAAGAGGAGCGCCATCCCGGCGGCGCAGAGGATAAAACCCCATGTCTGCATCCGCACGTGGGACCAGCGGTCGACCAGCAGAAGTCCCGCTGCGAAACCCGGAAGGATGCACAGATTGACGAGTGCCGTCAGTTCGACCGACCGGACGATGCGCGGGAAAGCTCCCTCGGAGGCCGTTTCGAGCCCCAGCGCCATGATCAGCACCGGCAGGAACACGCCGATGCCGTAGACGCCCACCCCTTCGCAGGCCCACGGGATGCCGCTGAAGAGGACTTTTTTCAGGGTGCCGCGCCGGAGCAGAGCGGTCCACGCAACTTTTTGCATCCGGCCGTGTCCGGGACGGCTGCCGATTTCGCCGATCGCCGCATCCGGACCGAGAAGGCGGCGCACGGCACTTTCGGCTTCGGGAATCCGGCCGCGGGCGATCAGCCAGCGCGGGCTCTGCACGAAACGGATCCGGCACAGGAACATCACGAGAGCCATTGCGGAGACGACGAGCAGCAGGCGGTTCCACATATGCGGATCGCCCCACTTCCGCAGCAGTACGAAACAAATGCCCGCCATGAGGATGTTGCCCGCCGAGGAGGAGGCTTTCGCCACGCCGACCATCAGCAGACGCCACCGGCGGGGCATGATCTCGGAGATGTAGTCCGAATCGAGGCTGTATTCGCCCCCGATGCCGAAGCCCATGAAAAACAACCCGACGACAAGCCCGCCCACCCCATCTGCGAAAAAGGCGAACAGCGATGCCGCCAGCACGATCAGCGGACACAGCCGGAAATAGAAGAGGTATCCTCTTCGGTCGCTCCACGCACCGAAAAGCATCGACCCAACCATGATGCCGACCAGACTGGTGCAGGCGACCGCCCCCTGTCCGAGCGAGGAGAGTTCGGGATGGCGGAGCATCCGGATCATCGGAATCACGATGCCCACGAGCGTGGCGAGTCCCGCACCGAGCACCTGTCCCAGAGAGGCCGCGACGAGCACGCGGAAATGGCCCCGGCGAAGGGGCATCGTATCCATATTTACCGTTTTCGCATCCATCGTACAGCCGTTTGCCGGATTGCCGGCGGCAGCGCTCGCGGGGATTCGCGGCGACTGAGAAGGGCGGGCTTTCGCACACTGCGGTTCCGCAAATCGCAAGCCAGAAGGCACGGGGCTCCGTCTCCCGAGGCGAACAGCGGATTCATGTCCCGCATACACGTCGGAATGCGTGAGGAAGAAATCCCGCAGAACCCTCGCCGCGTCTGCGTGCGGTCCGCACCGAGGCGGAAGACAAAACCGGAAAATAAAATTCCGCCATCTATTTGCAAAAACGGATAATTTGCCTACCTTTGCCGAGGGAAAGTCTTACACGACCAGCTCCCGCAGAATCCCCCAGGCGAGGAATCGAGCAAGGGTATGCGGTCGTAGCGGTGCGATGTAAGTAGCTTTCCCCTTTTTTTGTGCTCCGCATCCCTCTGTGTCCGCTCCGGCCTTCCGATCGCTCCGGAGCAGACGGATCGGAATCCCTTTTCCCGTTATCTTCTCCCTCCTCTTTGCTACGTCTTTTCCCGGTCCATTCCCGTTCTCTGCCGCATTCGCCCACCCCTCCCGCTCTTCGCACGCCCGCCGCCGCGGCGCACGCTCCGCATCCGCGGCGTGCGGTACAAGCGCGGCACCGCACACACCCACGGAGCCCCGACCCGCAACACGATGGCACCGAAATTGCAACACCCCTCTCCGTACCTTCGGGATGTGCAACCATCGTCATACCATTTGTTATATATGACCCGTCCTACGCAGCAAAACGCACCGGCGAACCGTCGCATCCGACCTCCGCACGCTCCGGCGACCGTCGGGTCGGACGCCGACCGCCGCCGGACACCGAGCAGGGGCGGCAGGCGCACCTCTTCCCCGCACCGAGAAATCCAATGAACGACAACCGACCGACACGATGAAAACGAAACCGATACTGCTGCTTCTGATCGGCAGCATGACACCGCTGTGCACCCTCCATCCGCAGTCCCGCGACACGCTGCACGGGGACGAGGTGCACCCCATCCGCGAGGTGGTGGTTACGGGCACGCGCAGCGAAACCGACCTGCGCCATCTGCCGATGACGATTTCCGTGGTCGGGCGCGCGCAGATCGAAAGCCGGCGACAGCCCTCGCTGCTGCCGACGCTTGCCGAACAGGTGCCGGGGCTCTTCATCACGGGACGCGGACTGATGGGCTACGGCGTCTCGACCGGAGCCGCCGGGCAGATGACCCTGCGCGGCATCGGCAACGGCAACGAAGCCGGCAATCCGACCACGGGACTGCTGGTCCTGATCGACGGTCATCCGCAGTACATGGGGCTGATGGGGCACCCTATCGCCGACGCCTATCAGTCGATGCTGGCCGACCGCGTCGAAGTGGTGCGCGGCCCCGCCTCGGTGCTCTACGGTTCGAACGCCATGGGCGGCGTCATCAACATCGTAACGCGCAAGATGCGCGAAGACGGCGTACGAACCGCGATCCGCGCAGGCTACGGCTCCTACAACACGCTCCAGACCGAAGCGACGAACCGCGTGAAAGCCGGCCGTTTCACCAGCGTGGCGACGCTCTCCTACAACCGCACCGACGGCCACCGCAGGGACATGGCCTTCGACCAGTACGGCGGCTACGTCAAACTGGGCTACGAGCTCGGCGAGGCATGGGATGTATGGGCCGACGTGAACGTTACGCATTTCGACGCCGAGAATCCGGGTACGGTCCAAGCCCCGATCTACGACAACGACTCGCACATCACGCGCGGCATGACCTCGTTCGCGCTGCGCAACGACTACGGCACGACCTCGGGCGCTCTAAGCTTCTTCTACAACTGGGGCCGCCACAAGATCAACGACGGCTACTCGGCGGGCGAGACGCCGCTCGACTACCGTTTCAACTCGCGCGACCGGATGCTGGGCGTCTCGTGGTACCAGAGCGCCACGCTCTTCCGCGGCAACCGGCTGACGGCGGGCGTCGACTACCAACGTTTCGGCGGCAAGGCGTGGAACCGCTATATCGACGGACAGCCCGACCGGACCACGGCCGACGAAACGATGGATGAGGTGGCCGGTTACGTCGACTTCCGCCAGACGCTCGCCGACTGGCTAACGCTCGACGCAGGCATCCGCATCGACCGCCACTCGCACGTGGGCACGGAGTGGATCCCGCAGGGCGGTCTCTCGTTCCGTCTGCCCCGCGATGCCCAGATCAAGGCCATGGCGAGCAAGGGATTCCGTTTTCCGACCATTCGCGAGATGTACATGTTCCCGCCGCAGAATCCCGATCTGAAACCCGAACGGCTGATGAGCTACGAACTCTCCTACTCGCAACGGCTGCTGCGAGGAGCGCTCTCGTACGGAGTCGCCCTCTACTGTATCGACGGCGAGAACATGATCATGCGCGTACCCGTGGACGGCCGCCCGATGAACGTCAACACCGGCAAGGTGCGCAACTGCGGCGTCGAAGCCGAAATTGCGTGGGCGATCGACGCCGCATGGTCGGTCTCGGCCAATTACAGTTGGCTTCACATGAAATATCCGGTCGTCGCCGCCCCCGAACACAAACTCTACGCCGGCGCCCACTTTTCGCGCGGCCGCTGGAACGCTTCGACCGGCATCCAGTATGTCCGCAACCTCTACACGTCGGTCTCCCCCGACACGACGGACAGCTTCGTGCTGTGGAACGCCGACGTGAGCTTCCGTCTAACGCAGTGGCTCGAACTCTTCGCCCGCGGCGAGAACCTGCTCGCGCAACGCTATGAAATCAACGCCGGATACCCCATGCCGAAAGCGACGGCGCTGGGCGGCGTGAACATCCATTTCTGAGGCCATGAAATCACCCGCATCCTTCTTCGCAGCGAAAACGCTGCTCGCAGCCCTGCTGCTCGCCGCCGCCGTCCCGAACGGGCTCGCCCACTCGGGCAAAGCGCGGTTCCACGTAATCATCGACACCGACGGCGCGCCCGACGACCTGCGGGCCCTCGTCATGCTTCTCGGCAACCGCGAAGCCGAAGTGCTCGCCGTTACCACCTCCGACGGCGCTCTGCCGCCTGCGCAGACCGCCCGCCGCGTCCGTGCGCTGCTGGACGGGTTCCACCACGAGGGCATCCCGGTCGGCGTCGGACGCCCGGCCGGCGCAGCCGCTCCGGCATGGAGGCAGCAGTCCGCACAGGTCGACTGGGGCGCTCCGGCCGGCCCCGAGCATGCCGGGGAGGCGAAGAGCACGAACGGCCCCGAAAGTCCGGAAGAGGGATTTCCGACGGCGAGCGCACTGATCGCCCGGACCCTCCGGGGCGAAGAGGAAAAGGTCGTCTTCGTCGCACTCGGCGCCCTGACCAACGTGCAGGACCTTCTGTCTGCGGAGCCGGAGCTCGCCGCACGCATCGAACGGATCGTCTGGTACACCGCTTCGGCCGATCCGCTCGCAGGTCCCAACTTCGAGGCGGACACCGCGGCGGCCCGCAAGGTGCTGGCGAGCGGCATCCGCACGGAGGCGGTCTCGGCCAATCCGGCCCGGCCGCTGCCCGTAACCCGCGCTTTGGTCGATTCGATCGCGGCCATCCGGACTCCCTATGCCGAAAAGATCGCACGCACGCACCGAACCGAACCGCTCGCCACGGCAGTCCGCACCGGACATCTCGGTCTGTGGGACGATCTGACCGTCCTGCGGCTCTACCGGCCCGAGCTCTTCGAGGAGGTGTCGGCCAGAACGAACGTCGTGTCGCTCCGGCTCCCCGCCGCAATGCCGGCCGCGAAGGTCGAAAGCGAAATCATCGCCGTTCTGCGCGGCAAGCCCGATACGGAGAGCCGCGTCTTCTACGGGTTCCCGACCGACCGCGCACTCTATGCCGCCGACGTGGCGCCGATCATCGACTCGGCGGTCCGACGCCACGGCCCGAGCGAATGGCGGGCCGGCGTGCTGACCAACGAACTGCACGGCCATCTGGGCATCTACGCCACCGTGGGCGTCAAGATGGGAATCCGCGCCCGCGAATACTTCAACATCGGGGTCGACGACATCGAGGTTACGACCTTCGCAGGCCGCAAACCGCCCGTGAGCTGCATGAACGACGGCCTGCAAGCAGGTACGGGCGCCTCCGTCGGCCACGGACTGATTACGGTGGCCGACACGGACCATCCCCGGCCCGAGGCGCGTTTCACCTTCAAGGGCAAGACGATCCGGCTGGCGCTCAAACCCGAATACGCCGAGCGCATCCGCCGCGACGTCCGGCGCGGCATCGAGCTCTACGGCGATCTCACCGAAGCCTACTGGCTCTATGTCCGGGAGCTGGCCCTGCGCTACTGGCTCGACTTCGACCGCTACGAAATCTTCGATTTGTACGTGGAGAAATAGGACACCTGTCCGCAACGCCATCTCAAGCAGCCTCACAGCGCTTCGCCGCCGGCAGACGGGAAGGCAGACGGAAAGGCAGACGGAAAGGCAGACGGAAAGGGGACGCCCGGACGAAGCGGACAGGCCGGGGGGGGGGCACGGGCGAAGCATCGGGTCCGGCACACGGGCGAAACCGGCGCCGCGATCCGCCGCGCCGCCAAATCCGCCGTGCTGCGGACAGCCCCGTTTCAGATCCCCTCGTGGGCGCAGACGAGCCCCAGCGAGGCGGCGACGATCCGCGAGATCTCGTACTCCTGCATCCCGTCGTCCGCGTCGGCATCCACCGTGAAGAAATTTTCGGGACGCACGCTGTACCGGACGATGCTCAACATCGGCGAACCGACGGAGGCGACGACGGCGACCGAATCTTCGAGCCGCTGCATGCGGACGAAGAGTGCGATCCGCTCGGCATCGGCGGTCGGCATCGGCAGCAGCACGAGGTTGTTCCCCGCGCCGATCCCGTCGAGCGAACGGCGCAGAACGAATCCGTAGCGGGCGGCGATCCGTTGCGCGCATTCCTCGGCGATTCCGTGTAAAACGATATTCATAACGTCTGTATTGAAAAAAGGCACGGCGGCATACTAATCTCTATTCGACTTGTTTTGGCAGGAACGTGTCTGGTTCCGCCGCGCCTTTTTAATTCTATCCGAACATCAGGATCAACAGCTGGGCGGCCAGCACGCGCAGGAACATCGACAGCGGATAGACCGTGGCATAGCCCACCGAAGGGGCATCGGTCTGGGTCTGCTCCGAGCAATAGGCCAGTGCAGGCGGATTGGTCGATGCGCCCGAGAGCACTCCGATGAGCGTGTAGTAGTTGAGTTTATAGCGCAGCCGCCCCCAGAGTCCCGCCAGCAGCAGCGGTACGACCGTGATCGCCGCTCCGTAGGCGATCCAGTCGTATCCGCCCGCGAGAAGCGTCGGGATGAAATCCTCGCCGGCTCCCAGTCCCACGCCCGCGAGGAAGAGGGCTATGCCCACTTCGCGCAACATCAGATTGGCACTCATCGTCGTATAGGTTACGAGCTTGTAGTGCGGTCCGTAGCGGCCGATGAGGATCGCCACGACCAGCGGACCGCCCGCAAGGCCCAATTTCACGGGCTGCGGGACCCCCGGAATCCAGAACGAAATGCTGCCGAGCACGACGCCCAGCGCGATGCCGATGAAGATCGGAATCAGATTGGGGTGATCGAGCCTGCGCAGCGAATTGCCGAACAGCCGTTCGGCATGGGCCACCGAGAGCTCGGGACCGACGACCGTTACGCGGTCGCCGATCTGCAACTGGAGCGATCCGGCCGCCACGAGGTCTATGCCCGCACGGTTGATCCGCGTGATCGTAACGCCGCACGTGCTGCGCACCTTCAGATCGGCCAACTGTTTGCCGTTGAGTTCGGATTTGGTGATGAGTATGCGGCGCGAAATCATCTTTCGGTCCCGCATGAGCGGAGTGTCCGCCGCTTCGCGGCCCATGAGAGCCACCAACGCCTCGATATCGCGGGGTGCGGCAACGACGAGCACCCTGTCGCCGCCGTGCAACTTCGTATCCGCGCCGGCCAGCTCGGGTTCGCCGCCCGCGCGGCAGATGCGCGAAATCACGAACTCGCGCAACGCGAGTTCGCGGAGCTGCGCGATGCTCATGCCCTCGATCGCGGGATTGCACACCTCGACCGAGATGCGGCGGGTCGTCAGATCCTTCAGCGCATCGGTGCCGCTGCCGGCTTCGCGCTCCTCCCGCTGCGTGTCGACGCGCAGCAGATAGCGCAGTGCCGCGAGCGTCAGGATCGCCCCCACCACGCCCAGCGGATAGGCCACGGCATAACCCGTAGCTATGTCGGGCGCTTCGGCTCCGGCGTGCAGGTCGCTGAAGGCCTGCTGCGCGGCGCCCAGCCCCGGGGTGTTGGTTACGGCTCCGGACATCACGCCGACGAGGGTCGTCATCGGAAGCCCCGTCAGACAATAGAGCGCAACCGTCGTCCCGACGCCGAGCAGCACGGCCAGTACAGCGACTTTGTTGAGCGTAACGCCGCCCTTGCGGAAAGAGGAAAAGAATCCGGGACCGACCTGCAAACCGATCGAATAGACGAACAGGATCAGTCCGAACTCCTTGAGAAAATGCAGCAGATGGCCGTCGACGTTCATCCCGTACCATCCGAAAGCGATCCCCACGAACAGGATGCCCGTTACGCCGAGCGACACGCCGGCAACCCTGATTTTGCCGAGCATGATCCCCAGCGCCACGACCAGCGCGAGAATCAGCACCGAGTGGGCTACGCCTCCGCCCCACAAGGCGGGAGAGCCCATGAAAAGCCTTTCGAGCAGCTCCATACCGAAATTCGTTACGCATTCCCGCACTCGTCTGCGGTCCGGGCAGAGCGCCGTCGCACGACATGCGCACCGCTTCCCGCACCGCCGGTACCGGAACGAATCATTCGTTACATTCGTTTGAACTCAACCGAAACCGTTTGCCCATCCCACGGGGTCTCACGGCATCGAATCGACTTGGCAGGTCTTCTGACTTACTCCCGTTCCGAAGCCTTCCCGATCCCGAGAGGATCAGTGGCCGAGATGTTCGGAACGAACGCGGAGCTTCACAGCAGCGGGACTGTCCGGGATTTGCACCCGATTCCCTTTTCACCCCTCCGCCCGACGGCGGCAGGAGACCAAATCTGCCGCAAAGATACGGGTTAATTCCGAAAAACAAAGCTTTTTCGCAAATAATCGAAACATCCGGCATCCCGGCCGCTCCGCATACAGGTCTCCGCCGCACCCTCCGCACGGCCCTCTTCCGGCCGGTTCCGATGCGTTCCGGGACGTTCCGGGGCCCTGCCGGCGCGGGTCCGGAGCTGTCGGACGTATCGCCCGGCAGCGCATTGGACCGATGCTTTCCGCGGACGCTGAGGCATCGCCCGGCAGAATTGCGGACGACCGCACCCCGCCTGATCCGCGACCTTTTTCCGTAACGCCCGCGCACGACCTTTCACCGAGGGACGGGCTTCGGCACTCGATCGCGCGTGCGATGAAGGCCGTCCGCCGCACTCTTCCCGAGGCGGCCCGCAGCTCCGCCCGAAACCCGATGCCGCCGGCGAACGCCGACCAAAGGCAATGCCGCAGCGCCGACACCGGACCATCGGCAAAACCGAGCCGCCGGCGACGAACCGCAAAACCCGGATCCCAAAGACCGCGAGGCGATATTTCGCGGATCGTCCAGCCCCGTCGCCGGAAAAAGTCCCGGACACCCGTCTTCCTCTTGCGGACTGTCGGAGGCCGGCCGCGCCCGCCGATCCGGCTGCCGGCATCGCACGGTCCGCAACGGACAGCCGACACGGAACGACCGGCACAGGAAAACGGCCCGAATCAGCCGCCGACAAATTTTTTCCGAAAACGTTTCGGGTTCCGCCGGAATACACTACTTTTGCAGCGTTTTCGTTAAGCCGAGAGCAGAGCCATGCCCGTTCTTCGACTCTGCCGAAGCGAGAAACGAAGGCGAAGCCAACGTTTCCGTCAAGACCGCAGGAAGGGGGAGGGCAATCCGCGCGTACCCGAAAACCGCCGAAACGGGAAAACGAAGGCAACAAAACCAACGCCTATGAAAACCCAGAAGGAACTGCACGAAATCCTCGATTTCATCGCCGAGTACGCCACCTATCTGCTCGGTTCGGGCGTACACACCTCGCGCGTGATCCGCAATTCGCAGCGAATCGGCGCCTCGCAGGGGGTCGACATCCAGCTTTCGAGTTTCCAGAAGAGCACGATTCTCACCGCGCGCGACGAGACGAGCGGCGAGGTCGTAACGCGCGTAGTGCGGATTCCGGCGCTGCCCGTCAGCTTCGAACGCAACTCCGATCTGAGCGCCCTGAGCTGGGATGCCCTCGACGAGCGTCTGCCGCTGGAGGAGATCCGCCGCCGCTTCGGCGGGCTGACCGCCAAGCCGCGCATCGACCCGATCTTCGTGCTGCTGACCGTCGGACTGGCCAACGCCTCGTTCTGCCGCCTCTTCGGCGGCGATTGGACGGCCGTCGGCATCGTCTTCACCGCCACGCTCGTGGGCTTCGCGGCCAAACAGCGGATGCAGGCCCACGGCGTCAACCACTACCTCGTCTTCATCGTCGCGGCCTTCATGGCGTCGCTCTGCGCCTCGGCGGCGCTGCGCTTCGACTGCACGGCCCAGACCGCGCTGGCCACCAGCCCGCTGTTCCTCGTCCCGGGCGTACCGCTCATCAACGGTGTGATCGACATCGTCGAAGGCCACATCCTGATCGGTTTCAGCCGGCTGATCAACGCCCTGCTGCTGATCGTCTGCATCGCCGTGGGTCTCTCGGCCACGCTTCTGATGGTCAAAAACAGTTTGCTATGATCGCTGCGGACATCTTTCTCGACGGACTTTTCGCGGCGGTCGCCGCCATCGGTTTCGGAGCCATTTCCGATCCGCCGATGCGGGCTTTCCCGCGCATCGCGCTGCTGGCGGCCGCAGGCCACGCCCTGCGCTTCTGCCTGATGAACTACGCCGGGATCGACATCGCCACGGGCTCGCTCTTCGCCGCCCTGACCATCGGAATGGGAAGCCTCTGGCTGGGGCGCGGCGTGCGCTGCCCGATGACGGTGCTCTACATTCCGGCCCTGCTGCCGATGGTTCCGGGCATCTACGCCTACAAAACCGTCTTCTCGCTCATCATGTTCCTCCAATCGCTCAACGACCCGGGCGAGGGGCTGCAATACATGCAGCAGTTCTTCCTCAACGCCACCGTCTCGCTGAGCGTCATCATCCTGCTGGCCGCCGGCGCCACACTGCCGATCTTCGTCTTCAACCGCCGCGCCTTCTCGCTCACGCGACGCAAAAATCCCGGCCGATAACCGCCCTGCGCACATGGAAACCTTCTGGAATACGATCTCCGCCTACAACGCCGCCACATGGCCGCTGCAAATCGCACTCGCGGCACTCGGCGCCCTGCTCACGCTGCTGCTCTGCGTGCGCCCGTCGAAAGCCGTGCGGACGGGAATGAAACTCTACATGGCCCTCCTGAACTTCTGGATCGCCGGCGTCTACTACATGATCTACTGCCGCCCGCGCGAATACCACGACATGCTGGCGCTCTTCTGGGCCATCATGGGCTGCATCTGGCTCTACGACCTCGCGGCCGGCCACGCCTCGCTCGAACGCACGGGCCGCCACAGCCGCTTCGCCCTGCTGCTCTTCCTCATGCCGGCGGTCTATCCGCTCGCCTCGCTGGCACTGGGGCGCACCTTTCCGGCCATCACCTCGCCCGTCATGCCCTGCTCGGTGGCCGTCTTCACCATCGGACTGATGCTCGCCTTCTCCCAGCGGGTCAACATCGTGCTGGCGATGTTCCTCTGCCACTGGGCCCTCATCGGCCTTTCCAAAGTCTACTTCTTCGGCATTCCCGAAGACTATCTGCTCGCGTGCAGCGTCGTCCCGGCGCTCTACGTCTTTTTCCGCGAGTACGTCCGGCAGATCGCGGCCGCACCCTCGAAACCTTCGCCGCGCGTGCTCAATGCGCTGCTGGCCGTGCTGTGCCTGCTCGTCGGAACCTTCTTCACCCTCACGCTCCTCCACCAGTTCGATCTCTTCGCCGGCCTATGACCCTCTCCTACCATGCCGAAGACCGCATCGCGACCCTTCCCGTCGCCGAGTACACGGCCCGCTTCCGCGATGCGGAGCGGATCGCCGGCTACTGCCGCGCCTGCCCCAGCTATGGCCGCAGCTGGGGATGTCCCCCGTTCGATTTCGATGTCGAAACCCGCCTCGCGCAATACCGCACGGCACTGCTCGTCGCCACGAAGATCACTCCCGCCGAGCGCGCTCTTCCGCTCGCCGAAGCCCGCCGTCTGATCCGACCCGAGAGGCAGCGGCTCGAAGCGCGCCTGCTCGATCTGGAGCGCACCTGCGGCGGCCGCTCGTTCGCCTATGCCGGCAGCTGCCTCCACTGCCCCGAGGGGAGTTGCACGCGGCCCGAAGGTCTGCCCTGCCGCCACCCCGAACTCGTGCGCCCCTCGCTCGAAGCCTGCGGATTCGACATCGGCCGCACGACCTCCGAACTCTTCGGCATCGAACTCCGGTGGGGCCGCGAAGGGCGGATGCCCGAATACCTCACGCTGGTCTGCGGTCTCTTCCACAATGCGGAACACGTCGTATGGAACGGGTAAAGGCGGTCTTCAACTGGAGCGGCGGCAAAGACTCGGCCCACGCGCTGCTGCGGGCTCTGAAGTCCGGACGCTACGAAATCGTCGCGCTGCTGACGACCGTCAACCGCGACACGCGCCGCTCGACCATGCACGGCATCCCGCTTCCGCTGTTGCAGGCACAGGCCGCGAGCATCGGCATCCCCCTGCACGCGGTCGACCTCGCGCCCGCCGGCACGATGGAGGATTACGGTGCAGCGATGGCCCGCACGGCAGAGCGTTTCAAGCGACAGGGTGTCCGCTGCTTCATCTTCGGCGACATCTTCCTGCACGACGTGCGCACCTACCGCGAGCGGCAGCTCGCACCGCTCGGCATCGAGGTGGCCGAACCGCTCTGGGGCCGCAGCTCCGAAGCGGTCATGCGCGAATTTCTCGGCACGGGTCTCAAGACCGTCGTCGTTACCGCACAAGCCGACCTGTTCGGCCCCGAGACCATCGGCCGCCGGATCGACCGCGCATTCCTCGACTCGCTGCCCGCCGGCACCGACCCCAACGGCGAAAACGGCGAGTACCACACCTTCTGCTTCGACGGCCCCATCTTCCGCCGCCCCGTCCCGTTCCGTCTGGGCGACCCCTTCAGCCGCAGCTACGACGTTCGGCTCGACGACGGTTCGACACGCACCTACACCTACTGGTTCGCCCGCTTGGAAGCGTAATCCGCACCTCCGCACCGCCCGGACGCCGATCAATCGAAATGCTCCGGCCGCCCGTCGCCGATGCAGCAGCGGAGCCGAAGACGGACAAGTTCTCCATACGAAAAAGGGGCCGGACGCCCCTTTCGACGATTCGAGGATGCGTCCAATCGGACAATTCGACGCTTCCTCTTCAGACATGCAAGAACGGAAAATACAGGACACCGGGATCCGCGGCGGAAGAAACGTTCCGAAATACAGGTCCGAGCCGGGATGCCGATCACAACGCAGCAGAGGCTACCCGTCGGGACACACCGCCGATTTCCGATCTTCGAAACTTGCCGGCCGGCCCCTCTCTTTCTCTTTTCTCTTTTCTCCGGCCTCCGGTCAGATCATCCCCCACAGATGTTTGATGTTGCTCCGGGCCGTGGCGATCACCTCGTCGCCGCGTCCGGCCAGAATGAGTTTCGTCATCGCCCGCACGAACCCCGCCATCTGCGCGAACTCCACTTTGGGCGGCATGGCCAGCGCATCGGGATCGGTCTGCACGCTCACGAGTACGGGTCCCTCCGTCGCGAAAGCCTCGCGCAGCACCCGTTCCGCATCGTCCGGACAATCCGCCGTGAAGGCCGGGATGCCCATGGCACGGGCAACGGCCGCGAAATCCGGATTGTACAGATCGGTCTGGCTGTCGGGCAGCCCGGCCACCTCCATTTCGAGCTTCACCATACCCAGCGCGCGGTTGTTGAACACGACGATCTTCACGGGCAGGCGATACTGCACCACGGTAGCCAGATCGCCCAGCAGCATCGAAAGACCGCCGTCGCCGCAGAGGGCCACGATCTGCTGTCCGGGGCGTGCGAAAGCCGCCCCGATGGCCATCGGCAGTGCATTGGCCATGGAGCCGTGGTTGAACGACCCGAGCATCCGCCGGCGGCCCGTGGCATGCAGATAGCGCGCACCCCACACGCAGCACATGCCCGTGTCGACGCAGAACACGGCGTCGTCCGCCGCGATGCGGTCGACGAGCGTCGCCGCATACTCGGGCGCGATCCGCCCCTCGCCGCCGCGCTTCGCAGCCACGGCGTTCATCTTTTCCCGCACTTCGCGGTAGCGCCGCAACTGACGGTCGAGGAATCCCCTGTCGTCCCGCACCCCGAGCATCGGCAGCAGTGCGCGGATCGTATCCCCCACGTCGCCCGCCAGCCCGAGCTCCACGCGGGCACGCCGCCCGATCCGTTCGGGACGGATGTCGACCTGCACGATCCGGCACTGGCAGGGCAGGAAGGCTTCGTAGGGGAAATCCGTCCCCAGCAGAATCAGAAGATCCGACTCGTGCATACTGGCATAGGCCGAAGGGAGCCCCAGCAGGCCGGTCATCCCGATCTCGTAGGGGTTGTCGTACTGAATCTCCATCTTCGACTTGAAGCTGTAGGCCACGGGCGCCTTGATCGTCCCGGCCAGCCGCACCACCTCCGCATGGGCCCCGCGCGCCCCGATGCCGCAGAAAAGCGTGATCTTCTCCGCCTCGCCGATCATGCGGGCCAGCTCGCGCAATTGTCCGTCCGCGGGACGGCAGAGGCTCTCGGACGGCAGCAGCCACGGAGCGCCCGGGGTCTCGGCCGCCTCCGCGGCCGCCACGTCGCCGGGCAGTCCGACGACCGCCACCTCTTTGCGGTGCACCGCATACTGGAGCGCCGCAGGCAGCATACGCGCCAACTGCGCGGGCGTCGCGGCCATCTGGCAGTAACCGCTGCAATCGCCGAACAGCTTAAGGGGCTCGGTCTCCTGAAAGTACTGCGTGCCGAATTCGTCCGTGGCGCAGGTCGAGGCGATCGCCAGCACCGAGGCATTGCTGCGCTGCGCGTCGTAAAGCCCGTTGACCAGATGCACGTGCCCCGGACCGCTGCTGCCGGCGCAGCAGGCGATGCCGTTGAGCTGCGCCTCGGCCGACGCGGCGAACGCCCCGCTCTCCTCATGGCGCATGTGCACCCACTCCACCGTGCCGGCACGGCGCACGGCGTCGTTCACCTCGTTCAGGCTGTCGCCCGCCACGGCATAAATCCGGCGGATACCCGCTCTGCAAATCGTTTCGACCAATCGGTCGGCCGCTTTCGTTCCCATGATCGTCTTATTGTTCGATACTCCGGCGATCCGGTTCAAGATCGGTGCCACGATGCGTTCTCGGACGGCATCCGCATAGCGGACGACCGAAGGGAGCCGAACGCGAAACCCGCCATCCCGACAAAAGGTCCGCCTCCCGACCATGAGGATGCGGGAATACATCCCACAGACGACAACATAGGGTCGCAACGTCGTTTATGCCGCTTTCGCATGGTCCGCGGCGGACGAAGCCTGCGAACTGACGAAAGCGCCGGCACGAAAGCACAATGTGGGCTTCCCCGATGCAAGCGGCGGCGACGCCCCCACCCGATAACTCCGCCAGAAAAACCAACGAATCGTTTTCGAACCCGATTTTATCGGCCCTTTGCCGTTAAGCCGAGCGCAGAGACCAACCGCAGGTTCGGACCCGGCCGAGGCGGGAAACGGTCGAAAGAAACTCAAGGAAAAAATTCCGGCCTTCAATCGGTACGGTTAACGTATCCCCACCGCACGAGCTCCTCCGCCCGGCGAACCGGACGGGTCGTGCCGCCGCTCATGGGGCAGAGCGAATCCGAGACGGCGCGCACCTGACGGTAGCGGTGATCGGTGAGCAGGATGCCCTTGTTGCGCTTCTCCCGTTCGAGGAGCTTGCAGAAGGTGTCGATATGCAGCGGCATCACCTGAGCGAAGGATTCGTCGAGCAGCACGAAGCGACAGGGCGGGCAGAGGATCGCATAGAACTCCACGACCCGCCGCTCGCCGCCCGACAGGGTCCCGAAGCGGCTGCCCCGCAACTTGTCCAGATCGGGGAACCAGCCGAAAAAGTCTGCGGCGTCGAGTCCGAAGTCGCGCAAAACCCGATCCATGCGCAGATTGTCGGGGACGAAACCGTGCTGGGGAAGGCAGTGCACTTCGTCGGCGCCGAAGCGGTCGGCCCACACGCCGTCGAAGCGCAGGGATTTGAACGCGGGGTGCAGCATGCCGAAGAGGATGTTCATCAGACACGATTTGCGCTGCCGTTGCTGCCGAGCAGACCCGTGACGGCTCCCGTCTCGATCCGGATGTAGACCCCCTGCAAGATCTTCCGGTCGGCGAATGCCGGTTCGACCGAACCGATGTCGAGCGTGAGTTTCATAGCATGCGGTTTACGGCTGCGAAGAGGGCCGCCGCGCAGGCCAGTGCGACGAAGAGCAGAAAACCGGCCGCGCAGCACCATGCGACGAGCCGTCTGCGCGGCCGCCCGAGATCGGCATAGTAGTAGAAACGCCGCGGACCGAGCGAGAAAAGCAGACAGAGGATCGGCGCATAGCACGCCGCCTTCGCCACACAGAGCGTCGGCACGTTGGGTCCCTCCTCCCACGTCGCGGCCCACGCAAGGGCGACCGACACGCAAAGGCACGGCAGCAGAAGCGCCGAGCGGTAGAAGCGCCACAGAAGTCCCGCCTTGCGCAGACAGGCGCCCGCCCGGCGGCCGGCGAACGCACGCCGCAGAAAAGAAAGACCGCCCAGAGACTCCGCAAGATCAGAAGACGAATTTCACGCCCGCCGTGAAATTGATCCCGTACTCGGGATAATAGGCATAACGATAGAGTTTCATATCGGCCAGATTGTGCGCTTCCGCAAAAAGCGAGAAACCCTGCGTGATGCGCCAGTCTATATCGGCGCCGACATCGACCGAGAACGGCGCGGCGAAGGACTCCGTGCGGGGTGGCGCCGGAGCGATGCCCGACGCCGAGGCTGGATAGACGAACACGGTCCAGTGGCGGACGCTCTGCACGTCGGCCGTAACGCCGAACGACACCTTGCGTCCGTTGTAGCGGGCCGCGAAGCGGCCCTCGAACGCAGGCAGACCGCAGGCGTAGACCGTATCGTCGTCGTAAAGATAACCGTGCAGGCCCAGCATCAGGTGGAAGCGGCCGGCGGGTTTGTACTCCAGTTCGCCGTTGAGCGAGGCGACGCGCTGACGGCCCTGTGCGAAGGAGAACACGTCGAGCGCCGTCGTCAACCCCGTATCGTGCCGCACGCCGTACCAGAAGAGCCGATTCTCGCGGATACCGGCCGAAGCGAAGAGACGGTAGACGAGTTTCGAGCCTGCAAGCGAACCGGAAGCGCCCAGACGCGCATCGTACGACACCGTGCTCTTGTCGCCCCACTGCGGTCCGGCGAGGTAGGGATTCAGGCGCGTGAGCGTCCGCAGGCTGTTGTCGCGCAGGCTGCCGTCCGCCTCCAGATAGGGCCTGAAGGCTTCGGTGCCCAGATCGAGATGCACGAGCAGCGCCGGCACGACGTAGTGGCGGCCGTCGCGGCCCACGATCTTGTCGTAGTAGTAGTCGGCCCCCAGCTCCAGCCGCAGCCGGCCGCCGCGCAGACCGTAGCGCAAACCGCCCGAGAAGATGTCCTCATAATAATCCGACAGGGACTTCGCACCGGCACCGTGTTCGTACATCACGTCGAGGCGGAACATGTGGCTGCCGAACCGGCGCGCCAGCGCACCGTCGACGCCCAGATGGGTCTGGCGCGCCCCGACGGCGGTCCGCCCGCCGTCGGAGTGGTCGAGAAAGAGCGCGCCGCGCAGGCCGAGATTGAAATTCCAGCGGCTCAGGTCGGTGAAATCGTCGCCCACGCGGACCTTCACGTCGAACTCGCCGTACTGCGCCTTCGGGCCGAAGGAGGCGGGCATCGGGTCCATCGTATATTGGCCGTAACGGCGGTACAAGCGGTTCTCGTAGCCGAACTCCCCTTCGAGCATATGTCGTCCGAAGTACTTGCCCGCAGCGATGCCCGCACGGTTGATCATGCGCAGGGCGTCGTCCGCGAGTCCGAAATCGTTGCGGACACCGGCATAGCGGCCTTCGTGATTGATGTAGCCGAGCAGATACCCCGTCCCGGGATTCTGCGTCGATGCGTAGAAGTCGGCGGCCGAATTAAGAGGCCAGCCCGCCCCCAGCTTGAGGTAGAAGGGCTCGGGACGGTTGAACTCCCAGTAGGTAACCGTCGCCGGCCGGATGGGTTTCGAGGCGAGGTTGGTGGAGATCGAAAGCGGAGTGATCGAGTAGTCGATGTCTGGACGCAGACGCACCGTATCGGTCATGTCGGGCGCTACGGGCAATTTCGCGGCCGCCGCGACGGCGGGCACGTACTCCTTGCTCACTTCGACGCTTTTATCGACCTGCGCCGCCGCCAGCATGGGCAGCGCCGCGAAGAGGATGGTATGGAAGATTCTTTTCATGGCTCAGGGATCAATCGAGTCGGGCGATGCGCGCCTTGGCTTCGCTCACGATGCCGTCGTCGGCGGGCGAATAACCGTCGGCGACGCTCTGCCACGTGGCGCGCGCCTGAAAGGCGTCGCCCTTGGCGGCATAGACGTCGCCCAAAAGCAGGTAGGCTTTGGCCAGCCAGTAGGCGTGGGGCGTCCGGCGGTCGATGTAGGCGAACACGGCCTTCTCGGCCTTCGCCGGATCGCCCGCATCGAACGTATCCTGCAGGACATAGTAGGCCGAGGCCGCACCCTCGGCGCTCTTCACTTCGGAGGAGAGCCGGCGATAGATCTTCACGGCTTCCTTCCAGTCGCCCCCCTCGCGGAGCTGCTCGGCCAGTGCGAACTGCGATTCGCGCACGGCGACCGCACCGGCATCGGCCGAAGCGGCCACGTCGGCGGCCATCGGCGCGATCTTCGCGGGATCGCCTTCGGCCAGCGTGGCCCGCACATAGCCCGTCATGGCCTCGCTGCGGGCTTTCGGCTCTCCGACCGCATCGTAGAGGCGGCGGTAGGCCGAGGCGGCTTCGGCATAACGTCCGTCGTCGCGGGTCATCTCCGCCAGACGGGCGAGCGCCGTGGCCGTGTGGGCGTTGGGACTGCGATCCGCCAGCGCCGCGAGCGTGGCGACGGCTTCGTCCCGCTGCCCCAGACGCAGATAGGTATCGCTCAGATAGTAGAGCGCATCGGTCAGGTAGTAGCCCTTGGGGAAGCGCTCCGCATAGTCTGCGAGCGCACGGGCCGCCGGCCCGTCCTGCCGTGCGAGGTAGAGCTGCTGCGCCGCGGCGAAGGTCAGCGAATCGCGCGCCACGAGCGTAACGTCGCTTTCGAGCCCCGCCCGCTCGGCATAGGCGAAATAGGCGTCGGCGTCGCCGCGCGAAACATAGATGTCGCGGATGCCCTCCAGCGCCCCCTTCGCTTCGGCGGATTGGGGAGCGGCGGAGACCACGCGGTCGTAGTACGCGAGCGATTTCTCCTCGTCGCCGAGGTTGAGCCACGCCAGTCCCAGATCGGCGAGCGCCTGCGTGCGCATCGGCGACGAAGGGTAGTCGGCCACGAAGCGTTCGAGCGCACGGGCTCCCTCGGCGTACTGCTCTGCGGCGATATAGGTGCGGCCCAGCTCGTAGGAGGCGTCGTCCGCATAGTCGCCCTCGCCCGCGGCGATGATCCCCCGCAGGGCCTCGATCTTGGCCTGAGGTTCATGCAGAATGCCGAGCGTTACGGCCCGCTGATACTGTGCATAGTATTTCGCAGGGCCGCCCGCGGCGACGGCCTTCGCATAGCTCTCCGACGCCGCTTCGAAATCGCGGGCGGCATACTGCGTGTCGCCCAGCCGGTTCCACGCATCGGCGCGGTAGTCGTCGGCCGTGCGGCGGAGCGACAGGAATTTCGAGAAAGCCTCGCCGGCCTCGGGCATCCGCTCCTCCGAAAAACGGCAGTAGCCGAGGTTGTACCACGCCAGCGCATACTCCGCCGCGCTGCGGGGAGCGCGTCTCAGGTAGGCGTCGTAGCATTTCGCCGCGGCAGCGTAATCGCCGTCGGCATAGGCCATCTCGCCCTGCCAGAAGAGCGCGAGCGCATTGTATTTGGGACTCACGCCCACCGCAGCGGATTCGGCCATGAGCCGTGCGGCGGCCGCACGGTCGCCGCCGGTCCACGCTTCGAGCGCGCGGAAGTAGGCGATCTTCTGCAAGGCGGCGCGCAGCTCCGCGTCGGGCGAAGGCACCGACCGGAGGGCTTCGTAGGCGGCGTCGTAGTTGCGCGAATTGTAGTAGGCGGCCACGAGCAGCTGTCGCGCCTCGGCCGTGCGGGGCGATGAGGGGTAGCGCTCGATGTAGCGCGTGAGGAGGTTGATCGCCTCGTTGAAGACGCCGCCGCCCAGTTCGTACTGCAATTTGCCGTAATTGAACAGGGCGTCTTCGGCGATCGAAGCGTCGAACGCATCGTTGGCGGCCATGGCGAACGACTGCATCGCCTCGCGCTTGGCGCCCCGTCGGATGCAGCAGTCGGCCAGATGGTAGGAGGCGTTTTGCGTCAGAGCGTCGTCGGCGCCGCACGCACGGCGCAGGTAGCCCTCGGCATCGGCATAGCGGGCCGTGCGGTAGAGCGAGTATCCCATCAGATACTCCTCGTTGCGGCCGAAGTCGCCTCCGTCGCGGCGGTAGGCCGATAGATAACCGACGGTTTTGTCGTAGTCGCCCAGATGGTACCACGACTCGGCCAGCACCCGTTCGAGCTCGGTGCGGTGCCGGGGCGCGGCTTTCGCGGCCAGCGCATCGCCCTCGCGGACGACATAGTCGTAGTCGCCCTCCATGAATTCGAGCTGGAGCAGGTAGTAAGGCACCAGAGGCGCATAAGCGTCGCTCGACGCGAGGCGGTTGAAGCCCAGCTTGGCGCGGTCGTAGTCGCCGCGGGCATAGTCGATGTAGGATTTGTAGTAGAGCGCATGGTCGGCGTACTCGCTGCGCGGCTCCACACGGTCGAAGTAACCGTAGGCTTCGTCGTAGCGGCCGGCGCAGAAGGCCGCATAGCCCATGCGGACGTCGTACTGCGCCTTGCGCTGCGCGCCGAGCGACCGGTAATCCACCTCGGCGAAGGTGCGGGCCGCAGCGGCCATGTCGCCCGCCGTGCAGTAGTACGATGCCAGCGAGAAAAGCACGTCGTTGCCGAAGACCGAACCGGGCCACCGCTCCACGAAACCCTTCAACGCCCCCTCGGCATCCCGGTCGCCCAGCTCGACGGCGCAGGCCGCCAGATAGAACTCGACCTTCTGGCGTTCGTAGCGGTCGTCGGGCGCGAGCCCCTGCTGCGCCCGCAGAAATTCGTGGCGGGCGTCGTTCCAGCGGCCGTAGTCGAACAGCTCGACGCCGCGGTCGATGAGAGCGAGGGTTTCGGGTTCGGCGGCGCGCCCCGCACGGATGCAGAGGAGCCCCGCGATGAGGATCGGCAGGATGATCGGATTGCTGCGCATAGGTACCGGTATATAGTCGGACAAAGATACGAATTTTTCAGTTCGGGCACACCATAAGGAACGATTATTGCCCCCGCTTTATTATCATTCGAAAAACCGTAACAGGACCGATTCGTGCACTGCGCGTTTTCATCCCGGATTCCGCAGCCGGCCGCCGTCATCCGCAGCCCGAGGCCGCGTCTGCGGGGCCGACGCCCCGAACCCCTATCCGCCGGGGATTTCGGGCGACCCCGTCCGGCGGTTGCGTCCGATGAAGCGCCATGCACGGAGACATTCTTTTACATTCTAAACACTTAACACTATGATCGAAAAAGTAACTTTGGAAATGAACGACAAGTCGGGGTTCGATCTGAGCGGAGACACGGCCTGCGCCGACCTCAACCCCAAAGCGCTGCTGCTCTACGCCGGAGCCAAATGCGCCGGGCTCACCGCCCTGAGGATCATGCAAAAGGAGCGCATAACGCCCGTCCGGTTCGAAATCAGCATGTCGGGCGAGCTCTCCACCGACACCGTGCAGTCGGAGAGCGTCTTCCGTTCGTTCAACGTGGTCTACAACGTCGAATGCGCCCGCTACGACGAACAGTCGAAAGTCAGCCGTGCCGTCAACCTCTCCCACGAGAAATACTGCGGAACGGTGCAGATGCTGGGACGCATCGCACCCGTCTCCCACGAAACGGCCATCGTCAGCACCCAGTCCGCCGAAGCTTAGCGGGCCGTGATGCGCAGGTAGGCCGACACGGCGTCGGCATAGCTGTAACGCGCCTGTATGGAGTTCGTGTAGAGCTGAATCCAGCTCAACTGGGCTTGCAGCACGTCGAGAATCGTGGCGAGTCCCTCCACGTAGGAATAGGTGCTGATTTCGAGATTTTCGCCCGCGATGCGCAGGCTCTCCTCCGTGGCGGAGACCTGCGCATTGCTCTTGACCACGGCCGTCCAGCCGTTGGTCTCCTCGCGCACGATGTCGTCGCGCAGCTGGGCCGCGCTCCATTCGCTCCGCAGCTCCGCGGCACGCGCCGCCCCCACCGCGCGCCTCCGCTCGCCCCAATGGAAAATCGGCACGCTCACCCGCACGAAGGCCGACCCGTCGATCCGCGTGCGGCCCGTGCGGTTGGGCGTATGAGGCTGCCACGAGCCGCCCACGCCGACGCTCACCTGCGGATCGAACGGTGCGCGGGCCGCCTCGACGCCCCACGCCGCCTGCTCGGTCCGCAGCGCAGCGGCGGCATAGTCCGCCCGCCTAAGAAGCGCCGCATCGGGCGATACTCGCCCGGGCATCGGGATCGAGTCGCGGATCGACTGCGCGAGCCGCACTTCCGTTTCGACCGGCATGCCGCGCAGGATGTTGAAGTTGTGGAGCGCCACCGAGAGATTCTGCTCGGCATTCACCAGCCCGTACTCGGCCTCGCTCAGCCGCGCGTCGATCATCAGCACGTCGCCCTTGGCGATGTACCCTTCGGCGAAACGCCGTTCGACGACCTCCCGAAGCGAGCGGATGATGCCCACGTACTCCCTCATGGCGGCGGCGAAGATGCGCAGCGACGAGAGGTTCCAGTAGGCGTAGTCGGCGGCATAGCGCACGTCGCAGCGCGCGAACTCCTCCTCGCACAGCGCGATGTCGTAGCCCAGCTCCGCCCGACGGTGGGCGGCCCGCACGGCTCCGCCGCCGTAGAGCGTCTGCACGATCTGGGGCAACACGCCGAAAGTCCACGATTTCTGTCCGTCCTCGCGGCGGAACGCGACCGTGAAGCTGCCGTCGAGCGACAACTGCGGCAGATAGCCCGTGCGGGCCTGCCCCGCGCGCTCGGCGGCTTCGCCGCTCGCGGCGGCGGCCATGCGGAGCCGGCGGCTGTAAGCGGCCACGTCGGCGCGGTAGTCGTCGAGCGTGATCTGGGCCGCAAGCGGCAGCCACAAAAGGAGGCAAAACGCGGAAAGCACCGATTTTCTCATGGTTTGCGGATTTTGTAGAACAGCGCATAGACGACCGGCAGCACGCAGATCGTCAGGAGCGTGGCGACCAGCAGTCCGCCCATGATCGTGGCGGCCATCGCCCCGAACATCGAATCGAACAACAGCGGCAGCATGCCGAGGATCGTCGTGCCCGAAGCCACCGCCACGGGCACGATGCGGCTGCGCGTGGCCGAGACGAGCGCATCGTAGGGGGTCATGCCCGAAGCGCGCAGCACGCCGATCCGCTCGACGAGCACCACGGCGTTCTTGATGTTCATGCCCACCAGCCCGAGCAGTCCCAGCAGCGAAAAGAAGTTGAAGACCTTGCCCGTCGCCGCCAGCCCGAGCACCACGCCGATGAAGATCAGCGGGATCATCAGCAGGATCACCGCAGGCTCCCGGTAGTTGCGGAACAACAGCAGCAGCACGACGAAGATCAGCACCAGCGTGAGCGGCATGTTGGCCGCCAGCGCTTCGTTGGACTCCTGCCGGCTCTCCTGTTCGCCGAAGACCTTGAGCGCATAACCCTCGGGCAGACGCACCTGCCGCTCGACGGAATCGCGCAGCTCGGCGAAGAGCCGCATGGTGTTCGCGCCGCGCGCCGGATCGCACTGCGCCTTCATCACCCGCTGGCGGTCGAAACGCTTCACCACGCCCCGCACGAACCCGAAGCGGAAACTGTCCACGGCCTGTCCGAGCGACCGCACCTTGCCCGACGGGGTGAAGAGCGGCATGGCCTGAAGGTTGGTGAGGTTATAATCGCCGATGCGCTCGTCCTTGAGCAGAATCGGCAACAACTGATCCCCCTCGCGGTATTCGCCCAACCGGAAGCCCTGCGTGGCGACCGTGATGCCCTCGGCCATCTCGCGGCGCGAAATGCCGATGCGCTGTCCCTTCACCTGCGAATAGAAGGGCTGCCACGCCGGTATGCGGTTGCCCCAGCTATTGCGGACGTTCATGGCGCCGGCATTGCGGTGCATGATCTCCTCGGCCTCGCGGGTGAGGCGCACGAGGGTGTCGATGTCGTCGCCGATGAAGCCGAACTCGATGGCGGCGTCGGGCACGGGCGAGAGTTTGAAGAGCGACGAACGCAGCCACACGTCCGGCAGCTCGGCCCCGACGAATGCGGCGAACCGCTCCTCGACGGCGGCCGTGGAGCGCTTGTCGTACAGCTCGACGAGCACGTTGCCGAAGTTGGGCCGCAGCGACACGCTGCTGCTGGCCAGATAGTAGCGCGGCGGCGTGGAGCCCATCGTCGCCGAGACGGTCTTCACCTCGGGCTGGACGCGGAGCCACTCCTCCATGCGGCGGATGTTGCGCTCGGTATCGCGGATGTCGTAGCCCTCGGGCAGGATGACGTCGGCGCGGAAATAGGGTTTGTCGAGCGACGGGAAGAAATTCTGCGGCATGCGTCCCATCACGGCGAGCGAGACGGCGAACAGCGCCGCAACACCGCCGACCACCCACCAGCGGCGGCGGATCAGACCGCCCAGCAGCCGGTCGAAACGGCGGTAGAACGCCGTATCGTAGGGGTCGCGGCGCTGCACGGCGGGCTTGAGCAGGAAGCTGCCGAACAGAGGCGTCTGCGTAAGAGCCAGCACCCAACTGAGCAGCAGCGAGAGCGCCAGCACGACGAACAGCGGCTTGACGATCTCGGCCACGGCCGACGGCGCGAGGTAGAGCGGCAGAAACGAGAAGATGGCGATGAGCGTGGCTCCGAGCAGACTCCAGCGGGGCGCATCGGCGCCTTCGGCTACGGCCTGCAACCGATCCGTGCCGCGGAGCATGGCATGCCGGGCATTGTCCGTAACGACGATGGCGTTGTCCACGAGCATGCCCATGGCGATGATGAATCCGGCGAGCGAGGTGCGGTTGAGCCCCTCGCCGAGGAACTGCATGAGGAGCAGCGTCCCGCCGATCGAGAAGAGCAGCGACGAACCGATCAGCACACCCGCGCGGAAACCCATCACGAGCATGATGACGGCGATGACGATGGCCACCGACTCGGCCAGATTGAGCACGAACGTCGCATTGGCTTCGCGGGCGATGCGGTCCTCGGGGTAGAGCACCGTGAGCTGCATGCCGACGGGCATGTCGCGCGTGGCTTCGTCCAACGCCCGCACGACCCGTGCGCCCGTCTTCACCACGTCGGCCTGCGCCTCGGTCGAGACGCCGATGCCGACGGCACGGCGGCCGTCCACGCGCATGAGCGTCCGCGGCGGCGAGACATAGCCGCGCTCCACGCGAGCGATGTCGCCCAACCGGTACTGCTTGCCCGACGACGAGGTGAGCAGCTGGTCGGCGATGGCGTCGAGGTTCTTGTAGACGCCGTCTTCGAGGATGCGGATGCGCATCTTGCCGGCTTCGACCTCGCCGCTGTCGACGATGGTGTTCTGGCGGCCGATGATCGAGACGATCGTCTCGGGGCGGACGGAGAAATTGGCGAGCGTCGCCAGACTGACGCAGACGTTCACCACGGGCGTCTGCTCGCCGTAGAGGGCCACCTTCTGCACGCCCTCGACCGTTACGAGCGTCCGTTTGATGCGTTGGGCCCACTGCCGCAGCTCGGACCACGAGAAGCCCTCGTCGGCCGAAAGACCGTAGTAGATGCCGTAGACGTCGCCGAAGTCGTCGGCCACGGTAACGGTCGACGCACCGGACGGCAGGCTCGGCTGGATGTCGAGCACCTTGCGTCGAAGTTCGTCCCACAACTGCGGGATCTCCCGCGCCGAAGTGGCGGGGTCGAGCTCGACGAGGATCTTCGAAATGCCGTAATACGATTCGGAGGTTACCTTATGGATGCTGCGCATCGACTGTATCTCGCGTTCGATGGGCTCGGTGATGAGCTGTTCGACCTGCTCGGGCGTCGCACCCGGATAGGAACAGACGAGCGAAGCGCTCTTGATGACGAACGCCGCGTCCTCCTTCTTGCCGAGCGTAGCGAAGCCCGCGGCACCGCCTGCGAGCAGCACGGCGAGGAAGAACCAGACGACCTTGGCGTTGCGGATCGAGTATTCGGGCAGATTCATGGCCGTCTCACTTCAAGATCCGCACCCGCTCGCCGTCCTGCAACCGGTAGACGCCGGCCGAGACGACCCGTTCGCCGGCCACCAGACCGCTGTCGACGACCACGCGGTCCGTGCCGAAGAGCTCGCCCAGCCGTACCGCACGGCGCACGACCGAGTCGCCGGCGACCGTCCAGACGTATTCGCCGCCCGAAGCGGGGGCATAGATCGCCGACACGGGCACCGAAACGGCGCCGGCCACGGGGTCGGCGCTCCGCATAGTAACCAGACACGACATGCCGGGCGAAATGCGGTAGCGCGAGGCGGACGTCCCCTCCAGCGTGAGCGACACGGGAAAGCCCGAAGCATCGGACGAAGTCTTGGCATACTCCTTCAACCGGGCGTCGAAGCGCACGCCGCGGTAGTTGTCGAACTCCACGGCGAACCGCGTCGTGGGAAGCGAGAGCAGGTAGAGCCCCTGTTCGGGGAGGGTGAATTTGACGGTCGTGGTCGTGGGGCCCACGATGCGCAGGATCGGTTCGCCGGACTGCACGCGCTGATAGACGTCCGCATACTTGTCCTCGACCACGGCGTCGAACGGAGCCCGCAGCTTGGTGTCGGCGAGCAGGTCTTTGGAATTTTCATAGGCCGAGCGGGCCTGTGCATAGCGCGTCTGAGCCGCTTCGTACTCCTGACGCGAGACGGCCTCGTGGTCGAGCAGCCGTTTCATGCGTGCGAGCTGCGACTCGGCCTCGGCATAAGCCGATTTGTCGGCATCGACCTTCAGGCGCACGTCGCGCGGGTCGAGCTCGGCGAGCAGCGCTCCCTTCTTCACGTTCTCGCCCTGCGACACGGGTATGTCGAGGATCTGTCCCGAGAGTTTGAACGCGAGATTCACGGCGTCGTCGGGCGTCGCCAGCCCCGCGAAATCCTTGTCGAGAAATTCGGCGCCGGCCGCGACGACGACCTTCACGGGCCGCACCGCAGCCGCATCGGGGCGGGGCGAACCGCAGGAACCGAGCAAAAGGAAGATGAAGAGAGGAATGTTTTCGATGAGCCGGGCGCAACCCGAACCCCGCCCGGAAGACCGCCGGGACGGCGAAACGACTGCAAAAAAACGAACCGTCCCGCCGGGCCAAGCGCAGAGACGAACGCCGGTCCGGGCTAAGCCGAGGCGAGAAACGGCCGAAAGAAATTCAACGGGTGTTCGCATAAGGCACTGATTCGATCGTACCTTACGCGGAAGTCAATTACCGTACCATGCACCGCGCGGCGCCGCTACGGACGAATATCGCGACAATTCTTTTTAGCAGCGATCACTCCGTCGTCGAGCACCACCAGACCGGTCGCGGCCCGAAGCATGGTCTTGAGCACCGTGGCGTCGATGTTGTAACACCGCACCGCCGCACTGCCGTCGAACGAGTGCCATGTTACGCCGTCCAGCGGCTCGGGCGTGAGGCAGACGACCTCCGCACCCTCCGCCTCGGCCGCTCGCACCAGACGGCCCAGACGCCGCTCGCATCCGCGCGGAATCTTGTCGAAAGCCGTAACGCAGATCATGTAGAGACGGCCTCGCGTCGTGAGGATGCGCTCCGTGGCGTCGCCCTCGGCGTCGCGCAGGGCAAATTCGCCGATGAGCGGTTCGACCGCCGGAAGCGGAGCGTCCGTGCGGGTATCGACCCACTCCCACTGCTCCGCATCCTGCCACTCGGGGTCGTCGAGCGAAAATTCGCGCTCCTCGCCCGTCGTGCGGTTGCGGTAGACGAGCACCGTTTCGGACGCTCCGACCGGCTCGGACGCCGCGGCGTGCATCGCCTCGCGGATGTCGACGCCGACCTTGTAGGGCAGGAAGTCGATGAGCGGCAGATGGCGGTAGCAGAACGTCCCGAGCCCCATGGCCAGCGAGAAAAAGAAGAGCGTGAGGACGATCTCCAGCGGCCTGAACGCGAAAACCCGGTCGGGCCTGTAACGGTACCACACCACCCATGCCATCGGCAGCAGGACGAGGTTTTTGAAAAAAGTCTGCCACGGCGTGAGCTTCAGCGCTTCGCCGAAGCATCCGCAGTCCTCGACGGGGATCCACGTGGCGCTGAGCAGCGTGAGCAGCGTGAAGAAGCACATCGAGGCCAGCGCGAAGATCGAAATGAGGCGGATGCGGACCTTGAAGAGCAGCATGCAGCCCATCATGAACTCGGCGCCGCAGAGCCAGATCGAGAAGGCCATACTCCCGGGTTCGAGGTACTCGAAGCCGTAGATCGACAGGTATTCGTTGATCTTGATCGCCGTGCCCCACGGGTCGATCACCTTCGTGAAGCCCGAGACGATGAAGGTCGCAGCCAGAATGATGCGGCAGATGTCCGAAAAGATGCGAAGCGGTCTGGGTTTCATGGCAGGGTCAGTCGAGAAAAGGTGTCAGCGCACCGAGAATGCGCGCGAACGTGGTGTCGGGATCGGTCATCCGTCCGTCGGCGTCGCGGCAATCGACCACACGCAGGCGGTCGTCCGCAGCGGCGGCCTCCAGATAGGTTTCGCGCACGCGGCGCTGGAGCGCGAGCGACGACTCGTAGATGTCCTGTCCGCCTCGCAGGTAGGCACGGTCGTCGCCCTCGCGCTGCTCGGTCAGCCTGCGCTCGACGAAAGCCAGCGGCACGTCGAGAAAGAGCGACACGTCGGGACGCGGGATGCCGTTGTAACCGTATTCGAGGTCGAGGATCCACCGCCCGAGGCGCCGGCGCTCATCGTCCGACCCCCGCAGTTTGGCGCACTGGTAGGCGACATTCGACCAGACATAGCGGTCGAGCAACACCACACGTCCCCCGGCGAGCCATGCGCGGATCTGCGCGGCGGCCCCGGCGCGGTCGCCCGCGAAGAGCAGCGCCACCAGATAGGAGTCCACCTCGTCCGCGGCGCCGAACTCGCCCCGCAGAAAGCGGGCGATCAGCTCGCCGTAGACGGGAGCGTCGAAACGCGGGAAATGGAGGTACTCGACCCCGAGCCCGCGCTCCTCGAAAAAGCGACGCAGCCGCCGCACCTGCGTCGACTTGCCCGCGCCGTCCAATCCTTCCAAAACTACAAACATCTCTTCATCCGTTTTAATACTCGGCCGCCCTCCCCGCAGAGGACACGAATCCGCCCTAACGCAGCATGCGCACCGCACGCTCCACGCCTGCGGCCAGCGCGTCGATCTCCGCGCGCGTGTTGTACAGCGCCAGCGAAGCGCGGCACATGCCCTTCACGCCGTAGTGGGCCATCACCGGTTCGGCGCAGTGTTGCCCCGTCCGCACGGCGATGCCCATCTTGTCGAGAATCATCCCCATGTCGTAGGGGTGCACCCCCTCGACATTGAACGAGAGGATGGCGCACTTGCCGGCCGCGGTGCCGTAGATGCGCAGGCCGTCGATCGACAGCAGCCGCTCGGTCGCATAGCCGAGCAGCTCCGTCTCGTAAGCCTCCACCTCCGCCAGCGGCAGCCCTTCGAGGAACCGCACCGCCTCGCCCAGTCCGACGGCGCCGACGAAATTCGCCGTACCGGCCTCGAACTTCAGAGGCACGGGAGCAAACGTCGTCTCGTCGAACGACACGCGGTCCACCATGTCGCCGCCGCACAGGAACGGCGGCATCGCCTCCAGCAACTCGCGGCGCCCCCAAAGGACGCCGATCCCTGTCGGACCGTAGAGTTTGTGGCCCGAGAAGGCATAGAAGTCGCAACCGAGCGTCCGCATGTCCGCTCCGCCGTGGACGATGCCCTGACAGCCGTCCACGACGACGACGGCCCCCACGGCGTGCGCCGCCTCGGCCACGGGCCGCAGATCGGGACGTGTGCCGAGCGTATTCGACGCCTGCGTAACGGCCACGACTTTCGTCCGCCCGTCGAGCAGATCGGGCAGTCGTTCGGTCATCAGCCGCCCCTGCTCGTCGAAGGGCAGCATCCTGAGCTCGGCCCCTTGCCGGCGGGCGATCATCTGCCACGGCACGAGGTTCGAATGATGCTCCATCTCGCTGACGACGACGTTGTCGCCGGCCCCGAGGTTCGCCCCGCCCCACGCATAGGCTACCGTATTGAGCGATGCCGTGGCGCCCGCCGTGAAGATCACCTCCTCCTGCGCGGCGCCGATGAACCGGGCGATCCGCGCGCGCGCCGCCTCGTAGAGCGCCGTCGCCTCCTCCGAGAGGTAGTGTGCCCCGCGGTGGACATTGGCATTGAGCTCGCGGTGGAGCCGATCGACCGTGTCGATCACGCACTGCGGTTTCTGTGCCGTGGCGCCGCTGTCGAGGTAGACCAGCGGTTTGCCGTACACTTCACGGGAGAGAATCGGAAACTCCTCCCGGATCTTTTCAACGTCGAACATATCTCGAATCACTTACATTCCCACTCAACCGCCGCGAACGCGGCATCTCCGGCAGCGGCCGGCTTCCCGTCCAGCCTCCCGCCGTCCGGCCCTGCGCTCCCGCAGCTCCGGCGGCTCCCGCAGCCGGCCAGACTTCTTCCGGCGAGGCTCTCCTCCGACAGCGGTTACATCCGCTTCCGGTCATTCACAGGCCGTCCACATCCGCCCGGCACCTGACGCGGCCGCCATTTCCTGCAATACGCACAACTCCTCGGTCCGGTTTCGCCTCCTCCCGACTGCACCCGATCAGGTGGCGCACAGACATTCGCCGTAAGGAGCAGGTTCCGCGCTCGTGTCCGGCTCCCCCGCTCCACGAACCGACTGTACCCGAGGGTTATTCAGCTCCGATTCCATTTCCGGCATCCGCCGCGGACGCCCGCCTCTGCGCTCCGGCTTCGCCGCACACGCTCCGGCGCCGCGGCCCCGCACCCGGAAACGCCGCCGACATGCCTTCGCCCGGCAGCTACATGCGCTCCAGCTTCGCCGCCACGGCCTCCGTCAGCGCCTCGCGCAGCGGCTCGATGTCGCAGCGGCGCACGATGTCGCCTACGAAGCCCTCGATCTGGAGCGCCCGCGCCTGCGCTTCGCTCAATCCCCGCTGCCGCATGTAGAAAATGGCGTCGGCATCCATCTGCCCCACCGTCGCTCCGTGCGTACACTTCACGTCGTCGGCATAGATTTCGAGCTGCGGACGGGTCGTGATGCGCGCCGTGCGGCTGAGCTGGATGTTGCGGCTCTGCTGCCGGGCGTCGGTGCGCTGAGCGTCGGGCGCCACATAGACCAGTCCGCGGAACTCGCCCTTCGCCTCGCCGCCCGCGATGCCTTTCACGAGCGAATCGCTGCGGCAGTCGGGCACATTGTGTCCGATCCGCACGAAGACCCGGCAATGCTCCTTGCCGGAAGCCAGAAAGACGCCGCGGAGGTCGCACCCGGCCTCGCGGCCGTCGAGTGCGGCGCTGAAGGAGAGGTCGGCGCTCGCAAGCTGAACCATTGTCAGCGAGCAGCTGCTATGCGCGGCCTCGGCGACCGACAGCGAAACGAAGGCTTCGGCCGTGAAAATCTCCGTAACGGAGAGCCGCGCCCCCTCGGCCAGCGCGAGACGGATCTCGGCCTCGACAGGCGCGGCGTGCAGCAGCACGAGCCGCCCCTCGGCACCCTCGGCCACCTCGACCGAGAGTTTGCGCGTATCCGTTACGGCATAGGGCCTCACGCAGGTGCCGTCGATACGGAGCACCTGCCCGTCGAACGAGGCGAAACCGCCGCCGCGGATGATCTCCTGCACCTCCATCGTCTACTCCTCCCTGTAATCGTTGATGAGCCAGTCGTAGCCCTCCTTTTCGAGACGGAGCGCCAGCGTCCGGTCGCCCGAGTGGATGATGCGCCCTTTGTAGAGCACGTGCACGCGGTCGGGGACGATGTAGTCCAGCAAACGCTGGTAATGGGTGATGACCACCGTGGCATTCTGCGGCGTACGGAGCTTCGTAACGCCCGTGGCGACGATGCGCAGCGCGTCGATGTCGAGACCCGAATCGGTCTCGTCCAGAATCGCCAGCTTCGGATCGAGCATCGCCATCTGGAAAATCTCGTTCTTCTTCTTCTCGCCACCCGAGAAACCCTCGTTCACGGCACGCGCCGTGAGCTTCGAATCGAGTTCGACCACGGCGCTCTTCTCGCGCATGAGGCGCAGGAAGTCCGAGGCCGAAAGCGGCTCCTCGCCGCGGAACTTGCGCTGCTCGTTCACGGCCAGTTTCATGAAGTTGGCCATCGAGACGCCCGGAATCTCCACCGGATACTGGAAGCCGAGGAAAAGCCCGAGCCGCGCCCGGTCCTCGACGGACATCGCGAGCAGATCGCGGCCGAGGAAGGTGGCCGAACCGGCCGTAACGGCGAATCTTTCGTTGCCCGCGAGCACCGAGGCCAGCGTACTCTTGCCCGAACCGTTGGGGCCCATGATGGCGTGCACCTCGCCGGCCTTCACTTCGAGGTCGATCCCCTTGAGGATCTCCTTGCCGTCGACGGACGCATGTAAATTCTTAACGCTTAACATATCTTTTTTCCCAATTTCTTACATTTCCGAATTTCGCGGGCCGTCAGCACACCCTGCCTGCGGCACCCGCTCTTGGCGAACCTGCCGACTATCCGAAAGCCGCTCCAGCGCAACACCTCGCCCAGCGCACGGAACACGCCGCTCGACTGACCGCACCAAACGCTGAAAGGCCAGACCGTATTGCAGGCCGCGAGCAGCACCGCCCGCTTGCCCTTGTGCAGCGGAAGGGGCATGCCGTTGGGGCGCTCCCCCATCATCGCGTAGACCACCCGATCGAAGAGCAACTTCAGCTGTCCGCTCATATTGCCCCAGTAGCAGGGCGACCCGACGATGAGCAGATCGGCTCCGCGAATGGCCTCCGCCACGCGATGCGCATCGTCCTGCGGCAGTGCGCAACGCCCCGTGGAGCGGCACTTCATGCACCCCGTACAGGGCCGCACATTCAACTCGCCGACCCCGAACCACTCGATGTCGCACCCCTCGGGCAACGCTTCGCACACATGGGCGAGCATCTGCGAAACGACTCCGCCGCGGCGGGGACTTCCATTCAGAACGACCGTTTTCATCCTCCGGTTCCCTACTCTCGTGTCAGTCATATATTTTCAGTATGTGCCGGAAATTCCGGCGGCTGCTCACCTCTTCCATCCGCCCGCTTCGGCAGACCTTCTCTCGTCTTCATACAACACGCACAATCGTTCCGCATCGCGCCCTATTCCGGGTCGCGGCTCCTCGGGACCGTGCAGGCCGTGCGACCTCGGACAGCGGAGAAGCGCCCTCTTTGCAGGAGACACCTCCGACTGCGGCTCACCGCCTTCCGCAACCCGAAGGCACTCGAAACACCCTCTTTTCTTTTGGGTCTTCCGGCACCGCCCCCCCCGACAACGAACAGAGCTTTCGGCCCGCTCGCCGCGCGGAGAAAAGCAGACCGGCGCCGCACCGGCAAACCGTTCGCAAGGCGAAAACCGCGCCTCCGTGTGCCGGGCGGGCCGAACGGGCGGCTGCCCGGATCCGAAATAAACCGCCCCCGTTTATCAACGCCCGTCCCCGTTCCGTCCGCACTCCGCGGAATCCTCCCTTCCCGCCGCAAGGGTAAACCTCCGCCCTGTTCGCTTCTCGGTTCATCTTCGCGCCGTCCGACCGCCGGCATCGCCTCCGCAATGTCGGCAGTCCGCCGCCGCACCTTAACCGACCGACCCTTCGAGACTCAGGGCCAGCAACTTCTGGGCCTCCACCGCGAACTCCATCGGCAGTTTGGCCAGCACCTCGCGGGCATAGCCGTTCACGATGAGCCCCACGGCGTCCTCGGTCGAGAGACCCCGCTGGTTGCAGTAGAAGAGCTGCTCCTCCGAAATCTTCGACGTCGTGGCTTCGTGTTCGACCACTCCCGTCGGATTGTAGCTGTCGATCTCGGGGAAGGTATGCGCACCGCACTTGTCGCCGATGAGCAGCGAGTCGCACTGCGAATAATTGCGGGCGTTCTCCGCACCCCGGGCGATGCGCACCAGTCCGCGGTAGGCGTTCTGGCTCCGCCCGGCCGAAATGCCTTTCGAGACGATCCGGCTGCGGGTGTTGCGGCCGATGTGGATCATCTTCGTACCCGTATCGGCCTGCTGAAAATGATTGGTCATGGCCACCGAGTAGAACTCGCCGACCGAGTTGTCGCCCGCGAGCACGCAGCTCGGGTATTTCCACGTGATCGCCGAGCCGGTCTCGACCTGCGTCCACGACAGGCGGGCGTTCTCGCGGCAGAGGCCGCGCTTGGTAACGAAATTGTAGATGCCGCCCCGCCCCTCCTTGTCGCCGGGGTACCAGTTCTGCACGGTCGAATACTTCACCTCGGCGTCGCGCTCGACGACGATCTCCACCACGGCGGCGTGCAGCTGGTTTTCGTCCCGGCGCGGGGCGGTGCACCCTTCGAGGTAGCTCACATAGGCCCCCTCGTCGGCCACGATCAGCGTGCGCTCGAACTGTCCCGTGCCGGCCGCATTGATGCGGAAATAGGTCGAAAGCTCCATCGGACAGCGCACCCCTTTGGGGATGTAGCAGAACGATCCGTCGGAGAAGACGGCGGCGTTGAGCGCCGCATAGAAATTATCGGTATAGGGCACGACGCTCCCGAGGTATCTCCGCACCAGCTCGGGATAGTCGCGCAGCGCCTCGGAGATCGAACAGAAGACGATGCCCATGCCGGCGAGCGTCTCCTTGAAAGTTGTCTTGACCGACACGGAATCCATCACGGCGTCCACCGCAACGCCCGCAAGGGCCATCTGCTCTTCCAGAGGAATGCCCAGTTTGTCGAACGTGCGCTTGAGCTCGGGATCGACCTCGTCCATCGACTTCAGCTTGGGCGACTGCTTGGGCGCGGCGTAGTATATGATGTCCTGAAAGTCGATTTCGGGAATGGTCAGATGGGCCCATGCGGGCGGTTCGAGCGTCAGCCAGTGGCGGTAGGCCCGGAGTCGCTGCTCGGTCATCCACCCGGGTTCGCCCTTCTTCTCGGAGATCAGCCGCACGACCTCTTCGTTCAGCCCCTTGGCGATCGTCTCGGTCTCGATGTCCGTCGTGAAGCCGTATTTGTACTCCTGCTCCCCGAGGTTTTCCAATAGATCTTTTTCGTTCTCTGCCATATGTGCGGAAATAACATGCAAAGATAGTAAATCAATTCCGATTTACCAACCCTGACAACAAGAATGGTTCCACGGCGCAAGCGGCATAAGTACGAAACGAGAACCCGCCCGCAGACACAAGGGGGCTGTCGAAACAAAAAAGCCCGCAGGTCGAAAATACCTGCGGGCTCAAGTCCCGAACGATCCGGAAAACGTCTCCCGAAACGAAGCGGAGAGGACGAGATTCGAACTCGTGGTACGGGTTACCCCGTACGTCGGTTTAGCAAACCGGTGGTTTCAGCCACTCACCCACCTCTCCGGGCCTGCTTATACCCCATATTCGGGAAGCGGGAACAAAAGTAAGGTAAAAATGCCAAAATACCAAATATTGCGGGCAAGAATTTTTTTAGATGTGTAGAATCGGAGTGAGCTCAAAAATAAATAAAAACCAAGAGGGTGTAGCAAACAGTTCTAACCAGTGCCAGAACTACCTTTCGGCGTTCCAGTTCCAACCAGCGACAGATGGGGCCCTTGCGGGCTCACCATCCATTTCTGACCGGTGCCATTTGCGCTCCCTCTTGGAGACCTATCTTATGCGATTTCTACGTTCGGGGTTTTTCATTAAATAATAAATCCTGTTAAGGCCGAACTTTCGCACGATTATCACTCGTTGAGGCATAATAGGGCCTAATAAGGTTCGCTGCAAGTGCGGCGGCTCGGTCTCTGAACGACAAAAACACAATCCGAGGTTTACCGAGGCGTAAAAACCGCTTGCCGAAGTTCGCGCACCATCCAACGATACTCTGCGACGAATCGTACTTATTTTGAGAAATCCGTCTTTAACCTGCGTCCCTTGCAACGTCTCGATCGGAAGAACCGTATATATTCTCGGCGTCTGATATTGTATTTGATACATATAAATAAAACGTCGGGCGATCGTTTCCAGATCATACGGAAATTTAATCCATTCTCCGTTGTATTTTTCGATCAGATCGGCGACAGCTACCGGTGCGGCATCATTCCATGTCCAGCAGGGATAATTGTTGAACTCTCCGGTGAAAACACTTTTTTGCGGATACCGTTCTTGCGAACCGAGTGTATAGGGCGGGTTCCCTACGATATGCCAACCTATTTGTTTTTTTGTAGGTTTTTGCGTGATTCTGTTGTACGCGCGGGAATTGCACCTTGCCAGCCCGATATATAAATCGGGCAAGATTCGATTGAAATATTCGGGACTGCACAGCGGACGGAAATAAATGTCGCCATTCATTATCGCTGCTGTCTCGTTCGGGAAATGCGTGCTTTTATCCTGTTGTCTGTAACTTATTTTCACGATCAGTCCGGGCAATATTCCGTTATCGGGCGATTCGACCGATGCCGTCGATGCCGGTACATAGAGCTTGTGCGTAGTCGGGTCTTTCTTTACCTCAACGGTATATTCCACGGTTTTACTTGCGGCCTTTATGCCTCCGAGTGCGGTTTCCGTTGCTGCGGGCAGCGAATATGGGGCCGGAATACTCGGTTTGTTATCGAGGTCGTTATAGTCGTTGCTGGTCGCTACGGCTCCGAGTTGCGGCAGTTCCGGAATTTCGGGATAGGCCGGTACATACAGTTTATGCGTTTGGGGGTCTATGCGTACTTCGACGCTATATCCGTCGTTTTTCCCCTCGGCTTTTATCCCGCCCAGCTCGGCGGCCGATGCCGGGAGAATCTCTTTCGAGCAATATTCCAGACTGTTCCACCTCGTTACGCCGTCGCCGAATTTCATACGCCGTGTATCGAGTTCCACGCCGAGTTCTCCTTCCCGCAATATGGGATTGACTTCTGCCCAGCGAGCCGCTGTCGCCCGCCTGTGTTGAAATCGAGTGTGTATGGTTATCTGTTCATTCATCATGCATTTCCTCCATCCATTACAAAAGTGTTTGCATCGTCCTGTAAGTAAGCGGCCACTCACTCGCTCGTTCGTGTAATAAAGATTCTTTTTGCCCTCGTTCACATTGTCGGTCGTAAGTGTTTGCCGAGGGATCAGTGCCTCGTCGAGCATTCCATCCTCCCCGATTACGGGTATTTGTCCGGCTTCGGTGCCCGTATTGCACGCGGCCGCCGTTCCTGCGTCTTTGATTTTAGATAAGGACAGCTCAGGGATGTCCTGTTCTTCGAGCGGTTTCAACGATGTTTCGATAGATACGTTTTTACTACCGTCGAAGGTCGTGTTTCCCGTGATGGCTCCTGTCAATGTAACAGTTCGGGCCGTTTTGAGCTTGTCGGCCGAGAGTGCCTTATCGACATATCCGGTCTTGGCGCCGGCTTCGCTCTCCTTTGCAAAATCCTTTGCCAGCATCGCCCCCTTTGCTGCGAGTGCCTCGGCCGTGATGAGCTGGAGCCACTCGCGGTTGTCGCTCTCCCGTTGGATCAATATGTAGATTTCGGGAGAGGACGCAGAAAGGTCGATCCAAAATGTCCCCTCTTCGTAGGTATGCCGGCTTCCATCCGAAGGCGCCGTACTCTGAATGATAACGGACTGTCCGCCGAATTTGGGGAGGTCGTTCCATTTCGTCGAACCGTCGCCGAATTTGAGGTAGAGTTTGTCCGTGCAATATCCGGCTTCGCCTTTCAGCAGCACGGGATTCGCCGAGACCCAATTCGCCTCGGTATCGTTGCGGACGATGATTTTGCTTTTTACCGTTATCGTGGCCATGTGGTTTAGAATTGTGCGTTTCCGCCGTCGATTATTTTGATGTCGTCGTAGTCGGGGCCGACCGTGCGATAGTTTTGTGCCGGCGCGTCCCAGCGATAAAACCGGTTCGTTGTTTCATCCAGATAAAGCGTGTCGTTATTCCCCTGTTTCGGGAAGGCGGCCAGCGATGCGTAACTGCGGAATGCGACGGCCGGTACTCCGGTATTTCGGTCTCCGATCCACCAATTTCCATCCTTGCCGATTTCCGGCGTCAATCCGTCCGTTCCGTCCGTTCCATCTTCGCCGTCTTTCCCGTCGATGCCTATGCGGTTTGCGAAGTCGAAATAAAGTCGGTGAGAAAGTGCCGAGCCGTCGGTTACGGACAAATCGCCTTGTTGCAATATGCAGAGTAGTTTCATAGTCTTGCTTTGACAAGCGGAACCGTGCGCCGTTCGGCTTTCATGACCGTATCGGTCTGCGTATCCCGCAATTCGACGGTAAGGACGATTTCGCCTTCCTCCATTTCCTCGGTCGCCGAGGCCGGAATATTTACGAAGTAGCGAGCGCTGTCGCGTCGCTCGATTTTCAGTTCGTATTCCGCTGCGGTTCCGGCAATCGCCTTCGGGCCGTGTTTGGACGTCGATAACAACAGCACGATGCGGTAACGGTCGAGGTCGTCGAGCCACGCGGAGGGAATCGTGTCGGGCAATTCCTCCGGTAATTCCACGTCGTCCCTCAACGCGGTAATCAGCAGAGCGAAGCTCGTTCCTGCAATGATCGTATGGGTACGGCAACTCTCCATAACTATAATCTTCGTCGCACGATGATTCCGATAATCGCTCCGGCCAGCAGTCCCCATGCGATTTTTCCCGACATATTCCAGAACCGCTGCCACCATGTGAGAGGCATCGGTACGGGTACCTCGATCCGCTCTTGTTCCTGCCGGACGATCGTACTCGTCGCCGTTGTATCCGTAATTTCGACGGGGACGATTGCGGACTTCTCTTGCGGCTTATTCCGTAAGTCGTGATATAATTTCCCGTCGGGACGTATGAAGGCATCGGAGGCGGCATATTGCGTTTCGAGGTGCGATGTGTCGGACGGCTCGGCTATTACGCTCGTTTGCTGATCGGGAATATGTACGATGACCGGAACATATTTTATTTGCGTCCGAATCCGGATTTTCTCGTCTATCCGCACGCTATCGGTCTGGCGGCTTTGCACCAATACCCTGCTGGGTGAACAACCTGCCATGCAGAGCGACAGAACAGAGGCTATGAGTAAGGCGCGTATCATGTTCCATCAGAGTTTTCCGTAATATTTGACGAACGCGAACCGCCGGCGCGAGGACAGGTAATCGGCCTCGGCTTCGTGCGCGTATGCCTCCATCTCAAAGGCGGAAGCGTGGTAGGCTGCGTCGTTCCATCGGTCGCGTGCATCGCCTCGGAGGATGTGATAGACGTAAGAAATCAGCCATTCGACCCCATACAATAGGTAGAAGGTCGTCGGCACGAACAACAGCCACCATGCGGACACATGGCCGCCCAGCAACGCGGCTCCTACATGGAGGAGAAACCACAATACGACGCCGGCGGCGAGACATTCCCAATATTGCCGCACATGAATCCCCTCATGCCGCTTCACTTTTTCAGACAATGCGGTGCACTCGGTCAGCACGACGCCGAAGAACATGCAGGTTTTGAACGAGCCGAACAACAGGCTCTTTGCGAGTTTGGAATCGTAGTAGATTTTCATAGCGGCAGGTTATTTGTTTCGGTGATATTCGATACAGCGAAGCAGCACCGAAACGTGCATATCGGCTACACGTTTGCGGCCCTCCTCCGAGAGAATCAGCCGGCAATCGGCCTCCGTGTCCATAAAGAAATTCTCGGTGATAATGGCCGGGCAGGTCGTATGTCGGAGCAGATAAAAATGCGCCTCTTTGTCCGGGTCGCCGTCCATCGTGTCCATACGCATCCTCTGTTCGGGAAATGCACGGGCGGCCTCTTCGTAAAAGATCGTTGCGTAGCTGTCCGCTTCCGTTTCTCCGACGGATGTCCATGCCTCCCATCCCGTGCCGCCTCCGGCGTTGGCATGAATCGAAACGAGCAGGCAATTTTCCGGGCCGGCCTGTGCGGCGATCTCGTTCACACGGCGGGTGCGTTCCGCCAGCGGAATATCGTCGATTTCGGGAACGACCGGCACGCAGTCGGCCCCGCGTGCGGTCAGCGCCTCATGCACTCGTCGGGCGATGGCCCTGTTAAATTCGTATTCGAAGAGTTGTTTCCCGTCGGGCCATACGGGAGAGCGTTTTCCGGCCGTGGCGCGGCCGTGCCCGTTGTCGATCAAGATTTTCATTTCGTATCGTTATTTTTAGGTTGTTGCCGGCTGGCGTTATTTTTCACCTCGTTGTATTGGAGCAATAGTTCGGTGCAGATCGCCGAGTGGTTCTGTCATACGCTGCTGGCCGTCGAAGCAAACAGCCTCGACCCCAAAGGGCAGGAGGACGACCATACGCTGACGATTCTCGACACGATAAAAGAACACTACGATAATCTGTTCTTGCGGACAGACCCCGTGCAGATCCGCGAGGGACGACCGAAGCGTTACGGGTTCCGCACGAACGCTGCCGGCAAGACCGATCTTGTAACTCAGATGACCAAACGCCTGCGCGAAATCCTCTATATCGAACGCGACAAGTGCGGGCGTTGGATGAAATCGAGTGGTACGAGTTGAAACCCGACGGCAGCTATGGAGCCGTCGAAGGGAAGCACGACGATATTTATATGAGCCGCGCGATCGCACTGAAAGTATCGCAACTCATGGAACTGCCGGTCGAACTGCGAACGAATACGTCCTGCTCGGATTTATCTGTCGTATCTACGGGAACGTCTGTGCGGTTTGTCCCTATGGCTAAATATTAAAAACGCGCAATTTGTCGTGTTGTGAATATTTTTTGTCGTATTTCAGAAATTCGGATCGTGTATAATATCGTAATTTTGCCACCGAAAACTAAGATATACATTTATGCCTCTGCACAATAAAGAAGATCACACGGGCTGCGTATATTATGCGACGGATGAAAGCGCGCTGTTTCGACAGTATCGTTTGTCTGACGGCACGGATATTTCGGGTATGAACGAAAGCCGTAGTGTGCTTCTTTATCTTGCGGAAGGCCGCCTGCGGATCGCATTGGGGAATTTCACGCCGCGCACCGTCGAATCCGGCATGCTGGTATTTCTCCCGAAGAATATCGGCTTCACCGGACAAACTATCGGCTCATGTCATTTCATCGCCAGCTTTTTCGCCGGGCAGTTGCCTCTTTGCAACAAATACGATTTGGCCGATCTGCAACACCATGTGCGTCAGCGTAGCAGTAAGCATTCTCCCCCCCCCGAAAATTTCCGCAATTAGCTGTTTGTAAGGAACTTATTTCTTTCTATTCGGAACTTTGCCACAATCTCGGCGAAGGGCTTAATTGTCTCCATTTCCACCGGCTCAAACAGGAGGAGCTATGTATTCTCCTGCGGGGTTATCATAGCCCGGAAGAACTTTATACACTATTGAAATCCGTTATCGGCAACAGCGATAATTTCAAGGATTTCGTACTTCAAAATTATCTGCATGTCAATGACGTGGGCGGTTTTGCGTCGTTGGCCAACATGAGCATACGCAATTTTCAGCGAAAATTCAAAGCGGAATTCAAGCGGCCGGTACGCGAGTGGCTCAACGAACGTCGTGCCGAACGTATCCTGCGCGATATTCGGAATACCGATAAAAGCGTTGCGGAAATCGCCGCAAGCTATGGGTTCGCCACTTCCTCCTATTTCACGATATTCTGCAAACAATATTTCGGCATGACGCCTTCGGAGTTGAGGCGGGGATCGAAACCGACTTCCACGAAAGGCAATCGGGCCGTATCTTCCGAATTTTCGAGGGGGGGGGGGAAATTCGGCTCTTTTCGTCGGAGGCAAAAGCAGCAAGCGGTTAAAAATACGAAATGAGCGGATTTCTGTCGGCATTTCGCTCGAAGACTGATTCCGGAAAATATAGAAAACCAATTTTACAAGGTATGCGAATAAATAGATTTATATTATTGTTTCTGTTGCTGCTCGGGTGCTGCCGTATCGGTTACGGGCAGGAACGGATGCAGATGCAGGTGCAGACCGATACCCTGAACGTTCAGGTCTATTTCCGTCAGGGGTATTCGATTCTGGAGCCCGATTTTCGGGACAACGCAAAGCGTCTGACCGCTTTCGCGGAGAGCCTCCGGGCCTTGCAGCGGGACGCCTCGTGCCGTATGAAAACCCTCCGGATCGTGGGTACGGCCTCGCCGGAAGGTGTCACCGAGTTGAACGAGCGCTTGTCGGAAAAGCGTGCGAAGAACCTCGTCGCTTGGCTTGAAGAGCATATTTCGCTCGAAGGAGCCACCCTCGACATTCAGGCTTTGGGTATCGACTGGGCCGGACTGGAGCGGCTTGTCGCAGCTTCGGACATGCCCTATCGGGACGAAGCGCTCGATATTCTGCGCAACACTCCCGTATGGGTCATTCGGGACGGTAAAGTCGTGGACAGCCGCAACAGGCAGTTGGGTATGCTTCGCGGCGGCCGTGCGTGGTGGTATATGGAGGAGCATTTCTTTCCCCAACTGCGCAGTACCGCCGTGCGCCTGATCTGCGAGATCGAGCGCCCCGCCCCCGCTCCGAAGCCGGAACCGGCGCCTCAGCCCGAACCTGCCCCTGAACCCGAACCGGTCGTAGAACCGGAACCCGCTCCCGCTCCCGCCGAGATTCCCGTCGAGCCGGAAACGCCGGCACGCAAGCCGTTCTACATGTCGCTGAAAACGAACATGCTCTACGATGCCGCCCTCGTGCCGAACCTCGGCGCGGAGTTCTACCTCGGCCGGGGATGGTCGATCGGCGGCAACTGGATGTACGCATGGTGGAAAAGCGACAAACGCCACGACTACTGGCGCACCTACGGCGGGGAGCTGGACGTCCGCAAGTATTTCGGCCGACGTGCGAAGCAGAAGCCCCTCACGGGCCACCACCTCGGCGTGTACGGCCAGATGCTGACCTACGACTTCGAGCTGGGCGGCACGGGCTACCAGAGCAAACTCAGCTACGGCGCGGGCATCGAGTACGGCTATTCGCTTCCCGTGGCCAAGCGGCTGAACATCGACTTCGGCATCGGCATCGGCTACCTCGGCGGCGAATACAAGGAATACGAGCCCATCGACGGCCACTACGTGTGGCAGGCGACCCGGCAGCGACACTGGTTCGGCCCCACGAAAGTGGAAATCTCGCTCGTCTGGCTGATCGGCCGAGGGAACACCAATAAAGGAAAAGGAGGTGCACGATGAAAAAGACGATGAAATACCTGCTGCACTGTGCAGCCGCGCTGGCGCTGGCGGCATGCCAACATAAAGAACTATGCTACGACCACTCCCATGTCGTTTCGTTGAACGTGGTCTTCGATTGGTCGGAGGCGCCCGACGCCACGCCCGCCTCCATGTCTCTGTACCTCTTTCCGAAGGGGGAGGGCGAGGCGCTGCGTTACGAGTTCACCGATCGTAGCGGCGGCACGATCCGCGTGCCCGTCGGCTCCTACGATGCTCTCTGCCTGAACTCCGACACGGAAGGTGTCGTCTATCGGAATACGGAGCGGCACGGGACATTCGAGGTTTCGACCCGAACGACGGACCTGCTCGCTTCGAGCGTCACCGGTCTGGGTGTCCGCTCGGACAATGCCCCCCGCGCTGAGGGCACGGAGGGCGAGCGCATCGCCCTGACGGCCGACAGGCTGTGGAGCGGCTCCGAAGAGGATATTACGCTCACGGAATCGGAGCCGGAACCGGAGCTCACGCTCCATCCCGTCGTATCGGTCCGCACATATCGGGTCGAGATCACCGACGCCGAGAATCTGAAATACGTTTCGGGGTTGAGCGCTACCTTGTCGAGTATGTCAGGCGGCATCCTGCCCTGTTCGGCGGCACTTTCTGCCGAGCAGGTCACGCATCCGTTCGAATTGCGGGTCAGCGCCGATAAGACCTCTGTTGAAGGGGAGTTCCTCGCTTTCGGCCATTGTCCCGATACGCAAAGCCGACATACGCTGATCGTCTATGCGGTCCTGTCCGACGGCAACAAATACGCCTACACGTTCGACGCGGACGAAGTCACCTCGCAACTGCACGAAGATCCCGATGCGTATGAGGTCACTTTGAGGCTGAGCGGCCTTCCGCTGCCTGAGCCTATCGTCAACGGCGGCGGTTTCCAACCCTCGGTGGACGAGTGGAAGGATGTAAATATCGGTATCGAAATGTGATGGCCCCGCTCACCCCGGCATTGGGGGGGGGAAATCCATGATAATCAATTATTTATTAACTCTTTTTTTTTAATTCAAGTTATCAGTTATGAGAAAAGTATTATTCGTTTTCGCTGCCGGGGCAGCTTTGGCGATGGTTTCGTGCTCGAAGGACGAAACGTCTTCACTCAACACGGGCGACGGGATCGCGTTCCGTTCCGCAATGGGTACCCGCGCTCAGGAGACTACGATCAACAACCTCGAATCGTTCAAGGTGACCGCTCTCACCGATACCGGAACTCCCTATTTCACCGATGCGGTTTTCACGAAACAGTCGGTAAGCGGTACGACGGGTTCTTTCACTTCCGATCCGGTTTATTATTGGCCCGCTACGGGTTCTCTTTCGTTCTACGCTTATGCTCCTTCGACGCTTTCGGGCGTGACGATCGACAACACGACGAAATCCGTTACCGTTACTCCCTCCACTACGATCGCCGATCAGATCGACTTCATCACGGCCAATGCGAACGGTAATAAATCCGACAACGAAGGGGCCGGTGTTCCGCTGGAATTTAAGCATCGACTTTCGCAGATCGAGGTAAAGGCCAAGAATACGAACAACGCTTATATCTATTTGGTGAAAGGCGTCAAGATCGGTTCGGTCGCTTCGAGCGGCACGTTCGATTTCAGCAACAGTTCTTGGCAGCAAGGTAATGAAAAGACGGACTATAAGGTCGAGTATAATACCGCGATTACTTTGGACGACAACGCTCAGACCATCATGACGAAAATCAGTGAAGTAGCCGACAACGCCATGCTGATCCCGCAGACACTTTCAAAATGGGATCCTTCGACCGATCCGACCAATACTAACGGGAACTCTTTCCTCTCAGTATTGGTGAATATCAAGACCAAGGACGGTGCGCAGGTTTACCCTGAAACTGCGGATGCTTACGGTTGGGCTGCTGTCGGCATCAACACGACATGGGCGGAGAATACGAAATACATCTATACGCTCGACTTCTCGAAGGGTGCCGGCAACGTAGATCCGGACGAAGAGCATGGCGGTGACGAGATTTTCGGTGAGCCCATTATCTTCGACGTGACCGTAAAAGGCTGGGAGCCTGCCGATCCGCAACCGGATGATGTCGAAATGTAATTTCATGCAGGTCGGTCGCACGGCCTTTTTACAGGCCGGAAGGGGTTGAATGTCCCTTTCCGGTCACTAAGGCGGGTCGGGACAGGCCCGCACGGATGGCACGGCCATCGCTCGAAATCTTAAAACGTACACAATATGCGAAAGAGAAGAATGTTTTTGTTCCCGCAGCGTTTTTGGCCTTTGCCCCTCTTGTCTGCGGTCTTGTCGATGTCCGGGTGTTCGGAGGACCCGATAGCCGACACGGTGCCTTCGGGGCGGACGATCCGCTTCGAGGTTTCCGAGCAGGACGGGTGGCATCGCGTGCCGCAGAGCCGCGCTGTCGCAGATGCCGCGCAGGACTCCGCTCCGCAGTCGTCGGGCGTTCTGACTTTACAGGGCGATACTCCCGCCGACACGCTGTTCCTGCACGCCTCCGTTTGCGAGGGCATCGACGGCACACGTTTCGTGCGGCCGGAATCCGAAACCCGTGCCGCACCCGTCACCGACGAGAAGTTCTACGAGTCGTTCGGCGTTCTGGCCTCGATTTTCGACGGTTCTTGGAACGAAAGCTCTTGCACGCCGGAGTTCATGTATAATGTCGAGGTCTCGGAATCGTCCACTTGGACCACTTCGTACCATTGGCCGAATGACGGGCGCAAGCTCCGCTTCTTCGCCTACGCGCCCTACAACGGAGCGGGCATTGCGCTCTCGGATAAGGCTGCTGTCGGTACTCCCGAAATCACGTACTCCGTTCCCTCTGCCGTTTCCGACCAGAAGGATTTGTGCGTCGCCGTCACCGACGACCTGAACGGGGACGACAACAGCGCTGCTCCGCTGGTTTTCGGTCATGCGCTCACCGCTGTCAAATTAACCACGGGCGATGAGGTGCTGGCCGGAAAAATTACGAAGATCACGCTCAAAGGCGTGTACGGCAAGGCCGTTCTTTCGATGGGGAGCACGAATTGGACGGAGCACGATGCCGCCAAGGATTTTTCTCAGAAAATCGGTGTCGAGGTGAACGGTTCGGCCGGGCAGGAAATTACCTCCAACGTCGCTACGTTCATGATGCTGCCCCAGACCTTGCCCGAGAGGGCGCAAATCGAGATCGTCTATACGGACGACCTGACCTCGACCCAGCGAACGCTGACCGCTTCCATTGCAGGCAACCAATGGCCGATGGGCAGAACCGTCATCTATAAGATTTCCACTACGAGTATCGACATCACTCCCGTTCTCAACGTCACGCCTCCCTCTTTCACCTACGAGGGCGGGGACGATACTTATACCGTTGCCAGCTACGTCACCGTTTCCCGTACAGGCGACGCTACGAAGACCGTCCCTGTCGGTTGGGAGGCCGAGTTCTCGATTGACGACGGGCAGACATGGACAAAGGACAAGCCCGATTGGCTCAAAACTTTCACGATTAAAGACAGCAACGGTAGCACATCGAATAAATCTTACCCGGCTTCGGCTTGGGGGCAGGACGGCGTTACGGACAATTCGCATACCGAAACGTTGAAAAACGCTCCCGATATCAATACCAGCAGCGGACATACCCCGTACAACCTCTCCAACGCCACCGGGGCAGCCGAGGTCGAGCGGACGGCGAACTGTTACGTCATCAACGCGCCCGGCATCTATTCTCTGCCGCTCGTCTATGGCAACGCAATCGACAAGGAGAAAAATCCGACATCGCCCTACTACAATAAGAATGCTTATACCTCAAAGGCCAGCGGCTCGAACGTATTGAAAACTTTTCTCAATCATAAGGGGAAAGACATTAATCCGTATATCTATGACAATGAGGATTGCCAGCCTGCTTACGCCAAGTTGGTATGGCAGGACGCGAAGGGGTTGGTCTCCGGCGTCGAGCTGTCGGACAATAATCGAAGTCTGAAGTTCACGGTCAATCAGGAGACCATCGCGCAGGGCAATGCCGTCGTCGCCGTGTACGACAATTCCGATCAGGTCTTGTGGAGCTGGCATATCTGGGTCACGGATTATAAGTTGGGCGATGATTTGAAAACCGTCTCTTATTCCGGTACTCATACGATGTTACCTTATAATCTCGGTTGGTGCGACGGTCAGACTACGACCTACGCCGCCCGCAGCGTCAAGGTGCGCTTCACGCAGGATGAAACCGGAGAGCAGCAGATCATCACGGTCCGTCAGGAGGCATACACCGTCTCCGTCTTGGGAAATAACCCGTTTTATCAGTGGGGGCGCAAAGACCCCATGCTCCCTTCGACCGGAACAGGCAATACGAATAAGACATGGTATGATGCTGCGGGGATTTCTTCGACGACTTTGTCCACTGCTTCTTGGGATACGGATAACACGGCTATTACCGACGGTATTCTGAATCCCGGAACGTTTTGTTCCAATTATTATATGGATCGAACATATTATAATCTGTGGGCTGCCGATAATACTTCGACGTCATCGGATTTGGCGACTTCTACCAAAACCGTTTACGACCCTTGTCCGGTAGGTTACAAGGTCCCGCTCAACAATGCATTCAGGGCTTTCACTACCACCGGCAGCAATACTTCGACCGCTTCGCAGATTAACGGTACATGGAACGCCGCCGAGAAAGGTTGGGATTTCAACTGTACAGAAAATACGGTATTCTTTCCTGCTTCGGGCTATCGCAACTACTCGTCAGGGTCGCTGAGCTACGTCGGCAGCAGCGGCTATTATTGGTCGGCCGTGCCGTACTCGACGGGCAACGGCCGTAGCTTGTACTTCAACTCGACGTACGTCTACCCGTTGAACTACGACAGCCGGGCCTACGGCTTCCCCGTGCGTCCCGTCCAAGAATAGGCGCGAAGCGCCCGTTCGATTGATTCGATTTATTGGATTTATTCCCTGCGGCTTGCAGCCGCAGGGTGTTTACCGGCGGAGCCGGTCGAAAAAATTTTTCGATTTTCCGGGCTAAGTTCCCGGTGCCGTAAAGCGATAACACAAGGCACGAAAAGGTACTATTTGAGCCATGACGAGCAAAGATTTCATACGAGCCGAAGCGGAGAATACCGACCGCATCATCCTCTACCGCGAGGGGCTTTTCTGGAAAGCCTACGAACGGTCGGCCTTTGCCGTCTGTACGCAGATACGGCCTTTCAAACCGACCAAACGTTCGCTCAAAACGCTCGACGGCGGAGAGTTGATCTCCATCGGCTTTCCGTCGAGTACGGAAGAGCGGGTGCTCGACGGACTGACCCGTCTCGAAACGGAGCCCGACCGTCTGGTGCTGGCTTCGTGCCGGCCTGTCGTCGTCGCGGAATTTGAAACATGGAAAGCATCCGTGCCGCTTGCGCTTCCGCGCTCGAAAAGTAAGGCGGGAGATGATTCCGCCGTTTCTTCCCCGTGCATGTGTGCGACTGCTCCGGAAAGTGCCGGAGCGGCCGTCACATGTGACGGTGTTCCTGCCATGCAGGAACAAAAAACTCTTATCGGACTTCCGGCTGCGGCAGCGCAGGCGCAACCCGATTTCACGCTCTCGACGGCATGTGTCGTGGCCGAGCGTGTGCGCGGGTTCGATCTTGCCTCCTCGACGCCTATGGAGTGCATGTTCTTTATCTCCGACTTGAAAAAAATGCTCATCACCGCAGACGGGAGTGGCTCAATACGACAACCTTCCGGTATATAAGGCCGCCTACGACCTTTTGCAGAGCGTTTTCAGGGATATGGGGAACGTTCCGCGCGACGTGAAATTCACGCTGGTAGAAACGCTTAAAAACGAATTGACAGAGATTCTCGTACTGATCTACAAGGCAAATTCCACGACCGAAAAGCTGCCGCTCATCATCGACATGCGCGAGCGGCTCGTAGGGGTGAAAATACGGCTGCGCCTTCTGCATGACCTACACCATATCAGCACCAAGCTGTATGCGCATCTGGTCGAACAAGTCGAGGCTGTATCGAAACAGCTCGCATCTTGGCAGAAATACGTCAAGGGGCATAGTAATCCCGATTCAGGGGGGGGGTGAAAACTCCTGATACGAAAGGCGCGGTTCGTATGAAAGGTTCTTTCCCAAAGGGTGTCGGGCGCGATTCGGTTCGCAGCCGAATATCGAAAACACCCCTTTCAAGGCAGATTCAGGGCCAGAGTTCCGTAAAGTCAAGGCTTTCGGAAGCGTGTCTTGTAAATTCAGTAACCCACCGGCGGCGGAAAAAATCTCGCAGCGGACCTTGCGACGGTCGCGTTGCGTTGTCGTCGGTAATGAAAAACCAATCTGCGGCGGAGTTTGCCCCTTCGAGGGAATCCTCCGCCCCATTTAGCAAGCGGTTACTTTCTTTCCTGCTTCGGGCTATCGCAACAACTCGTCAGGGTCGCTGAACAACGTCGGCAGCAACGGCTATTATTGGTCGGCCGTGCCGAACTCGACGAACAACGGCCGTAACTTGAACTTCAACTCGACGAACGTCAACCCGTTGAACAACAACAACCGAGCCAACGGCTTCCCCGTGCGTCCCGTCCAAGAATTTACCGCTGCTTGAAAGAACCTTGTAGTTATGGGAATCGGTTCCGATTTACTGACCGATCTTTTCCGGGCCTATTACGATGCGAGAAAACACAAACGCAATACCGAGAGCCAGCTCGCTTTCGAGATGGATTTGGAACATAATCTCATCGTGTTGTACGAGCAGATCAGGGACCGGGCGTATCGGCCGTCGCCGGGCATCTGCTTCATTACGGATCGTCCCGTCAAACGAGAGATTTTCGCTTCGCCTTTCCGCGATAGGATCGTGCATCATTTGCTGTTCAATTATCTGGCCCCGCTGTTCGAGCGTCAGATGATTTACGACAGCTATTCCTGTCGTAAAGGAAAGGGAACGTTGAAAGGCATAGAACGTTTCGAGCACCACATGCGCAGTTGTACGCACAACTATACGCGGTCAGCCTATGTGCTGAAACTCGATTTGAAGGGGTATTTTATGAGCATCGACAAAGGTTTGCTTTATGCGATCATCGGACGGACGATCGAGCGGAAAAAGAGTGTTGTAAATTTCGACCGCGATTTGGCGGATTTCCTGATTCGTGCGATTCTGTTCCGTAATCCGGTCGAAAACTGCCGCATCGTCGGCTCGCCCTCGGAGTGGAACGGATTGCCTCCGTCCAAAAGCCTGCTGAAATCGCCTCCGGGCGTAGGACTGCCGATCGGCGATCTTACGTCGCAGCTTTTCAGCAATATTTATCTCGACAGGCTGGACGAGTATGTGAAGCGTACATTGAAATGCCGCCATTACGGACGTTACGTGGACGATTTCTATATCGTCCATCCGAGCCGCAATTACCTGCGCGGTCTGATTCCCTGTCTGCGCGACTACCTGTCGTCGAAATTGCACCTGACCTTGCATCCCGATAAGATCGTATTGCAACACTATACGAAAGGGGCGTCGTTCCTCGGAGCATTGGTACAACCGTACCGTCGTTATCCTACGGCAAGGACGGTGGGGTTGTTCCATACGGCCATGAAAAATTTGGAGCGGGAATGTCTCGAAGGCGTTCCGACGTCCGAACGCCTTGCACAGATGCTATCCGTAATCAATTCTTATTGCGGTCATCTGGGGCATTTCAAGGCGTACAGGATTCTGGAAGCTCAGTTCGCGTCGTCGCCGTTGAGAAAGTATTTCCGTTTCACGCGGGATTATCGGAAGGCGAAGATAAAAGAACGCTATAAAGCCGCGACGGATGCTTCTGCGGCGATGCGCAGAGACGGTCTCGGTGGGAACATTGGCTATTGTCAGGAAACGTTGTTTTCGGAATACGCCCCGATTCCGAAGCAATGAAACAGGAAACTCGGTGCAGACCGGCTTTGCGGAGGCGCATCGATGCAAGTCGGCTCTCTCCGGGTTTTCCTTATTAAAGTCCGGCGATATCTGCCGGACTTTCTCTTGTGCAGTACGACGAGATCAAATAAGTGAGTCTTAAAATAATATAATACTATCACTATTTGAATACTAATAGATAGATACGTTATTCTTCTCGATAGAAATTTTTTGTAAATTAAAATTTTCTTACATTTGTAACATAAAGATATGGATATTCAAACAGACTATACTTCAAAATTCATTTTTAGAATGATCCACTATTCCAATTTGGAATTCATTCTAAAACATGGATTATACACTAAGAATAGTCGTATGAAAGATCCTGAATATGTCAATATCGGGGACATTCAGTTAATCGAACAGCGACAAAATTTTCATGTTCGGATTAACCCTCCGGGCGGGGATTTAGGAGATTACATTCCGTTTTATTTCGGAGGTCATTCTCCGATGTTATTAAATATTAAAACGGGGTATCGGGGTATTAAAAAAAACCACAAGACGAATTGGTCTATATCGTTTGTCGTATTAAGGATATTGTTGCGCAATGTCCTGTATGGTGCTTTACCGATGGACATGCAAAGAATAAACTTACTGAATTTTATAATGACATCAAGGATTTGATTCATGTGGATTGGGAAATCGTCAGCACGCAATTTTGGGGGAATGATGAGGCCAATATGGATCGGATGCGGAGAAAACAGGCAGAATTTTTGGTGAAAGACTGTGTACCGGTTTCGTGTGTTGCCGGAATTATTGTTAAGACGGCAGACCGTGAGGCATATGTAAAAACGATTTTATCTCGTTTGGCCATTGAGATACCGATATACGTTGATAGTAAAAATAACTATTTTTATCCATGATACATTATGTGACAGGTAATTTGTTGGCAGCTTCCGACGAAGCTCTGGTCAATACCGTTAATACCGTTGGTGTTATGGGTAAAGGAATCGCCTTGCAATTTAAGGATAGGTATCCTTATAATTTTCAAGTATATCAACAAGCGTGTAAAGAAGGAAGCATTTCCCCAGGCAAATTGTTGGTAACACGAGACAGTAATCTTTCGACCGATTCTAAATGGATAATTAATTTCCCGACTAAAAAGGACTGGAAGCATCGCTCCAAATATGAATATATTGAAGAAGGATTGAAAGATTTGGTGCAGATTATTGACCAATATCGGATAAGAAGTATTGCTATTCCTCCTCTCGGATGCGGTAACGGTGGATTGGATTGGAGCAAAGTGAAAGAGTTGATGGAAAAGTATCTTGGGGAATTGAATGTGGATATTCATATCTACCAGCCGAACGAAGCCGTCAGCGAATTGTTGAAGCAGGAAACGAATCGTCGGGAGGCAAAATTAACTCCGGCGAGAGCCATGTTGCTGTACTCTCTGTTTTACTATGAATCGTTAGGTGAAAACAGCAGTTTGTTCGTTGCAAATAAATTAGCGTACTTTATGCAATTGCTGGGTGAACCTTCATTTGGCAAACTGAAATTCGTTGCAGGACATTATGGCCCCTATTGTACTCAGGTCGGATATATTTTGCACGACATTAACGGGAAATATATCAAAGGTCTCGAACAGATGAAGATCGGAGCTTTCGATTCTTTGGAGTTGCAATATAGCACGATAAAAGAAGTCAGCGAATATGTGAAAACAAGACTGAAGTCGGAACAGATTGATCGTTTGAAATTATTGATAAAACTGATCTCTGGATTTCAATCAGCTCTGTCTCTGGAAATTCTCGCATCTGTTGCATACGTTCGGAAAGAAAATACTTGTATTGACTTAGCTCAAACCATTACACAGATTCAAAATTGGTCCCCTCGTAAAAAACATTTGTTCAAAGAAAAGTATATTCAAATAGCTTATTCTTATTTAGAAGATTTTTCCAAAGGAAGAGATAGTCTATTTAGGATTGTAAAGTAAAATAGCAAATCGACGACGTTTAAGTAAAGGGGCTGTCTAACAAGTTTAGATGGCCCCTTAAAATTTTTTTTAGTGCCC